>FTLB01003311.1_pt1 | contig 153233 bp, 148 predicted proteins | sample 1658291 | NCBI WGS metagenome assembly FTLB01 (sample SAMEA3914812, study PRJEB12502) | metagenome | biome: forest; material: soil | place: Canada | collected 2011-07-07 | depth 0.1 m
CCTTCCCATCCCGAACAGGACCGTGAAACGACTCTGCGCCAATGATAGTGCTGCAACCAGTGTGAAAGTAGGTTATCGTCAGGCTGTTTTACTAAAAAACCCCCGCTAGGAAACTCGCGGGGGTTTTTGCTTTAAGTGAGAGCTGTTGTTTTTAAAGTTCGGATTTAAAGAGGTTTTAAATCTTATTACGAAATTTAAAGGTTAATTGTAGGCAACCTGACTAATTTGTAATATAATAGTGTCCCTAACGCAATGACACGCGTTATTAGTTTGTCTGACTAAGCGATGAATGGGTGCTTAGCTCAGTTGGTAGAGCGGCGCCCTTACAAGGCGTAGGTCGGGAGTTCGAGCCTCTCAGCACCCACCAGATAAACTAGATAGAAGCACAGATCAACGTGTTGGAGTGGTAGTTCAGTTGGTTAGAATACCGGCCTGTCACGCCGGGGGTCGCGGGTTCGAGTCCCGTCCACTCCGCCAAATAAAAATGCCCGCGCAAGCGGGCATTTTCATTTTATGGGCCAGAAAAGCTGCCTGCGCAGCTTTCGGCGCAAGGCGTATGCGAAAGCGAACTGCCTATCGGCGAATCGGCGGGCAACAGGCAAGTCCCGATCGCTCTGCCAAATAAAGATGCCCGCAAAAGCGGGCATTTCATTTCCAAAGAAAAGAGATCGTCATCGATTTCTATTGTGGCTTGGCTTCCCCGCCCAATGCCAAAACTAAATCTGCAATTAATTGATTCAATTCTCCGCACATGAGTGCAAAATCACCATCCAACTTTTCTTCTTCGTGATGCGCATCTGCCTGTTCAGTTAATACGTCCAAAGCTTGAACACGTTTCAGTGTTAAGTTCTCTGTCAAAACAAATGAAACTTTGTCTGTCCAGGTCAATGCTAGTTTGGTGCACTGCTTTCCAGAGGCAATATGACTTGCTATCTCTTTTGGGTCCAGCGTGTGGCGTACATAGCGTACGGTCGCTTTGGATTCAGCTTTCGAGCGCAATTCCGTATCTTGATCTATCGTAAATCCAGCTGGAGCCTCGTTGCCTGCTAGCCAGTCAGTCATCGCAGCCAACGGTGACAAATTGACGCGTAACATTTCTAATGGCAATTGATCGACGCATTTCAGCAGCAACTTGAGGACTTCATCAGATCGAGCGGGACTCGAAGCATCAATCACCAGCCAGCCATGAACCGGATCGATCCAAACCGAGGTTGAGCGTTGAATACTGAAGGCGCGTGGCAATAACTCTTCACTGACCTGTTCTTTAATTTCCTTCAGTAATTTGCGACCAGGTTTAAAGCCCTGCTGCTCTTCAATTTCAAGTGCGCGCGCTTTCGCAACCTGATTGATTACGCTATTCGGCAATAACTTACGCTCAGTTGTTAGTTGCAATAATAGTTGTTGGTTGACGCTATGCGCCAACTCGCCATGTTCGCGCGGCGCGACCCAACCCTGGCTTTGCATTTCTGAATTACTGCAAGGTTGGAATGCCTGCGTTGCGAGTTGCGTATTGAGTTGAGTAAGGTCGAACTTCCATGGAGCCGGTAAACGATAGATTTGCAGGTTCTTGAACCACATAAATTTGCCAATTAAAAAACCGCCTATTCTACACGTAACGATACAAATATCTGTTGCTATCAAACATGTCGCTACACAGTATAATACTAGCTACTTTTGTATTGGACTCACCATGCTCGCACAACAAAAACAACATATCCTATCTCTTATAAATAAAGCAATCGCGCCACTGTTTACCGGCGAAGAGTCTGTATCGACAGCCCGACCTATTCCAACATTAGAACGTCCACGCGATGCGGCTCACGGCGACATCGCCTGTAATATCGCCATGCAAATCGCCAAATCATTAAAGAAAAATCCACGTGAATTGGCGCAGTTGATTGTTGCCAGTTTGTTGGCGGAACCCGATGACGTCATAGCCAGTGCTGAAATAGCCGGTCCAGGTTTTATCAATATCCGAATAAAAGATTCTGCCAGGCAGACAGTAGTTCGCCAGGTGTTGCAACAGGGTGCAGAATTTGGAAAAAGCAAACGCGGTGCTAACGCTCCAGTTGTGATCGAATTTGTTTCCGCGAACCCGACCGGGCCATTGCACGTCGGCCATGGCCGTCAGGCTGCATTAGGTGATGCGCTTTCTGCATTGATGACTGCACAAGGATTTGCCGTTACACGCGAGTTTTACTATAACGATGCTGGCGTACAGATTGCAAATCTGGCGCTGTCCGTGCAGGCACGTGCGCGCGGCTTGGAACCAGGTCAGGAAGGTTGGCCCGAGTCTGCCTATAACGGCGTTTATATAAAAGAAATTGCCGATGATTTTTTAGCGAAAAAAACTGTCGCATCAAGCGATGGAGATGCGTCGCCGATTAAGGTAGAAGCCAGCGGAGATGTTGAAGATATCGATTCAATTCGTCATTTTTCTGTTTGCTATTTGCGTCGCGAGCAAGATATCGATTTGCAGGCCTTTGGTGTTAAATTTGATCATTATTTTTTGGAGTCGTCTTTGTATTCCGACAGTAAAGTGGCGGACACCGTCACAGCACTGCAAAATTCAGGGAAAACATACGAGCAGGATGGCGCATTATGGTTGCGCACCACTGATTATGGCGACGACAAAGATCGGGTAATGAAAAAATCCGACGGCACGTTTACCTATTTTGTACCAGACGTCGCGTATCACATTAATAAATGGCAGCGTGGTTATAAAAAGGCAGTGAACATTCAGGGTAGCGACCATCACGGCACCGTTGCGCGGGTTCGTGCGGGATTGCAGGCTGTTGGCATGGGCATACCGCAAGGTTACCCAGATTACATACTGCATAAAATGGTCACGGTAATGAAGGATGGCGCTGAAGTTAAATTATCCAAGCGCGCAGGCTCCTACGTCACATTGCGTGATTTAATCGAATGGTCTGGGAATGGCGATATCGCCGTTGGACGTGACGCGGTTCGGTTTTTCTTGATCTCGCGTAAAGCAGACACCGAATTTGTGTTTGACGTGAATGTCGCGTTGGAGCGCTCTGACGAAAATCCGGTGTATTACGTGCAGTACGCTCATGCGCGAATCTGCTCGGTACTGGAAAAAGTCGGTGAAGAATTGGTCAGTGCAGTATTGAATCAAAAGGATAGTCTTGATCTGTCTATGTTGGCGGCGCCGCGTGAGGCAAGTTTGTTAGCCAAGCTTTCCGAGTTTCCAGAAAGCCTGGAGCGCGCATTAGACGAATTGGGGCCGCATCAAGTCGCTTTTTATTTGCGAGAATTGGCGGGCGAAATGCATAGCTATTACAATGCAGAACGCGTATTGGTGGATGATGAGTCGCTGAAAAAAGCACGGGTAGCGCTCTTGCTGGCTACGAAGCAGGTTTTACAAAACGGCTTAACATTAATTGGTGTCAGTGCCCCAGAAAAAATGTAAATCAATTTAAATTTAAATAATGACGATGTGGTGAATCAGGAGGCATATGAAAAGTAATATTGGCAGCGTGAAGAATAAACAGGATGGCGGCACAATACTCGGGATCGTTATTGGTCTGGTGATCGGTTTGACGATTGCCGTAGTAGTGGCATTAATGATTACCAAATCGTCGACACCATTTACGAATAAACTGGGCCTGACTAAAACCGATGCACCAACCATACAGTTAACTGATCCGAATAAACCTTTGTATGGTAGTTCGGCGAAGGAAATTATGGCGAATGCGAATAAGGTCGACGCATCTGCTGCTGACGCATCAACCGGCAATGCTCCCGCAGTGACTGATCCAGCCAGTTCACCAAATCAAACAGTAGCGGTGCGTCCGCCAGACACGGTGAAACAGGATGCTGCGAAACCCGATACCAGAAGTTCGAAACCGGCCGATGCTGTGGTGGCCAAAAATGATACCGACCAAAACGCTCCTGCATATTATCTGCAAGTTGGCGCATTTCACGACTCTGCCGACGCAGAAAGTGCGCGCGCCAAATTGGCGCTAATCGGTGTCGAATCGCGCGTCAGTACTTCGGAAGGCGACAATTTATATCGGGTGCGTGTAGGCCCGTTTGATCAGCTCGACACGATGAATCGCATGCGCAGCAAGTTATCCGAAAATAGTATCGATGTAGCAGTCATTAAAACCCCTAAATAAAGGTTGAGGAAAAATGCAATTAATTAAAAAATCATTGGTGGCATTGTTTTTTGGCGCCGTTTCTTTTGCCGCATTTGCGAGTATTACGAATCCGGAAAGTGGCAAAGAGTATCAAGTCTTGGCGCAACCGCAGCAAACGGATGCGCCGGCGGGAAAAATTGAAGTTACTGAATTTTTTGCGTATTGGTGCCCGCACTGCAACACGTTAGATCCTTTACTTACAGAGTGGGTAAAAAAACAGGGTAATGCCATTTCATTTAAACGTGTTCACATTGATTTCGGTCAAGGACAACAACCACCGCAGCGCATGTTCTACACCCTGGAAACCATGGGCAAGGAAGACGAGTTGCATGCACGTATTTTCAAGGCTATCCATCAAGAACGTCAAATACTGCGTACCGATGGAGATATGTTGGATTTCGTGATCAAGAATGGCGTGGATAAAATGAAATACCTGGAAATTTCGCATTCATTTGGAGTTGAAACCAAAATGCGGCGCGCCAAATCTTTGCAAGACGCCTACAAAATTGAAGGCGTTCCAACCTTATTTGTTGACGGCCATTACATGACTTCGCCCAGTACCCTCATGGGAGTAAATCCCGGCATGACCGAAGTTGACGGAGCTAAAGCTGCTTTACAAGTGATGGATGCGCTGGTTTTAAAAGCGCAGAAAGATCACGCAAATAAAAAGTGACGTTTGTAAAAATATTTATGTCGAAAAAAAATCCGCCATGCTGGCGGATTTTTTTTCATCCAGTCGAGCAGCAGAAATGTTATCGCTTTGCTGTAATCAACTGTTCCAGCTTGACGGTGTCAGCGCAAAATAATCGTATTCCTTCCGCCAGCTTTTCAGATGCCATGGCATTGTTATTGAGTGCCAGACGGAAGTTGGATTGTTGCAAGTGTATTTTTTTCAGATCACTGTCAAGCGCGGATTGTCGATTTAATTTGACTGGTGCTGCGGCGCTGGAATCGCTGAGTTTTTGCAGTAATTCCGGGCTGATGGTCAACAGATCGCAACCTGCCAATTCTAGAATTTGCCCGGTATTTCTAAAGCTGGCTCCCATGATCTCGGTGTTAAATCCAAACTTGCGATAGTAGTTATAGATTTGTTTCACCGACAGGACGCCGGGATCGTTTTCCGCGCTATATTCTTCGCCTGTATTTTTTTTGTACCAGTCATAAATCCGGCCAACAAATGGCGATATTAATTGCACCCCAGCCTGGGCGCAAGCCACGGCCTGTTCTAAAGAAAACAGTAAAGTCATATTGCAATGTATGCCTTCTTTTTCGAGTATCGCTGCAGCTTGTATTCCTTCCCAGGTAGAAGCAATTTTAATCAATACCCGATCACGGGCAATGCCGGCGGCTTCATACAATGCGATCAAATGACGGCCTTTGGCGATAGTCTCAGCCGTGTCGAATGACAGGTGTGCATCAGTCTCGGTCGAAACGCGACCTGGAATGATCGCTAATATTTGCAAACCAAATGCGACTAAAACATGATCAATAATTTCACTGGCACTGGCCTGGGGATAATCTTGTATCGCCTTCATTAACAACGGGAGATATTCCGGCTTTTGAACCGCTTTTAAAATGAGTGACGGATTGGTTGTCGCATCCTGAGGCGAGAATATTTTCATCGATTGAAAATCTCCGGTATCAGCAACGACCGTAGTAACCTGTTTAAGCTGTTCTAGTTGGTTCATGATTTCCCTGTCAGATAATGTTAGTGCGTTATGGTGCCACGATAATGCGCGATTCGCCAGTTGGCTGAGTCAGGCTGCCAATGACACTGGCATGGTCAAAACCCATAGTATGAAATAGTTTTATCACGCCATCGACCGCTTCGGGCTTAACGGAAACCAATAGTCCACCAGAAGTTTGTGGATCGCATAATATCTGCCGCTGAGTCAGACTTATCTCTTCATGCAAAGCGACATCATGGCCGTACGCCGCCCAGTTACGCTCTGATGCTCCAGTGATACAACCTTGCCCTGCCAATTCCAGCGCCTGATCTAAAAGAGGGATTGCTGACATCGTTATCTGTGCAGTCAATTGAGAAGCCCGCGCCACTTCGTTCAAGTGCCCCAGTAATCCGAATCCGGTCACGTCAGTCACTGCACCCACTCCGGACAGGTTGGATAATTCCACTCCCGGCTTGTTAAGTTGGGTGGTGGTGTTAATCATGGTCACATAGCCTGACTCGTTTAGCATGCCTTTTTTTAACGCTGCTGACAAAATGCCGACACCTAAACCTTTGCCCAAAATAAGTTGGTCGCCAGCTTGTGCTGCGCCGTTACGTTTAACTTTCGACGGATGCACCAAACCTAAAACCACCAGGCCATAAATCGGCTCAACCGAATCAATGGTGTGGCCACCAGCAATCGGGATGCCTGCCTGCGCACAAATGGATTCCCCACCTTTTAGCACATTGGCGATAACTTCCAGCGGCAATTGATTAATCGGCATGCCGACTAAAGCCAATGCCATGATAGGTGTGCCGCCCATGGCGTAGACATCGGAAATGGCGTTGGTTGCCGCGATTCTGCCAAAATCAAACGCGTCATCAACAATAGGCATAAAAAAATCGGTGGTGGCGATCAATGCCTGTTCATCATTGAGCTTATAGACCGCGGCATCGTCGGAATCTTCGATGCCTACCATTAGCTGAGGCGGAATTGGAAATCCGTTGGTATTTTTTAAAATCTCAGCCAAAACACCCGGCGCGATTTTGCAGCCGCATCCACCGCCATGTGAGAACGAAGTTAATTTGATTGCAGTTGTCATGATTTTTGCTGTTAAGGTTGATCTGACATTTTAGTCAGTTACGGAGACGATAGGTTGCAACGTCAAATAATTCTCTGATGTTTTACGCAAAAAAAAACGACTCTATGGAGTCGTTTTTTAGTTATAGCGAAATTCTGAGTTTAACGATCGCCAAATGAGCGACGTGTACCTTCAGTAGATCGATTGCCTTTATAACCGCCGCCTTCTTTATTGAAACCGCCTTCTTTGGCAGGCGCAGCGTTTGGTTTGCTAAACGTGCGTTGTGCAGGCTTATTGTTTCCAGCATATCCGCCGCCTGAACCATTACGGCTATTCGAGCGGCCGTCACCTGGCTTCCAGCCGCCAGGTTTTGCAGAGGAACGTGGTGAGGCACTGCGTTTGGCTTCGAAGCCAACAACGACTTCAACCGGAATTAACTGTTTGGTGAAACGTTCGATACGTTTTACATTCATACTTTCAGCATGGTTTACCAATGAAATCGCCACACCGTTGCGACCTGCACGACCGGTACGACCGATACGATGCACGTAGTCTTCAGGGAATTTCGGTAAGTCATAATTGAATACGTGAGTAATCGCAGGCACGTCAATACCGCGCGCAGCGACATCGGTGGCTACCAAGACGCGAACCTGACCGCGACGTAAGCCATCTAAAGTGCGATTACGGGCGCCTTGATGCATATCGCCATGCAGAGCAGCTGCCGCAAATCCGGCGATATTCAAACGATCTGCAATCGTATCGGCGTCACGTTTGGTCGCGGTGAAAATCACTGCCTGATCCAAAGATTCATCGCGCAATAAATGATCCAGTAAACGGTTTTTGTGTGACATGTCATCCACAAAGTGAACGCGCTGCGTGATGTTTTCGTGTTTTGCAGTTGAACCGGCGATTTGAATAATCATCGGATTATTCGTAATGCGTCTGGCCATATTGCCAACCACACCATCCAGAGTCGCTGAGAACAACATAGTTTGACGTGTAGCAGGTGTTGCCGCGACGATTTTTTCGATGTCGTCAATGAAGCCCATATCCAGCATACGATCCGCTTCATCCAACACTAAAATTTCCAATTCGGAAAAATCAATTTTGCCGGATTCCATATGGTCAATCAAACGACCAGGGGTTGCGACCAAAATTTCAGGATTCTTTGCCAGCAGTTGCATCTGTTTTGGATAAGGCATGCCACCGAGTATCGATACAGCGCGAATTCGGCGCATATAAATTCCGTATTTGTCCGTGGCGGTGGTGACCTGTAATGCTAATTCGCGTGTCGGCGTTAATACCAACATTTTTGGTTTAGCTGCCTGAAAACGTGGGCGGTCACCGCGTGAACGTGCCGACTGACGTTCCTGATTAGGTGTTTTTCCGTCGGTAGCGATTTGTTCTGCGCTCGCAAATTTATGCAGGGCTGGCAGCATGAATGCCGCGGTTTTACCAGAACCGGTCTGGGATGAAACGAGCAAATCGCGACCAGCGATAGCCGCAGGAACAGCTTGTTGTTGTACTGGAGTTGGCGTGGTGTAGCCAGCTTCAACTAATGCTTTTAATAGGGATGCGTGCAAACCGATAATTTCAAATGTCATTCTTTTTCTTTCGTAAGATTCGTACCAAGTACTTATGCAATACACGACGGTGTATTACGCAGCAGCGCCAACCAAACGAAATAGTTAAAGACTTGCAGGGCATCTATTTGCCGCGCACAAAACACAAAAGCGATCACACTCGATGCGTAATCGACCATTCGCTGAATTCTTTAACAATGAAATTTCGGCACAAAAGCTTTGCGCCGGGACGATGTCTAGAGGAACGACATACAAGGCGGGGGGCTTTTCATTGCGCTATCCAATAACTCGTTGAAAATCTGGACAGTACGCAAGGGTTCGCGATGCTACTTCAATGTTGCCGCTGCTAAAATATTGCAGCGCACCAAGAACTATACAGCAATTTAACTTTTGCTGCAGCAATTATTTAAATAAACCTCTAATAAATCATTGAATTCATTGAGTTTGTTTATTCTTGAAGATGAAGTTACGTAAATTTACCCGGCAATCGCATAGCGACATGAATGCGATTGCGGAGTTTAAATCGGGTAATTACTCTACGCTGATTGCCACTTGAGAGAAGCCGCCATCGACGTAAATAATTTCACCGGTAATCCCGTTGGATAACGGTGACAGCAAGAATGCCGCGGTATTGCCGACGTCATGAATAGTCACATTGCGACGTAATGGTGCCATTTGTGCTGCAAGGCCCAACAGTTTGCCAAAATCCTTGATTCCTGCTGCTGCCAGGGTTTTGATGGGGCCTGCAGAAATCCCGTTCACGCGCACACCGTCTTTGCCCATTGCTTCGGCCAGATAGCGTACACTGGCTTCCAGTGACGCTTTGGCCAGACCCATCGTGTTGTAGTTAGGAATGGCGCGCATAGCGCCAAGATAGGTTAACGTTATTAAGGCCGCATCGCTGCTTAACATCGGCTTGGCAGCTTTGGCCAACGCAGGGAAGCTGTAGGCTGAAATATCGTGGGCGATGCGAAATGATTCGCGTGAAAGCCCCTCTAAAAAATCACCCGCAATCGCTTCGCGTGGTGCGAATCCGATGCTATGTACCAGCCCGTCTAATTTATCCCATGATTTACCCAATTCGGTAAATACCGCATTAATCTGTTCGTCGCTCCCAACGTCGCAATCGAAGATCAGCTTACTGTCAAATTCGGCTGCAAACTCCGTAATGCGATCCTTAAATCGTTCACCCACATATGTGAACGCCAATTCGGCACCTTCGCGTTTGCAGGCTTGTGCAATGCCGTATGCAATAGATCGGTTAGACAGCAAACCGGTGATGAGAATTTTCTTGCCTTGTAGAAATGCCATGCGAGACTCCAATTGCCACACCTGCCCAGGTTTTTGTTGCTAAAACGCTGGTAAGTGCCGTCGTGTTAATAAGTAGTGTTTTCTCTGTACCGCGCAGATTGTAGGGCTTTGCCCAAGCTTCGGCAACTATTCTCTGCGCAGGCATTTTGGTGTGCGACAGGAAAGTTAATTACATAATTTTATTGTTGAGTTCGGTGAAAGTTCTGCCTATGATGAAATTCGCTGCCGATCTATTCGATGTGAGACTATAACTTTCATTTCATTACAACTAAACATGTTGAACTAGTTACACATGGAGCAATTGTTGCCGCATAAAATCAGTTTCAGATTTCGTGTTTTTCATCGAGATTGAAGCGCTTAAAGTGTGTGATGATTTTGAGGTTTGTAGAAATTTTTTTAAGTTTCTTTGTAAATATTTGAGATCAGTTAAAAAAAATATCCATAGATAATTTATTAATTTGTTTTTTTTGATGCCAGGAATTATATTGCAGCGCGTCAAAAAATGATTGTAAAGTTTCATTAAAAAAAATGAATTTTAATGCCGGTAAGGGATTGCTTTTGCAGAATAGGGCAGCATCGTGCAAAGCCCTTCAGGAAAATGTAGTAATTTGTAGCGCGGAAAAAATGTTGCGACGCAATAAAAATGAGTGGTAAAAAAGTAAATGGATTTGGTTGTGAATTAAGAAAAAAATCCCATCGGGACAATGTGTCACGCACTTGACACAGGGTGGTCCAAAATGGTTCTATGCGTCTGGATTATTTCGTGAGAGACATTTTTTGTTTTAAAAACGTGTGGACCGAAATAGAATAACGGGCTTTATTTCATATTTTTGGTGATTTATAGTTGCGCTGATAATTCACATTGAAGGCACGAACAAAAATAAATAAGATTCTTAAAAAAAATGTTTTTCGGTCTTATTTATGGTTAAAATGCACGGTTTGGGCAGTACAAAAAATAGTGGAAAAAGTAGTTATAAGTGCTGTCGATCAGGTTGCCGATAGGCAGTAAATATCAAGTAGTATTGGAGGGTATGTATGGATTTTTCAGAGAGTGGGCAGGATACCGGAAGTAAGTTCACCGGAATTACTGTTGTAGTATTGGTTCATGCGATACTTATCTACGCGCTGTTAACAGGCTTGGGTAAGAGACTTATTTCAGTAATTAAAGAATTGCCGATAGAAACGAAAGTCATCGAAGAGGTGAAGCCACCGCCACCACCGCCAGATGCACCACCACCGCCACCAAAATTGGCTGCGCCGCCTCCACCGTTTATTCCACCGCCGGAGGTTCAAGTAGCACAGCCGCCATCGCCGAATGCGATTACTGCTGTATCGAATGTTCAACCACCGCATCAAGATATGCATCCGCAGACGACAGTTGCAGCCAAACCTGCAGCCGGACCGTCAGTAGTCAAGGCGCAAGTTGATTTTACGACCTGTGATAAGCCTGATTATCCACGCAACTCATTGCGTAATGAAGAGCAGGGTACGACACGCTTGGCGTTCCTGATTGGTCTGGACGGACGGGTAGCTGACTCTAAAGTAGAAAAATCATCTGGCTTCAGAGCCCTGGATGCAGCAGCAAAGAATGCGCTAAGTTTGTGTAAATTCAAACCTGGCTCAGTTGATGGAAAGCCACAGCAATCATGGACTGCAGTGGATTACGTGTGGAAATTGCCGGATTAAGTCAAACGACGAAAAAGATCCAGTACCAATTTGATTTGATTTGAATTTAATTTTTTAAGGAAGTAACTATGAAAAACCGTGTCGCTATCACTTTCTCAGCACTTTTCGCGGCGATTGTTTTGTCCGCCAGTGCATTCGCAGCAGATCCAGCACCAGCAGCGCAACCTGATGCGGCAGCGCCAGCTGCAGCAGCTCCAGCACCAGCAGCCGATGCAGCTCCGGCACCAGCTGCTGCAGATGCAACCGCAGCACCAACAACAGCAGAACCAGTAGCAACCAAAGAATCAGTCGACAATCCTTACGGTTTGGAAGCTGTATGGCACGGTGACTTTATCTCCAAAGGTACTTTGATCATTTTGTCGATCATGTCTATGGGTAGCTGGTACATCCTGATCACTAAACTGATCGATCAGTTCAAACTGAATAGCCAGGCTGCTGATGCCAAGAAAACCTTTTGGAAAGCATCCTCAGTTCAAGCTGGTATCACCACATTGAAAGATGGTAGCCCATTCCGCTTTATCGCAGAATCAGGCTCTAAAGCATCTGAGCATCACGAAGGTTCGTTGCTCGACAAAATCGATCTGAATGAATGGGTAACCATGTCTATCCAGCGCGCAGTTGAAAAAGTTCAAAGCCGTTTGCAAGATGGTTTGGCGTTCCTGGCAACTGTCGGTTCAACAGCACCATTTATCGGTTTGTTTGGTACTGTTTGGGGTATTTACAATGCGTTGACAGCGATCGGTATTGCAGGTCAAGCGTCTATCGATAAAGTAGCTGGTCCAGTTGGTGAAGCGTTGATCATGACAGCCTTCGGTTTGTTCGTAGCGGTTCCTGCAGTTCTGGGCTACAACTTCCTGGTACGTCGTAACAAATCATCCATGGAAGAAGTTCGCGCTTTTAGCGCCGACGTACACATGGTATTGATGAGCGGTGCAATGAGCACAGCAGCTGGCACGGCCAAAAAAGCCTAATAAGTAACTGATCAAGTAACTGAGGAATAAACTATGGCAATGGCAATGGGTAGTCCCGATGGTGGGGGCGAAGATGAGGTAAACAGTACCATCAACACCACGCCGTTAGTGGACGTGATGTTAGTGTTGCTGATCATCTTCTTGATTACAGTTCCCGTGGTCACGCACACGGTGAAGGTGGATTTACCGAAAGACCGTAACCAGATTTTTAAGACCCATATTGAAGACGTTGATTTGTCAGTGACAAAAGACGGCGATGTATATTGGGGTCAAAAGAAACTGGCAGACAATAACGATTTGCTGGAAAGACTGAAAGCGGTGTCGGTTTTAACGCCACAGCCAGAAGTGCATATCCGGGGCGATCAGTATGCGCGTTACGAATTTGTCGGTAAAGTCATCTTGACTGCACAGCGTGCCGGGATAGCGAAGGTTGGTTTCGTAATTACGCCACCAGCCAAGAACTAAATAGAGGAAAAACGATGGCAATGAATTTAAGCGCGGGTGGGTCAGGAGAACCCGATGTAATGATCGAAATGAACATGACGCCGTTGATCGACGTTATGTTGGTGTTGATTATTATGTTGATTATCACGATCCCGATTCAAAATCATGCGGTGAATCTGAACATGCCAAATGGCGCACCACCTCCGTCTGTGACACCTCCGACCGTGGTGAATATTGACATTGATTTTGATAGCACGATCTTGTGGAACGGTGAAGTTGTGCCGGATTATCCGACATTGGAAGCCAAGTTGCGTGAAGTGGCTGCGGTGCCGGATCAGCCGGAAGTGCATTTGCGACCTAACAAACTAGTTGCATATAAAACTGTCGCTGCCGTGATGGCAGCTGCACAGCGCAATAATGTGACCAAGATTGGTATGGTTGGTAATGAACAGTTTGTTGATTAAGTAGTCAACGAATTCAAAATTGCCGCAACAGTTATGCAGCAAGAAAAAAGCATATTGAGTTTTTATATGGCTTACACTATCGCCCACGCTTGCTGTGTCACGCACAAATGAAAATCGGCAGGGTTATCCTGCCGATTTTTTCGTATGTAACTTTCTTATAAAGAGTAAAAGTAATGATCAAATTTCGATATGCCCGTTATGGAGTGCTCATTGCTGCTTTAGGTCTATCTGCAGTTTCAGGCATGGCTCCTACTCCTGCGTTTGCGCAAGCAACCGAAACAGTTAAAGCTTCCATCGGCACTTTGCTTCATGAAGCAAGTGATCTGGCAAAAGCTAAAAAATACAAAGACGCACTCAGCAAGATACGCGATGCTGATGCAATCCCTGGAAAAACGGCTTACGAAAGCTACGTTATAGAAAGCACGCGCGGTTCATACGCGATGGCTGCTGGCGATAAAGAAACTGCGGTTAAGGCGTATGAAGCGGTAGTGAGCTCCGGTCGTCTGAGTGGTCCACAAAAATTATCGATGTATGAGGCGCTGGGCGACACATACTACGGCATGAACAACCTGCAAAAAGCACAAACCTGGTATGGCCGTTATTTGTCTGAAGGCGGCGAAGATCCTAAAATCAAACAGTTAATGACTCAAATATCATTTCTGAGCGGAGACTGTTCCAAAGTTTCTAAAGATATTAATGCCAATGTCAGGGCGGACGAAAAAGCCGGCAAAGTTCCTGCTGAAGGCGATCTGCAAATGCTGGCAAATTGCATGAAAAATGACAAGACCGGCTACGTAGTCGCATTGGAAAAATTGACCACGTATTATCCTAAAAAGGATTACTGGAAAGATTTGCTAAATCGTCTGCCGACCAAGCCTGGTTATTCTGAGCGTCTGTTGCTGGATATGTATCGCTTAAAGCAGGATCTGGGTCAATTGACCGCATTGAACGACTATATGGAAATGTCCCAGTTAGCGTTGCAGGCCGGTTTGCCAGCAGAAGCGCAAAAAATCATTGATCAAGGCTATAAAGCAGGCGTGTTCGGCGTCGGCCCAGAGGCTGCCCGTCACCAGCGTTTGAAAGATCTGGCTGCTAAAAATGCAGCTGCAGATTTAAAAGCACTGCCTCAAACGACCGCGGCTGCAAACAGCGCGGCTGAAGGTACAGGTCTCGTGAATTTAGGTTTTGCTTATGTGACTGCAGGTCAGTATCCAAAGGGAATTGACCTGATGGAGCAAGGTATTGCCAAGGGTAATTTGAATCACCCTGACGATGCCAAATTGCACTTGGGTATAGCTCTTTTGTGGGCAGGTAAAAAGAATGACGCCATCAAAATGCTAAAATCGGTACAAGGTGCAGATGGCACTGCTGATTTGGCACGCTATTGGATCATTCAGGCAAATCGTCCTATCGGTAAATAGCAGCATATTGACTTAAACGGAGTTGATGTGAAGCGTAACTGAGCTTCAATCCTCTCATAAAAATCGGTAGGCTGGCCTACCGATTTTTGTATTAATTTCTGATAAAGAGTTAACAATGAAAAAATTTCATCATGCACGACTAAGCATTATCGCAGTTGTTCTGGGATTATCTGCAGCGTCGACTTTGTTGCCATTGAGCGCCTATGCGGATACGCCTGCCGCTGATACCAAAGCACCGACAGACGTAATGCGGCCTGAAATATCCACGCCATTGATTGCGGCCAAGGCCCTTTATGACGCGAAAAATATTCCCGATGCCATTGCAAAAATTGCAGAAACAGATGCAGTTGAAAATAAAACTCCTTATGAGATTTTTGCTATCGAACGGACCCGTGCCACCTATTTCATGGCTGCTGGTGATAAGCCGAAAGCAATCAAGGCGTTTGAGGCTGTCGTAGCGACGAATTATTTGAAAAATGCTGACCAACTGAATTTGATACAGGCAATCGGCCAACTTGATTTTCAGGCATCCGATTATCCGTCGACCATTGTATGGATGAATCGTTATATAAAAGAAGGCGGAACGGACGTGCGCGCGCAAGATGTATTAAACAAAGCGCACTATCTGAATAAAGATTATGCAGAGGCCTATAAAGGAATCAACGCACAAGTGCAGGCCGAGTTTGCTGCCGGCGTTACGCCATCTGAGCAGAATTTGGCGCTCCTGTTAAGCTGCATGAACGCGCTAGGCGATAAGGATGGCACGCTCAACGCGGTTGTGCAATTGACGACCTATTATCCATCGTCCAAGAACTGGAGCTATTTAGTCAGTCAGATTCATACCAAGCCTGGATTCTCGGAAAAATTGTATTTGGATATCTATCGTTTAAAAGCTGAGCTGTCTTTAATGAAAACAGCCGCTGATTATGCAGATATGTCCGAACTGGCGCAGCGTGCCGGATTGCCCGCTGAGGCAAAAAAAGCGTTGGATATGGGATTTGCGGCAGGTGTTCTGGATAAAAAATATACAGCTCAACTGGACGCAGCAAACAGACGTGCGGCAGATGATTTAAAAACGATGCAGCAGGGCGAAGCCAGCGCAAACAAAAGTAAAGAAGGAAATGGTCTGATCAATCTGGGCATGGCGTTTGCGACTGCCGGTCAGTTCGACAAAGGCGCAAGTTTGATCGAACAGGGGATTAGCAAAGGTGGTGTTTCACGTTTGGATGAAGCCAAACTTCATTTAGGTTTGGTGTACTACTGGGCGGGCAAGAAAGATGAAGCCATTAAACAGCTTGGTACAGTAGAAGGTGCTGACGGCACAGCAGAGTTAGCGAAATACTGGATTATGCAAATTAACCATCCGCTAGCAAAGTAAATCTGTGCTTTGGACTATGCTTTGTAGGTTGGGCTACGCTTTATCAGCCCAACACTGCCCAGCAAAAATGCAGCTACAGTCTATGCAAAATCGTTGGGCTGATAAAGCGTAGCCCAACCTACCCACTTAAAAAAAGCAGCCAGGCTGCTTTTTTCTTGAAAATCAACCAGGCTTTTTAGTGAACCTGGCGTCAGCAACAGTGATCTTTTTGGCCTGCCTGTTTTTAGCAATTGACTTCTTTTGCGATGAAATAACGGCGACCCTTGTGTTGCTGCGTCTTGCCGGTGCAGCGGCAACTTCGAGCTGTAATTTTTGTCCTGCCCGCAAAGAGTCAGATCTTAATTTGTTCCATTCTTTAATTTGAAGCTCAGAAACCTTGTAGCGTCTCGCGATGGATGCCAGGCTATCCTTTTTACCCGCAGTGACATTAATTCTTCTGACGTTGTCGCGTGTCATCGTCAAACTGGCATTGTCGACCACCAGCTGTGAAATATCATTGTCTTCAGTATGAGAATTTTTCGGTATCAGTAGCGTTGATCCCGCTTTGACCATCATTTTTTCTGGGACCTGGTTGACTTCTTCCAGCACACTGGCCGACGCGCCGACGCGACGCGCTATGCTTTCAATGCGCTCATTTTTAGCGACTCTGTAAGCAGTCCAGCTCGAGAGTGGCCCTTCCCATTTGCTGAGATTATTTTTAAAGATTTCTACGTTATCGGCCGGTAGCAAAATTTTCGTGTCTGCGTCGCCGGTGATTACAGGTCGATTGAATTGCGGATTCAGTTCTTTAAATTCAGCAACGGTTAATTCTGCCAATTGCGCGGCAACACGAACATCAATGTCCCGGGTCTTGTCGACGCTGGCAAAATACGGCTGGTTCTCAACTTTAGGCAGTGCGATATTAAAAAAATCCGGATTGCTGATGATGTTTTTTACCGCCTGTAATTTGGGCACGTAGTTTTGCGTTTCCTTGGGCATCAAGTAAGACATGCTGTTAAAGTCGGTGGGCAACCCCGCAGCCTGCTGCTTTTTGATGGCGCGCTGCACCGACCCTTCGCCCCAGTTGTAGGCGGCCAATGCCAGCTGCCAGTCACCAAACATGTCATACAATTTTTGCAAATAATTTAGCGCCGCGTCGGTGGAGTCCAAGACACCACGTCGCTCATCCTGAAACATGTTTTGCTTTAAATTGAAATCTTTACCTGTAGACGGGATAAATTGCCACATGCCGGAAGCCTTGGCGCTCGACACAGCCTGCGGATTAAAAGCCGACTCAATAAATGGTAATAACGCCAATTCGGTTGGCATGCCGCGTTTTTCCAATTCCGCAACGACGTGGTACAGATAGTGGGAGGCGCGTTGAGTCGTGCGTAGTATGTAGTCGCTGCGGGCGCTATACCAATTGAGTTGGCTATCAACTAAAGAATTTTCTAAATCTGGAATGCCGTAGCCCTGGCGAATTCTGCCCCACAAGTCGTTATTCTGATTTTGATCAGTCGCAGCTGCGGTTGTGGTTGAAGTGATGGGAGGAGTGGTGGTGACTGTGGAGAGAACTGCTGCGGAATCTGGGATGTTGTCTTCGGGGGTGACTGGATCAGCGAGGCTGTATGCTGAATATGCCATCAAAAGCGTTAAGAAAAGGGGCTTTAAGCGAAACATCGGCATTGTTATAACCCTTAAGTCAGGCAAATCAAGATGTGAGAGTGTAAGTAGCTCGTGTGCAGCGAGTCAAGGAAAAAAAGCCAAAGTTACATTGATTACGCTCTAATCGAGACTTTTTTGAAAAATTAAGGCACATCGGGATATCGTCACAGGATGTGCTGGAAATCGGCGCAGAAGCTGAATTAATCTGGTGAAGATGCGCCAACTTAATTTACACTGCCACCTTGATTGAAATCATCGCATTGAAGGTTTTACATGGCACTGAAGTCCACCGTCTACAAAGCAGAACTACAACTGTCCGATATGGATAGAAATTACTACCAGGCGCACTCACTCACACTTGCCCGTCATCCCTCAGAAACCGATGAGCGCATGATGGTGCGCTTGCTGGCATTCGCGGTGCATGCCGGAGAACATCTGGTGTTTGCCAAAGGCCTGTCGGATATAGAAGAGCCTGATCTTTGGCACAAAGATTACACCGGTGCGATACAACTCTGGATAGAAGTCGGTCAGCCTGATGAACGCCGTCTTTTAAAAGCCTGCGGCCGGGCAGGGCAGGTAGTCGTGTTTAGTTATGCCAGTAACAGTGCAATCTGGTGGCAGGGTATGGGCAATCGCCTGGAGCGTGCTAAAAATTTAACAGTGTGGAACGTGCCGGTAGCGACGTCGCAAGCGTTAGAAAAAATGGCGCAACGGAATATGCAACTGCAATGCACCATACAAGACGGTCAACTGTGGCTTAGCGACGAATCGGGTACAGTGCAGGTGGATTTAGTCAATTTAAAGCAGCGCGCAAGTTAATGATTGATCTGGCAATCTGCGCCTTCTACGACAAAAATTGAAGTAAACCTTTGAGCGCGTGTGCCACAGTTTGTTGACGTACCGATACCCGATCCCCACTGAGCAGCAATCGTTCGGTATGCGTTTTCCCATTCATGCTCCACGCAAAACAAATCGTGCCGACTGGTTTGCCGGGAACTGCGCCTAGCGGTCCTGCGATACCGGTGGTCGACAGTGCCACATGGGCTTCGCAATTTGCCAATGCACCTTCAGCCATCGCCGCTGCGATTTCTTCGCTGACTGACCCGTGTTGTGCGATTAGTGCGGGTGAAATATCGAGTAACTCGGATTTGGAAGAATTGGAGTAGGTAATAAATCCGCATTCAAACCAGTTGGATGAGCCAGAAATTTCGGTTACTGCATGTGCCACGCCGCCACCGGTACAGGATTCTGCCGTAGCCAGTAACAGATTTTTTTCAGTGAGCAGCGCGCCGACCTTGGTCGCTAATTGAGTCAGGTCATCCATGGGTTATCTCCTTATTAATTCTTATAAGCAGTTAGGTTTGAGGGACAACTTTACCACTAAAGACTGTTAAAAATCCGGGAAAAAATCGATAAAAAAACCGAACTGTGGGAGTTCGGCTTTTTATTTAATCCAGAATATTTTCAACGCTGTGCGACCACGTCGACTACACAAAGTGCGGTCATATTGACGATACGTCGCACAGTAGCGGACGGCGTCAAAATATGCACGGGTTTCGCGCAGCCCAACAAAATCGGCCCAATCGCGATACCGTTACCGGCCGAAATTTTAACCAGGTTGTAAGAAATATTGGCAGCGTCAATGTTGGGCATGACCAGCAGGTTGGCATTACTTTTCAAGGTTGATCCCGGCATGCTTTTCTTCAGGTAGGCATTATCTAAAGCAGAGTCGCCGTGCATTTCCCCGTCGACTTCCAGTTCAGGCGCCTTGTCTTGAATAATGGCCAGAGCGGCGCGCATTTTTAATGCGGACTCGCTTTGGCTGGTGCCGAAATTGGAATGCGACAGCAAAGCGACACGCGGCGTCACACCAAAGCGGCGCATTTCTTCTGCAGCCAAAATGGTGATCTCGGCGATCTGTTCCGCATTCGGATTTTCGTTAACGTGCGTATCGACCAATACAATCTGTCTGTCGGATAACACCAGCGCATTCATCGCCGCATAGACGTTCACGCCATCGCGCTTGCCTAATACCTGATCAATATATTTCAGATGCAGATGGGTTGTTCCGAACGTGCCGCAGATCATCCCGTCCGCATGTCCCTTTTTGATCATGATGGCTCCGATCAATGTATGACGACGGCGCATTTCAATCTTGGCGTATTGTTGCGTAACGCCTTGACGTGACGTGAGGTTGTAATACGTTTCCCAGTAATCGTGATAGCGCTCGTCGAATTCGGGATTAATCATTTCAAAATCAACACCGGCTTTCAGGCGCAAGCCAAATGTTTCTATGCGACGTGCGATGACGGCCGGGCGACCAACCAGGATAGGCTTGGCCAGATGTTCATCCACGATAATCTGCACGGCACGTAACACACGTTCTTCTTCGCCTTCGGCAAATACGATGCGTTTTTTATTATCCGGCGCATTTTTGGCGATTTGAAATGTCGGCTTCATAAATGAGCCGCTGTGATAAACAAACTGTTGCAGCTTTTCTGCGTAGGCTTCCAGATCGGCAATCGGGCGGGTCGCCACGCCAGAGTCAAACGCTGCCTTGGCTACTGCAGGGGCGATTTTCATCATCAGACGCGGATCGAACGGCTTGGGAATCAAATATTCAGGCCCAAAGCTCAGGTTGGTAAAGCCATAGACAGTAGCAACGATATCGGATTGTTCTGCCTGCGCCAATTCGGCAATCGCGTGTACGACGGCGATTTCCATTTCCCGGGTAATAGTGGTGGCACCGCAATCCAGCGCACCGCGGAAGATATATGGGAAGCACAACACGTTATTGACCTGATTGGGATAGTCGGAGCGCCCGGTGGCGATGATAGCGTCGCTACGCACTTCGCGCACTTCTTCCGGCAGAATTTCCGGAGTCGGATTGGCGAGTGCCATGACCAACGGCCGATCCGCCATTTGTTTGACCATTTCTTTTTTCAATACGCCGGCAGCGGACAAACCGAGAAACACATCGGCGCCAGGAATAATTTCAGCCAGGGTGCGTGCGCTGGTTTTCTGCGCAAAGCGCGCTTTGTCCGGATCCATTAATTCGGTACGGCCCTCGTACACAACGCCAGCCAAATCGGTGACGAAAATATTCTCTATCGGGAAACCCAGGTCGACGATTAAATCCAGACACGCCAGTGCAGCCGCACCGGCGCCCGAAACGACTAATTTACATTTTTTTAGATCTTTTTTGACGACTTTCAATCCGTTTAAAATCGCCGCACCAACGATAATGGCTGTGCCATGCTGATCATCGTGGAACACCGGGATTTTCATCCGGTCGCGTAGTTTGCGCTCAATATAAAAACATTCCGGCGCTTTGATATCTTCTAAATTGATACCGCCAAAAGTAGGTTCCAGCGCAGCGATAATGTCGACCAGTTTGTCGGGATCGGACTCATTGATTTCAATATCAAACACATCGATACCGGCAAACTTCTTAAACAGCACACCTTTGCCTTCCATCACAGGTTTGGAAGCGAGCGGACCGATATTGCCCAACCCAAGCACCGCCGTACCGTTAGTGATCACGCCGACTAAATTGCCGCGCGCCGTGTATTTGAACGCATTGGCCGGATCTTTGACGATTTCTTCGCAGGGCGCAGCCACACCAGGAGAATAGGCCAACGCCAGATCATGCTGATTGGAGAGCAGTTTGGTTGCAGTGACGCTGATTTTTCCGGGGATCGGAAGTTCGTGATATTCCAGAGCAGCAGCACGTAATTGTTGTTTGGTCTGCTCGGCTTTATCGGAATTGCTATCCATGGGCGGTGGCCTTTCGTTGAGTGTTTATTTTTATTATTACGGGTGCGCGTAGTGCAGCATTTCGGAGAATCGCCTGCTCTTTGCAATCCACTAATAAATTTGTTGAACCTGTGATTCTATCAGAGTGAGGTCTTGCAGTGTCATCGCATCAGTATACGAATTTATTGCGGACGTGATACCAAATAGCATAGTGGAATTACAAACGCAAAACTCCGGCTGCGCCAAATCCATTTGTTGTTTTTCTTAATTTGATGATTGAATGATTCAGGCGAAAGGTCTATCTTTACCTAACTTTCTCAACTGTTTACATGTCCTGGCGAGGTAAGCGATGTTCCCTACTTTTAAACACAAACCCAAACAAGAGTACAAATCGTATAAATGTACGATATGCGGTTATGTCTATGACGAAAAAGCGGGCTGTCCTCAAAGTAAAATGGTAGCAGGCACGCATTGGGAAGATTTGCCGTGGGATTGGGAATGCCCGGATTGCGAAGGCGGCAAAGAGGCATTTGAGCAGGTTTGACACTGTCGCTGTAGCATTCATTTGCAGCTTCAATTCGCAGGTTTGCGTTGGTTCGTGCCGGTTTGATTTCCTCCTTCTTTAATCCTGTTCAAGGGCAGTGTGCTGAATTTTCACGACAGCCCGCTACCACGAGCCTGTTCCGCGTTGCCGGCTTGTGTCAAAACACTAATGTATCGTCTCTAAATATCCTCAATTTTGTAACGAAATGCGCAAAGTAGACTAAACCGCTACCCGGCGATGCGGATTTTGGTTGATAATTTTGTCCTGTTCGACTTTGCTGGCTTAAATGATAAGTTGGCAAGGTATTCTTGGCGTGTAAACTATGCCATCCAATTCCAATTTGATTAATCCCGATAGAAAAGTTGGCCACGGTCGACCGGGTCTGAAACTGCGTATGAAAATGAGCCAGTCCATGGCAGGAGTGTTTAGTGTTTCCACGGTTTAGCATAATAAAACAGCGCTCGGCGACGATAGATACTGTTTTATTGAATTTGAGCTGGGGCACTTTGGTGTTGGGCTTCACGATCTCCAGAAAACCACTGGAATTCGATTTCGAAGACGAGCTGTATCCGCATCAACGCACACGCAACACGATCGCCATTGCATTCATGGTGCTTGTGCATATCATCGTGGCCTATCTGCTGTTAACAAAAAAAGTAGAACATCCATTAAAGCAGGGCGAGAAAGATGGACAGCTGGTGTTCCTTGATCTGCAGGCCAAACAGCTTGCTGACAAACCCAAGCCACCAAAAACACAGCCGCAGAAAAAAGCACAACGGCTGGCGTCGCGGCCCAATACGATTACCGAATCCAAACCTGCTGTCGAAAGTATACAAAGTATTTCACCGGTTGCCGCCGCTCCTGTGGTTGACACGATGAGTCAGATAGCCGCCGCCAGAGAGCGTCGCCGCGCACTGGAGGAAGAAGCCGCCAGAGAAAATAGCGAAGCGCAGGCTGCCAGTCAGGGGCCCTCGGAAAATGATGCGGCCATGGCGCGCATCAAGGCGAATATTCAGGCGGCCAATTACAACAAAAAAGGTAACGGTGGCGTATTCCAGATTACGCATATGGGTGTGCAGACCGGTACCTTCCTGTTCCGCGGCTGGACCAACTCGCCGGGAGAAAGTACGCGTCAAACCTATGATGTCGATGCAGGTATCGGCGGTGACGTGAAGCTTGCCATCATCCGTAGAATGATCCAGTTGATCCGTGATCGGTTTACCGGCGACTTTACCTGGGTGTCGGACCGACTGGGACGCGACATTACATTGTCAGCGCGACCGAAGGATAACGCCGAACTGGAAGCGTTTATGATGAAAGAATTTCCGGATCACGCCAACTAGTTTGAATTTGCGCTGGTTAGACTACTGGCGCGGTGATCGGGATTTCAATAATAAACTCGGTACCCAGACCGACTTCCGAATTGACCTTGATCGATCCGCCGAGTATGCGGTGGACGATATTGTCGACGACGTTCAATCCTAGTCCGCTGCCACCCTGACCAAATTTCGTCGTGAAAAACGGATCGAAAATATGCTTGATACTGGCTTCGCTGATGCCGTTGCCATTGTCTGAAAAATGAATTTTTATACTATCAGCATTAGCCGGTACCGCGCTGATTCGGATTGTACCGGCTTCGCGTCCTTCAAAGCCGTGCAGTACCGCGTTATTGAGTAAATTGATAATGACCTGACTCAGCGCACCCGGAAAGCTATCCATGACGATTGTTTCGGCTATGTCAGTTTCCAAAACGTAGGGCGTATTTTTCAACGTATGTTTTAGTGTCAGCAGGGTTTCCTTGATCACGAAAGACAGATTGAAGCTGCGGCGCCGTTCTGAAGATTGATCGACGGCGACCTGCTTAAAACTTTGGATTAATTCAGACGCGCGCAACAACGATGACTCAACCATCTGGCTGCCTTCTTTGCACAGCTTAAGAAAATTATTCAGAGCGGAATGGGTCAGCCTTCCGTTGACTGCCTGTGATGAAAATTCGTTGACGATTTCGCGTATCGTGCTTGCCGTGACCAGAGCGTTGCCGATAGGCGTATTAATTTCATGGGCGACCCCCGCCACAATTGCACCCAGACTGGCCAGCTTTTCTGATTTCACCAGATTTTCCTGGGTTTCTTTGAGTACCTTGATATTGTCTTCAAGGCTCAGTTTGGCCAGATTGAGATCGCCGGTGCGCTGCTCGACCCTGATTTCCAGTTCACGATTCAATTCGGACACTTCCTGCACCTTCGACTTGATCGCATCCGACATCAGATTGAAGTTGTGGGCAACATCGCTTAATTCATCATTCCCTTTTTCAGGAATCTTCAATTCGTAATGGCCTTCCGCAATTTTCTGACTGGCCAGTTTGAATATCGACAATTGGCGAGTGATATGTAAGCCCGACAGAGACAGCGCAACAAAACAAAACAGGATGACGATGGTAGTTAAAATCAGGGAATGCAGCTGACTGCGCTCCATGGCTTCGACCAATGCACCGGTTGCGAGTCCGTATTGGATATAGCCGATTTCATTGTGACCCAGTAAAACGGAGTCACGTATGTGCAGCATGCCGCGTTTGGCTGCGACCTCATAATTGAGCGGTGTATCCGGCGCAGGCAAGCGGGTTTGTTTGGCATTGGTGTTCATCAGGATAGCGCCGTCACTATCGACTACGGCGATATAAACGATACCGCTCGTTCCTTTCGGATCTAACATTTCGGTGAAAAATGTCTGCAGGGTATGCAGATTGTTCTCGGCCCCGTTACTTGAAGACGCTACGGCGACATTGATCAGTTGGGAACTTTGGCTAACCGTAGTTAAAATATTTTTTAATACTGTCGATTCCAGCGTTCGATAACTGATCAGATAATTGCCGGTGCTGAGCAAAGCGAAGGCAATCAACACCGCCACCATTAATTTGGTAGTGAGTGACAGCTTGTGGCCAGCCTTGTTTTTTTCGCCGGTTTGAGAAAGTTGAGGGTCCAAGTTAAAACCAATTTGAAAGAGCCGCGGAAGTGAAACTGGGCATGGATGACCACGATTTTAATTGCCATAATGCAAAAGACAATTTAGCCGTAATAATTATTCAACGCAAGCACGGAATTCATAATGCAGACACGCCTGACGTGAATCAGATACAAAACTATCGGTGGCGCGACACTTCATAAGCTGTGTAGAATCACTGGATGTCTGAATTCGAACTTATCCAACATTATTTTACGGAGCGCCAATCTGCTGCTCTCACCATTCCACTGGGCATAGGCGACGATTGTGCACTGATGACTGCTGGCCACGGCATGCAATTGGCGATTTCGACCGATATGCTGGTAGAAGGGCGTCATTTTTTTGCCGGCGCCGACGCGCGGATGCTGGGACACAAATCGTTGGCGGTGAATTTATCTGATCTTGCCGCGATGGGCGCAGAACCACGCGCATTTACGCTGGCATTGGCACTACCAGATGTCGACTCAGCCTGGTTGCATGATTTTTCAGCGGGAATGTTTGATTTGGCTACGGAACATCAATGCCAGCTTATCGGCGGCGATACGACCAAAGGTCCGCTCAATATTTGCATTACCGTATTTGGCGATATTCCGGCAGGCTTGGCATTGCGGCGTGACGCTGCACAGTTGGATGATGATATCTGGGTGTCCGGTCAGTTAGGTGATGCCAGACTGGCTTTAGCCGGATATTTGCAGCAAGCCACATTGTCGCAACCTGATCTTTTGCAGGCTGCGTTGCGGCTGTACAGGCCCACTCCGAGGATTAAATTGGGATTGGCATTGCGCGGTGTGGCGCATGCTGCAATCGATCTGTCTGATGGCCTGATTGGCGATCTTGGTCATATTTTGCAACGTTCAGGTTTGGGCGCGACGCTGCGTTGCGACGACCTGCCGACAGGTGACCTGCTGCGCAAGCAATCCAAAGCGTTGCAATATGAATTCGCCTTATCCGGCGGTGATGACTATGAATTATGCTTTACCGCCGCACGCGGCAATCGCGACGCTGTGCTAAAAGCCGCGGAACAGGCGGCAACGCCGGTCACCCGTATCGGCACTATGGATGCGAAACCCGGATTACGTTTTGTCGATGCCAGCGATAATGTACAGACTTTCTCTTTCAAATCATTTGATCATTTTCCAGCATGAATACTGTTATTGATGCCCCCCCAAAAATCAGACCAAGTGCTGCATTTATGCTGTCCCATCCGTATCATTTCATCGCACAGGGATTTGGCAGCGGCTTATCTCCGGTTATGCCGGGAACGATGGGAACACTGCTGGGCTGGGTACTGTATGTCGTGCTAAGTGCGCGTTGGCCGACGGTATTCACACCTGCACATTGGGCATGGATTATCGGCATGGGATTTGTAGTGGGCGTTCACGTGTGCGAACAAACCGGCCGCGCATTGGGCGTTGCCGATGATGGCAGCATGGTGTGGGACGAAATCATCGCCATGTGGCTGGTTTTGTTACTGATTATGCCGGCAGATTTTATTACTCAGTGTTGGGCATTCTTTTGGTTCCGCGTTTTTGATATGGTCAAGCCGCCACCGATTGCTTATTTTGATCAGCACCTGAAAGGTGGTTTTGGAGTGATGTGGGACGATATCGTGGCGGCGTTCTATACCCTGTTGCTGTTTGCTGTGTGGCGGCTGATCTAGTTCCGTTATTGCGGACAGGAGCGCACCTGAGTCTGCAGGTCGTTTTGGATTTCGTCGATGCCGTCCGTTCTGGCCACCGTCGGTGAATAAACACAGTAAGACCCATCTGGCCCGGTGACTTTGGTCACCCGTTGCGGCGCTCCCGGCACCTGAATTTCCTTCGTAGTAGGAATGACCCCATGTTTTTCCGCCTTGGCGAAACTGTCATCCAGAGGATGCGCCACCGACACTTTATCTGACTTGTCGCCAGCCTTCACCACACCAGCTGGCGCTTCTTTGGCCATGTCATCGGCAACGCCGGTGTCGTCAAGGTTAAGCTTTGCTGCAGGTGTGTCGACATTGGGCTTGTTTTGCGCCCATACCTCGAAGCACGCAATACTGCACAAAATCAATACCGATAACAGGTTGGCGTGGTTAATCTTGAATGTGGTGGATTTCATCAGCGGCTACCGATCAGGTCAATGTGGAGGTAACTTTCAACACTTCGTCACAACTGGTCAGTCCTTCAATTATTTTATGGGCACCAGCGATACGTAACGGCTTCATACCATCTTTAATACTTTGCGCACGCAATGCGTTCAAATCAGTTTCGGGTCGGATCAACTTGGTGAATTCCTGACTGATCGTGATCAACTCATACAATCCGGTGCGACCGCGATAGCCGGTCTGACGACATTCGGGACAGCCAACCGGGCGATATACTTTGTCCGGTTTGGTCAGCGCCCAATTCTCGGACAAGGATTTCCAGATCGGCTCTTCTAGCTCTGCATCCTGCGTTTTACATATCGGACATAAGGTCCGTACCAGACGCTGCGCCAAAATTCCAACCAGCGTTGCTTCCAACAGATAATATGGTACACCCAATTCCAACAGGCGCATGACTGCTGACGGCGCATCGTTGGTATGCAAGGTTGAAAAAACCAGATGACCGGTGAGGGCGGCCTGAATAGCCATTTCAGCCGTAGCCAGATCGCGAATTTCACCCACCATGATAATGTCGGGATCCTGCCGCATCAATGCACGAACTCCATCGGCAAACGACAGATCAATACCATGTTGTACCTGCATCTGGTTAAACGACGGTTCCACCATTTCGATAGGATCTTCTACCGAGCAAACGTTGACCTCAGATGTCGCCAATGCTTTTAACGTGGTGTATAAGGTGGTGGTTTTTCCGGAACCGGTCGGGCCGGTGACCAGAATAATGCCATGCGGCTTTTCAGTCAGGTGTTTCCAGCGCATCGCATCATCGACAGGAAAGCCAAGTTCGGGCAAGGTTTTTACCACGACATCCGGATCAAAAATCCGCATCACCATTTTTTCGCCAAACGCAGTCGGCAAGGTGGACAGCCGTAATTCAATTTCCTGACCGCCGTTAGTGCGCGTTTTGATCCGTCCATCTTGCGGGCGGCGTTTTTCGATCACATCCATGCGACCTAATAATTTAATCCGCGCCGTCATGGCGATCATCACTGTAACCGGTACCTGATAAACCTGATGCAGAATGCCGTCAATCCGAAATCGGATCGTGGCCATATTCCGTTTCGGTTCCAGATGAATATCAGACGCGCGTTGTTCAAAGGCGTATTGCCACAGCCAATCGACAATATTGATGATGTGCTGATCATTTGAATCGAGCTGTTTATTTAAATTGCCAAGCTCAACCAGCTGTTCAAAATTGTTGCGTAAAGCGGAATCTTGGCCGCTGGTTTTGCTGGCATTCTTGATGGACTTGGCCAAGGCAAAAAACTGCGAAATGTATTGCGAAATTTCGAGCGGATTCGCCACCACCAGTTTTAATTCGCGATGCGTTACTTTCGCAATTTCATCGTGCCATTCAACATTGCCTGGTTCGCAGGTGGCGATAGTGACGCTGGTAGACGAAATTTCAACCGGCAAAATATTGAATCGCGCGGCGTAGGTCGCCGACATGACATCCGCCACTTTGGTGAAATCCACTTTGAGCGGATCGATGCGATAAAACGGCAGCTTCAATCTTTTTGCCAGCCACTCGGTGAGCCAGTCCAGATTTAAATGGGTGCCAGGCGACGTGACGGCCGTCAGTTTGCACTGAGCCAATGCAGTAAGCGGGTGCATGCTCATCGGCGCATTTTTTAAGATGGCTTGCGCCAGCGGATACTGGATTCTCGCCGTGTCTTTAGTGAGTATCCCATCATGGATCAGCCAATTTAAAATATGCTGCAAGTCGAGATGTTTGATCATTATTTTGATTTTCGCTAACGGTGTTTTAAATTTGCATCGCGAGTTGTATGCCATTCACCCAAGACTTGGCAGGCAATTTCGTGCCGAGTTGAATGTGAGCTGCGCGTTCATGGAGCTTGGCAAAATCCAATTTTACTTTGGTGTTGAACGCAATGGCGATCACATTCCCATCATGTACTTCGGGCAGACATATAACCTGATCGAAGACATGTTTCATGGTTTTGATATTTTTAATGTAGCTGGGGTGATCACCGAACAGGTTGACAGTCAGGATGCCATCCGGTTTCAGGCAGTCCGAGCATGCCTGATAAAATTCAGCACTGTCCAATACCGGGCCGCGCGCAGTCGCGTCATACACATCGACCTGCAGGACATCGAGGCTGCCGTAATGGCTATGTTCATTGACGTAGTCTTCGCCGTCCATTTCCAGTACCTGCAGGCGTTCATCGTTATCAGGCAGTTTGAACATGCTGCGACAAACTGAAATGACGGCGGGGTTCAATTCAACAGTGGTAATTTGCGCGTCCGGAAACTGGCGATAACAAAACTTGGTGAGCGAGCCGGTACCCAGTCCTAACTGAACAATGCGGAGGGGCTTTTCGATAAACAGCATCCACGCCATCATTTGCTGCGCATATTCCAATTCTAACCAGTCGGGTTTCCTGATGCGCATGGCGCCTTGCACCCACTCGGTTCCAAAATGCAGATAGCGGCAACCATCCATTTCAGACAGTGTGACCGGGGCATATTTGATTTTACGTTTGGGTGACGTCGTCACACCTGATTTTAGATTGGCTAGTGCTTCGATGGATTTTCGTTTTATCAGCATAGGGGTGGTCTGGCGCTGGTGATAGTGAGGGTGGTTGCGGTCATTAATAATTCAGTGCACACTCAGCACATTTAATGCGCAGCTATTTTAGGAGGATGATATGGAGGAAGTCAGCAAAAAGCCAGTAGAAATTTTAATCGAGCAGTACGCCGAAAGTCATCAAAACCCCGTCAATGAGCTGATCCATTTTATTTGTGTGCCGGTGATTATGTGGACTTTCCTCGGATTGTTCTGGTGTGTGCATCCGCTATTGGCCGTCGCTGTGAGTGTGTTGGCGCTGATTTATTATGCGACTCTGTCGCTGAATTTATGTGCCGGCATGCTGGTGATGACCGCCGTTATGCTGGGCATACTCTACGTGCTGCCGGCGAATTGGGTACTGCCCATGTCGATTATTGTTTTCGTGATTGCCTGGATAGGTCAGTTTATCGGACATTATCTGGAGGGAAAAAAGCCGTCCTTTTTTGAAGACCTGCGTTTCTTGTTAATCGGCCCATTATTCGTATTGGGATTTTTATATCGGAAGTGTCATTTTCCGCTGTAAATGGTTACAATTTAGCGCGGCCACGAAACATCAATAATCTTGTTTGCGTGAAGTAGTGACCACACAATACCAACTGTGTGCAAGATTCTATCGGAGAGAAAAATGAAAAGTGTTTTATTGTTAACGGGTTTGGTTGGAGTGTTGGCTTTATCTGGTTGTGTAACCGCGCCGAATTCGGCCAATGTTTATCAGTCGCGCCAGACCATGGGCGAACAAAGTGTACGCATGGGTGTGGTTGAATCAATCCGCAATGTGATTATTACCGCTCCTCAGTCGGGTGTCGGCACATTGGGCGGTGCTGCTTTGGGCGGATTGGCAGGTAGCACGGTAGGTCAGGGCAATGGTTCTGTTGCTGCCACTATCGGCGGCGCAATAGTTGGCGGTTTGATCGGTCAGCATGTTGAACAAAGCGCGAACAATAAGCCTGGTTTGGAAATTACCGTCAAATTGGATAACGGCAGTTTGACTGCGATTACTCAGGGTGCGGATGAACAGTTCAACGTGGGCGATCGGGTACGATTGCTGTCAGACGGTCGTACTACCCGTGTAACGCATTGAGTAAAAACGTAAAGTTGAATCAATAAAAAAGCGCGCATGATTAAATGCGCGCTTTTTTTTGAGCTGAATTTGACGACCTATTTAGCCATTGCCAACAACATCTCATTCAAACGTTTTACATAGGCGCTAGGGTCATTCAAGTTGCCGCCTTCCGCCAGCATGGCCTGATCAAACAAAATATGCGACCAATCGTCGAACTTCGCGGTTTCATATTTCAGACGCTGCACCAGAGGATGGTCCGGGTTGATTTCCAATATAGGTTTGGAATCGGGCGCTGCCTGGCCTGCTGCCTTTAACATCCTTGCCAAATTGCCAGATAATTCGTGCTCATCAGCGACCAGACAGGCAGGTGAATCGGTCAGACGGAACGTTACGCGCACATCCTTGGCCTTACCTTCCAGCGCGGTTTTCATTTTTCCGACTAATTCAACATAGTCAGTCTGGGTTTGTTCGTGTTGTTTCTTTTCTGCTTCGTCTTCCAGCGTGCCTAAATCCAAACTTCCTTTGGCCACTGAAGTGAGTTCCTTGCCTTCAAAGTCATTCAGGAACGACAGCATCCATTCGTCGACGCGATCGGTGAGTAATAAAACTTCCACGCCCTTTTTACGGAAGATTTCCAGATGCGGACTATTTTTGGCTGCTGCAAAGCTTTCCGCAGTGACGTAATAAATCTTGTCTTGCCCTTCTTTGGCGCGAGACAGATAGTCGGCCAATGAAACTGTCTGCGTTTCACTATCCGTGTGAGTTGAGGAAAAACGAACCAGTTTGGCGATACGCTCTTTGTTGCTGGCATCTTCACCGATACCTTCTTTCAATACCTGGCCAAACTCCTTCCAGAAAGTCTGATACTTATCTTTTTTATCCTGTTCTTCCGCATTGGCGAGCTCTTCCAGCATGCTCAACACACGTTTGGTGGAACCGTCGCGTATCACTTTAATGTCGCGCGATTCCTGCAAAATTTCACGCGACACGTTCAGAGGCAAATCGCCTGAATCAATGACGCCTTTGACAAAGCGCAAATACACCGGCATTAATTGTTCGGCGTCGTCCATGATGAAGACACGTTTTACATACAGTTTGATCCCGCCGCGCTTGTTGCGATCCCATAAATCAAACGGAGCATGCGCCGGTATGTAGAGCAGTTGCGTATATTCACTGCGACCTTCTACACGATTGTGGGTATAGGTGAGAGGAGGCTGGAAATCATGGGACACGTGTTTGTAGAATTCTTCGTACTGTTCCGCCGTCACCTCGGATTTACTGCGAGCCCATAAAGCGCTGGCCTGATTAACTGTTTCGAATTCGTCCCTGATTACCTGTTCTTTTTTCTCTTCATCCCATTCTTCTTTTTGCATCAGAATCGGCAGAGAAATATGATCAGAGTAAGTGCGGATGACGGACTTTAATTTCCATGACGATAAAAAGTCATCTTCGCCTTCACGCAGGTGCAAAATGATATCAGTGCCACGGCTCTTCTTTTCAATATCCTCAACGCTGAAATCGCCGGCGCCGGTAGATTCCCAACGTACTCCTTCAGTGCTGGTTGCGCGACGTGTTTCAACCGTGATCTTGTCCGCAACGATAAAGCCGGAATAAAAACCTACGCCGAACTGACCTATCATCGCTGCATCTTTTTGCTGATCGCCGGACAGCTTGCCAAAGAATTCTTTGGTGCCGGATTTGGCTATCGTGCCTAAATGCAGAATGGCTTCATCGCGGGTCATGCCGATTCCGTTGTCGGAAATCGTGATGGTGCGCGCTTCTTTATTAAACGTGACTTTAATCTTGAGATCGGAATCATCTTCAAACAGGGCAGCATTGCTCATCGCTTCAAAACGCAATTTATCCGCTGCATCTGACGCGTTTGAAATCAATTCGCGCAAAAAGATCTCTTTATTTGAATATAAAGAATGGATCATCAGTTGCAAAAGTTGGGTGACTTCCGCCTGAAATCCCAGGGTTTGTTTCTCGTGATTAGCCATAGTTGTCCTTTTTAAAAGATATATTCGTGAGTTTTGTGTCGACCTGAATCGGGTGAGCATGAAGTGAGGCTAAATGGACTAAATTCAAGAGCGCTAATTCGTGCTTCTTGCTTTAATTTCATGCTTTAAAAAATCCCATACGACGGGGTCAGTCATCGCGGCGACATTAATCCGCATCCGCGTCGATGGCTGCTGATTGGGGGAAAACATGCTGCCGGGGGACAGCATAATTCCCTGTTCCATCGCTACTTCAGCCAGATCGTTGGTATCGCAGCCGGCATCAACCCACAGGAACATGCCGGCTGCGGTAAATATGTCGACCTTGATGCCGATATTTTCCAGCCGCCTGGCCGTTGAAAGTCGGACCGGATCCAACTTGCCACGCACCCGTTCGATGTATTTGCGATAATGCCCTTCGGATAAAATTTTATGCACGACCCGTTCGCCAATTTCTGTCGTAGTTAACGTCGACAGCATTTTCCGATCCGACAGGCGACTGGCCAATTCGAGTGAGGTCGCAATAAATCCAACCCGTAAATTCGCCGCCAGCAGCTTGGAAAATCCGCCTAAATAAATTACCCGGTTTAATTGATCCAGACTTGCCACCCGTAGCGCAGGTTGAATATTGTTCCCGGGATGCAGGTCGCTGTAAATATCATCTTCGACGATAATAAAATCATGCTGTTCGGCTGCTTTTAATACCTGAAATGCCTTGGCGGCGGACATCGAAGTCGACGTGGGGTTATGCAATACCGAATTGGTGATGTACAGCTTCGGTTTATGCAATGCTGCCATCTCACACAGCGCAGCGATATCCGGACCATCCTGCTGGCGCGGTACGCCGATGACTTTGACGCCGAGCACGGCAAACGAGCCAAACATTAAAAACCACGCAGGGTCATCAACCAGAATCGTGTCGCCGGCATGGGCAAATTCACGCGCAACCAGATCCAGTGCCTGCGTGACTCCCGAGGTGGTGACTATCTGCTCCGGCGTGGCGGCAATGTCAAGTTCGGCCAATCGCAGCTGTAGTTGCTGGCGCAATGGATAAAATCCCTGAGGGGTTCCGTAGTGGAGTAGTAAATTTTGATTCAGGCGGCTGACTGCGCGCAATCCGTTTGCGACCAGTTCGCCTTCCAGCCAGTCATGCGGCAGTACACCGGAGCCTGGCATTTTATGCGGCGGCATTTGGCGAAACATATTGCGCACCAGCCAAACCACATCTAACTGCTGTGGATTGCTCGGTGCCTGCGGCGTTGCAGTGAGCGGCGCTCTTTCGCGCACAAAAAAACCTGATCCGCGTCTGGATTCCAGATAACCGCGCGCGACCAGTCTGTCGTAGGCTTCCACCACTGTGAAGCGCGATACCTCCAGCGAGTCTGCATGACTGCGTATGGAGGGCATGCGCGCACCGCTGCGCAAAAGCTTATCGTCAATTTTATTTTCGATAATGCGCACGATCTGATCGACTAGAGTGTCGTTGGAATCGCGAACCAGTGACAAAGATGCGTTATTCATATTTTTCCCGAAGCTTAACTGTATTGTTCAAATTGCCGTGACAGCATTGAAATTAATTGATTAAGTGTATCGGTACTGTATTGGTTACGTCAACTACACTAGCGCGATCATGGTCACCACCCGGCTCACCCATACCGAAAGTTTTTATGTCTGCATCTTATACAAACTCACTTCCAAGCAAACAGCAACTCACAGCAGCCGCCCGGATTGTGTATGACGCCATGCCGGCGACACCGCAGTACTCCTGGCCTTTAATCAATCAGGCACTGGGTTGTGAAGTCTGGATCAAACATGAAAATCACACGCCTACCGGTGCATTCAAGGTGCGTGGTGGATTGGTTTATTTGCATGAGTTGGCACAGCGCGCGCCGATGGTAAAGCACGTCGTTTCTGCTACGCGGGGCAATCACGGGTTGTCAGTGGGTTTTGCGGCGAGGCGTCACGGGATGACGGCGCATATCGTCGTACCACATGGGAACAGTGCAGAAAAAAACGACGCTATGCGCGCATTGGGCGTTGATTTGATTGAGCACGGCAGTGAATTTCAGGACTGTCGGGAATACGCAGCAAAGCTGGCCAAACAACATGACTGGCACATGATTCCTTCCATGCACCCGGATTTATTGTCGGGAGTTGCCAGCTATTGGACCGAGTTATTTACTGCGCAACCTGATCTGGATGTGGTCTTTGTTCCTATCGGTCAGGGCTCCGGAATATGCGCTGCTGCTGCCGCCAGGCAGGCGTTGGGGCTGAAAACAAAAATTGTCGGCGTGGTGTCATCGCACGCCCTGGCCTATAAAAAATCATTTGAATCGGGCTGTAAAACTGAAGCGCCGGTTTCCACACAAATTGCAGACGGATTAGCCTGTCGCGTGCCGGATGACGTATCACTGCAAATTATTATGTCGGAGGTGGATCACGTGCTGGCCGTTTCCGATACCGAAGTCACCGCCGCAATGAAGTTGCTGTTCGTGGCGACCCATAACGTGGCCGAAGGTGCCGGGGCGGCAGCATTGGCTGCTGCAATGCAGGTGAAACAAAATCTGAAGGGCTTAAAAGTCGGTTTGCCGCTATGCGGCGGTAACGTCGACGCCAAACAGTTTTCTATTATTATCGGCGCCTGGAATTATGCGGATACCGATACGGCAATCTGTATTTAATGTTTTGGCATGCAAAACTGGATGACTAAATTTTGTATCGTTAAATTAACTGATCAGCCAATAATTCCAACTAAGCTTTGGTCGCGTCGCGCAATTACGGGGTATGAATCGGGCTTATCGCGTCGTACAATGACGGGCTGTTCATACCGCAGCAATCATTTTAATTAATTAATGGATCTCGCCATGTCTATCTACGAAAAACTAGCCGCCTTACACATTGAATTGCCAGCAGTTGCCGCGCCTGCAGCAGCTTACGTAATGTACGCACAAACTGGAAACACCGTGTTTATTTCCGGTCATATTGCAAAGAAAGACGGCAAAGTCTGGGTAGGGCAGTTAGGCAAAAATATGTCAACTGCCGAGGGTAATGCGGCAGCACGACTGGTTGCTATCGATCTGATCGCGACATTGCAGGCTGCATGCGGTGGCGACTTGAATCGGGTCAGTCGTATCGTGAAGTTAATGAGTCTGGTGAATTCCACTTCGGAGTTTACCGAACAGCATTTGGTAACAAATGGTGCGTCAGAATTATTTGGCGAGATATTCGGAGAGCAGGGCAAACATGCGCGTTCTGCATTTGGCGTCGCTCAGATTCCATTGGGTGCCTGCGTTGAAATTGAGCTTATCGTGGAATTGAAAGCGTAAGCGCTGCAACCACCATCCATTATCTTAGCAAAGGCCGCACAGTATGAAACTTGAAAACATCAGTCCTATCGAATGGAAATTTTCTGAACGCGCAGAGCAGCTGAAAAGCTCGATGATACGCGAGATATTAAAAGTAACACAGCGTCCGGAAGTGATTTCATTTGCTGGCGGACTGCCTTCACCGGAAACGTTTCCGGTTGATCGTATGCGTGCCGCGTTTGATAAAGTGCTGTCCACCACCGGTAAAACGGCATTGCAGTATGGACCGACCGACGGCTTCCCGCCGCTGCGTGAATTCATCGCCAATTCACTATCAAAAAACGGTGCAAAGATCGATGCGAGCCAGGTATTGATGGTGTCTGGTTCACAGCAAGGGCTGGATTTGCTGGGTAAAGTTTTGTTGGATGAAGGTAGCAAAGCGGTCGTAGAGACGCCAAGTTATTTGGGTGCATTGCAGGCGTTTTCTGTTTATCGCCCTGAATTAGTATCGGTAGAAATGGACGAATTTGGATTGCGTCCCGATGCAGTGGCTGAAAAAGGCAAGAACGCGCGACTGCTGTATTGCTTGCCTAATTTTCAAAATCCTACCGGTCTGACTTTATCGCAAGAGCGCCGTATTGAATTGGTCGAAACCTGCGCGCGCATGCGCATTCCTTTGTTGGAAGATGATCCGTACGGTGCCTTGTGTTACCGCGGCGAGCCTCTGCCAAAAATGTTGAGCATGAATCCGGATGGTGTGATTTACATGGGTTCATTTTCGAAAGTACTGACTCCTGGCATCCGCCTTGGCTATGTCGTTGCACCGCGCCCATTGATAAAAAAATTAGAGCAGGCAAAACAGGCCGCAGATTTGCATACTGCCCAGCTCACGCAAATGGTGGTGCATGAAGTGATCAAGGATGGATTTTTGGATCAGCACATTCCGACCATTCGTACTTTTTACTCAGGCCAATGCGACATCATGCTGGATGCATTAAGTAAATTTTTCCCGGCAGGCGTTACCTGGACCAAGCCGGATGGCGGCATGTTTATTTGGGTCAGATTGCCTAAGCATATCGACAGCATGGCGCTGTCATCCGCCGCACTCGAGCAAAATGTCGCCTTTGTGCCCGGCGTTCCATTTTATGCCGGTAATCCGGAAACGAATACCTTGCGTCTGAGTTTTGTCACCGTGTCGCGCGAGCGCATTTACGAAGGTATAGAAAAGCTCGGTAAACTCATCGCCAGTAAGCTCTGATTAATTTTGAACTGAATAAAAAACCCGTTATTGATAACGGGTTTTTTTACGTGCATAGATTTAATCAGTGCCGCGTTTCAGATTGATGAAGTACGGAAGGGACGATACGTTTATGGAACGGCACGACAAAAAACATATACACGTGGCCCAGTAAATTATGAACGTGAACCACGGTGGAGACGGTGACTGCATTTTCGCTGTCTGATAGTGACGGAATTTTGCAGATCGAAATCTTGGCATCGAGGTGCTGATCCGAATCCATCAGTATGACTTCATTGTCGGTCATTGAATGGATAGTAAATATCCCGACCCGATCACCAATCTGATATTCCGACGCTTTTTTGTTGCAGTTAATATTGGTCAGAGAGCCTAAATTTTTGATGCCAAACATCGGGGCAGCACGATTTCTCAACGCCATTAAAAAACTAATCCAGCTGGGTGTTTTGGCGATGACTTCCAAATAAATTTCTAATGCGCTGCGTTTGCACGGCGTCAAATTAATTTGGAATGCATCAAAAAAATTTGCATTAACCAGATGCTGGCTGATTTGACTATTGGGAGGCACTGTAACCATTTTCACCATAATCCGTATTCCTTAGAATTTTAATCGTTGACGAAATTATGCAAAACCGCTGAATTAGTCCTTTTGAGGAAGGAGATTAAATCACACAATTTCGCGCGGCGCACGATTTTTTTGTAGCACGGATTGGGTTCTTTAAAGAGTATTTATTTCAATAATATTGATGTAAAAAAACTCTGTATTCGTGAAGAGCTCAATTAATTTGATCTGCGTTAAAGCCGGGTGGCAGCAATTTGGGAAGATAAGCTCGACCCGCAAAATTGTGCATCTGTCCACGCGACTGAACTACCAGATCATCGCTGCGCAATTCGGCATTGTGATGATCACTGTTCGCGTTTGCAGGACGTTTTGCAAACGCTTCAAAGTAGTCACCCAATAATTGTTTTAAATCTGGCAATGTCGGGCCTTGCCAGCTTACTGCGATGACCAGATTATTGGCACTGACATACTCTTTGATGAGTGTGCCGGCCGGTGATTTTATTTGATATATGGCCAGATGAGGTCCGGACTCGGCTACGGGACTTTGCCCTTGCACTAATATCGCCTCTTTGTCCACCGTGCCGCCCAGTTCCGCGTGCGCAGTTGAAGAGGCCAGCAGGGCAGCGGCCAGACAGAATGCCGGCGGCAGTTTGGCTAACAATGTTGACATGATCAGGATATAAAATGAGTAGGTTGGGACGAATTGAGTTCAGCGAATTCTACGCCGACTATTTCGGGCATCGGTAACTTAATGCTGATCGTTAAGTTAATCGTCATGATTAGCTAACCGGGAAGTTTCAAGAACCTGTTTTTGATAGTTCCGGTGCTTGTATCAAGAATCCGATAACGCATCCGGTCAGTGTCCATCTCAGTACATGTACTTGAGCTTCCATCGAGCGCAATGGGAATGCCGTAGCGCTGCGCTTCTGCGCTGTAATCCAGCCCGTAATGCTGATGTCCAAACAGCATGACATCTACCCGGTCGCGTATGTTTTGCAGCAACGAATACGCATCTTTGAGGCGACGAAAGCGGCGTGTGTTCCAATTTAACAAATGGGAGATATAGTGGCCATCGCCCACGTCCGGGGCGACTGCGTACGCGTCAAAAAATGGATGGTGGTGTAGATATAAAACCTTAAATTTATTGTTGACTTCGCTTGTGTCGAGCAGCGTCGAGAGCGCCGCTATTTGTTGATTCCCGCAATGTCCTTCGGCGAACCAGCGGCTCAGCCATCCCATTTCCCCCTGGTTGGAATCTAATCCTATAAAGGCACAATCTCCAATGAGAGTGAGTACCGGGAATTGCGCCGGCCGGGCTCCAAAAATAAACGATGAGAATTTGTCGCGGAACTGTTTGGCAACGGTTGGATCAACCTGCATGGCGTTGCCGCAATCATGGTTGCCCGGTGTCAGCAGCACGCGCCAGCCATGGCTGGTAAGCTGCATTAATATTTTTGCGCCTTGCTCTCTTTGCTGTTCATTTCCCTGATCAATCAAATCTCCCGTGTGCACGACAACATAATCCTGAGGATTACCCAGCGCCATAATATCTTGAATTAAACAGCTCAATCTCTCGGCGTTATTGTCACGGCCGACGTGGGTATCGCTTAAATGGATAATCTTCACTGACTGCCTTTGTTGTTCTTCAAAAAAACTAAGAATGCGTCCGATGGCATCGGTTTCGCAAAATAATATCCCTGACCGATGTCGCATCCGCGTGTGTGTAGCCATAGTCCGGTCGCGTCATCCTCTATACCTTCTGCTACGACGGACAGGTTGAAATTGTGCGCAAGATCGATCGTGGAAGAGACGATAGACTGGTCACCACGATTTTGCAAAAGATTACGTACAAAACTTTGATCTATTTTAAGTTCGTGTATCGGTAAATTTTTAAGATAAGACAAGGAAGAATAACCTGTGCCGAAATCATCGATCGCCAATCTGAATCCCAGTTCATGCAGCCGTTGAATAACGTCGAGTGCGCGTTCCGGGGAGCTCATAAAACAGCTCTCGGTAATTTCTAATGTAACGTGAAACGCAGACAGATTGTTTTTATTCAGCGCCATAGTCAGCACGCTTAACAGATCTGGATCCAATAAATTCATCGCTGACATATTGATCGACACATTGATGGCATATCCCTGCTTGCGCCACTCGGTACACTCGCGCATGCAGACATCAATCAGCCATGTAGTGAGCGGGCGAATTAACCCGGATTCTTCAGAGACAGGAATGAACTCAAGCGGTGAAATAAATCCTTCGACAGGGTCATACCAACGCAGCAATGCCTCGGCCCCGATTGCCCGGCCGGTCTTGAGCTCGATTTGCGGCTGATAATGTACCTGCAGATGTTGCTGCATTAAGGCGGCACGCAATTTGCCGAATAACAGGTGATGTCGCACGAAGGCCTTCTCCTGTTTGGAGTCGTAAATCAGCCACTGTTGTCCATTCTTGTGTGCCTGCAGTACGGCCTGCTGCGCTTTGTTCAGTAGCAGTTGCGGTTCTTTGGCATGATCGGGGTACAAGGCGCAACCCAGAGTCAGCTCGCAATAGGTAATGTAGCCAGATACTTCAATTGAAATCTGACGTTCAGCGATAAATCGCAGCAAACCTTCCGCATTAAAAGTCGCTCTGTCGGTGCAATACGAAACGACGAACTCATCGCGATGGGTGTGTGCCAATGATCCGCTGGCTTTGACAAATTTTTCAAGATATTCGGCTATTTTTAAAACCAGCTGGTCTGCGCCGGTATTCCCCAATATATTCGCCATTTCGTCCATACGTTCCAGCTTCAGCATACATACCACGAGCAGCTGTTCAGTGTCGTTGATGTCGCCCAACTGTTGCTGCAATATGTCGTTCAACAGCACGCGATTCGGTAGCTGAGTGAGTTTGTCGTGGGTTGCCAAAAATTGCAATTGATTGAGTAGTTTTTGCGAGTCGGCTGTTTTGATCAGGACCTGTTTTTGCAACTGATCTTCGAAGCGGCTTCTCAGGTAATTAAATGCCGCCGCCACCAACGTATAGAAAAATAGTGAAATAATAAATTGAGAAATAACGACTGGAGAATACCGATAAAAGTAGGGTGGCAAATCATGCGACGCGATCAGATACAGCAACATCAACAACAGCAGTGCAATGCTGTAGCGCCAGCCGAGTCGTTGGCCTTTCAGGAAGAAAGTAAGAAACGGGGCAGTGTAAACCCAAAAAAGTCCTGTCCCTTCGATCCCGCCAAAAGCGACTAGCGCACCTGTGATCAGCAGGGTGGCAAACAAAACCAGAGATTCAGCAAATTCAACGTAGGCCGGATTACGTCCCAGCATAATTGCAGGTATCAATATGCACACGGCTATGGATTCGACTATGCCCAGCAATTCCATCTTGGGTGTGACTAAATTAAACGCCGCAAATAGTGAACCAAAAACAACTCCTATGATGGATACCGCAGTCACCTGTCGAATGCGTTTTTCGATTGCAATCCTGTCTTTTATCTGGCTGCCGAAAACATCGGTCAGAACATGCTGAAGTGATTTTAATTGAACGTTCAGGTTCACGATAACCCTCTTTTTGTGCTGTTGGTCGCTATGCGTTTCTTCTGCTGATCTCGTCTATCCAGACAACGTCAAGATGACCTTCTTTACCGAGCTGGTAAAAATCATCTGGCGTCACAGTATTACGTCCCATGATGCTGAAATGACGATTGAGTTTTCCAAATGGGAAAAATGCATGTAACTGCGGTGAGAGTCCGATTGCGTCATGTATGCTGCGATAGCAATAATAGACAAATTCTGCGCAGCTGAAGCGCGTAAATTTGTCTGTAATAATGCACTCAAAATCATAGGGCTCGCCGATTTTTTCTAAAGCCGACAGTTTGGCATTTTGTGTGGCTACGCTGCTGTTGATTTGTTCACCGTTACGCAATTCATTTTTAACCTGTTCGCTGGTTATATCTGAGATGAGATTTTGTTTTTTTGGCTGTTCTGCAAGGTCGATTTTTTTTATCAGCTTTAGCTCCGGTCTGACACGTAACACCACCAGATAATCACAGCGAAACCAGGTCAGTATGTCTTCGGCATGGACACCTATCGCCATCGAATGCAAAATCATTTGCGGACCTTCCTGAAAATAAGTTTTATTTTTCTGGAAATCTTTTGGAACGTGACTGCGATCTTCATCGCCTAGCGGACCTACAAATAGCGCTGCATGGGTAAACCAGCCTGGTCGGTAGCCCTCTTTTGAACAAAGCGAAGAACGGCGAATAAAGTCACCATCCACATAGCCGTCGTAAGCGCGCAGCAAAATATCGCCAGGTTGCAGCTTGTCTAAAATGGCACGCATGTCTTTGGCGTTGAGACGGTAATTCATCGGATTTTCAACCAGATAGCCTGACGGCAGTCCGACCTTTGCCATAGGCCCGGCTACGGTATTCCAGTAGCAGCGCAAGGTGCCAAACCATGACATAAACGCACTTTGAAATGGATTGGGATCGTTTGCCTTTTTTCTAATGAATACCAGAGCGGGAATAAAAACGGCAAAGATGGCAAAGACGAAAAAAATAATTTTTACGCCCAGATCGGCGACTACATTTGGCGCAGGAATGGTGGGTTTAAAAAAATAAACCACCACATACAAAATAAAAAATGGAACGAACAGGCAACATAGCGAATAGATCAGATAGATGGGGCGCAGCAACGCCAGTATGAATAACCAGATAATTTTCATTTTTTTCCCTGTTGCGGCATATAACTTGTGCTTAGTTCTTGTGCATCGCCCGGTCAGTTGTATATTGCTTATTAATCAGCAGTATATTAGTTGTTTTTTTTCTTAGGTTTCAATGTAGGCGAAAATTGTAATTGTCTCAAGGGATATCTCTGGCAGGCGCCGACTCTTTAACATGGTCGGCTTGATAAAAAATATAAACCTTGGGGGAGTAAGGCTTGCTATCATGCTGGCTCTTATAGTTCTTTGACTTTGCCGCCATGTTTGATTTCTTCTTCAAAAAACGTCCTTCCGCAACGCCATCCAACATACCCGGTAAAACGCCGCAACCAGACGATGAAATAGCTGAAAAAACGGCTGAAAAAGCGGCCAGGAAGCTGATTGAAAAGCAAACTGAACTCGAAAAGGCAGAGAGTTTTTCTGATCAGGAAGAGGCCGCCCTGGTGTTTTTATTGCAGTCGAATTATGCGGACGCACGATTGAAGGCAGTCAAACATATCCACAGCTATGACGCGTTGCTGCAAGTTTCCAAGGCGATGCGGGACACGGATCGGCGTGTCAGTAAATTGGCGCATGAGAAACTGACTGTGCTTTTATACCAGCAAAAAATGCATTTGGCGGTGCAGGACTGTTTGCAACAGGGCCAGCAGCTGCTGCAACAGCCTCATCTGATGATCAATCAAGTTTCGCTGTGGGATAAGGAAAGATTGAGCCTGGGTGAATATGGCGCCCCATTGCAGCAAGTTAAATCGGATCTGGGCCGCAGGCTTCAGGAGCAAATTGATTTGCAACGAGCCGTGATGCAGCTCGCGGAAGAACTACATTTGCTGGTTGCATCGACACAGCCCGTCGATCAATTGCATGAGAAGCTAGTTGAGTGCGAACAGCAGCAGCAACGCATCTTATCCAGCGCTGTCATTGCCAGTTTGCCTAAAAATCAGTTAGCTCAGTTGGATCAGGAATTCGACAGAGCGAAGTCTCATTTGCAAAAAATGACGGAGTCCAGTCAGGTTGCGACTCAGGCAGCCGAAGAAATTCAGCCGCAATCCGAGCCGGTAGTCCAGTCGGCTCCCGTAGTCCCGGTGCTCGTATTGCCGATTGAGCCGGAACAGCAGCGTATACGTCAGCAACCTGCGATTGATCTTCAGGCCGTGCTGAATTCGCTGGAACAGGCATTGGCAGCCGGTAGCTTGCAGCAGGCATTGGATATCGATAAAACATTGCGATCGGCCGACATAACCCCGCGTGGGGAAATGTCACAGCGCTTACAGGCTCTGCGCGGCGAACTGAGTCGCTTGCTGGACTGGGCGAAGTGGGGCGGCAATGTATCTCGTGAAGAGTTAATCAAAGTCGCAGACAGTTTGCAAAGCAAAGAGTTAGCTCCGTCCGAAATTGCCAAGCAGGTTGGTGGACTGAGAGCGCGCTGGAAAGAATTGGATCGTACCAGCGGCGTTGCAACCAAATCGTTATGGGAACGGTTCGATGAAGCGTGCAGTCGCGCATACAGCATTGCAGACAGCTACTTTAAACAACAGGCGCAACTGCGGTTGGAGAATTTTCAATTGGCTCAGTCGCAACTGGCCGCTATGGATGTCGCCATAGTGGAATCTCAAAACCAGCTTATAGACAGTAAAACCTATCTGGCGCGTGTCAATAAAATCAGGCTGGACTGGCGTAAGCTGGGCGCTATCGATCGAAAATTGAAGACGAAACTGGATGCAGAGTTTGAACAGAAATTTTCCCTTTTAAATCAGCCACTGGTTGCAGCACGAGAGGCCGCCACCCTGGTCCGTCAACGTCTTATTCAGTCTGTCGCTGAAATCAATGCATCGGAGCGCGATGCGGTCGACAAAGTGAAGTTGGCACAACAGCACTGGCAACAGGCAGCGTTGACCACGCTGTTGGATCGTAAAGATGAGCAGAAGTTATGGAATCAGTTTCGATCCGTTTGCGATGCGATATTTGCGCAACGTAAGACTAATATTGATCAACAAAAGCAGCAAAAAGAGCAGTCGATCGCGGCCAAGCTACAGTATTGCGAGCGCCTGGAAGCAATGATGGGCAATGCCAGCGCCGATATTTCGCTTGCATTGCGTTCTGCCCAGCATGAATGGCGGGAGCTGTCTCAGCAAGTTCGTGGTCTGGATGCGCGATTTGAGCAGGCTGTGGCTAATCTGGAAAAAAGACAGACTGAATTGCTGGTGCTGGATAAGCAGGCTGGGTTAGTGACTTTGCGTGCGAAAATAAAACTGTGTCAGCGACTAGAGGCTGCAGCGCACAGTGTTCATTCAAACGGCCTGGAACTGGCCGCGGCGTTGCAAAAAGAATGGGAAGCACTGGCTGAGGTGCATTCAATATTGTTGACGACTGCATTGAGTAAATTATTGATGCAGCGATTTGGCAACGCGCTAGTAGCGCTTAAAAATCAACAACTGCCTGATCCGAAATCAGCAATGGAAAATCTGGCGCAGTTTGAAGAGCGGTTATTGCGACTGGAATTGATGAGGGGATTGTCTAGCCCCGTTGAACTGTCACAGCAACGCATGCAACTGCAGGTCAAAGATCTTCAATCTGCATTGCGTCACCGTGATGCGGCGGAAAACTATCTCAGCAATCTGTGGGCACTGTGCACCTTGCCGGTGGTTCTGACTGCACAGCACGAACAGCGTTTTCAATTAATTCTGGATGACAGCATTCATTGACGCCATTGGCGCGTACGAGACAGTATGCGCTGACAGTTTAGACTGACGGCGCCAGCATTTCTTCCAGCACGTCGATTAATGCCGATCGGGTGATTTTGGATTTGATGGTAAATGAATCGACGAAGGCCCGGTACGCTTCATGCGAAGTATTGACGCCGCCGGGCTGACCTGAACGTATCACGATGCGCAAATCCGGCAGATTTAACTCGCCACGTATCGTATCAACCAAACGCAGTCCTGCGTCCATGGTTTCCATAACAACATCGAGCAGAATTACTGCGGTTTCGGTGTTAGCCAACAGCACGTCTCGCGCTTCATGCGCAGAATAAGCATGCAAAAATTCAATCGGACGGCCATGTATATGCACGCCATTCAACGCCAGAACGGTTGAGTCATGGACAGTTTGATCATCATCAGTAATCAGAATTTTCCATGGATTTATATGTGGTAAATCCAGATCGTCGGCATCGTCATCTAAAAAGTTTACAAATTCATCATTAGACTGATCAGAGAAATGATATTTTTTAATGAATCCGGTGTTGAGCTGTAATGTCATTTTTTTGGCTAGAAATGCTGCAAAAGAAGGGTTAATGAGCAATAAGTTGCGGTTTATGCAGGTAATCCATCTTAAACGAGGTACTCTGTTGAGTAATTTCAGGTAAATAATATTTCATTTATTTAATATTAGCTGAACCAACGGAAACTACATAGGTAAAAGTGCTAGTGATTCAATTTAGGCCAAGAGTGGCCTAGCGCACTTACATATCGGCTAGTTCATCGGAAAACTTGAAAGGCATCAACCATGACATGACGTCGGGTTGGATAAGAATTATAATTTGGCGCGCACGTTTACGTTTACGTCAACGTCAATGCCAACCAAGGTATTTATCTGATTAAAAAGGAAATGAAATGCAAATTCAACATAATGTTTTTATTGTCACCGGTGGCGCGTCTGGCCTGGGCGCTGCAACAGCACGAATGATAGTGGCGAACGGTGGCAAGGTCGTCATCGCTGATGTGCAAACTGCATTGGGTGAAAAATTGGCAGCGGAATTGAATGGCCGATTTGTTCAATGCGATGTGACTTCCGAAGCCGATGGCCTTGCGGCGGTTGCCGCAGCAACTTCGATGGGTACGTTGCGCGGATTGATTAACTGTGCAGGCGTTGCGCCGGCGATAAAAACAGTCGGCAAAGACGGCCCGCATCCGTTGGAAGCATTTCAGCGCACCGTCAACATTAATTTGGTTGGTACGTTCAATATGTGCCGATTGGCGGCAAACGCCATGTCTGCTACGGACCCAACTGAACAGGGCGAGCGTGGCGTGATGATCAATACTGCCTCAGTTGCGGCGTTTGATGGCCAAATCGGACAGGCAGCCTATGCCTCTTCCAAAGCCGCAGTGGTTGGCTTGACTTTGCCGATGGCGCGTGATCTGGCGCGTAACGCAATTCGTGTCATGACCATCGCGCCCGGCATATTTGAAACGCCGATGTTGCTGGGTATGCCCGCTGAAGTGCAGGATGCCTTGGGTAAAAGCGTACCGTTCCCATCACGACTGGGTAAGCCGGACGAATATGCCAATCTGGCGAAAACCATCATCGAAAATATGATGCTCAACGGTGAGTCGATTCGGTTGGATGGTGCGATCCGGATGGCACCGAAATAAGCACGGGTAAGGTCGGCAATCGAAGACATATAAATAATGTCGCATGACAATTTTCCTCAAGGGTAATAAACTAACGCAGACTATCTCAACCAGCCTGCGTTTTTTTAGTGGGTCGGACCACTCCAACTTAACTGGAAGTTATGACGGATTACGCAAAAACGGGACTGATCTTAACTGGTGGCGGAGCGCGCGCTTCGTATCAGGTGGGTGTATTGAGGGCCATCGCAAATCTGCTTAAAGAAGCCGGATGGCCGGCGGCGCAAAATCCATTTCCCATCATATGCGGGACCTCTGCCGGTGCGATTAACGCGACTGCGCTGGCGTGTAGCGCCGATAATTTCGGTGCAGGTTTGCGTCGACTCGAACGTATCTGGTCCAACATCGAAGCGGAGCAGGTCTATAAGGCTGATTCACTGGCCATGCTGCGTTCCGGCGCAACCTGGTTGTCTTTGCTATCTTTTGGCTGGATGGTGCGCAAGTGGATCAAAACGCCGCCAAGCTCATTGTTTGATAATTCACCGCTTGCAGAATTGTTGGTTAAGGCGCTGGATTTTTCCGGGCTGGACGCCGGCATGGCCTCCGGTACCCTGCATGCGCTGGCGATTACGGCATCGTCTTACACCACCGGGATGCATCTGACTTTTTATCAGACGCTCGCCAACATAGACCCGTGGGTGCGTTCGCAACGGCTGGCGCAGCGGGATTTCATTACGGTTCAACACCTGCTGGCATCGTCTGCGATTCCGTTTATCTTCCCGTCGATTCCCTTAAACTGGAATGGCGCTTTGGAATATTGCGGTGACGGCTCCATGCGGCAGCTGGCGCCGATTTCTCCTGCTATTCATTTGGGCGCAGAAAAAGTGCTGATCATTGGGGCGGGGCGTATGTCGGAAACCCGGCGCGACATGCCGGAAGCGGTCACCTATCCCAGCATCGCGCAAATTGCCGGTCATGCGATGTCGAGTATTTTTTTGGATAGTCTGGCGGTAGATATCGAAAGAATGAACCGGATCAACAGAACGCTGGCCATGTTGCCAGCAGAATTGAGAACGCATTCTGAATTGCGACCGGTAGAAACGTTGGTGATCGCACCATCGGAACGGATCGATGAAATTGCGACGCGTCATATCAAAAGTCTGCCGGCACCGATACGCGTCATGTTAGGCGGAATTGGCGCAACCGAAGTCCGCGGCTCTGCGTTAGCTTCTTATCTACTGTTTGAAGCCAGTTTTACCAATGAGTTAATTGCGCTGGGATTTTCTGATGCAATGAATAAGAAAGATGAAGTTTTGGCCTTCTTTGGCGATGGTGCAGAGCGTCAGCAGGTCGCCAAAACGGCTTGATACGGCTCTTATGCTGTACAATGTCGCGATGAAAAATATCGTTATTTTGATCTCTGGCCGTGGTAGTAATATGCAGGCCATCGTCGCTGCCGCACAGGCACAAAAATGGCCGGCCAAGATAGCCGCCGTCATCAGTAATCGGGCAGATGCAGAGGGTCTCGCGTTTGCACAACAACACGGCATTCCCACCGCTGTAGTCGTCAGCAAAAGTTATCCATCCCGCGATCAGTTTGATGCTGCGTTGCTTGCGCAAATCGAACAATATGCGCCTGATCTGGTGGTGTTGGCCGGATTTATGCGGATTTTAACGCCCCAGTTTGTACAGCATTATCAAGGGCGCATGCTGAATATACATCCGTCACTGCTGCCTGATTTCAAAGGACTGGACACGCATCAGCAGGCTTTGCTGGCAGGCGTTAAAGAACATGGCGCGACAGTCCATCTGGTTACGGCTGAACTGGATCACGGTCCCATCCTGGATCAGGTCAAAGTGCCAGTTTTTCCTGATGATACTGAGGCCAGCCTTGCAGGACGCGTGTTAGCGCAAGAGCATATTTTATATCCGCGGGTAATCCGTCAAATTGTAGAAGGCACGCTGAGATTGCCCGACTGACTGAGTTTGTCTGGCTGAATGCCAGGATCTACTGAATACCAAAGCAACTACAGTAACCAAGAAACCAAAGAAAGTACTCCATGCGTCTACCTCCCGCCATCGTCGGTCATACAGAAGAAGTCTTACGTGAAATTTTGCGTTTTACCGCACCCGCCGATAGTACCTTGTCGCGTTATTTTCGCGATCACCCGCGCCTTGGTGCACGTGAACGCGGTGTCATTGCGGAGAGTATTTACGGCTTGCTGCGAAATAAAGCGGTGTATACCAGCTTTGCTGAATCGGGCAGCGGCGCCTTGATTCGTCGCATGGCTTTGTTGGCATTGGCTGACGGCGTCGGGATCGATGCGTTGGGCGGATTATCCGACCTGGAACTGGAATGGCTGACGCGGGTCATGGAAATGGATCGCACGCATTTGCCTCTGGCACTACGCGTCAATTTACCTGAATGGCTACTGAAAAAATTAACCGAACAGTTAGGCGAAGCAGGGATGTTGGAATTTGCTCATGCAACGAATAAGCCGGCACCACTGGATCTGCGTGTGAACAGCATGAAATCCGACAGGACTGCGGTGCAAACCGAATTGGCTCTGGCTCCGATCGAGGCACTTCCGACGCCATACGCACCTGATGGCTTACGTATCCTGAAAAAGCCATCGCTGCAAAATTTACCTTTATTTCAAAGCGGTGCAATTGAAGTGCAGGATGAAGGCAGTCAATTGCTCGCGCAAATCGTTGGTGCCAAGCGCAGCGAAATGGTGGTGGACTTCTGTGCCGGTGCCGGAGGAAAAACCTTGGCGTTGGGTGCTGCCATGCGCAATACCGGACGTTTGTATGCGTTCGACATTTCAGAAAAACGGCTGGCAAAACTCAAGCCCCGTCTGGCGCGTAGCGGTTTATCCAATGTCCATCCGGTATTGATCGCACACGAACGCGATGCAAAGATTAAGCGTCTGGCTGGAAAAATTGATCGGGTGTTGGTGGATGCGCCCTGCAGCGGATTGGGGACGTTGCGCCGCAATCCAGACGTAAAATGGCGCCAGTTGCCGACTGCAATCGCAGAACTCAATGTCAAGCAGGCGGCAATTTTAGACAGCGCCGCGCGCCTGGTAAAAGCAGGTGGACGTCTGGTGTACGCGACCTGCAGTATTTTGCGTGAAGAGAACGAAGCAATCGCAGAACAGTTTTTGGCAACGCATGCCGATTTTGAACTGATACCGATGCGCGATGTGCTGTCGGAGCAAAAGATCAATCTGGAAATGAGTGACTACCTCAAATTATCGCCAGAACTGCATGAGACCGACGGCTTTTTTGCTGCCGCCTTTCAGCGTAAAAATAAGTCAGAAGTTGTCCGTGAGTCCTAGGAATTCCCTTCATGATTCTTGATCTTTTAATCGATTTTTGGGCGGACTTGCATGAAACCAGAGTATGGTGGCAGATTGCCGTCGTCACGTTATGTATTCTGGTTAGCTATGTGCTGGCACGTATTATCAGGAAGAGTTTTCCAATAGATCCCAATGCGTCCGCCTCGGAAGCGCAGATCGGGTTTACATTTGGCCGGTTGATCTTCCCCAGTTTGGTATGGGCATTTCTGTTTGTCGCCAAGCTGTTGCTATTGAAGTATCAGCATGTCTATCTATTGTCGCTTCTGATTCCCATTTTTGGTTCGTTAGCCTTAATCCGTTTTGGCATATATCTGTCACGGCGGATATTTTCGAGCAGTACGGAAATCAGCGCATTGCATCTGTTGATTGAAAAAATATTTTCTACGGCTGTATGGTTAATAGCGGTCTTGTATTACACAGGATTCTTACCCGACGTGATGAGCTTCATGGACGAAAACATGATCTCATTCGGCCACAACAAACTCTCATTCAGTGAAATTTTGCAGGCGCTGATTTCTGTTGCAGTAACGGTTCTGTTGGCATTGTGGGCGAGTGCAGCGTTCGAAAATCGTTTAATGAAGGTGAGTTCACTTCACACTTCGTCGCGTTTAGTACTAAGTAGATTGGGCCGCAGTTTGCTGATTCTGTTTGCGATATTAATCAGCCTGTCACTGGTTGGTATCGATTTGACCGTGTTATCCGTATTTAGCGGAGCATTGGGTGTCGGACTGGGATTGGGGCTGCAAAAAATCGCCAGCAATTATGTATCTGGCTTCATCATTTTATTTGACCGGAGTTTATCGATAGATGATTTGATTACGGTTGATAAATATAGCGGCAAGGTCAGCACAATTAATACGCGGTATACGGTGCTCAAAGGACTGGACGGCGTGGAATCGATAATCCCGAATGAGATGCTGGTGTCGTCCCCCGTACAAAATCTGTCACTGACCGACAGATCCATCTGGATGAGTACCGATGTGGGAGTTGCCTACAGTACTGATATAGAAGCGCTGCTACCCCAATTGGAAGATGCAGTGAAAACGGTGCCGCGTGTTTCAACTCAGTCATTGCCCAGCGCAAGTCTCATCAGTTTCGGCGATAACGCACTGCAGTTAAGAGTGGGATTTTGGATAGTCGATCCTGAAAACGGCAAAACTGGCGTGTTATCTGCGGTTAATCGTGCAATATGGAAATTGTTGCAAGAGAAGAAAATTGAAGTGCCCTATCCGCAGCGCGAAATTCGCATCTTAAATCCTGAGGCTAATCCCGTCCTAAATCCTGAGGCTAATTCAGCCTTAAATCCTGAGCCTAAATAGGCAGTATTTATTTCTATTCAGAACTATTCTGTATAGGATACATGGTGTGCTCTGTGCCATAATTCACAGAGGCAGTTTGTATTCGAGTACAATACCGTCCAAGTAAAAAGAACCGTGGCAATAAGTTATATATCTTGCATCTAAAATGGCCACAAAGACACTATAAACCAGGAGTTGATATATTTTGAGTAACTTTATTGCCGTAGCGCTGGATTTTTTATCGAACGGCTTAACGCGCGCATCGGGTTGGGAAGTATTTTTTTATACGATGGTCGTGACGCATATCACTATCGTTAGCGTGACTATTTTCTTGCACCGCTGCCAGGCGCATCGTGCTTTGGACTTACATGCCATTCCAAGTCATTTCTTCCGCCTGTGGCTCTGGATGACTACTGGCCAGGTAACCAAAGAATGGGCCTCAATTCACCGCAAGCATCACGCGAAATGTGAAACAGAAGAAGATCCACATAGCCCTGTTACTCGCGGCATCAAAAAAGTGTTCTGGCAAGGTGCTGAGTTATATCGCGCCGAATCAAAAAATAAAGAAACAATGGCGAAATATGGTCACGGCACACCCGATGACTGGATCGAGCACAATTTATATTCCCGTTTCAGCTGGCAGGGCGTTGCCTTGATGCTGATCATAGACTTTATGTTGTTTGGTGTAATCGGAATTACCGTGTGGGCCGTACAAATGTTGTGGATACCTGTGAACGCAGCAGGGATCATCAATGGCATTGGTCACTACTGGGGTTATCGCAATTACGATTGCGCGGATGCTTCGACCAACATCATCCCTATCGGAATTTTAATCGGTGGTGAAGAGCTGCATAACAACCATCATACTTTTGGTACTTCTGCGAAGTTTTCGTCCAAGTGGTATGAGTTCGATATCGGCTGGTTCTACATTCGCATGATGGAAACCATTGGTTTGGCCAAGGTTAAAAAAGTTGCCCCAGAACCAAAATTATTAGTCGGTAAAACTACGGTCGATCACATGACCCTGCAATCGGTGATTGCAAATCGTTATGAAGTGATGGCGAAATACACCAAGTCGCTGAAAAAAATGTGGCAGGTTGAGTTGGAGCATTTGCGTGATAAAGCAAAGTTGGAACACGCCTTCCTGGTTTCCAGCAAAAAATTATTACAATGCGAGCCAGCAAAATTACAGGCAGTTGATTTGCAGCAATTAAAAGAATTGTTCGCACATAGTAAGGCATTAAAAACGATGCACGAAATGCGTGTTGAACTGAATGTGATCTGGGATCGTTCTAGCGACACCGGCGAGCAGTTAGTGCAGAAATTGCAAGACTGGTGTCTGCGTGCTGAAGAATCAGGCATTCAGGCGTTGCAGGAATTTGCGTTTAGATTACGCAGATATGCCTGATCAGGATTTAGGTATGGGTAAAAAGCAGCTTTCGAGCTGCTTTTTTTTATGATCAAACTTCGGGTTATCAAGTTTGCAGACATAAAAAAACCCGCCTGAACATAGCGGGTTTTTTATTGACCAAAAATCGATTACTTGATCTTGGTTTCTTTATAAGCAACATGCTTGCGTGCCTTGGGATCAAATTTCATGATCTCCATTTTTTCAGGCATGCTACGCTTGTTTTTTGTTGTTGTGTAGAAATGACCTGTACCAGCAGTCGATTCTAACTTGATTTTGTCACGCCCAGATTTAGCCATGATATTTTCCTAAAATAGTTACTAATTAGACTTTTTCGCCGCGGGCGCGTAAATCACTCAATACAGCGTCGATACCGATTTTGTCGATAACACGTAAGCCTGCGTTTGATAAACGTAAAGAAACCCAACGATTTTCTGATTCAACGAAGAAACGACGGTTTTGCAAGTTAGGCAAAAAACGACGTTTGGTTTTGTTATTTGCATGGGAAACATTGTTGCCGACCATCGGCCCTTTCCCAGTGACTATGCATACACGAGCCATGGCACCTACTCCTTAAAAGTTTTCCGAAATTGGAAAAAAAGAGAGTATATCTAAAAACTTATGAATTATCAATGACTTACTGAAAATAAGTGTGTCTTCTTTATTTGATTTATTTAACAATTAGACTTAAATGGCATTTAATTAAAAAAGTCCATGCTCGACCAAGGAATAGGTTTTGTTTTCGGCAACAATAATGTGATCAAGTACTTTCACGTCCACTGTTTCTAAACATCGGGATAGCTCCACTGTCAGTGCGATGTCTGCGTCGCTTGGCGTGGTGAGTCCTGAAGGATGATTGTGCGCCAGGATGACCGAAGCAGCGTTGTGATGCAGCGCGCGCTGGATGATTTCTCTGGGATAGACCCTGGCGACAGTTAAGCTCCCACGAAATAATTCTTCACACTGTATTAATCGGTTTGTCACATCCAGGAAAAGGATCGCAAAGGATTCGTAAGTTTTATTGCCCAGTAGCAGAAGCAAAAAATGGTCTACGCTTTTGGGTGACTGGAGCCTGATTCCCTTTTGCAGATCTTCGCCAATTGTTCGGCGCGCCAACTCTAAGACTGCCTGTATTTGGGAGTACTTTGCAGGACCTAACCCGTGTATCTGTGAAAACGTTTTTAGCGGAGCAGAAAACAGTTGGTGCAGTGATCCGAAATGTTCGAGTATTTCATGTCCCAGTGCCACGGCACTTTTTCCCTTTACCCCCACCCGTAAAAAGACCGCCAGCAATTCAGCGTCTGATAAAGCATGTGCGCCATGCTGGATCAGTTTTTCGCGAGGACGTCGATCTTCTGGCCAATCACAAATAGACATAGTTAGCTTTAATAAGGAATATTGAACCGTTAGGGCGGGGTACAATACTAGATTATTTCAATCTGCCTGTGTGAACTTTATGTCAACAACGTTAACGCCTCATTCGTCGGTCATCAATGAGCCTGCGACACCCGTCGTCACCCCTACCTCGTATCTAACCCTGCATTACCGGCTCGCCGCGAAAAATGGCGTCGAGATCATCAGTACGTTCAATGAAAGCCCTGCCACCTTGCAGATTGGCGAAGGACAGCTTGCGCCAGCTCTGGAGCAATGCCTGATGGGACTTAGTGAGGGCGCATATCAGACGTTCGAGTTATTGCCTGAACAGGCATACGGACCTCGCAATCCAGAATTATTGCAGCATGTATCGCTCGCTACATTGAGAGAAAATTCCGCATTGAACGAACAATATGTGGTTGGTGATCTGGTTGAGTTTAATGCGCCATCCGGCGGCAAATTTGCCGGTGTATTGCGTAGCATAGACGGGCAGTCCGGGCTGTTTGATTTTAATCATCCGCTGGCAGGGCAGGACGTGATTTTTGAAGTTCGTATTATTGGAATTCTGTAATTGTTAACGATAGGCGATAGTAGAAATGGATAAAGAAGTTTTATTGGCTCAGCCCAGAGGTTTTTGTGCCGGCGTTGATCGCGCCATTGAAATTGTAGAGCGCGCTTTGGTTCAATTCGGCGCGCCAATTTATGTGCGTCACGAGATTGTGCACAACGCTTATGTCGTCAACGATTTGCGCCAAAAGGGCGCCGTATTTATTGAGGAATTGTCGGACGTACCAACAGGTAACACGGTTATTTTTTCCGCACACGGCGTTTCTTTGGATGTGCGTAAAGAGGCGACCGAGCGCGGTTTGAAAATATTTGATGCAACCTGTCCGCTGGTCACCAAGGTCCATGTTGAAGTCACCAAGATGCGTCGCGAAGGCCGCGAAATTATCATGATTGGTCATGAAGGGCACCCTGAAGTCGAAGGGACGATGGGCCAGGCAGATGAAGGCATGTATCTGGTCGAAACGGTTCAGGATGTCGCTGATCTGAATGTCAAATCGCCGGAAATGCTGGCTTACGTTTCACAGACGACCTTGTCTGTTGATGATACCGCTGAAATAATCGCAGCTTTAAAACAGAAATTCCCGCAAATTTCTGAGCCAAAGAAAACCGATATCTGTTATGCGACCACCAATCGACAGGAAGCGGTCAAATTTATGGCGCCTCAGGTTGATGCCGTGATCGTGGTTGGCAGTCCAAACAGTTCAAATTCAAATCGTCTGCGTGAAGTCGCCGAAAAGAAAGGTGCTGTTGCGTATATGGTCGATAACGCCAAACAAATTGATCCCGACTGGCTGGTGAATTGCCATCGGATTGGCGTCACTGCCGGGGCGTCGGCACCGGAAGTTTTGGTGCAGGAAGTCATTGATGCGCTTAAAAAATTAGGTGCCAAGAGTGTAAGGGTATTGGACGGTGTGCAGGAAAACGTTGCTTTTCCGTTGCCTAAAGGATTGTAATCTCAGTCGGAAATTTGTTTATTAAATAAATTTACTTTTTTGCACAAAATTGGCCTGATTGACTTGTAGTCGCTGAAAAAACTCGTATAATTTCGCTCTTTATAAATTGGCACATCAAACGTTCATATTTCTTGATCGATTCAGATGCTAAAAAGATTAAGATTGAGAATTTAAGAAACGCTAACTATCGAGCATAGAATTATTTTAATTGTTGCTCAATTGAACTAAATGTTCCCAGAAGAATCTATCCGGCGCTCGATTACACGTTGAGTGCCGTTTAAATATGCGCGTGCTGATTACCGTAGTCGCGTAGAAGATGAAAACTTGCGTAACCTAAAAAGAAAGAGACAACAATGGATACTTTTATCCAACAAATAATTAACGGATTGGTGCTGGGTAGTATGTATGCCTTGATCGCTCTCGGTTACACCATGGTCTACGGCGTTCTGAATCTAATTAACTTCGCACATGGCGATGTACTGATGATCGGTGCGATGGTCGGTCTGACCATCATCAATTTACTCAATTCGTTTTTCCCAGGTTTGCCAGGCATGGTGCAATTGCTGATCGCAATCGCCGGTGCAGTTCCAATTTGTATGTTGGTCAATATCATCATTGAACGTGTGGCCTATCGGCGATTGCGCAATGCTCCGCGTCTGGCACCATTAATTACTGCAATCGGCGTATCTATTCTGTTAAGAACGTTCGCCATGATGATCTGGGGCCGCAGCCCAATTTCATTCCCTCAAGTCCTCTCCTCAAATCCTATCGAAATCGGCGGCGCCGTGATCTCCCCCACTCAGGCAACTTTATTGGTCGTAGCAACCATAGCCATGTTTTCCCTGGTAATGCTCGTCGAAAAAACCAAGATAGGCCGTGCGATGCGCGCTACGTCAGAAAATCCCCGGGTTGCCGGATTAATGGGTGTGGATACCAACAAAGTCATCGTGGCGACGTTTGCAATCGGTGCAGCATTGGCGGCGATTGCTGGTGTGATGTGGGGCGCAAATTATTCGTCGGCGCAATTTGCCATGGGTTTTGTGCCAGGCTTAAAAGCATTCTGTGCAGCAGTGTTGGGTGGCATCGGCAACATCTATGGTGCGATGGTCGGCGGCATTATTCTCGGCCTGATAGAAAGTTTTGGAGCAGGATACATTGGTGACCTGACCGATGGTTTGTTGGGGAGTAACTACCAGGACATTTTTGCCTTCATCGTTCTCATCATTGTACTGACAGTGCGTCCATCCGGCATCATGGGTGAGCGCGTCGCTGATCGCGCATAAGGAAAATTCATGTCTACGATTTTCGATACCAAGAGTAATCCGGCGCGCGCCTACAGCAGTTTTGCTGTGTTGGTGGTTGTGTTGATGTTGTTCCCGTTTATTGCCGCCAATTTTGGAAATTCATGGGTACGCATCATCGATATGGCGCTGCTCTACATTATGCTGGCGTTAGGTTTAAATATTGTGGTCGGATTTGCCGGCCTGCTGGATTTGGGTTATATCGCTTTTTACGCGGTGGGAGCCTACATGACGGGTTTGCTCGCCTCGCCGCAATTTGCTGCCGTGATCGAATCGTTTGTCAATACCTATCCTCCTGTGGGTGAGTTTCTGGTGTGGGTGTGTGGGCCGGACATCGTGCAAAACGGGATACATTTATCGGTATGGCTTATCGTGCCGCTGGCAGCTGCACTGGCTGCATTGTTTGGAGCACTGCTGGGCGCACCAACTCTGAAATTACGTGGTGATTATCTGGCGATCGTTACTCTCGGTTTCGGTGAGATTATCCGTATTTTTATGAATAACCTGAACGCCCCCGTAAATATTACCAACGGCCCGCAAGGTATAAATCTGATCGATCCGATACGGGTGTTCGGTGTTTCGCTGGCAGGTGAAGAGGGCAGCAAGGCGACCGTGTTTATCGGTAATTTCTCCATGCCCTCGGTCAATGCGTATTACTTCCTGTTTTTATTCTTGTGCGGCGTGATTGTGTTTGTCACGGTGCGCCTGCAGCACTCCCGATTGGGTCGTGCCTGGGTCGCCATACGCGAAGATGAAATCGCCGCGAAGGCCATGGGTATCAATACCCGCAACATCAAACTGCTGGCGTTCTCTATGGGTGCTTCATTTGCCGGTGTGGCAGGTGCCATGTTTGCCGCATTCCAGGGTTTTGTGTCGCCCGAATCATTCTCTTTAGATGAGTCGATTGCTGTGCTTGCCATGGTGGTGCTGGGCGGAATAGGCCATGTACCCGGCGTGATATTAGGCGGCGCACTGCTGGCTGCATTGCCTGAAATCTTGCGACATGTTGTCGAACCGTTGCAGATGTCCTTGTTTGGCAAAATATTGATTGAAGCTGAAGTATTGCGTCAGTTGCTCTATGGACTGGCGATGGTGCTGATCATGCTGAACCGGCCCGCCGGACTGTGGCCTTCGCCGAAACATGAAGATCGGTTTGAAACAGAGTCCGATCAATCTAAAGCGACAGCATAAGGAGACAGCATGAGTGAACAAATTATGCTCAATATTGCCGGCGTGAATAAGAGCTTTGGTGGTTTGCAGGCATTATCCAACGTCAATATTCAAATTCAACGCGGACAGATTTACGGCCTGATCGGACCGAACGGCGCAGGGAAAACTACGCTGTTCAATGTGATTACCGGGTTGTATCAGCCCGATACCGGTACGTTTGAACTTGCCGGTAAACGGTATTCACCGTCAGCACCACACGAAGTCGCGAAAGTCGGTATTGCCCGTACCTTCCAAAATATCCGCCTGTTTGGTGAAATGTCCGCGTTGGAAAACGTGATGGTTGGTCGTCATGTGCGCACGCATCAGGGCGTGTTCGGTGCAGTTTTTCAACATAAAGCTGCACGTCGCGAAGAGATGGAAATTAAACAGCGCGCACAAGAGTTATTGGACTTTGTCGGCATAGGTCAATTTGCTGCGCGTACGTCCAAATTCCTGTCCTACGGCGATCAGCGTCGTTTGGAAATAGCCCGCGCTCTGGCGACCGATCCGCAACTGCTGGCACTGGACGAACCTGCGGCTGGGATGAACGCAACTGAAAAACTCGCATTGCGCGAATTGCTGGTCAAAATTAAAGCAGAAGGAAAAACCATTTTGTTGATTGAGCACGATGTCAAATTAATGATGGGCCTGTGCGATCGGTTAACCGTGCTCGATTACGGCAAGCCGATAGCGGAAGGTTTGCCTGCCGATATCCAGAAAAATTCTGCAGTAATTGAGGCCTATCTGGGAGGTGGCCACTGATGACATCCGTACTCAAAATCAGCGGCTTGAAAGTAGCCTACGGCGGAATTAAAGCAGTTAAAGGGATAGACCTTGAAGTGAATCAGGGCGAGCTAATTACTCTGATCGGCGCGAATGGCGCCGGTAAGACTACTACGCTTAAGGCGATCACTGGCACTTTACCTTCAGGCAAACAGGAAGGTGAAATCAATTATTTAGGTAATGCCTTAAAAGGCGTCGCACCGTTTCAATTAATTCATGATGGTCTGGCGATGGTGCCAGAAGGGCGTGGTGTATTTACGCGTATGTCTATACACGAAAATTTAATGATGGGCGCGTATATTCGTAACGACAAAGCGGGAATTGATGCCGATATTGATAAATGGTATGGCGTATTTCCGCGCCTCAAAGAACGCTCCGCACAATTGGCGGGCACCTTGTCGGGTGGCGAACAGCAAATGTTGGCGATGGCACGTGCATTGATGAGTCACCCTAAATTGTTGTTGCTTGATGAACCGTCGATGGGTTTGTCACCGATCATGGTTGAGAAAATTTTCGAAGTAATCCGCAATGTATCTGCGCAAGGCATTACGATTTTGTTAGTCGAGCAAAATGCGAAGCTGGCATTGCAGGCCGCGCATCGTGGTTATGTGATGGATTCGGGTCTGATTACAATTCACGGCGACGCCAAGACGCTGTTGAATGATCCTAAAGTACAGGCAGCTTATTTGGGTGAGTAATTTGGGCGAGTAATTTCTGGCAAGCCAGCTTAAGCACATAAAGGGAAGTAATCACTTCCCTTTGTTTTTAATAAGTCGCCAAATTTACTCGTACAATTTCAGGAGCCAATCATAAATTTCGTTAAAGAGGATAACGCCCCATGTTAACTGTTGTTGAAGCCAATTTTTCTGTTGCAGCCCACGGGCAGGCATTGTTGCAGCTGTTGAACGAATACGCCATGGACCCTATGGGAGGCGCTGAACCATTGTCGGATCAGGTGAAAAATAATTTACTGGCCCAGCTGCGCCTGCGCCCAACTGCACGTGCCGTGCTGGCGTTTGACGGAGATATACCGGCGGGATTGATTATTTGTTTCGAAGGTTTTTCAACCTTCGCCTGCCAACCCCTGCTGAATTTACATGACGTGGTGGTGAGTCAGCCTTACCGCGGCAAAGGAGTGTTAAAACTCATGTTGCAGCAGGTTGAATCGATCGCGCGTCAATTGGGTTGCTGCAAGCTGACCATGGAAATTCTGGAAGGTAATCACCATGCCATGGCAGCATACAAAGCACACGGATTTGCAGGTTACGAATTGGATCCGACTATGGGCAAGGCGGTATTCTGGCAAAAGAAATTGGCTTGAATTCTGAAACGCGATTCTGGAAACGGCATTGCGTTTTGGTGTAACATGAAACCCGGCGCAAAGCATAACAAACCAAACGCTGCTAAACTCCTCTCTTTGGTAATTGGTACTTTTATCCACACTCCGTAACACTTATGGAAGGAAATAGTATGACCGAAGAAGAAGTCCGTCAAAAGGGTTTTGCGATGCCGATGCATAACCCTGCCTACCCGCCCGGCCCGTATCGATTTGTGGATAGAGAGTTCTTAATCATCACCTATCGCACTGATCCCGTAGCACTCCAAAAAATTATTCCCGCCCCGCTCAAGATGACTGAACCTATCGTCAAATTTGAGTTTATCAATATGCCAGACTCCACCGGTTTCGGGCACTACTGCGAATCGGGTCAGGTGATACCGGTCACGTTGGATGGCGTGGCAGGCGGCTACGTGCACAGCATGTATCTGAACGATCATCCGCCGATTGCCGCTGGTCGCGAGCTGTGGGGATTTCCCAAGAAATTAGGCGATCCTGAATTGCGAGTACATAAAGATACGCTGGTGGGTACATTGGATTATTCAGAAACGCGTGTCGCGACCGGCACAATGGGATTTAAACATACCACGCTGAATGCGAAGGACGTAATGCCATCCATGCTGGCGCCCAGTTTTCTGCTGAAAATTATGCCGCACGTTGATGGCACGCCGCGTATCTGCGAACTGGTTCAATACAGTTTGACTGATGTCGTCATCAAAGGCGCCTGGAGTGGTCCCGGTGCACTGGATTTAAATGCGCATGCACTGGCACCGGTAGCAGCATTACCCGTGTTAGAAGTTCTTTCTGCGACCCATATTCTGGCGGATTTAACGCTGCCGTATGGAACGGTAGTCTATGACTACCTCAATCGTTAATTTGAAATAAGGAATTCTATTATGTTAAAAGATAAAGTAGCCATCATCACCGGTGCTGCAAGCGGCATTGGTAAAGAAATCGCGTTTGAATATGCCAAGCAGGGCGCCAAAGTGGTTATCGCCGACCTTGTACTTGACGCTGCGCAGGCAACCGCAGCTGAAATCGTCAAAGCGGGCGGTGTGGCGATGGCCGTAGCGATGAATGTGATCGATGAAGCGCAGGTCGATAAAGGTGTGGCCGATGTCGTGGCAGCTTATGGCGGCGTCGACGTGTTGATCAGCAATGCCGGGATTCAGATCATTAGTCCGATTGTTGAGCTGAGTCTGGATAACTGGAAAAAATTATTGGCGATACATTTGGACGGCGCATTTTTAACCACCCGGGCCTGTATGCGGGCGATGATCCAAACCGGCCGCGGCGGTTCGATTATTTATATGGGGTCGGTTCATTCTCATGAAGGTTCACCGTTAAAAGCACCGTATGTCGCCGCCAAGCACGGTCTGGTCGGTCTGGCTAAAGTGGTTGCGAAAGAAGGCGCCAAAGACAAGATCCGCGCCAATGTAATCTGCCCTGGCTTTGTGCGCACACCACTGGTTGACAAACAAATTCCGGAACAGGCCAAATCCCTGGGAATTTCCGAAGCGGACGTGATTAAAAACGTGATGTTAAAAGAAACCGTGGATGGCGAATTTACTACCGTTCAGGACGTTGCCCAACTTGCGATCTTTTTAGGTGGCTTTGAAACCAATGCGCTAACCGGTCAATCGATTACCGTTAGCCATGGCTGGCATATGCAATAAGCTTTAGGATGGAAATTAAAAATGACGTGACTGTTCACGTCATTTTTTTTAGCGGAATCAACAATGGAAATTCAAGATTTAGAAGTGCTGAAAGCGGCGGCTGCGTGGCGGCAGGCCGGATATCCGGTCAGTTTGGCGACGGTCGTGCAAACCTGGGGCAGCGCACCGCGACCACCAGGATCGCTATTGGCATTGCGTGCCGATGGATTGCTGCTAGGCTCAGTGTCAGGCGGCTGCATTGAAGACAATTTAATTGCCAGAGTCCGCGAGCAGGGCGTGCCTGTGAAACCGGAACGGGTGCAATACGGTGTTACGCGCGAACAGGCGCAGCATTTTGGATTGCCCTGCGGCGGGATACTCGAGCTAATCCTGGAGCCCGTGCTGGAAACCGGCTGGATCACCGAAGTACTACAACGAACCGGCATGCATGAACTGGTTCGCCGTACATTAAATTTGAACAGTGGCGCAATTCAACTGGAAACCGATGTGAAAAATCAGCCCCTGCTGTTCGATGGCGACCAGTTGAGCATGACCTTCGGCCCCCGAATGCGTCTGCTGATTATCGGTGCCGGCCAGCTGTCGCAAATCGTCGCCCAGATGGCGCATCCTTTGGGCTTTGAAGTGCTGATGTGCGATCCGCGCGAAGAATATACCGGTACATGGCAGGCAGCGTGGGGCGAGCACATGGCCGGCATGCCTGATGATGTGGTCCTACAAATCAAACCGGATGTGCATACCGCCGTCGTCGCGTTAACCCATGATCCCAAATTAGACGACATGGCACTACTGGAAGCGCTTAAATCGGATGCCTTTTATGTGGGCGCGCTCGGCTCACGTGCCAATAATAAAAAACGGCGTGAACGACTGGCGCTATTCGATCTGAGCTCAGAACAAATTCAGCGTTTGCACGGGCCCATCGGATTGCATATAGGCAGTCGCGTGCCGGCTGAGATAGCCATTTCAATTCTGGCGGAAATCATCAGTATTAAAAATGGCGTCGTGCCAGCGCAACGGGCAGATTAGGTGATGAGGCGCTTCACCAATTATTTGCTGAGCAGCCGCATGCCGCGTTCCAATCCATCTATCGTGACTGGGAACATGCGGTTACTCATCAACTGACGGATCACCGCGACGGATTGACGGTATTCCCAAACGCCTTCAGGTTCCGGATTGAGCCAGATGGTTTTTGAAAACGTGCTGGCCAAACGCTGCAACCAGGTCGCGCCAGCCTCCTCATTGTGGTACTCAACCGAGCCGCCGGGTTGCAAGACCTCGTACGGACTCATGGTCGCATCACCTACCAGTATCAATTTGGTGTCAGGGGGATATTTGCGCAGCAAATCCCAGGTTGGGATTTTTTCAGCATGGCGGCGGTGATTGTTTTTCCACAGGTAGTCGTAGACGCAATTATGGAAATAATAGAATTCCATATTTTTGAATTCGGTTTTGGCCGCTGAAAATAGTTCTTCAGTGCGCATGATATGGTCGTCCATGGTGCCGCCGACATCCAGCAACATCAATACCTTGATATTATTTTTGCGCTCGGGTTGCATTTTAATGTCGAGATAACCGGCATTGCTGGCGGTGGCATGAATGGTGGCGTCGAGCGCCAATTCTTCCGCGGCACCTTGCCGGGCAAATTTGCGCAAGCGACGCAAAGCGACTTTAATATTGCGCGTGCCTAACTCGCGTTCGCTGTCGTAATCGCGGTAAGTACGCGCTTCCCAGACCTTTACCGCGGTGCGATTACCGCCCTTGCCGCCGATACGTATTCCTTCCGGATTTGTGCCGCCGTTGCCAAACGGCGAGCTGCCGCCAGTACCTATCCATTTGCTGCCGCCTTCGTGACGTTCTTTTTGCTCTTTCAACAGTTCAGACAAACGATCCATTAATTTGTCATAGCCAAATTTTTCCAACGCCGCCTTTTGCTCCTCGCTGAGTTCGCGCTCCAAACGTTTTTTTAGCCATTCCAGCGGAATGTCCGGATGCTGCTCAAACAGGGTATCGATACCCTTGAAATACAGGCCGAAGGCTTTATCGAACTTGTCAAAATGCGCTTCGTCTTTCACCATGATCAGGCGCGCCAGAAAATAAAAATCTTCCAGTGTGGTCGACGCAACGTTGTTTTGCAGAGCCTCCAGCAGCATCAAAAATTCTTTGATGGAAACCGGAATCCTGGCGTCCTTCAGGGCGAAGAAAAAGCCGATTAACATGCTGATCTCATCGTCATCTATCTGTCCAGTTTAAAGCTTAAATTTTGCTGTATGCCGCTCCATTCGGTATTCAGAATGCTGTACACCACGGTGTCGCGGATGCGGCCATCCGGCATGATTTTGTGATTGCGCAAAACACCATCGCGTTTTGCCCCCAATCGTTCGATGGCACGCTGTGAGGTCTGATTCAGCCAGTCGGTTCTGAATTCAACCGCAATACAGTTGAGTTGTTCGAAGGCGTGACGCAATAACAGCAATTTGCATTCGGTATTGATGGCGCTGCGTTGGACTCGTTTTGCATACCAGGTGTAACCTATCTCCAGACGTCGGTTTGCGGTGTCAAGATTGCAGTAGCGCGTTGTGCCTACTATCTTGCCAGAGAAATTTTCAAACACGACAAATACTTGCGCTTCATTTTTTTGCTGCAGGGCCAGCGCAGCCTCCAGCCATTGCTGCATTTCTTCCGGTTTGGGAACGCTGGTAAAAAATAACTTCCACAGTTCGCCATCCGATGCCGCTTCCTGCAGGCCGGTCAAATGTGCAGGCGCAAGGGGCTGTAATGTGACAAAGCGACCGGTGAGGATAGTTGGTTTCATGAGCGACGATTCCTGTTAGCGATTGTGGCGTGACATCATGACGATGCGTTCGAATAAATGTACGTCCTGCTCATTTTTTAGCAGTGCGCCATGCAGCGGCGGCACGATCATTTTTTGATCTTTACTGCGCAGCGCTTCGGTTGGAATATCTTCAGCCAGCAGTAATTTCAGCCAATCCAATAACTCCGAGGTGGAGGGCTTTTTCTTGATTCCGGCGACTTCGCGGACTTCGTAGAAACTGGTTAGCGCCTGAGTCAACAAATCATTTTTTAACGTCGGAAAATGCACGCGCACGATTTCCTGCATGGTCGCCTGATCCGGGAATTTGATGTAATGAAAAAAGCAGCGTCGCAAAAATGCATCAGGCAATTCCTTTTCATTGTTGGACGTAATGATGACCAGTGGTCGATGGACGGCACGCACCAGTTCGCGGGTTTCGTACACATAAAATTCCATCCGGTCGAGTTCGCGCAATAAATCGTTGGGGAATTCGATGTCGGCTTTATCGATCTCATCGATCAGCAGTACCACCGGTTGATCTGCGGTGAATGCCTGCCACAACACGCCTTTGACGATGTAGTTGTGTATGTCTTTGACTCGTTCATCACCTAGCTGCGAATCACGCAGACGGGATACCGCGTCGTATTCATACAACCCCTGTTGCGCCTTGGTGGTTGATTTGATATGCCACTGCATGAGCGGCATATTGAGTGCTGCAGCGACTTCTTCTGCCAACATGGTTTTGCCGGTACCGGGTTCGCCTTTGATCAATAGCGGACGTTGCAAAGTCAGCGCTGCATTGACGGCCAGTTTTAAATCATCGGTGGCGACGTAGCTCTGTGAGCCTTCGAATCGGGAGTGGGATTTGTGCATGGTATGGTTGGTGATGTGCAAAGATAGGAGTAGCAATGGCGGTAGTATAGCTGTTAGTCAAAGGCAGAGTAAAAGAGCGGGCGCTCTGCTGCAACCCATGGTGTACTAAGGTAAATACAATTTATAAACACAATGAGTGACAAATAAAATTTACGAAACAGGAGTTCAGCCGTTGGATTTGATTCACATCATGATCGTGGACTGCGGCAATGGGTTCGGTTAGAATATTTTATTTTTGAACGCGACAGCAGTAGAAAGAAGCAGGAAGGCGCGCGCAGACAGTTCGCCGGAATTCTTTATTACACGTTCAACCTTCGCACGTTTTTCGCCAACTTATCTAATATTATGAAAAAAATTATCGCACTAGTTGCATTGTTAAGCATGGTAGGAGTTGCCTCGGCAGCGGATGTCGTTGGTAATGCCAAAGCGGCTGAATCTAAAATAGCGATGTGTATCGGCTGTCACGCGATACCGGGCTATAAAACAGCGTTCCCGGAAGTGTACTATGTGCCTACGTTGGGCGGCCAATCTGCCAAGTACATAGAAAATGCCTTACACGAATATAAAAAGGGTGATCGTAATCATCCGTCTATGGTTGGTATTGCGCGCGGATTATCTGATCAGGATATCGCTGATATAGCGGCCTACTACTCACAACAAACTAAAGCGCAACACTAAACCAGGCACTTAGACCTTTGAAAGAGTCCGATGAAAAAAATATTGTTAGTAACTGCAATTGCAATGACGTTCGCGGCCAGTGCATGGGCTGGTGGTGATATCAACGAAGGTAAAGCCGCTGTGGAAAAATTTGGTTGCGCTGCCTGTCATGGCGCTGATTTCAATTCACCCATTGATCCTTCGTACCCTAAATTGGCTGGACAGCACCAAAATTATTTGCAACATGCGCTGGTGGCGTATCGTCGCGGCGGTGGTGTGCAGAACGGTCGTGTGAATGCGATTATGAATGGTCAGGCCCAACCATTAACCGATAAAGATATCGCCAACATTTCAACTTATATTGCCAGTCTTCCTGGTAGCCTGGTCGTCCAAAAATAAATAGCACTCAAGCAGTAGCCCAGAGTACCGCGCAAAGAGCCACGCCTGACATTTATGTTAACGCGTGGTTTTTTATTTTATCTTTTCTGAATCGCAGCAACGATTGCCGCCACATACGCGGCTCCGTCGAATGGCGTGCCGTTGCGTTGCGAGTCCCACAGCATCGCTCCCAGACACTCCATCATGACATGATGCGCCTCGTGTTCGGATTGGAGTCGTAGCGCCAGTTGCGTGAATACGGGCTTGATTCCAGTCGGCTGATTGATCGAAATCTGCTCGGCGATGGACAGATGCATAGCCAAATGCAAAAACGGATTGGTCTTGCCCTGGTCGACTGAATACTCGGCTTCGATGGCTGCATTCAAATCGGCCAGATCGGGCTGATATTCAGGATGCTGGGCAATCCAGTCCGAGGCGATCATTTCAATCGGCGTCAGAATTTCACGTGCCAGACTTTTACGGTAAGTCTCGCAAAAAAAACGACGCACATCTTGTTGGGTTGGATTAAACATAATTTTGCTGAAGAAAACGAATAGCCTGCATTGTACTGAGTTTTGGACTCGCCATGATCTGCTATGATGGTCGTCCCAAGAACCTTCAAGGAATGACTATGTTAGATAAATCCGCTCTTGCTACTTTGTTCACCGAAGCCCGCACCCATAATTTTTGGCAAAACAAGCCGGTCAGCGATGAGTTGTGCCAGCAAATTTATGATCTGGCAAAGTGGGGCGCTACCTCTGCCAACTGTTCTCCGGCGCGCATTGTGTTCGTGAAGTCCGCCGCAGAAAAAGAGAAGCTGGTTAACTGCGTATCACCGGGAAATCAGGAAAAAACCAGAACTGCGCCGGTCACAGCGATTATCGGCATGGACATGGCGTTCTATGAAAAGCTGCCACAATTGTTTCCGCATGCCGATGCCAAATCGTGGTTTGTCGGTAATCAACCTATGATAGATGGAACTGCATTTCGCAACAGCAGCCTGCAGGGCGCTTATTTTATGTTGGCAGCGCGTGCGCTCGGTCTGGATTGCGGCCCAATGTCCGGTTTTGACGCAGACAAAATCAATGCCACATTTTTTGCCGGCAGCACGGTCAAAGTGAATTTCATTTGCAGTCTGGGCTATGGCGATGCGAGTAAGGTATTTCCACGTTCACCACGCTTATCTTTTGACGAAGCTTGCAGCATTGTTTAACTATAGCGTTTAACAAACGTGTGGAATAACTAAACCCCTGTGTCCGGCACCGGGGTTTTTTCTTTGTAGTCGCATAAGTCGGCCACCATGCAATTCCAGCATAACGGTTGCCGTGCCTTGCAGGTATACCTGCCGTGCAGAATCAGCCAGTGGTGAGCATTGAGTTTAAATTGTTCCGGCACATTTTTTAGCAACTGCTGTTCAACTTTTTCCACTGTATCGCCCGGAGCTAAACCGGTGCGATTGCCGACGCGAAAAATATGTGTGTCAACGGCGATAGTCGGCTCACCAAAAGCGCTGTTCAGGACTACGTTCGCGGTCTTTCTCCCTACCCCCGGCAGGGCTTCGAGTGCGGCACGATCGCGAGGTACCTGTCCGGCATGTTGCGTTACCAAAATCTGGCAGGTTGCCATGACGTGGCGCGCTTTGGATTTGAACAGTCCGATACGGGCAATATATGAAATCAGATTTTCTTCGCCCAACGCCAGAATTTTTTGCGGCGTATTGGCGACCAGGTACAGTCGTCGGGTCGCCAGATTCACCGAGACATCCGTCGCCTGCGCAGACAAAATTACTGCTATCAGTAATTCGAACGGCGTGGTGTATTCGAGTTCAGTGCTCGGGTGCGGATTGGCCTTTTGTAAGCGTTCGAAAAAAGTAATACGTTGTAATTTGTCCATGCTTCTGCTCATGATTTGTTTTTATTTGCCTGTGCGCGTGCAATCGCGGCACTGATAATCGCCTTTTTGCGGGCCTGTTCAGAATAGGCTTCCGGTGAAGCTGCAATTTCTTCCTGGACGGCGCGCAGCTTTTCCTCTGCCTTGGCTAATAGCCGCGCTTCGTTCTCCTGTTTTTCGCGCTGCAGCCTGCCGATTCTGAAATCGTGTTGTGCTCGCGCCGTATCTGCCTGCTGCTGGCTCCAGGCATCCCAACCGGTTTTATCCTGACTGACATTAACCATGCTGATGCAGTCTACCGGGCAGGGCGGGATGCATAAGTCGCATCCGGTGCACAGGTCATTGATCACGCTGTGCATTTGTTTTGCCGCGCCTACGATGGCATCGACCGGGCACGCCTGTATGCACAAGGTACAGCCTATGCATACGGATTCATCAATGACTGCAATCGAACGTGGATGCTCTGTGCCGTTGCCTGGGTTGAGTGGCAGCACAGGCTGACGTAACAGGGTGGCCAACCGAACAATGCCTTGCTGTCCGCCGGGAGGACATTGATTGTACAAAGCCTGACCCGACGCAATTGTTTCGGCATAGGGCCGACATGCCGGGTAACCGCACTTGGTGCATTGCGTTTGCGGCAGCAGGTCTTCGATTTGATCGGCTAAGGTTGGATGGGTAGTCACGGCAATTCAGCGAGGGTGCAATTCAAGAGTAAAGGGCAAGGTTTATAAGCCGTATTATCGCTTGAATGTTGCCGTGCTGAAGAAAAATACACGGCAACCTGCGGAGGGGCGATTTTTTATCAACTGCCTGCTAACCGTTTTTTTGAATAAATTCAGTGATTTTTGGGCAGATCATTTCGCGCCAGCGACGACCGGAAAAAATGCCGTAATGGCCGCAGCCCGGCGCGACAAAATCCTGCTTTTTACCGGCGGGTATGCCGGTGCAAATATCATGTGCCGCCTGAGTTTGGCCAGGGCCGGAAATATCATCCAACTCACCTTCAACCGTGAACAGTGCGACGGTTTTAATGTCTTGTGGACGAACCAGCTTTCCTTCCACTTCCCAGGTCCCCATCGGCAATTTGAATTCCTGGAAAACTGTTTGTATCGTTTCGAGATAATAGTCGGCAGGCATATCTAAAACGGCATTGTATTCATCATAAAACTGGCGATGGGCGTCAGCCGGGTCATCATCGCCGCGTATCAGATGCTGATAAAAATCCCAATGGCTTTGTGCGTGGCGGCGCGGATTCATCGCGACGAATCCGGTATGCTGCAAAAAGCCCGGATACACTTTGCGGCCATAGCCGGGGAAGTTAGGCGGCACGCTGTAAATGACATTATTCTCAAACCATGAAAACGGCTTTTCAACTGCCAGATTATTCACCTGGGTTGGTGATTTTCTTGGGTCGATCGGGCCGCCCATCATGGTCATCGTTTTAGGTAGCTTACTGTCTTTGGCCGTCGCCATTAACGATATTGCAGCCAGTACCGGCACGGTGGGCTGGCACACCGAAATGACGTGCAGATTAGGTGCCAGATGACGGATGAATTCCTGTACGTAGTATATGTAATCGTGCAGATGGAATTCGCCCTGTTCCATCGGCACCATCCGCGCGTCGGTCCAGTCGGTAATGTAGACATCATGTTCGTGTAACAGCGCGCGCACGGTGTCACGCAGTAAAGTTGAATGGTGACCGGACAATGGGGCCACCAATAAAACTTTAGGTTGATTGAGCTGTTTGATTTCTTTTGGATTCAGAATTTTTCTGAAGTGGAGCAGCCGACAAAAACTCTTATGTAATTCAACTTCTTCAACAATACCTACGGTATTGCCATCGACGGTCGTGGACTGGATATTAAATGCCGGCTTTTCATAATTTTTCCCAAGTCGAAACATCAATTCGTAGCCCGCAGCGATACGCTGCGAAAATGGAGTATGTGCCAGCGGTGAGATGGGGTTGCTAAATAACTTTGACGACGCTTCTGCCCAATTGGTGAGCGGGGTGATCAGGGCGCGGTTCATCTCATGTAAGTGGTAAAGCATGTTTTCTCTCAATTCTCTTAGTTACCCAATTCAATTGCTTTAAATTAATTCTATGTTGCAGTGCATGATTTACTTTAGGCTCATTCGCAGGTCGTGCCAAGCAGGTTACGCTGTTTATTGATAAGTGACTAATTATTATACGAATTATCGTTATTTATTCAATAAGTTGTAAATTAAAAATATGCAATTTATACAACTTTTACGTCATCAAATACAGCAATATTTCTGTAAATCCCATTTATTCTAATCCAAAATGTTGCGTCGTGTTAATTTAAGCCTGCAATAAAAAAGCGTCTTCACTTTACAGAGAAGACGCTTAGACTACGGCGTTTGGAATTGGCTAAGGTGAGCCTAATCAAATACCGGCGTTTCAACTCCCAGGATTTTATGCAGCTTCGGTGAGGTCGTGGTGTATTGCATGTGAATTTTCTTATCGGGGAAAATATAGGGCGCAGCGCCAAACGCGGCTAACGCGGCCTCATGGAAACCCGACAGGATCAATTTCTTTTTACCAGGATAGGTGTTGATATCTCCTACCGCAAAAATGCCGGGAATATTCGTCTCAAACTTTTCGGTATTCATGACTTTTAACTGTTTGCGTTCTATCTCCAGGCTCCAGTCCGCGATCGGACCTAACTTGGGCGACAAACCATAAAACACCAATAGATCATCAAGTGGCAGGCGACGTGTCACGCCGTCGGGGCCGGTCACTTTGATTTCGGTCAACACATCCTCTTTGGTTTCAATTGCCGTGATCTGACCGATCAGCAATTGCATTTCATACTGTTCGCACAGGTCGCGCATTTTGGTAACCGATGCCGGTGCGGCACGGAAATCATCACGACGGTGCAACAACACCACTGACTCGGCTTTGCCTACCAGATCCAACGCCCAATCCAATGCTGAATCACCGCCACCGCAAATCACAATATTTTTCCCGTGAAAACGAGAAGGATCTTTAACGCGATAAAACAATTGTTTGTTCTCGAACGCTTCAATGCCATCCACTTTTAAAGTGCGCGGCTGGAATGAACCTACGCCCGCTGCGATGAAAATGGTTTTGGTGATAAAGCGGGTTCCGGTTGATGTTTCCAGATCAAAGCGACCATCTTCGCGACGTGCGACTACGGTGACTTCCTGACCTAAATGGAAGGTCGGTGAAAACGGTTCTATCTGTTTTAATAAATTGTCAGTCAATTCCTGACCGGTACAGACCGGCACGGCAGGGATATCGTATATCGGTTTATCTGGGTACAGTTCAACGCACTGACCGCCGACTAATGGCAGTGAATCGATCACGTGTGCTTTGATTTCCAGCAGGCCTAATTCAAAAACCTGAAACAGCCCGACCGGACCGGCGCCAACGATGACTGCGTCAGCAATGATGGGTGTAGCAGCGGTGGCCAATGCAGCATTGGCGATAGTGGTTTCCATACGACGGATGTAATCCTATAAAGAGAACCAACCCTGTATGCCAAGGTTGATTTTTGAGACTGGTTTAGACTTTGCGAATTAAAAACTGCTTTTTCTCTTTGACGTCTTTCCAGTCATCCGCATCAGGTAGATGGGGGACTGTTTTGGTAATAGACGGCCAGATGCGTGCCAACTCAACATTGATTTTCATGAATTCCTGTTGATCGGCCGGCACATCTTCTTCGGCAAAAATTGCATTGACCGGACATTCTGCAACGCACACGGCGCAGTCGATGCATTCATCGGGATCAATCGCCAAAAAATTGGGGCCTACGCGAAAACAATCTACCGGGCAGACATCGACACAATCTGTATAACGGCAGCTGATGCACGATTCGGTGACAACATGGGTCATAACTAGCCTATCTTGAAATAACGTGGTGGGGGTGAAGCGCGATCTTATAGAGACCGCAAGCTACAAAGCACTGTATTTTAAGGTAATTCCGACGTTCCCACAAATCAACGTTATATAAAATACGCATAAGCAAATACGTGTTTTGTACTTGGCATGGCAAATTCGCTGCAGATTAGTCACAAGATTGGTCGCATAATACAGAGCTCTGCAAGCAGCCATGCACCGCCAATTATTTTTAGTATTTGAACAACCTACTCAACGCTCGGTTCAACGTATCCATCTCATGACTAAACCTAAACTTTTAATGACCTGCCCAGGATTCCCAGAAATCATCGGGCAGTTATCGCAGTATTTTGAATTTGAACCCAATCAGGATGAAGAGGTCTTCACCGAGGATCAATTGATCGCTGCGCTGCAGGACAAGCAGGCGGTCTTTACGGCCGGTAACGCGCGTTTTACCCAGCGCGTTATTCAGCAGGCGCCGCAATTGCGCATCATCAGCGCCATGACAGCTGGCTATGACAATATCGACATTGCGGCCTGCACGAACAGCGGCATCGTCGTGACCAATACGCCCGACGCGCTCAATGAAACTACGGCAGATTTTGCCTGGGCGCTGCTATTGGCAGCGGCGCGGCGCGTGACCGAAGCAGAGCACAGTGTGCGTGCAGGTCAGTGGAGTAAATGGGGGCTGCGCCGTTTTCTCGGCGCCGACGTGCACGGTAAAACCTTGGGCATTTTGGGAATGGGGCGTATCGGGCAGGCTATAGCGCGGCGCTCCATGGGGTTTGATATGGATGTGCTGTACCACAATCGTTCACGCCTCACCGCCGGGCAGGAAGCGTATGCAAATAATGCGACCTACGTCAGCAAGGCCGAATTGTTGAGCCGGGCGGATCATTTGATTTTGATGGTCCCATACTCGCCCGAAACACGCCATTGCATGGGTGCCGAAGAGTTTGCGCAAATGCGTCCCAGTGCAATTTTAGTCAACACCGCGCGTGGTGGTGTGGTCGATGATGTGGCCCTGATTGCTGCATTACGTAACAGACAGATCGCCGGGGCAGGTCTGGATGTATTTGAAAATGAACCGAATTTTCACCCCGATTTTTTAACCTTATCCAATGTGGTTTTGACACCGCATATCGCCAGTGCATCCGAGCCGACCAGACGTGCCATGCAGCAATGCGCCGTCGATAATTTGATGCATTTTTTCGAACACGGCGCAGCAATCAATTTAGTAAAATAACTGGCAAATTGGCACCGTTAGTTATAGATTATTTAGTGTTGTTTCGAGGGAGTGCAGTCTAATCAAGGAGAAGGTAATGTCAGAATCAGCTCAGGAAAAAATGGCGCATGCTTTACAGGATCAACAGGCACAGTGGAGTGCCTTTGCAACCAAAGCATTGGAAAGTTCCATGAAATTGTTTGAATTAAATTTGAAAATGGCCAAGCAGTCGCTGGAAGATACGTCGCAATCTGCCCGGCATTTGCTGGCAGTGAAATCCCCGGAAGAAATTTTTAAAGTTGATCAGGAGTTGCTGCAAGAACGATTGAATCAGGCTCTGTCATACGCTGGCGAAATTGGCGCAATTACGTCTGCATTTACGACGGAACTGAGTCAGGCGGCGCAAAGTCAACTGAGTAAAACGGTTGAGAAGGCAGGCAAGCTGGCAGATGAAGTTACGCAATTAACCGCGCATCAGTCACCAGCGCAAACGCTGTTTCCCACTTTGAATGATGCGCAACACGGTTACGACCAGTGGATAGACGCAGGTAAAAAAATAGTTGAGGCATTTGGGCATGGCTTGCCGATGCCAACGTTTGAATCAGCGCAGGATAAAAGGCCATCGAAGCCTGCGGCCAAATCGTCAAATGGTAGCCGTGCCCGAGCAAGGTAGTGTTGAATTAGTTTGGAAAGGCGTTTTGAAATCTCAGGCAGATCTGGTTGAAACTGCGCCGGCCAGTTCTTGGGGGACTGCGAATCTGGCCGGCGCAACTGCTTTATGCATCTCGTACAAGCATCTGGTTCACTTCAAGTCATTAATTAAATCTATATATTGCTGTTGTGCTTCTTCTTGTGATGTCCCTGCTAGCGCGTTCCATGCATCCCATTTTGCCCGGCCTATCATGTCAGTGAAGCCCGGGCGCTCTCCGCTTGCATCGCCAGAGCTAGCCTGTTTGAATAGCGCGTAAATCTTGAGCAGCGTCATATTGTCTGGTCGCTCAGGCAGATTTTTGGAATCTGCTAGTGCCTGATTGAATTGGTCGGACAAGCTCATGGTAGTTCCTCAGGTTGGAATCATTGTAGAAAAAATAAATTAAACGCCTAATAACTCAACTTCAAAAATCAAGGTTGCATTCGGCGGTATAACTCCACCAGCACCGCGCGCTCCATAACCCAAAGCGGACGGAATAATCAAGGTACGCGCTCCGCCGACTTTCATGCCCTGCACGCCCTCATCCCAACCTTTGATCACATGACCGGCAGCTAACGGAAATTCAAAGGCTTCGTTGCGATCTTTGCTGGAATCAAATTTATTTCCCTTGCTGCCGTCAGGATTTTGTAACCAGCCTGTGTAATGCACGCTGACGTGATTGCCGGCTACGGCAACGGCACCTTCACCGATGATAGTGTCTTCGTACTGCAGGCCAGTGGCGGTCATAGTAGTTGTCATAAATGTCTTTCGAAAATAAAAAATAAGTGGCGAGATTGTAGACCAATTTGTGCAGGAAAGGGTTCGGTGTTTTCTGGTTATTCAGGCAGGGAAGTTGGCTTTACGTTATGATTCGACGCTACGGTGCTCTGAAAAAAACACACCTGGCCGCATTGAATAAAATTAAAATGGCACACCACCAAAGTAGGCTGGTCCCAAAAACGGAGCGTGAATGAAGGTCGTATTGAAGTCATATGGACGCGCATTTTTGATGCAGTTCAATTTTAAGATGATGATGTTGTCGCTGGTACCCAGCGTACTGGCGTTGTGTTTGTGGGCCGCGTTGCTGTATTTCAGTTTGCAACCGTTGCTTGATTTTTTGCAGAAAAATTTTGTCGATACCAGCGGCTATCAACTGGTTGGAAATATACTGACATTTCTGGGATTGATGGCGCTAAAGGCATTCATCGTTCCGTTAATCGCCATGTGGCTGCTGCTACCCATCATGCTGTTCACCGCGCTGGTATTTGTCGCCTGTATCGCCATGCCCGTCATTAACAAGACCATGGGGCGCAAATATTTTCCTACGCTGGAAAAAAAACATGGCGCCAGCTGGTGGCGCAGCGTTGGATTTGCGCTGCTTAATTTATGTGCTTTTCTGTTTGCCTGGTTGCTGAGTCTGCCGTTCATTTTATTTTTCCATCTTGGCCTGATTATTCAGCCTATCTTGATTGGATGGATAACTTATCGGGTGATGGCCTATGACGCGTTGGTGGTGCATGCGAGCGTGGAAGAACGCAAAACCATCATGCGGCAATGTCGTTGGCAATTATGGACGGTGGGGATTATCACCGGCTTGCTCAGTTCACTACCTGGGATGATTTGGCTGGGAGGGGCATTGTGGATTTTCTTTTTGCCGTTGTTTGCCGCCATTGCGATCTGGTTATATGTGCTGGTATTTATGTTTTCCGGAATATGGTTTCAACTCTTTTGTCTGGACACACTGGAACAATTGCGCGAACCGGGCGGAACCATGAGTACCACCCAACTCCTGTCCGACATATCACTATAATTTTTTTGAAAGCACTTCATCATGGCATTTGGACTAATCATTATCGGTGACGAAATCTTGTCCGGAAAACGTGCAGACAAACATTTTTCTAAAGTGGTGGAATTATTGGCGGCGCGCGGATTGCAATTGGGCTGGGCAGAAATTATCGGTGACGACCCTGCGAAGATTACAGCGACATTACAGCGCACCATGGCCAGCGGCGATATCGTATTTTGCTGCGGCGGCATCGGCGCCACGCCGGACGACCACACCAGGCAATGCGCTGCAGCGGCATTAGGGGTGGAGCTGGCACTGCATCCTGAAGCAAAGATCCTGATTCAGCGACGCATTGCCAAGACTCTGGAGGATGCCGGTCAGCCGGTAGATCTGACTACGCCGGATCACTTACATCGCCTGAAAATGGGCGAATTTCCTGTCGGTTCTGACATAATTCCAAACGCATTTAATTCCATACCAGGATTTTTTAAATCACACCATTACTTCGTGCCCGGCTTCCCGGTGATGGCTGAGCCGATGATTACGTGGGTGCTGGATACGCATTATTCTCATCTGTTTCACCAGCACGAGTTTGCAGAAAGTTCGGTGTTGGTATTTGAAATTGCCGAATCAACCTTGACGCCGATGATGGAGCAGTTGGAAGCAGATTTCCCTTTAATTAAAGTATTTAGTTTGCCCAGCGTCGGTAATCATCAGATTCGACGCCACATCGAATTGGGCGTCAAAGGGCATCCGGCGCAAGTCGTGGAAGCATTTGCGATTTTGCTTCGTGAGCTCGACAGCAGGCAAGCCGAATACGTCCCTGCCTGACTGTCATCAGGCGCCGCGCCATGGCAGGCCGGCATGGCACCAGCCGTTGATCATCTTGCGGTGACCGGCCTCGTCTTTATCCCCTTCAAAACCTTCCAAAATATCGTAGCAATGCGCGTAACCGTGTTCGGTCGCCAGTTGCGCGGCGGCTTTGGAGCGCACGCCAGACCGACATAAAAACAGCAGTACCGTCTCTTTGTCGGCAACCTGTGCGAGCTCGGATAAAAAGTCGGGATTGGATTTTGCTGGGTATAAATTCCACTGCACCGCGTGCACCTGATTTGGACCAAGCAAGACCTGCCCAACCCAGTCTCGCTCTGCGTTGGTGCGAACGTCGATAAGACGTACAGCCGCATCGCTTTGCAATAGTTGAAATGCTTCCTGTGGCGTTACTGCGCCAGCGTACGGAAGGGCAGCGGCACGTTGATGAGCCTGTTTGAAAATTGATTCAGTCATGGTTTTATCCTGAGTACAGAAATAGAAATCGATTAGGTGCGCGATCAGATGCGAAATCGGTATTATGCGAGCTTTACGTTTTTTGAAAAGTCAGGCAGTTAAAAAAAATTATTCCCGTTGCTTCGAGATTTTATTTGAAATGTTGTCTAGAATTGTGGGGTTTCATTTTTAGGCTAGCATTTTCAGCGCACTACAGCATTTGGCACCATTAGGCATCAGGGCTAGCACCAATAAAGTGCTTTATTTTTTTGGATTTATCCATTTTGGTGCATGTTTTTCCAAATTCATTTTCATTATTGCAACTAAATGATGGCATGGAAAGTGCATACAGGTTAGTCGCTTAATGAATCAAGTTGAACATCTTTACCTTGATCGACAATAAATTTATCCAGTTTTCTTTAAGGAGTTTCGCATGGCAATGACCGCAGCAGAAGTATTGAAGATGGCAAAAGACAATGAAGTCAAGTTTGTTGACTTTCGTTTTGCGGATACCAGAGGCAAAGAACAACACGTGACCGTGCCAGTTTCTCAGTTCAATATCGATAAATTTGAATCTGGTCATGCGTTTGACGGTTCATCGATCGCCGGTTGGAAAGGTATTGAAGCGTCTGACATGTTGTTAATGCCGGATCCAAGCACTGCCAATATTGATCCATTCATGGAAGAAACGACCTTGTTCATGCAATGTGACGTGATTGAGCCGTCCGATGGAAAAGGTTATGACCGCGATCCACGTTCAATCGCAAAACGCGCAGAAGCCTATCTGAAATCTTCCGGTTTGGGCGACACCGCTTACTTTGGCCCAGAGCCAGAATTCTTTATTTTTGACGGTGTGCGTTGGAAAATCGACATGTCCGGCTGCTTCGTTAAAATTGATTCGGAAGAAGCTTCCTGGTCCACTGACGCGAAAACCGAAGGCGGTAATGCTGGTCATCGTCCTACCGTTAAAGGCGGTTATTTCCCGGTTCCTCCGGTCGACAGTTTTCAGGATATGCGTTCTGAAATGTGCCTGATTCTGGAAAGCCTGGGCATTCCGGTTGAAGTGCATCACCATGAAGTTGCCGGTGCTGGCCAAAACGAAATTGGTACTAAATTTTCAACGCTGGTAGAGCGTGCAGACTGGACGCAAAACCTGAAATATGTGGTCTGGAATGTGGCGCATACTTACGGCAAAACTGCGACATTCATGCCTAAACCTATCGTTGGCGATAACGGTTCCGGCATGCACGTGCATCAATCAGTATGGAAAGACGGCAAAAATCTGTTCGCCGGTGACGGCTATGCAGGTCTGTCTGAGTTCGCACTGTATTACATCGGCGGCATTATCAAACATGCTCGCGCGCTGAATGCGATCACCAACCCAGGTACTAATTCCTATAAACGTCTGGTTCCTGGCTATGAAGCGCCGGTGAAATTGGCTTATTCGGCACGTAACCGTTCCGCATCGATTCGTATTCCTTACGTGGCAAATCCAAAAGGCCGTCGTGTTGAAGCCCGTTTCCCAGATCCACTGGCTAATCCGTATTTGTGCTTTGCGGCTTTGTTGATGGCAGGTTTGGACGGCGTGCAAAACAAGATACATCCGGGTGAAGCTGCATCGAAAGATCTGTACCATTTGCCGCCGGAAGAAGATGCATTGATTCCAACCGTATGTGAATCGTTGGAGCAGGCATTGGGCTATTTGGATAAAGACCGTGAATTCCTGACGCGCGGTGGTGTATTTAGCGACACGATGATTGATGCGTATATTGAATTGAAAAAGAAGGAAGTGGAACGTCTCAATATGACCACTCACCCTGTTGAATTTGATATGTACTACTCACTGTAAATTAAGAATTTAACAATGAGCTAGGCGTCAAAAAAGCATCAAATGGAGTCACATAAAGCGAGGCATGCCTCGCTTTATTATGTTTACTGTTGGTAATGTTGTTGTTCTTGTTTTAAACTGACACATCAATATGAACTTTAAGCGTTCCCATGAAACGATTTAATTTGTTGGCGCATTGTGGTGCTGCCGTTGCAACCACGTTGGCATTGAGTACTTCCATTTGTGGCATCAATCTGGCGCACGCGGCGGATTCTGACATTTACGTCTGCACAGATGCCAGCGGCATTAAAACATATGGCAATGTGGGCGACGGCAAAGGATGCAAAAAGGTCGACCTGCCAGGATTGCAGACGTTCCCGGCACCGAAGAAAACGGCGCCCAGTAATTTCCCAAAAGTCGATGATTCAACTCAGAAAAAACGTGATGCGGATCGCAAGCAGATTTTGAGCGATGAGCTGAGGTCAGAGCAGCAAAAGCTCACCGAGCTCAATGCGCAGTACAACAACGGCGAGCCTGACCGGATAGGCGGTGAACGTAATTACGCCAAGTATCAGGAACGCACAGAGGGAATGAAAGACGATATAACGAGAACGCAGCAAAATATCGAATCGTTACAGCGCGAACTGAACGGACTTAACTGAGGGCCTGAATCAGGGCGCAGATCCAACGGGTTAAAGCAGGGCACGGTTTGACCTTCAACTTATAGCAAGCAAGGCTGCGTCGGCGGCCTTTTTTTATGGTGAAAAATGGACACGCCAGCACACACACTAGCCGGATTGGATTTATTGGCATCCAGCGTTGTGGTATTGGATGCAGAAGGTTGCATACGATACGCCAACGTTGCAGCACAAGATTTACTGAAAGCGTCAATTAAATCGTTGATGCATCAAAAACTGGCCAATCTGTTTGTCAACGGCCAGGAACTCCAGCAATTATTCGAACAGTCACTCGACTCTCAGTTTGCCGACAAGCGGCAGGATCTGCTGCTGGAGCGCGCCGGCAGCGACCCGCTACAGGTGCAGATTGTTTTCACGGTCCTGGATAATCAGGAAACACCGGTACTGGTTGAAATTCGGGAAAACGTGCAGCAGATCAAACAGGATAGGGAAGAGCGCATCCTGGATCACAGTCTGGCAAATAAAGAACTGCTGCGTAATCTGGCGCATGAAATTAAAAATCCATTGGGCGGTATCCGCGGCGCGGCGCAATTGTTGGAAATGGAATTGCCGGAACGCGATGCAAAGGAATTGCGCGAATATACCCAGGTCATTATTAAAGAAGCGGACCGGCTGCAGACGCTGGTCGACCGACTGCTTGCGCCGCACCGTACTCCCCATATCGTGGGTGATGTCAATATCCATGAAGTCTGTGAACGGGTGCGTAGCCTGATCATGGCGCAATTTCCGCGTGGTTTGACGATACAGCGAGATTATGATTTATCGATTCCGGATTTTCGCGGCGACGTTGAGCAACTGATACAAAGCGTGCTTAATATTGCTTTGAATGCGGCACAGGCGTTATCAGAGCGGATTGAAACGGGAGACGCCGAGTTACTATTCAAGACCCGTATCGTGCGTCAAATCACCCTCGCCAAAATCAGATACAAGCTGGCATTAGAATTGCATATCACTGACAACGGACCGGGGATATCTCCCGATATTATGGATCGCATTTTTTATCCTCTGGTTTCCGGTCGTGAAGGCGGCAGTGGGTTGGGTTTAACACTGGCGCAAACTTTTGTTCAGCAACATTTAGGTGTGATTGAGTGCGAGAGTCGGCCGGGAGTCACGGATTTCAGAGTGTTGATCCCACTTCCCTGAGTTGCACAACGACTTTGGGAGGGGGACAAAAAGTTGGACTATAGGCGAGTAAATATGAAACCAATTTGGTTGGTAGATGACGATGAATCGATACGCTGGGTGTTGGAAAAAGCCCTGGCACGACAAAATCTCGAAACACGCAGTTTTAATAATGCGAAAGATGTACTTAACGCTTTGGAGCAGGAAACTCCGCAGGTTTTAGTGTCCGATATTCGTATGCACGGCATGACCGGCCTGCATCTGCTGCAAAAGGTCAAAGAAAAGCATCCCGGATTGCCGGTTATCGTGATGACGGCATTTTCCGATTTGGATTCTGCAGTTGCCGCGTTCCAGGGTGGTGCGTTTGATTATCTGGCCAAACCGTTTGACCTGGACAAGGCGGTTGAACTGATACGACGTGCGATGGAAGAAAGTCTGCGCGAAGTCAGTGTTGAGCAGCTCTCATCAGAAACACCGGAGATTCTCGGGCAGGCTCCGGCGATGCAGGAAGTATTTCGCGCCATCGGCAGGTTAGCGCTCTCGAATATGACAGTCCTGATCACTGGCGAATCGGGAACCGGCAAGGAGTTGGTCGCACGTGCCCTGCATAAGCACAGTCCCCGTTCATCGCAACCGATGATTTCATTAAATACAGCCGCGATTCCCAAGGATTTGCTCGAATCTGAATTATTCGGGCACGAACGTGGTGCATTCACCGGTGCGCAGGCTTCACGTCGCGGCAGGTTCGAGCAGGCGGAAGGCGGAACGCTATTTTTAGATGAAATAGGTGACATGCCGTTTGATCTGCAAACCCGATTATTGCGGGTGCTGTCCGATGGCCATTTTTATCGGGTCGGTGGACATCAGCCTATCAAATCCAACGTGCGCGTGATTGCGGCGACACATCAGAATTTGGAGCAGCGGGTTGCCCAGGGTTTATTCCGGGAAGATCTTTACCATCGTCTGAATGTGATCCGCTTGCGGATCCCAAGTCTGCGCGAACGACGGGAAGATATCGCGATTTTGATACGCCATTTTTTAAAACAAAGCGCTCAACAACTTGGCGTCGAAAGTAAGCGCATGAGTGACTCTGCCATGCAGTTTTTAAGTCAGTTGAATTTACCCGGCAATGTGCGCCAGCTTGAAAACCTATGTAACTGGATCGTGGTGATGGCGCCGGGTCAAACGGTGGAAATTAAGGATTTGCCGCCGGAATTATTAGAGTCGACCAAAGCGCAGCCGCAACAATCACAGAGTGACGGTGATGCCGGGTTGCCGGTTGGCCTATCTTCAACTGCCGTTTTAAAGGCTGAATCGGCTATACCGGTATCAGCGCCTACGTCCGCAAATTGGCAGGGTTTGCTAGAGGCAGAAACTTCCGCGTTACTGGAAAAAAATCAGCCGAATGTGATGGATGGTCTGGCTAGGCAATTTGAATCGATATTGATTCAGTCTGCGTTGAAATTCACGAACGGCAAAAAAAATGAAGCCGCTATCCGACTGGGTATAGGCCGCAATACAATTACGCGCAAGCTGGCGGAATTGAATATCGAGACCAAGGAATAGAACTATTTTGGGAATAGTGAATTTGGTTGTTGCAATAGTAAGCTCTTTGTCCTAAAACTTAAGTGTGAATAAAATTTAAGACTATAAAGGGGACAGTGATGAACTTCGACGCATTATTTTTGCAACAACATGCACTACCAACTATTTCCAAAGTCGTTCAGGAAGTGATTGAAAGCTTTAACAATGATCGTGTCTCGGTCGAAGAAATATCGCAAAAGCTGGCCGCTGATCAGGTTTTAAGTGCAAAAATACTAAGGTTGGCCAACTCCTCGTACTATCACGTTTCGCGCAGTATCGGCACTGTTGACGACGCAGTTCTGATGCTTGGTTTTATGACTGTGCGCACTTTGGTTGTCAGCACCGGATTAACCGGCGGATTCAAAAACGTCGCCGGCTTCGATCTGAAAAAGTTCTGGCGTTACAGCATGCATACGGCCGTCGTCGCCAAATGGCTGGCCAAACAAAAAAAGGTGAACTCGGACTTTGCATTTACGGTCGGGATGATGCACGCCATCGGGCAGTTGGTGATGCATGCAGCGATGCCGGAGAAAATGCTGGAAGTCGATAAAATAGCCGGTCCGCTGGATGCGCGCAGATTTGATGTGGAATCAAATTCCTTTGGATATAACTTCGCCGATGTCGGTGCCGAATTGGCGGTGCGCTGGAAATTTCCGAATGAGTTTGCGGTGGCGATTCGCGCTTTTCCTCATCCTTTAGATCAGGAGAAAATGGATGTGATGGCCGGTATTATTCATTTGGCGGCATGGCGTTCGCGTGCGTTTGAGCACAATCTGAATGACGAAGAATTGCAGGCGACCTTTCCAGTGGATGTTGCCGCGCAATTGAATTTGTCTGCGGATCTGGTGGTGGTGAATATGCCTGGTATTGTTGAAATGAGTGAAGGGTTGGAGAGTTTGATTAGTTAACGCCCTGAAGGTATAAGAGCAAAGACTGAATGTTTTGCAAGATGCTTGGGCGATGTGGCTGATAGCTATATCGCCTTTTTTGTTTTTGTCTACGGCATGGCGCCGAAGGGTAAAAATAGCATATTCGTCAACTTCGTTCGTAAACGTAGGTGAAATGTATGAAATTAATTAACTGAATCAATATTTATTCATTAAAATGAGCAACCGACAAATATGCTTGCATGCTTAGATTGAATTGGGATGATAAATTTTAAGAATGTTAGATATTTTTCGTATCTGCGATGAGGAGCTTTAGATTGAAGATAGATAAAAATAAAATTCCGGTGACCCAACCGTATTTACCGCCGCTGGAAGAATTCATTCCTTATCTGGAACAAATTTGGGCCAATAAATGGTTAACCAACAAAGGCCCGTTTCATGACCAACTTGAAGCTGCATTGTGTGAGTATTTGGGAGTTGAATTTATTTCGTTGTTCACTAACGGCACCATCGCGTTGATCACTGCATTGCAGGCGCTTCGAATTTCTGGTGAAGTCATTACGACACCTTATTCATTTGTAGCAACCAGTCATTCGTTAATGTGGAATGGAATTAAACCGGTGTTCGTTGATATAGATCCGCTCACATACAACATTGATCCTGAAAAAATTGAAGCAGCAATCACACCGCAAACGACAGCAATCATGCCCGTGCATTGCTATGGAAATCCTTGCGATGTGTATGCAATTGAAAAAATTGCTGATAACTATGGATTGAGAGTGATCTATGACGCAGCGCACGCATTCGCAATTAATTATCAGGGAAAAAGTCTGTTGCGGCACGGTGATTTGTCCATATTGAGTTTTCATGCAACCAAAGTTTTCAACACATTTGAAGGTGGCGCAATTGTCAGTCCAGACGCAAAAACCAAACATCGAATCGATCAATTAAAAAATTTCGGATTTGCCGACGAGGTCACTGTAACTGCGCCGGGCATCAACGGGAAAATGAGCGAAGTAAATGCTGCGTTTGGTTTGCTGCAATTGAGATATGTCGATCAGGCCATCTCGCAACGTAAGAATGTTGCCATAAATTATCGGGAGCTTTTAAAAAATGTTCCGGGAATAAAAATAACTGACAATTCAGATGAATCAAATTGCAATTATTCTTATTTTCCAGTTCTTGTTGAAGATGATTTTCCTGCGACCAGAGATGAGCTGTACCTTAAGCTGAGAGGGGCAGACATAATGGCGCGCCGTTATTTTTATCCGCTAATCAGTGACATGCCAATGTATCGGGGCCTATCGTCATCATTAGCTTCGAATCTTCCCAACGCGAAAAATATTTCAGATAGAGTATTGTGCTTGCCGATTTACGATGACCTAACTGAAGAAAATCAAAAGAAGATCATAGAAGTGATTAAGAATATTTGATTATTCTCACCATTACTCAATTCCTAGTGTTTATTTTGATGTATTCATGAAACTCAATGAAAAAAAATGTATTGGTATTCCCTTGTGGTTCAGAAGTTGGCCTGGAAATAAATCGAGCCTTAGCTCACTCAACGCACTTTACTTTAATTGGCGCAAACAGTGTCGACGATCATGGGAAATTCGTCTATAAAAATTATGTTTCTGGCGTACCGTTTATCGATGATTTGAATTTTATTAGCGTGCTGAATCTGCTGATTGAAGAACATAATATCGATTTCATCATCCCGGCGCATGATTCAGCGGTTTTGCTGATGGCGGAGCATCGGCATCTGATTAATGCCGTAGTCATTACCTCAAGTACTGCGACATGTCAGTTAACCAGATCTAAAAAATCAACCTATGAATTACTGAAAAATTTTCTCCCTACTCCATGCGTTTACAATCCTGGAAATGTATTTCAATTTCCAGTTTTTCTGAAACCTGATGTAGGGCAAGGATCAAGAGGTACGTATAAAGTAAACAATCTGGAAGAGCTTGATTTTTACTTAAAAAAAGATCCGTCTTTATTGATCTTGGAATACCTGCCAGGAAAAGAATTCACCATTGACTGTTTTACCGACCGCCACGGGGTTTTATTATTTTCAGAAGCCAGAGAAAGAGCGCGGATCAGCGGTGGGATTAGCGTGAATTCCAAAGCTGTCAGTGATCCCCGTTTCCATCAGCTTGCTGAAACCATTAACAAACACATTCAATTTCAAGGGGTTTGGTTCTACCAGGTTAAAGAAAGACAAGATGGAGACTTTGTATTGATGGAAATATCGCCACGGGTGGCAGGGACAATGTCCCTATTCCGGGCGAATGGTGTCAATTTTATACAGCTAAGCCTGTTCGATCGCATGGGGTTTGACGTCAGTGTATTAAACAATGGCTTGGCAATTGAAGTTGATCGCGCACTAATATCCAGATTCCAAATTAATGAGAATTATGATTTCGTTTATATCGATTTCGACGATACGATTATTGTGGATAATCAGGTTAACAGCGAGGCCATGCAATTTCTTTACCAAGCCAAAAATTTAGGTAAGCGCATTATTTTAATCTCGAAACACATTTTAAATATCAGTGAGAGCTTGAATAGATTTTGCATTAGCGAACTGTTATTCGACGAAATAATCATATTGGAAAAAAATGAAAGAAAAAGTGATTACATCGTAAACTTAAATGCAATTTTTATTGACGATTCGTTTGCCGAAAGAAAAGACGTATTGGATCAATTGCACATTCCGGTTTTTTCGGTAGATGCGATAAGTTCTTTAATTTCCTGGAGAGTTTAGAAAACTTAAGCCAGACTATGTACAACAATAAAAATAAAACTTTTTGATGAGTCTGAATAAAAATATTCTCGCCAATTTTGTAGGTGCCGTTACTACAATCGCCCTGACCTTGATGGTCGTGCCCTTCTACCTAAAAAGCTTAGGGCCAGATGCGTATGGATTGATTGGTGTTGCGACGATGATTCAGGGTTGGATTATGTTGCTTAATGCAGGACTGTCCCCTGTTGCGGGGCGTCAGGCAGCTCAGGCCAATACTGGGGTCGTAACATGGGAGTCGACCGCACGGTTCTTGAGAACTATCGATTGGCTATTGTTTGCGTTGGCGGTGCCTGTTATGGCAATGACATTTATTGTCAGAAAATGGTTGGCAGAACACTGGTTGGGAAATAACAATCTAGGTACTGATGTAATCGCAGTAAGTCTGGTTATTCTGGTCGCTATGACTTTAATTCGATTAGCCAGTAGCGTTAGCAGAGGCATTATCGCTAATCTGGAAAAACAGGTATGGCTAAATATTAATTTGGTAACTTTTAACTTGCTGAGATTTGCTGTATCGATCCCTCTGGTGAAATTGTGGCCTAGTGTGACTACTTTATTTACCTGGTGGCTAGTGGTAGCCGCTATCGAATACACCAGTATCCAGTTCAAGGTAAGTCATCTCATTCCAGTTCGCATGCCTTTACTGGTTTTTGATCTGAGTGAATTAAAAAAATACGGAAAAATGGCGGCGACGCTGGCGCTTACCAGCTGTATCTGGGTAGTGATTACCAATTTGGACAAACTGCTTCTGTCAGGTATGTTGTCGTTGGCTGACTACGGATATTTTAGTGTTGCTACACTGCTTGCTGGGGGTGTTTTGTCGCTGACACAACCGATTTCTCAGGCATTTCAGCCCATTTTAACTAAGGCGTTTGTAAATGGCGGTGTGAACGAAGTCTGCATCGAGTTACGTCGTTGTACGCATTGGGTGGCACTGATAATTTTACCGGTGGGCGCGGTGATATTTTCCATGCCGGAGTCAATTTTATTTATATGGACGCGCGATCATGTTGTCGCCGCACATTCTGCAACAATTTTGCGAGGATACGCGTTTGGAAGTACCCTGCTGGCACTCGGTAGCATATTGTATATCTATCAAGTTGCAATTGGAGACGTGCGCTGGCATTTTCGCGGCAATGTAATCTTTGCGGTATGCCTGTTCCCTGCATTGCCGGTTGTGGTTAGGTTGTACGGAGCTGAGGGAGCAGCATGGCTGTGGGCAGGGTTTAATTCATTTTTATTTTTAGCATGGAACACGATTCTACTAAAAAAATTGGCACAACCTTTGTTTCCTGCTTGGTTAATCGTTGATGCCATTTTTCCATTGTTGGTGAGCTTTGGCATAGCGCTATGCGCAGATTTTTTTTACATGAGAAAAATCGAGAATGCTGTACCTTTACTCGTGTCAATAGTCCTGTTAACTTTGTTTATCACGCTTGTCCTGTGGTTTTTCTTGATTAAAAGAAAGCTTAAAAAAAAATAGTATGAATCCTAAAATTTCAGTATGTGTCGTCACCTATAATCACGAAAAATATATTCGACAATGTTTGCAAAGCGTCGTCGATCAGGAAGTTAACGTTGAACTTGAAATTATCGTTTGTGACGATTGTTCCACCGATAAAACCCGTGAAATTATCAATGAATTTTCCCTGGCTTACCCTGCGATTATCAAGCCGATATTTTTAGAAAAGAATATCGGCGCATTTAAAAATTTTATACAGACGCACAATCGTGCATGCGGCGAGTTTGTTAGCCACTGTGACGGCGATGATTATTTTTTGCCAAATAAATTGCAAGCGCAATTCGATTATTTATCCGCACACCAAGACTGTGCCGTAACCTGGCATCACATGCGGATAGAGCAGAATGGTCAACACTCTTTATTGAGTAGTCCCCGCAGCTATTTGCAACAAGGCATCATAGACACTTCAGCATTATTGCGCATGGGGTCAATCGGCGCACACAGTTCCATCATGTATCGGCGATCCGCAAGAATAACTCGCGATGATAATTTAAAATTGCTCGACTTTTATTATGCGTTGGAATTTCTTCAATCGGGCTATGGATATTTTATTGATCAAGTCTTTGGTGTATATCGTAAAGTTGAAGCAGGAACTTCGATGACTTCATCACGCAAAGGGTATGTTTCCACTAAAACGCTTCTGGCCAGACATTACTCTGATTTCTATGCTCGCAACAAACAATATCGCAAGGATATTTTTGTTGGAGTGTTATTTGATTTTATTTATGACGTTATCAATTTTCGAAAAAGTAGCATTGCTTTTTTTGGGGTGTTAGTTAAGACATTTAGTTTTTTTTCTATTCTGGACGTGTTTAAGGTTCTGAAAATCAAATTACGACTAGCCCAAAAAATGCATACTTTCTGACAACCTCAGATCACCATGCAGAATAAAAATAATAGCGAGCCAAAAAAATCAGTGCAAATGGCGATGATTTCGAGTCAGGCGTTTTCACTGATTAATTTTCGGGGCGCACTGATTGAAGAATTAAATCAACGTGGCGTGCAGGTTTATGCTTTTGCCTCTGACTATGATGAAAAGTCACGACTGTCAATAAAGGCGAAAGGTGCGATACCGTTGGATTACTCCCTGTCCCGCACCGGAATGAACCCCATCAAAGACCTGATAGATCTGTTTCGACTGTCAGCGCAATTACGTCGATTAAAAATCGATGTCACTTTCGCGTATTTTATAAAGCCGGTAATTTATGGAACTCTGGCAGCGTGGGTGGCAGGTGTTCCAAAGCGCTATGTCATGATTGAGGGGGCTGGCTATGTGTTCACAGAAAGCGGGACGGCTACATCATGGAAGCGGCGCATGTTGCGTATGATAGGCCAGAGTTTGTATCGTATCGGCCTGTCGAAAGCGCACAGAATTTTTCTGCTCAATCCCGACGATGAACGCTTGTTTGTTGACGAAAAAATGGCTACCCGTGACAAGACAGTTCTTCTGAACGGAATTGGGCTGGACCTGGCGTATTTTCAAGCTGTGCCGCAGGCACAACAACCAGTCTGTTTTATTATGGTCGCAAGACTGTTACGCGAAAAAGGCGTGTTCGATTTTGTTGATGCTGCCAGGCTGGTTAAATTCAGACATCCAACAACCAGTTTTTTGCTGTTGGGTGATGTTGATCTGAACCCCAGTTCTATTTCGGAATCGCAAGTGCAGGCCTGGGTTGACGAAGGAGTATTGGAATGGCCCGGACATGTAACCGACGTGCGACCGTGGATCGCCAAAGCTAACGTATTTGTATTGCCATCGTACCGGGAGGGTTTGCCACGTAGTACGCAGGAAGCGATGGCGATGGGGCGACCGGTGATTACCACTGATGTACCCGGCTGTCGGGAAACCGTTCAAGATGGTGTAAATGGCCTGATCGTTCCGGTTCGCGATCCGAACGCACTGGCTAACGCGATGATCAGCTTCATCGATACGCCGGCACTGATAGAAAAAATGGGGGCAGAGAGTCGGAAAATGGCGGTTAATCAATACGACGTGCATCAAATTAATTCATTAATTTTGCGCTGTATGGACCTGTAATACCGGTTGGTCTCTGTATAATGTGGCAGGTTTTTAGCGTTGTTATTTAGGACGTTTGGGTTTGCGCAAAATTTATAAATTGAACACTCTCTCATTTGAAAAATGAAAAACAAAATTTTATTAACCGGCGCCAGCGGCTTTGTTGGTGGATCGCTTGCGACCAAGTTGATAGAAAACGGCGCTACTGTTCGTTGCGCCGTCAGATCGCCTTTGGTTCTGCCAGACTCTGAAATTGTGCAAGTCCCCGGAATAGATACCCACACCGCATGGAGCAGACACCTCAAAGGGATCGACACCGTCATTCATTGTGCCGGTCGCGCCCATGTCATGAACGATTTGTTTGCCGACCCACTGCCTGAATATCGCAGGATCAATGTAGGCGGCACAATTAATCTGGCCCGTCAGGCCGTAGCTGCAGGCGTTAAGCGCTTCATCTTCCTGAGCTCGGTCAAAGTCAATGGTGAGCAAACATTAAAGGGGCAGCCATTTACTGAAGAAGATGCAGCGTTACCGCAAAATCCCTATGCCATATCCAAATTCGAAGCGGAACAGGCGCTGTTTGAACTGGCTGATCAGTCTGGTTTGGAGGTGGTTGTTATTCGTCCCACGCTGGTTTATGGCTGCGGCGTCAAAGCCAATTTTTTTACGATGCTGCGCATGGTTAAACTCGGCATGCCGTTACCGTTCGGGGCGATAGAAAATAAACGCAGTTTTACCTATGTGGAAAATTTACACAGTCTGATCATGCGCTGTGTTGATCATCCCAAAGCGGCCAATCAATTATTTTTAGCGTCAGATGGACATGACCTGTCCACGACAGAATTGCTGCGCTATTGCGCCAGCGCCATGGGCGTTAGCGTGTATCTGGTTCCTGTGCCGGAAAGCTGGTGTATGTTTAGCGCGTCAGTGTTGGGCCAAGGAGAAGCAATTCAGCGTTTATGTGGTTCTTTGCAGGTAGATATTTCCAAGGCCAGGAAATTATTGGGGTGGGAACCGCCCATTTCCGTGCAAATCGGGTTGCAAAAGACGGTCCAGAATTTGTTGACATCATGAAGCGATTTTTTGATTTTGGGTTAGCGCTGTTTGCGTCGGTGGTACTGATCATTCCCATTGCTGTGGTCGCGCTGCTGATTAAGCTGACCTCCAAAGGGCCGGCGGTATATTGGTCCAATCGGGTAGGGCGCAACAATCAGATTTTTCGCATGCCTAAATTCAGGACCATGCAGATCGATACTCCTGCGGTGGCCACCCATCTGCTACAAGATCCGTCCCAATACCTGACCCCTATCGGACCGTTTTTACGCAAGTCCAGCCTCGACGAATTGCCGCAGCTGTGGAGTATTCTGTGTGGCGACATGAGCTTTGTGGGACCCAGGCCGGCATTGTTTAATCAGGACGATTTAATCAGTATGCGCTCCACGCACCAGGTGCATACCCTGTTGCCGGGGCTAACCGGTTGGGCGCAAATCAATGGGCGCGATGAAATACCGATACCGCAAAAGGTGGAGTTGGATGTGTATTATCTCCAGCATCACAGCTTTATTTTGGATTTGCGCATACTGATGTTAACTTTTTTAAAAGTAATCAGAAGAGATGATGTCTCACATTGAGCCTGATGGCTAAGCGCAATGGCGTTGTTGCCTGATATTGGAAAATTGATATCAGGCTCAAACCAACTTCCGGGCGGGATTTTTAACTTGAAATAAATCACGGCTCTCCCCATTTTGACTTAAGAGCGCACTCCTTTTTAGGTTAGAATCACGGCCATGTCATATCAAGTCCTCGCCCGCAAATATCGCCCCAAAAGTTTTCAGACTTTAGTTGGCCAAGAACACGTCGTACGTGCGTTAACGCATGCGCTGGAACAGCAACGTTTGCATCATGCCTATCTGTTCACTGGAACCCGCGGCGTCGGTAAAACCACTTTGTCGCGTATCCTGGCAAAATCTCTTAACTGTGAAGTCGGCATTACTGCCAACCCTTGCGGTCAGTGCGATGCCTGTGTCGCTATCGATGCCGGACGGTTTGTTGATTACATCGAAATGGATGCAGCGTCCAATCGCGGCGTGGATGAAATGGCGCAATTGCTTGAGCAGGCGGTCTACGCGCCCAGCAATGCGCGTTTTAAAGTGTATATGATTGATGAGGTGCATATGCTCACCAATCACGCGTTTAACTCCATGCTTAAAACGCTGGAAGAGCCGCCAGCCCATGTTAAATTTATTCTGGCGACCACCGATCCGCAAAAAATCCCGGTCACCGTACTGTCGCGCTGTCTGCAATTTAATTTAAAACAAATGCCGCTGCCGGCCATCGTCGGCCATCTCGAAGACATCCTTGCACAGGAACAAATCAGTTTTGAATCGCCGGCATTGCGACTGCTTGCGCAAGGCGCGCAGGGATCGATGCGCGATGCACTGTCGCTGACAGATCAGGCGATTGCCTACGCTGCCGGCAAGGTGAGTTTAGAAGCGGTGCAGGGCATGTTGGGCGCGTTGGATCAAACTTATCTGATTAAAATTCTGGATGCGTTGGCGACTCAGGATGGCGTAGCTTTGCTCGACGTTGCCGATCAGATGTTGTCGCGCAGCCTGTCGTATAAAGCCGGTTTGCAGGATTTGGCTACGTTGCTGCATCAGCTCAGCATTGCGCAACTGGCGCCGGCGGCGATACCGGACGATGTGCCTGATAGAGCCGAGATCATGCGTTTGGCGCAGTTGTTTGATGCTGAACAGATTCAGCTGTTTTATCAGATTGCAGTGCACGGACGTCATGAGCTCGGACTGGCGCCTGACGAATACGCCGGTTTTAGTATGACCTTGTTGCGCATGCTGGCTTTCAGACCGGTGACGAATGAGGCTGCAACATTGCTCATTGCTGCGCCGGTTCGTAACCCTGCCAGATCGGCTAGTCAGGCGGCCTCCGTTGTCAATAAAACTGCAGCTCCTGCTTCTAGCCCCGTCAGAATTGCCGATGCGCTGCCGCGTACGCAGGTTGAGGTGGAAAAAACGGCACAGCCTGGTCCGGCTAAAAAAAGCCCGGCAATGGCAGCGTTGGAAGCCTTGACAGATCGTCGTGACAAAAAAACTGGCGCAGCTGGTGGAGCGCGAGAAGAATCCAATTCATCGGCTTTTGACCCGGTAGCGACGGAAAAAAAAACTGAATTGAAAGCGCAAGCCGCGCCGGATCAAACAACTTCGGCAGAGCAACTGCAGGCTACCATTCAAGCTCAGCCACAGCTTTCACCTCAGCCTGCACCTCAGCCGGTTGAATCTCCTCCAGTTGAAGTGCGCGGCGTAGCGTTAGCGGCGGGCGGAGAATGGGATGGAAACTGGCCGCAGTTGTCTGCAGGTTTGCCACTGCGCGGTGTAGCGCAGCAATTGGCGCAGCAAAGCGAATTGATCAGCTGCGAGGTGTCGCCCAATGTAATCACGCTGGGTCTGCGCGTTCCTCTGGAAACGTTACTGGCGTCCAGCAGCGCAGAAAAATTGGCGACGAGCCTGAATGATTATTTCACTGTTCCCGTTAAGCTCACCACTGAAATAGGCAATACGCAAAAAACAGCGTATGCAGCAGCGGTTGTGGAACGTGCGGATCGCCTGAGCGCGGCAGAAGTGTCGATCAAAAGCGACCCATTGGTACAGGGATTGATGCGTGTATTCGGCGCGACTATTGTTCCGGATTCTGTAAAGCCACTCAACTAAGCACTCAACTAAACAATCAACTAATTATGACGAAGTAAGGAGAAATGAAATGATGAAGGGTCAATTGGCAGGCTTGATGAAACAGGCACAAGCCATGCAGGACAATATGAAAAAGGCGCAAGATCAGTTGGCGCTGATCGACGTGGAAGGCCAATCCGGTGCCGGAATGGTGGTAGTCGTGATGACCTGCAAAAAAGTCGTCAAGCGCGTCAAGATAGATCCGTCTTTGCTCACCGACGATAAAGACATGCTGGAAGACCTGATCGCTGCAGCGTTTAATGACGCAGTGCGTAAAGCAGATTCAACAGCGGAGGAAAAAATGGGCGGCTTAACTGCGGGCATGCCATTGCCGCCAGGTTTTAAATTGCCGTTCTAGTCGCTGAGCAGGAAATATGAAAATCCATGCGAGTTTAGATGACCTGATCGAAGCGCTGCGCCGGCTTCCCGGGATCGGGCCGAAATCTGCACAGCGTATGGCCTATCATCTGCTGCAGCATGACCGGGAGGGCCTGACGCAACTCGGTCACGCCTGCGATCAGGCTCTCACAAAAATCCATCATTGCGAACTGTGTAATACGTTCACTGAACAGAATGTATGTGAAACCTGTTCCAATCCTGAGCGCGACACCAGTGTGTTATGTGTGGTTGAAACGCCGGCTGATTTGCTCATGGTGGAACAGACACTGACCTTTCAGGGTTTGTATTTTGTGTTGATGGGGCGATTGTCGCCACTCGACGGTATCGGTCCCAAAGATATTCATATCACCAAACTGGTTCAGCGCGCATCCAATGGTCTGGTCAAAGAAGTGATATTGGCCACCAATTTCACCAACGAAGGTGAAGCGACCGCCCACTATCTGGGTGAGACGTTAAAAGCACGAGGTCTGACAGTCACGCGATTGGCGCGCGGCGTGCCGGTCGGCGGCGAGCTTGAATATGTTGATGCCGGCACGTTGGCGCGCGCCATGTTAGACAGGCGCACAGCATGAATCCACCACAACCAGGCGGCATCGGGCCGCTCGCCGGTATCAAGGTTTTAGAACTGGGCACGCTGATTGCGGGCCCTTTTTGCTCTCGCATGTTCGCAGAATTTGGCGCGACCGTGATCAAAATAGAGGCGCCCGAGCATGGCGATCCATTGCGTCAGTGGCGCGTCTTAAAAGATGACACTTCATTGTGGTGGACTGTGCAGGGTCGCAACAAACAAAGCCTGACCCTAAACATGAAGGATGCGCGTGCACAGGAAATTGCCCGCAAACTGGCATTAGATGCCGACGTGATTATCGAAAATTATCGCCCCGGTGTTTTGGAAAAATGGCAGTTGGGCTATGAACAGTTACAGGCCAAAAATCCCGCGACGATTATGGTGCGGTTATCCGGTTACGGACAAACCGGGCCGTTAAGCGGCTTGCCGGGTTTTGGTGCAATCGGCGAATCGATGGGCGGCTTGCGCTATGTGTCGGGTCATCCGGATCGTCCGCCGGTTCGGGTTGGCATTTCTATCGGCGACTCACTGGCGTCACTGCATGGTGTGATCGGCGCCATGATGGCCTTGCGCCATCGTGATGTCACCGGCGGACGATGGAATGGCAAAGACGGTGATGAGTGCATCGCCGGCCAGGGGCAAATGGTGGACGTGGCCTTGTATGAATCCGTATTCAATGTGATGGAGTCACTGGTGCCTGAATATGACTACGCCGGTGTGGTACGTGAACGCACCGGTGGTGCATTGCCGGGTATCGTGCCTTCCAATACCTATACGTGTACCGATAACCAGAATATCGTTATAGCCGGCAATGGCGATGCAATTTTTAAGCGTTTGATGCTGGCAATCGATCGAGAAGATTTGGCGCTGGACCCCGATTTAAGTAAAAACGACGGACGTGTTCCGCGTACTGCTGAAATCGATGCGGCGATTCAGGCGTGGTGCTCCAAACGTAGTATTGATGAGGCGTTGGACTGTTTAAAAAAAGCCGATGTGCCGGTCGGTAAAATTTACTCGGTCGCCGATATGATGACGGATCCGCAGTTTTTGGCGCGCAATATGTTCGAACAACACCATTTTAAAGACGGCACACCGGTCAAGTTGCCCGCGATTAGTCCCAAGATGTCATTGACGCCGGGGCAAACGCGCTGGCTGGGTCCTGAACTGGGCGAGCATAATGAGGACATACTGCGCGGTTTAGGCTATACCGACGAGCAAATCGGCCAACTACGCGAGCAAAAAGTAATTTAGAAATTGAGAAACTGGGAATATACGCATGTCGTCACAACACGAACGTCAAATTGTTTTAGATACCGAAACCACCGGTCTGAATCCGCGCACCGGCGACAGAGTCATAGAAGTCGGTTGCGTTGAACTGATTAACCGCAAATTAACCGGCAATAATTTTCATGTGTACATCAATCCCGAACGCGATTCCGACCCGCGTGCGCTAGAGGTTCATGGACTAACCACCGAGTTTTTATCTGACAAACCGAAATTTGCAGAAATCGCCGCCAGCCTGTCGGAGTATGTGCAGGGTGCCGAAGTGATTATTCATAATGCGACCTTCGACTTGGGCTTTTTGGATGCCGAATACGACAAGTTGAAACTGCCCAGTTTTACCAGTCAGGTGAAATCGGTGATTGATACGCTGATTAAAGCCAAGGAAATGCATCCAGGTAAACGTAATTCTCTGGATGCCTTATGCGATCGCTATGGCATATCCAACGCCCACCGCCAATTGCACGGCGCATTGCTGGATTCGGAACTGCTGGCCGATGTTTATCTGGCAATGTCGCGGGGCCAAAACAGTTTTGTCATTGATGTTGAAGAGCCCAGCAGCCCATCTCATTACATTGACGACCAGCAAACGACTACGACTACATCCATCCTAATACGGGCCGCCGATGAGCAGGAAATCGAGGCCCATCAGCAGTTATTAGCCGGTTTGGTCAAATCCGGGAAATGCATTTGGAATAACTAATTAGTTATTTTGCATTAAATTAGTCGGTTTTTCGCTACTCGTGCGCATTTTTTTTAACTTTTCCCCTAAAGTCGTGCAATTCTTTTGCCGATAACCTCCAAGTAATCAGATACAACGGACACCAGAAAAATATTTTTTAACTAATTTAAAAATATTTTTCAAAAAACCCTAAAGTTGGCGTGTTTCACTGCCGTTAATGGTCTGTAGCAAGATATTAATCGTCAGCAATGTAAGTAACTAGTTGATTTTGTTAAGTTTTATTTGGATGTTATTGAATACGTTAAAAAGTAATAGTTAAGCTTCTCCTCAAAAATATGCGTTGATCTTAAACGCAGAACTCTCTGTCCTTGCTGCTTGTAGGAAATATTCCTATGCGCAGCCTTATGCTATTTCCTACCGTAAATACCGCATACTACCTATTCTCAGTATTTCTCCCAAGACGCACAATGCGTCTAACTGGCCGTACAGCAACTAATTGCCAGCAGTTAATTATCTAGGAGAAATAAAATGACACCGAACGATATGATGGCAGAAATCCGCGATTCCAATTTGAGCTACCTCATGTTGGCACAACAAATGATTCGTTCCGACAAAGCGACAGCAATCTTCCGGTTAGGCATCGGTAAAGAAATCGCCGATCTGATCGAAGGTTTGAATAATGCTCAGATTTTAAAACTGGCGGGCTCAAACATGATGCTAGCTCGTTTCAGATTCGAAGATAGTTCGATATTGTGCATGCTGACCAATTACAACAAAGATCGCGCACTGGCTCAATCGCATGCTGCCATTTTGATGGCTGGTCAAACGGTTGAAGAAATTCACTAGGCAATAACTTAGTGCAATTTATTTAACGTACTGATTAATTTTCATCCGGCATCGGGGGCATTATGGCTAAGAAAAGTGTAGTAACTGAAGCGAACGAAATCCAATTGGCGATTGAATTGGTCAATCTGGGCGCACGGTTGCAATTGCTGGAATCTGAAACCTCCCTGTCCAGAGAGCGTTTGCTGAAACTCTATAAAGAGTTAAAAGGTGTCTCGCCACCAAAAGGCATGTTGCCTTTTTCCACCGACTGGTTTTTGACCTGGCAGCCGAACATCCACGCATCGCTGTTCATGAATATTCATAAATACCTGATTGAAAATGCGGATGTAAAAGGTATCGAAGCCACTGTCAAAGCCTACAAATTATATTTGGAACAAATTCCTGCTGCGCAAAATCAGGAAAGCGTGTTGTCATTAACGCGTGCCTGGACATTGGTCCGATTCTTTGAGAGCAAAATGCTGGCATTGGCCAAATGCGGCAAATGCGGCGGACATTTTGTTTCGTATAAATACGATTTGCATAAAAATTACGCTTGCGGCCTCTGTCATATGCCGTCACGTGCCGGCAAGCTGAAAAAAGTCAAAGAAATTGACGCAGTTGCCGACGTAGAATCCAACAAAGTTACCTACGAAATGGTAGCTTGATAGTCTGATGTGAAAGTTGCTGGCAGTTAATAGGTAGTTCAATGCTAAAATTCGCTCTTTGTTCATTTTCATACAGGGTGCATTTTGGGATTGACTACAACCGACTTGGTGCACGCCATATTGCGCAACTTATCGCGCAATACGTTACGCAACGCATTGCACAAGATTCGACCCAGCTCACCTGCAGTCATTGCATTAGTTATTCAATTAGCCTCATTGTGTCTTATCGGTTTGAGTCTGGTCATCGCCTGGCGCGCTTTCCAGATTAAGCTCACCCTCAACCAAACCATCCTTTCCCAGGCAATTCTCAGCTTACTGATCACCCGCTGGCTGCAAATGGCGTGGTGGTGGTGTGTCATTCAACCACTGTTTCCGATTGCGGTCGCACTGATGCTGTTGCTGCCGCTACCACCTTCTCTCTACCTGCTCCTGTTTTTAGCGTCGCTGGCTTTTTATTGGTCGACTTATCGGACCCAGGTGCCTTATTACCCCTCCACAAAAAATGTTTGGCTAGCCGTCGACAAACTGCTGCCAACTGACAGGCCCATTTCTTTTATCGATATAGGCAGCGGACTGGGCGGGTTGGTTTTGTATTTGGCCAAACGTTTTGAAGGCAGCAGTTTTCTTGGTGTTGAGATCGCACCGTTACCGTGGTTGCTGAGTTATGTGAGGGCTGTGATCAGTACGGCAGGGCAGAACAGGCAGTGTCAATTTTTACGTTGCAATTATGAAGCGATGAATTTCTCTGAATTCGACGCCGTGTTTGCTTACCTGTCACCTGCTGCGATGAATGCCTTATGGACCAAGGCAAAAAAGGAAATGCGGCCAGGCTCGATGCTGATGAGTTATGAATTTCCCGTGATTGGAGTTGAAGCTGACTTGTCTATTTGTATAGAAAACCGAAAATCACTGTATGTCTGGTACCTGTGATGCAGGGCTGTTTAGCAGCGTTGGCTTGCACCGAATTGCATCTGAATCGACGTTGAAGCCCAGCAAAGCGAATGAATTTGCAATAAATAGAATTTTTTCATGGAAACTAAGCGATTTTTAGTCTAACTTAAGTTAGTCATATAGAACTTTTTCTGAGGAGCCTGCTTGTGTTAGTTATCGTTGGTTATGTAATGGTGATGGGCGCTGTGTTTGGCGGCTTTGCGATGGCCGGCGGACACATCGCGGCTTTATTCCAGCCGTTAGAGTTATTGATGATCGGTGGTGCTGCAGCCGGCGCTGCTTTAGTGGGGAATAACGGCAAAACACTAAAGGCCTCCTTAAAAGCTTTGCCCGGTGTACTTAAAGGTTCCAAATACAATAAAACCATGTACATGGAACTCATGACCATGATGTTTGATGTCTTGAGCAAAGTGCGTAAAGAAGGATTGATGTCGATAGAAGGCGATATCGAAAATCCGGAAGAGAGTCCCCTATTCAGTAAATATGAGACGGTGGTGCACGATCACCATCTGATGGAATTCATTTGCGACTATTTGCGGCTGATGGTTTCCGGGAATATGGACGCATTCCAGATCGAAAACCTGATGGACAATGAAATTGAAACTCATCATGTTGAAGCGCATGCCCCAGTGCATTTTGTTGCCAAGGTCGGCGACGGCTTACCTGCCTTTGGTATTGTCGCTGCGGTGATGGGCGTAGTGCATACGATGGAATCAGTCGGCATTCCTCCCGCTGAATTAGGCGAGTTAATTGCCCATGCTTTGGTTGGTACTTTTTTAGGTATTTTATTGGCCTACGGTTTTGTCGGTCCGCTATCCGGATTGCTGGAGCAGCAGCTAGAAGAATCATCCAAAACGTTCCAATGCGTCAAAGTGACTTTACTGGCCAGCCTGAACGGTTTTGCGCCGGCACTGGCGGTGGAGTTCGGCCGGAAAGTATTGTTTTCAACTGAGCGTCCTTCGTTTATCGAACTGGAAGATCACATTAAACAAAGCAAGTCTAAATAGCAGGTAAAGAGTATGGCAAGCGAAGAAGTACGGCCCATTATAGTCAAGCGGATTAAAAAAGTATCCGGTGGTGCGCACGGCGGCGCATGGAAAATTGCCTATGCCGACTTTGTGACGGCGATGATGGCGTTTTTTCTGTTGATGTGGTTATTGGGGTCGACAACCAAAGGTACTTTGCAGGGGATTGCAGAATATTTTCAGACACCGTTAAAAGTGGCACTGAATGGCGGCGAAGGTTCCGGTGACAGTTCCAGCATCGTCAGAGGCGGAGGCCGCGACCTGACTGCCTCTGAGGGGCAAAACAAGAAAAGCGATGCGATTAAAAATAAGAAAAACTACAGCCTGAAAGATGCACAGGCAACCTTGGCACAGGCTGAAGCCGCACATTTGAAACAACTGAAGGAAAAAATTGAAGCGGTATTTGATGCCAATCCCTCATTAAAACAATATAAAAAGCAATTGATGCTGGATATGACTACCGATGGCTTGCGCATACAAATTATGGACGATCAAAATCGTCCCATGTTTGCGCTGGCCAAAGCGGATCTGCAACCGTATACCAAAGAGATACTGGACGAAATCGGCGTGGCTCTCAATGAGGTTCCCAATAAAATCAGTATCTCCGGACACACCGATGCCGCAGCGTATTCAAGCGGAGTGCGCGGTTACAGCAACTGGGAGTTATCTGCAGATCGTGCCAATGCAACGCGCAGAGAATTGGTTGCAGCGGGAATGGATGAGAACAAAGTATTACGTGTCATCGGATTATCTTCTTCTGCCTTGTTTGACAAAGAAAATCCAAACGATCCCATTAACCGCCGTATCAGCATCATTGTGTTGAACAAGCAGGCCGAGTTGGCCGCTGCGCAGGACGGTGGTGGAATTGATGTAGGGAAGGCGGCCGAAAATCAGGAACCGGATAAAGAAACGCCAGGTGTTGGCGCTCCGGCCGTAACGGACGCAGGCAGTAAAGATGTGGTCAATAAATAGGTACGGACGGATGAATGAATGATTTAGTAGCAGCGGAAGTGAAATAGGCGACTAAGGCAGGTAAATCATGACAAGGAAAAAAATGCTCGGGTCTCAAGTCAAGCGCCTGCTCACAGGTGTATCAGATCATGGCAGGCAACACCTGCTGGAAGTAGAAACCGATCTGGTTCAGACCGCATTTTTGCTTGGCGAAGCGGTTGAAAAATTAGGGTCGAGTTTTTTTGCGTTGCATTCGGCGGTCAGTTCACAACAAAAGGAAGTCGAATTTCTGCTGTCCGATATAGCTGGCAATGACCCCAAGATGGAACGATTGCGCGCGCTGCGGGATGAGATTGCGCAACACACCAATGAAGCCGTGACCGGCCTGCAGTTTCAGGATTTGACCAGCCAGTTATTGGCCAGAACGGTGCAGCGCATTATCGGCTTGCGCGGTGTGTTAAGTGCCCTGGCAGTGGAGGGTGGCGAGTTGCCGGTGGAAGGTCAGGAAGACGACATAGTGAAGATGCTCAATGCGATTAATAAAAATTTGGATGAGCAGAGTTCCGGATTAAAAGATCTGTTGCGCAAGGCGGTGCATCAAAAAGACATGGATAGCGGTGACATTGAAATGTTTTAGTCAGGTTGCAGAGGGTGTGACGAAGGTGTGATGAGGGTGTGACATAAGCAGTTGTGTAATTTGGGTGTACGGTTGGCTTAAGCCACAAACATGAATGTTGGAGTTGTGATGGATAAAACTATATTGGCAGTGGATGATTCAGGTTCGCTCAGGCAGATGCTTTCATTTAGCTTAAAGGCAGCTGGATACCAGGTTATTGAAGCCGTTGATGGTCAGGACGGACTGGACAAAGCGAAGTTGCAGGTCGTAGATTTGGTGTTGACCGATCAGAACATGCCGCGCATGGATGGATTGACGCTCATTAAAGCATTGCGTGCGATGCCCAGCTATCAGAAAGTGCCGATTTTAATGTTGACCACCGAGTCTGGTGATGACATGAAATCCAAGGGACGGGCTGCAGGCGCCAACGGCTGGCTGGTTAAACCGTTTGACCCGCAAAAATTGACCGAAGTCGTCAAAAAAGTGATTGGTTAATAATTCAGGGGGCGCGGTAATGACGATTGAAATGAGTCAGTTCTATCAGGTCTTCTTTGACGAGGCGGAAGAACTGCTGGCTGAAATGGAAAAGCTGCTCTTGGCCGTTAACATTTCAAATCCAGACATGGAAGATTTAAATGCGATATTCCGGACTGCCCATTCAATTAAAGGTGGTGCGTCCACTTTTGGCATTGTTGATATGTCGGACGTTACCCATTTTCTGGAATCGCTGTTAGACAATATCCGCAAAGGAGAAATGGCAATCACTGCAGAACATGTCGATGCATTTTTAATTGCCAAAGACATTTTGAAGATGCAGTTGAACGGCCATAAATCCGGTGCGACAGTCGATCAGGAAGCCGTTGCCGATGTGCGCATGATGTTGCAGTCGCTTGCGCAAAATTCCGTCCATATCGCACCGCCGCCAAAGGTGGAAAGCTATATTGAAAAAAATGCGGATGAACAGTTTAAGAAATGCTATCGGGTCGAGTTTCCGAAAGTCAGCGATGCGGAAGTCGACACGATAGGCGAAGAGCTGAATCTGCTCGGCGAAATCGCCAAGGAAAGTCTGGCAGACAATCGGGTTGGATTTGTATTAAATACCAATGCGACGGCCGACGACATCGTTGCAATCTGTTCGTTTATATTGGATCCGCAGGACATTACTGTGACGGATATTCCGATAGCAAAAATTCCGCCCAGAGAGCACAACGAAGACGAATTGGGCTACGGTTTTTTCGACCCCATCGATAAGCCGACTGAAGATCAGTTGGGCTACGGCTTTTTTGAGCCGATAGATCCGGCATTTGCGCTCGACCGCAGCCCTGAAGATATCATGAAGGGCGTGCCAAAAAAATCGGACAAAGATGCAGCGGCCCAGGCTGTTGCAGTTTCCGACGATAAAAGCGTAGCAAAAAAAGACCCGGAAAAAGCCTCAGCGAGTCAGGAGTCCACCACGATACGGGTTGGTATTGAGAAGGTCGATCAGCTGATTAATCTGATCGGTGAATTAGTGATCACGCAGGCGATGCTTGAGCAACGCACCTCGGTGCTGGATCCGATAGAACACGAACGATTATTGAACAGCATAGGCCAACTCACCAGAAACACCCGCGACCTGCAGGAAGCCGTCATGTCGATCCGCATGATGCCGATGGATTATGTGTTTTCACGTTTTCCGCGCATGGTGCGCGACCTGGCATCGAAACTTGGCAAAAAGGTGGAGTTCGTTACCTACGGTGCGTCGACGGAATTGGACAAAGGATTGATCGAACGCATAGTCGACCCGTTAACCCATCTGGTCAGAAACAGTATTGATCACGGCATTGAAATGCCGGACGTGCGTCAGGCTGAAGGAAAATACGAAGCGGGACGTCTGTCGCTATCGGCGTCGCATCAGGGCGGCAATATCGTCATCGAGGTGAGTGACGATGGCGGCGGTTTGAATCGCGAAAAAATTCTGGCTAAAGCGCAGGAAAAAGGACTACCTGTCACCGACAATATGACGGACGCGGAAGTCTGGCAGTTAATTTTTGCGCCTGGATTTTCTACCGCCGAAGTCGTCACCGATGTGTCCGGACGCGGTGTCGGCATGGATGTCGTCAAACGCAATATCACCAATATGGGTGGTGTGGTCGATATTCGTTCTGCACGCGGCTTCGGTACCACCATCGTTATTTCATTGCCGCTGACCCTGGCCATACTCGATGGCATGTCGATACGGGTCGGCGAGGAAGTCTATATTCTGCCGTTGTCGTATGTGGTCGAATCATTGCAGCCGGTGGCGGACGACATCAAAGAGATCAGCAGCAAGGGCCGGGACAAGGGTACGGTACTGAAAGTCCGGGGCGAGTATTTGCCGCTCATTGCGCTGCATCGGCAATTTGGGATCGAGGCCAGATTTACCGACCCTTGCCAGGGGATCGTGGTCATACTGGAAGTGGAAGGAAAACGTGCTGCATTATTCATCGACGAATTGGTCGGACAGCAGCAGGTGGTGGTAAAAAATATCGAATCGAATTATAAAAAAGTCCCAGGCGTTTCCGGGGCAACTATTTTAGGTGATGGTGGCGTTGCTTTTATTTTGGATGTCTCCGCCTTATTGCGCACCTAGCGCAAACTTAGAGCAAACTCAGAGCAAATGCAGTACGCAATTATTGTAAATTCAGGAAGAACTTTTGGGAGTTAAATGATGATGCAACCGAACCAGTCAGATAACCATTCTGCCGCCCATACAACCAAATTATCCAGCGATGTGGCGGGAAGCGAATTTCTGGCATTTACGCTAGGCCAGGAAGAATACGGCATTGACATTTTAAAGGTGCAGGAAATCCGCGGCTACGAAGCAGTCACGCGGATTGCCAATGCGCCGGTATTTATCAAAGGCGTCATCAATCTGCGCGGTATCATCGTGCCGGTCGTGGATATGCGGATTAAATTTAATTTGGGTACACCTACTTACGATCAGTTCACCGTGGTGATCATTTTGAACATCAACGGACGCATAGTTGGTATGGTGGTCGACAGCGTGTCGGATGTGACGACCCTGATCCCGGACCAAATTAAACCGCCGCCGGATATGGACACCACGTTTAACTCCGATTATCTGATAGGCCTGGGCACGATAGACGAGCGTATGCTGATTTTGGTGGATATTGATAAATTAATGACTAGTCCGGATATGGGTCTGGTTGACCATCAAACTGTATAGCCAGTTGTAAAGAGAATCCTCATGACAAATGCACCGGCATCCAGAGATTTGGGAAAAGAGTTCGATTTCACTCTCAAGGATTTTGAACGCGTACGAAAATTGATTTATCTGCGTGCCGGCATTTCTTTAAGTGACAGCAAACAGGAGATGGTTTACAGCCGGTTGGCACGCAGATTGAGGGCAACCGGCATCTCCAGTTTTAACGCCTACCTGGACGAGCTGGAGCGCGACCGCGATCCCGAAGAATGGGTGGCCTTTACGAATGCGCTGACGACGAATCTGACTTCGTTTTTTCGCGAAGAACATCACTTCCCTTTGCTGGCTGAATTTGCCGCCAAATTAAAAGAGCCGATATCGGTCTGGTGTTGTGCCAGTTCGACCGGCGAAGAACCGTATTCGATTGCGATTACCTTGTGCGAAGCATTTCATAAATTAAATCCGTCAGCCAAAATTGTTGCCACAGATATTGATACCAACGTATTAACGACCGCTTCGAACGGCGTCTACAGCATGGACAGGCTGGATAAAATGGCGGACGCGCGAATTAAAAAATTTTTCCTGCGCGGCAAAGGCGAAAACGACGGTCAGGTCAGGGTGCGGCCGGAACTGCGTCAGATGATTGAATTCAAGCAGTTGAATCTGTTAGCGGATAGTTGGCCTATCAGCGGTAGTTTCGATGTCATTTTCTGCCGCAATGTGATGATCTATTTTGATAAGCCAACCCAGAAAAAAATACTGCAGCGTTTTGCTCCGTTACTGAAACCGCACGGACTGCTGTTTGTAGGGCATTCGGAAAATTTCTCCTATCTGGACACGTTTCGACTGCGGGGGAAAACGGTCTATGAATTATCTCGATAAAAGAGGCCTGTCATGAGTGAGATGAGCGTAAAACATCTCGCAAGTAATTTTTATTTCGACCGCACCTTCGATTGCGATGCGGCCAAGATTTTACCTGGCGAATATTATTTTTCAGCGAAAGATATGGTCATCGTGACTGTACTTGGTTCCTGCGTTTCCGCGTGCATACGCGACCGGGTTTCCGGTATCGGCGGGATGAATCATTTTATGTTGCCGGACAGCGGCAGTGATGAAAACAGCCCGGTTTCTGCGTCCATGCGGTATGGCACCCACGCAATGGAAATATTAATCAATGAATTATTAAAGGCCGGTGCCAAACGCGAAAATTTTGAAGCAAAAGTTTTCGGCGGCGGGAATGTACTGCGTGGATTTACCGCTATCAATGTTGGCGAACGCAATGCCAAATTTGTGCGCGATTATCTGAAGATGGAAAATATCAGAATTACTGCGGAAGACTTGATCGACATCCATCCGCGTAAAGTGTTCTTTTTTCCCCGCACCGGAAAAGTATTAGTCAAAAAACTGAAAGTGGTGCACAACGATACCTTGAAAGAACGCGAAATAGAGTATGCCAACAAGCTTAAAAATGAAACGCAGCGTGGTGGCGGTGAGATTGATCTGTTTTAAACTGGCAGATACTCCCTTGTTGATTAAAACAGCGAATCGAGAGACAGAGCAATGAAAATTAAAGTCTTGATAGTAGATGACTCTGCTTTAATTCGTAGCGTCATGACTGAAATCATTTCATCGCAGCCTGATATGGAAGTGGTCGGTACCGCGCCTGATCCGCTGGTTGCGCGTGAGATGATAAAAAAAACCAATCCGGACGTGCTGACGCTGGATGTGGAAATGCCCAAGATGGACGGGCTGGAATTTTTAGAAAAGCTGATGCGACTTCGACCTATGCCGGTGTTGATGGTGTCGTCGCTGACCGAGCGCGGTTCTGAAATTACCATGCGTGCCCTGGAATTGGGTGCGGTGGATTTCGTCACCAAACCGAAAATATCCATACAGAGTGGCATGTTGGAATATACGGGATTGATCGCGGATAAAATCCGGATAGTGTCGCGCGCGCGAGTTAGAACCCGAGCGCAGGTTGTCGCTGACAGCAAGCAGCAGCACAGTGGAAATTTGCCTGCGCTGAGAAGCCCGCTAATCAGTAGTGAAAAATTGATTATTGTCGGCGCGTCGACCGGCGGTACAGAAGCGATCAAAAACTTTTTAATGAAAATGCCGGCGGATTGTCCTGGTATTCTAATTGCCCAGCATATGCCGGAAGGATTTACCAAATCGTTTGCCAAGCGGCTGGACAGCTTATGCCAGATTTCTGTCAGCGAAGCGGCTGGCGATGAACGGATATTGCCTGGACATGCGTACATCGCGCCGGGTCACTCCCATTTATTATTGGCGCGTAGTGGAGCCAACTACATTACCAAGCTGAATCAGGAAGATCCGGTCAATCGCCATCGACCTTCGGTTGATGTGCTGTTTCGATCTGCTGCGCAATACGCCGGGAAAAATGCGGTTGGCGTTATCCTGACCGGCATGGGTAAGGACGGTGCAGCTGGCATGTTGGCCATGAAGGAAGCCGGCGCGCATAACTTCGCGCAGGACGAAGCAAGCTGTGTAGTTTTTGGCATGCCCAAAGAGGCGATTGCGATCGGGGCCACGCATGAAGTGGCGCCGTTAAATGACCTGAGTGGACTGGTGTTGAACTTTTTGACAACCCAGGGTGGGCGTGCTCTTCGAGTTTAACCAGGTAAAAAGAGTGGTAAATGCGGAGTGGTAAATGCGTAAATTTGAAAATAAAGTAATTTCCCAGAGAAAAAATTAGGTAATATTTTGAATAAGAACTAAATTTATAGATAGCTGCAGTTCTTACAGATATTTTGATGGCTTTTATGAAAACACGGAGTAATTATGGGTGACCCAAACACGAAATTTCTTGTCGTTGATGATTTTTCTACAATGCGACGTATCGTAAGAAATTTATTAAAAGAATTAGGTTATACCAATGTCGATGAGGCTGAGGACGGTGCCATGGGCCTGCAGAAATTAAGAAGCAGCCAGTTCGACTTTGTTATTTCGGACTGGAATATGCCGAACATGGACGGCTTGACCATGCTGCAAAATATCCGCGCCGATCCCGCGCTGGCAAAACTGCCGGTATTGATGGTGACGGCGGAAGCGAAAAAAGAAAATATTATTGCGGCCGCTCAGGCAGGTGCAAATGGTTATGTCGTTAAACCGTTTACTGCCGCCACACTTGATGAAAAGCTGGGCAAAATATTTGAGAAACTAGCGAAACCATGAGTAATCTGTCTGATCAGGACGCGTCGTCCGACAATGCGCACGACGTAGCTCAAGATATGGCTCACACTAAGGCTGCAGATGGGACATTGCAGCACGATGAGGTATTGCTTCGTATAGGCCATATGACGCGTTCTTTGCATGACAGTTTAAGAGGGTTGGGACTGGATAAATTGTTGTTGACGGCGGCCGAAGATATTCCGAATGCGCGTGACCGATTGGACTACGTGGCAAAAAAATCGGAGGAAGCTGCGCAAAAAGTATTGAATGCCACCGATGCGGCGATACCGTTGCAGGAAAAAATCGATGAAGGTGCCAAGAGTCTCAAGGCTGAGTGGAATAAATTATTGCAAGGCGCGTTTACTGAAGCAGGATACCGGCAGTGTGCAAATCAGACCGTGCAGTATTTAGGCACCGTCAGCCAGGATACCTCCGGCACCAAAAGCCATTTGATGGACATCATGATGGCACAGGATTTCCAGGATTTGACCGGACAAGTCATCAAAAAAATCACGGAGCTGGCGCAAAATATTGAACAGCAACTGGTCCAGATTCTGATCGACTACTCTCCCGCCGACATCAAACGGCATGCTGGCGATGGGCTGTTAAACGGTCCGCAAGTCAATCCGGTCAATAAAATGGATGTCGTGTCGGATCAGGGGCAAGTGGATGATTTGTTAGATAGCCTGGGTTTTTAATCGCCCTTATTTTTTGTGTACTGAGGAATTGTGGATTATGTCTGAAACGAATTTCATATTAAGAGAGCCTTTACTTAACTCAAAACAGCAGGTTATCGGTTACGAATTGAGCTGGCAGCAAAAAAATACCGAAGTCAGTGATACCGAACTGAATTCGTTGCTGGAGTTTGTTGCCGAGCAGTTGGTTGATCCTGATGATGGCTGGATGTTGGGAGAAAGTCTGATCTTTCTTGAAACCGTACCGGCATTGTTTCAAGCACCCGCACTCAAATTACTGCCACCGCAAAATATCGTCTTGACGATCCGACGTTCCTATCTGGCCGACGAGGCCACATTGGAAGCGGTGAAAGAATTACGCGCACAAGGCTATGGCATATGCTTGCGCGGTGCCGATATCAATCGTCTGGACAAAACTATACTGAGTTTGATTTCACATATTGAGGTGCGGTTAAGTGCAACCGATTTTGCCGCGCAGGCAAAAATGTATGCGGCATTAAAACAATCGTCGATCCGCATGGTGGCGCGCCAGATATTAACCTGGCAGGACTTTGATGCCTGTGCAGCATTGGGGCTGGATGCATTCGTCGGTAAGCTGCACCTGACTCCCAGACCGGAGCAGAACAGTCAGCCCAAGGGTATTAACGCGGCACAAACCGTGATTTTGCAACTGATGGAGCTAGTCAGAAAAAATGCGGATATCGCTTCGCTTGAAGCGGTGCTGCGTCGTGATGCAGGTTTATCCTACAAACTGCTGCAATATATTAATTCAGCCGGTTTCGGATTGCGTTCACCAATACAGTCTTTGAAACACGCGGTGCAATTATTGGGTTATAGCCCGCTCTATCGCTGGTTATCGGTTTTGCTGGCCACGGCAAGCAGCAGCGGTTATTCGCCAGTGTTGATGGAAACGGCGATCGTGCGCGGACGTTTTGCAGAAACGTTGGGGATGCCACAGTTGCCCAAAGGCGACGCTGAAAATTTATTCGTGGCCGGGATGTTTTCTTTATTGGACAGACTGTTGAATGTGCCGATGGAAAAAGTACTGGCAACCGTGCAGTTGCCGGAACAGGTTACCCAGGCGCTGCTGACCCGTGAAGGCGAATACGGTCCTTATCTTTCGCTGGCTGAAGCATGTGAACTCAACAGCGCGTTGGCAGAATCGTTGTCGGAGTCATTGCACATCGATACTGAAGATGTGAATCGCGCACATTTGAGTGCGCTGGTCTGGGCTAAAAACGTCGCCGCTGCAGCCAAATAGCCTTTGTTACCATGCGGAGATTGGGGCTGCGGATTGCAGGTTGTGCTCCGCCGCGTAGGTTGGGTTGGGCTTCGTAGGTTGGACCCCGTTTCGTAGGCTGGGCTGCGCTGCGCTTGGTAGGTTGGGCTGCGCTTTATCAGCCCAACTTTCAATCCCAAATTATGCGAGGTCTTCCTGAATTGGAATCAGAATGTTGGGCTGATAAAGCGCAGCCCAACCTACGTAGTACGGCCTGCGAATTCAGTGCGTCGCAGCTAATAATCTATTTACAGCAGATTATAGTCAGAAGCGTAATGCGCCAGCTGCACATTGTTTTTCAATCCCGTTTTTTCCAGTATGCGAGTGCGATAGGTCGTGATCGTACTCGCACTTAAGTTTAACGATGCCGCGATTTTGATTAGCGGCTCGCCGGTCGCCAGCAGACGCAATACTTCCAGTTCCCGATTCGTCAGCTGATCGTGCTGCACGGATTTTTCGCCACGGAACACCTTGACCATTTTGTCTGATAAATCCGCACTGATAAATTTTCCGCCGGAGGCGACCTTGGTGACGGCGTCGACCACCGTAGCTACATCGCTATTTTTCGATAGAAAGCCGGAGGCGCCAAGTTTGAAAGCGCGTATGCCATAGATGCTTTCTGCATACATGCTAAAAATTAGCACCGCCATACGCGGTTTTTCTACGCTCATACGTTTCAGGAGTTCTAACCCAGTCTTGTCGGGCAACCCAAGATCAACGATCGCGACATCAAAATGCTGATCTCGGATTAAATGCATTGCTTCCAGCGCGCTGGATGCTTCGCCGGTGACTTGCAGCGAGGGTGCGGTGCTTAACATCAGTCGGATGCCGTTGCGTACGACTTCATGGTCATCGACGATAAGTATTGAGGTTCTAATGTCAGTCATGTTTGCTCTCTCTAGGTAGTCGTAAAGTGATCAGTGTACCGGGTGCGCCATCTGAGATTTCCAGATCCCCACCCAAGAAGCGCGCTCGCTCAATCATGCCGACTATGCCCCATGACTGATGATCTGTTGTTAGCCCAGCCTTGCCTAAACCTTTACCATTATCTGCTACTTTCATGATAAATATGCCATTATTTAATGTGATGTCGATGTGAACTTCTGAGGCCTCGGCATGTCGCGTTACGTTGGTCAGCGATTCCTGCAAAATACGGAAAATGGCTGTGCTGCGTTCAGCATCCAATTCTATGGACTGAGCCAGATCGTCAATTTTCAGATGGCAGCGTAAGCCGGTTTGCAGTTCGACCTGTTCTGCATACCACTCCAATGCAGCCCATACCCCCAACTGGTCCAAGATGCTGGGGCGCAGCTCGGAAATGACCTTGTGGACAATATCTACCGCCAAATCAATATGGGTGTAGGCATCGACCAAGCGGGGATTGGAGGTCTTGCCGCTTATTTTGTCGTCGTGGATCGCCACCGAGAGATTGGCTTTGATGCCGGTAAGCGCGCTGCCCAGTTCGTCATGAATTTCACGCGCAATGCGTATGCGCTCTTGTTCCTTGATTTGCAGCTGATGCGCGATCAGACCATGCAGTTGCTCCTGATACGCCTGCATTTTATTGTTGGCGTCTTCGAGGTTTTGCTTGGCACCGTTCAACTGGTCGTTACTTCGTTCCAGTTCATTCTGTGCATTCTTGTAATCGGTGTAGTCTAGCAGCGCGATACGCAATTCCAATTCTGCATCCGCGTTTAACTCCGTCGTCGCAGTGAGCGAGACCCAGAAATCGCTGCCGTCCTGTTTGAGCATGCGCAATTCACATTTTTGCGTACCGCCGAATTCAAACAGATGCTTGCTTAACAGGTAAAAAACATCACGATCTGCGCTTAAAATATAAAGATTGATCGACCGTTTCAACATCATTTCACGCGGAACGCCAAACAGCGCAGAAGCTGTCCGGTTAATCTGCACGACCAACCCCGCTCTGCTGACGCTGCAATAACCGATAGGCGCCAGGTCGTATAAATCAAAAAAATGTTTGCGCGACATATCCAACTCATTTTGCATACGACGCAATTCTTCGTTCTGCATTTCCAGTTCAATTTGATGTACGCGCAATTCGTGCAAAGTCACCTGCATATCATTGGTCATAGCTTCACCCGACAGTAAAATAGTGTCCCTGTGGATTTCTTCCGCCAACTTGCGCAGTTCTCCCGGTTGCATTGCGATGGCTTTTTTAGTGCCGGGATGTTTTTTTGAATCGACCATATCGTGTTGTACCGGTTAAAGTTCTAAGGCTGACAGGCGCGTTCGAATAGACCCACTGCATACATTTTTCCCAAATCATTGCGTAGCGGAGTAACAAACAGTTGAACTTTAATTGTCGCGCCATTCTTGGTTAATCGTTCAGTTTCAGCGACCGTTAATGTATCGACCTCAGCGAGACGAAGTATGTTGGCGAGTTCAGTTTTGTGTAGTGATGAGGGGATCCTGTCCAACAACTTCATCTGCAGTGCTTCAGCTTCACTCCATCCGTATAAGCGAACTGCACCGCGATTCCAGGTTGTTATCCGGCCATCCAGATCCTGTACCGAAATCGCATCATGGCCGTCACGCGCAAGTGCCGATAAACGCATCGCATCGTTGGCAATACGCAAAGACTCTCTGATCTGTACGGTTTCGGATACGTCCACAAAGGAAATAACGGCGCCTTCAATCACATTGTCTAAAGTGCGATATGGCTGGATACGCATCGTGTACCAATTGCCATCGACGGACTGTACTTCCAGCTCTTTCGGAATCAGCGTGTTCAAAACCGATTTGATATCTGAAACAAAATTGATATAGGCGATCAGATTCGAAACAATATGGCCTACCGGTCTGCCTATGTCGCTCGAAATTAGATTGATGATAGTGCTGGCAGCGGGTGTAAACCGCAGAATGCGCAATTGGTGGTCGACAAAAATAGTGCCGATACCAGTGCCGGCCAACAAATTGTTCATGTCGTTATTGACGCGCGATAAATCGATGACTTTAGTTTGCAGTTCCGCGTTAACGGTTGCCAGTTCTTCATTCACCGACTGCAGTTCTTCTTTCGACGTTTCCAGCTCTTCATTGGTGGACTGCAGTTCTTCATTGACGGACTGCATTTCTTCATTGGAGGATTTCAATTCTTCCGTGCTGGATTCCAGTTCTTCATGCGCGGTCTGAATATACTCGTCTTTGATACGCAGTTCCTGTTTCAGTGCCGCTACCAGCGCATCGGTACCGGTCTCGGCATCGGCAATGATTGCGCCGGCGACCTGACCCAGTTTCTGATTGGCCTGTGGAACCTCGTACAGTGTGATCAGGTACAGCGAGGACGTGGTTGCCACGTTACCCGTAGCTACAGGCAGTATCGACAGATTCGTTAACGTGTAGTGGCCATTGGTTTTAACGTTCAAACCCGGGCTGAAGGTTGCCCCTCTGGTTTCAACAGCCTTATGCAATGCGGCGACCAGTGCAGGACGCAATCCCTCGCGCGCCATTTTTAAAATATTGCTAATGCCTGTCACGCCGGGCGACGGTTCTAAAAACATGCCGGTTCTGCCATGCAGATAAAGGATATCTCCATGTTCATTGATGAGTGCAGAGGGCGGCGCGACCTGTTGCAGCAACACCTGCTCAGTCAATTTTCGCAGTTCCAGTTTTTCAGGCGTGACAGCCTTGTTGTTTTCGGTTGGAAGAGTCAAGTTCAATCTCGGCATAGGTTCAAGAAACCGTCCTAACACGGTGCGTTGCAGGCAGCGAAAATCTTCTTTGCGCCGGTATATTTTTGCATCCCGATCAACTACTTCAAATAAATCGTCGAAGCCTCCTATCCCTTCGGAGGTACCCAAGAATAATATACCATCTGGTTTTAAGGCAAAATGAAACAGCGGGATCAATATTTTTTGCAGCTCCGCGTCCAGGTAAATCATCAGATTGCGACAGCTGATTAAATCGAGTTTGGAAAACGGCGGATCTTTGATAATGTTTTGCTCAGAAAATATCAGCATGTCGCGGATTTCTTTACGGATCCGGTAGCCGCTGCTATCCGGCTCCAGTGTAAAAAATCGCGCCAGTCTTTCTGCACTCATGTTTTGCGCTACTGCGGACGGATACAACCCGGAGCGGGCGGTTGCAATCGCCAGATTGTCGATGTCAGTGGCAAAAATCTGCACGACATTATTTTTTCTCTGATCAAGCAAACTTTCCTGCAGGAGTATCGCGATCGAATAGGCTTCTTCACCGCTGGAGCACCCGGCAGACCATATTCGTAACGTGGTACTGTCCGGCGTTTTTGCGACCAGCTCCGGAATGATTTTTTCTTCGAGTACTTTAAACGGTTTGGCATCGCGGAAAAAATTCGTTACGCCGATCAGCAGATCGCGAAATAACGCGCTGACTTCTTCCGGTGAATGCTGCAAAAACTTGACGTACTCATTGAGCGTGTCTATCTGGTGGACCGCCATCCGCCTCTCTATACGCCGATCGATGGTGCTCCGTTTGTAATGCGAAAAATCATGGCTGGTTTGTGATCGAAGCAACAGGAATATCTTTTTTAGTTCGTTTTCTGCCACGGGAGTCATAGGACGGTTTGATTTTGACAGGCCACCGAATACACGTGTGGCGTAATTAATTAACTGGTTCGGCATCTCCGCAGGTGTCAGTATGTAATCAACCAGACCGGCGGCAATGACGTTGCGCGGCATGCCGTCGAATTCCGTAGAATCCGGGCTTTGCGCGATCACAATACCACCTTCGTTTTTTATCGCCCTTGCGCCGTTGGTACCGTCTATGCCGGTGCCTGCGAAAATAATGCCAATGGTACGTTCGCGCTGATCCTGCGCCAGCGACTGAAAGAAGAAATCTATCGCCATACGATGACCGCGCGGTGCGGTAGGTTCCAGCAATTGCAGGGTGCCGTTGATGATCTGCATGTCACGATTCGGCGGGATGATATAGGCGCAATCCGGCTGCACCGGCATGCCATCTTCAACTTCGAACACACGCATGTGCGTGAAGCGCTGGATGATTTCGGACAGCATGCTTTTATGATCCGGTGCCAGATGCTGGACCAGCACAAAGGCCATTCCCAGATTAACGCCAGCCGGCATCCCGGCGAAAAATGCTTCGAAAGCTGCCAGGCCGCCAGCGGACGCACCCATCCCAACAATAGGGAAGGGTTTGATTTCATAGCCCTGTGTGGAAGCGCCTGATGAAACCCTGGTTTTTTTGCTAGATTTGCTGATGATTACTTGCTCCGATACGCACTGTTGGCGGGTTATTCAATATGTCCCAAATAATCCGGTGATTGTAATCGTAACCACATCGTTACTGAAGTAAAAGATGTACTAATGTTAAATAAGGTGGCAAATAAGGCAAAATAATCATTGGCACAAAATCTGAAGCTGCGGTTGGTCCGGCAGCTTTAGTTTGTTGATTAATCAGGATTGCAGCTTGCAGTGCCGTGCCTTCGGCGATGTGATTAAAACGATTTGGTCGCCGACAGTATCAAACTCGTTTGCCCGGTAAACTTTCCTTCGGAGGTGATATATAAATTTCTGTTCGCATTGGTCCCGACTGCACCAAGTGTCCAGGATATACCCAGCAGGTCTTTAGAGATACCTACTTTCCAGTCTGAATAAGACCAGTCACTGGAATTGTTGATGTGCTGATGTCCTGCGTGTAAGCCCAGAGCATAACCGTCAAACAGATCGATGCTGGTCCACAGATCGACGTAACTGCTGTTTTGCGAATTTGGAAAAGCGAAAATGTTGGTGGTGGATTGCGAATATTTGATATTGGCGATTTTATAGCTGAGTTGCGCATACAGCTCAGTGGTGTCGGCATTGGCATAGGTCGGGATTTGCGCCAGATTATTGTTGGGATACTCGTAGCGCAAAATGCCGACGTCATAGGACAGGTCACTGGTAATCGCCCCTCTTTTTCCGGTGTACATATCCCATTCCACACTGCCGTTACCACCGTTATCCTTAATCCATTTGATGGAGGATAGCCAGGTGCCGACATACAGGCCGCTAGGATTGTTGACGTAATCTGCACCGCCTTGCACGGCCGGGTTCATGGTAGTTTGCGATATACCGCGATAACGGTAATCGCTGGTGGCACCCAGATTAAAAGTGACTGCATTGTCCGGAGTATCGGCAGCGCTGCCGGCCACGTCGTCGGCCCATACTGCCTGACCAGATACGGCAAGCAGCAAGGTCAGGGCGATGTAAAGATTTTTATTTTTCAAGTGCATCTCACCTGTCTGATTAAAACTCTTCAAATCCGTCGTCACTGTGACCCGATTGACCCGATGGACTGTGACTGGACGAGGCGCTGCCGGATTTCTCATTTTCCAATGATCGCGCGGCCGGACGTTTGGCGGCCAGCCGTGGAGTTGCAGATGGCATGGCAGCACGAATCGGAGTCGCTACCGGACTAACCTGCGGTCTTGCCGATGCAACCCGGCGCGCTTCAACCGTATCCGCCAGTACAAACACTTTCACTACTTCGGTTAAATGTTTGGCCTGATCCTGCAATGCGCCAGCTGCTGCTGCGGCTTCTTCCACCAATGCTGCGTTTTGCTGCGTAACGCTATCCATTTCGATCACGGCCTGATTCACCTGGTTGATACCGGCCGACTGCTCGCGGCTGGCGGCAGTAATTTCTGCCATCACATCGGTTACCTGCCGTATGCTGTTGACCACTTCAGTCATGGTGGTACCAGCCTGATTCACCAGTTTGCTGCCGGCCTCCACGTTGTCGACCGAGGCGCTGATTAATTCTTTAATTTCTTTGGCAGCAGCAGCTGAACGCTGCGCCAGATTACGCACTTCCGACGCCACCACCGCAAAACCACGCCCCTGTTCGCCGGCACGCGCCGCTTCAACCGCCGCATTCAATGCCAGAATATTGGTTTGAAACGCAATACCGTCGATGACGCTGATAATATCGACGATTTTTTTGGCCGAATCATTAATCGTGCCCATCGTTTCAACCACTTTGGTGACCTCGTGTCCACCACGCACGGCAACTTCCGATGCGGTTTGCGCCAGCTTGTTGGCCATTTGCGCATTTTCTGAATTGTGTTTGACGGTGGAGGTGAGTTCTTCCATGGATGCCGCGGTTTCTTCCAGCGAGCTCGCCTGCGATTCGGTTCTGGACGACAGTTCCAAATTGCCGCTGGCAATTTCGGCAGAAGCCGTATTGATGGTGTCGGTACCGACCCGCACCTGGCCGACTATCTTGACCAGGCTGTCATTCATGTCTTTCAGCGCCTGGATTAACTGACCAAATTCATCACTGGAAGTAACTTCTATGCGCGCGGTCAAATCGCCGCTGGCAACCGTCTGTGAAATCGATACAGCTTCATCCAGCGACATGATTAATCTGCGTGTAATTCTGTAACCCATAAAGCCAACGCCGGCAATCACGGCCAAAGCAATCAGAATCGCCTGCATTTTGGCCTGACTCAGCATAGAATTTGCATCGCTTTCAGCCTGTTTCGCGATTACGATGTTGTAGTCATTGTGTGCACCAAACGCAGCGACTGCTTTATCGCTGATTGATGAATTCTGCAGCATCAAGGCGCGCGCATCATCCGGTTTTCCATCATTGGCCAGGGCTATGCCTTTTTCGGCGATCGCGTCGTACGCTTCAACTAAAGTGCGCTCGTCCGCTAACATTCCGCGGTCTTTGTCATTTGCAATGTCTTCTTTTTCGTATTTATCCAGTTGCGCAATGACCTTGTCGTGCAACTCTTTCTTTTTTGTTAATAGCTGTGATTTTTCCGCCGCATCGGTGGCGCCTATATACTGCCAAATCGTGAGTCGCATGATGTCGAAACTTGTGGATGCCTCATCTAAAGCAATCAGGCTAGGCACTACATTGACGGTTGCAAAATTGGCTGCGGTGAACACCCGATTGATCTGATAAATACTCATGCCAGCCAAACCGGCCAATCCGACGATTGCCGCAATCATCAATATATACATTCGATGTTTGATACTCATATTTTTCCTTTGAAGGCTACTGTTTGAAGTTCTGTCTGTTGGTGGATTTTGTTGTAGCCGCTGGAATGCCGGTTACTGACTGCTGTTCGTAAACTGGCCGCTGCCCGGAAAACAGGCGTATAAAAATATTAGTCTATTTTTGGGAGATAGCCAGTACTAATTCTGTAGCGGCAAATAATCAGACTTGCAATTAAATAGTTTCTTGTTAACCTTGAAATTTTCCTCAATAAAACTATACATTAAGGTATCGGAACCTATCACAGGTTTGCGCATTTATTGGTATATAAGTTAATTAATCAGACGGAAAATGGAGCAGGGATGAAAAATTTAACAATTGGAATGCGTTTAGCGCTGGGTTTTGGCGTGCTGATGCTATTGATGGTATTCATTCTGATCGTTGGGTTTTCTGCGTTGTCTGATCAAAATAATAATGCTGCTTTTACCATTAACGATACCTATCCCAAAGTCGCATTGGTGCAGCAAACGTCGTACATTGCGCTCGACACGAATCGGCAGACGCGTAATTTGATTATCAATACCGATCATCAAAAGCTGTTGCGCTACAAGGATACTCTGGCTGGTGATTTTGCCAAAATTTCTGCAAATCTGGACAGGCTGGATCACATGCTCAGCACTGATAAAGAACGCGAACTGTTCAATAAAATCAAATCCACTCAAACCGATTTTGAGAGTTATATAAACGGCGTGGCTACCGTTGCGATGACAAATGACAAAGAAGCGGCAGTCGCGGCGCTGTACACCGAAAAATACAAAACCCAGGCCGTGTATTTTGACGCACTGACAGCAATGGTCGATCTTCAGGAACAGACCATGAAAGCAGGCGGTGAACATACCAATGCAGTCTATCACCGGGGCGTCACGTTGATGACTATCCTGGGCATTATTGCGTTGCTGGCCGGTGCAAGCGTGTCATGGCTGATGACTAAAAAATTACTGAAGCAGCTGGGCGGCGAACCTGACTATGCGGTGTCAATTACGGAGCAGATCGCGCAAGGTGATTTGAGTATCGGTATCGATCTGCAGAGCGACGATAAAGTCAGCTTGCTGTATGCATTGCGCTCCATGCGCGACCGGCTTGCCCACATCGTTGGTGATGTCCGGGAGGGCACCGAAGCCATTACCAGCGCTTCCGGGCAAATCGCCGCCGGTAATCTGGATTTGTCGGCGCGCACGGAAAGCCAGGCCAGTTCACTTGAAGAAACCGCCGCATCGATGGAACAGCTGACCGCGACCGTAAAACAAAATGCGGAAAATTCCCGGCAGGCCAATCAAATGGCAGCCTCGGCCTCGGATGTGGCGATGAAAGGAGGTACCGTAGTGTCGCAGGTGGTTGAAACCATGAGTTCGATCAACGATTCGTCGAAGAAAATCGTCGACATTATCGGCGTCATCGACAGTATTGCTTTTCAAACCAACATACTTGCATTGAACGCTGCGGTTGAGGCAGCGCGCGCTGGTGAGCAGGGACGTGGCTTTGCAGTGGTCGCAACAGAAGTGCGTAATCTGGCACAACGTTCGGCGGCGGCGGCCAAGGAGATTAAAGCCTTAATCGGGGATTCAGTGGAAAAAGTCGCTGCCGGCACCAGACTGGTCGACAATGCCGGCAACACGATGAATGAAGTGGTCGCCAGTGTTAAACGGGTCAGCGATATCATCGCTGAAATAACCTCGGCCAGTCAGGAACAGACTGCCGGGATAGGTCAGGTCAACGTCGCAATTATTGAAATGGATAATGTGACCCAGCAAAATTCTGCATTGGTTGAAGAGGCCGCCGCAGCCGCAGCGAGTTTGCAGGATCAGGCGAATAAATTATCGGAACTGGTGAGCGTATTTAAATTGTCGAACGAAAAAAATCAGCCTGTCCCGCAGCAGCCGATTGTCACCGGCATCGCTGCGTATCGAAGTTACCTTCCCCTCCAGAATTAACATCTTTAATTTACCGATAGCTCACACGTTCAGTTGATCAAATCGGGTGCTCTGGCCAACTGATAAAATTAGATCGACACATGTCGGCAACAGTCTTTGCATGAAAAGTTGCCGAACTGAGCGCAGATGTATTTGTTGGTAACGGCAATGGAAAATGACGCTCGTCAAATTTATACTGTGCTCCCATTTTATTATCCGCAATAAAGAAACAGTCATGAAGGTATCTGCATTATCCAAGAATTTTAATGATGTTCAAAATAAGCTGTATGCCGATAGTCAGGCAAGAAAAAAAAGCGGCAATTTGCATTCGGCCAGGCTAATTGATTTTCAGCATGAGCATTCAGGTGCAGGAATAAAATATGTCTTTGAATTGCTCATGAACTTTATTTCAGGTGGTATTTATTTCAGTCATAAGAACAATGAAAAAATGAAGGAAAGCCTGGCCGATTTCGGCATCGTGTATGAAGGCCTGAAAATGCTGCGGAAAAACGGCGACATCGAGGGTGGGCTGGTTCTTTATGGCGGTGATACGTCCTATGTAACTCTTGGACAAAGAATGCAAGGCGGTCAGCTAATGGTCTATGTATCAGAAAATACCGGTGCGGGCAGTCGCGATAAGGAGTTTTGCGTCACTGCGGATGCGTTGATGTCGGTTATAGAAGATCTGGTGCAGGAAAATATCGAACAGTTTTTTGACGGTCTGGATACCAGAAATCAAGCAGCGCAACGGCTGGTATTTGCAGTAGTCAGGAAGATGTTTCTGTCAAACCATGTGACTGAATCGAACAAAAATTTCCTTGCCCGGCAGTTGCAGCGCAATCACGGTACCTGGGGCGTATTTAAAGAAGAGATCCGTGACAATCCCAAATTTTATTTTCAGCGGCAGGATATCGAGATCAACCTGCCCAACTATTTGTCTGGCCTGCACAAGCTTGACAAGAGACTGCAAAAAATGGTTTTTGACGGCTTGAATCGGATGGCAATCTATAAATTGAAAACAGCCGAGAAATACCTGCAGCAGTTGAGGATGGATGTGAAAAGCAATCTTCGCACCTATCTGAACTGTTTTGCTTCTGCGTGTGATGCATCGCTGCAAAAAGTGATTATTTATGCGGTGTTGGATTTATTAAAGTCCGGGAATGACAGCCAAAGAAAAATATGCAAGGATTTTATAGTCAGGCATGGCGGCGCTTCAAAGTTCTTTATGCTCTTTAATAGTTGGGTAGACATACTTAAGTTTTACAGGCTGGTTAAATAAAATCGCAGATCTCGCATCCATCGAATAAAGCTTATATGTTTTTGCTTAGACGGATGCCTGTGTTGCTTTACCGGGAGGACTGACACCTGATACTCTCGGATAGTACCGATGGGAGCACATCCTGATTTTCTATATAGTCGTTTATTCATTCATCGCGCTTATGGCACACGATAACGACTTATTTAGAGGAGGGCACCATGCATTTAAATACTAGCAGCTATTTTAATTTGTCCATTACTGAAAAAGATATAAAAAAAATCAGGCATGCAGAAAACAAGGAACAGGCGTTAGATTTGAGCCTGGCAGATAGATTTAGCGACTATTTTTTTCATCACGGGGCCAAAAAAGATGCCCTGAGTTTTTTGTATGAGTTGGAAATTCAGCGACAGACCTATCATGTATCGTCAAACTCAACTGTTAAAGCGGACGCGTTAAAAAGAGCCCGTGACGCGTATACCGATTTTAGAAACTCAGTTTCGTCGGATTATTGGAAGTATGTTCCGAAAAATACAGACATGAATCCTGTATATGAAATTCACATTCTTAATTCTGATGGAACCATGACCGGATTTGTTTTTGATTTTCCTTCTGCAGATGAACTGGACAATTCGAATCGTCAAATTCCAATTGAACAACCAGCCATGCATCAACATTATGCAGCTTATCCCAACCATCCTGTTGGGCCCGCTGAACCAGAACCTGCGCCAGAGCCTGCACTTGTGCCTAAATCAATTGTAGCTGATCGTTCCAACTCTGATGTACAAGAATTAGGCGAACACGAGAAGATCGCAATACGAGACTGGCCTCAGGTGGAACGCTATTTTGAGGGTGAAAATCATGAAGTCGCCAGAAATACATTTGCGCGTTTTTTGCAAGCATGTGAGGACTGTAGAAATGGTACGCTGCCTGACTTTGAGCATAACATTCGTGAGGCCAGCAGACTTTTTCATAACTTAAAATGGCTGGCAAAAGATGATGATTCAAGGCAGTTCATGGTTCAACACGGATTTAGATTCAAAGATAAATTATTTTTTGAGATCCGAGTGCCTTTTGGAACAAGTAGCGGTGGCTTGGACCCTGTAATGAAGTCGCATAAATATGATGCGTACAGCAAACGATCAATGCAGTTATATAGAGACTCTCCATCTAAGCTAATTTAAAACCTGGCGTATCCAGTTTCCTATGTCAGCAATTTCTTCTATACACACTGAGTGCTGCATCGGGTAGTCGTGCCATTCAATTTGATAGCCCAACTGCTTTAACAAGTCTCGTGACTGTTCAGCCCGCAGCACAGGAACAACCGGATCGGCAGATCCATGCGCCATAAAAATCGGGACATTTTTATTCGCTGGATTTCCTTCCAGTGCTACTGTTTGATGCAGTGGCAAATAACCCGACAAACACATCAGGCCGGCCAACTTTGTACTTTGACGCAAACCGGTTTGCAATGCCATGGCGCAGCCTTGAGAGAATCCCGCCAAGATAATTTTTTCTGCGCCGTTCTTCTGTTCAATCTCAATGAGTTCTTCGATTGCTTTTTGTGAAGCACGCAGTCCTGCTTCGTCTTCGCGATTGAGCAAATCAGCAGAGCGGATATCGTACCAGGCCGGCATCACATAACCACCGTTCACAGAAACCGGAATATGCGGTGCATTCGGAAACACAAAACGAATTGCCGGGCAGCCGCTTAAATCCAGTTCTTCTACGATAGGGACGAAGTCGTTGCCGTCGGCACCCAGGCCATGCATCCAGATTACGGAGACTGTCGGGTTCGGCGCGGTTTCAAGTTTGATGGTCGATAAGGTCATGGTGTCGGTGTTGGCTTATTTGTTGATTTGTGCGGATTTGGGACGAAATGCTTTGCATACGTCTGGATTGGTTTCGATATAGGGGCCGCCTATCAGGTCTATGCAATACGGAATCGCTGCGAAGATACCACTGACTACGTTGTTGCCATCTGCGTCGCGCAAGCCTTCGAGGGTTTCCTTAATGGATTTGGGCTGACCGGGTAAATTGAGAATCAGCGCAGCGTGGTCGTGTGTTTCGCGTATCACGGCAACCTGACGCGACAGGATCGCGGTGGGTACAAAGCGCAAACTGATCTGGCGCATTTGCTCGCCGAAACCTGGCATTTCTTTACTGGCTACCGCCATCGTTGCTTCGGGCGTGACATCGCGCCGGGACGGGCCGGTACCGCCGGTGGTCAGCACCAAATGACAGTGGCGCTGATCGACCAGCTCGACTAAGGTCTGTTCAATCTGTATTTGCTCATCGGGGATGAGTCGGGTCACGATCTCGAACGGGCTCAGCAGGCAACTGGCCAGCCAGTCCTGTAATGCCGGCAGCCCCAAATCCTGATAAGTGCCTGAAGAAGCGCGGTCGGAAATACTGACCAGGCCGACGCGCAGCAGCTGGGAATGCGGATCAATAGGAACCTGATTCATCCTCTTCCTCGTCCAGATCGAGCTCCAGATCATCGTCACCTGCACTTGCTTTTTTGCTTTCAGCGGGCAGCTGCTTCAAAATCTGGAAAATTTCCCGATACGCTTTTGGTGGCTTGCTTTCGGCCTGTTCCTTGCGCGCGTTGCGTATCAGCGTACGCAGATGCTGACCATCCAGATGCGGATGCTGTTCGAGTAATTCGGTAAGCGCCTTATCGTCAGACAGCAGTTTGTCACGCTTTTTTTCAAACGAGTGCATGGTGGCGGTTTCGGCTTTCGATGCACCTTTCCAGCTATCGATGGTGCGCTGGATGACTTCGACTTCTGCGGGTTCCAGTGAGCGCATTTTTTTGCCCACGTATTGCAACTGGCGGCGTCTGCCTTCGTGATCTTTAATCAGCTGGCATTCTAAAATCGCATCGCGCACATCGTCAGGCATTTCGACCCGTTTGACGCGATCACGCGGTGAGTCGATTAATTCCTGTCCCAATTTTTGCAACGCAGTCATTTCGCGCTTTAACTGGGACTTGGAGGGGCGTTCGTATTCTTGCTCGAATTCGGTGGACTGAAATCCACAGGAGCCACGGTTTGGATTTGGCATAATTTGTAAGGCGGGAGATTGCCTTTAACCTATAACTAAAAACTGAAGACTGCTATGATACCCGTTTTAACCCTTACCCCAAAGACCTATGAGCTCGTTTACCTATAGCCAGGATCAATTAAAGCAATTTGCACAAGACGTTTTACGCTACGCCCGTAATAAAGGTGCAACAGATGCTGCAGTTGAAATCAGCGAAGGCGTGGGTTTGTCGGTGGGTGTGCGGCGTAGCAAAATTGAAACTATCGAACAAAATAAAGATAAAGGCATAGGCGTCACGGTGTTTATCGGCCAACGACGCGGGAATGCCAGCACCTCGGATTTTTCTGCGCAGGCGCTGGAAGCGACGGTGGATGCGGCCTATAACATTGCACGGTTTACTGCCGAAGATGATTGCGCAGGGCTGCCCGATCCTGATACGCTTGAGATGCATCCGCAAGAATTAAAACTGTTTTATCCGTGGAAGATCAGCTCGGAAGATGCCATTGATCTGGCAATACGCTGTGAAGATGCTGCGTTCGCTGTAGATGCGCGGATCAAAAATAGCGACGGAGCCGGTGTGCATGTGAGTCAATCGCATTTTGTGGCGGCGAATTCTATCGGTTTTGTCGGCGGCTATGCGACCTCGCGTCATTCGATATCGGTTGCGCCGATTGCCGGGCGCGGCGCTCACATGCAGCGCGATCACTGGTATTCGTCTGCGCGCAATCCGAAAAAACTGGCGCAGCCGGAAGAGATCGGCCGGTATGCCGCTGAGCGGGCCTTGTCGCGCCTGCATGCGAAGAAACTCGATACGCGCAAATGCCCGGTGCTGTTTGAAGCGCCGTTGGCTATCGGCCTGGTTGGCGCCTTGGTGCAGGCGGTGTCGGGCGGAGCCTTGTATCGCAAATCGACATTTATGGTCGACAGTCTGGGCAAGTCGATTTTTCCCGAGCACATACAGATGACGGAAGATCCGCATGTGATCGGCGCGTCGGGCTCTTCACCATTCGACGGCGAAGGCGTTAAAACGCAGCGGCGCGATGTGGTCAAAGACGGTGTCTTGCAGGGATATTTTTTATCCACCTATTCGGCTCGCAAACTCGCTATGAAAACCACCGGCAATTCCGGCGGCTCGCACAATCTCTCGTTTACTTCTGACTTGACGAAATCACGCGATAACTTTGTGGGCATGCTCAAAAAAATGGGCACCGGTTTGCTGGTCACAGAATTAATGGGGCAGGGCGTGAATTACATAACGGGTGATTATTCGCGTGGCGCGACGGGATTTTGGGTGGAGAACGGCGTCATACAATACCCAGTCGAAGAGATTACGATTGCAGGTAATTTAACCGACATGTTCAGGCAAATCGTTGCGGTGGGGTCTGACACCATCACGCGCGGAACCAAACAGACTGGTTCGATTCTGATCGAAAATATGACAATCGCCGGAAATTAAAATTTATAACTACTCAGTAGCGAGACTATGAATCCTGACGCCGCAAACTCCGTTCATCCCGACGCGTATCACGATAACCATCATGACCACTCCTTCATAGGCCATCCACGCGGTCTGGCTTATATCTCATTCACCGAAGCATGGGAAAGATTTTCTTTCTACGGGATGCAGACTTTGTTGGTGCTGTACATGGTGCACCAGTTGCTGCTGCCGGGCCATATAGAAAACATCGCCGGGTTTGCTGCGTTCCGCGCCATGATTGAAGGTATATATGGGCATACCTTGTCGACGATTGCGTTGGCATCGGCAATTTTCGGGCTGTATAGCGGCTTCGTGTATATGACTCCGATATTGGGCGGTATTGTTGCAGATCGATGGCTGGGAAAAACCAGAACCATTATTATCGGCGCGTTGCTGATGGCGGCGGGCCATTTTCTGATGGCATTCGATGTGTCATTTCTGATTGCGTTGTTGTGTCTGTTGGTTGGCTGCGGCTGTTTCAAAGGTAATTTGGCCAGCCAGGTCGGTGACCTGTATTCGGCAAATGACAACCGTCGCGCCGATGCATTTCAAATTTATTTTTTATTTCTTAATGCTGCCGTGATCATCGCGCCGCTGACTGCGGGCACGCTGGGAGAAAAGGTTGCGTGGCATTATGGATTCGGTTTGGCCGGTGTGGGGATGTTATTTGCAATAGTGATCTATTTGTCTGGAATTAAATGGCTGCCCAAAGAGCAGGCTTTAGGCACGACAGACGCAGCATCGGTAGCAAAAACTGCGCTGACGGGTAAGGAGCGTCGTACTCTGTGGATCTTGTTATTTCTCGTACCTATCCTCGCGATAGGCAGTGTCGGGAATATGGAAATTTTTAACGCCTATTTATTGTGGGTGCCGGAAAACGTAAACATGACGTTTTTCGGAGAGGTAATGCCGACCAGTTGGCTGATCACCGTAGACGCGGTAGTCAGTGTTTCCGGCTTAGTGTTAAGCATGATGTTTTGGCGCCTGTACGCAAAACGGTTTAATGAACCCAGTGAGATTTATAAAATGACGATAGGTCTTGGACTTAGCATGCTGGGCGTGTTATGTCTGGTCGCGGCTGCAACTATGACCAGCCATGGTCAAAAAGCTGGTATCGAATGGGTGCTGGGGTTTGAAGTATTGAATAGCTTTGGGTTCGCCAATTTATTCCCTGTTGGTCTGGCACTGTATGCACGCGCGTCTCCCAAGGCGGTGGCGGGAACCTTGATTGGCGTGTATTACCTGAATTTGTTTATGTCGAATAATCTGGTCGGCTGGCTGGGTGGTTTAATGGAACGGTTGTCGGGCACGGACTTCTGGCTAGTGCATGTGGCACTGGTCGGCTCGGCAATGGTATTGATGTACCTGACCGCGCAGGTATTTGGGCGTTATCTGGTACCGGAAAATACTGGTGACGGAATTGAAATTGATCCGAGTGCGGCAAACGCGGTTGTTTAAATCAAATGCATCTATGCAGGCGAGTCAATCGATAAAGTGATACTTGTCGTTGAACTCATGAGCGCAAAAACGCCTGCAAACGTATTATCGAGATGTCGGTGGCCTATCTGCGTTGATATTGCGTAGCCCCAAACAAAACTTCTTTCGCAGCATCGGTGACTAACGGTTTGCGTCTGTCGGCTAAAACCTGGACGGCGCGCTGTACAGCTGGACGTTCGCTGATCTTGTCAAACCAGCGTTTGGCATGTGGGTACTCCGCCCAATCGATTCCCTGATTTTGCCAGGACCGTGTCCAAGGAAACGTGGCCATGTCGGCGATGGTGTATTCGTTACCTGCTAAATACGGATACTTCGCCAACTGCCGGTTAATGACACCGTACAGACGTTTTGCTTCATTGGTGTAGCGATCGATTGCGTAAGGTATTGTTTCGGCAGCGTAGTTGCGAAAGTGATGTGCCTGACCTAACATGGGCCCGACGCTACCCATCTGAAACATCAGCCATTCCAGAGTCATGTATTTTTCGCGCGTCGTATTGCCCAGGAATTTTCCGTACTTGTCGGCCAGGTACATCAAGATCGCGCCAGATTCGAAAATTGAAATTGTTTTGCCGTCAGGTCCTTCGGGGTCAACCATGGCAGGAATTTTATTGTTGGGCGAAATTTGCAGATACTCTGGTAAAAACTGTTCGCCAGTGCTGATATCCACTGGAATGACCTGATAGGGTACGCCGCATTCCTCCAGCATGATGTGCACTTTGTGACCATTTGGCGTGGGCCAGGTATACAGAATAATCATGGATTGACTCCCGCATTAATGCCATTGTTTGCGCTATTTCCGATGGGCCTGTTTTCATTGAGCGCCATGATGCCGGTGATTAAACGGTAGGCCTTCCATAACCAGGCACCGATCCAGATGATGATTGCAAACGGGATGCCGATGAGGGTAATGAATAAAATCCATCCGCCTACCACGCAGGCCAGATAAATCCAGAATGAAGAGATTTGCCAGTTGTGATGGCTGTACACAAAGGTGCCGGCGGCGTCGCCACGTTTGATATAACTTAAAATGACGGGAATAAAAGACAGTGCGCCAAATGTGAATAACATGCTGACCGCATGGAATATGTAAAACCACCACGCGAGGTTTTTAAGTGATTCAAGCTTCGCGTCAAACACCAGACTTTGACCAGTTTCTTCTGCCATCTTCGTCTCCTTAAAGTATGTTTAACAGACCATCCAATCCCACAAAATTTAATGCTACGTCCGCTTGCTTGCGTACTACCGGTTTTGCCCGGTAGGCGACCGATAATCCGGCGATGCCCATCATGGCCAAGTCATTTGCACCGTCACCCATCACAATTGCCTGAGCAGGCGAAATAGCCAACTGGTTGCAGATACGTTCGACGGTGCGGCGTTTTTCTTCCGCATCAACGATGTTGCCTATGACGCGACCTGTCAGTTCTCCATCGATAATTTCCAATTGATTCGAGTGACTGAAATCAAGGTTTAAATTTGCCATCACGCGATCGGTAAAAAAAGTAAATCCGCCTGACACCAACAACGTTTTAATTCCCGCCGTCTGCACAGTATGAAGTAATTTTTCTGCACCAGGTGATAATTTGAGTCGCTCATCATAAACCCGTTGCAATGCCGTTGCGGGCAGGCCTTTTAATAAAGCTACACGTTTGGTCAGGCTTTCCGGAAAGGCGATGTCGCCGCGCATGGCCGCTTCGGTAATCGCGGAAACTTCGCGCTTTAATCCTTGCATATCTGCGATCTCATCGATGCACTCAATCGTAATCAGTGTGGAGTCCATGTCCATGGCCAGCAATTTAAAATCACCGAGGTTTTGATCGAAATTTTTCCAGCAGACGTCAACCTGTTCCTGAAACGCCATCGTCTCTATTTTTTCTTTGATCACTTCTAACGGTTCGGAAATTTGCAGATCGATGCAACGTAATGCACCCGGCGAGGTGTTAATAACATGTCGCGGATTTGTTAGCGCCGCGATGCGATGCAGAGTGGTCTGGTTTGCTGTCAGGCTTTGTAATATCAGGTTCATTGCTATTTCACTTATCTGGTCACTTCAGTGCGCGAATGGCAGATTTAATCTGACCAACCCGCGCTGATAAATCGGGCATGTTGGCAGTAATACGTAACTTGTCTTGCCCATGTAATTTGATATGACGATTTTTTTGTATCAGATCGATGATGCGCATCGGATCTATCGGCGGCTTTTCGATAAATTGCAATACCGCTGCGTCTGCATGCGCATCAATTTTAAATACACCTACCGATTTAGCCAATACCCGCAGCCGATGCGTTTCGACCAGCGCTACCACAGGTTCCGGCAATTTGCCAAAACGGTCTATCAATTCTTCCTGCAAGGTGTCTAGTGTATCAAAGCTGCCGGCATTGGACAGACGTTTGTACAGCGATAATCGTTCATGCACATCGCCGCAAAAATCGCTGGGAAGCAACGCGGGCGTGTGCAGATTGATTTCTGTGGTGGTGGCCAGTGGTGCTGCCAAATCCGGTTCCTTGCCTTCTTTCAGGCAGCGTACCGCTTCGTTCAGCATCTCGGAGTACAACTGAAAACCAATCTCTATCATTTCGCCGGATTGATTATCGCCCAATACTTCTCCGGCGCCGCGTATCTCCAGATCGTGCATGGCCAGATAAAATCCGCTACCCAATTCTTCCATTTGTACAATCGCATCGAGCCGGCGCTGCGCCAGTTTCGTCAACCCTTTGACATCATGGACCAGCAAATACGCATAGGCCTGATGGTGCGAGCGACCGACTCGTCCGCGCAATTGGTGTAACTGCGCCAGACCGAATTTATCGGCACGATGCATGATGATGGTGTTGGCGGTTGGAACGTCGATACCGGTTTCGATGATCGTCGTGCACAACAAAATATTAAAGCGTTGCGCGACGAAATCACGCATGACTTTTTCCAGATCGCGCTCGTGCATTTGGCCGTGTGCGACGGCGATACGCGCTTCGGGGAGTAGGTTTTCCAACATGGCTTTGCGGTTTTGTATCGTGTCGACTTCATTGTGCAAAAAGTAGACTTGACCGCCACGCTTTAGTTCACGCAAACAGGCTTCACGCAGTACGGAATCATCTTCGCTGCGCACGAAAGTTTTAATCGCCAAGCGCTTTTGCGGCGCGGTTGCAATGATGGAGAAGTCACGTAAACCTTCCAATGCCATGCCCAAGGTACGAGGAATTGGAGTCGCCGTTAACGTCAGTACGTCGACCTCGGCACGTAACGCTTTCAGGGTTTCCTTCTGGCGCACGCCAAAGCGATGCTCTTCATCAATGATCACCAATCCGAGCTGGCTGAACTTGATATCGTCGGATAATAATTTATGCGTGCCGATCACAATATCTACGGTGCCGTCATTCATCCCCTTAATGGCGGTGCTGATTTCTTTGCCGCTGCGAAAGCGGGATAATTCGGCGATTTTGACTGGCCAGTCGGCAAAGCGGTCGGCAAAAGTTTGCGCATGCTGCTCGGCCAGCAGGGTGGTCGGTGCCAGAATGGCGACCTGCTTGCCACCCATGACGGCGACGAACGCGGCGCGTAGCGCGACTTCAGTTTTACCAAATCCTACGTCGCCGCAGATCAACCTGTCCATGGGTTTGCCGGACGTCATATCACTGACCACGGCGTTGATGGCTGCAGCCTGGTCGGCCGTTTCTTCAAATCCAAAACTTTCGGAAAATGCGAGATAGTCATTGGCCGAATACTCAAACGCATGTCCTTTGCGCAGAGCGCGGCGTGCATATAAATTTAACAGCTCGGCAGCGGTGTCATGACATTGCTGGGCCGCCTTGCGTTTGGCCTTTTCCCATGCGCCGGAACCCAAAGCGTGCAGCGGCGCATCTTCCTGCGATGCGCCTGAATAGCGCGAGATAACGTGCAATTGCGAAACCGGCACATAGAGTTTGGTTTCTTTGGCATATTCCAGATGCAAAAATTCGGTTTCACCTTCGCCTAGATCCATGGCGATCAAACCCTGGTATCGGCCTATGCCGTGTTGAACATGGACGACCGGATCACCGATTTTGAGTTCGGATAAATCCCGCACCATCGCTTCGACCTGCGTCGCGCCTTCCTGTTTTTTCCGTCCTGAACGATGCGCGACATTGGCATAGAGTTCGGTTTCGGTAATAAAGGTCAGCCCGTTATCCAGATTGAAGCCGGCATACAGCGGTGCCACGCCCAGCATCAGCGGAGCTTCACTGGTGAGGTAGTCGGTCAGATCGTCGCAAATGACCGGATGTAAATCGTATTCTTTAAAATACTGCTGCAGGGTTTCGCGGCGACCGTTAGATTCTGCGCACAACAAGACCCGCTGCTTGGTTTGTAGCAGAAACGAACGCAGGTTGGACAGAGGATCATCGAGGCGGCGATTGACGGCGATCTCGGGAAGCGCAGTTGACAGCGCGGTTTCTTCACCGGGATTGGATTTAATGATGTAGCGACCGTAAGGTTTGGCTAGCGTGAAAAAATCTTCATCACGTAAAAACAGTGCGGCAGGAGCCAGCACCGGGCGCTCCCTGTCGGCTTTTAAAAACGTGTAACGTGATTGCGTGTCGGTCCAGAATCGTTTTATCGCATCATCAATGTCGCCAACCAGGCAAATACAACCTGATTCAGGCAGGTAGTCAAACAAGCTGGCGGTCTGCTCGAAAAACAGCGGCAAATAATATTCGATACCGGCTGCGGCGATGCCGTTACCGATATCTTTATATATACGGGTACGGGACGGATCGCCTTCAAATTCTTCGCGCCAGCGCTTGCGAAACGCCGTGCGCGCAGCGTCATCCATCGGGAACTCGCGGCCCGGCAACAATCGGACTTCCTTAACGGGATAGATGGTGCGCTGGGTGTCGGCATCGAAAGTGCGTATCGATTCTATCGTTTCGCCGAATAAATCCAGCCGATAGGGCAGGGCTGAACCCATAGGGAATAAATCGATCAGCCCGCCGCGTACCGCGTATTCGCCGGGCGACATGACCTGATTGACGTGGCTATATCCGGCCAGGGTAAGCTGTGATTTGAGCTGCGCTTCATTGAGCGTTTCGCCCTGTTTGAAGAAGAATGTGTACGCGGCCAAAAAAGAGGGCGGAGCCATGCGCAACAGTGCCGTGGCAACCGGCACGATCAGTACATCAGACTGACCATGCCCCACTTCATACAGCGTGGCCAAACGTTCGGAAACCAGATCCTGATGCGGTGAAAACGCGTCATACGGCAAGGTTTCCCAGTCGGGCAGAATATGGCAGCGTAACTTCGTTTCACTACCGAACCAGCTTATTTCTGATTTCAGGCGCTGCGCATCGGTCGCATCGGCGACAAAAACGGTAAGCATGCGCTGCTGTGATTTGAGCGCGGCCCCTGCCAGGCTGAGTGCGTAGGAATCTGCCGAACCATGTAATGTTGGAAGAGTAATCCGATGTCCCGGTTTGGGCGGTGATTGCAGTTCAAATGGCATTGTGAGTTCGGTCTGGAGAATAAAATGTGCGGCGCTTGCGTGATATTGGATTTGCAGCGGAATTAACCCTACAATGGAGCGCGTATTATAAACTACGGGTCAGCTTATCGTTCCCGGGCCCTCACCACCTTTTTGTATTTTTATAATAATTTGAATTCTGAATCTCGTTATTTTGTTCTGATACCGGCTGCCGGCGTCGGTGCGCGCATGGCCGCACACTGCCCAAAACAGTATTTGCATATTGCCGGTCAGAGTATTTTGCAGCTGGGCGCTCAGGCTTTTTTACAGCATGAACAGATCGCGCATGTGTTTGTGGTCGTTAGCCCGGAAGATGCCTACGTGGAGCATGAATTGAAACCTGACCCGCGTTTGACCGTGCTGTATTGTGGTGGCGCGACGCGCTCCGACTCGGTATTGAATGGACTGGCGGCGATACAGAATCAGGTCGATCCGCAAGACTGGGTGATGGTGCATGACGCGGCGCGGCCGGGGATCAACGCTGTGTTGATCAATCGATTGATTGATGCGGTCGGTGCCGATGAAGTTGGTGGATTGTTGGCGCTGCCAGTGGCAGATACGGTGAAATTGTACATTCCCGGTACCGAAAAAAACGGCGGAAAAAATCAGGTCACGACAATTCCCCGTTCGGGATTATGGCTGGCGCAAACACCGCAAATGTTTAGACATGGTCAGTTATGCCATGCACTGCAACACGCCAAAACGCATGCTGTTGACATTACCGATGATGCCAGTGCCATTGAAGCCTGCGGATTGACGCCGTTGTTGGTGGAGGGGCATTGCTGCAATACGAAAATTACTCGTCCCGATGATCTGACATTGATCACTTCCTATTTAACTAAAAATTAAAATGCAGACACCCATTCCCTTCCCTAATTTTCGTATCGGCCAAGGTTACGACTGCCATGCTCTGGTGGAGAACAGAAAACTGATTATTGGCGGCGTCACTATCCCGCACACTACCGGCTTACTAGGTCACTCTGACGCAGATGTATTGCTGCATGCGATTTCCGATGCGTTATTTGGTGCTGCTGCGCTGGGTGATATCGGCCGACATTTTCCTGATACAGACAAGCAGTTTGCCGGTGCCGATTCACGTGCATTACTACGCGAAGCGGTAAGAAGAGTGGCCGTTGCCGGCTATGCAGTTGGCAATGTCGACGCGACCATTATTGCGCAGGCGCCCAAAATGGCGCCGCATATTCCCGCCATGGTTGAACATATCGCACACGATTTACAGTTACCGGCGGACCGGGTAAATATCAAGGCCAAGACCAATGAAAAATTAGGCTATCTGGGCAGGGAAGAGGGGATAGCTGCCGAAGCGGTCGTTCTGATTTTCCGCAATAATTCATGACAAAAACATGCCTGAACCGGACCGATTCAGGCGCATAATTCAATTAATATTTTTTTTGAGGTAAGGTAAATGAGTGCTGAACAACTGAAACAATCGCTGAAAACTTTGCATGAACATTTAAGCAGTACCGACCAGGTCGATGCGGAGCTCTCTGAATTACTCACACTGTTAAACGAGGATATTCATCAACTTCTGAGCAAGGAACGTCCGGACGAAGATGCGTTAAGTCATTTGGGTGACCGTACCTTGTCGTTATCCGCCAAATTCGCCGCACAGAGTCCGCATCTGGAATCAGGTTTGCGTGAATTGGGGAATATTTTGATTCGGATGGGAGTTTAGTTTTTAGTCCTGTCCGCTGTTGTGCCTCACTGGATAAGCACAGATAATCTACAAAGTTATCTGTGCTTTTGTTTTTTTTTAGCCCCGCCTCGTCTTCTGCCTCCCCCTCTGATCCATTTGCTCGAATTTCACAATATGAAATATTCATTTCGTATTGTGATAAGTCAACAATGCCCTGCATCAAAATGGCATTTCATTCTGAGAAAAATTATTTCATATCGCGAAAAATTAAATTCAATATATTGAATTTAAACAATAAAATATAAGTTATATGTCTTATATAAGACATTGTTGCTGCGCAAAATAAGGCCTATTATTATTTCTAAGAATTTAGCAGTTGCAGCACTTCTTACTCAGTCTTAATTACCAGTTTTATTTACTTAGATTCAAACGCAAACTCATCAATAGGAGAATCACCATGCTTACTCGTGAACAACAAATCGCCGAATTACAAAAAGATTGGGACACAAATCCACGCTGGATCGGTGTCAAACGCAATTACACCGCTGCTGATGTCGTCCGTCTGCGCGGTTCAATCAAGGTAGAACATACCTTGGCGAAGAACGGCGCCGAGAAATTGTGGAATCTGGTTAACAACGAACCATTTGTGAATGCGCTGGGCGCCTTGACTGGTAACCAGGCTATGCAACAGGTCAAAGCTGGGCTGAAAGCGATTTATTTGTCAGGCTGGCAGGTCGCAGGTGACGCCAACGTGGCAGGCGAAATGTATCCGGATCAATCTTTATATCCGGCGAATTCGGTTCCACTGGTTGTTAAGCGGATTAACAACACCCTGACCCGCGCCGATCAGATTCAATGGTCCGAAGGTACTGGCGATATCGATTATTTCGCACCTATCATTGCCGATGCTGAAGCCGGATTTGGCGGCGTACTGAATGCCTATGAATTGATGAAATCGATGATCGATGCAGGCGCCTCGGGCGTGCATTTTGAAGATCAACTGGCGTCAGTTAAAAAATGCGGTCACATGGGTGGCAAAGTGTTGGTGCCGACGCGTGAAGCGGTTGAAAAATTAAATGCTGCGCGTTTGGCAGCAGACGTAATGGGTGTGCCGACAGTATTGTTGGCGCGTACCGACGCAGAGGCTGCTGATCTGATCACTTCGGACGTGGATGCCAATGACAAACCGTTTTTAACTGGTGAGCGTACGGTTGAAGGTTTCTACAAAACCAAACCAGGTTTGGAGCAATCGATTTCCCGCGGTCTGGCCTATGCAGAGTATGCCGACATGATCTGGTGTGAAACCGGTAAGCCGGATCTGGTTTTTGCGAAAAAATTTGCGGATGCTATACACGCCAAATTCCCTGGTAAATTACTTTCCTATAATTGTTCGCCATCGTTCAACTGGAAGAAAAATCTGGATGACGCAACGATTGCAAAATTCCAGAAAGAATTGGGCGCAATGGGTTATAAATTCCAATTTATTACCCTGGCAGGTTTCCATGCATTGAACTACGGTATGTTTAATCTTGCGCATGGTTACGCACGCCGTCAAATGTCCGCTTTTGTTGAATTGCAGGAAGCTGAATTTGCAGCGGCAGAAAAAGGATTTACGGCTGTAAAACATCAGCGTGAAGTTGGTACCGGTTATTTCGATGCGGTGACTCAGGTAATTCAACAAGGATTGTCATCAACGACAGCCTTGCATGGTTCAACAGAAGATGAGCAATTTTTTGACAATAAAAAAGTAGCCTGATCAAGCAAAAGTTAACGATGTGGCATTAACTTATCGTTAATATTTATCGAGTTTGAGCAAAAAAACCGCAACTACCCGCTGCGGTTTTTTGTTTTAGTGCGCTAAAAGGGGGTTATCTGGTCTTTCCGTGCTGAAATCCGTTAAAATGGCGGGATTATTTTATCCACAATTATTTAGTCAGGCAGCGATTACAGTTAATTTTAATAATTAATTGCTTTTCTATTACTGATTTTGACGTTAGGGCAGTTTGCCTGTTGTTATCGTCATGAAAATTCAATACTTATTACCGGCTTAATGAAAAACATTCGTAATTTCTCGATTATTGCGCATATCGACCACGGAAAATCAACTTTAGCAGATCGAATTATCCAACAGTGCGGTGGACTGTCTGATCGTGAAATGGAGGCGCAAGTTCTTGATTCCATGGATATTGAACGTGAACGTGGGATTACGATTAAAGCGCAGACTGCAGCATTAAATTATAAAGCGCGCGACGGTCAAATTTACAATCTCAATTTAATTGATACCCCTGGGCACGTCGATTTCAGTTATGAAGTTAGCCGTTCGCTGTCAGCGTGCGAAGGTGCTTTGCTGGTGGTAGACGCGTCGCAAGGTGTTGAAGCGCAAACGGTCGCCAATTGTTATACCGCGATCGAGTTGGGTGTCGAGGTTGTTCCGGTTTTAAACAAGATCGATCTTCCCTCGGCCGACCCGGAAAATGCCTGCAACGAAATTGAAGAAGTCATCGGCATAGACGCCAGCGATGCGGTGCATTGCTCGGCCAAAACAGGGCTGGGTGTAGTTGACGTCATTGAATCGCTGATTGCCAAAGTACCTCCGCCTTCCGGTGATGAAACTGCCCCATTACAGGCGCTGATCGTTGATTCCTGGTTTGATAATTATGTCGGCGTGGTGATGTTGGTGCGTGTGAAGAACGGTACCCTGCGCCCGAAAGACAAGATTTTGCTGATGGCGAACGGGTCGCAACATCTGGTTGAAAGTGTCGGGGTCTTTACACCCAAATCGCTGACACGCGAATCACTCAGCGCCGGTCAGGTCGGGTTTGTGATTGCCGGCATTAAAGAATTAAAAGCGGCCAAGGTCGGCGATACCGTCACGTTATTGTCCAAACCTGCATCCGAACCTTTGCCGGGTTTTAAAGAAGTTCAGCCCCAGGTTTTTGCCGGATTATTTCCGGTTGAGGCAAATCAATACGACGCACTGCGCGATTCGCTGGAAAAACTCAAGTTGAACGACGCCGCTTTGCAATACGAACCAGAAGTTTCCCAGGCTTTGGGCTTTGGATTCCGTTGCGGTTTCCTGGGTTTGTTGCACATGGAAATTGTGCAGGAACGTCTGGAACGTGAATTTGATATGGATTTAATTACCACCGCACCGACCGTTATTTACGAAGTGGTGCAGGGTGACGGTTCCATTCTGTTGGTCGATAACCCGTCCAAAATGCCGGATCCTTCCCGTATCGAAGAAGTGCGCGAACCTATCGTCACAGTGAATCTGTACATGCCGCAGGAATATGTTGGATCAGTTATTACCTTATGCACCAGCAAGCGTGGTGTGCAGATGGATATGAATTACCACGGCCGCCAGGTGAAATTGACTTACGAAATGCCGATGGCCGAAATCGTGCTGGATTTCTTTGATCGCCTCAAATCCACCTCGCGCGGCTATGCGTCGATGGACTACGAGTTCAAAGAATATCGCGCTGCCGACGTAGTCAAGGTCGATATGCTGATTAACAGCGAAAAGGTGGATGCGCTCGCGATTATTGTGCACCGTGCAAATAGTCAATATCGCGGCCGCGCGGTCGCCGCAAAAATGCGTGAACTCATTCCGCGTCAAATGTTTGATGTGGCGATTCAGGCAGCGATAGGTGCAAATATTATTTCGCGCGAGAACGTCAAAGCCTTGCGCAAGAATGTTTTGGCAAAATGCTATGGCGGTGATATCAGCCGGAAACGCAAACTGTTGGAAAAGCAAAAAGCCGGTAAAAAACGCATGAAGCAGGTTGGCTCGGTAGAAATACCTCAAGAAGCATTTTTGGCAATCTTACAAGTGGAAGATAAATGAACTTTCAAACATTTCTAGGTAATTTCGCATTAATTCTGTTTATTCTAACCGTCATAACCGGTGCAGTCTGGTTTTTGGACGTGTTCGTACTGGCTAAACAAAGAAGACGTGCCGCGGACGCTGCCTTGGCTGAATTCGATGCGCGTAGAGAGAAATTAAGCGCTGAAGGGCTGAAATTGGAGGCAAGTAATCGCGAAGTGCTGAAAGCCACTCTGTTGAGGCAGCCCGCCTGGGTGGAATATACCGGCAGTTTTTTCCCGGTTATTCTGCTGGTCTTTTGCTTGCGCTCTTTTTTATACGAACCATTTAAAATCCCTTCAAGCTCCATGCTGCCGACCTTGCTGGTCGGGGATCTGATTCTGGTTAATAAGTATACATATGGTATTCGATTGCCAATAATTAATAAAAAAATCATTGAAATTGATCACCCGCACCGCGGCGATGTCATGGTGTTTAAATATCCAAAAGATATGACCCTGGATTATATTAAGCGCGTGATCGGTGCCCCAGGTGATAAAATTACCTACAGGAACAAACGCTTAACGGTGAATGGTAAAGAAGTTACTTACAAAGAGCTGCCCGATTTTCTTGATGAAGAGCGACTAACCTACGCAAAGCATTATGAAGAGGATTTAACCGGCGTTAAGCATGAAATATTAAATGACGAACACGCACCGACTTATGTTCAACCACCTCATGACTTTCCTCACAGCGATTTATGTACCTACGATTTAGAAGGCTTCACTTGCACTGTGCCTGAAGGGAATTATTTCATGATGGGCGATAATCGGGACAATAGTGCAGATAGTCGTTACTGGGGTTTTGTCCCAGATGAGAATATTGTTGGCAAGGCGTTTGGAATCTGGATGAATCAAAACATCATTACGAATTTTGATCTGAGTAAGTTAAAGCGTATCGGAAGTTTTCACTAGTAAATCACTCTATGGAGAAAAATATGGTTGGTGTATCGAAGCTACGCAAGCAGCACGGTCTTTCTCTTTCCGGCCTGATCTTGGCTTTAATTCTTGTAGGACTTGTTGCGGTACTTGCGATGCAGGTGGTGCCCGCTGTGATCGAATATCAGAGCATTAAAAAGGCAGTATTAGACGCGCGCGATAAAGGTACATCTGCCCAGGAAATTCAAATTGCCTACAATAAAGAAAAACTCGCAGGCTATATTACTTCTGTCAATGCCGACGATTTAGTAATAGTCAGAGAAGGCGACCAATACGTTGTCAGTTTCGCCTACGAGAAAAAATTGCCGTTGGTTGGCCCAGCAAGCCTGTTATTAGATTTTTCTTATAGTACTGACAGTAAAAGAAAATGATTTTTATGAGTAATCGAGCAGCATGATAAACGACACGCTATTGCAAAATAAGTTGGGACACGTTTTTACCAACGTGTCCTTGTTGCGGCAAGCCTTGACGCACCGCAGCCATAGTATTTTGCATAATGAACGCCTGGAATTTTTGGGTGACTCAGTTTTAAACTGCGTAGTGGCGTCGCTGCTGTTTGAAAAATATAACAAGATCGATGAAGGCGACCTATCGCGGTTACGCGCCAATCTGGTTAAACAACAATCGCTATACGAAATCGCATTGCGTCTGGAGCTGGCGCAATTTTTGAGACTGGGTGAGGGCGAACTGAAATCCGGTGGATTCAGACGGCCATCTATTCTGGCCGATACCCTGGAAGCATTGTTCGGTGCGATATTTCTTGATGCGGGCTTTAATGCGGCCAGAGATGTAATTTTTGGTTTGTATATGCCGATCCTGGAAACAGTTGATCCTGCCACCCTCGGCAAAGATGCAAAGACGTTATTGCAGGAATATTTACAGAGCAAAAAAATTGCCTTGCCCGTGTACACAGTGGCAGCCACACATGGCGCGGCGCATAGCCAGGAATTTGAAGTGGAATGCTCGATTCCCAAATTGGAAATTCAGGTATTTGGTACCGGCGGAAGTCGCCGCGCGGGAGAGCAGGCCGCGGCCAAGATGGCGCTGGAAGCCGCATTGACCATGTTGGCAAAATCACCCGCCACCAAGCGCAAATCCAAACCGCGCACCACCCAATTAAAATTGGCCGGCATTGCCACCGTCCAGACCGATGAAGTACCTGTTGAAAAAAATAAACCCGCAACGCCTGCGGCGGTCAGCTCAGTTTCTGGCTCCGCCTCCAGCGCAGTGTCCAGCGCAATTGCCGGCCCAAGTAATATCACTCAACCGAAAACAGCATGACTGAATCGTCACACATAGACTTAACCGCCGATGATTTTCGCTGCGGTTATATCGCCATCGTAGGCCGTCCTAACGTCGGAAAATCCACGTTGATGAATGGACTCGTCGGTGCCAAAGTCAGCATCACGTCACGCAAGGCACAGACTACACGCCATCGCATTACAGGTATTCAGACTAAAGGACATACCCAGTTTGTCTATGTCGACACGCCGGGATTTCAAACCAAACATTCTAACGCGCTCAATCGCACGCTCAACCGGACTGTAACAACCACGCTAACGGCGGTTGATGTCGTCTTGTATGTGGTTGAGGCGGGCATGTTTTCAGATGCGGACATTTCAGTATTAGAGCTGTTGCCGAAGAATATTCCGTGCATATTGGTGATCAATAAATCGGACCATATTAAAGACAAATCAGTCTTGATGCCGTTTGCAGCCAAGGTTGCCAGTCGTTTTAATTTTGCAGCAGTGGTGCCGGTTTCAGCCAGACAGGGATTTCAACTGGACAGTCTGGAGCAGGAGGTCAGCAAGTATTTGCCTCTTAATCCGCCGATGTTCGGTGAGGACGACATCACAGATAAAAGCGAAAAATTTTTGGCGACGGAAATCGTGCGTGAAAAAGTATTTCGCTTTGTCGGCGACGAAATACCTTATACCAGTACTGTCATACTTGAAAAGTTTGAGCAGGAGGGTAATCTGCGAAGAATTTTTATTGCCATACTGGTTGATCGCGACGGACACAAAGCGATGCTGATCGGTAAAAAAGGCGAGCGCCTGAAAGAAATCTCTACGCAATCCAGACTGGATATGGAAAAGCTGTTTGGCGGACCGGTTTATCTGGAAATCTGGGTCAAAATCAAATCAGGTTGGGCCGATAACGAAGCGGGCTTACGCGCCTACGGTTACGAATAACACCACTTTCACTATGATGAATGCCGCTGACACGGACTTGCCTCTGCAATTACCTGAGATGTCCGATCTGCCTGCGCCGGCAGTTCAGCAAAATTATGCCAGGTTGAATAATCGTCAGGTTCGGCCGTTACGTGTACTGGCGCAACCGGCGTTCGTGTTACACAGCTATCCCTATAAAGAAACCAGCCTCATCATTGACGTATTTAGCCGTCAATATGGCCGCATCGCCCTGTTGGCCAAAGGCGCAAAGCGACCTCATTCGCAGCTGCGCGGTGTATTGCAAACATTTCAGCCGCTGACACTGTCATGGAGCGGCAAATCAGAATTACAAACGCTGACCGCTGCTGAATGGGTAGGCGGCATGCTGCCTTTAGAGAAAAACGGCTTGTTATGCGGCTTTTATCTCAATGAAATCATCATTAAATTATTAAATCGCGATGATCCGCAGCCGCTGCTGTTCGACGAATATGTCGCGACGATCAATCAGTTGGCGCATGTCTTGCCGGTACCTATCGTATTGCGTAAGTTTGAACTGAATTTACTCAAGATGGCGGGTGTGGTGAATGATCTTTCTTATTGTTCGCAGCAGCGCAGCAAAGTCAGTCCGGAGTCGTACTATATCGTTGATCCTGATTCAGGCACACGGCCGGCATCTGATAGCGAAGTCGGCGTAAAAGTGTATGGCCAGACATTGATCGACATGCAGGCGGAAAATTATTCGGATTCCACTACGCAAATGCAGAGCAAATTATTGATGCGTTATTTATTGGCGCATCATCTGCACGGCGCACAAATTCATACCCGACAGATTTTGATGGATCTGCAAAACCTATGACTACTTTTGATCGGATGCATATGTTAGAACTTGGTATTAACATTGATCACGTCGCCACCTTGCGCAACGCGCGCGGCACATTTTATCCAGACCCGATACAGGCTGCCCTATTGGCCGAGCATGCGGGTGCTGATGTTATTACGCTGCATCTGCGCGAAGACCGACGTCATATTAAAGATGCCGATGTGCGGGCGATACGTCCCCAGCTAATTACGCGCATGAATCTGGAAGCGGCGATTACCGCCGAGATGCTTGATTTTGCCTGTGAAATCAAGCCGCAGGACGTGTGTCTGGTTCCAGAGCATCGCGCAGAAGTTACTACGGAAGGCGGCTTGGATGTAGTGACGCACTTTGCGCAAGTGAAGGCCGCAGTAAGCCAACTGCACGCGGAAGGCATCAGAGTCAGTCTATTTATTGACGCTGATGAAAATCAAATTCAGGCAGCGCACGAAGCCGGCGCCACTGTGATTGAAATTCATACCGGCCGCTACGCTGATGCAGATAATTCTGCCGATCAGCATGCAGAATTAGTGCGGGTGCAGCAGGGCGTGATGATGGGTAAACAGCGCGGGTTGCGCGTGAATGCAGGACACGGATTACATTACACCAACGTACAGGCGATAGCGGCGATAGCTGATATCAGCGAATTGAATATAGGTCATGCGATTGTGGCCCATGCTGTGTTCGTCGGTTGGGAAAAGGCAGTGCGTGACATGAAGGCGATCATGGCGCAGGCACGCTTGTCTGCGGGTTCGACTCTCGGATTTTCTGGCGCGTGATCACTGGCTGACGCAAAACCCTTTTTAATTAAAAAACTTCACTATGTCAGATGCCGCGCCCGAAAGATTACTGCTATTGGAAACTGTAGGTAAGCTTCCGCATTTGCCCGGCGTGTATCGGTATTTTGATAGTAACGACAAATTATTATATGTAGGAAAAGCCCGTGACCTGAAAAAACGGGTCAGCAGTTATTTTCAAAAGAATCTGGCCAGTCCGCGCATTGCATTGATGGTTGAAAAAATCGTGCGACTGGAAACCACGGTTACCCGCAGCGAAGCTGAAGCGTTAATCCTGGAAAATAATTTAATTAAATCGCTGCATCCGCGATTTAATATTTTATTTCGCGATGATAAATCCTATCCGTATTTAAAAATTACCGGTCAAACCGTGCCGCGCATGATGTATTACCGCGGTGCGATCGATAAAAAAAATCAGTATTTCGGACCGTTCCCAAGTGCCTGGGCAGTTAAAGAGTCGATACAAATCCTGCAGAAAGTTTTTCAGTTGCGTAGCTGTGAAGACAGTGTCTACGCCAATCGCACCAGACCATGCCTGCTGCATCAGATCCATCGCTGCAGCGCCCCATGTGTCGGCATAATCAGCGCAGAAGAGTATGCCGAAGACGTCAACAATGCCGCGCAATTTTTGCGTGGACGTCAGAGCGAAGTCATACAGGGTTTAGAGAAAAAAATGATGGGCTTTGCCGAGCAACTGGCCTTCGAAAAAGCAGCGGCGGTGCGCAATCAAATGTCGGCGCTGTCCAAAGTGTTGCACCAGCAGGGCATGGAAAGTGCCAACGAGGCTGACCTGGATATTATCGCCGTCATTATTCAGGGCGGTCGTGCCTGCGTGAATCTGGCGATGGTGCGTGGTGGGCGGCATCTGGGTGATAGAGCGTATTTCCCGAATCACGTTGATGAAGCCGTTACCGAAGGCGATCTGGATGCAGGAGTGCTGCAGGCCTTTTTGGCGCAACACTATCTGGATCAGTCTATTCCATCCATTCTGGTGGTGAATTGCGTTTTGGATGCGCCCGAATTAATGCTCGCACTGATGGAGCAATGCGGGCATAAAATTCATATCATCACCCAACCCCAGGAGCAGCGCAGACATTGGCTGGAGATGGCGCAAAAAGGGGCGCAACTGGCCCTTGCGCGATTACTGACCGAGCAAGGTTCCCAACAGGCGAGGACTCGCGCGTTGGTTGAAGCGCTCAGCCTGGACGCTGAAGATTTGGATGCGCTGCGTGTCGAATGTTTTGATATCAGCCACACGCAGGGTGAAGCGACTCAGGCTTCATGCGTCGTGTTCCATCATCATGAGATGCAGAATGGCGAGTATCGTCGCTACAACATCAACGACATTACGCCGGGCGATGACTATGCTGCGATGCGTCAGGTATTGCAGCGTCGCTACGAAAAAGTCGCCAGCAACAATGGCGTCATGCCCGACGTTGTGTTGATCGACGGCGGCAAGGGGCAGGTGGAAATGGCCAGGCAGGTATTCGTCGAACTGGGACTGGATATCAGTTTAATCGTCGGTGTCGCCAAAGGCGAGGGACGCAAAGTCGGATTGGAAACCCTGATCTTTGTTGATGGCCGCGCTGCACAAGAGTTGGGGAAAGAATCTGCCGCGCTCATGTTAATTGCACAAATTCGCGATGAAGCACATCGCTTTGCGATTACCGGCATGCGCGCGAAACGGGCAAAATCACGTCAAACTTCGCGCCTCGAAGAAATTGAAGGCATAGGCAGCAAACGACGCCAGAAATTATTGGTACGATTTGGTGGCCTAAAAGGCGTGGCAGATGCTAGCATTGAAGACTTGGCATCTGTGGATGGAATCTCGCGACAATTGGCAGAGCAGATATACAAGCAACTACATTAAGAAAAATTACACTTAGATAAAGCGAACTATGCCATTTAATATTCCGATTTTATTGACCTGGTTACGGGTCGCTTTAATCCCGCTGGTGGTGGGAGTTTTTTATTTACCGGTGTCGTGGTTGTCTTCATTTGATCAGGGTTTGGCGTCGACGATTGTTTTTATCGTGGCAGCCGCGACCGATTGGTTCGATGGATTTTTAGCGCGGCGCTGGAATCAAACGTCCGCTTTTGGCGCATTCCTGGATCCGGTTGCAGATAAATTGATGGTGGCGGGCGCATTGTTGGTGTTGGTGCAGCTTGATCGTGTCAATGCGCTCATCGCGTTTGTGATTATTGGGCGTGAAATTGCGATATCGGCGTTGCGTGAATGGATGGCGCAGATCGGCGCATCCAAGTCGGTCGCAGTGAGTTCTCTAGGTAAAATTAAAACCACGGCGCAGATGATTGCGATACCCATGTTGCTGTTTAACGGCACATTGTTCGGCTGGCTGAACACCAACTATTGGGGCCAGCAATTCATGTGGCTCGCCGTAGTGCTGACGGTATGGTCGATGTTTTATTACTTAAAATTGGCATGGCCATTAATCAAAGAATATTCCGGAAAATTACCGTAGATTCGTAACTCAGTGTCGAAGTGATTAAATGAATAAGCCGGGGTGCGGGTGTCGAAATTGTCCCCTTATCTTTGTAATCACGTATTTCCCCTGAAAAATAACTAGACAGGTTTAGGTAATTTAGATAGAATCTCGCTCTCGTTGATTCACTGGATTTAGAAGCAACGTAGTGAAACAAAAATGCGGGAGTAGCTCAGTTGGTAGAGCGCAACCTTGCCAAGGTTGAGGTCGAGAGTTCGAGACTCTTCTCCCGCTCCAGATTTAAAAAATAAACGTGATGTTTATTTTTGTGGTGGTGAAGTTGGCGGCGTAATAAGTTAGAAGTAAAAATGCGGGAGTAGCTCAGTTGGTAGAGCGCAACCTTGCCAAGGTTGAGGTCGAGAGTTCGAGACTCTTCTCCCGCTCCAGATTTAAAAAATAAACGTGATGTTTATTTTTGTGGTGGTGAAGTTGGCGGCGTAATAAGTTAGAAGTAAAAATGCGGGAGTAGCTCAGTTGGTAGAGCGCAACCTTGCCAAGGTTGAGGTCGAGAGTTCGAGACTCTTCTCCCGCTCCAGATTAAAAAAATAAGGAAGCAGGTTAGGCTTCCTTTTTTGTTGGATATTTTGTCGGATACCCGGATTTCGGATATCAATTACAATAGCCAACCTAAGGCGGGATAGCAAAGAGGTTATGCAGCGGCCTGCAAAGCCGTTTAGATCGGTTCGATTCCGATTCCCGCCTCCAGAACAAATAGATGGAAGTCATCCCAGCCATCTTAAAAGTCTATGCAGCAATGCGTGGAAAAGTGCCCGAGTGGTGAAATTGGTAGACACATCGGACTTAAAATCCGCCGCTTTCGTGAATAACGGGCGTGCCGGTTCAATTCCGGCCTCGGGCACCAGTAGGTTTCTTTGATAGAATTCACTAACATCTTGTGAATCGTTTCCGCAAAAATCATCATCGTTTCCGCAATTATTATTTTGTCGGGTCAACGAGTTTTTCTTTTCCATGGCGCACATAATGCGCTGTCATGCCAAGCGTTGAATGCCCTAATTGCGCCTGCGCCGCTTCCATTCCCTACGATTCTTCCTTGTCCGTTCCAGCTTTTGCCCGTAAATCCCTGAACTGAAATTTTGCTATTTCTTCGGCCAATGCAGGGTATTTTTCTTTGGCCGCAATTCGGGCCCGGTCAAATGCGCCGCGCAACATGGACTGAGTCATCTGCTCGCCTTTCATGTTATTGATTAGAGCGAGTCCCATCACCTTGCGATTGCTTAACTGCTTGATCGCCAATTCCAATTCGCCTTTGATTGTTACGCGCACTTTCGCATCAGACTTATTTTGCTTGATCCACAATGCGCCATCTTTAATATCTGTCTTGGCGTATTTCAAAACGTCGGCAGGGCGTCGATCAGTCAGATAGACAAGATTTGAGTGCGTCTGCTCATGTAATCCTAATATTTGCCCGCTGTGCGCGGGCATTTTCGGCTTCAAACAAGCTCAACTGATAGTTTCTTACCAAGAACTTTCGCGGCCTCTTCCACGAACTCGATTTTGGAAGAATGGCGGATATTAAAAAGACGGTCAATTTGGGGCATGTGCACATTGAGACGACGCGCCAAGTCGGCTTTGCGCAAGTTCTGGGACAACAATTCATTCCAGATTAAGACCTTCGCCGATACCGTAAAAGGCAATTCAACGACAAGTTGACCGCGTTTTGCCTTGGATGGTAAAGGGACTGGACGGCGGTCATCGAAGTAAAAATCGATTGCCGTTTCGATCGCATCGACCGCGTTCAATAGCGCTTCGCCTTGATCCTCACCAACGGATGTAGCTTCCGGAAAATCTGGAAACGTCACTAAAAACGATCCGTTGGAATCAGGTGTTAGTGTGATTGGGTAGGTCAACATTCTATTCCTTTCTAAGTTAATACTGCTCACCAGGATGATGTGAAAAAAGAGAATCCCTTCTGGGACTCTCTTACTTCAAACCAAGGTCTTTCTTAATTTTTTCTACCAGTCCCGTTCCAATTTCTTTTGATCCATGATCCGGGAAAACTGATTGCTTGCCATTAAGAGTCACCTTGTGGTGGCTTCCTTTGCCAGGAGTAATTTCCGCTCCCTGGCTTTTTAGCCACCGCCGGAATTCACTGTATTTCACGTCGTCTCCTGTAGTGGTATGAATGAATAATGCAACAAATTTGTTGCTAATGTCAAGTGTTTATTAACAAATTTGTTGTGTTTTTATTTGTCGCGCTGTAGAGTAACTCGGTCAGCCCGTCAGGTTCGCAACCTGAAGGTCGTTGATTCGAATCCAGCCGCTGCCGCAACTGCTGTTGTCTCCTAGTCTTCAACAGGCTTACAGCGCCAAAATTTGCCTTTTGAGTGTACCAGCATGAGCGGCCATTGCGAGCTGATATCGAAACAGGTTCGCCCATTGATCAATGAGACCGACGAACTGAAATCGCGGCAATGGACTCTTCCATGGCCGCATTGCCGACCATTTTCCTGCATGTCAGGGGCAGCCCCGACCGGGAAGTCAGCAATAGCAGCTACCTAACCTGGTAAAGATAATCGCCGCCCGTTTCGGCTTTCTATTTGCAGAAACAAAATCCCTTCTTTATTCAATCCTTGATCCTCCTTTAGATCAGAAGTTTAATTTCAGGAAAATTTTTAAATGCATACATTGACCTCGTCCGCAAAAACAGCAATGAACAATATTAAAGAACCGCTTGCCAGATCTTTTACGCAAGGAACCGCAATCCCAAGCGCACCGGGCGCTCCTGCCTTGCATAGCTCGGCATCGTTGCCCCCGGTTACTACGAGTACGGCCAAACCGGATACACCATCCTCCCCCGACACATGCAATCTATCCACTTCGGAAGTTATCGTTCGAACTACTTTGTTAGGGCAGTTGTTTCAATCGGAAGTGACCTCGATTGAAGGCGGCATGGAAACCACGTCTGTGAGCAGACCTCAAACCCATATTGAAAATGTGGTTCAGCGAGCCTTGCAGGATCCTATTTCCGGATCAAAGTCTTCTGATAATACGGATGACACTACTGTTGAAACTACAGCTGCGGACACGGGGAAAACTCAAGCTGAAAAGAGCACTGTCAAAGAAACCCCTGTTCAGTTCAATGATTTGTCGCCCACAAAAAGTCAGGGTGAATCGCACATCTCTCAAGTGCTGTCACATGTTGATCATGAGTACAACCTGCAGTTTTTTAGTCATGATATCTACTCAATGCAACCACGGCGATATCCGCAAAGCTCTGTTCATTCAAGAGCTTTGCACACGATGGCAACTAAGGAAGACAGGATCGATGTCCATGATGTAGAGAGTGCGGAACACATCCAGCAACATTTGGATCACTTTCGACGAGATGGCGCAGTATGCGTCATACCAGGAACAGCACGTGCAAAATTTTGCAATACTGGCCTGGGTCATTCGGGAGATAACGCGCAATTCGTGCTCCACAAAGAGCAGTTCGATAAAATATGCAGAATTGTCAGTCGCGAAGGCGGTACCAAAGCACAAATCGAATCGCGCATTGAAGAAATGTGTGGAATTCCCAAAGGTGCCTGGAAAAACCTGTATGTCGCCGCTTATAAAGAAAAAAACCTGGATAAAATTGGTCTACGCTTTGTGTCGGGCAAGGAAGCTCTCTCCAACGACATGTATGGTTCCGGCGGTGTTACTCGCGGCGGAATGCGTGAAGCGATCGTCAATCGGGTTGCGCTGGATCAGGTAGTTTTCTTTCCGATTATGGATTACATTTCCACGGCGATGAAAACGGAGCCCGTAAAAGCATAGAGGAGGCAGAGCAAGGTATCCAGGAACGATACCGCCGGGTCGCAAGATGCGCCGCCAAGAGTCTGTCCACGATTTAGACGAGTGACACACTTCGTTTCATGGCGGCGTTATTGATCGTGGCAAATATTTGCTCGGTGAATATTGAACTTTGCCAGAAAAATCGTCCAGGAACGCCGTATCTGCCAGTGCTTTTGAAATTTCTTCGCTCGTCAACGGAATGTGCAACTCATAGTACATCGAGTTACCGCACAAAACCGACAAGATGTAACGCTCACCTCTTTGCGTCAGCGTGTATGACATATCCCGCTGCGCAATCAATTTCTCGGTGATGCTGAGGTCGTCAGAGCCAGAATCCGGCTCGACTTCCGACGTCGACGCTGCCCCGGTTTGGTCGGTGGATACCGTTGTTGTAGCGTTACTTGAAAAATCCCTGCTGATCACATATCTCAACACCGTTGGCCCAACAACATCTCTGGTATTTCTCATGCCGTACAGTCCGAAAATTTGAGGTAATCCAGGAATGGGATGCGATCGTCTGGCTGGCAGGTGTGCGCACTGAGTAGCTAAAGATGGTGCGAGGCTTTCTACAAAAGTACGGGCGATAATGCCTGGAACACGTGTGAGCGGAATTAGCATTGATATCTCCTGTTAAGTGAAGACTGAATTTATTCCAATCAAGCTTGATCTTCAATACGTGTTGTTTTTAGAGGGCAATTTACCATCACCCGCAAGCCGGACTGCATCCGCTCATTGCTATGGCCAAGACTGACTTTTGCGCCAACCCGCTGTGCAATCGTTTGAACTATCGATAATCCCAGACCTGAGCCAGGTACCTCGCTACCCAAGACGCGATAGAACGGGTCAAAAATACGCTCCCGTTCTTCTTCGCGGATTCCCGGTCCATTATCTTCGACTACCAGAGTAACCACGTCATTCGCGGCTGATACAGACAGATCAACGCGTCCGCCAATTGGCGAATAACGTATCGCATTGTCGACCAGATTTTTTATCAACACGGTTAAATCAACCTCACTGACAAAAATGTGGGCATCTATTTCGCCTATGATCCCAATGTCGATTTCTTTTACTTCAGCTAACGGCATCATTTCTTCCAGTATTCGCCGGTAGACCGATAGCACTGAGACGCCGCAACTGGTGGGCGCGTCTGCCACGGCTTGGGCGCGTGCAAGTGTCAATAACTGATCCAGCATGCTTCTCCCGCGCTCGATGCCTTGTCGCAGCACCTCTAATCGCTCGTGTGCGTAGTCGGACATGTCAGCATTGGCAAGTCGCTCAGCTTGCAACGACAAAGCGGACAGCGGTGTGCGCAATTCGTGCGCAGCGTCGGCCACGAAACGCTGCTGCGCATGGATAGCTTTATCCACCCGTACCAACAGGCGATTAATTGCTTCTACAAACGGCCTTATTTCTGCCGGTAATGTTGCGAGTGTAATTTGATGTAGCTCCTGCTCGCTGCGCAAATCAATTTCGTTAGCCAGATCGGCTGCCGGTTTAAAAATTTTTCGAACAAGCCTCGCGACAACAAATAACAGAATCGGTGCAAGCAGCAGAAATGGCATCAACGTGTGCAGCGCGCTGTCGCGGGCGATTTTGTCCCGGATATTCGTTTCCTGAAATACAGCTATTTGCTGTCCGGAGGCTAACGTTTTAACTAGCACACGATAATTTTCTTCACCAGATACGACAGTCTGAATGCCATCATGAAGATGGTCCGCAGGGATTAATTTCGCTGTGCCGTCCTCCTTGGAATTTTCAGACGGAGTTGAATTGATTAGCTGCACAAAAACGCTTGAATCGGCATCGTGATCCTGGATCTCGATCGATGTTTTAGTCTGAGTGCCGGCAAGCTGAAAATGGTCGGACAGTGTGGCGATTTCTCTTAGCGCATTGTCCTGTAATTCATTGGCCTCATGATAAGCAGACCAGAAGGCAAATAATCCGGTAATGACTGCAACACTTAATATCGATACCGACAACCAGAACGACAATCTGAACTGGAGTGAATCACTCAACCGTTTTTTGACACCATCCATCCAGCCCCCCGTATATTTTTAATTGCAGCGCTGCCCAGCTTTTTTCGAAGTGCATGGATGAGAAATTCCACAGCGTTGCTTTCCACTTCTTCGTCCCATCCATAAATGCGCTCCTCGAGCTCGCTGCGTGACAGGATGGCGCCGGGACGTATCAGCAATGCCTGGAGCAGCGCGAATTCGCGCTTGGAAAGTTGTATAGGCTTACCGTTGTTCGCAACTGCTTCGTGCGTGACAGGGTCGAGCGTAACGATGCCATTGGTCAACAGGGTTGCGGCCATGCTGCCCTTGCGACGTAGTACCGCACGCATACGCGCCAGCAGTTCGGTAATTTCAAACGGTTTCAGCAGATAGTCGTCGGCACCGCCGTCCAGGCCGCGAACCTTATCTTCCACATTATCGCGTGCTGAAATGATCAATAGCGGAACCGGATTGTTTTTTGCGCGAATCGCCTTCAAGACAAATAGCCCGTCTTTCCCAGGCAAGCCGAGGTCCAGCAAAATCATGTCGTAATGCTGATAGCCCAGAACATCAAGCGCAGTTTGCCCATTGTTTATCCAGTCAACTGCGTAAGAGACGTCTTTTAGGGCACCCTGAACCGCCTCGCCGATCATCTGATCATCTTCTATTAGTAACACCCTCATGGTTGCTCTTACTCCTTTAGTTTTTCAGGTAACTTGTTAATCCAATGTGGCGTTGCGGGCGCTTGATCCTCCGAATCCGTTGATGCAGGCAGGGGACATGATTTTCATAAAAGTAGTTCCAAAGTTAAAATAAAAAAACAGTCAAAAATGGAAATGTGCAACGCATGGATTTCAGGAGCAAGACGCATGAATTTGCGTGCGCAGGAGTCTACGAAATGAAACTTAGCTGGAACTGAGCTGCGTCGTTCCCACGAATTTGGGTGGGAACGACGTGAAGGGGAGTGGAACCTAGGTAGAGTTGAGAGTGAAGATTAGCAATTATTTGGCGGGATTTTCAGCTTGCCACTTGCGCAGTGCAGCCAGCGTATTTTCAACATGCTTGTCCGGTGCCAGATCGGTAAAGCTGTAAATAATTTTGCCGGTCGGCGAAATGACGTAAGAAGTGCGATTCGCGTAGTCAGGTTTTATCGTCAGGATGGCGTCATACGACTTCATGATATGTTGATCGGTATCGGCGGCTACGGCAAATTTGCTGCGACATTCGCTGACCGAAAACTTGTCCAGCGTCTCGATTTTGTCATGCGAGACACCGATCACCGTTGCACCCAAGGCGTGATACTGATCCATAGCCTCGGCAAAATCGTGCGCTTCTATCGTGCAGCCTTTGGTAAACGCCGCCGGATAAAAATACAGCACCACCGGACCTTTTTTCAACGCGTCTGCGAGCGCAAACGTGAACTGTTTGCCGCCGATGGATGCCTGCGCAGTGAAATCAGGTGCCGTGTCGCCGGCCTTCAGAGCGGCATAACTTGGTGCAGCACATGCCGCAGCCAATAGTGCGATAGCTACTAATTTTTTCATGATAGACCTTAATGTGTTGAGTTCGATATATGGATGATTGATAGGCGGTTGACGCTGACATATTTCTTACGGTTGCGTTCATCCGGCAACGATATTACTCCTGTCT
>FTLB01815840.1_pt1 | contig 136168 bp, 111 predicted proteins | sample 1658291 | NCBI WGS metagenome assembly FTLB01 (sample SAMEA3914812, study PRJEB12502) | metagenome | biome: forest; material: soil | place: Canada | collected 2011-07-07 | depth 0.1 m
GTCTGGCACCGGGTGTCGTGAGCTTTACGAATGTGGTTGGCAGTGATCAGGTCACTCCAGCGACTGTGGCAATGAATACCAGCGGCAACACCAGCACCAGCGGGCATCTGAATGCCGGTACCTATACCGGCATCGAATCGGTGAGCGGTACGCTGGCCGGTACCGATAGTGGGAACTATACTTTTGCGGGCATTACCGGTAACTACAGCGTGAGCCAACTGGCACTGACCGGCTCAATCGCTGCGGGTAGTTCAGTCTACGGTTCGTCATTGACGCCGGGATCGGTGACATTGACGAATGTGGTCGGCAGCGATGTGGTCACACCGGTCACCGTGGCAGTCAACACCATCGGCAACACCAGCACCAGCGGCCATCTTAATGCCGGTAGTTACACCGGTATTGAATCAATCAGTGCAGTCGGTGGAACGGACGGCGGTAACTACAGCTTTGCCGGGATTACTGGCAACTACAGCGTCAGCAAATTGGCACTGACCGGCTCAATTGCTGCCGGTAGTTCAGTCTACGGTTCATCGCTGGTGCCCGGCGCGGTGACTTTTTCGAATCTGATAGCCGGGGATATTGTTACGGCCCCCACGGTCAACGTCAACATTGCTGGACTAACCAGCGGTAGTGGCAATCTGATCGTCGGTACCCACAGCGGGATCGAATCAGTAGGAAGCAGCGGAAGTGGCGCAGATGCCGCTAACTACAGCTATGCCGGTTTGAGTGGCAATTACTCGGTCACGCCACTGGCGATCACGGTAACGGCAACCGGCACCAACAAGGTGTACGACGGAACGCTGGTTGATACGGCGACACTGACAAGCAGCGGCCTGATCGGCGGAGATCAGGTTGCGTTTGCTGATACTTCAGCCACCTTTGCGAGCAAGAACGTAGGAACCGGTTTGGCGGTCAGCGTGTCAGGGATCACTGCCAGCGGCGCTGACGTCGGAAATTACACGATTGTTAGTAGCGCGGCATCGACTACTGCCAATATCACGCCGCTGGCTATTACCGTTGCGGCGACCGGCGCTAACAAAACGTATGACGGCAATACGACGGCGGCAGTGTCGTTGAGCGGCGGACTGGCCGGCGATGCGCTGACCTTTAACGATACGTCGGCGACGTTTGCGAATCAAAATGCAGGAACTGGCAAGGCGATCACGGTAGCGGGCATCAACATAGGTGGAACCGATGCGTATGACTACACGTTGAATAGCACGACGGCCACAACCTCTGCAAACATTACGCCCGCACCGTTGACTGTTAGTGGCGAAACTGCTGCCAACAAAGTCTATGACGGTACGACTATGGCGAGTCTGACCGGCGGCAACCTGGTCGGTGTGGTGGCCGGCGACGGCTCTGGACTGTCGTTGAACGACGCAGGCAGTTTCGTTTCCAAAAATGTTGGCAACGCTGTTGCGATCAGCATCTCAGATTCTCTCTCCGGCGCAGAAGCAGGTAATTACAGCGTGGTGCAACCGACAGGAATAAATGCCAATATCACGCCTGCGACACTGACATATAACGCGATACCGTCCAGTGCGGTGGCGGGGCAAACCCCGTCTGGATTAACCGGCAAGGTAAGCGGATTCATGGCGAGTGATACGCTGGCCAATGCGACCTCGGGTAATCTGGTCTGGAGTACACCAGCCGTGCCGGCCAGTGCACCGGGGCAGTACGCAATTGATGGCGCCGGACTGAGTGCGATCAACTATGTTTTTGTTCAGGCTGCAGGCAATGCCACGGCCCTGACCTTGAATCCGGGATCGTTGCCCGTGATTGTGCAGAATGTGATTGCTGCGCAGGACGAAATTTTTACGTCAAACCCGCTGAACTTCAATCTGGTAAAAGGTATCAACCAGTTTGACGGCTATCCACCTGAAATGAATGTTGATCTCAATAGCGGTGGTAATAAAGTTCAGTTGAAAATAGTAAATGGCGGCGTAAAGCTGCCGGATAATCTTGTCAGTATCAATGAATGAGCAACCCTCAATGAAACCAGATATTCAACTAATACGCTGTATGAAGCTGATTTTTGCAGCACTGCTGCCGGCTCTTTCGCCGATGGCCGCACAGGCAGCCGAGCCGATCGTTCCACCGCCGAACGCGGGATCCATCTTGCAGCAGGCCCAGCCCGTGAAACCCGCTGTTCCATCGGCAACCGGCACCGGGCTGACCATCGAAAAACAGGACGGTATCCAGTTGCCGCCGAGCGTGCCGTTCACCGTCAACAGCATACAAATAACGGGGAACACTACATTTGATACAGCAACCTTGCATGCCCTGGTAGCTGACGCTGAAGGCAAGAGCCTTACTCTGGCTCAGCTTGGTGAGGTAGTCGCCCGCATCACCGATTATTATCATGATCACGGCTATTCGCTCGCGCGGGCGGTTATTCCGGCTCAAAGCATCAAAGATGGGGTGGTGCACGTAATCGTGGTCGAGGCACATTACGGCCAGATCAGGCTCGACAATCACAGCAGTGTGACGGACTCTTTGTTACAGCAAACGCTGTCTTCCCTGCAGCCGGGACAGGTTGTCAACCAGGCCGACCTCGATCATGCATTGCTGCTGCTGTCCGACATTCCCGGTGTCGCCAATACCGCGTTTTTGAAGCCGGGCGATGCGGTCGGCACTTCCGATTTACAGGTGCAGGCCAATGCGACGGCGCCGATCACAGCCAGCGTAACGCTGGACAATTACGGCAATCGTTATACCGGCATAGCCCGGCTTGGCGCAAACATCAATTTCATCGACCCGCTGCACCATGGGGATATTTTGAGTGTCAGTTTGCTGACCACCGGGGCCGACATGAATTACGGCAGCGTAAGCTATGAAACGCTGTTGAACGGTTTGGGTACGCGCGCGGGCGGATCCTATTCGGCTTTGGATTACACGCTAGGCAACACACTGGCTGCGCTTGATGGTCATGGTACGGCCGAAGTGGGAAGTATCTGGGGCAAACAACCGTTTATCCGCACGCCAGATACTAATCTCTACGGTGAGCTCCGTTACGATCACAAACAACTGGTCGATAAGATCGATGCCACAGATCTGGACATTGATCGGCATCTGGACAACTGGACCGCAAGTTTGAACGGCGATTGGATCAATACCTTTCTGGCCGGCGGCACAGGCGTCTGGAATATCGGACTGACGGCGGGGCGCGTTAATTTCGACAATGCCGCCGCGGAGGTGGCCGATTCGGCTACCGCTAAAACACAGGGTGCATTCACGAAATGGGCTGGAAATGTCTCGCAGCTGCAAAATCTGACAGGAAATAATGCGGTATATGTATCGCTCTCCGGTCAGTGGTCTAACGGCAATCTGGATGCTTCTGAAAAAATGGTGGCGGGTGGCGCCTACACGGTCCGTGCCTATGATATTGCGGCCATCTCTGGGGACAGCGGTGTGCTGGGCAGTCTCGAACTGAGACACAGCCTCGGACCAGCCTTCGGCGGTCAACTGCAAGTGCTGAGCTTCGTTGACAGCGAACATGTGACTGTCAACAAAAATTCCTGGGTGAGTGGCGCCAATGGTGCCACCTTGAGCGGTGCGGGCATGGGGCTCAACTGGTACGGACAGGATCAATGGCTTGCCAAGGCCTATATTGCCGCCCCGATAGGAACAACTCCGGTACTGGTAGGCAGTAATAATTCGGGCCGCGCATGGGTGGAAATCGACAAGGCGTTTTAGAGCCTGTCGGTGCGAATGCTGTGGCTGTCATGCTGGGTGAGTATTGTGAAAATTACCGACTTTCACCACAAATTATGCAGATAAATATGGACGAAGTGGTGACGACTTCAATAGAGTAAAATCCAGTTCCGGCGTGCCATGCCATTGTGCGAATTGATTGATACAGCCGACCACATCATTCGCCAGCGCCTGACTGACTTTGATGCCGTCTTCAAGATGCAGGCTCTTGATTTCAAATCGACCTTCCTGGCGATGTGCCTTGGCGTCCAGTCGTCCTATCAGCACGCCGCGTCTTAAGATCGGCAACGTAAAATAACCGTAACGTCTTTTTTCGGCGGGCGTGTAGCACTCCAGCTTGTAATCAAACCCAAATAATTCAATCGCGCGTTTTCTGTCCCAGACCACCGGATCAAACGGCGACAACAGACGGGTCGCGGTGGCTTTCAGTTTTCCTTCGAGCGCCAGCTGCAATAACGCGCCATGATCCGGATGTATATAGACCGGCGCATCCCAGCCATCGACAGCAGCGGTGACGAGCAGGCCCTGTTCAACCAGTCTGTCGGGATGATTGCCGGCATCCAGTTTGCCCATTCGAAAATAATCGGCAATCCAGTTCGCTTTGGCTATCCCCAATGCTTTGACCGCCAACAACACCTGCTGACGCTGACATTCCAGCGGGGCGATCAAATCACGCTTATCGTCCCAACCAGGATGCACCCGCTCGCGCAAATCGTAGACGCGTTGAAAGTTGTGTCGGCGCGCCACCATTAATTCGCCCATCGTGAATAACACTTCCAGCGAACGTTTTTCCGGCTTCCATTCCCACCAGCCGCCGGCTTTGCCATCGCGTCTGGCAAAATCCGCCGAACGTGCCGCACCGTTATCGCGAATATGTTTCTTGATCAGCTTGACTTCTTTTTTGTTTTCCGCCAGCCAGGTGTGGTTGAATTTCCAGCCCATGCCTTGCGGCGAAATCATTTGATGGCGATATAAATGGTAATCTTCAATAGGCAAAAAACTGGCTTCATGCGCCCAGTATTCAAACAGTTTTCCTTCCGCCAGCAATTCTTCCAGCCAGATGTTTTGGATATTCCCCAATCGACTCCACAACACCAGATACGGACTGCGCGCCACGACGTTGATGGTGTCGATCTGCAGCACCGCCATTTGGCGTATGGCATCCAGTACCTGCTGTTTGGTCGGCTTTTTCGGCGGCGGGGTCAGCAGGCTTTGCGCAGCCAGATGCAGATTGCGCGCAGCCTTAATGCTAAGAGTAGGCGTCATAACTTCAGGGATTGTCGGTCATTAATGCTTCGGCTTCGATTTCATCGAACAGGCCGTAATCCAGATGGCTGTTCATTTGTTCATCGTTGCTGCCGATATCTTTATAACGATGATTAAAGCGAAACGTGGACCATTGATAAACATGGCGGGCGCGGATATTTTGGCTGGTAGTTTCATCGACGCCGTCGATACTCAAAATTAATCGCGCTTCCAGTTTCTCCATGTCTTTGGCGCTTTTTTGATAGAACGGACTATGTTCATCGATCACATGGAATAAATTCCAGCCTAATGAAAACATCGGATGCTGATCGCGTTTCAGGGGCAAATCAATAATCTTCAAAAACCGGGAGTTTTCAGCAGTCGGTTCCTGACGCAGCAACCGTAATTTGGCCGAGGCTTCGGCAATAATATTCAACCGGGTATTGGCTATCCTTATCGACAGCACGTGTTCACCGTTGTGGCGATAGGTGACCGGATGTTTGGTAAACAGGATTTTTGCCTTGGGGCGGGAAAAGCGCGCAAACATCACGCCGGTAACCATCGCAATGCCGGACATGCCGGTAAAAATCTCCACGGTCGAGACCAGATGCGCATACACGGTTTGCGGATGCATGTCGCCATAGCCGACGGTAGCCAAGGTTTCCACACTAAAGAAAAAGCAGCCCCAGAATCCGCCAGGGTACAGATTGGCGATGCCATGACTGTCTAACGAATACAAGGCGGCAAAGACCAAATTTAAGCTGACGAAGAATGCGGCAAAGGTGGCAAAAAAAACCGGCCAGGTCGAGGTCATCGCATAGTGATACGAATCATGAAAAAAATGCCATTCAACGCCGTGCGTGATGAACTTGCGTCCCTCAATATTGACTTCGTGGATGGAGTTATGCGCGCTGTGTTTGGTCGTCGGTTTCGTCATGTTGGTTTTTTGGTTTGACGGAGGGAGTGAGAATATTAGCATTCGGCGATAAAATACGCGATTATCAATTGGAGGTCACATCCATGAAGTTCAGCCCAATTCTGCTCGATGTCGCAGAACAGATCGAATCCAAACGTCTGGTGCTGCGTGCCGTCATGCCGGGTGATGGTGCCCTGCATTTTCCTGCGGTGCAGGAATCGCTGCATGACTTACGGCTGCATCTGGGACATTTGCCGTGGGTGAAAGAGGAGCCGTCGCTGGCGAATTCGGAAAAATATTGTCGAAATAACCGCAGCAGTTTTATGCAGCGTGAGAATCTGGTTTATTTTATTTATTTGAAATCGGATCAGAGTTTTATCGGCGGGGTTGGCTTGCACCGCATAGACTGGGATATTCCTAAAGTCGAAGTGGGATACTGGTGTAGAAGCGGCGCGCAGGGTAATGGTTACATTGTCGAAGCGGTCAAGGCCATCACGGAATTTGCGTTGATCCAGCTCGCTGCCAAACGGGTTGAGATTTGCGCGGTGGATGTGAATGTCAGCAGCTGGAAAGTGGCGGAGCGGGCCGGATTTGAGCTCGAAGGTATTTTGCGCAATGCCACGCGCGACGGCGCGACCGATAAGCTGCAGGACATGCGTATCTATTCCAAAGTTGCCTGATTTGCCATGCGCGACCAGGCTTCTTCTTGTAGGTTGGGCTACGCTTCATCAGCCCAACACTCCACATTGGGCATCTTCTTCTTGTAGGTTGGGCTACGCTTCACCAGCCCAACGCGCTTTGATTTGAGGCTAACCGTAATTGGGAGGTGGAGCGTTGGGCTGGTGAAGCGTAGCCCAACCTACGAAGCGCACTAACCTTCGGATTGGGGTGGCGATAGAGTACAATGGCGCTTTTGCTTTACTCCGAAAATTACCATGTCTGATAGTCCACATTCCCCCAAAGTTGGTTTCGTTTCTCTCGGTTGCCCAAAGGCGCTGGTCGATTCCGAACAAATCCTGACCCAGTTGCGTGCCGAAGGTTACGACACCGCCAAATCTTATGACGGCGCTGACCTGGTGATCGTTAATACCTGCGGCTTTATCGACGCAGCGGTGCAGGAGTCGCTTGATGCCATCGGCGAAGCCCTGCATGAAAACGGTAAAGTCATCGTGACCGGCTGTCTGGGGGCCAAAAAGGACGCGCAAGGTCAGGACATGATCAGAGCCATCCACCCCAAAGTACTGGAAGTGACCGGCCCGCATGCGCTCACCGAAGTCATGACGGCGGTGCACAAACATTTGCCAAAACCGCACGATCCGTTTCTGGATCTGGTGCCGGCGCAGGGTGTCAAGCTCACGCCTAAACACTATGCCTATTTAAAAATTTCGGAAGGCTGCAATCATCGCTGCAGTTTTTGCATTATTCCATCAATGCGCGGCGATCTGGTTTCGCGCCCGATTGCGGATTTAATGCTGGAAGCAGAAAACCTGTTCAAGGCCGGCGTCAAAGAATTGCTGGTAATTTCGCAAGATACCAGCGCCTATGGCGTGGATGTCAAATTCCGCATGGGATTCTGGAACGGCAAGCCGGTTAAAACACATATGACGCAACTGGTCGAAGCACTGGGTGAGTTGGCGAAAAGTTATGGCGCCTGGGTGCGATTGCATTATGTCTATCCTTATCCGCACGTCGATCACATCATTCCACATATGCAGTCGGGTCTGATTTTGCCGTATCTGGATGTGCCGCTGCAGCATGCGCATCCCGACGTGTTAAAGCGCATGAAGCGCCCGGCCAGCGGCGAAAAAAATCTGGATCGGATACAGGTATGGCGGAAAATGTGCCCGGATATCACGATACGTTCCACTCTGATCGCCGGATTCCCCGGTGAGACCGAAGCCGAATTCAGCTATCTGCTGGATTTCCTGAAAGAAGCCGAAATCGACCGACTGGGTTGCTTTGCCTATTCGCCGGTTGAAGGCGCCACAGCAAACGCATTGGATAATCCGGTGCCGGAAGAAGTACGCGAAGAACGTCGCGGTCGTGTGATGGAATTGCAGGAACAGATTTCTAAAAAACGTTTGCAGGCCAAAGTCGGCAAGACCATGCGCGTGATTCTGGATGAAGTGAATCGCCAGGGTGGGGTAGGACGTTCTTCGGCTGATGCGCCTGAGATTGATGGCGTAGTGTATGTCAAGCCGCATTTTGAGCCGCATAAAAAACTGATGGTCGGTGAATTTGTCGATGTAAAAATCACTGCCTCCGATGCGCATGATTTATGGGCGGAACCGGTTTAACAGATTATTTTTTACCCTCATCGTTCTCGCCTGACACCGCGGGAGCGACGGTGAGCTCAGTTTCCCAGATATTTAAAAAAACATGAAACCACATCCAGCCACTAAAATTATTCATCCGGAATATTCCGCACCCGAAGGTTTTTCTGCATTCCCGACTGCGATCCATCACGCCTCGACCGTGCTGTTTGAAAACGTGGCGGCGATGCGCAGCAGTACCTGGTCCGATAAATCCAACTATACCTACGGCTTGCACGGCACACCCACTTCACGCACTCTGGAAGCGTTGCTCGCTGCCATCGAAGAGGGTCAGCACTGCATGCTGGCGCCCAGCGGTCTGGCTGCGGTGGCTCTGGTCAGTCTGGCTTTTTTAAAGACCGGCGACGATGTACTGATACCTGATAATGCGTATAGTCCGAACCGCGATTTAGGTAAATGGCTGGAGCGGGATTACGGGATCAGCGTGCGGTTTTACGCGCCTATGATAGGCGAGAATATCAGCACACTGATTCAGGACAATACCCGATTAATCTGGACCGAAGCGCCAGGCTCGGTCAGTATGGAAGTCGCGGATATTCCTGCAATCAGCAAGGCAGCCCGGGCGCGTGGCGTGCCGGTTGCGATGGATAATACCTGGTCGGCCGGCATTGCATTCAAACCGTTTTCGCATGGCGTTGATATCAGCGTACAGGCGCTGACCAAATATCAAAGCGGCGGCTCGGACGTGTTGATGGGTTCGGTGGTTACCCGTGACCAGAAATTACATGCGCAAATCGAAACCGTGCGGATGCGGCTCGGTATGGGCGTCGGCATGGACGACGTGTATCTGGTTCTGCGTAGTCTGGACAGCCTGCCGCTGCGCTTTAACGCGCATGACACGCACGCCAGAACTATCGCCACCTGGTTAAAAAGCCGTCCGGAAATCAGCAAGGTCTTGCATCCGGCGCTGCCGGATTGTCCGGGACATGAAATCTGGCAGCGTGATTTTACTGGCGCAGGCGGATTGTTTTCGGTGATCTTCGATGCGCGTTACACCGAGCAGCAGACCGATCAATTTGTCGATAGTCTGACGCTGTTTAAAATAGGCTATAGCTGGGGCGGCTCGCACAGTTTATGCATCCCGTATCGCATGAAAGAAATGCGTGAGAACTGGACAGGGCAGGGGCAGTTGGTCCGGTTTAATATCGGCTTGGAAGATGTGGCCGATTTAATCGCCGATATTGAGCAGGCGTTCGGCAAACTGTAGGGTTCGCCAAAATGTAGGTTGGGCTGCGCCTTATCAGCCCAACATTCAACGGCAAATAATGTGGAGATGTTTGTTTATTCTGGCGTGGAGTGTTGGGCTGCAGCCCAACCTACGACGCGCAGCCGAATGGTCGACAATCAAAACGCTTTTCGAGCAATGCGCTTTGAAAGCGTTTTTTATTTTGTGATGGAGTAATGATGGATGAAGCGCGGTTCGACAATATAGAAATCAAATTAACCCGTCAGGAAGATTTGCTGGAAACCTTGAATATGCAGGTCTATCGCCAGCAGAAAAAAATCGACGAGCTGGAAATGTTATGCTTGGCATTGGCAAAACGATTGAAAGAAGCATCGGTCAATCAAGGCCAGACCGGTTTGCCGCATGAAAAGCCACCTCATTATTAAACAGGAGAATCTACGAATGAATGATTTAGCGACTTTTGCCATTACAAAAAAATGGGCGGCTGCGCATCCGGAATTGCTACAGCTTTATTCACTACCGACTCCAAACGGCGTGAAAGTTTCTATCATGCTCGAAGAAATGGGCTTGCCATATGAAGTACATCTGGTGAGCTTCGACAGTAAGGATCAGCTGTCGCCGGAATTTTTATCACTCAGCCCCAATAATAAAATCCCTGCGATACTCGATCCGAATGGGCCTAACGGTCAGCCGCTGGCATTGTTTGAGTCGGGTGCAATCCTGATTTATCTCGCGGCAAAAAATGGACAGTTCCTGCCGGAAGATCTGGCAGCACGCTATGAAACTTTGCAATGGCTGATGTTTCAGATGAGCGGCATCGGGCCGATGTTCGGTCAGGTTGGTTTTTTTCATAAATTCGCCGGTAAAGACTATGAAGACAAGCGGCCGCGCGATCGTTACGTTGATGAAGCCAAACGATTGCTCGCCGTGCTGGAGCATAGATTAAGCGACCGGGACTGGATCATGGGCGACGAATATACGATCGCCGACATCGCGACGTTTCCCTGGGTGCGTAATCTGATCGGATTTTATGAGGCGGGTGATCTGGTCGGTATCAACAACTATCCCAACGTGCAGCGCGTGCTGAATAATTTTCTGCAACGCCCTGCGGTGATCCGTGGGCTGAATATCCCGAAGCGCGGGTGAGCCGACGCGGCTGTCGCCCGCAATCAAATTTGCTATTGTTTCAATGGATGAAATGATGTTTAATGCATCATTTCACGCTGCGGCCGGCGAGACTTCGTAGGTTGGGCTACGCTTCATCAGCCCAACATCCAACGGTAAATAATTGAAGGTAGTTGTTTATCTTGATGTGGAGTGTTGGGCTGATGAAGCGCAGCCCAACCTACGGGGTACGGCACGGCCTACTCAATTCTTCCATGGGACAGTGATGGTAACTAACGGCACAACAATCAGCAACAAAGACCGCATCTTCGCCATCGTCGGTGCCTCGTCAGGCAACCTGGTCGAATGGTTCGACTTTTACGTCTACTCATTTTGCGCCATTTATTTTGCTCCCGCATTTTTCCCCAGCGACAATCCAACTACCCAATTGCTCAACACTGCCGGGGTGTTTGCCGCCGGATTTCTGATGCGACCTATCGGCGGCTGGCTGTTCGGCCGTATCGCCGATAAAATCGGACGTCGCATCTCGATGATGATTTCAGTATTACTGATGTGTACCGGTTCGCTGATGGTCGCGTTTATGCCGACCTATGCCACCATCGGCGCACTGGCACCGGTGTTGCTGCTGCTGGCGCGTTTGCTGCAGGGCTTGTCGGTCGGCGGTGAGTACGGCACCAGCGCGACTTATATGAGTGAAGTTGCGCTGCAGGGGCATCGCGGTTTCTTCGCGTCGTTTCAGTACGTAACGCTGATAGGTGGACAGTTGCTGGCGGTGCTGGTCGTGGTGATATTGCAGCAGACATTGAGCTCGGATCAATTGCATGCATGGGGCTGGCGGATCCCGTTTGTATTGGGCGCCTGCGCGGCCCTGGTCGCTTTATATCTACGTAAATCATTGAGCGAAACCGCCTCAGATGCCGACAGAAAAAATAAAGATGCCGGTACCCTGGCCGAATTAATGAAACACAAAGCGGCGTTCATGACGGTAATAGGGTTTACTGCCGGCGGATCGCTAATCTTTTACACCTTCACCACCTATATGCAAAAGTACCTGGTCAATACCGCGCACATGAACCCCAAGACCGCCAGCGTCATCATGACCTGCGCACTGTTTTGCTATATGTTGATGCAGCCGGTGTTCGGCGCTCTGTCCGATAAAATCGGCCGGCGCGCCAATATGCTGTGGTTCGGCACTCTGGCGACCCTGTGTACCGTACCTATACTGCTGGCGCTAAAAGATATTGCGAATCCGTATGCGGCATTCGGATTGATTTTTGCTGCGCTGCTGATCGTCAGCTTTTATACCTCGGTCGGCGGTTTGATCAAAGCCGAAATGTTTCCGTCAGAAGTCAGGGCGCTGGGAGTTGGATTGTCTTACGCAGTAGGGAATGCGCTGTTCGGCGGCTCGGCAGAGTTTGTGGCCCTCATGCTAAAAGACCTGGGGTATGAATCCAGTTTTTACTGGTACGTCACGGTGATGTGTGCCATCGCCCTGCTGGTTTCCTATCGTATGAAATGTAGCAGCAAGGTCGGTTATCTGGTGAAAGCCGATTAATCTGACTCATACACAGAAAGTCGCAGCTTGAAGTTGCGGGTTGAAGTTTCGCTCTGCAGGGTGTAATTTGGTTAACGACTGAATAGTGCCTGTCTTTTGCCTGACACCGATCTACTACTTTTGTGGAAAACTATTTTTATTATGTCAATTTTCCGATTGAGCGTCGCAGCACGTTTTGTGCTGGTTTTGTTAATTGGATTACTTTTTCAGGCTGTCATCTCCGTCGTCTCCTTAGTCGATCTGAAGCAATCGATGCTGCGGGACCGAACCTCCGAAGTAAAACATCTGCTGGAAGCCGGGTATAGCACGCTGGTTTATTTTCATCAGCAATCCCTGGACGGCAAGCTCACTGAAGCACAGGCGAAACTGGCTGCCGCGGCAGTGGTGCGCAATATGCACTACGACGCGCATAACTATTATTTTATCTGGGACATGCAGGGCAATGGCATCGCCCATGGCGGCAACAGCAACTTTGAAGGCACCAATCTGTTAAGCGGACCCGATGTGGAAAAATATCCTGGTCCCTCGTATATGGTGAAAAAACTGCTGGACGTGGCGCGCGGTGCAGCCAAAGAGGGGATCGCCAGATATAAAATTCCCAAAGCCGGGCAGTCGATACCGCTGGATAAAATTTCGTATACCCGACTATTCGAACCATGGGGCTGGTCTATCGGCACCGGTGCTTACACGGACGACATTGACAGTGCGTTCAGAGAACGTGCGGTTGTCTTGCTCGCGGTGTTTTTTGCGCTGATGCTGATTGCCGGTATCGTTACCTATTACGTAGTGCATGATCTGGTGCTGGCAATGCGGCGTCTGTCGCTGCGGATTACCACCTTGACCAACGGTGAACTGCTCGGCGAGATACCAGACATCGAACGCAAGGATGAATTGGGCATTATGGCGCGTGCGCTGATGGTATTGCGTGATACCAGCAAGGAAGTCTCCGAACTGAAGCTGGATCATCTGACCGGCCTGCCAACCCGAAAATTATTAATGGACCGGATACGACAGTCCAAAGTGCGCAGCACGCGCAGCGGCCTGTATAACGCGTTAATCCTGCTGGATCTGGATAAATTTAAACCGCTTAACGATACCCATGGTCACGATGCCGGCGATAAATTGTTGAAGGAAGTCGCAGTCCGGCTGACCAAAGCGGTACGCGAAAGCGACACGGTGGCAAGGCTGGGTGGGGATGAATTCGTGGTGCTGCTGGTGGATTTAAGCGCGGATGAACACAAGGCCAAAGAGATCGCCACGAAGATCAGCGACAAGATTTTGAGTGTGCTGAATCAGGATTATTACCTGGGCCATATCGTGCACCACTGCACCGCAAGCCTGGGCATGACGCTGTTTATCGGCAAGGCGATTCCGGCCGATGATTTGTTAAAACAGGCCGATATTGCCATGTATCGATCCAAAGTGGTGGGCAGTGAAGTTTGCCATTTCTTTGAGGAAGAGAATCCGGATGTCAGCGCGGAGCAAAATAATTTTGAAAAGGAATTGAGTATCGGGCTGTTGCAGCAGCAATTCGTGTTGCATTACCAGCCCGTGGTGGGCATTGATGAAAAGATAGTAGGCTGCGAAGCGCTGATACGCTGGCAGCATCCCACTCGCGGCTTGCTGAAGCCCGCGCAGTTTTTAGCCCTGGCCGAGAAAAAAGGATTGACGACGCCGCTGGGAAATCTCGCCCTGGAAATGGCCTGTATGCAGATCAGCGCCTGGGCCAAAAAGCCGGAACTTGCCGAATTAAAGGTATCGGTCAATATCGGCGCCCATCATTTCCGTCGCGCGGAATTTGTGGATCAGTTGCTGGCGATCATACAGCGCACGCGTATACATCCGGGTCGGCTGATATTGGAATTGCCCGAGCAGGTGCTGGCCAATAATATTGCCATCGTCATCGAAAAAATGATGGCGCTCAGAACCTTGGGTATCGGTTTTGCGATCGATGATTTTGGCAGTAGTTATTCGCCACTCTCGCATTTGCCGCAGTTGCCGATACAGGAATTAAAAATCTGCCCGGCGTTTGTCCAGCATGTGTTTGCCGATACCAGCAGCCTGGCGACGCCGAAAATGATTTTGTCGCTGGCACAAAGTCTGGGGTTACATGCGGTGGCGGTAGGGGTTGAAACCGAGGCGCAGCAGGCATGTCTGGTGCAGGCGGGTTGTACCAGTTTTCAGGGATTTCTGTTTTGCGAGCCGTTGAGCGCCCTGGATTTTGAACAGTTTGTGCAACGGTGATTTCTTTGGGGCGCATCGTAGGTTGGGCTGAATCTCGTTGGGCAGAATCTTGTCGGTTGGGCTGAATCTCGTTGGTTGGGCTGAATCCCGTAGGTTGGGCTACGCTTCACCAGCCCAACACTCAGCCTCAAATACGCAACCACATTCGATTTAAGGGACGTTGGGCTGGTGAAGCGTAGCCCAACCTACGACTCTACGACCCGATTCAAAGAATGTTGGGCTGGTGAAGCGCAGCCCAACCTACGAGATTCAGCCGAACCTGCAACGACCTCAATAATTGTCAATGCGCCGCACCGGCATCAACCGCAGCACCGCCTCTGACCGGGCGCGCCAACCAGACCACGCCTATTAATACAATAAAAATAATTGCCGACACATAGAAAATATCATCAGCTGCCATCATAAAAGCCTGTTGATCGATGGCGCGATTAATTACTCCCAATGCCTGTTGCTGGTTTAGTCCGACACCCTGCAAATTAGTCAGCGCGTCGGTCGCCGGCAGATTGGCCAGAGAGATTTTTTCGGCCAGATGCGCATGATGCATGGCCGCACGATTTTCCCAGACTGAGGTAACAATCGAGGTGCCAAAAGCACCGGCCGTAATCCGTGCAAAATTCGACAGCCCCGAAGCGCTGGGGATTTTGCTTTGCGGAAGGCCCGATAACGTCAATGCCACCAACGGTATAAAGAAGAACGCCATTGCGACACCCTGCACAAAAGTCGGTATCAGGATCGTCGTCATGTCAGCATTGGTATTGAACAGAGAACGCATCCACAACACCAGCGCAAACACTAAAAACGAGATCGTCGACAGAATCCGCGGGTCGACTTTGCTGATACTTTTTCCGACAAAGGGTGACAAAATAATCGCCATTACGCCGACCGGTGCCAACACCATACCTGCCTGTGTCGCGGTGTAACCCATATACTGTTGCAACCATAACGGCAGCAGCACCACGTTACCGAAGAATACACCGTAAGCTAATGACAGCGACACGGTGCCGGTCCAGAAATTGCGACTGGCGAATAAATGCAGATCCACGACAGGGTGCTCATCAGTCAGCTCCCACGCAATAAAGAAGGCAAAACCGACCACCGCGATGACGGCCAGCGTAATGATCGTGCTGGAATTGAACCAGTCCAGCTCCTTGCCTTTATCCATCATGATCTGCATGGACCCGACCCACACCACCAGCAAAAATAGGCCGACTTTATCGATAGGCAGTTTATGGACGATGGATTCGCGATGCTGGTAAATACTCCAGGTAATACCTGCAGCTACCAGACCGACCGGGATGTTGATATAGAAAATCCACGACCAGGTTATATGGTCGGTAATCCAGCCGCCCAATAGCGGCCCCATCACCGGCGCAACCAGTGTCGTCATCGCCCAAAGTGCCAGTGCCGTACCTGCCTTGGCCTTGGTATAACTGGAGAGCAGCAGCGACTGTGACAGCGGAATAATCGGCCCGGACACCGCCCCCTGCAAGACGCGAAAAGCGATCAACGATTCAATGTTCGGTGCGAAGCCACATAACCACGATGCCAGAATAAACAGCAGAATGGCACTGATAAATAAACGCACCTGACCGAAGCGTTGCGTAAGCCACCCGGTCAGTGGGATCGAAATCGCATTCGCCACTGCAAATGAGGTAATTACCCAGGTTCCTTGCGAAGGGGAGACGCCCAAATCGCCGGAGATGGCCGGAATCGACACGTTAGCAATCGATGAATCCAGCACAATCATAAATGTTGCCAACGCCAGCGCAAAGGTACCCCATGCCAGCGTGGCACCTGTGAGCGGCGGATATTCGATATGGTCCAGTGCCGGCTTGCCATTGCCGCCATTGCCACCATTGTTGGAATTAGTAGCCATGCTTATTTACTTGTTTTATCAGCAGATTTGTCACCCAGATTACTGGCGATGATTTTTTGAATTTCCGCATCGATGACGGCAGAATCCGATGGAATCACTTCTGCCGATTTGGTATTGTCGGTCGTAGTAGCCAAGGCCTTGCCGGACTGATCGGTGATTTCAGCATCCGCTTCCATCGACAAACCAATACGCAGCGGATGTTCAGCCAACTCTTTCGGATCCAGCTTGACGCGCACCGGAACGCGCTGTACTACCTTGATCCAGTTACCGGTCGCATTTTGTGCCGGCAGCAATGCAAAAGCAGCGCCGGTACCGACACCCAAACCTTCGATAGTGCCGTGGAACGGTGTATTTTTACCGTACATGTCGGCGACTAATTCAACCGGCTGACCGATACGCATTTTGCGCAACTGGACTTCTTTGAAGTTGGCATCGACCCACAACTGATCCATAGGAATCACCGCCATCAACGGTGTGCCCGCCTGGATGCGCTGACCCAACTGCACAGTACGCCGCGCGACATAACCGGTCACAGGGGAGATCAGGTTGGTACGCTGAAAGTTGATATACGCTTCGCGGAATTTGGCCGCCGCACGCATCACGTTAGGATGATGTTCGACACGCACGCCGGAGGTCAGCGTTTTGTTGGACGCCAATTGCTCTTGCGCTGCCAATACACCGGCAACGGCAGCATCATGCGCACTTTGCGCCGTGATCAGATTTGCCTTGGCATGTTCCAGTTCCTCGCTGGATACCGCACCGATACCGGCGACGGACTGGCGCCGCGCCAGATCTTCTTTGGCGCGTGCCAACTCATTTTTAGTGCGACTGATATCGGCTTCACGCAGGCTGACATTCGCTTCAAAGGTGTCGTTGTTGGCATACAGATTACGCACTTCACGCACTGTCTGCGCCAGTTGGGCGCGTGCCTGATCCAGCGCGACCTGAGCATCTGCTCCATCCAGTCTGACTAACACCTGACCGGCGCGCACGAAGTCGGTATCCTGCGCATTGATTGCTGCAACGGTACCTGCAATTTGCGGTGTAATCTGGACGATATTGCCTGATACGTAGGCGTTATCTGTGGTTTCATGCTTGCCGTTATTGATGATCCAATACACGCCGTACACCAGACCGACTATGGCGACAACGCCACCGATGGTCATTAAAGCGGTTTTACGTTTGCCGTTAGTCGGGACATTTTTTTCTGCTGAGTTATCCATATTTTTTCCTGTAAGCTTTAATTCAAAAAAGTAGGTTTAATTTGTTTTTGCAGAGTCAGCCTGCGCAGTGTTCTTATTCGATGCGTTTTCATCAAAGCCACCGCCCAGCGCACGGATTAAATTCACGTTTAATTCAACGGCACGCGTTCTCAGATCAATCGATGCACTTTGCTGCGCCAGTAGCGCAGTTTCCGCATTCAGTACTACTGCGTGATTAACCAGTCCGGCTACTTCGCGCTGTCGTGCAATCTCATGCACGGACTCGGCATTGTGCAGCAGTTCGGACTGCTGTTTTTCCTGAAGTGATAACGAACGTAATGAGCTCAACTGGTCGGCCACGTCGTGCACCGCTTCAATCAAAGTCTGGTTATAACTTTCTACGGCCAGATCGTACTCGGCAGTTTTGCTGCTTAGGTCGGCGCGCAAACGACCGCCGTCAAATATCGGCAGGCTGATGGCTGGGCCAACGCCGTAGTCTTTGCTGGTGCCATCTAACCAGTGCGAAAATCCCAGGCTCATGAAGCCGCCAAATGCAGTCAGATTGATGTTGGGGTAAAACTCGGTCTTGGTCGCGGAGATCAGTTTGCCTGCTGCTTCGACCCGATCACGCGCTGCAGATATATCGGCACGACGTCCAATCAATTCAGCAGGTATCGAATCCGGGGTGCTAAACACAACATGGTCAGGCAGGGTAGCAACGATATCCTGCGTTGCCTGCGGACCTTTGCCGATCAACGCTGCCAGAGCATTGCGCGATAAACTGATTTGTTCATCGAGCTTGATCAGGTCTTCACGGATGGCCGGCACGCCCTGTTTGGCAATCTGCATGTCCTGTTTGGTTTCTAACCCGGCAGCCAGTCGTTGATGGGTCAGATTGAACAGTTCTTCGCGTTGCGCCAGCGTGTGTTCCAATATTTTTTTCTGTTCCAGACAACGCGCCAGGGTGAAATAACTTTTTGCCACGCTGGTTTCAATCAATAACTGCGCAGACTGGATTTCCGCCCGCGCGGCTTTTTCATTACTTAATGCCGCAGCCAATACATCGCCGTTCTTGCCCCAGAAATCAAATTCGTATTTGGCGTTGACCATCAACGAATTGGTTGAATAGATATTGCCAGCGAATGGCGGCGGGTAGATATAGTTTTCCGTAAAATGCTCCGGCTGCATGCTCAGCCCGACCCCGACTTCCGGGTAGCGATTGGCACCGGCGGCATCGGCCAGCGCGGCCACTTTGCTCAAACGCGCCTGGGCCACTTTGATCGTGGGATTTTTTTCCAGTGCCTGCTGCATTAGCTTGTTCAGTACCGGATCATCCAGTACTTCCCAGGCACGCGTAGTAGGCCACTGGATAGAAGCGCTGGCCATCGATAAATCGCTAGTGGCAGTCAGGTTGGCCTGCGGATTAATGCCCGAATAGCTGACGCATCCGGCTAATGCCAAAGCGGCGAGCAATGGCGTGCTGCGTTTTAAAAATTGAGATGTCATACCAGGTCCAGAGTCGATGATTGATTAAGTTGATTGGCCATTCGCCAACATACGGTTCAGAAAACTTTTCAGAGTATCTACTTCACTCTGGCTAAATCCTTTTAAGTGATGATTCATCACTTTGCATAAATCTTTTGGTATTTTTTTACAGATGCGCAAACCTTCATCGGTCAGCGTCACATACACGACGCGGCGATCCTGCTCGCAACGCGTTCTTTCTACCAGACCCTTTTTTTGCAGGCGGTCCAGCATGCGGGTAGTTGCGCCGGTATCCAGGCAGCTTTCTTTAGCCAGGGTTGCGGCGGTGTTGACGGTGCCGTAATAAATCAGCAATAGCGGTTTCCATTGCATGGCAGTCAGGTCGTGTTTTTGCATTTCGACGTCGATCATCTTGTGAAACGACGCATGCACATTGCGCATCATGAAGCCTACGGTTTCCGCATACACGTAATTGTCAGGCGTGTAAAACTCAATGATTCCCTTGTTTTCTGCGGAGCCTGATTTTGATGGGGTGACTTTAGACATGATGATGTTGATGGCCTTGGTGACGGCAGTTACGCGATAATTCAGCGAAGTCGTGACAGTAACTGCTTAGGCAGCTATTGTCAAGGCAGTTTATTTATTGCGAGTAGTTTTTTATGGAAAAGGCAATGATGGCGTTGACGTTTCGATAGCATGGTGCGGCATGTATACATTCCAATTAAATTGGCTGCCCGCCCAGATAAATGCGTATGGAAACGCCAACGTGTGCCGATTAAAATGCCAGCTTTTCTGCATATCATTTATGACTCCTATCGCAAATCACGCCGCGCAAGCGACAACTCCGTTGCTAAACCATGCAATTCCTTTAGCGCTATTGCAGGTCGAACAAAATCATCAGCCACCGCATCCTCCAGGTCCGAATTCATTGGTTCAATTTGCAAGATCTGCAATGGGAAATCTGCTTGGCGGTATGGGAGTCAAATTTCTCTCCGGGGCTATGATAGGCGCCGGTATTGTCCTGATTCCAGCCGGAATCGGCGTGGGACTGATTGCGGGAGGCATCGTTTTATGGGCAATGAGCACCGCGCTGAGAATTGCTGCGTGCGAGGACGGCGACCATCAGTCTGTCGGAGAGCATCTGTTTATTTCACTGCTTCAGTGCGGATACGGAATGTGTTGCGGATATGGTTTTGTTATGGGGGCTGTCGGGTTGAAAATTATAGTTTCAGCATTCGTCGGTGCAGGTTTTTATGCTGACATTAACGCGATTTCAACCAGGCAGCGGCATGAACCTGATCCTGCTACCGATGCGATCGCCGCAAGGTTGCGTGAAGTTTTTGCCGAAAATCGTTACTCCGTTACAGCCTATCGCACGGTCGATGGTGGTCAGCAAGCCATAGAAATCAACCTGGCAGAAGATGAGCAGGGTGGGGTGGACTTTATTACGCTTACGCCCGCCACCAGAGCGCCTGCTGAAGGAGAACCTGAAAAGGAATGGGTGGCCCTGGCAACCGACTCTGCTCGCAGACATTTCTCTTTGTGTGAATGGTCTACTGTTTACAATCCGGACTGTAGCTACAGGATGGCACGAAATCCGGTAACTCAGGCGCCGATGAGCGACGACATGATTATGAAAGGCCGGGATTTGTTGGCCTTGTTAAATGGGGTGGCGCCGACCTAGAGGTGCAATGGATGACGGTAAAGCGAAACGTGTGCGGTTATCTAGAATTTGTCTGCACGCGCGACATATAGCCCAAACTTGTCGATATCCACATTGCCGCCACTGACTATTACACCGACCCGCGCGCCGGACACATCCACGACCTTTTGCATCACTGCCGCAGCGGCAAGACAGCCTGTCGGTTCCACCACCATTTTCATGCGCTCGGCAAAAAAACGCATTTGCGTGCATAACTGGTCATCGGTGACGGTGACGATTTCTTTGACATGCGCCTGAATAATCGGGAAGGTTAACAGTCCGACCTGCTGGGTCTGCGCGCCGTCGGCAATGGTGGCAGGCAGGGGGATATGTACGCGCTGCCCGGTGCGTAATGACTGCTGGACATCGTTGCCGAGTTCAGGCTCTACACCGATCACCACACAGCGCGGCGACAAATGGGCAGCGGCGATTGCGCTACCGGCGATCAGGCCACCGCCGCCGGTGCACACAAATAAATAATCCAGCTCACCGACTTCATCGAACAATTCTTTGGCGGCAGTCCCTTGTCCTGCAATCACGTCCGGATGATCGAACGGCGGCAGCAGGGCCAGTCCGCGCTGCTCTACAATCTGCGCTGCGACCATCTCGCGGTCTTCGACGCCGCGCTGATACATAATGACTTCTGCGCCGTATTCGCGCGTCGCCGCTATTTTCATCATCGGCGCGTCGTGCGGCATGACGATGCATGCCTGTACGTTCTGCAGGCGTGCAGCCAGCGCGATTGCCTGAGCATGGTTACCGGATGAGAAAGCCAGCACGCCGCTCCGTTTTTGTTCGCTGGTTAATTTGCTGATGGCGTTATACGCGCCGCGAAATTTGAATGCGCCCATCCTCTGAAAATTTTCGCATTTAAAAAATAATTTTGCGTTGCAGTGCAGGTCGGCCTGGGTTGAAGTCAGTACCGGCGTGCGATGCGCAATGCCTTTTAATACATGAGATGCGTTAAAAATATCTTCGTAGCTGACAGCAAGTGGGGGAGTGCTCATGGCGGCCTCAAAAATTGTGAAACATGAATTGTGCTACATGAATCGGCAGCAGATTTTACCAGTCTTAACCGTTATTATAAAGTCAGTACATCTGACGGACGGTGGTTGGTTTGAGTTAAAATGAGCCTTCCAATTTTTTCAGGAGCAGTAATCATGATCAAGCACATCGTTATGTGGAAATTAAAAGATTACGCCGAAGGCGCCGATAAAATCAGTAATGCCAACAAAGTCATCGCCCTGCTGGAAACTTGCAACAATCTGGTGCCAGGCATGTTGAAACTGGAAGCGGCGTTGGCGACGCCGGCGTTGGAAGCGACTTACGACGTGCTGTTGTATACCGAATTTGCCGATAAGGCGGCACTGGATGCCTATCAGGTGCATCCGACTCACCAGGCAATCAAGCCGTTTATCGGGGCGGTTCGCGCAGAGCGTCAATGTATGGATTATCAGGTTGGATAAATGAATTTAGCAAAATCAACGTATCAGCGTATCGTTTTAGTTTCGCGCCCCAAGGGCATGCCAACCGAAGAGAATTTTGAATTACAAACCTTGCCGCAGCCATCTCCGGATAGTCTGGGTGAGGATGAAGTCCTGGTCAGCAATCACTATTTATCGTTAGATCCTTATATGCGCGGCCGCATGTCCGCACTGAAAAGTTACGCTCCGTCGCAGGTTCTCAATGAAACCATGATAGGCGCGACGGCTGGTGTGGTGGTGGCGTCGAACTATGTCGGACTTAAGAAGGGCGACACCGTCACCGGTCATCTGGGCTGGGCTGAAATGGGCGTCATCAATGGGCAGCAGCTGCGACGTATCGACACGGAAAATATTCCGTTGAGCGCCCATTTGGGCATATTGGGTATGCCGGGCGTAACGGCATGGTATGGCGTGAATGTGATCCTGAATGCGCAGCCGGGCCAGACCCTGCTGGTGTCCGCCGCCGGTGGTGCGGTGGGCAGCGTGGTGGGGCAGCTGGCCAAATTAAAAGGATGTCGTGTAGTCGGGATTGCGGGCGGCGCGGAAAAATGTCGCCACGCGATTGAACACCAGGGCTTTGATGCCTGCATCGATTATAAACAGATGGGTTCAAAGGATTTAGATAAGGAGTTCGTGCTGGCTTTGTCCCAGGCGGCACCGGAAGGCATAGATTTATTGTTTGAAAATGTCGGCTCGTCAGGATTCGATGCGGCGCTGGCCTGTCTGAATCCGCACGCGAAAATTGCCTTGTGCGGCATGGTCGCCGGTTATAACAGTCGTGCTGAACCACTTAAAAATGCCGGTAAGCTGCTGACCATGCGGGCGACGTTACAGGGATTTATTATCACTGAACAGTTGGATAGTTGGCCGCAGGCGATCGCTGAATTGACTGAGCTGGTGATCAATAAAAAATTGGCATGCCGCGAAACAGTGGCGGCCGGATTGGCTGCCGCACCCGGCGCATTTATCGGTATGTTGAATGGTCAGAATTTGGGTAAGCAGTTGGTTCGGCTCGCGGATTAAGCCCTGTAAATAAGCGACCCATATTTTCGTTGCTAGTTAGTCTTGCATTTAAATTAATTTGACGGCAGCGGAATTCAGTCGGAAAAATAGTGGCGCGGTTGGCCAAATTTATCCTAGACTGATCATGCAAGCTGGCGCAGTTGGACCCCCCATTGAGGATGTTAATTCATGTCACAGCACGTAAGCGCCGGATTTGACCGGCAAAGGGTCGACGTATCAAGCACCATATTAAGCGCCGTATCAGGCGCAGTCTTCGCATCGACGCTCGCGCTGTTATGGTCGCCGGCAGCGCATGCTGCCTCGTTGTCGGTTCAGGTTACCGATAGCGCCGGTATGCCTCTGGAAGACGCGGTGGTGTACGCCGAACCGGAAGCAGGCGAACTGAAATTGAAAGCGCCGGCGCATATCGTCGAGATCGCACAAAGAAAACGGCAGTTCATCCCTCTGGTCACGGTGGTGCAGGCGGGGACTGAAATCAGTTTTCCGAACTACGACACCGTTAAACATCACGTGTATTCATTTTCGCCGGCCAAGCATTTCGATTTGCCGCTGTATTCGGGCAAAGCCGCCGAGCCGCAACTATTTGATAAAGCCGGTACGGTGGTGTTGGGCTGCAATATCCACGACAAAATGATTGCGTATGTGCAGGTGGTGAGTACGCCCTTTTTTGCCAAGACCGATGCGACCGGTAAGGTCAATCTGGATGGACTCCCCGCCGGAAAATTTCATCTCAGGGCCTGGCACTATAATTTGCCGCCGTTGAATCAGGTGGTCACGCAGGACATTACACTGAATGACGGTGAGAATGCGGCAGGCTTTAAGCTTGCCGTGATTAAAAAAGCGCCCGCAATGTCCACCTCCAATTCCGATTATTAAGCCATGCATTTTAAAACCCTGGAAAGTCGCATCGTCAGCTTATTTCTTGCTCTGATTTTGATTGGGCAGGGAATCAGTTTTTTTGTGATCCGACACGGCATCATCGTCAACGAACAGTCTGCCATCCACGACCAGTTGGAATTGGGCGTACCGCTCTTTAAACGTCTGCTCGAACAAAAGGCGCAGGCCCTGACCGCCAGCGCCAGAGCGGTTGCCAAAGATTATGGCTTCCGTCAGGCGATAGCCTCGAACGACAAGGAAACGATAGAGTCGGTGCTGGCGAATACGCAGGAGCGCATCGACGCGTCGCTGGCGTTATTTATCGGTCTGGATGGCCAGATCAAAGCTACCACCACCAGGCAGGCGCCCGGAAATCTGGAAACATCGATTTTGCAGTTGATCAATCAGGCCGAGCAAAATGACGGGGCGGTGGGGGTCAGCATTTATCAAAATCAGCCGTATCAAATTCTGCTCATACCCGTGCGCGCACCGATCAGCATAGGCTATATCGCCATGGCATTTCCGCTGGACGGCAAACTGGCCAAGGAAATGCGCGGCCTGTCCTTGCTGGACGTGACGTTTATGGTGAGCGGTCCGCGCGGTGAGTGGATAGCCGATGACTCAACTTTATCCCGAGAAAACGCCGACAGCATCGCCAGCCAGCTAACGACGCAGTTTGCCGAAGCACCTGAATCGGCTTCCGCCGGATCGATGACGCTGCAACTGAATCGGGGTGACTACAGCGCGCATATTTTGACGCTGGCGAAAGTGGCCAATCAAAATGCGATAGTCGTGTTCCAGCGCTCTATCGACGAAGCGATAGCGCCGTATAAAAAATTGCAGCTGGACCTGATCATCATTACTTTTGTGGTGACCCTGATCGCCTTTCTGCTTAGTTTTTTTGCCGCCCGCAGTATCGCCAGTCCCTTGCGCGAACTGACGGTCGTCGCCAAGCGACTGGGTGACGGTGATTATCAAAGTCCGGTTGATATCAAGGGCGATGACGAGATACGCGATCTGTCGATTGCCTTTGAAAGCATGCGCGACGGTATTGCCAAACACGAAGAAGCAATCAAGCGTCTGGCGTATTGGGACACGCTCACCAATCTGCCGAACCGCGCCCAGTTTGCCGTTCTGCTTGAAGAGGCGATTGCAAAATCACATGCGCAACGCACTACCTGCTATATGTTAATGATGGATTTGGATCGCTTTAAAAACGTCAACGATATACTCGGACATCGCTTCGGCGATCAACTGCTGATCCAGGTGGCGCAGCGTCTGACTGACACCGTGGGGGAACAATTCCCGGTGGCGCGCTTGGGCGGTGACGAGTTTGCCGTGCTGTTGCAGGGACTGACCGGTCAGCAGGCGCAGGAAATTGCAGCGCGAATTTTGCGCGCGCTGGAACTGCCCATGACGCTGGAAGATCAGAATGTAGATCTTGGTGCCGGTGTCGGTGTCGCTGGCTACCCGCTACATGGCACTGACGCAGAATCGTTGATGAGCAGGGCGGAAGTGGCGATGTATTGTGCAAAAATCGGCGGGAACGAAGCGGTGCTGTATGACCCCGCGCTCGACAAAACCAGCGATCAGAATTTATCGCTGCTGAGCGAGTTGCGCCGCGCGTTGGAGCGCAACGAATTCCGCATGTATGTGCAGCCTAAACTGTCGTTAAGTACCGGCGAGTTTATCGGTTTCGAATCGCTGGTGCGTTGGCAGCATCCCGAAAAAGGCATGATTTATCCCGATCACTTTATTCCGTTTTCCGAGAAAACCGGATTTATCCGCGCGCTGACGCGCTGGATGCTGGAGCAGTCGGCCATCCTGTGTCAGGAGTTAAACGCTCAGGGAATTCAGGCCAAAATTTCCGTCAACCTGTCGACGCGCGATTTGCTTGATCAGAATTTGCCGACGCTGTTTTCCGATCTGATCAACCGTTATCATATTTCGGCGAAATCATTTTGTCTGGAAATCACCGAGAGTTCGATTATGGATGATCCGGTGCGTGCGCTGACGACACTGGAAAGATTGCACGCAACCGGCGTGGAATTATCGATCGACGATTTCGGCACCGGCTATTCATCACTCGCGTATTTAAAACGTCTGCCGGTAGATGAACTTAAAATCGATAAATCGTTTGTGATCAATATGGAGAGCGATGCGGACGACGCAAAAATTGTGCGCTCGACGATAGATCTCGGTCACAACATGGGCTTGCGCGTGGTGGCAGAGGGAATAGAAACTGAAGTGGCCTGGCATCTGCTGGCGAAGATGGGGTGTGATCAGGGACAGGGATATTTTATGAGCCGCCCGATAGCTGCAACGCAGTTGGTGGAGTGGATTGCGAACTGGGTGCCGCCGCAACAGCGGGAAGTAAGTCAGGTTGCCAGCTAAAAACCAAGCACCGCCTGAAATCTGAATGTAGTCGCATGCGTATCATCAAAAACGTCAAACAAAATCGCCGCGTTGTAATTAATCACCTTGTTGTCGCCTAAATCGACTTTGCCAAATAAGGCCGGCCCAATGCGGTGTGATTGTTGATCCTGCGGCGCCCAGTGGTTCCATTGTCCGAACTCGCCAAATCCCTGTATGCCAACATCAACCGGTGCATTGATATGCTGTTTGATTTGCCATTGGTAACCCATTTGCATGGCATTCGAAAATTCGGCGTAATAATTACGTTGGAACAGCAGGTTAACATTTACGCGGGTCAAACCGAATTCGGTTTGCAACAACGGCCCAAACGCCAATTGTTCGCCGGCGCTTCTGTCGTGTTCGTATTCAATTTCTGTGTATAGGCCGAGATCGAACGGCATATCGGAACCGGTTAGGTTAAATGTATTCTGTAAAGCTGCAGAATCGAATTCGATAGATGCACTGCCGGTTTTTGCGTAGCTCACATACAGTTCGCTAAACCAGTAATCAGTCAATCCGTAGCCAAGTCCCAGAGTGCCGGCGCCCTGACTCGGCTGACCTTGTTGATTAAAGCTGCCGATTTTAAAATCGAGCTGTCGCTGCCCGTTTTCTGAGTAGGTGGTAAAAATGCTGTCGTCCGGATCCGCCTGTGCCGGGTTTGAAATTACAATGATGGCTAAAGAAGCACATGCAAAAAATATTTTCATAACGACATTGCCGGTTAAAATTCCGTGGTTCCCGTGGTTCCCGTGGTGTAGGTTGGGCTACGCTTCATCAGCCCAACACTTCACGCACAGATAAACAAACACTCCCAAATTATTTGAAGCTAAATGTTGGGCTGGTGAAGCGTAGCCCAACCTACAATTCCACAATCCTACAATTCCAGAATTCCACAATCCCACAATCCCACAAGCTGACAATCCCACAAGCTGACAATCCCACAAGCTCACAATCCGTCACTCAATCAGCTGATTCTTGATCGCATAATGAGTCAGCTCCGCATTATTCTTCAACCTCATTTTCAGCAACACACGCGAGCGATATTCGCTGATGGTTTTGACCGATAGCGACAACTCTCTCGCAATATCGCTGACTGCCTTGCCCGACGCGATCAAGGTCATGGTTTGGTATTCACGATCCGACAAGGTCTCATGCAGACTGAGCCGGTGCTCTTCATCGATATGATTGGCCAATTCCTGCGCAACCGAGGCATTAATATATTTTAAGCCGAGCGCCACCTGGCGTATTGCGCTGACCAGTTCTTTGGGCGCACTTTGCTTGTTAAGATAACCGGAGGCGCCGGCTTTCAGCGATCTGATTGCATATTGATCTTCCGGATGCATCGATAACATGACCACCGCAATGTCGGGTAGTTCTTTTTTGATCTGTTTTAATATTTCGATACCGCTTTTGTCGGGCAGCGCAATATCCAGCAGCAAAACATGATACGGATGCTCGCGACACATTTTAACGGCGGTTAAACCACAATCGGCTTCCCCTTTGACGACGATATCTTTCGTGTCCGACAGTATCTGTTTTAACCCTTCCCTGACAATTGCATGGTCATCTGCAATGATGACTTCTATAATGGCGTGCTCTTTCATCGTTTGTCTCTTGGCCTGTGGATTCATTATTATAGTTGATGAAGACCCGCCAATAAACTAACACACTAATTAAAAGCATGGTCGATACTTCGGCGATGCATTGCCCATTTTGCAGTAAAAGGAACCACAGCAATGAGTACCACACCCGACAATCAGGACGACGATGAGGAACAGCCCAAAGGTTTGCAAATTCCTCCCGGCGCGAAAAATTACATTACCATGGCTGGCTATCAGGCCATGCGCGGCGAGCTGTTGGAGCTAATCGACGTCGCGCGACCTGAAGTGGTCAAGATCGTGCACTGGGCTGCGTCGAACGGGGATCGTTCGGAGAACGGCGATTATATTTACGGCAAGCGCCGTCTGCGCGAAATCGACAGGCGTATCCGGTTTTTAACCAAGCGCCTGGATCTGGCCGAAGTGGTTGAGCCCAGCATACACCACGGCTCCGATCAGATTTTTTTCGGTGCCACGGTACGTTATGAAACTCAGACCGGAGTGGAGCATGAGATCACCATCGTCGGCGTGGATGAGTTCGATCCGCTGCGCGGCAAAATCAGTTGGGTCTCGCCGGTTGCCAGAGCGCTCAACAAGGCGGTGGAAGGGGATACGGTTAAACTGCAAACGCCCTCCGGCATTGATGAGCTGACTGTGCTTGAAGTGACTTATCCGGCACCGTGACGGCTACTTATTTACTAAGTCATTCACTGAATAGGTCAACAATCAAATTCCTGAGCCACTGATTGCCATGATCCTGATTAAAGCGTCGATGCCAGAATATATTCGTCTGCAATTCAGGCAGCCGTAGCGGCGAAGCCTGAAACGCCAACTGAAATGGCAGGGCAGCCGCTTCGGCCAGCTTTTGCGGCACGGTCACCAGCAGATCACTGTTGGCGATGATGTAGGGTACCGCAGTAAAGTGCGGCACACTGAATTTTGCCTTGTTCAGCACTCCGGCTTTTTCTAAATCGTGATTAATGCGGTCATACGGACTTTCGCTGGAATCGACGATCAGGTGCTGTGCCGATAAATATTTTTTCTGCGTCAGCGACTCTGTGGCCATAGGATGTCCGGCGCGCATCATCACTACATACCGCTGCTTGAACAAACGCCGCTGAAACAGCGCGTCGGACATTTCTTTAAACGCGCCGATGGCGATATCGATTCTTCCAGCGCCCATATCCGACATCAGATTCAGACTGTTGGTGCGCTCGGTGCGGATTTTGACTTGCGGTGCCAACCGGGCGCACTGCTGGATCAATCTGGGCATGAAATACAGTTCGGCCACATCGGTCAGTGCCAGACTGAATTGCCGGGCGCTGGTTGCGGCATCAAATTTTTCCTGTACGTTCAGTGCCTGGGTTAATCCGTTTAAGGCTGACCGTATCGGTTCGGCCAATTGCTCGGCGAGCGGGGTGGGTTGCATGCCGTCTTTGGTGCGTACAAACAGCTGGTCATCAAAGGTACGACGCAGGCGCGCCAAGGCATTGCTGACTGCGGGTTGCGATAAATTCAGGCGCTTGGCTACGCTGGAGATTTGCTGTTCCTGAAAGATCTCGTTGAAGACCACCAGCAGATTTAAATCGATATGGCGTGGGTCTATCATTTACTTTGCCTATTATTCATGTTGTGAATGTTTTGTATTTTACTATTTGTATCGTCAAACATGGGCAATTGCATTAAAGTTGCCGGAATAGCGGACGCTGCGTATCGCAGTTTGGACCGGCTTTGCAGGTTGGGCCGGGTTTCGTAGGTTGGGCTAGGTTTCGTAGGTTGGGCTAGGTTTCGTAGGTTGGGCTACGCCTCATCAGCCCAACGTTCTTTGAATAGGTTGTAGTGGTATGTTTGGCGTGGAGTGTTGGGCTGGTGAAGCGTAGCCCAACCTACGCGGCGCAGCCCAACCTACGCGGCGTAGCCCAACATCGCGGCGTAGGCGTTGCCCAGACAAATCACAGCCCAGACAACGCCAGCATAAAATTGCCGAGGAGAGCAGAACATGGATCTTAAATATCAATCAGGCTTCGGCAATGAATTTGCTACCGAAGCGTTACCGGGCGCATTGCCGTCCGGTCAAAATTCTCCGCAGCGCGCCGCCTACGGCTTATATGCCGAACAGATTTCCGGTACGGCATTTACCGCGCCGCGCAGCCACAATCGCCGTAGCTGGTTATATCGCATCCGACCGGCAGCCCAGCATCATGAATTCAAACAGATCGACAATGGCTTAATTGTCAGCGACTTTAGCGAAATACCGGCCACCCCGAATCAGTTGCGCTGGGATCCATTAGCGATGCCGGCAGCCAAAACCGATTTCATTTCCGGCTGGGTGACCATGGCGGGCACCGGTTCTCCTGATGTACATAGCGGCTGCGCTATTCATTTGTATGCAGCGAATGTCGATATGACCGACCGCTATTTTTATTCCGCCGATGGTGAGCTGTTAATTGTGCCGCAGCAGGGGCGTCTGCTGATTAAAACCGAATTGGGCCATCTGGCTATACAGCCGCAGGAAATCGCCGTAATCCCGCGCGGCATCCGTTTTCAGGTGATGCTGACTGACGGCGCGGCACGCGGTTATATCTGCGAAAATTTCGGCAGTGCGTTGCGTCTGCCCGACCTGGGTGTGATCGGCTCTAACGGCCTGGCCAATCCGCGCGATTTCGATACGCCCGTCGCGCAATACGAAGACAAAGAGGGCGACTTTACCCTGATTGCCAAATTCAGCGGCAATCTGTGGTCTGCCAAAATCGGTCATTCGCCGTTGGACGTGGTCGCCTGGCACGGTAACCACGCACCGTACAAATACGATTTGCGCCGCTTCAACACTATCGGTTCGATCAGCTTCGATCACCCCGATCCATCGATTTTTTTGGTATTGCATGCGCAAAGCGATACGCCGGGTGTCGACACGCTCGATTTCGTGATTTTTCCGCCGCGCTGGTTAGCTGCGGAAAATACCTTCCGTCCGCCGTGGTTCCACCGCAATATCGCTGCAGAATTTATGGGATTGATCCATGGTGCTTACGACGCCAAGGCCCAGGGATTTGTGCCGGGCGGCTCCAGTCTGCATAACTGCATGTCGGGACACGGCCCGGATGCGCAGACCTTTGAAAAAGCTAGTGCCTCGGATACATCGAAACCGCACAAGGTTGCAGATACCATGGCGTTTATGTTTGAAACCCGCACCATACTGCGCCCAACCCGCTATGCAATGGAATCTTCACAACGTCAGGCCGACTACGCCGAATGCTGGCAAGGTTTGACCAAACACTTTACACCGGAACAAAAATGATTAATGCCACGCACAATCCTCAACTGACCAGTTGGGTCGTATCGGCCAATCAGGCCGATCAAGATTTTCCAATTCAAAATTTGCCATTCGGTGTATTTATCACCGCCCAGCTAACCCATCCGCATGTCGGGATAGCTATCGGTGATCAGATACTTGATCTGGCGGTACTGCATCAGGCAGGTTTAATTAAAACGCCCGATGTCTACAATGGCGCGAGTTTAAATCCGTTTATTGAACTTGGCGCGCCAACCTGGCGTGCCGTTCGTGTCCAGGTCAGCGCACTGCTCAGTTCAGACAACCCGACTCTGCGTGACAATGCCGCGTTACGCGCGCAGGCGCTAATCGCGCAGCAGTCGGCGCAAATGCTGTTGCCTGTTGAAATCGGCGGCTATACCGATTTTTATTCATCCAAAGAACATGCCACGAATGTGGGCAGTATGTTTCGCGATCCTAAAAATGCCTTGTTGCCGAACTGGTTGGAAATCCCTATCGGTTACAACGGCCGCGCTTCGTCGGTGATAGTCAGCGACACGCCGATCCGTCGTCCTAACGGTCAGACTAAAACACCAACGCAGGAACGTCCTGTATTTGGCCCCTGCAAAAAACTGGATATAGAACTGGAGACCGGCTTTATCATCGGTCGCGGTAATGCATTGGGCGAACCGATTTCCTGTGACTCCGCCGAACAGCATATTTTCGGCATGGTGTTGTTAAACGACTGGAGCGCGCGGGATATTCAAACCTGGGAATATGTGCCGCTCGGACCGTTCAACTCAAAAACTTTTGCCACCACGATTTCGCCGTGGGTCGTGACTATGGAAGCCCTGGCGCCTTTCCGGGTCGCCACTCCGGTTCAGGAGCCGCAGCCTTTGAGCTATTTGCAGCATCAACCGGATGCGAAACACGGTGTCGATATTCATCTGGAAGTGGCGCTGAAACCTGAAGCAAGTGGCCAGGAGAGCACCATCTGCAAAACCAATTTCAACTATATGTATTGGAGCATGGCGCAGCAACTGACGCATCATACGGCGTCGGGTTGCAATACGCGGGTGGGTGATCTGATGGGGTCGGGTACCATTAGCGGTCCCACTCCGGATTCGTTCGGCAGCTTGCTGGAGATGACCTGGAACGGCGCAAATCCGTTGACGCTGGCTGACGGCAGCACCCGACAGTTTATTCAGGACGGCGATGAGTTAACGTTGCGCGGTTGGGCGCAGGGTGAACGTTATCGGGTCGGTTTTGGTTTGTGTCGCGGGAAGATTTTGCCGGCGTTGAATCTGTAATTGGTTTTCGTAGGTTGGGCTACGCTTTACCAGCCCAACGCTCCGCATCAAATGTGCAAGTAGCGTTTATTTAAAGTTTCGTAGGTTGGGCTACGTTTCACCAGCCCAACGCTCTTTGCGTGAGGGGAGTTGTTTATTTTGGCGTGGAGTGTTGGGCTGGTAAAGCGTAGCCCAACCTACAAGACGAACGTCACCTACAAGACGAACGTCACCTACAAGACGAACTTCACCCACAAGACGGACGTCATCCACAAGACGGACGTCATCCACAAGACGGACGTCATCCACAAGACGGACCCAAGCTACGTCAAACTCAGCGTCGCAACAAATATGATAAATATCGCCACCATCAAGCAGGCAACTCCACACAAAATGACAGTGCGCCACAAGGCACTGAGGTTGGAGAGTTGGTAAGTACCTTTTAATTGTCGAAACATATGTGTCGGTGCAATAAAAAACATTAAGGGCACCGCGATATAAGATAAATCGTAATTGAACAGAACGCTTAATATCGCAGCAAAAAGCGCCATGAAAGACAGTGAATACAACGTAAACACTGCATGGTCAAACATGCTGATATTTTTACGCCCAATAAATAGAATCCATAAAAACGGCAGAGACAGCGGCACTAAAATCAACGCAAATTTGTACGCGTTGTTTTTCATTTTGTACGCTACCAGATCCGGATTTTCCTGAGCATGTTTAAGTACCTTTTTAATTGAAGCAACGACATTGCTATTTAATCTGGTATGACTTTCATCGAACGCAAACGTGCCGGCCTGATCAATCACTTTGCCTGGCACAGCCAGGCTGGTTTCAAGTGCTTTTTCGCTTATCAGCGCCGAATCCAGATCTTCCTGCTCGGCGTCAACGTCCTTTCCGCTTTTTTTCGCCGCATCCAATGCAGTTTGCGCCTTGACGACATTTGATTTTGCGTTGGCTATTTCAGTGTTCAGTGCCTTGCTCGCTTCCTGTTTAACTTTCGCAGTATCTGCGTTGTTCGAATCGACGCCGTGATTCGCAGAAAACGAAAATGCAAAAAACATAAAGAACACCATAAACAGAAACAGACCCAGCGGTGAAATAAACCGCACGCGCTGGCCGTCAATATAGCGACGGGTCAGTTCACCCGGATAGGCAATCAGCATGGGAATAGTGCGCCAGCCTTTGGCGTCGAAGTGCCACAGGCCATGTACCATTTCTTCGATGAGATGCAGTAACGAGTGATGAACGTGGGCAGACTGGCCGCAAGCATGACAAAAGTCGCCCTGGATGAGAGTGCCGCAATTGCCGCACTGTGCATCTGTGTCGTGATCAGCGTGCTGATTTTGTACCGCGCGGTTCTTATTGAAGAAACGCACCACATTATTCCCCTTGCGACTGGCAATCATTGTTTTTCCTTTTAGAAAGATCGCATGATTGTGCCGCAAGATGGAAGCTGATTCAATATGCTGCTCTGATCCCTACTCAATCTAACTCGAATTACCAACAATTTGATGAATTATCGGACTTTGTTCAATCAACCTGACCTTGCGTGACAATGCAGCGTTACGCGCGCAGGCGTTAAATAGAGCGTAAAACTACAGAGTAGAACTACAGAGTAGGGTGGATACACCACCCTACGAATGGAAGTAATGTGACTTTGCGTACTAACGACTCTCCGAACCATCTGAATAGGCGGAATCCGGAACTACTCTTGTGTAATATTTCGAATCGAGAGGATTGCTGGTGACAACGGTCGGACGGTCAGATTGAGGCGGAACGGTTCGATAAGAGCGATCAGTGCGTTCAGTATGATCAGTGTGGCCAGTGTGATTATAACTGCGCTCAATCGTTTCGCGAGTGCCAGAGACATCTGCTATCCGTTCCCGCTGATCGTCCATAACTACGTAGCTCTCCTCCAGATTTTGATCATCTCCGCAGCAATAGTTAGGCATTGCATCAAAAAGTCCCTTGCTTATCATCACTGCCCCTGCCGTGGTCAAACCTGCGGCCAACAGCGATGGCATGCCCAGCGTACCAGCCAGCCCAAAAGCGCCTATCGTTAAAGCTATTGTACCCACAGACAAACTTAATTTTTGGCTGTTTCTGATGTTGGTCCAGAATGTGCACATGAACTCGCGGCAGGGCGGGGGACTATACGCGCCGTGCAAGGGGAAATTTTCGCTACCGCTACCCTGCGACCTGAAAGTACTGACTGGAAAACAGCAACCTTGCATAAAATCTCTCCTTTAATATGATTAATTAAAAATGAATAGTCACGGATTCAGACAACGTCAGTTTTGTTTCGTTTGCTGATCAGCGGTGGAGGCTGTTGCTGCGATTCCTTATGCGTTGTTGAAGTCGTCGACGTTGCTGATGTGGTCTGTTGCGTTGTCCGGGGCGGTGGCGGTGCAGGTCTTTGTGCAGCAGAGCCAAACGGGCGCGTATTCGGCCCCGCTGATTCGGGTGATGTTGGCTCTGGGCGCGGTGTATCTCTGTGGCTTGTGTGGTGACCGCGGGTTTCAAAATCTGAATATGAATCGCTGGATTTCAAGCCATCGTCAGTTCGAGTTCTTCCTAACAATTTGTCAATTTCTCCTTGGTCGGTTGTCTTTTTCACCTGCGGATACTTTCTTTGCATGGGGGCACTTATCACCCGATAGTCGTCCGGGCTTGCTTCAAGGGTATCTGTCTGAGTTGTTCTGCCTCTGGTGCCCGCTCCCATTCCCGACAGGCTGCCAATGTTGTTGCCAGGCCTGGTCGCAGCCGAATGTCTGGGCGCCAAATGTCTGGTGGTTCGATTGTAACTTTCTCTTTCGGCACGCTGGCTGTTTTGTCTGTCGATATACATCATCACGCCGGAGGCCGTCATCAGACTATCTCCGACTGCATGGATACAGGCACCGACCGGCGCGGTGACCAATACCCCGACGCCACCCAGAGCAAACCCTCCGGCTGCGATTATCCCCCCCACTATGGAAAGGCTCAGGCCGCCGATAAACATCATCACCTTCCAGCAGCTAAATTTATTCATGTCCTCGGGTGGTGTAGCCGAAAAGCCGCGAGGAGGTGGGGGCGCTGTGTTTTCATCAAAGCTACTTGTGCGTTGGTGGCGCTGTCCTTGTAGTAGTGCTGCATCCATGTGACGGTTTCCTTTATAAAATAAAATTCAAATTATGCTCAAACTAAGCTCAAACTAAGCTCAAACCAAGTTCGAATTAAGCTATCCAGTTAGCTGAGCGCACCGGGTTGCGCATTACAGTTTTTCTAAAAATTCCAGCACATGTTGCCGGCCATAGCTGTCGTTCATTTCGTCGGTTTTGCTCAATGCCTGTTGGGCGATTTCCCTGGCTTTTTCTTTATTCCCGCTTTTATTAAAACAGTCGGCAGCAAAATAAAGTAGCGCCGGTTCCTGGATGAATTCGATCACCTTGCCATAAAAAGTCTCGGCGGCGGCGATGCCATCCGTACGCCATATCAGCGTTCCAAAAAAAATATAGGCCTGCGGGTTTAGCGGAAACAGGGTCAATAGCACGGAGATGACGGCCAGCTCTTTTTGATGATCGCCGCACCCGGCATAGCCTTTCACCGCTTCAGTGAAATACATCAGCGAACGTTCGTAGCGCGTGATCTCTTCAATGACGGCCTTGAGCTTTTTTGATGAGCGCAGATGTTTTAATAATTTGCCTGACATTTCTGACACATAACCGTGTACGTATCCTTGATTTTTTTCCTTTAGGGTTTTCAATCCCTCTACCAGCAAAGTGCTGCCCTGTTGACAGCAGGCCTGGATCTGCTTTTTGGTTTTTTTTAAATACTGCTGCGCTTCGTTGTGGGAAGAGAAACTCAATCCCTGCTGGCGGATGATATTGCCGACGATGTCTTCCAGATGGTCGTCGAATAAGTTGCGCATTGTGATGAGACCTCATGGTTAGGTTTGCTGGCCTGATTTTTATTGCGATGAATGTGCCTGGTTACGCAGTTATCTGGATCAGGCGCGCCATCTTAATTTTTTTAAAATGGTGGTTAAAGTCGTGAAATTACGTAAGCAGAATTTGATTAATCGTATTCCGCCAGCAAAGCCGCAAAATCAATAGGTGGACGTGGTGCCAGCGTCGGACCGCTGATCATGATGGGTAGCGAATCTGTGGTGTGATCCAGATACATCAACAGGCCGGAACCGGCCATCATGTTTGCTCCGACGGCACAGATACACGCACCAACCGGTGTTGATACCAGCCCGCCGATGCCGAATACGCCGAATCCGCCTGCTGCAAAGATGGCGCCCGTCACTGTCAGGATCGCACCTGCAACAAACATCGCGACCTTCCAGCATCTAAATCCATTCATATCATCGAGCGGGGTTACGTCACGGTTGTAAATGGGAGTCGACGGGTCATTGAAACCACTGGCCGGTAGTGATGTGGTGCGTACTGTTAGCGATGGACTATCCATAAAATGATTTCCTCTTTCAATGGGTTGGTGCTGGGAGCAGGGCTACAAAAGATGCAAAAAATCGCAGCAAAAAATCAGTAAAAAATCAGGGGGAAATAACGCAGAACAGGCCATCAGAAAACTCCCGCGCCCGTGTCGATGGAGGTTGCCCCTGAAATTGCTGATTTGTCTGAGCCGCCATTTCTGATAACGGGCAGATCCGGTTTCGCATCAACCGTCATGCCACGTTCCCGGAGTGTCGCAGTGATCGAAGCAATGTTCGGATGGATATGGAGACGTCGGCGCGGCAGTTTGGCCGGTGCCGGTTCCGGATTGTTGTGACTGGAAAAAAAATGAATAATTCTGCGCACGGTACTGGTTGCCCGCGCCTGTTCGATCGCGATTTCTTCAGCTGTTTTTTTGATCCATCCTTTCCGGACATCAAACTTGTACAGTTCGCGATCTCCAGCCGGAGTGCGAATAAATACAGGAGCAATCCAGCCATCAGGATGATGTCGCCAGAGTACCTGCTGAACACTTTTTGGATACACCCCCACCGGATTTTTCTTCAGCGTATATTGCGCATCGTCGGGAGTGGCCATCAATCCATTTGTTTCAAAATCTTCGTAGAATACGTGGAAGCGTTCTGCGTTTGGCCCCAGATAGGTTCGGCCTGTGTAGCTTACGTCTGTGAGTTTGTCGTCTGCCAGAAAATAATCGGACGCCACCATCAACGCGGCACCTGCTAACAATAACAGCGCACCGGGACCGGCCGTAACGACTATGCCGCCTCCAAAAGCGACAGATCCCGACATGCACACCATAATGGCGAGCAAAGTCGTGACTACTCCGGCCACTAACAGTGTTGAGCCTGCGATGATTTTCCAGACATGTTTGAATGCCTGCATACGGTCGAAACAGGCGGGATCCAGCGCGCTTTGCCTTGCTATGTCTTGCTCGCTGAGTTTTACGTTGACTGTGGGGTGTGAATCACTGACGTAGGTTCCGAAAGTTCTTGCGGATATATCCATGGCATGCGCCTTTTATGTATACAAGACTGGTGGTATTTGATTTGAACGATGCAGTAATCGAACCCGGCAAAGCAAACTTCGGCTTGTGTATGTTTGGACTTTTGGCCGGCCATGGTATAAAAAAATAGTTGCGGAAATAATCCGTGTTTATACCAAATGGAATGTGGCCTGATGGTGCAGGGCGCGTGGCGCATGCAATACGCGCGCGAAACGAACTCCCCTTGCGCAGAGGAAGTTTCCTTGGCATCTGGTTACTTCGAAGGGTTTAGCTGGGAATTCAGTGACGTTTATGCCGCGAAAAAAACGGCTTAATTAAGCCGTTTTTTGTGGAGAAGATGAGCGTGCCAGTTGAGAATGTAAGTTGATCAATCCGCCGAGTGCACAACTTTAACTGACGAATCGACCGCACTTTTTTCTATATACCCTATCGTATTCGGATTCGCCACTACCAGTTTCTTCACTTCTGCCGAACTCGAAATTTCTTTGGGCGGTGTACCTTTTCCGGAAAACACCAAGCGCGACCACGCAGCTTTTACCTGCGCTTCACTTTTGCCGGTAACCTTGTCGTAAAAGCTGCTGCGTATTGCGCTGCCTGCAGTCTGATCCAGCGGCAGTGCGGTGGCCCCGTTGGGGAATTTATCGGACTTGCCTAAAAAGATGGAAGAGACTTGGTCGCTGGTCAGCGTACCGATATCGCTTTTTGCGCTCATGACGACGGCAACCTGTGCGCAGGCCGTCTGCATGCCGGCTATGTCAGCGCATGCAGCACATAAAATCAACGCTTTGATGAGATTTTTCATTTTATAGGCTCCCATTAAAATACAAAATCAACAGCTAAACTGAACACATTCACGCGGGTATCGACGCTGTAAAATCCGCCTTGAACCTGACTGAATTCACCTGTTGATCCGGCCGGTACGCGGATTTGTTCAAACTCGACCTTCACATCGTAATTTTTTCCGGCGTCCCATCGCACGCCCAGCGCGGATGTATTTTCATCGGTGGGTATCAGCAAGGCATCCACCGCGGCTACCAGGACAGGTACGGTACCTTGAATTTGCGGCGGCAGATAGGGAGAGACAGCGGGGGATGCGACAGAAGATGCGCTATCGGTAGTTCGTTTTGAGTAACTGATATAGGGAGTAAAGGTGCTGATACGGTACCCTAATGTTGCATACCAGGCGGTGATGGTCGGAACATAGCTCGACTCCGATACGCGTTTAACTGCTTCACTACTGGCGATCCAGTTTCCTAAATCCAGTACGGCGCCAATGCCGGTGAATGAAGCAAATTTTCCGTCGATGTTCAGGTCATCTGACATGGTGGCCAATGAACCGAGTCCCGGTGCAGCCGACAGTTCGTTTAATGTACCAAGCAAGGTATTAAAACTATCGAGCCCGCTGCCGCTGGTGGAGAGCCGGGTTTTCATGCGCCCGACGTGCAGGGTGAGTGGGCCGTTTTCCGCGGTAAAGTTTAATCCGAGTATGTTGTGTAGCGTGAGATCTTCATCGCCGCTGGAATTCTTTCCCAGTGATATTGTCGATTTTCCCAGCCACAGTTGCCCATTTAATGTCGTGTTGCCGATATCTGTTTGATAAAGTAAATCGCCACCATCGAAAGAACGGACGGGAACCAGACCGTAGACGTCGAATGGCGTTCTGACCGTTGTATTGGTGTAGCCGACGTTGCGGAAATCACTGGTCATAAAAAAAGGAGCGCCAATTCGGCCTAGTCGCATGTCAAATCCGCCACCGATTTTTAATTTTGCAAATGCCCATTCCACATCCGGTTCGTAACTGCCAACCGCATTTTGCTTTGAAAATACCTGCAGCGTGGCCGAAAAGTCATCATTAAATTTGGCATCGGCCTGGCCGCCTATTTTGGTATCGGGCCCAAAATCGGCTGTTTTGGTGGCACCATTTTTTTGCTGACCAGTCGTAAACACGCCGTTGTCGGTATTGGTTTGCACCACGCCCAGTGTGCCAAAGCTGGAAAAGGTAAACACGGCCGGATTTTGTATCGGTGTGATATCCGTTGTCGGATCGGCAAATGCGGTGGAACCGACCACCATGCACAATAAAGCTGCCCAACTTCTGCCTGCAATCGAATAATTCTTGTCCATAGTTTATTCTCCGCTATATTTTTAGCTTCTATTGTTGATGGCTGCTTTTTCACTGTAGGAAAAATAAGCTGCTACAACAAGCGCAAATGTGGGGATTGCCAGGTTAAAAACAAAAAAACAACGCGCAGTTATTGCGCTGCCAAGGTAGCTGCCTGAATTGATGAATAAATATTTATCTTTATGGCATGGCAGGTTGAGATTCGTAGGTTGGGCTGCGGTTTATCAGCCCAACACTTCGGGCCAAAATATCTACTGTCGCCAATTCAAAGAACGTTGGGCTGGTAAACCGTAGCCCAACCTACGAAGCGCAGCCCAACCTACGTAGCGTACCAACCTACGAAGCGTATCAACCTGCGAAGCGCAGCCCGACAACCGACAAGGCGTAGTTCAACCTGCAAGGCGTAGTCTCACGGTTGCGAAAGTGGTTTATGTCCGACCGGCATCACGGTATAATCACGGTCTTCGTTGGTCTTCACCCATGTTAACCAGCAGATTTGTCGTTCATAAATCTGCGTCACTCTTCACTCATTATGCTGATTCTGCCAGGCTCCAACGCCCTGTCTTCATTTCGTACCCAAGGTCTCTTAAATCGTCTGCAAGCTCTCGACCCGTCAATTACTGCGGTTACCGGACGCCATACCCACTTTATCGACAGTCACGATGCACTGACATCGGATGATGTGTCGCGCCTGTCGGCACTGCTGACTTATGGTGACGCCTATGCCGGCGCTGAAGACGGTGAACTGTTTGTGGTGATCCCGCGCTTTGGCACGATTTCTCCCTGGGCCAGCAAGGCCACCAATATCGCGCACAATTGCGGCATGAGCCACATTAAACGGATCGAACGCGGTATCAGTTATAGGATAGTGATGAAGTCGGGACTGGTTGCCGGACTGGTGGCGGGTCTGACTGGCGGCCATAAAAAACATTCAGCTGAACTGAGCGCTGAGATTGCCGCATTACTGCACGACCGTATGACTGAAATCGTTTTGCAAAACGAGTCGGATGCCCAAGGTCTGTTCCAGGAACTCACCGCGCAGCCGCTGGCTTTCGTCGATATTCTGGCCGGTGGTGCCAGGGCGCTGCATGATGCGAATTCCGAATTGGGCCTGGCCTTGTCGGAAGATGAAATCGATTATCTGCTCAACGCGTTCACAGCCGCCAAACGTAACCCCACCGATGTGGAATTGATGATGTTTGCGCAGGCGAACAGCGAACACTGCCGCCACAAAATATTTAATGCCGACTGGATTATCGATGGCGTCAAGCAGGACACCTCGCTGTTTGCGATGATCAAAAATACCCACAAGCTGGCACCGCGCGGCACGATTGTGGCGTACAGCGACAACTCGTCAGTGATCGAAGGCGCAACCGTGCCACGCTTCTATGCGCGTGGTGCGAAGCAGGGTAACGAGTATCAGTCCAGCGATGAAGCAACTCACATCCTGATGAAAGTCGAAACCCATAATCATCCGACTGCGATCTCGCCGTTTCCCGGCGCTTCTACCGGCGCCGGTGGTGAAATTCGCGATGAAGGTGCGACCGGACGCGGTGCAAAACCCAAGGCCGGTTTGACCGGTTTCACGGTATCGAATCTGAATCTGCCGGGTCACGCTCAGGCGTGGGAAAACGATGCCGACGTGGTCAATAAAAAGGCAGCGGGTTCCAGTTCTGGTTCGACTGCTTACGGCAAGCCGGATCGTATCGCCAGTCCCTTGCAGATCATGCTGGATGGTCCTATCGGCGGTGCTTCATTCAACAATGAATTCGGCCGTCCGATATTGGGCGGTTATTTCCGTACCTACGAACAGAACGTGGCAGGCCAGGTGTACGGCTACCACAAGCCGATCATGATAGCCGGCGGCATGGGTAATATTTCGGCGCTGCATACCACCAAGAACGCGCTGCCGGTCGGTAGTCTGCTGATCCAGCTGGGCGGCCCGGGTATGCGTATCGGTATGGGCGGCAGCGCAGCTTCGTCGATGGCGACCGGTGCGAATACCGCCGATCTGGACTTCGATTCAGTACAGCGCGGCAATCCGGAAATGGAGCGGCGCGCGCAGGAAGTGATTAACGCCTGTTGGACTATGGGGCAGGACAACATTATTCTGTCTATCCACGATGTCGGCGCCGGCGGACTGTCGAACGCGTTCCCGGAAATTACCAACGATGCCAAACGCGGCGCATTGTTTGATCTGCGTCAGATACCGCTGGAAGAATCCGGCATGGCACCGAAAGAAATCTGGAGCAATGAATCCCAGGAACGTTACGTGCTGGCGATTGCGCCGGAAAATCTGCCGCTGTTCCAATATTATTGCGAACGTGAGCGCTGCTTGTTTGCAGTAGTTGGTACGGCGACGGAAGAACGTCAATTAAAGGTTATCGATCCGCTGCACGACAATGCGCCGGTGGATATGCCCATGGATGTGTTGCTGGGCAAACCGCCGAAAATGCTGCGCGATGTCAAATCGGTGACCAATAATTTTCCGCCTATCGATTTAACCGGGGTTGCCTTGGCCGACGTGGCGCATAAAGTGCTGAGCCTGCCGACTGTGGGTGATAAATCGTTTTTGATTACCATCGGAGATCGCAGCGTCGGCGCCATGTCGGTACGTGATCAAATGGTGGGTCCGTGGCAGGTGCCGGTGGCGGATTGCGCTGTGACTGCAATGGGTTTTGAAGGCAATCTCGGTGAAGCGATGGCCATGGGTGAACGCACGCCGTTAGCTGTCGTCAACGCGGCAGCGTCAGGCCGCATGGCAGTCGGTGAGACGATTACCAATATGGCAGCGGCATCGATAGCACAATTATCGGATATCAAGTTGTCAGCCAACTGGATGGCGGCCTGTGGTCAGCCTGGTCAGGATGCAGCGTTATTCGAGACGGTGAAAGCGGTGGGCCTGGAATTGTGCCCGGCCCTGGGTATGTCGATTCCGGTCGGTAAAGATTCCTTGTCGATGCGCACCACCTGGAACGATAACGACCAGGCCAAATCGGTTACGTCGCCGGTATCGTTAATCGTATCCGGCTTCGCGCCGGTGACGAATATCCGCGCCAATCTGACGCCGCAATTAAGCAATGCGGCGGGCGATACCGTATTGATACTGATAGATCTGGGACGCGGTAAAAATCGTCTGGCAGCATCGGCCTGCGCGCAGGTATTGCAGCAACTGGGTAACGATGTGCCCGACGTCGATAGTGCTGACGATTTAAAAGGCCTGTTTGACGCAGTCCAGCAACTGCATCGTGAACAACAAATTCTGTCGTATCACGATCGTTCCGACGGCGGGCTGTTTACCACCCTGTGCGAGATGGCGTTCGCCAGTCGTATGGGTCTGGATATCAATATCGATATTCTGGCGATGGATCTTGGCTCGGCAGCCGACAGCGGTGAAGCCAAAAACTGGGCCGGACAAATTCCGGAACGTCGTAACGAACAGTCGATACGCGCATTGTTCAATGAAGAGCTGGGTGCGGTGATACAGGTGCGTGCGGACCAAAAATCGGCCGTGATGGATGTGTTGCGCAGCTTTAATCTGGGTGGCTGCAGCCATATCATCGGCAAGCCGAATTCCGGTGCCGATATCGTCATTACGCGGGATGCGAAAGAAGTGTTCCGGCAAAGCCGGGTTGAGCTGCATCAGCTCTGGAGTAACACCAGCTGGCAAATGGCGCGCTTGCGCGACAATCCGGCCTGCGCCGATTCTGAGTATGCACGGATTGCAGACAGCAGTGACCCTGGCATCAGTCCTAAATTAACTTTCGATCCGCAGCAGGATATCGCCGCGCCGTTTATCGCCACCGGTGTCAGACCACGGGTTGCGATTTTGCGCGAGCAGGGCGTGAACTCCCACATAGAAACTGCGTTTGTGATGCATCAGTCGGGCTTTACTGCCGTCGATGTGCATATGAGTGATCTGATTGCAGGCCGCGCCAATTTGCGCGACTTTGCCGGCATTATCGCCGTCGGCGGTTTCTCATACGGTGACGTGCTGGGAGCTGGTGAGGGTTGGGCGAAAACGATTTTGTTCAACGCGCAATTGGCTGAACAGTTTGCGGAATTCTTCCAGCGTAAAGACACCTTTGGTTTGGGTATTTGCAATGGCTGTCAGATGCTGTCGAATTTAAAAGCGATCATTCCTGGCGCGCATGCGTGGCCGAAATTCACCCGCAATAAATCGGAACAGTTCGAAGGTCGGTTTGTGATGGCGGAAGTAATGCAAAGCCCATCCATATTCTTCCAGGATATGGCAGGAACGCAAAGCCCTATCGTTGTTTCACACGGCGAAGGTTATGCCGATTTTTCTACCACCGGTAATATCGGCGAGGTGTTGGTCGGGATGCGCTTTGTGGATAATCGCGGTCAGACGACGGAATCGTATCCATACAATCCTAACGGCTCACCACAGGGCATTACCGCAGTCACTACCGCAGATGGTCGCTTTACCGCGATGATGCCGCATGCCGAACGGGTATTCCGTACCGCGATCAATTCGTGGAGTCCTGAAGGTTGGGGCGAATATTCCCCATGGATGCGAATGTTCAGAAACGCCCGCAAATGGGTGGGGTAGGACGTATTTAGTAGGTTGGGCTGCAGCCCAACATTCAACGCCAAAATAAACAAACACCTTCAAATATTTGCGGTTGAGTGTTGGGCTGCAGCCCAACCTACCCACGCTACCCGCGCCAAAAATAAACAAACGTCTTTAATATTTACGGTTGAGTGTTGGGCTGTAGCCCAACCTACGAAGCGACGAAGTTGGGCGTGTCCCACAAATAAAAAATGGCGCCTTTAAGGGCGCCATTTTTTTGCCGTTATAAAAAACTAGGCTTGCGTTTGCACCACATTCCCTGAGACGGACGAACCCTGTAAATTCTGTTCTAACGATTGCAGAAAACTGCTCAGCGTAGTACTGGAGCCGGAAATGCCATCGGCAGACAATAAATTATTAAAGCTGGTTTGCAGCGTAGCGATAGTGCCGTTGGCGCTGCCACTCGTGCCGGTAGCCCCGGTGATTCCTGTTGTGCTGGCAGTTGTGCCAGTGGTATTTGCAGCCGCGCCGGTTGAGTTGGCCGATGCAGCGGCAGTAGCTCCGGACGCTGAACTTAATTGCTGCAGTATGTCTTGTATCCCGCTTTCCAGTTTGCCGACACCGCCACCGCCATGGTGATGATGGTGGCCACTTGCCTGAGCGGTGCCTGAGGAAGACTGTCCGCTTACCTGCGACTGTATCGCTGCCATTAAGCTTTGTGTGAACGCCTGCAAAGCCTGTTGCGGCGTCTGGGTGGAGCCAGTCGATGATGCGCCGGACGCTGCAGCAGATCCGGTAGCCGTTGTGCCTGTTGTTGACGATGCGCCTAAACTTGACAAGGCATTGCTGATCGCCTGGAAAAAGCTGTTGCCGGGTCCTGAGCTGCCGCTCGAAGACTGCGTACCGGTCGTCGAATTCTGGTTGTTCGCCGGCTGGCTGGCAAAGAATTGTGTATATGCTATTTGCTGATTACTACCGACGCTTGAGACAGACATGATGGTCCTCCATTAACTTCATCTTAGCTTCAGCATACGCTTTTACAAGCAACGCCAGCGCCAAATATTACCGGTTACGGGATTATTTATTTTTATCGGGATTGATGTACCCATCAACGAAAAAATATCCGTAATTCATGCCTGTAGTTTAGCCGGTCAGTGTGAATTCAAATGCGCAATAAGCGGCGCAATTACGGTTCAGTTTGCTTTTCTCTGGTCATTAGATTAACGAGCGGGCATAAAAAAAGGCATCTTCAACAGATGCCTTTTTTGCATTTCATGCTAGGTTGCTAAACAACGCAACTAAACAACGCGATTATTTAACGACGGCTTTTTTACGCAAATCTTCCTGATAAGCCTGTAATTTCTTTTGCTCCAGGCCTTCAACGATTTGACGTTTCACGTCATCCAAAGCAGGGATCTTGGCTGGGCGGATATCATCAACTTTGATGATATGGAAGCCATACTGGGATTGCACTGGCGTTTCTGTCATCTGGCCTTTTTGCAAAGTCACCATCGCATCGGAGAATGGTTTGACGAATGCGGCAGGCGTAGCCCAATCCAGATCGCCACCGTTTTTAGCTGAACCGGTATCGATAGACTGCTTGGCCAATTCTTCGAAGCTTTCACCAGCTTTAATTTTGGCGATGATGGCTTTGGCTTCGTCTTCAGTTTTAACCAGGATATGACGAACGTGATATTCCTTGTCGCCTGCCTGTGCTTTGATTCTTTCGTATTCTGCAGAAATTTCTGCGTCAGACACTGGGTTTTTCTTCACGAAATCATTGACCAGAGCGCGGATCATGATGGATTGACGTGCGATTTCCAGCTGTGTTTTGACTTCAGGTGTTTTAGCCAGATTTAATTTTTCAGCAGCCTGCAGCAGAATTTCGCGTGTGACCAATTCATCTTTTACTTTGACGCGCAGTTCCGGGGAATCTGGTGGTGCATTTTTTTGCGCAGTGATTTCCTTGACCATTTCGTCTACGCGAGATGTCGGAATCGGTGTGCCATTTACTACAGCCGCATTTTGTGCCATGACTGGTGCGGTTACGAAGGCTAATGGAGCTAGTAATGCAAGCAATAAATGAGCAGGTTTAAAAGTCATTATGTAATCCTAAAATATGTATTAAAAAAGGCAACACGTAAAAGTTATGGTACTTGCGAAGGAGTTAAAGCCGTGATGACTAAGGCATGGATGTCCGTTAGCATCAAATCGCCAACGGCATCATACACCAGTCGGTGACGTTCGATAAGTTTTAGGCCATTAAATTTTTGTGTCACGATTGTTACACGGTAATGACCGGCGCCGGATGCAGCGCCGGCATGGCCGGCATGCTGCGCAGAGTCGTCAATAATCTCGCATTTCAGCGGATCCAAAACGCCGAGTCGCTGCCTGATTTTTGCCAGTCGGGTTGCTGATAATTCGTCTGTCTGTGTCATGAAGATTTTTCCGATGGCTTGGAGAAGCGTGATAAATAAATAATTTGCAGTAGCAAAAACACAAACATAAAACCCATGCTGCCGAACAGTTTGAAGTTGACCCAGATATCGGTGGAAAAATTATACGCAACCAGCAGATTCAATCCGCCCATGCCGATAAAAAAGGCGATCCAGATGGCATTGAGCTTGCTCCACACACTGTCAGGAATCACCATATCTTCTTCCAGCTTGCCCAAAAATGCGCGGGTCAGATTTTTATGCATTGCTATCTGGCTGATGATTAGCGCCAGCGCATAGCTCCAGTACAGCATGGTCGGCTTCCATTTGATAAAGGTCGCGTTGTGAAAATAAATCGTCATGCCGCCGAATACGCTGATGATCAGAAACGAGATCCACAACATGCCGTCGATTTTTTTGCGGCGGATGACCAGATAGGCTATTTGAGCCAGCGTGGCGACAATCGCGATGACCGTGGCGAGCATGATGGGCGCCTGGTCCGGAGTAATAACGCCACCGGAAATGAACTGGCCAAAATAGGTTTGCAAAAAAGACTGGGCCGCGTTGGCGTGTGTTTCGCTCCATTTGAACATGGCAAAAAACAGGATGACGGGGAAGAGATCAAATAGAATTTTCATGATGACTTTAATTAAATAGCCGGGTCAAAGCGCAATGACGCGGAATTGATGCAATAGCGCAGGCCGGTTGGGGGCGGGCCATCGGGGAAGACGTGTCCCAAATGGGCGTCGCAGATATTACACACAATTTCGCTGCGTGTCATGCCATGTGACCGGTCGATATTTTCGCGTACATTATCCGGATTCAGCGCTTTGAAATAACTCGGCCAGCCGCAGCCTGAGTCAAATTTGGCATCCGAGGCAAATAACGGCGTATTGCAGCACACGCAGGTGTAGATGCCGGCCTGGTGATGATCCCAAAATTTTCCGGTAAACGCGCGTTCGGTGTCGGCGTGGCGGGTTACCTGATATTCGATAGGGCTTAATTGTTCGCGCCATTCGGCGTCGGTTTTGGTGACTTTGTTCATGGTGATTTCCTTTACGATTACTAGTCTTAGGTCCGGTCATTCCCGCCTAAAACCGCGAGAAATACGAAAGTCTTATGAAGAACAGCTAACTGACAACTCATTCGCCCAATCCGGTGGAAGCGCGGCGTAGATGTCGTGTTCAGGCTGTTCGTCAAACGGGCGGGCCAGGATTTGTCGCAGTGTTTCGATTTTGGAAAAATCGTGGCGCTGCGCCGCTTCGATGGCTTGCTGGGCTAAATAATTTCGCAGTATATATTTGGGATTCACTGCTTTCATGCTCGCGTGACGCGCGCTGTCACTACTGTGTTCGTTTATTAATCGCACGCGATATTGTTTAATCCACTCATCGAACGCATGACGATCTATGCACAGGTCGCTGATTTCATGATCCATGCTGTCGTCACTCACAGTGATATTAGACAGACGGCGAAAGAAGATCGTGAAATCAAGCCGGTTTGTTTCCATCATGGCCAGCATGGATTCGATTAATGTATCGTCTTCATCGCGCTCGGTGGTCAATCCCAGTTTTGCATGCCATAGCGCAGACAGTGTGGATTGATAGTGATCCTGATAGATGGCCAGCGCGGCCTTGGTTGCATCTACAGAGCCAATCAACGGCAGCAACGCCTGAGCGAGTGCATGACAGTTCCACAGCCCGATTTGCGGCTGGTTGGCGTAGGAATAGCGGCCTAGATCGTCGCTGTGATTGCAGATATGGCGTGGATTAAAGGCTTCCATAAATCCGAAAGGCCCATAGTCGAGTGTTAAGCCGAGTATCGACATATTATCGCTGTTCATTACACCGTGCATAAAGCCTGTCGTTTGCCATTGCGCCATTAGATGTGCGGTGCGTCTGGTGACTTCTTTGAGCAGCGCTGCATACGGATTGCTCGCTGCCGACAATTCGGGGTAGTAGTGCTGAATCACAAAATCTGTGAGTTTTTTTAATGACTCGATATCGCGACCGTAGTACCAATGCTCAAACGAACCGAAGCGTATAAAGCTCGGTGCCAAGCGGGTCACCACAGCGGTACTTTCCGGCACTTCGCGCATGATCATCATGGGTGATCCGGTAATGCACAGAGCGCGGGTGGTTGGAATACCGAGACCGACCATGGCTTCAGAGCACAGGAACTCGCGGATGGATGAACGCAGTACCGCGCGACCGTCTCCCATGCGCGAGTAAGGGGTTAGTCCGGAACCTTTCAGCTGTACTTCGTAGCCTGCCAGCTCGCCCAACAAAATCGCGCGGCCATCGCCTAACTGGCCGGCCCATTGGCCGAACTGGTGGCCGGAATAGACGGCGGCGCGAGGATGACATTCCACAGGCAGCCGATTGCCGGTGAACAGTTCGACAAACTCTGAACTGTGCGATTGTTCCTGCGATATACCGAGCAGCGCCAGGCTGGTTGGGCTGGTTGCGATTAAATACGGTTCCGGTAAGGGCGTGGGCTGTTGCAACGTGGAGAATTCAGATCCGAGCGTGCCGTAATGGTCGGAAAACGTAATTGCTTCTAGGAGTTGTGACATGGAGAATTACGTGGTTGGTTTGCTAGGGCTGCAATTATAAACATAAACGAAAAAGGGTGATTCCGCCCCTGATCTTGTACCTTGGGCTGCGCGTTGCGCGTTGCGCTTTGGGCTGTACTTTGCACTTTGGGCTGTGCTTTGTAGGTTGGGCTGCGCTTCACCAGCCCAACACTCTACCTACGATAAACCAAGGCCTGAAATAATTTGCGGTTCAATGTTGGGCTGGTGAAGCGTAGCCCAACCTACGAAACGCAGCGCAACCAAACCTACGAAGCGCAGCGCAACCAAACCCAACCTACGAAGCCTGTCACAAACTACGAAGCCTGTCACAACCTACGCCGCCACCGCCCCCAGCGTTTCACAACCCTGCAGCAGGAAGCCCAAACCTATCACCAGTACCAGTTCACCTTCCGCCGACCGCGCGGTACCGGTTATCCCCGGCGTACTAATGCAGGTCAACGGTTTGATCACCAGATCCGACGTCCCGTCAACCGATTCCAGCGCGAGTATGTATGGATTGTCTGCGGCGATAACGATACCGACTCTCTCGGTACAGGCCTCGTAACCCAAAATACTGGCCAGCGATTTCACCGGCAAAGGCAGACCCTGATCCCGTAATACCGCCGAGCCGCCAACCGTTTCAAACACTTCAGGCAATTCGACTACGCGCTGCACCACTGCCATCGGCAACGCCAGCGACGCGCCCGAGGTCCTGACCAGCATGGTCGGTACGATAGACAGTTCAATCGGTAACCGGATCAAAAATGTCGTACCGGTGCCAAGATGTGAGGAAATTTTAATATCGCCGCGATGTTTTTCTACCGCGGTTTTAACCACGTCCATCCCGACGCCGCGTCCGGAAACGCTGGACGCAACTTCCTTGGTTGAAAAGCCCGGCAAGAACACCAGTTGATAGGCCTCTTCATGGCTGCGTGCGTCGTTCTCACCGATCAGACCTTTTGAGATCGCCTTGGCGCGTAACTTGTTGGCATCCATGCCTTTGCCGTCATCGGTCACTTCGATCATGACACTACTGGCTTCCTGCCAGGCTTTCAGAGAAATAACCGATTTGGCCGGCTTCTTGGTTTGTGCGCGTTCTTCACGCGTCTCAATCCCATGGTCCAGCGAATTGCGCAGCATATGTACCAGCGGATCGTACAGGCTGTCAACCACCACGCGATCGACTTCAGTTTCAGCGCCGGAGATTTGCAGATCCACGTCTTTTTCCAGATCTTTTGCCAGCTCCCTGACCAGCCGCGGAAATTTCTGGAACAGACGACCTACCGGCTGCATCCGGGTGGCTAATGAGGCCCGTTGCAATTCGGTCGAATAACGCGACGCGCGTGACAGCGTTTCGGTCAGCGCCGTCATCAATACGGTGGCGTTATCGTCAAATTTAAATTGCGACAGTTTTTCCAGTAACACGCCCGCCTGATTCGCTGCCTGCACCGATTCACCGGCGACTTCCAGCAGCACATCCAGCTTGACCGCATCGATCCGGATACTTTCTTCTTTCGGCGGAGCGATATGTTGCTTGATATCTGCCGAACTGACTTTGGTCAGTGGCGCACTTGCAGGTGTTGAAGTTGTTGCGACTGTCGCAGATGCTGTCGATGTCGCCGGAGCAGCCACCGTGCCCGCAGGGACGACAGCATAATACAGTGCTTCCCAATCGAGATTGTCGTCACCGTCACTATCGGCATGCGTCGCAGCTGCTGATGCCGCTACGCTGGCTGTGGTCGTGGCCGCAACTGCGGGTGCAACTTCCGCCGCTCTGCTTGCTCCGGCGGGTTGCGTACTCTTGCCTTCAATCGCATTGGTCAAGATCACTTCCAGCTCATGCGGCATGAGTGATAACTGGTCAGGCGTGACGCCGTTATGCAACGCCTTCAACTGGTCAGCCACAAAGCCGCTGGCTTCCAGTGCAGCTTCGATAGCCGTCAGGGTGACCGGCGCTTTACCGGTTCTGAGCGCATCGAATAAATTTTCAGTTAAATGACAGGCCGATACCATGGCAGTCAGATTCATGAAGCCGGCACCACCTTTGATGGTGTGAAACGACCTGAACACAGCATTCAGGGTTTGCATGTCGTCCGGATTGCGCTCCAGTGAGAGCAGGTGTTCTTCTACATTCGTTGCGAGGTCCAGTGCCTCGACAACGAATTCTTTAAGCATGTCATCATCCATTAGAAACCCAGACTATCAAGTAGATTATCTACGTCGTCCTGTTCAAGTGCTGAAGCAGGAGCTGACGGACCGGACATCAATTCAATCGCTTTTTCCTTGCTGCTGGCAGGCGCATTATCGATCAGGATTTGGGCTAATTCACGTTCTACCGCGCTGGTAATCGTCACGACTTTTTTGATTAGCTGGCCGGTTAAATCCTGGAAATCCTGCGACATCATAATGCTCAGCAGACGGGCTTTTTCCGCTTCGGTGGAAGCGATCGCTTCCTTGGCGAAATTCTGCGAATCCCTGGCCAGCACTTTGAACGCGTCGATATTCATCTGGCCGGTAAATAAACTGTTCCAGCGATCGTCGATATCTTTGGCTTTTTTTGCCAGATCGTCCTGCGCCGGCATACCTTCGTCGGTCGCATTCAGGACTTTGTTGGCAGCCTGTTCGGTGAGCGTGGCAATGTATTCCAGACGGCCATGCGCATCGGTGATTTGCGAGGTGACGTCAGCCAGAGAACGGTCATAACCCAGTTCGCGCATCGAATCATGCAGTACGCGTACTACGCCGCCGAGCCGATCAAATATAGGCCTGTTGGTATTCGGATCAACCAGCGAGTCGCCTTCAGCGTCGCTTGCCGCTGGCGTTGCTTCTTTTGCCGGTGGGGTAGCCGGTGCCGCCGGGACTGGCTTCGTGGCTGCCTGAATCGCTGCAGCCGGTTGAGCAGCCATCTGTTCAAACAGTGCTTCTAAATCTTCGTCAGAGTCGCTCATAGTTCCTTGATCTCCATCATTTTGCAAAATAGCTTGAATTAAAAATAACGATTCGTTGAATTATTGTGAGGATTAATTTATAAGTAACAGCATATGTCATTGCTTGATAAAAACAACTATAAATTCTATCTGCGCCTAAAAAATACCGCTTTTTAAAAACACATCCGGCGACAAAATTTTAAACAATCCCAGATTGGCGACGCGCTTTGCACATTTTAATAACGCCTTGTCCTTGGTGATTAAATAGCTTGCCCTGCCATCACGTGCCAGTTCCATAAATTGCTGATCGTCGGGGTCGGTGCATCTTGGCAGCGCTGTTGATAATCCGGCCGGTAGCTTTATGTTAAGTGACGGGTCAGGTTCAAAACAACTAATCAATTTATCAAAAGCGGCAATAATACCGGGACGATTTTCATCCGTAACGGGCAGGTGATTGTAATGCAAGACGGCCAGCCATTCATCGCGACAGCCGCGATTTGTGATCGCTTTCAGGCTGCCGTTTTGCAATCCGGTCAGCAGTATAGTCCAACGCGGATCGTGAAATACAAATAAATCCAGACAGACATTGGTGTCCAATACGATTAACGGCGTCTGGTTGGTTGGGCTTTGCATGCAGCACTTTCAGTAAAGATAATGGTAATCGTGTGTTGTCGCTTGGTCGCATGCAGTAAAATGGCGTTTTTTCGCGAAGACCGTTTTGATGACATCTCCTCTCTATCCCTGGCAAACTGCAGCCTGGACACAAATTCAACAACTGCATGGCAGATGGCCGCATGCGATTTTGTTGCATGGTCCGGAAGGGATAGGCAAGACCGTTTTCGCTGAATGGCTGGCGCAGTCGTTGTTGTGCGAATCGCCAGAAGCTGACCTTCAGCCGTGTGGGACTTGTGTCTCCTGCGGCTGGTTTTCGCAATATAGCCATCCTGATTATCGTCGCCTGCGCCCGGAAATTTTAGAGGCCGAAGCGTCGGAAACCAAGTCGGAATCTGAGTCTGACGAATCGTCCAACACTGCGTCAGGCAAAGCTGCAGCGAAGTCGACCAAAGCACCGTCCAAAGAAATTGTCATCAATCAGGTGCGCAGTTTAACCGAGTTCATGAATATTTCCACACATCGCCAGGGAATTCGCGTCATCGTGATTTATCCGGCCGAGGCGATGAATGTCGCTGCGGCCAATGCGTTGTTGAAATCATTAGAAGAACCTGGGCCGAATACCGTATTCATTCTGGTAGCACACAGCGTTGATGCCTTGCTGCCGACGATGGTCTCGCGCTGTCATCAGTTCGCTTTGCCGATGCCGGCCCGTGAACAGGCGCTGGCGTGGCTGGCAGAACAGCAGATCGCCAGACCGGAACAATTTTTAGCCGAGCAGGGCGGGGCACCTTTGGCGGCGTTTGAGTCGTCACAATCTGAAACCGTGCAGCAGCAGGAAGAATTTTTGCAGCATTTGCAACGACCCAGCCTGGATGGTGCATTGAAAATCGCCGACAAATGCCAGAAAACGCCGATCCCGTTGTTGCTGTCCTGGATGCAGCGTTGGCTGTATGATGTTTTTTCGTTTAAATTAACCGGAAAAATCCGGTATTATCCTCGCTACCAAAAAGAAATTACCGTAATCGCGACAGGGATATCGATGCCGGCAATTCTGGCGCTGCTGGAATCGAATACGCAAAGACGTGCGGTAGCTGATCATCCGTTATCGCCCAAATTGCTGATCGAAGAAATGCTGTTGGACTATGCCGGCAGAGCGCAACAGCGTTAAAATTCAAGCGTGGCTAACTAAACAGGCGCAGATGCAGGCGCAACATCTGCAACGCAATATCGACCACTTAACTACGATCTCGGGGAAGAAAAAATATGGCTGATAACCAAAACGACGCACCAGTTTCACCAGCATCTGCGGTCAGACCCTCGGTACTTTCGTTAGTCATCAAAGAAAAAGCGGCGCTCTATTCCGCTTTTATGCCATTTCTAAAACAGGGCGGTATTTTTGTTCCGACCAACAAGAACTACAATCTGGGCGATGAAATTTATCTGATCCTGACTTTGCTGGACGACTCCAATAAATATCCGATAGCCGGCAAAGTGGCGTGGGTGACGCCATCTACCGCCGGAAATAATAAGTCGCAGGGCATAGGCGTCCATTTTCCCAATGACGACAGTGGTATCCGGATACGACAACGTATCGAAGAGCTGCTTGGTTCTGCATTACGTTCCACCCGGATTACCCATACACTTTGATTCAACCGATGCCTACACACCGCTTTGCAGAACAAAAAGATTTAGCCGCTATTGTGCGTATTTATAATTCCACGATCGCTTCGCGCCAGGTCACTGCCGACCTGACTGAAATCAGCGTGGAATCCCGCCAGAACTGGTTTGTTGAACATACCCCGGGCCGGCGCCCGCTGTGGGTGATAGAGTCTGACGTAGCCGGCGAAGGCGTTATCGGCTGGATGTCATTTTCCGATTTTAAAAGTCGTGCGGCGTATGACGGCACCGTTGAGGTTTCGGTTTATCTCGATCCGACTGCGCGCGGTAAAGGTTGGGGAAGCTACTGTTTGCAACTTGCAGAGTCTTATGCACCGCAAATCGGCGTCAATACCCTGCTCGGTTATATATTTGGACATAACACACCAAGTTTGCGTTTGTTTGAAAAGTTCCACTATCAGCAATGGGCGCTGATGCCCAACATTGCGATTCTGGATGGCATTGAACGCGATCTGATTATTGTCGGCAAGCGGCTAGCTTGATTCTTGCCTGCGCCGTTTTGCTTTGACCATCTTGGTCACCCCTTTTTTGAAAAATCTCTCCTATGTTAAGTTATCGCCACGCTTTTCACGCCGGCAATCATGCCGATGTATTGAAGCATTTCATTGCTATTCAGCTGCTCAACTATATGGGGCAAAAAGAAGCGCCGTTCATGTATATCGATACCCACGCCGGCGCGGGGCTGTATGCGCTGGATACCGGCTACGCGGCCAAGAATGCCGAGTATGAAACCGGGATCGCCAAACTGTGGGAAAGCAAAGATTTGCCCGCGCCGTTGAAAGAATATGTTCAGCTGATTAAAGGTCTGAATCCCAGTGGTAAATTACGTTACTACCCCGGCTCGCCTTTTTGCGCTGAGCCGCTGGTACGGCTGGAAGACCGCTTGCGTTTTTTCGAGATGCATCCCAGCGACGTTAAAATTTTGCAGGAAAATGTGCGCAAGCGCGAATTGCATCAGGCAGAGCAGGGCATTAAAGCGAAGGGCAAACGCATCATGATCATGGCCGGTGACGGCTTTGAGGGATTGAAGGCGCTGCTGCCACCTCAGCAACGTCGCGCGCTGGTGTTAATCGACCCTCCCTATGAAGACAAGCGCGACTACAAAAAAGTGAAAGATACGCTGGTCGATGCGCTGCAGCGTTTTCCCGGCGGTACGTATGCGGTCTGGTATCCGGTTTTGCAGCGTCAGGAGTCGCGCGAGTTCTCCCGCAAACTGTCGCAACTGCCGGCTGAAAGCTGGCTGCATGTCACGCTGTCGGTGAGCAAGGCCATGCCGGATGGTTTCGGATTGCATAGCAGCGGCATGTATATTATTAATCCGCCATGGACCATGGAAGCGATGCTCAAAGAAGTCATGCCGTATCTGGTCAAGGCATTGGGTAGTGACGCGGATGCCAAATTTACATTGGAAACCGGGCAGGGTGCAGCGCCGGTCGGCCGCAAGCCTGCCCGATGAAAATCACGGAGCGATGAGATGAGTATGGATGAATATGCAGAAGCGGCGCAAAGCCTGACTGCGCCTACCATGGATATGCACAGGGCCATCACGACGCTGGCGGAAAAGCTGCTTGAACTGGACAAGTGCAATCAACGGCTGGATGCCTGTACGGATAGTTCACTGATTTCCATACTGACTGCGGCGCGCGATGATGAGAAAAGAAATATCGCGATGCTGCTGGAATGGATGCGACGGCACGATCCGAAATTTGATTTATCTCTGCGCGCTGCGTTGTTTAAGGCTGGGCCAATAGCGGAACAGGACTAGCGTAATTAAGCGTTATGCTAAGCGCTATGCGCTGTCGGATCCTTAAAAACTATCTCAATCAACAACCCTTTTCGATTAATTAACCGCATCGTGGCGCGATGCTGCTGCACGATGCGATGCACGATTGCCAATCCCAATCCCGCACCATTCGCCTGACTGCGCGAGCTGTCCAGTCTGGTAAACGGACGCAACAGCCTCTCGGTATCTTCTTCAGGAATACCTGTGCCGCTATCCGAAAATTGCAACACGATGCGCATCACTTTATTGCGCTCCTGCGGTTTGCACACCAGTGTTATTTCCGCGATATCCTTGCCCGGAGTTTTTCCGTAACGGCGCGCATTTTCGATCAGATTATTAATCAGGCGACCTATTTCAGTCGCATTGCCCGAAATGATCATATTCGCCGCAATAAAATATTTGATCTTGATGTCCGGTACGCGCTGCGTGGTTTGCACCACCGACTCCAATAGTTCGGATAAATTCACCGTCGAGATACGTGTGGCATCCATCGGTTTGGCAAAATCAAGAAATTGCCCGATGATGGCATCCATTTGCGCGATATCCGTCTGCATCCCCAGTTGCGCACTCTCCGATAAATGCGCCAGCTCCACTTCCAGTTGCAGTCGCGCCAGCGGCGTACGCAAGTCATGTGAAATCCCGGCCAGAATGATGGTGCGGTCGGAATCGATACGCGCCAGTTCTTGCGCCATCTGATTAAAATTGCGATTGGTCTCGCGAATTTCCGCAAAGCCGGTTTCCGGCAAGGGCCTGATATTTTTACCTTCGGTAATTGCCAGTGCCGCGGCACTCAGTCTGGATAAGGGTTGGTTAATCAGACGCGAGATGATCATTGCTGCCAAAATCGACATCAATAAAATCAATGCCGACCAGCTGATCCAGCGCCAGTTCGATGGGGTGGTAAAACGTTCGCGATCAAACACGATCCAGTAATCGTCATCGTCGATCTGAAAGCTGACCCAAAAGCCGTCGATGCCATTGACGCGTCGTGAGAAGATGGTACCTGCTCCGAGCTTCGAACGAACTATGCGCTCCAGCTCAGGCATATTGAGGCCCTCAGGTGCGGGCTCGATCACGTCGGTATCTTCCAGGGAGTAAATTCGCACCCCATCGTCACTGGCCAGATCAAACAGTAATTCCTGGCGTTTTTCAGGCGCAGCGTGTACCAGTGCTGCCCGCGTAATCGTGATGACGGACAGGAGTTGGGATGCGACCTGTTGCGCATGGGGCTCTTCTTCGCTCACCTGGAAAGTAAAATACCAGGTAGCCAGACTCATGAAGATCGCAAACGTCAGAAAGAAAAAAGTACGCCAGAACAGACCGCTGTTCAACCAGCCGAATTGTCCCCGGATTCTGGGCATTACCTGGGCTGACCTTCAGGAATAAAGACGTATCCCAGACCCCACACGGTCTGTATGTAGAGTGGATTGGACGGGTCGGGCTCGATCAGTTTCCGCAAGCGGGAAATTTGCACGTCCAGACTGCGGTCATAGACTTCGTATTCCCGGCCACGCGCCAACTCCATCAATTTTTCTCTGGATAGCGGTTGACGTGCGTGACGTGCGAACACTTTCAAGACAGAGAATTCACCGGTAGTGATCGGAATATTTTCATCGCCTTTTTTGAGCGTGCGTGTGCCCAGATCTAAAGTAAAGCCGCCAAAATCAAAGGACTGCGGCGTCTCCGAAGGTGCGCCCGGTGCTTCCTCGCTGCCTTTTCGACGCAATACCGCATTGATGCGGGCCACCAGTTCACGTGGATTAAACGGCTTGGGCAAATAATCATCCGCACCCATTTCCAAGCCGATGATGCGATCGATATCTTCACCCTTGGCAGTCAACATGATGATAGGCGTTGTGTCACCTATGCCGCGCAGGCGACGGCAGATCGACAGGCCGTCTTCGCCCGGCAGCATCAGATCAAGCACCAGCAAATCATAACGTTCACGCTGCCATAATTTATTCATGGTGGTGGCGTTTTCTGCAGTGACTACGTTAAAATTCTGTTCGCTCAAATAGCGCCGCAGTAATTCGCGCAGGCGTATGTCATCGTCGACAACTAATATCTTGGCCAGATGAGCAGGTGGGGTGGGAGTGGTGTTGGATATGGATTCAGTATTCATGGCGCCATGTTAGCTAAATAGATAGTCACTTCGGAAAACCCTAACAAAATGTTACATACTTTACGGCAATAATCAGCACGCGTTTTCGCGCATGACCATACAATCTAGCAATAACCAGCCACGAATGCGACTATTTTTTTAATTTTTCTTAAATCCGCGTGAATCCGACTGAACCGATATTGATAGTGTGTCTCACCAAGCTGAACTCTATGACCAATTTTCGCTTAATTCTGTGCTGCTTATCTGCTTATTACTGTGTTTTTGCGTATGCTGCGCAGGCTGACGGAATGCGCAGCAACGAACACAACGCGATAGAGCGCGGTGAGCTGGCGAATGTCAGACAGGGGAAATTTGCCGGTCGCGCGAATAATGCGTCTGAGGTTAACGGGCAGCCGAACAAGGGGGCAAATTCAGCCAACGCGCAATACCCCATTTACTCGAAGGACGCGCCTCAGAAAAAGCCGCTATCCAGAGAAGAGCGGCTGGCGCTAAGACGCCAGATTAATGAAACTGAAACCATGTATCCGAAACGGGCGAATTAGGCCTGACTCAGTCAAATTAACCCGCCGCCGCACCCAAACTGACGTCCGTCAACCTTCAAGCTGTTCACTTAAACTCAACCACACGCCTTCTGCAGTCTCAAGATTTTTTTGTGCACTGGTTTGCAATCGCAACAACTCCTTCAATTCATCCTTACGCTTTTCATCATACATATCGCTGCTGGCAAGTTTGCTGGCAAGCTGCGTCAGTTCCAGATTGAATTGATTGATTTCTTCATCGAGGCGTTTGATTTTTGTTTCCAGCGCCTTTTTTTGCGTCGCATTTAACGTCGACACTTTGACCGCCTTCGTGCCGATTTTAGTTTGGTTCTTTTCTTCGATTGCAGTCAATTTGGCAGCCGCAACCTGTTCCGCATTTTTCTTCTTGTCTGCCTCGGCATTGGCGGCCTTGTTCTGCAGGAGCCAGTCTTTATAGTCGTCCAGATCGCCATCAAATGGTTTGAGTTTGCCGTCCGCGACGATAATGAACTGATCGGTAGTGGCGCGTAACAAATGCCGGTCATGTGACACCAGAACCACTGTACCTTCAAACTGTGCCAATGCGTCTGTCAATGCTTCACGGGTTTCCAGATCCAGATGGTTGGTCGGTTCATCCAGCAGCAACAGGTTAGGGCGCTGCCAGACTATCAGTGCCAAAGCCAGTCGCGCTTTTTCGCCACCGGAAAACGGCTTGATCGGTGAGGTCACCATCGTGCCGGGGAAATTGAAATTTCCTAAAAAATTACGCAATTCCTGCTCGCGCACATTGGGTGCGATTTTGATCAAATGCCATAGTGGCGACTCATCATGGCGCAGCATTTCAACCTGATGCTGGGCGAAATAGCCGATAGTCAGCCCTTTGCCGAGATGCGCGTCGCCGCTGATCGGACCCAATTCGCCGGCGATGGTTTTGATCAGCGTCGATTTACCGGCGCCGTTCACGCCCAGCAAGCCGATGCGCTGACCGATTTGCAGCGAGAAATTGATATCGTCGACGATGATTTTGGTTTTGCTGCGATCATGCTCGTCGAGGAAATAGCCTGCGGAGACATCTTCCAGAACCAGCAGGGGGTTAGGCGCGTTGAGCGGCTCTCTGAACTCAAATGAAAACTCGGCTGCGGCACGCAGCGGTGCGAGTTCATCCATACGCGCCAGTGCCTTGACGCGGCTTTGCGCCTGCTTGGCTTTACTGGCCTTGGCTTTGAAGCGATCGATAAACGACTGCAAATGCGCACGCTGGCGATTCTGCTTTTCCAGCATACCTTGCGCCAACACCAATTGCGCCAGACGCTGACGTTCGAAGCTTGTGTAGTTTCCGCCGTAACGTTTTAATTTACGCTCGTCGATATGCACGATGACGTTCACCACGCCGTCCAGAAAATCGCGATCATGGGAAATGATGATCAAGGTGCCGGCATAGCGCTTCAACCATTCTTCGAGCCAGATGATCGCATCCAGATCCAGATGGTTGGTGGGTTCATCGAGCAGCAGTAAATCGGATTGACACATCAGTGCCTGCGCCAGATTCAGGCGCATGCGCCAGCCGCCGGAAAAACTGGCGACCGATTGCGTCATCTGTTCCATTGAAAATCCGAGACCCAATAATAATTGCTCACCGCGCGACTGCACGGTGTAGGCATCGGCATCGGCCAAGGCGATATACACCTCGGCGATGGCGTTGCCGTTGGCGTCGGTCGCTTCCTGGCTTTCCAGTTCCGTTAAACGCTGTTCCAGTTTGCGCAGCCGGGTATCGCCGTCGATGGCGTAGTCCAGTGCGGAACGCTCCAGCGGCGGGGTTTCCTGCGCGACGTAGGCCACCTGCCATTGGGCCGGGAAATCAAGACTGCCCTGATCGGAATGGATTTCATTGCGCAGCATGGCAAACAGGCTGGATTTTCCGGCACCGTTAGAGCCGATCAGACCTATTTTTTCACGTGGATTGAGTGTCAGATCTACGCCCTCAAAAAGAGGTTTAGTGCCACGCATGAGGTGTAGTTGTTGGAAACGTATCATTATTTAAGCATTCGACAAGGTTGTCAGGACAACCTTCAATTAAAAGAGGGGTAGTGGGGCACTAGGCTTAGGGCAGCTGATCTGCTGTCAGGAGAAAGACCATATCGTCGCCGGCCGAAGTCGAAACCCAGGTAAATTCCAATTCTGGAAATGCCGCTTCAGCATAGGCGCGTTCGTGGCCGATTTCAACAATCAGTATGCCGTCAGGCGTTAAGCGTTCTTTTGCGCCGTGGATGATGGTTCTGACCAGGTCCATCCCGTCCTCACCGCCGCCCAGCGCAATCTGCGGCTCATGCAAATACTCTTGCGGCAGTTTGCTCATCGACGTGCTGTTGACGTACGGTGGATTGGATACGATCAACTGGTACTTTTTGTTCGGCACCTTGCTGTACAGATCGGATTCGAACAAGGAAATCCTGTCTTCCAGTCCGTAGCTGGCGACATTGATTTTTGCCACTTCCAGGGCCTGCGCGGAAATATCTGCCGTATCCACATGCGCTTCTGTAAACGCATCCGCCAGCATGATCGGCAAGCAGCCTGAGCCTGTGCACAACTCTAAAATATCGGTAATGGCATCCGGATCCTGGACCCATGGCGACAGAAAGCCGGGAATGAGTTCGGCGATAAATGAGCGCGGCACAATGACCCGTTCATCGACAAAAAACTGATAAGTACCCAGCCAGGCCTCATTGGTGATATAGGCGGCGGGAACACGATCGGTGCTGCGTCGTTCGATGACTTTTAACAGCTGGGCAATTTCTTCCGGCAGTAAATGCGCATCCAGATAGGTTTCAAGATGGTCGAGCGGCAGATGCAAAGTGTGCAACATCAAATAGGCCGCTTCGTCGAGCACGTTGCTGGATCCATGTCCAAAAAACAGTTTTGCCGCGTTAAAACGGCTGACCGCGTAACGCAATACGTCGCGCAGCGTGGTAAAAGGATGGTTGGTTAAGATTGGACTGGACATAAAATAGGTAATGCTGCGCTGTAAAAAACGCGAACTATAACAGGATATTTTCTAAAGTTCTGCGATAGATGTTTTTTAACGGTTCAATTTCGTTCAACGCGATGTGTTCGTCAATTTTATGGATGCTGGCGTTAATGGGCCCAAACTCGATTACCTGCGGGCAGATTTGCGCAATAAATCGGCCATCGGACGTGCCGCCGGTGGTGGACAGTTCAGTCTCCAGTCCGGTTTCAGCGCGGATGGCTTTGGACAGTGCATCGCTTAAGGTGCCCTTGGGGGTTAAAAACGGCTGACCGCTGATCGTCCACTCCAGATCGTAGTCCAGTTCGTGCCTGTCCAGAATGGCATGTACGCGTTTTTGTAAGCTTTCGTCGGTGCTGGCCGTGGAAAAGCGGAAATTAAAATCTATGGTCAGTGCACCCGGGATGACGTTGGACGCGCCGGTACCGGCATGGATATTTGAAATCTGAAACGAAGTCGGTAAATAATATTCATTGGCTTCATCCCACAATTCCTGCGTCAATTCTGTAATGGCGGGTGCGGCCAGATGGATGGGATTTTTCGCCAGTTGCGGATACGCGATATGACCTTGCACGCCATGGATGATCAGTCGGCCGGACATGGAGCCGCGACGACCGTTTTTAATCGTATCGCCAAATTGTTGGGAAGAGGTCGGTTCGCCGACGACGCAGAAATCCAGCTGTTCGCCGCGCTGCTTTAACAAATCGCAAACCACGACTGTACCGTCCGTAGCCGGACCTTCTTCATCACTGGTGATTAAAAACCCAATGGAGCCTGTGTGCTGGGGATGTTGCGCGACGAATTCTTCTGTCGCCACCAGCATCGCCGCAATCGAACATTTCATATCAGCCGCACCCCGGCCATACAAAGCGCCGTCACGTATGGTCGGAACAAAGGGATTGGAACGCCATTTTTCCAGAGGTCCGGTAGGTACCACGTCGGTATGGCCGGCGAATACGATCAGCGGCTGGCCGGTACCGCGCCTGGCCCATAGATTGGTGACGCTGCCTGACTGTATCGCTTCACATTGAAATCCGAGAGGATTAAGTATGTCCTGCACCAGCAACTGGCAGCCAAAATCAGATGGCGTAACGGATTCGAGTGTGATTAATTGTTCAGTCAGTTTTAATGTCTTGCTCATAATTTAAAAGAACGCTTTAAATGCGGATTGATAGTTTTCTTCAGCGTAGCCAACCAGCAGGTTTGTGTGCTGTTGATCCTGAATAACCAGGACAGGACGCTTAATAACGGAAGGGTGCTGCATCATACAGGAGATTGCAGTGTCGTTATCCTGAATCGAGGTTTGTTCATGTTCAGTCAGCTTGCGCCAGGTTGTGCCTTTGCGATTGACTAAAGTTTGCCAGTCGGTTTGCGTCAACCACGACTGGATTAACTCAGCCGTGATGCCGGCTTTTTTGAAATCGTGAAAATCATAAGCAATCTGCTGTTCGCTGAGCCAGTTCCTGGCTTTTTTTACCGTGTCACAATTGGGGATGCCGTACAAAATGACCTTCATTAATTCAATTTCCTTGCTGTGCTCAAAAGTGTAATACGCAAGTCAGGCTGCGCTTGGTAGGTTGGGCTAACCTGCGTAGGTTGGGCTGCGCTTTATCAGCCCAACATTCAACCGCAATTTGTCGGGCTAACCTTCGTAGGTTGGGCTGCGCTTCATCAGCCCAACATTCAACCGCAATTTGTCGGGCTAACCCTGCGTAGGTTGGGCTACGCTTTATCAGCCCAACATTCAACCGCAATGAATTGAAAGCGCTTTCCTTGATCCGGGTCAGAGTGTTGGGCTGATAAAGCGCAGCCCAACCTACGTGGATGATTTTAAATTACACATTCAACGTAAATTCAGTAAACGACGCTTCCTCAACCTTAGGTGGTTCCGGTTCGGCAGGCCCACCCGCCTGGTTTTGCTCATTATTCAACAGCCATAACAGATTGTTGGCCGAGTCAGCATTGGCCAAACCTTCTTCCTGCGTAATCAGACCGTCGTTGATCAACTGCAGCAACGCGCGCTCAAAGGTTTGCGAGCCGGGTGACAGACTCTTGTCGATCGCTTCTTTGATCTCCGACATATCACCGGCAGTAATCAGGTCGGCGACGTAACGGGTATTTAACAACACTTCAACGGCAGGATAACGCCCACCGTCAATCGCCTTAATCAGACGTTGCGAAACAATGGCACGGATCGATGACGCCAGATCCAGCAATAAGGCCGCGCGATGTTCGTTCGGGAAGAAACTGATAATCCGGTTCAGTGCCTGATAACTGTTATTGGCGTGCAGCGTGGCCAGCACCAGGTGGCCGGACTGCGCATACGACATTGCGGAACCCATGGTCGCTTCATCACGAATTTCACCAATCAGAATACAGTCCGGCGCCTGACGTAACGAATTCCGCAACGCCACTTCCATGCTTTCCGAATCGGTGCCGATTTCGCGCTGATTAACGATAGATTTTTTACTGCGGAATAAATATTCTATCGGATCTTCAATAGTTAAAATGTGACCGGTACGCTGCGTATTGCGATGATCCAGCATCGACGCGATCGTGGTCGATTTTCCTGAGCCGGTAGAACCGACCAATAAAATCAGACCGCGCTTTTCCATAATCAGCTCACCCAGAATCGCGGGCAGACGCAGGGCGCTTAAAGCCGGAATGTGGCCGGGTACAAAACGAAATACCGCAGAGATAGAGCCACGCTGGCGGAACGCAGACAGACGGAAACGACCTATGCCGGTTGCGCCGATACCGAGATTTAATTCGTTTTCACGATTTAATTTTTCCATATCCTCGGCAGAAACGACCTCGGTCAGCAACGCTAAAATATTTGCCTGATCCATTTTCTGGCTATTGATGGGAAGCAGGTTGCCATTAATTTTCAGATGAATAGGTGAATTGATTGCGAAAAACATATCTGAAGCCTGTTTTTCTTTCATCAGTTCGAACAAACGTTCCATAGCCATGATGTTTCCCTCGTCGTTGAATTCGTGCTTACTTTTATGTGTGCCTGTCTTTGCGGCTTATATGCATCAACTTACGCTTGTCGACCTTTAAATTATACGCCGCGCAACAACTCATTAATGCTGGTTTTTGAACGGGTCTGTGCATCGACGCGTTTCACAATCACGGCGCAGTACAGGCTGTACTTGCCATCGGCGCTAGGCAAATTGCCAGATACCACGACCGAGCCGGACGGAATGCGACCATAGCTGACTTCGCCGGTGGCGCGGTCGTAAATTTTGGTCGATTGGCCTATGTAGACGCCCATCGAGATCACCGAGTTTTCTTCAACGATGACGCCTTCGACAACCTCAGAACGCGCGCCGATAAAGCAGTTGTCTTCAATAATTGTCGGATTCGCCTGCATCGGTTCCAGCACGCCACCGATACCGACTCCGCCAGATAAATGGACATTCTTGCCAATTTGCGCACACGAGCCCACAGTCGCCCAGGTGTCTACCATCGCGCCTTCGTCGACATAGGCGCCGATATTCACATAGGAGGGCATGAGCACCACATTTTTGGCGATGAAACTGCCACGGCGCGCAACTGCCGGAGGCACCACGCGAAATCCGCCTTTGGCAAAATCTTCAGCGGAATAATCGGCAAACTTGGTAGGCACTTTATCGTAAAACTGCATATGATCGCCGGATGGCATGACGATGTTTTCTTCCAGGCGAAACGACAGCAAAACGGCTTTTTTTACCCACTGATTGACGGTCCAGTTTCCGGTGCTGATACGGTCTGCCACGCGCAGTGTGCCGTTATCCAGTTGCGCCAGTACTTCGGCAACTGCCTGTTTCAATTCTTTGGGGGCAGATTTTGGTGAGTAGTTGGCACGATCTTCCCAGGCTTGATCAATAATTTGTTGAAGTGACATAGTAAGTTCTAACGTAAAGGTAAAAATGAAATCAAAAAAACACGATGATTCTGGCGGCGCTGATTCTAACTACGATAGGGTTGGCCTTTGCGTTAGTTAAAATAAAAATCAGAATACTAAGAGACGAGTTGCCGGGTAAATGCAACGATGCGTTGTGCAGCCTCTACGCATTCATCAACGCTGGCGACTAAAGCCATGCGGATGCGGTTCTGGCCCGGGTTGATACCATGTGCATCGCGCGCCAAAAAACTGCCAGGCAGTACAGTAACATTATATTCGGCAAAAAGTTGCCTGGCGTAATCCGTGTCGGAAATTGGACTCAGTTTGTCCGTTATTTTGTTCACGTCGGCCCACAAATAAAATCCGGCATCGGGCAAATTTACGTCGATGACCTGCTGCAGCAACGGTGTGACCTGCAGGAACTTGGTTTTATATAAGGCGCGATTGTGTTGCACATGCTCTTCATCCTGCCAGGCCAGTGCTGAAGCCGCCTGTATAGTTGGACTCATGGCGCAGCCATGGTAGGTCCGATATAACAAAAACTGTTTGAGTATCGCGGCGTCACCCACTACAAAACCGGAACGCATGCCCGGCACGTTGGAGCGTTTCGATAAACTGGAAAAACTGACCAGACGCGGAAAGTCGCTACGTCCCAGTTTATGTGCTGCTTCCAGGCCGCTTAACGGTGCCTCGTCACCGAAATAGATTTCAGAATAACATTCGTCGGCAGCAATGATAAATCCATAACGATCGGATAAATCAAACAGCGCTTTCCAGTCCTCTAAAGTCAGTACCGAACCGGTAGGATTGCCGGGCGAGCAAGTGAACAGCAGTTGGGTGCGCTGCCAGACAGGTTCAGGCACGCTGGCATAATCCGGCGCAAAATTCTGCGCCGGATCTGCATTCACAAAATATGGTTCTGCCCCGGCCAAGTAGGCCGCACCTTCGTAAATCTGATAAAACGGATTCGGGCAAATGACGACGGGTCGTGTTGCCTTGCTGGTGTCGATCACCGTTTGCGCGAACGCGAATAACGCTTCTCTTGAACCGTTTACCGGCAAAACCTGGGTCGCAGGATTCGGCGCCGGAATGCCGTAACGCCGGTTGATCCACAGCGAAATTGCGTTGCGCAATATCTCTGAGCCCTGAGTGCTGGGGTAACTGGCCAATCCATCCAGATTCTGTCTGATCGCCTCCTTGATGAATTCAGGAGTGGGATGCTTGGGTTCGCCGATACCCAGATTGATTGCAGAGAATTGACCGGACGGCGTAATGTCATGAAACAGCTGTCTCAGCTTTTCAAACGGGTACGGTTGCAGTTGATTGAGAGTGTGATTCATAGGTGGGCAATCGAAAATAAAAAGCCGGGACTCCGAAAACAGAGTGAATTATAGCGTCGGCGGTGGCAATAAAAACAAGGTTATCAAATTGGTTCACGAAAAAAATGCCAGGTAACTTCCTGGCATTTTGATCGGACCGCCTGCAACATCAGGTTCCGGTAGTAAAGCTCCATGAGCGTGTAAACGGATTGGTCAGGCCGTAAGGTATCAGGAAGGTGGTGCCTGTGACATACACGTTGTAGGTGGTGTTGGGCAAGAACGGAGCATTACCGACCCAGTACGCTTCATTGCCTGCCAGAGTCGGCACCGGAGCAGGGGGATTGTTCACGTTCAGGGTAGCGGTGGAATACTCGGATGTATCCAGATTGGGATCGTTTGCCATAGACCAGACGGTGCCGGGTAGTGCCACACCGGTGCCGGCCTGTGTGACGGTAAATGAAGTAATCGTCAGATTCTGCGAGGTAGACAGCGTTAAGCTGATCGGCGAGCTGGTCTGGGTAGTGAAATCAAAATTAGGCTTGTTGATAAACACGGAAGGGTACTCGGCATCCATATACAGCGGAATATTGGTTTGCTGATCCAATGGATAGTTCACCATGTAATTCGACGCGACCGACTGTGTGCTGGTCAGTCTGCCGTGATTAATCCACCAGTGAGTCGGGGTCGTTGCGTTCGGCGAAATGGTGCCGGTCGTGTCACGCGCCAGACCCATGTCGACAGTGGCCTGCGTCATCAGCGCACTGCGGTGATAAATCGTATTCACCATCGCGTTGACTATGTCGACACCAGCTCCGGTTGAATACAATTCACCCACGGCATTGGTAGGTACATTGAATTCGGTAATCGTATTGGCGAGATAGTAATAGCCTACGTAGATTGCGCGTGCGCTAGGCTGGATGCCGGTAAAATAAGTATTTTGAACACCGTTAGTGTATTGAACTTCTATATCGTTCTGAAACGGACTAAGCACACCCTCGGTATTTGCAATCGAATAATTCATATGGTTTTTGGCCGACGCATCCAAAAAAACATTTTGCTGCCAGTAGCCGAGCCCTACGCTGAGTCTGAACGAGTTAATCGCATTAAATGCTGCCAGCTCTTCCGTGCCGGTGCCATAGGTTGGCGTGCTTAAGGTACTTTGCGCACTGCCGGGGAGGACGATATCGCTTGGAATTTGAGTCGAGCCACCGCAAGAAACCAGAGTAAACGCTGTAACGATGACGCCAAATAGTGCTAATTTTTTCATGAAGACCTTAAATATTCGAAGAGCTAAAATTATTTCGTGCGCTAATATAAACCAAGTCGCTTGTTAATGCATTATTTACAGTACACGGATCGTCAATGAGCCGGTAATTAAGTGGCCGTAATGACAATGATGCGCATCGCAATACGCAGTCGCTGTCTATAAAATTGCCACAATAATTCGGTAACGCATTTTCGAGATGCTATTATATGCCCTGCTTTGAAGTGGTAACGAGTTGTAGGACAGCTTCATCATCTACTTAACTTATAAAAAATATAAAAATTCTCAATCTTCTCAATTCGTCGCCTGGTTTTGTCTGACTTCATGAACCATAACTCTCACTCATTCCTTATTTGATTCCATCACTGTGCGCTTAACATCCATTAAATTATCCGGGTTCAAATCATTCGTTGAACTCACCCACTTTCATGTTCCTGGTCAATTAGTCGGCGTCGTCGGACCTAACGGTTGCGGCAAATCGAATATCATCGATGCGGTGCGCTGGGTGCTTGGTGAATCCAAAGCCTCAGAGCTGCGTGGCGAATCGATGCAGGACGTTATCTTTAACGGCTCGACCAACCGCAAACCGGCCGGACGTGCATCGGTTGAGCTGGTGTTCGACAACAGCCTGGGAAAAGCGGCCGGACAGTGGAGTACCTATGCTGAAATTTCCGTCAAGCGCACCCTGACGCGTGACGGCACTTCAACCTATTACATCAATAATCAGGCAGTGCGACGTCGCGATATTCAGGATATTTTCCTCGGCACCGGCTTGGGGCCACGCGCGTACGCCATTATCGGTCAGGGCATGATCTCGCGCATTATTGAAGCGCGTCCCGAAGAGTTGCGGATTTTTCTGGAAGAAGCTGCCGGCGTGTCGCGTTATAAAGAACGCCGTCGCGAAACCGAAAACCGGATCCACAGCACCAATGAAAATCTGGTGCGGGTTGAAGATATTTTGCGTGAACTGAATCTCAATCTGGAAAAACTCGAATCGCAGGCCGTGGTTGCCAACAAATTCCGTACCTTGCAGGCCGATCAGGAAGAAAAACAGAAACTGCTCTGGATGCTGCGCAAAAAAGAAGCCGCGTCAGAACAGGAAAAATACTTCCGCGATATCGAGCAGGCGCAGCTTTCTCTGGAAGAAAACACTGCAACCTTGCGGCATGTGGAACTCGAACTGGAGCAGATGCGCCAGAGTCACTACGGCGTCGGCGACAAAATGCATCAGGCGCAGGGCCATCTGTATCAGACCAATTCTGAAATCGGCAGTCTCGAAGCGCAAATCCGTTTTGTGATCGAGGCGCGCAACCGTTTGCAAACGCAACTGAGCGTATTGAAGGCGCAGCGCGAACAGTGGCAACGCCAGGAGCAGGAACAGCAGAACGAATTGAGTCAGGCCGAGCTGGAAATAGAAGAGTTGGCAGCGCGCAGTGAGGAAGCCAAACAGGCCGCCGAACTGCAGGGGCAGCAACTGCCGGCGCAGGAAGAAGCATGGCGTGCCGGACAGCAGACTACCGCCGATGCGCGCGCAAAAATCATGCAGATGCAGCAGCAGATCGAACTGGAATCGGCGCATCAGCGCAATGCCAATAATGTGTTAAATGGACTGGTGTTGCGGCGTGAGCGTCTGCAGCAGGAAAAAAGTGGTTTGCAGCTGCCCGATCAGACTCATCTGACTAATTTGTCCGAGCAGTTGGAAGAAAAAAAGATGATGCTCGAAGAAGTGGAGCAAAAACTCGAAGAAGTACAAATCCAACATCCGCAATTGGACGAAGCGCGTAAGACTGCGCAGCATCAGGTGCAGGCCGAGTCAGCCAGCAATGCGCAACTCGATGCGCGTCTGGCCGCCCTGACACAGTTGCAGGCGAAGCTGCAAAACGAAGGCAAAGTCCAACCCTGGCTGGCCAAACACGAACTGACCAATTTGCCGCGTTTATGGCAAAAGCTGCACATTAAAGAAGGCTGGGAAACCGCACTGGAAGCCGTATTGCGCGAACGTACGCAGGCGCTGGAAGTGTCGAATCTGGACTGGTCGAAAGCATTTTTCGGTGATGCGCCACCAGCCAAACTGGCGTTTTATACCTCGCAGGCAGTCGCTGCCGCTGGCAACGTCGATGCGCCATTGTCGAATGAATTCCCGATCATGCTGTCTTTGTTGCAGATAAATGATCACAACCTGCGCGCGGTGTTGCAGGATTGGTTGCAGCATGTGTATATCGCCGATGATGCGGCCCACGCGCTGGCGCAACGATCCAGCCTGCCGGCCGGCGGATGTTTTGTCACCAGACAGGGGCACCTGATCTCCAAAGCCAGTGTGCGTTTTTACGCCAGCGATACCGAACAGGACGGCATGCTGGCGCGCGCTCAGGAAATCGAACATTTACAAAAGCAGACCCGCGCCCAGCAATTGTTGGCCGAGCAGGCGCGCAATACTTCGATACGCGCCGAAGCGGCCTATACCCAGGCTACCCAGCGTCTGCAGGAACTGCGCTCCAGCGCACAAAGTCTGACGCAGCAGGTGCACACCCTGCAAATTGAAGTGATGAAACTGACTGAAGTGCAGTCGCGCTTTAATCAGCGCAGTGTGCAGATTGAATCGGATCTGGCCGAAATCGGTGCGCAGGAACAGGAGCAGGAACAGCTCAAGTCCGAATCGGAACAGAAATTCGAAGAGCTGGATGTCAGTCTGGCGGAACAGCAGGAAAAATTCGAAGAATGGCAAACCGCCTATCTGGAACAGGAACAGCAATTAAATCTGTCCCGCTCCAAACTGCGCGATCTGGAACTGGCCGCGCAGCAGTCCGTCTTCGCAGAACGTACCCATCTGCAAAAAGTGGAAGAATTAAAACGCACCATCACCACCGCCGGTGTGCAGGCTGCACAGGTATTTGAATCGATGCAGCAGGGCGTGCTGGAACTGGAAAGCATGGACGACCAGACCGCACAGGCCGGACTGCAGGATTTGCTGGCCAAACGCAGCGAGCAGGAACGTGCCTTGTCGGACGCCCGCCACGAACTGGATCAGTTGACGCAGCAATTGCGTCAGCGTGAAGACAGTAAAAATCAGGTGGAGCGCAATCTGCAGCCACAGCGCGAAAAAATCATGGAGCTGCAATTAAAGGAACAGGCGGCGCGGTTAAATCAGGAACAGTACGCGCAGGCCCTGGCCGATGTGGGCATGACCGAAGAGCAACTGGCCGAACTGGCTGCCAAGCTCACCGACGACTTGAAACCATCGTATTTGCAGGGTGAAGTCACGCGGCTGGGCAATGCGGTGATCGCATTGGGCGCGGTGAATCTGGCGGCATTGGATGAGCTGGCCCAGGCGCAGGAACGCAAACAGTTCCTCGATGCGCAGTTTGCCGATCTGACTGAAGCGATACAAACCTTGCAGGACGCAATCCATAAAATCGATATCGAAACCCGTGAACTGCTGCAAGAGACTTTCGACAAGGTCAATCTGCATTTTGCCGAGCTGTTCCCGATACTGTTCGGCGGCGGTCAGGCAAAACTGGTGATGACGGGCGATGAGATTCTGGATTCCGGCGTGCAGGTGATGGCGCAACCGCCCGGCAAGAAAAACGCTACCATCCATTTATTATCGGGCGGTGAAAAAGCACTGACCGCGACTGCACTGGTATTTTCGATGTTCCAGCTGAACCCGGCGCCATTCTGCTTGCTGGATGAGGTCGATGCGCCGCTGGATGATTCAAATACCGAGCGCTTTTGCAAGATGGTGAAAAAAATGTCGGGCAACACGCAATTCCTGTTTATCTCGCACAATAAGATTGCGATGGAAATGGCACAGCAACTGATCGGTGTCACCATGCAGGAGCAGGGCGTATCAAGAATAGTGGCAGTGGACATGGAGTCCGCGGCGGAGTTTACCAGCGAGGCACAGGCAGCATGACAGATTTAAATATGAGTTTATGGGGCGCAGGTGGCGCAATTATTCTGGCAGTCATCGCGTACAACTTCTGGCAGGAATATAAAGCCAGAAAAAATGTTGAACGTGCATTTGGCGATCGCAAAGATGATGTATTGATGAACCCGGAAAGTAGTAGTGCCGGCAGTGCCAGTGTCAGTGCCACAGCCGGCAAAAGCAGTATGCGACAGGAACCCGTGCTGGATAATCACTTCCCGGACACCGAGCCGGATGCCCGTGACAGATCGGATGAAGTGACTACGGCAAACGCTGAGCTCGCAGCCAGCCCATCGAACCCCGTTACGCCACTTCCGGTTGACGAATTTATCGACTGCGTGATTCCGCTGGAGTTTGAACAAGCCTTGCGCGGCGATAAAATATTGGCGGAAATTCAATCGCTGCGCATAGCCGGCAACAAGCCGGTGAACGTAGTTGCCATGACGGCGGATGGCCAGCGCGAAGTGATTATGCACGCGAACAGCTATACCCAATTGAGCGTTGGCGTACAGTTGGTCAATCGCAGCGGCGCGTTGAATGAACTGGAGTTTTCAGAACTGGTGATGAAATTGCGCCAGATCGCCGATAATCTGAACGCGTTTATGGATGTCCCGGATATGAAACACGTCATGGACTCTGCGCGCGACCTGTCCTTGTTCGTGGGTGAACACGACGCACAGTTAAGCGTCAACGTGGTCAGCAAAGGCGCGCCCTGGGATATTGGCACCTTGCTGGCAGCACTGGAAAAGCAGGGCTTTGATGCGCGTCCGGATGGTCGTCTGGTGATGCCGGATGGCGAAGGCGGCACCCTGTTTGTGCTGTCACTCAATGGCGGTCTGGCAGACCAGGTCACCTCACGCATTACGCTGCTGCTGGATGTGCCTTGCGTGGCGCCCCGGCGTGGCGGCTTTAATGCAATGGTGTCCTGTGCCAAATCGCTGGCCTTGCGCCTGGGTGGTGTCATCGCCGACGACAGCAATGCGCCGCTGGATGATGCGACATTGACACAAATTCAGGAGCAGGTCGAGGTGTTTTACGGCGCCATGCAGGCGGCTGAAATACCGGCGGGCTCGATCAGAGCCGTTCGGCTATTTAGTTGATATTGCAGATCATGCAAACCGATTTATTTAACGAAGCGCTATCTGCGGAACAGAAGGCCGACAGGCTGGCGCAACAATATCGGCAAAGTCTGAATCAATACAACCATGAATATTACGTACTCGACGCACCCAGCGTGCCGGATGCGGAATACGACCGGATCTTTAAGGCGCTGCAAGAACTTGAGACGCTCTATCCCGCTCTGATCACCCCCGATACTCCCACGCTACGGGTCGGTGGTGCAGCCTTGCCGGTGTTCAGTCAGGTCCGCCACACGATACCCATGCTGTCTTTGAATAATGGATTTGCCGACGAAGACGTGCTGGCATTTGTAAAACGGGTCGAGGATGGTCTGCAATCGGAACTCGGCAAGATCCCCGACATCATTTACGCAGCCGACCTGAAATTTGACGGCCTGGCGATCAGCCTGCTGTATCGCGACGGAATACTGGTGCAGGCGGCGACCCGTGGCGACGGCAGCGTCGGCGAAGATGTGACTGAAAACATCCGCACCATACGCGCGATTCCTTTGCGCCTGTTGGGTGAGCAGGTGCCATCGTTGCTCGAAGTGCGCGGTGAAGTGCTGATGTTTAAAGATGACTTTATTAAATTAAATGCCCGCCAGCGCGACAACGAGTTGAAAGAATTCGCCAACCCGAGAAACGCCGCAGCAGGCAGTTTGCGGCAACTGGATGCCAAAATTACCGCCCAACGCAAGCTGCGTTTTTTTGCTTACGGCCTGGCGCAATATGAAAGCCTCACCGGTACGCCCCCGACTACGCATAGCGATTTATTGGCGTGGTATAGCCGGCTTGGTATTCCGGTATGCAAAGAGCAGGCTTGCGTGAATTCGGCGCAGGGCTTGCTGGATTTTTATCGCAGCATCGAACAAAAGCGCGATCAGCTACCGTATGAAATTGACGGCGTGGTCTATAAAGTCAACTCGTTTGCGCAGCAACTACAGCTCGGTTTTGTATCGCGTGCGCCGCGTTTTGCCATGGCCCACAAATTTCCGGCGCAGGAACAACTCACCACGTTATTGGATATCGAAGTGCAGGTCGGCCGCACCGGCGCGATTACGCCGGTGGCCCGTCTGGCCCCGGTAGCGGTAGGTGGGGTAATCGTAACCAATGCGACCCTGCACAACGAAGACGAAATCCGCCGCAAGGATGTCTGGATCGGCGATACCGTGATCGTGCGCCGTGCCGGCGACGTCATACCTGAAATTGTCGCGGCAGTTGCTGAGCAACGTCCGGCGACAGCGCGTCGCTTTGTTATGCCGACTGAGTGCCCACATTGCGGATCGCCTATCGTCAAGCTGGAAGATGAAGCAATAGCCCGTTGCAGCGGTGGCTGGATTAAATGCGCAGCGCAACGCAAAGGCGGCTTATGGCATTTTGCGTCGCGCAAGGCGATGTGTATCGATGGGCTGGGCGAGCAATTACTCGATCAGCTAGTCGACAAAAACGTCATCACCACGGCAGCCGGTTTGTATAAATTGGGCTTTGCCGGTCTGGCGTCGTTAGACCGGATGGCAGAGAAATCGGCCGGCAATATTCTCGCCGCTATCGAAGCATCCAAAAACACCACGCTGGCTCGATTTATTTATGCACTGGGAATACGTCATGTGGGAGAATCCACTGCCAAGGATCTGGCGCGCACGTTTGGTGATATCCATCCCTTGATGGACGCCGGCGAAGAGCAATTGCTGACCGTGAATGACGTGGGGCCAGTGGTGGCAAAATCGGTGATCGCTTTTTTTGCCGATCCGCTTAATCGCGAAGTGGTGGAGCAGTTGATAGCCGCCGGCGTGCACTGGACTACCAGCGCCGATACCAGTCATCAGGCTGCCCTGTTTGCCGGTAAGACTTTCGTGTTAACCGGCACGTTGCCGACGCTCAGTCGCGAACAGGCTGCGGCGCTGATTGAAGCAGCCGGTGGCAAAGTACAAAGTTCCGTATCGAAAAAAACCAGCATGGTGTTGGCCGGTGAAGAGGCGGGGAGCAAACTGGTCAAAGCGCAAGAACTGGGCGTGACGATTATTACCGAAGCAGAATTATTGAACATGTTGCAGTCCACTGAGACTGATTAGAATTTTAAGTAAAGTTAAGGGAACGGGTAATGCCAAAAATTACGAAAGCTGTTTTTCCGGTTGCGGGTCTGGGTAGTCGCTTTTTACCGGCCACCAAGGCACAACCCAAGGAAATGCTCACCGTTGTCGATAAACCGTTAATCCAATATGCGGTGGAAGAAGCGGTCAACGCCGGTATTACCGAATTAATTTTTATCACCGGTCGCAACAAACGCGCGATTGAAGATCACTTCGATACCGCGTATGAACTGGAAGCCGAATTGCAGGCATCGCAAAAAAGCCAGTTATTGGAACTGGTGCAAAATGTGATACCCAAATCGGTCAGCTGTATTTATATCCGTCAGCCGGCGGCATTGGGATTGGGGCATGCGGTGTTATGCGCGAAGCCGGTAGTTGGTGACAGCCCCTTCGCCGTTATCCTGGCCGATGACTTTATGCTGGCCGACAAGGATCAGCCAAATACGACCGAGCAGATGGTCAAACTTTTTGCGCAGGAGCATGCCAGCATTGTCGCGGTGCAGGACGTGCCGCGTGAGCAGACCAAACAATACGGTATTGTCAGCGGAGTTGCATACAAAGATCGGTTGGAGCGCATGTCAGGCATCGTTGAAAAACCTATGCCCAGTGAAGCGCCATCTACCCTGGCTGTGGTGGGGCGTTATGTATTGGATGGAAAAATATTTTCTTATCTCGAAAAAATCGGCAAAGGTTCAGGCGGGGAAATTCAGCTGACCGACGCGATTGCGGCGATGCTGAAAGACCATCCGTATCTGGCGTATCGCTTTGCCGCGACGCGCTATGACTGCGGCAGTAAATTGGGTTATTTGAAAGCGTCGGTGGTGCTGGGTATGCTGCACCATGAGATTGGTGAAGATTTCAGCGAATATTTAAAGACTATCAAGCATTAATTGCTGGTTGGGTTGGATTTTGTAGGTTGGGTTGGATTTTGTAGGTTGGGCTGGACTTTGGTTGGGCTGGACTTTGGTTGGGTTGGACTTTGGTTGGGTTGGATTTTGGTTGGGTTGGATTTTGTAGGTTGGGCTACGCTTCATCAGCCCAACGCTTTTTGATTTAGGGCTAGTGCTATTTCTGGCGTGGAGTGTTGGGCTGGTGAAGCGTAGCCCAACCTACGAAGCGTAGCCCAACCGACGAAACGTAGCCCAACCGACGAAGCGCAGCCAATTTTCAATATCGATACTCATCCACCAGATGTTTATTGAAACTGTACTTGGTCCCACCCGCCAATTTATCAGCCAATCGCTTGGGATTAGCGGCAGAAATAAAAACATCGGCCACGCCGTCTTTAATTCTGAATTTGGTTGCAGGGCTTAAAATGGCGTTCGGCTTCAACACCAGATGACGAATAATGCGGGCCTTTTCGCTACACAGTAAAAAATGGCATTCTTTGCGAAAACTGCTCAAGGGAATATTTAGCCACCAGCCTTCATCATTCACATTGCGGACCACCGGTGAGAATTGGGTATTGGCAGCATGTAAGGTCGTGGCCCTTAACGATTCGTTGGCAAGAGCAATGGCTTCTTCTTTATTCATGACGATATGCGGTATGTTTTTATCAATGTTGGCGGCAAATTAGTTCACGCAGTTTAGCGCAATTGCAGACCGAGATTCACCCTAATTTTAAATGACGAATATTCATTACAAGAAAGCGCGATCATGAATTCTCCGATTCCAGAAAATACCATACCCGTTGAGTTTTCAAGCTGCTTCGAACGCCAACGCTCTGCCTATCTCGCCAACCCGGTACCGGACTACGCCAGCCGTCGGCAAGATCTGGAAAAACTCGCGCAATTGTTGAAGGATAATCAGGACGCGATCGTCGCCGCGATCAATGCCGACTACGGTAATCGCTCCACGTTTGAAACCCTGTTCGCCGAGTTTTTTGTGGTGCTGCAAGAAATCAAAGACAATATCAAACATCTTAAAAAATGGATGAAGCCGCAGCGGCGCAGCATCGACATGATGCTGTATCCGACTTCCAGCGTAGCAGTGATTCCGCAACCGCTGGGCGTGATCGGCGTCATCGTGCCATGGAATTTCCCGCTAAATCTGTCGTTCGCACCACTGGCCGCCATCTTTGCGGCAGGTAATCGTGCGATGCTGAAAATGTCGGAAAACTCGGTCAATCTGGCGCGTTTGCTGATTGCAATCACGCCAAACTACTTCCCGCCCGAAAAGCTGCAATTTTTCGAAGACGGTGGTGGGCGCGGCCCGGCATTTTCATCGCTGCCGTTCGACCATTTATTTTTTACCGGATCGGGTGTGACCGGGCGCGCCGTGATGGCGAATGCCGCACGCAATCTGACTCCGGTGACCTTGGAACTCGGCGGGAAATCGCCCGCCGTTGTCGCGCCGGATTTTTCGATCGCACTCGCAGCGGACCGCATCATGTGGGTGAAGGCGTTTAATGCCGGACAGATCTGCACCAACGTCGATTACGTCTATCTGCCGGCCGGCAGCGAGCCGGAGTTTACCGCCGAGGCCAAACGGGTGATCGCCGAACGGTATCCGGACATCAATCATAACGACTATACCTCCATCATCGATCAACGCAGCTACCAGAGATTGCAGGCGACGCTGGACGATGCCGTTGCCAAAGGCGCTCGCGTAGTCAACCTGTTTGAGGGGCAAAGTGAAGTGCAGAACGCGGTAACTGAGTCGGGCACCGCGTTACGCAAATTTCCGCTGATGCTGCTGTTTAACGTGACGGACGACATGGAGGTCATGAAACGTGAAATTTTCGGTCCGCTGCTGCCGATCAAAACTTATCAGCACAAACAGGAAGTGGTCGACTATATCAACCAGCGCGACCGGCCGCTGGCGTTTTATCCGTTCACCAATGACCGCGATTTGCAGGACTATTATCTGACCCGCGTCATGTCGGGCGGTGTCTCGGTAAACACCGCATTGCTCCATGTGGCGCAGCATGACATTCCGTTCGGCGGTGTTGGCGCCAGCGGCATGGGGCATTACCACGGGTACGAGGGGTTCTCGACGTTTTCAAAAATGCGCCCGGTTTTTTATCAAGGAAAGATTTCTGCGATTAAAATGCTGATGTTGCCACCGTACGATAACAAGGCAAATAAATTGATTAAATTATTTATCAAGATTTTCGGCTAACAATATCAATTCTACCCAATTCAACTCAACTCAATCCCTCTTCAATCACTATGAAACCATCCATAAGTCATTTATTTTTCGCGCTGCTGTTCACAATAAGTCCGGTCAATCATGTCTATGCACAGACCGGCTCCAATAACGCGGTGGCAGAGCATGCGGTCATCGAACATGGTGCGCCGATATCTGCAAAAAACATGCTTGAAAAGTTTAAGCATGCAATGGACGGTACAGAATTGTTGAATGCAGGCTTTTATGCCGATGAAAATTTAAACAGATTCTTCGGCACACCTTATTTTTTTAAGCCTCTGCTGGTGCCGAAAGAATTAAATATCAGCGTGATTTCTTTCGACAGCGAGGCTCCTGATGGTCAGAACAAGCATGCCAGCTCTGGCGCTTCGCTCTTTAAAAGCGGCAAAATATATTTAAGCAATCTGGACAGTAATCAGGTCATCGCCCATTTTGTGATTGAAGTGAACACTGCCTCGACTCCGCCAGATCTGATTGACGTCGCAATGATTCAGTCAGTGTTCGGTGAGCCGACATCAGTTAACGACGACAAGAACGCAGATTTGCAGAAAAAAACCAACTCGTTAGGTAATAGCTGGCTTAACTATCAGGACGAAACCGGCGACATTTTCAAAAATATTTTATTTAAAACAGATGGAGACGGCAGGATCAATGAAATGCAGATTTATATAGGCAAAAAACAATAAATTTACTGTTCATCCTCAAAAAAGCCATTCGATGGCTTTTTTTTTGCTCATCCGGACTACGCGATGAGCGACGGCCCTAAGTAGAATCACATGCCCGCCGTACCTTAAATATGAAAAGATGAGCACCACGATCACCATACTAAGGTATGGATTTGCACCGGAAAATGAACGTATCCAGCGCAAACAAGACTAAGCAAAACTTCTTTCATTTTATGGCGTGGGAATAATGAAACTACCTGCAGAAAACAACGATACAGACAAAGCGATCCTGATCGATGACCTCGGTCACGAATTAAAGCAGCCCTTGAATGGCCTCAGACTTTATCTGGATGCGCTAAAGGAGCTGGACATGTCGCCCGGGGTAGCCTCGTACGTCGCAAAAATCGACGAGTGTGCCGTAGAAATCCACTTAATGCTTACTCTCTTGCTGGACGTAGTCAGCTACGATATGGTACCGCCCAAGCCAGTCTCCCCGCTGGTGCCGGTGAATCTGCGTGATTTACCAGTGCGAGTGCGGAAGGCAAATCTGCTGATCGCAGTGATCGATGATCAACTGTGCATGCGCGAGATGTTACGCCAGCTTTTGGGAGGGTGGAAGCACAAGGTTGTTACCGCTTGCTGCAGCAGCGAAGCCAGGCATAAATTCAGAAATTATTCGGGCGCGCCCGATATTATTTTATGTGACTATGCATTGCACGGAGGCGAAACCGGGGTCATGGTCATCGATTCCATGCGCAGTGAATTCGAGCGAGATATTCCCGCTTTTATTCTCAGCGCGACCACCCGGGCTGATCACCTCGAAGAAATCCGCGCCAGCGGCCTGCCTCTGATCAGTAAGCCGTTCGGGGCTGAAGACATAAAAGCAATCCTTGATCAATTTATTCCAGCCAGCCATGTCCAATAGCACCCATAGCGACAATAGCGTACTGATAGTCGACGACCATCCCTTATATCGCGATGCGCTCGTATCACTGCTGTCCGACCTGCCACTCGACGCTACCGTGGTTGCGGTCACTTCAGCAGAAGACGGATTAAGACTGGTCAATAAACTGACACAACTCAGTCTGATTTTGCTCGATCTGACCATGCCGGGAATGTCGGGCGTGGAAGCGGTGAGCGCTTTTGCCCAGGCCTTCCCGTCCGTCATGATGATCATCATTTCCGCATCGGAGGATCGCCGCGACGTCACTGCCTCCCTGCGCCTAGGGGCACGTGCCTATATCTCCAAGGCGGTGACCCGGGCAACGATAGTCGATACCATAGAACGTGCGCTGTCCGGGAAATTGGTCAAGCAGGAGTGGATACGCGTCAAGCCAAAGAATGTCTGCATCGACCAGCAGCTATTGCCATTAAGTCAGCGCCAGTTTGAAATTTTGTCATTACTGGCACGAGGCTGCTCGAATCGGCAAATCGCCCAGGAAGTCGGTCTGGCCGAGGTCACGGTCAAGCAGCATCTCACTGTCATTTTCAGAGAGTTAGATGTCGAGAATCGCGTGCAGGCGCTGGTCGCGATACGTCGCCTGGGATTGCACTAGCCGCGATTTACAGTAAAGTACCAGAAATGTCTTGGTAACCCGGACCAGTTTTGGTCTAATATGCTGCTGTTCGCCGCCAGCCATGAACAAGGGCGGCCATTTATTTATTGAGACGGTTTCCGGAATCGAAATGAAAAACAAATTACTGTGGATATTGCTTGCGCTGATTTCTACTTTGGGCGCAACCTCGCTCAATGCGAACCAGGAAAATACGACACTGTATCCATCGCTGCAACAGGCCAGAGCTGCGCATCTTGCCGCCCGGGTGCTTTCCCAGGAAAACTACGAACATCTGCCGTTTGATGACAAATTGTCTTCGACCATATTCGATAATTATCTGAAAGATCTGGACGAAGAAAAAGAGATCTTTTTGCAATCCGATGTTGACCAATTTGCCAAATCGCGAAGCAAAATCGGTCCGGCCATGATGGATGAAGATTTGACGATACCCTTTGCCATGTTCAATCTGCGCCAACAGCGTATCGCAGAAAATCTCAATTATTCGCGCTCCCTGCTGGCACACGGATTTGATTTTTCGACCAAAGAAGGGTATCAGCCTGACCGCAAACTGGCCGCATGGCCAAAGGATCAGAATGAAATGCATGATCTGTGGCGCAAGCGGGTGAAAAACGACTGGCTGCGTTTAAAACTCGCGGGCAAGGATGATAAAAGCATCGTTGAGATATTAAATAAACGTTACGACAATTCGCTGAAAAGCATGTTGAAGGTCAAGGGCGACGATGTATTCCAGATCTTCATGGACGCCTACGCATTGGCATACGATCCCCATACCAATTACTTCGGCGTGCGTGCTGCGGAGAGTTTTGATATCTCGATGAAGTTATCGCTGACCGGCATCGGCGCCGAACTGCAGAATAACGATGAGTACGTCACGATCAGGCATCTGGTGCCGGGCAGTCCGGCTGAATTATCCGGCAAGCTGAAAGCCGGCGATCGTATCGTGGCAGTGGGGCAGGGCGCAGATGGCCCAACCGCCGACATTATGGGGATGAGCGTTTTCGATGCAGTGCAGTTGATACGCGGTGCAGAGGATTCGACGGTACGTCTGGACATTCTGCCGGCCGAAGCTGGCCCTGACGGCAAACCTAAGCTGGTAACGTTGATCAGGAAAAAAATCACGCTGGAAAATCAGTCCGCGAAAAAATCGCTGGTTGATGTGCAGGACGGCGCCATCACCCATCATATCGGCGTCATCTCGCTGCCCGGTTTTTATCGCGACTTTGCCGCGCAACAAAATGGCGACAAAGATTTTAAGAGTGCCGCCAGAGATGTTGCGCAGATACTGGACGAATTCAGCAAAGAACATGTCGACGGTGTCGTACTTGATTTGCGCAATAACGGTGGCGGCTCAGTGGAAGAAGCGATCGAACTGATCGGACTGTTTGTCGATCAGGGACCGGTCATGCAGCAGGTTGATGCCAATAAGCGGGTCTCGGTCAACGATATCAGCGTTGCAGAAGCGCCTGCGTGGAAAGGACCGTTTGGTGTCTTGATCAATCATGGCTCAGCCTCGGCCTCCGAAATTTTCGCGGCGGCGATTCAGGATTACGGTCGTGGCGTGGTCATTGGTGAAACCAGCTTTGGCAAAGGTTCAACCCAGGCCGTGGTGAATCTGGATCGTATTGCCAAGAGTGAAAAACCGGATTTTGGCGAACTCAAAATGACGGTGACTACCTGGTTCAGAATTAATGGCGATGCCATCCAGCTGCGCGGTATAACGCCCGACATTACTTTACCGATGTTTACCGATGCGGAAAATTTCGGCGAGTCCAGCTACCCCAATGCATTGCCTTGGGAACAAATCGATGCGGCGGACTACAAAGCGTCGCATGATTTGGCGCCTATCGTTCCCACATTGATCGCAGATCACAATGCGCGTGTCGCCAAGGATCAGGCCTTCAAAGATTTGCAGGACGACATTGCCGAGTTTAAAACGCTGCGCAAAAAGAATTTTATCTCGCTCAATGAAGATGAGCGCCGCAAAGAACGCGAAGAGCAGGAAGCCAAGATAAAACGGCGTGAAAGCGAGCAGGCAAAGCTTAAAGGCGGCGACGCAAAAGATAAACAGGCCGATGCGGACGAACCACCGCATGAGGACGATGGCCTGCTGGCGACAGAACGTAAATTCGACGCCAAAAAGGATGTCGATAAAAAGGATGACGTGGACAAGGACGTCCTGCTCAAAGAAGCCGCGCATATAGTTGACGATGAGGCTGCATTACTAGGTTCCGCAAAATAAAGTGGCATGCCACAGAATATTATTAAATGTATTTATTCTGTGGTATATTATTCTCCAGTATGGGAGAAGACGATGGGAATCATACAAAAAGCGACATTGCCGGATGCGGATCGCGTCCGGGTTCTTGGTGATGCGACCACCGAAGTAGCAAAAAAACTGGGAATCACCTCAACCCAGTTAGCCCGGATACTCGGCATCAGCCAACCCTCTGTATCCCGACTTATGGCGGGCCGCTATCAACTCAATCAACATACCAAGGAATGGGAAATGGCTGTTTTGCTGGTGCGTCTGTTTCGCAGCCTGTTTTCCATTGTAGGGAATAATGAGCAGCTTACTCAGGACTGGCTGCATTCAAAAAACAAAGCATTTAACGATCAAATACCGTTGGATGTCATTCAGAAAGCCAGCGGTTTGGTGGACGCCTGCGCCTATCTCGATGCCTACCGCGCTAAAGTGTAATCCTTGGAAAGGGGCTGGTTGGCGCGCTGTTGAAGCGCAGCATAAAAACGCCACCATGATCCTGGTCAATGGAAACATTGCGGATCAGGCCCTGCTCGAAGCCATTATCGAAGAAGAAAAACCTGTGTTGCCGGGTGGGGCAGAAGAACTGCATTATCTATTGGCCACACCGTTCCGCTATCCGCCCCCCAAACCTGGCGGTTCGCGCTTTTGTTCGACTACTGAGCGCACTTCAGTATTTTATGGTGCGGAAGATGAAAAAACGTCGTGCGCCGAGTTCGGCTATTGGCGGCTACAGATGTGGATGGATAGTGAAGGATTGCGTGGTAAAGACACGACGATGCAAGTCACGTTGTTTGAATTTCACGCCACTACGAATCGTATGCTGGATCTGGCATCGCCACCGTATTCTAAACAAATGCCCAGTTGGACGAATAAAACAGACTATCGCGCAACACAGGCTCTCGCTACGGAAGCAAGAGAGCAAAAAATAGAAGCGATTCGATCCGTGTCGGTGCGAAATTTTCCTGAAGGCCGATGCCTGATCATGCTGACACCGGATGTATTTAAAGCCGCTAACGGACAGTTGCGACCATTCCGGCAAAAAATGCAGACCTGGAATTTGTATCTTGCGCCGCCATTTCGTACGGTTTGGACTCGCGAATTTTCTGACGATCAATTCGAATTTAACTTCGCGCCTGATTGAGGAAGTCTGATTCAGCCGCGCCATGTCTCTCTCTACGCCGGTACCCCCAAAATCACACTCGACGCCTTAAATATTCCGGTTGCCGCCACACCCACATCCAGCCCTAAGGCACTGCAACTTTCATTGGTGATGATGGCGGCAACCGAACCGCCGCCAGTCAGTTCTATCGTCACATCTGAATTCACCGCGCCGGTAATCAATCGCGCGACAGTTCCGCTCAATTGATTACGCGCTGAGAATTTTACGTCACCTGCGTTGGTCACCACGACTATCGAGGACGCCTTCATTAAAGCAAAGGCTTCTGCGCCGACCGTCAAACCAAGTTCTGCAGTGCTGTCGTGCGTGATGATGGCAACGATCTTATGTCCGCCAGCAATCTCCAGTTCAATTTCATCATTGACGGCGCCATGTTTGATGGCAGTGACTTTTCCCAGAAATTGATTGCGTGCGCTCGTTTTCATGCCCATTCTCCTGATCAGTAACAGATCGTCCGTCATACCTTCGGCCTGTTGACTGAGTTGATTGATAAAACGTCGATGTTCCACCTCAATGATTTTAAAGTTTTCTACCAGCTGCGCGCCACGCACGGTCAATCGGGTCCCGCCACCGCCTTTGCCACCGGAGACGCGCTCAACCAAAGGCTCTCCGGCCAGCGTGTTCATTTTATCAACCGCATCCCAGGCGGCCTTGTAGCTCATTTTAATTTCTTTGGCGGCCTGGGTAATGGATCCGCATTCGGCGATTTTTGATAACAGCGCAACGCGCCCGCGTCCGCCAAAATTTTCATCGCCGACTGTCATCCATACGGAACTGTTCAGTTTAATTGCCGACTCTTTTGATTCCATGTCTTTTCTTTCATCTGTGGATCGAGGAGCTACGCCCTGTAGGTTGGGCTACGCTTCATCAGCCCAACATTCCGCTCCGGATGCATAATATAGTCTGTACAAAGAGCGTTGGGCTGATGAAGCGTAGCCCAACCTACGAAGTTGTACAAAGAACGTTGGGCTGATGAAGCGTAGCCCAACCTACGAAGTTGTACAAAGAACGTTGGGCTGATGAAGCGTAGCCCAACCTACGAAGCGTACCAACCTACGGAGCGTAGCCTACCGCGTAGGCGACAGCATACTTTAAACAGACGAAAAAAAAGCCATGATATTAAAGATCATGACTTTTTTGACGTCGCATTACTTATTTAGAACTTCAAGCGCAGGCCCGCACCATAAATAGCATTGTTAGTTGCCAGTTGCAACGGCTCTTGCTGAGCCAGATAAGGTCCGCTGTATTGCGTGAACATCACGCCCAGATACACGTCGGTGCGTTTGCTGAAATGATAGTCAGCCATGAACGACAGCGCCTGTATCGTGTACTGATCATTATGATTATTGCCGCCGTTGTTGATGTTGTAGTAGCTGGTATCCAAAGTCACATTGTCGGTATATTGATAACCACCACCTATCCAGGCGGTTGTGACAGGTGCATTTCCCCAAGTTGAACCAAATGCGTTAGCCGTAACCAGACCGCCTAACGACATGCCGTAATAAGTCGTGATCTGCGTGCTCCAGTTGTTGGAACTGGACGGCGTGCTTTGAACGGTATGTTCATAACCGGCTTTGAGCGCGAATGCGGGCGTGAAATCATATTTGCCAGTAAGCATATAGCCGGTCGTATCGGAAACGCGCAGGCCCACGTCATTGGTAAACAGTTTAAAAGAAAGGGCAGGGGTGTTTTTCGCCTGCGAGCCCGTCAATTTCAGACTCAGCGGACCGTTTTGGTAGGCGAGCATACCTTCCAGGACGGAGCCTACATCGGCCGCGTCGGAGCTATTGGTTTGCGGCATTTTGTACTGCAGACCGAAACCAAATCCGTTGAAACTGTTTTCATATTTGATGCTGTTGTCCAAACGTGTGGTTTCTGTAATACCCAGGCCGCCACCGATTTGTCCCGAAAAACCTAGCGGTGAATACAGGCCGGAACCGTGCAGCGGATCGAACTCAACGGTTTGGTCCAACGAAAATGCCGTGGTTCTGCCGAGCTGGATACTGCCCAAATTGGCATCGCCAATACCGACATAGGCCGCGCGTGAAAATAGTTGGCCGTTAATTGCAGATGCGCCGCTGATAGTGGTCAGCTGATTGGCGTTGTCCAGGACGGTTTGTCCATTGTTGGCGATTTGGCCGCCGCTGAGATTAATTGCCGATTCCAGTTTGAAGAACGCCTTCATTCCGCCACCCAAATCTTCAGTACCCTGTACGCCCCAACGTGACATGGAAGCACCGCCGGATACCAGTGCATTGACGCTGCTCTGGTTTTGTCCCGCCACATTATAAGGATTGAGATTGAACACGAATTGATCGTTGGCTGAGAGCGAATGATCAATATGCGCAAAGCCTTCATCCAAAACTCCGTACAACTCAACATTGCTTTGTGCATGGGCAGCGATGGTCAATGTCGACAGCGTAGCGAGGACAATTAGATTTTTTTTCATTATGGTGATCCTGATAATTAAGTGGGGAGACTAATTGGAGTGACTAAGTGCAGTCGCTAAGTGGGGCAACTAAGTCGGGTAACTAAGTGGCGTACATAAGTGACGTAAATAAGTGACGTAAATAAGTGGCGTAAATAAGTGTCGTAAATAAGTGTCGTAAATAAGTGTCGTAAATAAGTGTCGTAAATAAGTGTCGTAAGGAATTGCTAATTTTCAACTATTCGTAATATACAGATTTATATAACGCTTTAAAATATTTCCATTCAGATATTTTCTATCCGACAGCGAAATGACCAGAATTTGCGACATTCTTGCAACATTCAGCTGCCGATCTTGCGATGTTTTTACTGCTCAGAGCAAGGCGCAGCACCGTCATTTCAACTGCAGGGCATAAGTTTCTATATAGAAATGTCCAACCAATTAACCCCTAAAACACCCTTCTTTTCCAACAATCAATTTTTCATGAAGTGTTGATAATTCATCCTAAGGCTTACTGCTTATTGCGACATGGTTATTGTCTCTTTGCAGCAGTGCCATTAGTCACTACACCCAGTGGGAGCAGTTTATGGATACCGCACAATCGAAGTTGCCTGCAAATGAAGACGCCAACGCCCAGTATGCCGATGGGGCAACTGGCTCATCTGGCGGATCTGGATCCAACACGGAACGTGTTATGGATCTGAAGGCAATCCGCGCCGCGATTGCAAGAGTGGAAGCCGAAGCCAGAGCGACCGTTGCGGCAGAAAGCCGCGCCTTCGCCGAGGCCAGAGCCCGTGCGGTAGCCGAAGACAGAGCGGAAATCGATAACCTGGCACTGGTCGAGGCGGAACAGGCGGTGGAACTGGAAGAACAGGCCAAACTCGCCAGCAAGTCGCGACTCCAGGCCGAACAGCAGGCACGATTGGCGCAGCAAATGCGTATCGCTGCGACCCAGAAGGAAATTCAGGCGATAGAAGCACGCGTAAAAATGGATGCCGAGGCGGCGCTGGCTTCCAAACAGCGTCAGGAGATGGAAAAGGCCGCCAAAGAACAGGCCATCGAACAGATTAATCTGGAAAAATCCTTAAGCGAGCACGCTAAACAGGCTGGTGAAAATTTTAAAAATCAGGCTGCATTGGCCCGGGAACAATTTGTACTGTTATCGGAAACAGAAAACGCCGCCAAGCAGGATGCTGCAGCGCGCGCGCAATCCGAATCCAAATTATTAGAGTTGGCCAGGACCGAGAGAAAACTTGAGAATTCGGCCAAATTGCGTGCTGAAGCGCTGCTGGAAAATCAGGAGAAGGTGCTGACCATCCGAGCCGAGCGTGAACTGTCGCAGGCTGCGGCATTAAAACTCAGTATGGAAAATGCCACGAGTGAAATCTGGGCATTGGAACAGGCCAAAGCACGTGCTGCGGCCATGAAGGAACAACAGGAAATGTACCAGTCACGCTGCGAAGCCGAGCAGGCCGCAACCAGCGTATTGGAAGAGCGCATCAAAGCCGAACACGAATTGCAGCAGGCCGCCGAACGGCGCCTGCAAATCGAAAGCGTCGCGACTACCACGGCACAGGCCAGGCGCGCAGCGGAACAAAAATTAAAGGCGATAGCCGAACAGCGTATCGCCACAGAAAAATCCCTGCTGGATCAGGCCTGGCAACAGGTAGAGCAGGAACAGAAAGCCGAACAGGCAGCGCAGCTCCGCATGCAGCAGGAAGCCGAAGCCATCGAGCAGGCACGTTTGCGCCAGGAGGCTGAACAACAGGCTGTGCAATTGGCGAATCAGCGCCTGGAGAGTGAAGAGCGTGCCAGAAAGTTGGCCGAACAACGTCAGCAATTGGCACAGCAGGCAGCGCAAGCTGCATTGGTGCAGGAACTCGCGGAACAAACGCAGCAGGCAGCACAGGCCGAGCAGACGCGCTTGCAGCGCGAAAATAGCCGCCTGCAGGTGCAACAGGCCGAGCACGCGCAACATCTGGTGGCAGTAGAGCGTCAGCATTTGCAGGCCGTGCAGGATGCCACGGTACTGACTGAGCAACAGCGTTTGCAGCAGCAAAGTTTGCTGGAAAAAGAAGAAATGCATGCCGCGTCGCTGCAGGCGCAAAATACGGTCATGCAAATGCAGGAGCAGTCCGTGCTGGTTGCGCATGCGATCAATGTATCGGAATATCGCGCTGCGAAAATTATCCTGGAACAGAATCTGCAGATCAGCGAATTGAAACGTCAGGAAGCAGCAGCGCTGGTTGAACAGGGACGTAAGGCGCTGGAGATTGCAGCGCAAAAACGCCAGCGGGTTGAAGAAGAACAGCAGGCCTTGCAATTGCTGCAGGAAAAAGCCAAAGCGGAACAAAAACGCGCGCACTCGGCACAGGCCGTGGCTGATGCGACCCGGCAAAAAATCGCACAGGAGCAGCGCGCCGATGAATTAAATCAGCAACAGTGTCTGGCTGAGCAGGAACGCAGTCAGGCCCTGCAGGAGCAGGCTGCGGAACAGCAAAAAATCGTTCTGGCGAAACAGGCACAGGCTAAGGCAGAACAGCATCAGTTGGCGCAATTGCAGGTGCAACGCGAAGCGCAACGCATGAAAGCCGCTGCGGCGCTGGGTCAGGCTAAACAAAGTGTGAAACTGTCGGAAATTAAATTACAGCAGGCCGAAGCTGAACAGCAGGCTGCGCGCGCACTGGCGGAGAAGTGTCAGGCTGAGCAGGAGCATTTTGAACAGATACAGAAAAATAAGGCAGCATTGCTGCATCAGGCCGGGCTCGTTCAGCAGTTGACTGAACAGGAAAAGGCCACGCATCAGGCGATTCTGGAAGCGACGCGCTTAAACAATGAGAGGCTGGTTGCAGCAACCGAGCAGATGAATTTGCGCAAACGCGTGCTGCAGGTGGTACAGCTAAAACATAAAAACGCGGTTGATCTGTTGGCGGCGGAAGAGGCCAATCTCAAACTGGAACAGCAGATCCAGCTGACTGAACATCAGAAATTGCAGGCCCAGCGTGATCGTCAGCAGCAAATTCAACTGCGGCTGGACGAGGAACAAAAGGCCAAGGATTTACAGCAGCAGACCTTGCAGGAAGAGCAGGCTGCCGTCCAGGCCGTGAAGGCGCTCAATCAACTCAAAACGAACTTGATCAGTCATCATGAGCAGATCGCCAAAGCCAGACAGGAACAGCAGCAGCTCTTGCTGGCAAAAACAAATGAAGCTAAAAAATTGGCTGCACAGGTTCAGCTGCGCAATCAATCCGAACAGCACTTGCTGAATAAAATCAACGATGCGCAGCAATTGATTGATCAGCGTATCGCGAAAAACGCGGAATATGAACTCGCCGAGCAGCAGCGCATCCTGGACGAACAACACGCCATCAAGCTGTTGGAACAACGGGTGCAATCCGAGCAGGAATTGGCCCGTCTGCTTCAGCAGCGCAGCCAGGTTGAGCTGGAGGCAAAGCAGCAACTGGATTTGAATTATGCTCAGCAGGTAACCCGTCTGTCGCATATAGAAAAACTTCAACGTATCAATCAGCGTTTGGCCCAGCGTTCGCAACGGCTGGAACAACAACGTCTGGATGAGCTGCATGCGATTAAAAATCTGCAGGCGCAGCAGATGCGCGATCAGCAGGCTGCGCTATTGGCACTGCAACAGCAACGCATCCTCGAAGAAGCCAAGGCAAATGCGCTGGCAGAACAAAAGCAAAGACAACAACAGCAGGCACAGCTCGCTGCGCAGCACAGTTTGAATGAAACCCAGGCCAACTCAGCGTTCAGCGCGGAATGCGCGCAGCTTGAAGAGCAGCAGTTCAAATTAATGCAGGATCACCTAAAGCAGCAGGAAGCGTTTGTTGCGGCTGAAAGAGACAAACTGGCGAATCTGGCAAAGGCCGTGGAGCTGGCTAACGAGTTGACTTTGAAAGAACAGGAAGCGGCGCATCAGGCTGAATTGACTGTGCAGCAACACCAATCTGCGCTGGATAGCCTGTTGGGAAAAATCGCGCAGCATGCGCAGCAAACCGAGCAGCTGCAATCGGTAGAAGCACATAAACTGCAAGAAGAAATCCACATTGCGACGACGTTATCCAAAGAGCTGTTCGAGCGTTTGTCCACTCAGCAAATCAGAAATAAAGATTGGGTAAGAAAAGCGCAACAGGTGTTGGAAGAAGCGCCCGTCAGTGTTGCGACTATGCCGAAAGCTGTTTATAAACGGGTAGGCGCAGTAATGGTCGGTATTGCCATGATGGTGGGCGTGTCGGGCACATCGTCATTGGTATCGAGCCCTGTTGTCCAGAATGCCGCTTTGCATAACGTGACGGATCTTAAAATGTCCTATGTGCTTGGCAGTCGGTAGCGAGGACGGGGGAAGCGCTTGCGTTGCAGCGTGTTCTAGGTGCCCGTCTTCATTTTCTTTAGCTGGTTACGCCAGCCCGGCAACCTGTCTTTGAATTCCTGGATGTGCATAATTTTCTTGATATTTTTCCTCAGCACCAGCTGTTCCATTTGCGCCGTGAATTGATGTCTTCGATAAAAATTAAATAATTGGTCGTATGCCGAAACAATCAAGTTGTGGAATATTTTTGTATTTTTTGAATTCATCGCGTAATTCTGGAACAAGGTCAGCAACAAGCTCAGCGCAATCTTATAGTATTTTGCACTGATTAATGGAAGTTGAGCACGGGTCGGCTCGCCGAGAATATTGACGCTGAAACGTAGAAAAGGATAATTTTCCAAACAGAACACATTGAGACTTTCGTTCATGCCCATCTCATATTTGATAAACGATAGGCATACGGCGCGTTGCTGTTCGGTTAGCCGGTCAAAATTATTGTAATTTTGTTCTGTTACTTCGGATGTAATGCGACAGATCATGGCAAAGCTGTAAAAGAATTCGATGCGGCTCATGTCACTGAACGATATGTTATGGTTGATCCGATCATCTGGCGTCAGATACACCTCAGAACAATATTCAAGAGCGCCCACGATAGCCTGCATGATGGCCGAACCGGACTTGCCGGTATGGTGGTAATTGGCCAGAATAGCTCTGTAAAAAAATTTGGCTCTACCATATCTTCCCAGCACGATGTTGTCTGCACTTGCCTGTTGATATAACCGGTCAGCCATTGAATATTGCTTTTGTGCGCAACAGCATTCGTCCATAGCAAAAAGGAGCAGGGAATACAGGTCGATATCGGCGGGATATTTCATGCACAGTTCTTGCGCGACTGAAAATAGATTCAGCATATCCATGAAATTATGCGTATTATCCAACCTGCCCAGATCCAGTAGGTCGATCAGTAATTCAATCACCTCGCGTTTTTTATTTAGCCCGCATAAAATTTCCAGTACTTCGAGACTAAGCTTAAACGCGGCTGCATAATGCCTTTTTTCTTTCTCCGCATTTGCCTGCTTTTTTAAAAAATCCACCTTCATTAATTCCAGCGTTTGAAGTCGGGTGACTTCTTTTGCAGCAGTGGGTTTTATATTTTTTATCGCGTCAAAAAATAAGCGCACGTTGACATTATGCAGTTCAGAATCGGGCAATATATTTGAATGTATGGACATTTTCTGTTTCAGTCTCTGCTCACATTGAGAATAAGTCAGATAATTTGCATAAGCGCGAAAATACCCCTGTCGCCGTTTGAGCGCATCGGCACCGTTGTGGAGTAATGCCGGCATATCCTTCGCACGTAGATCGGCAGTAAGCACAGGATCAAGCAGGCGACGACTATGCTGGTTGATGATTTCGAGACCAAACAGTTCGCTGTCGGGATCTTCAGACTGAAAGACCTCCTGGATGGCCGAAGAAATTTCATCATTTCTTTCGCTGGTCAATGCCTGTCCATAGGCATCCAGTTCCAGAAGGAATAAAGTGGACTCTTGCGTATAGTCGCGAATGATATTTGCGATGTCGGCGATTAAATAAGGTGTCACCACCTGAGACAGCTCCTCATCGCGCAACTGCTGCGCCGATTTCATTATGGAGCTGTTGCTGATGCACAGCCTGGCGTCATGAAATGGTCCACCCGGTAGAACCCTGCCCGGTAATAGCTCCGGGGTGGTGGAGGTTGGAGTGGGCCTGAGACGTTTCGGTGCCAGTTCAAGTTCTGATTCACTTTCGTCGCTTTCGTCGAACCTGTCGCTACGTTTGATGCCTTTGCCGCGGTTGCTACCGTCGAAGCGCGTACTGGATGAGCTGGAGCTGGAACTGGAACTGTATGAGCTGGAGCTGGATGACCAGGAACTCGATGAGCTGCTGGAACTGGGAATGTCGCTGAATGTATGGGCTAGCGATATCATGTGTGTCATCCAGTTGGTTAGGGGAGGCGGCGTCAGGAAATTGCCTAAATTTGTTGTTTGCATGTTCGCGAATGCGATCTGAGACGGTGTCGGGCCTCTGTCTGCGCAGGCGAAATTGAGAGCATCCGGAGTCGGCACCAGCGTGTACCTGCCGCTGCTGAACTGGCTGGTCGCGGGACCGCTGCCGCTGCCGGATAATAAACCGGACATTGTGCTGGAACTGGATGATGTGCTGGACGAGGTACTGAATGAGCTGCTGAATGCGGAACTGGATTGGAATGGGTGCATGACGGTATAAAAAGAAGTTTTTGAAAGTTCATTCCAGTATCACACAGGTATCTGAGGATTTAATCTGTGGGCTTTACTCATTGAAATGGACTATCGTTCTTGTAGATGGGAGGGATCTAAAATGTCGCATGTATTGAGACGCAGATGGAGGTCTGTGCAGTCGAATTATGTTTTGTAGGTTGGGCTACGCTTCACCAGCCCAACATCCAACTTCAAATCATTGCGGGTGGTTGTTTATTTTGTCGTGGAGTGTTGGGCTGCAGCCCAACCTACGAAAGATCCGGACTTGTTTGGGTTATTCGTTGCTCTTGCCACTGCGCGATCAGCACAAAAAATACCGGCACGAATGCGACCGCCAATAACGTTGAAGCCAACATGCCGGAAAATACGGTAATGCCGATAGATTGTCGTGCAGCCGCTCCGGCGCCGGATGCAATCACCAACGGTACGACACCTAAAATAAACGCAAACGAAGTCATTAAAATCGGGCGAAACCTGCGTCGTGAACCTTCAATCGCGGCAGAAACCAGATCGCTACCCTGTAAATGCAACTCATGCGCCACCTCGACAATCAGAATGGCATTCTTTGCCGATAAGGCGATCAGCAAAACCAATCCAATCTGCACGTAGATATTGTTAGGCAAGCCCATCAACATCAGCATGCTGACCGTACCGACTAGCGACAACGGCACGGACAGCAGAACCGGAATCGGCGTCAGCCATGATTCATATTGTCCGGCCAGTACCAGATAAACCAGCAATAACGCCAGCGCAAACACGATGGAAACGGTAGAGCCAACCAGACGCTCCTGATACGACATGGCAGTCCACTGATAGCTGATGCCGGGTGGCAGAATGTGATGGGCCAGCTTATCCATGATGGTGAGCGCCTCACCCGAGCTGTAACCTGCGGCAGCGGCACCATTGATAGCAGCGCTGGGCATCAAATTGTATTGCGAAGCGATGGCCGGACCGCTGGCGTCCGAAAAAGTGATGAAGGCATTCAACGGAATCATGGCGCCAGACTGACTCGCCACCGTCAATTTTCCTATCGCATCGGTATCGGCACGGAAGCGCTGATCGGCCTGCACATAAACGCTAAAGTTTTGTCCGAATACCGAAAACTGATTGACGTAGGATGAGCCCAGATAACTCTGTATGACGTTGTAGGCATTGCCGACTGATACACCCAGGCTTTGCGCACGTGCCGTATTCAATTCCATTTTTAATTGCGGAACACCGCCACGTAATGATGAAAATACCTGCTGCAGGCGCGGATCAGCAGATGCTGCCTTGAGCAGATTCTCGGTTGCCCGATTCAGTTTTGCATAATCGTCACTGCCATCGACGAGTTGGATTTGCATTTGAAATCCGCTAGCCAATCCCAATCCGTTAATCGGCGGAGGCAGCAGTATCAACGTATTAATCCCGCTGATTTTTTGTAAATCCTGATTCAGGCGCTGTTTGATATGACCGATATCCTGCGCGCTGTCGCGCAGACTCCAATCCTTTAAGGTCAAGTAAATCAGACCGGCATTGGACAGCGTTGAATTGCTTGACAGGATAGCGTCGCCATCCAGCGGTGATACGCCGCCTATGCTGATGGCATGGGCCACACCGGGAACCTGCAAACTGAGATCAACCGCCCGCTGCAACATGGCTTTGGTGCGTTCCACCGATGCTGCATCGGGCAGGCGCACGGCGACGATGATATAGCCCTGATCCTCTATCGGAATAAAATCGGTAGGAATGCGCGTAAAGCCCCATGCTGCCACCGACATGATTACTAACGCGAGCGCTGCACTTTTCCAGCGATGGTCCAGCAGCCATCGAATCAGTGTTAAATACGCTGCTTCCGTTTTAGAAAATAGTCGATTAAAAACGCGATAGAACGCATTCGGCGTTTTATTGTGATCGACAGGACGCAAATACTGCGCAGACTGGGTAGGCTTCAATGTAATCGCATTGATCCCCGATAAAATCGCGGTGGCGGCAATCACCAAAGCAAACTGGCGATACATGAGACCGGTAATACCCGGTACAAACGCAGCGGGCAAAAATACGCAGGTCAGTACCAGCGTGATGCCGATAATCGGCCCCATCAATTCCGTCATGGCCGCGATCGCCGCAGGGCGGGGCGCTTTGCCCGCTTCGATGTGCTGCGCCACACCTTCCACCACCACGATGGCATCATCGACCACGATGCCTATGCACAGCACCAAGGCGAACAAGGTCAGCAGGTTGACGCTAAAACCCATCAACGCCATGGCGGCGAATGCGCCGATGATCGTCACCGGCACCGTAGTGGCGGGTACCAGCGTGGCGCGCCAGTTTTGCAGAAACACCAGTATGACGATCAACACCAGAACACCCGCTTCAAACAAGGTGTGGTACACCTCATTGATCGACGTCTTGACAAAGGTAGTGGTATCAAACGGAATGCTGTAACTCATCCCTTGCGGGAATTGCAGCTTGAGACGCTCCAGTTCCTGGCGTACCAGAGCGGCAGTTTTTAACGCATTCGCGTCGGGCAACTGGTAGATGGCGATACCACCTGCTGCGCGGTTATCCAGATGAAAGTCCTGATTGTAATTAACGCTGCCCAGCTCCAGACGCGCCACATCGCCCAGTCTGGTGATGGTGCCATCCGACGCCGTGCTGACAATTAACGCCGCAAAGTCTTCGGGTTTAGTCAGAGGACTATCGACGCTGATCGTGAGTTGCAGTTGCTGCCCATCCGGACCGGGGGGCATACCAAGCTGTCCGGCGCTGATGCGCTGGTTTTGATTGTTAATCAGCGCGATGACGGTAGCCGGAGTCAAGCCGCGTTGATTCATTTTTGCGGCATCGAGCCAGACCCGCATGCTGTATTGGCCGATGCCGAAAATATTCACATCGGCCACCCCCGGCAGGCGTGCCAGATGGTCGCGTATCTGTATGCTGGCGTAATTGCTGAGAAACAGCGCATCCTGTTTGGGGGCGGTGGACGTCAGGCTGATGATTTGCAGGATGGCGGTGGATTTCTTTTTGGTGATCACGCCCTGTTGCTGCACCGCCTGTGGCAAGGTAGGCAGCGCGATCGCAACCCGGTTCTGCACGGCGATCTGCGCCTGATCGGCATCGGTGCCGACCGCAAAGCTGACGGTAAGGGAATAGTCGCCACCGTTGGAGGCGTAGGACTGCATATACAGCATGCCTTCCACACCGTTGACCTGCTGCTCAATCGCGCGCGCTACCTGCTGCTGGATGGTTTTGGCGCTGGCGCCGGGATAACTGGTGGTGACCTGAATGGTGGGCGGCGTTAATTGCGGATATTGCGCTACCGGTAAGTTGAGCAGGGCTACCGCGCCCAGCACCAGCATCAGGATGGCAATCACATTGGCCAGAACCGGACGTTCAATAAAGAACTTCGCAATCACCGGTTTGCTCCGATGGCTCCGGCCTGCTTTTTATTTTTCAGATGCTGCTGCCATTGACCGATCAACACAAAAAATACCGGGACAAAGGCCACAGCAAGAATAGTCGACGCCAGCATGCCGGAAAACACCGTGACACCGATGGACTTTCTGGCGGATGCGCCAGCACCATTGGACAGAATTAGCGGTACCACACCCAGAATAAAGGCAAACGACGTCATCAATATCGGGCGAAAGCGCCGTCTGGAACCTTCTATCGCCGCCTCAACCAATTCCAACCCGTGTTCATGCAGCTCATGTGCGACTTCGACTATTAAGATGGCATTTTTGGCAGACAGGGCGATCAGTAACACCAGACCGATTTGCACGTAAATATTATTGGCCAGCCCCACCGCAGTCAGCATGGCGACTGTGCCCACCAGCGATAAGGGTACGGCCAATAACACCGGCACCGGGGTCAGCCACGATTCATATTGACCCGCCAGAACCAGATACACCAACAGCAATGCCAGCCCAAACACCAGACCGACAGAGCCGCCAACCAGGCGTTCCTGATACGACATGGCGGTCCATTCGAAACTCACGCCCGGCGGCAGGATTTTTTTAGCCAGACCTTCAAGCAGATTCAAGGCCTCGCCCGAACTGTGTCCCTGCGCCGCCGCGCCATTGATGGTGGCGGAAGGCATCAAATTATATTGAGTGGCCACTGCCGGTCCGGTACTGTCGGAAAAACTCATGAACGAACTGATCGGCACCATTTGCCCGGATTTATTGCTGACGGTGAGTCGGCCTATGGCGGTGGTATCGGTTCTGTACGCCTGATCGGCCTGTACATAGACGGTGAAATTTTGGCCGAATTTGGAAAACTGATTCACGTAGGAAGAGCCCAGATAACTTTGTATCGCGCTGTAAGCATCGCTGACCGATACGCCCAGACTCTCGGCACGGGCGCGATTAAAACGTAATTCCAGTTGCGGCACGTTGACGCGCAGTGAAGTAAAAATCAGCTGTATGCGCGGATCGGCACTGGCGGCTTTGACCAGTGCGCTGGTCGCATCCGACAATTTTGCGTAATCGGTGCTGCCGTCGGTGAGTTCAACCTGCATCTGAAATCCGCCTGACAGGCCCAAGCCGTTAATCGGCGGAGGCACCAGCACTTTGGCGCTGGCCGCTTCCGGTAAATTACTCATGGCCTTGAACAACGCCAGGTAAATGCTTTTCAAGTCCTGCCCGGGGCCACGGTCTTTCCAGTCCTTTAAAACGATATACACCAGACCGGCATTCGACAGCGTGGCGTTGCTGTCCAACGGAGAGATGCCGGCTATCGTGATGGTATGTTTGGTGGACGGCATGCCGGTGGCGATATTGGCTATTTTGCTGAGGAGTTGCTCGGTGCGCTGCAGCGAGGCGGCATCGGGTAACTGGACGATCACCATCGCATAGCCCTGATCTTCGGTAGGAATAAAGGCGGTGGGGATTCTGAAGAATCCGATACCGGCAGCTGCAATCAATAGCAGGGCGATCAGCGCGCTGAACCATTGATGGTGCAGCATATGTTTAATCAGTCGCAAATACGCCGCTTCAAACCGTGCCAGTCCCGCATTGAATTTGCGCGAAAAAAAATTCGGCTGATGATTTTTATCCAGCGGTTTCAAATATTGGGCGGATTGGGTCGGTTTCAGTGTGATCGCGTTAATCCCTGAAATAATGGCCGTGGCGGCAATCACCAACGCAAACTGCCGATACATTTGCCCGGTAATCCCGGGGATAAACGCGGCCGGCAGAAATACCGCCGTCAGGACCAGCGTGATTCCGATAATCGGTCCCATCAATTCGCCCATGGCGTCGATGGCAGCCTGTTTAGGCGTTTTGCCGGTTTCTATATGTTGGGCCACACCTTCCACCACCACGATGGCATCGTCCACCACAATACCGATACATAATACCAGCGCAAACAGGGTCAGCAGATTGATGGAGAAACCCAATGCTGCCATCGCGGCAAATGCGCCGATGACCGTAATTGGTACTGTGGTTGCAGGCACCAGCGTGGCGCGCCAGTTTTGCAAAAAAATCAAAATAACAATCAGCACCAGAATACCGGCTTCATACAGGGTGTGATAAACCTCATCGATAGAGGCATTCACAAACAGCGTGGTGTCGAATGGAATATCGTAAGACAGTCCTTTGGGAAAGTCCTTCGCGATCTTTTCCATCTCGCTGCGCACCGCTTTGGCAGTATCCAGCGCGTTGGCATCCGGTTGCTGATAAATGGCGATACCGCCGGCCGGTCTGCTGTCAAAATGAAATCCCTGATTGTAATTGGCGCTGCCGAGCTCGATACGTGCCACATCACGCAAACGCGTGACCGAACCATCGGACGCGGTATTGACGATCAGATTGCCGAAATCGTCGATTGTAGTGAGCGGATCATCGACATTGACGGTCAGTTGTAATTCCTGTCCGGCAGGAGCGGGGGGCATGCCGGTTTGTCCGGCACTGATACGCTGATTTTGCTGATTGATGACATTGATGATGGCAGCGGGATTTAAGCTGCGTTGCGTCATCGCTGCCGCATTCAACCAGATGCGCATGCTGTAGGAGCCCAGTCCAAAGACATTCACGTCGGCGACGCCGGGCAGTCGTGCCAGTCTGTCACGCAGTTTTAATCCGGCGTAGTTACTTAAAAACAGCGCATCCTGGCTGGCATCAGTAGAAGTCAGCGTGACGATCTGCAAAATGGCTGTGGATTTTTTCTTGGTAATGACGCCTTGCTGCTGCACCGAAGCAGGTAGGCTGGGCAGGGCGATATTGACACGGTTTTGCACGGCGACCTGCGCCTGATCCGGATCGGTGCCGACTGCAAAACTGACCACCAGATTATAACGACCGTCATTCGACGCATTCGACTGCATATACAGCATGCCCTCAACCCCATTGACCTGCTGCTCAATCGCCCGCGCTACCTGCTGTTGTACTGCGACGGCACTGGCGCCGGGAAAGCTGGTGGTGACCTGTATGGTCGGCGGAGTAAGTTGCGGATATTGCGCCACCGGTAAATTGAAAATCGACACCGCACCCAGTACCAGCATGATGATGGCGATGACGTTGGCCAATACCGGCCGTTCGATAAAGAATGTGGCGATCAAGGCTATCCCCCGACGCGTCTGGGTCCAACATTTTCATGGTCGCCATTGGCCGGGCTGATTTGAACCGCCTGCCCATCGCTTAACTTGGTATAGCCTTCAGTAACAATTTTTTCGCCGGATTGCAATCCCTGTTTGACTTCAACATTTTCACCGGGAAGTATTGATGTCGTGATAATGCGTCGATGCGCGATATGGTCCGCGCTGATTACGAATACATATTCACCCTGCTGATCGGTTTGCAGAATCGAGCGGGGTATGACCAGCGCATTACGACCTTCGCTGGCCATGATCGTTAATTTCGCATAAAACCCCGGAATCAAATGGCGGTTCTGATTCGGAAATACGCCGCGCACCGCTACGGTTCCGCTGGTTTGATTCAACTGGTGATCGATAAAGTCGAGTACGCCGGTTTCGCTGGCGACCGATTCCCCCTGCAATTCCGCCTGCACCAGAGTTTTACCCACACTTTTGCTGACATCTTTATTCATGGTCGCTTGCTGCCGACGTATGCGAATTGCTTCGTTTTCGCCTATCGAGGCATTCACATAAATCGGGGAGATTTGCATGATGGTTGCCAGCACCGTGCCGCCGGCGGTAGCGCCGACGAAATTGCCGGGATCCACCTGGCGACGTCCCACCACTCCGTCAAAAGGCGCGCGAACTTCGGTGTAGTTCAAATTGGTTTTGGCGATATCAACATTCGCTTCGGCCTGCTGCAAATTCGACAGAGAGGTTTCTACATTGGCCTGCGAGTTGGCGTTTTCTTTTAATAATTCTTTTTGACGGGCATAGTCGCTTTTGGCCTGATCAAGTCTGGCCTGATTTAATTTGAGCTGATCCCGGTAGGGCGGCTGTTCTATGGTAAATAACAACTGGCCTTTTTTTACCCATTCACCATCTTTGTAATGCACGGCGTCCAGATTGCCTGCTACTCGTGCAATTAAATTGACTTGCTGCGATGGCGCTACCGTGCCATCCAGTTCAATGGCATCGTTGATTCTTGTTGGTTCGAGTGTCATGACGACTACCGCAACCGGGACCTGTGTAGCCGCGGCGTTGGATTGCGGTTTGCAGCCCGATAACAATAATGCCGATGCCGACAATGTCGCGCACAAAAACAATGATTTGTGTCGGGTCAGAATATTCATTGCGACCATCCTGTCTGATTTGCTGTTGTATCTTCGGGAGTCCATCCGCCGCCCAGTGCGCGGAAGGCGCTGATAGTGGCCTGTAAAACGCCGCCTTCCGTTTGCACTACGCTGTCCGAGGTTTGCAGATGTGCCTGAACTGCACTGCTGACGGTGGTGTAATCAACCTGACCGGAGCGATACTGTAACTGCGCCAAAGCCGAGGTTCTGGCTGCCGCCTTGTCGGCACGCTGTAAATCTTCCAGTTGTCTGGCATTGCCGGAAATTGCAGACAAAGCATCTTCCACTTCCTGCTGGGCTTTGAGTACCTGATTCTGGTAGGCCAGCACAGATTGTGCGAACAGGCTGTCTTGTACTTTGACCTGTTCGGTGAGCCGACCTCTATCGAAAATTGGCAGATTAAATCCTATGCCGTACGCTGCCGCGCGCGAATCCCATTTAAATAAATTATTCATTCCATTGGTGGTTGAGTATCCGATGGCGCCGTTAAGCGTAAAACTGGGATACAGCGCCGTTTCAGCCAGGCCGATACGCGCGGATTGTGCGGCGGCGGCATATTCGGCCTGCAGCACATCGGGGCGACGGCGCAATAAATCGCTGGGTGCACCTAATGGTAGTGCGGCCGGAACCGAAGGCATTCCTGTGTTGGCAGGATAGTTGTTGGCGAAATAGCCGGGTGGTTCGCCCAGCAAAATACTTAAGGCATGCCGATTTTGTTCCAGACTGATTTGCAGGCCTGGTAGTTGGGAATTGGTTTGTTCGTACTGCGTTTCCGATTGTCGGTAATCGAGTTCGGAGGTGGCGCCCAATCGATAGCGCGCTTTGGCGATCCGTAAATTTTCCGCCTGTTCGACCAGGTTGTCTTTGGCAACCTCTATACGTTTTTCCAGCATGCGCACGCTGCAATAGGTGCTGGCTACGCTGGCTTCCAGCGATGTTTTTGCTGCGGCCAGCGCGGCCTGCGCCATTGCGATATTGGCGCGATCCGCTTCGATGGTGCGGCGCCATTGTCCCCAGAAATCGATTTCCCAACTTAGCTGCCCCATCATCTGCTGCGTCACCGCTTCGCCATTTTTTCCTTTTAGCAGCGATTCGACCGTGGGTTGCTGGTATTGGCTGGATGCGGACAGATTCGCAACGGGCAGACTATTGCCCTGATCGATACGCAGAGCAGATCGTGCCTGATTAATTGCCTGTGCGGCACTCTCTAAAGTCGGGCTGTTTTTATTGGCTAATGCGATTAACTGAACCAGCGTCGGATCTTGAAAACTGTTCCAATAGGCGGCGTTGCTGAGGGGGGCGTTCACGCCGGAAGCTGACCAGTTATCTTGCAGTTTGACTTTAGGGGGAGAGAAATCGGGACCGACAGTGACGCATGAAGTCAGCAATAACGATATTGCGGCCAGGGTAGTCTTGAACCAGCTAGGCACTTTTCTTGTTGGCATGAGTAATCAGACCTGTGCTGTTGTGGAGTGTTCAGTGGACTATCGAAGATAGCCGGTTGAGTATCCTAACATAACAATAGTACGAGTCCAACAGACGCTTGTTGGTAGGTTGGGCTGCGCTTCACCAGCCCAACATGCTGCGTCTGAAATACGATAGGCCTCGTTCAAAGAGTGTTGGGCTGGTGAAGCGTAGCCCAACCTACATGGCGTAGCCCAACCTACATGGCGCAGGCTAACTTACTAAGACTGGAAATCCCATGCCTTCAGGTTTGTCCAGGTTTTCATTAGATCAGTAGGGAGATGCGGCGATATGTTGCGAAGTTGGATTACGTCGACAGTAGCAAAATGTGATTAGCGACAGCAAGCTTACTCCCATCAATGGTAAATAAAGTGCCGGTGGTCCGTCGGCTAAAGCTGCCACGAAACCACTAAAAAAGGTCAGCTTAGCTAGCTGAGCGCTGCCGCCAGCCACCGTGGCGGTTGAACAGCGGCTTCGTGTTCCTACCGCTAACGACTCGGTTGCTGGTGGGGTGGCCGGTGTAACGGGAGCTTCCTCGTCAATAAGTTGACGGTAGCCTGAATTATTTGGCCGGGTGTCGGGTAACGTGATCGCTGCGGGTGGTTGGGTTGTAGTTCTGATGCACATAAATTAGCTCCAATAAAAGACAACAAAAGTTGTCATTTATTATAGCAAATTAACCACGTCCGCGACTGCCGCTACGTCGCATAGCTGCATTTGGAGCGCCGGCTGGATGGGCCGCTGCAGGTCGATTCGGTCTTGCGGCCGATGCTCCCGCTCCCGAGGTTCGTGGCGATGAATCCGACCGTCGCGGCGAATTCGAGCGCGGAGGCGGATTGCTGCGCAATTGTATCGGCTGCGGTTTGGCATTTAAATCCGGCTCAAATCCGGCGATGACTTCACTGACTATTTTGCGTTTAATGAATTTTTCTATGTCAGCCAACAGCTTTAACTCATCCACACAGACCAGCGAAATCGCCTCACCACCGGCACCTGCGCGTCCGGTACGGCCGATACGATGTACGTAATCTTCCGGCACATTTGGCAAATCGTAGTTCACCACATGCGGTAACTGATCGATATCAATGCCGCGCGCTGCGATATCGGTAGCTACCAACACCTGCAAAGAGCCGTCTTTAAATTCAGCGAGTGCCTTGGTACGGGCTGACTGGCTTTTATTGCCGTGTATCGCCATGCTGCTGATTTCAGCCTTGCCGAGTTGTTCGACCAGTTTATTTGCGCCGTGTTTGGTGCGGGTGAAAACCAAAACCTGCGACCATTTCAAGGTTTTAATCAAATGGGTCAGCAAGGTATGTTTGCCGTTGCGATCTACCGGATGGATACGCTGCGAAATCACTTCGACGGTTGAATTGCGTCGCGCGACTTCGATCATGGCCGGCGAATTCAGCAGTTTGTCGGCGAGTTCTTTGATCTCATTCGAGAAGGTCGCCGAGAACAGCAGATTTTGACGTTTGGCGGGCAGCAGGGTCAGAATTTTACGGATGTCTTTAATGAATCCCATATCCAGCATGCGATCGGCTTCGTCCAGTACCAATATTTTTACCTGACTTAAATCGATGGTGCCCTGACCGATATGGTCCAGCAACCGACCGGGAGTCGCGACCAGAATATCCACGCCGGTTTTTAATAACTTGATTTGCGGATTGATGCCCACGCCGCCAAAAATAACGCCTGAAGTGAGCGGCAAATATTTGCCGTAAGTACGCACGCTTTCTTCTACCTGTGCCGCGAGTTCGCGGGTCGGCGTCAGTATCAGCGCGCGTATCGGACGACGATGTGGATTGGGGACAGATTGTTTCGACAGGTCCAGCAAACGTTGTAACAGCGGCAGTGTAAAGCCGGCGGTTTTACCGGTACCGGTTTGTGCGCCGGCCAGTAAATCCAGGCCCGTCATGACTGCGGGGATGGCCTGTAGCTGGATCGGGGTAGGGATGGTGTAGCCATGCTCGGTTACGGCACGAAGGATATCTTGGTCTAAACCGAGTTCAGAAAATGTGGTCATTGAGTTGCAATAGTTTTGCCGCGGAGTGGTTGCGGCAGTGTGTTATGGGACGCTGAAAATAATAAGAACAATCAGAACAACAAGAACGACAACATATGTCATCGTCTTTGGATGAACAAATCAGGCGTAAGGCTTTAGTACATTAATTAATTGGGCAAATACTTTCGGTGTGGCGGAGATGATGTCGCCCTTGTGCAGATAATCGGATTCACCTTCAAAAGTGCCCGTGATGCCGCCAGCTTCGGTGACGATTAACGCACCGGCAGCGATATCCCACGGTTTTAATCCTTTTTCAAAAAAGCCGTCGAAACGACCTGCGGCGACGTAGGCCAGATCTAACGCAGCAGAACCGGCGCGGCGCAATCCCTGGCATTTGCCGGACATTGCTTTAAACATGGGGATATAGTTTTCTATGTCGGCTTCGCTGCGGAATGGAAATCCGGTACCGATCAGCGAATCGGCGAGTTTGTCGCGCTTGGTGACGCGGATGCGCTTATCGTTCAAAAACGCACCGGCACCTTTGGTGGCGGCAAATAATTCATTACGGGTAGGGTCGAAAATCACGGCCTGCGTCAGTGCGCCGTTATGTTGCAGTGCGATGGAAACGCAGTATTGTGGAAATCCATGCAAAAAATTGGTGGTGCCATCCAACGGATCGATAATCCACACAAATTCGCTTTGCGCGGTCAAATTGGCAGAGGCTCCAGACTCTTCAGCCAGGATGGCGTGAGACGGGTAAGCAGTGAGCAGCGTTTCAATAATCACCGCTTCGGCTGCCTTATCCACTTCAGATACGTAGTCGTTATGCTGTTTTTCGGTTGATTCGATACGATCCAGGTCGAAAGAGGCACGATTAATAATAGTCGCGCCACGGCGCGCGGCTTTAATAGCCGTATTGAGCATAGGATGCATAGGATTTCCGTTAAAATGTCGTCACATATCTGAAGCGCTATCAGAATTAGCATAGCCAACAGGTACGTAAAATTAAAGAGCAATGTGCTGGTAGACCAGTTAAGGGCTAACAAAGGACTAGCCGAAAAGGCTAGCCGAAAAACAGCAAGTCGGCCATTTTACTCGAAATACCCCCCTAACTCAATTTGTCACTCATTTAGTCACTCTTTTTGTCAATTAGCCATTACGCTAATCCATCACCACACGGAACTCATGCCTACTCATCATTCGCCGTTTAACCGGCTCCGCTTTGTCTTAGTCGAAACCAGTCATCCCGGTAACGTCGGGTCGGTAGCCAGAGCCATGAAAACCATGGGGTTTTCGCAGTTATATCTGGTTAATCCGCGGTTTCCTGACGTGTTGTCCCATCCCGATGCCATTGCCCTGGCCAGCGGTGCGCAAGATATTTTAGACAATGCGGTTATCGTGAATTCGTTACAGGACGCGTTGCAAGGATGTGAACTGGCTGCTGCCGTCACTGCCCGATTGCGGGAGTTTTCTCCGCCAGTCATAGATCCGCCTGAGTTTGCACAGCATCTGCTGCAATTGGCCGACACGGTCGATGCTGGTCTGGCTTGCCTGGTTTTTGGTAACGAGCGTACCGGCCTGCCGAATCATCTGGTTGAGAAGTGTAATTATCTGGTCAATATCCCTGCCAATCCGGAATATTCATCATTAAATCTGGCGCAGGCAGCTCAGGTTCTTGCTTATGTTTGTCGCTACGAGTGTATTAAGGCTGAATCCATCAACCCGTTAAAATCGACTACTGAGGTTGGTTTTAAAGGTGTTTATGCCAATTTGGCCGAGGTTGACGCAATGTTTGCTCATCTTGAGCAGGGGCTAATTGCAATCGATTTTATTGATCCCGAGAGCCCGAAAAAATTGATGTCAAGATTGAAACGATTATTTGCAAGGACGCAACTAGAAAACGAGGAAGTCAATATTTTGCGGGGTATAGCTAAAAAAATGTTGGACAAATGATGTTCGTGAGTAAATAATGTTAATTAATAGCAAAATATTACTTGGTGTTAATAAATGTAACCGTAAATTCACATAATGAATTTCATTAATGAGACGCCGATAATGATAGGCGGGGTTGGTTTTACCGGTGATTAATCACAAAAAATTATCAAATTTAACGTAATTAAATCAGCGTGCTGCAGGAGATTATTATTATTCAAAATAAGCGCCACTTTTCACTAAAAGTTGTCAGCTTAGCATGCTTAACGTTATGCTATCCCACCGCATTTGCTATTGGATTTGGTGACGTGACGGTACGTTCCAATTTGGGGGACGTACTTCGCCTACAGGTTCCGATCAATGGCGCCTCAACGGATGTTCTGGTGCCCAGTTGCTTCAAGTCAAAAATTGAGACCTTAGGCGGCGAGCTTATTGATAATCCACGCGTAGCGTTTGTTATGCCGAGTCAGGAAAATCAGTCGGTCGAGATTGATCTTGTGTCACAAAAAGTGATGGTGGAGCCGGCAGTTAAGTTGAGTATTTCGATGATCTGCGGCGCGACTATTCAACGCGACTATTCAATATTGCTGGATTATGCTGGATCTCCGTCTGCCCCAGTCGCTGCAGCGCAGCCGCAGGTTGTCGCTGCTCCCACCGAGCAGATCAGTCCTGTTGACACAAACAAAACCAGACGGCCGGCAAGAGTCGCGTCGCCTGTCGAGCCAACTGCAGACAGCCCAGGAAACAAACCGTCGCCGACGAAGGCAAAACCTGCAGTAGTTGCTCATACGCATCATGCTGCCACACCGGCAAATCAGCAAAAATCAGGCGGCAGAGATGTGTTAGAGGTAGCGAATGAGGATTCCGATTACGATTTGAAAATGTCGCAATCGTTGACAGAGCCTGCGGCTCCAAGTGCGGATCAGCAAAGAATTCAAGAGAACAAATTGGCGCAGGCGCAGTTTGCGGCGATTTTGCGCGGTGAAGATCCGGCCATAGCAGCGCAAAATGCGCTTAAGGCTGAACAGCAGAAGACTCAAAATTTGCAGGCGGAGCTGGACCGGGTCAAGCAGAACGATGCGCAACAGGCCGCGCTGAAACAGCAAAAAGACAAGGGTATTTCGCCTATGCTGATCGGCCTGATCGCAACGGTGAGTGCGTTATTGCTGGCCCTGGCCGCTCTGGTGGTCGTTGCGATCCGCAATGCGCGCAAAAAAAAGGAGGCAAGCTGGTGGGATGCGTCTGCGGAACAAAAGCAGAACGTGGTGGATATTGTTGATTATCTGCAAACCAGTGCGGAAGAAGGCAAACTGGATCCCGGACCGATCACCGCGACGCGCGACAGCATCGTGATGGAAGCGACTGACTCTGTCGAAGCGGCACCGCTGCCTGTCGCCAAAGAGGAACCTGCGCCTAAATTTAAATCGTCTGGTCTGCCGACACTGGAAGAGACCAATAGCAGCACGTTTAATTTCTTCGGCAATCGCGGTCAGTCTATACATATCGAAGAAATATCCGACATTACGCAGGAAGCGGAATTCTGGATGTCGGTGAATGATCCGCATCGCGCGATTGAAATTTTGGAGCCGCAAAGCCTGGATGAAAACCCAAGTACGCCGGTGACCTGGTTATATCTATTGGATCTATACCGTCTGGTTGGCGATGAAGATAATTATCGCGACCTGACTGCGCGATTCAAGCATAAATTCAATGCCAAAATCCCCGGGTTTCATGAAGAGATCGTGCCGGGCAGTGTGCGCAGTCTGGAGGATTTTCCACATCTTGTGGCCAACTGCTGCGCATTGTGGACCACCGATGATGTGACTGCCTATCTGGAATCGTTGCTGGTTGATGACAGGGAAGGCGAGCGGGTAGGTTTTGATTTGCCGGTATATCGCGACATTTTGTTCTTGCTGTCGATTGCCACTGAGTTAAAACGACTGCAATACAGAGCCATGCCTAAAGATGATGAGTCGAAACGCGCGTCCTTAAGTTCGTCCGTTCAGTCCGGCGGATTAACGGCGATTAAACAGGATCCGCCCGAACATATCGATTACTCCGATTCGCTCAACTTTGATTTGCTGGATTTTAAAAGCGACGGAAAAGAAAAAAGTTGAAAAAGCGCAGGAGCTGCGCTTTAGATGGCCCGACGCATTTTTTCAATTTTGTAGGTCTTTTCGACTTTGGGCGGCTTGTTTAATTTAACGATCGCCATCGTGCAGTTATCACCGCGACCATGCGCGCGTTCTCTGGCTTTATTGATCAGCATTTCTGCCGCAACCCTGGGCGTATTTGCAGAAATTACCGCGCCCAACTCCCGGTCTGTGAAGTAATGCCACAAGCCGTCTGAGCAAATTAGAAACGAATCGTTAGGTTTAAGATCGTTGCATTCGGCGATGGTGATGTACGGTTCAGCTGAGCTGGAGCCGAGTACATTGACCAGGATATTGGACAGATTATGGGTTTTCGCTTCTTCTGCCGTGATCTTGTTTTCTGAAACTAATTTTTCCACATACGAGTGATCGATCGTGCGTTCCACTAAAACAGATCCGGAAAAGTGATATAAGCGTGAGTCGCCGACATGACCCCATACTGCGCGTTTTTCGGGAGTGATGATCAAAACAACGATAGTGCTGTGTGGTTCTTTTTCTGCAGAGATGCCTGAAAGCTGAATAACGGTATGAGACTCGCGCACTATATTTTCGATTACAGTTGCGACGTCGTCATCCGAACCAAATTCTTCGAACAACTGCTGGGCACTGCGGATCACCTGTTCAGCGGCTAACGCGCCGCCGCTTTTACCACCCATGCCATCAGCCAGCACGGCCATCATGTAGCCAGGTGCTTTGGGTGCGGCAAAAAGAGCGGCACGATCTTGCTGTTCCTTGCGGTCGCCAAGGTGTTGGCCAGTTCCAGCTTCAATTTTATAATGTTGGCTCATAACTCTGCTTAGATTAAACTGCTACACTGCACTGCGAATTTTGAAGTAATTTGGAGCTAATTTGGGAGTACAGCCGTGTGAGTAAATTATTACATGTAATTGCAGACATATCATTAACTTTCTCAAAAGTAATCTATGAGTGACCACACCGAGATACAAAAACGCATCACTATGCTGTCTGTCGAGCATCGCGATCTGGATGTCGTCATTGAAGCGTTGATTCTAGCCGGACATCCTGATGAATTACAATTGCAGCGCCTAAAAAAACGCAAACTGCAGTTAAAAGATCACATTAAGTTATTGCAGATGCAGTTGATTCCCGATGTCCCGGCTTAGTCTTTGCAGCTATCGTATTAGCATAATTTCACCCTAAAACCTCACATAGAAATTGATTTTGGCCGACTCTTCGAATTCCCCCAGCTCGCCTGCTGCTACAGCAGACATCCACCAACATGACGCTGATATAGAAAGACTGTTTGGTCAAACTGGACAGTTAGGCACGGCCGTCTCCAGCTATCGCCCGCGACAGGCGCAGATCGACATGGCCAAGGCCATCGCACAGGCCATCACCGGTCAGACTACGCTGATTGCAGAAGCCGGCACCGGTACCGGTAAAACATTTGCCTATCTGGCGCCGGCCCTGCTGTGGGGCGGAAAAGTAATCATCTCGACCGGAACCAAGAACCTGCAGGACCAATTGTTTTTGCGCGATATTCCGGCCGTGCGGCTTGCGCTGGGTGCTCCTGTTTCAACGGCGCTATTGAAAGGTCGCGCCAACTATGTATGCCATTTTCATCTCGAGCGCACATTGCAGAATGGCCGTATGACGTCGCGTGAAGATGTCGGCTATCTGCGCGAGATTTCTCGTTTCATCAAAATGACGACTACCGGCGACAAATCGGAACTGTCGCAAATTCCGGAAACCGCAATGATCTGGAATTTAGTCACCTCCACCAAAGAAAACTGCCTGGGGTCCGAGTGCCAGTACTATCAGGATTGCTTTGTGATGAAGGCGCGCAAGGAGGCACAAAAGGCGGATGTCGTGGTGGTCAACCATCATCTGTTTTTTGCCGATGTCGCATTGAAAGATACCGGCATTGCAGAATTGCTGCCGTCTGCGAATACGGTGATTTTTGACGAAGCGCACCAACTGCCCGATACCGCCACCTTATTTTTTGGCGAAACTATCTCCACTTCGCAAATCCTTGAACTCTGTCGTGATACGTTAGCCGAAGGTTTGTCGCACGCGCGGGATGGCGCAGAGTGGGCCAAGTTGGTGGTTCCGGTTGAAAAGGCAGCGCGTGATTTGCGTCTGTGTTTTCCGGCCGAGCAGGTCAAATTTTCATTGCCGCAAATCCCGCCATCCAGCGAATTTTTTCCCGCATTGGAAACGCTCAAAGAGCACTTGCAAACCTTGCTGACCACGCTCGATAAACAGGCAGAACGCGCAGAGACCATAGAGCAATGCCGTCTGCGCGCGTTGGCGTTACTGGATCAGTTAACCGCCTGGGGTAAAGAAGCGCCGGCCAATTCCGAATTAATCGGTCAGGACTGCGTATTGTGGGTCGAAGCGTTTTCCAGCTCGTTGCAACTGCACCGCACACCGCTATCGATCGCGCCGATTTTTAACAAGCAACGCGAAGATTCGTCGCGTGCCTGGATATTTACGTCGGCAACGCTAGCGGTAAAAAATGACTTTTCTCACTACACCGAACAAATGGGCTTGGTGGATGAAAAGGCGGTGAGTTGGCCGAGTCCATTCAACTATGCAGAACAGGGATTGTTATATATTCCAACCGGCATGCCGGAACCGCGCGCCATGGATTATACCGATGCAGTGATCAACGCCGCTTTACCTGTCATCATCGCCTCCGCAGGTCGTGCGTTCCTGTTGTGCACAACGCTGCGCGCAGTCAAATACAGTGCCCAACGCTTGCGCGAAGAGTTTGAACAGCGTAAGTTGCCGTTTACGCTTTTTGTGCAGGGAGAATCCGGCCGCACCGAATTGTTGGAACAATTCCGTCGCTCGGGTAACGGCATACTGATCGGCAGCCAAAGCTTTTGGGAAGGTATCGACGTGCGTGGCGAAGCATTATCACTGGTTGTGATAGATAAATTGCCGTTTGCGCCGCCTGACGATCCGGTGCTGGCTGCCAGAATCAACGCGATGGAAAAGCTGGGTAAAAATGGTTTTGTCCATCACCAGCTACCCGAGGCGATTATCAATTTAAAACAGGGCGCAGGGCGATTGATACGTGATGAATCCGACAGAGGCGTGCTGATGCTGTGTGACCCGCGTATTCTTTCCAAACCGTATGGCGCGCGCGTCTGGCAAAGTATGCCGCCATTCACCCGAACCCGTGAACTCAAGGTGGTCGAAGATTTTTTTCATACTCTAAAAAAAGGGAACTGACATGACGGCAGAATATCAGGCACACGGATCGGTGGCAGTGATCACGCTCAATAATCCCCCGGTGAACGGCATGAATTTCGACACTCGCCAGGCTGCTGTGGCAGGGATTAATCGGGCATTGGATGACGATAGCATCAAAGCCATCGTCATTACCGGTGCCGGCAACGCATTTTCCGGCGGCGCCGATATCAAGGAATTCAATACGCCGATGGGGATGTCTAATCCAACCCTGCATGATTTGATCGATGAAGTCGAAACGGCGAGCAAGCCGGTGATCGCTGCGATCCACCATGTCTGTATGGGTGGCGGTCTTGAGTTGTCGCTGGGCTGCCATTACCGCATAGCCAGCAAGGGCACACAGGTAGCACTGCCGGAAGTGAAGCTGGGACTATTGCCGGGGGCGGGTGGTACACAGCGTCTGCCACGGGTAGTCGGGCTGGAAATTGCCCTGAAAATGATTACGTCCGGCGCGCCGGAATTCGCAGAAAATTTGGCGCAGACAGCGTTATTTGATGAAGTGGTCGATGGTGATGCCGTTGCAGCGGCGATCGCCTTTGCCAATAGAATTTCCGATGTGCGACCTTTGCCTAAAGTAAGAAATCTGCAGATTACGCATCCGCAACTCGACACGGTTCTGGATGCTGCCAGAGCACAGGCCAAGCGGGGTTTTTTAACTGCACCACTGGAATGTGTTGAAGCGATCGCCGCTGCCGCGAAGATGGCGTTTGATGACGGCATCCGGTTCGAGCGTCAGGCATTTTATAAATTGGTGCTGGGCGCGGAATCCAAAGCGCTGCGCCATGCTTTCTTTGCCGAACGTGCGGCCAGTAAAATTCCGGACGTGCCCGCAGATACTCCAACCCGCCCAATTAAATCGGCAGCAGTGATCGGCGCAGGCACCATGGGTGGTGGTATCGCCATGAATTTTGCCAACGCCGGTATCCCGGTGGTGATACTCGAGACCAAAGCGGAGGCGCTTGAAAAAGGTCTTGCGACCATTAAAAAGAATTACCAGAACACGCGCGACAAAGGAAAGCTCAGCCCGCAACTGTGCGAACAGCGCATTGCATCGATAACCGGCACTTTGGATTACAGCGCGATCGCGCAGGCTGATATCGTCATAGAAGCCGTGTTTGAAGAGCTAAAAGTCAAGCAGATCGTATTCGAACAGTTAGACAAGGTCATGAGGCCTGGCGCTATTCTGGCGTCAAATACATCGACATTGGATTTAAATAAAATCGCCGCTTTTACCCAACGGCCGCAGGATGTAATCGGCATGCATTTTTTCAGTCCTGCCAACGTCATGAAATTATTGGAGATCGTACGCGGCAAAGAAACCTCCAAAGAGGTGCTGGCTACTGCGCTGGCCTTATCCAAAAAAATGAAAAAAATCGGCGTGGTCTCCGGCGTGTGCGATGGCTTTATCGGCAATCGTATGCTGGAACAATATTTACGCCAGGCCGGATTTTTATTGGATGAAGGATGCCTGCCGGCTCAAGTGGATGCTGCGATCGAAAAACTGGGATTCGCCATGGGCCCGTTCCGCATGGGCGATTTGGCCGGCAATGACATCAGCTATGCGGTGCGCAAGCGGCGTGCAGCGGAACGGCCCGACATGATTAATTCCAGCGCCGCCGACAAGTTATGCGAGCTGGGTCGTTACGGGCAAAAGACCTCTGCCGGCTGGTACGATTATCAGCAGGGCGACCGCAGCCCGCATCCGTCGGAACTGGTTAATCAGATGATTTTGGAAAACTCGTCCGAATGCGGAATTGTTCGCCGTACGATTAGCGACCAGGAAATCACCGAGAGATTAATTTTTGCATTGGTCAATGAAGGTGCGAATATTTTGGCTGAAGGCATAGCACAGCGCGCTTCGGATATCGACATGGTGTATTTGAGCGGCTACGGTTTCCCTCTGCATTTGGGTGGTCCGATGTTTTATGCAGATACCTTGGGCTTACCCAACGTCGTGGCCGCCATTCAACGTTACGCGACCGGGCACTATGGCAGCGTATGGAAAGTCTCGCCTTTATTGCAGGAATTAGCCAATAAAGGGCAAACATTTAACAGATAGCCAACTTAATTCTGAAAAACCTGTTGATTGTCGGCAAAGGGGACTAGCGAGGATGATAATATCTGGCTATAATAGCGGGCTTGGAAGGTTGGCCGAGCGGTTTAAGGCACTAGTCTTGAAAACTAGCGAGGGGTTAAAGCCTCCGTGAGTTCGAATCTCACACCTTCCGCCAGATATCGATACCCGCGCAAGCGGGTATTTTTTTGGAAAGAAGAAAGCGCAGCTTTCGTAGGAGATTCGAAGCCAATCGCATGCAGGCGATTGGGCGGCCTGCAGGATATAGCGAATTTCCATGCCTCTGCCATGAAATATTGAAAAGCCCTTCAACCTTTGAAGGGCTTTTTCATTTTCTATCTACCCCGGTATGCAATTCAGTATTCCACGGAGTTCTGCAATCGACGAAATGAACTTGGTTCGTTTTGGATCGTGGGGGTAGATACGTTGATTTGGATTTCCTAGTCGCCTTATATAACTTTCTCAGTAAACTATTTGCAAATCAAATAGACGAGAACGCAGAATATTTGCGGCTCTTATTTACCTTCGTGATCGATATGTTATAATTGAATGAAATTTCAATGAGAATTCAGCTATGAGTGAAACCAAGCGACCAGCAACAAAGCCTGTCAACAGTCTTGTTGGCTCGCTGCGTTCTGGCAAAGTATATCGTCGTGAAGATTTGGTCGCGTCCTCCAATTCTATAGATAGGCATTTGCGGGAGTTGTTAGGCGATGGAAGCTTGAAAAAATTAGCTCAAGGTTTGTATTATTCGCCTCGTGAATCAACCTTTGGGCAATTGCCACCCGATGATCGTGAGTTGGTGAGCGCTTTTTTGCGTGACGATCATTTTTTGATATTCTCACCGTCCAGTTATAACTCACTTGGTTTGGGTACAACTCAGTTGTATAACACGACCTTTGTATATAACCACAAGAGACATGGCGTTTTCACGTTTGGTAATAGAACATTTGATTTTAGAGTGAAACCGCGATTTCCTGAAAAATTGACTGAGGAATTTTTATTGGTTGATTTGCTCAATAACGTGAACGAATTGGCGGAAGACAAAGAAGCGACATTAAATTTGGCACAGCGTAAAAAATCAACGTTGGGTAATGTTAAGTTCACGCGTGCTTTAAAAGCCTATGCTTCTGTCGCAACCAAAAAATTAGTAATGGGGTGGGCTGATGCCTGAGTTTCTTCATGAACGTAATGACTTCCATGATCTGATCGTTTCTGTTGCAAATCAAAAAGCGATTGATCCAGTGCTGGTCGAAAAAGACTATTGGATTATGCATTGTCTTTGGGGATTGCAGAATCTAGGCTTTAATTTTGAATTGAAAGGTGGTACGTCTTTATCAAAAGGTTTTGGCGTAATACACCGATTTTCTGAAGACATCGATATCCGCATTGAGCCTCCTGCAGGAATGGAAATCAAAATTGGCCGTAATCAGGATAAACCTGCGCAAATAGCGTCACGACGTGAATTTTATAACTGGCTCTGCGGGTCTATAAAAATCCCCGGCATAGCGAACGTAGAACGAGACACCGCTTTTGACGATGACAAGATGCGAAGTGCAGGCATTCGACTTCAATACCCTAGTCGGCTTATCGCCTTGGCTGGAGTTAAAGAAGGCGTACTGCTCGAACTTGGCTTTGACGATACAGCGCCAAATCAGCCCATGACTATTTCGTCTTGGGCATATGCCCTAGCTAGTCAATTTAACGTGAAAGTCCGGGACAATAGAGCGGTCGATGTGTTGTGCTATGCGCCGACCCATACCTTTGTGGAGAAGCTGCAAACTATTTCAACCAAATATCGACGACTATCAGAATCAACGAGTTTTCCTGTCAATTTTTTACGCCATTACTACGACTTGTATTGCTTGTTAGATCTGCCATCGGTACAAAGCTTTATTGGCACAGACGCATACGAAGCTAGGAAAGAGCAACGGTTCAGAACTGGAGATGAGCCGGTAATTGCAAAAAATCCGGCATTTACTTTGGCCGACCCAATTGAGAGAAATAAATTTAAAACTGAATACCAGAAAACGGCTGCACTTTACTATAACGGGCAGCCTGGCTTTGAAGATATTATCGAGCGCGTAGCAGCGCATATTCATCGTCTTTGAAGGATTTATTGCGATTTGATAGCGACATTCAAAAACGCAAGTCCAAGCGCAAGTCCAACCAGCACTGCAGAAAAAATTCCCACGCCTGCATAACCATGCACATATTCCAGACACCCCAATCCAGCCAGCAAGAAGCAGGCAACCGCAAATCCCTGGATTAGTGCCGAACGCAAATTGGTGGGCGCGTATTTTATAGCGATAGTACCCACCTCAAAACATCGACAAATGTCTGCCAGCGTACGCGAGTATTTTTTTGTCTCGAATATTTATCAGTTCTATTTGCGACGCCTTGCAAACCGCATCCCCGCCAGACCGAGTCCAAGCAGGGCCAGCGATGCTGGTTCTGGTACGTTGCCGTTTGCTGGAGGGGGTGCGCCTGTTACGCCTTCAGTTGTGACACCGAATGTCAGCGCTGCGCCGGTCTCTTCAATATCCGCAAAAAATAGTTCCAGTGTATTGCTCCCCGCACTGAGAATGCCGGAGGTGCAGGTACCCGCAGAGTCGCCGTGGACGCCGCCGAGATCGCAAACAATTTGTCCGTTCAGATAAACAAAGGCGGTATCGTCGGCCCCAACATTAAAGCTGATTGATTCAGTCGTCGGCACATTTAAAACGGTGGAAAATACCGCTGCCTGGAATCCGTTCGCATCATTGGGTCCTGTGCCGTTAGTTGGATAAAAACTACCGTTGGCGTAGGGTAGCATGATGGTACCGGTACCCGTTTTGACTACGTCAGAAACACCTCCTGCTCCACCATTATTCAGCGCTGGGCTCCACCATGTAATCTCGCCACTTGAGGTCAGATCCGCCGGCATAGGAGTGCTGGTGAAACAGCCCGATGAACAGCCGTAAGCAGGCGTATTTAAAACAGGAAGACCGTCCACACCCAAGCTGCTTTGGACTTCGTTATTGAACACGCCACCGGCCAGATGGTTCATATCCTGATCGGACTCAGCGATTGTGTAGTAAGTGGCCGACATGGTGATCTGTGCGTGAACCACGCATGGCATCAGAGCGATAGCCGCTGTTGCTGCCCCAAACATCAAATTTCGAAGCAAGACGTTCATGGTGACTCTCCCTTAAACTGGATCAATGTTGAGGAGATCAACGCATAAACCGTACCATCAATTACTATCCCTGAAAAATCATGGCGTTACGTTGAGTGTCGCAGGGCATGCCGGACCTGACTGTAAAAAAATCCGGCAAAAATAATTCAGGAAAATTTCTGCGCCAACCAATCAACAGTCCATACTGAAATCTGATCGCGCCAAATCTGACTGGAAAACGTATGATCGGCGCCAGCCAGTTCTTGTATGCGGAAGCGGGATTCTTTCAGCACTTGTAGCCACCCGCTGGAACTGCCGGTGGTCAGTTTGAATTCTTTGGCAGTCAGATCGTTGCCGCACAGGACAATCAGTACCGGGCCCTTAAAGCGGCGCAGGTCGGATAGCATTCGCTCGGAGAAATCATTAGCTCCATCGTTGTCCTCACGGGAATTTTGCTGAGCCGACAGTCGTAGTTGATTGAACAGCGACCCGGCCGCCTTAAATAAATAAAATCCGTCGCTGACAAATTTCTTCCAGAACGCCGGCTCTGCGAGTCGCCGCACATAATAATGTTTCAAAACAGTTTGCGCCTGTGTGGTTCTTATCCAGGGATTCAGCAGGACCAGGCCTGTGATGCGCGCATCGGTTGTGCAGTAACACAGCGATGCGGATGCTGCATCGCATAAACCCCAAAGAATAAATTCCGACACGTTGGGAGAGGCTGCGCTGAAAGCATTTAATGCGCAGCGTATATCATCGTCAATGCCCTCGAACGTCCGAGCTTCACCTTCGCTGTCGCCCATACCGCGATAATCAAACCGAAATACCGGATAGCCGTTATGCGCCAGATGCCGTGCCAGCAATACAAACGATCGATGGCTACCGGCGCGATATTGCGGTCCGCCAACGACGATCAGCACACCTTTGTTTTTCGGATATTGCGGACTGTGGTGGATGCCGATCAGTTGTTGATCATGGCAGGTAAACGTCAATGCGGATTCAGTTGCTGTCACAGTTTTCTTTCTGAAAAATACGGCAAAAGGCATCTATCCATTGCTGTGACTGACAAGTTTCCGGAGTTTGCCAAAAAGCGGGACCATCGACAAAATGCAGTTGCACCGGATTGCCGGACTCTATCCAGTGCGCAAAAAATGCGCTGCGCTCAGCGGGCATCGCGTTGTCGTCGGCGATTTCCAGGCAGTGGACTTGACGTACAGGCAGCCTCCAGTTCAGGGCATTCTTTTGTTCCAGCGACAGAATTAATTCCTGCGCGATTTTATAACCGGAATACTCTGTTCCGGAACTGGTAGGCAGGTCGGATTGCCCCTGCTGATTCAGCATCTGACGAGCCAATTGCAGTCGGTTCATACGCCCCAGATAGGATTTTCCCTCAAGTATTGGCTGGCATAGCAACAATTGATCGATTGCATGTCCGGCGTGATGCGCCGCAAAATCCATCGCCAGCAATGCGCCAACCCGGTCACCCCACAAATGAATCTTGCCCCGATGGCGCTGCCTCAACCAGTTCAACGCCACGTGTATATCGTCCAGCCAGATTTCCCAACGCGCATCGCCAAAGTCGCCTGCGCTGTCACCACAGCCAAACAAATCCATCTGCATAACCCCGCAACCTTGTGCCGCCAGGGCACGCGCGGTTAGCGCCGCCATTCTGCGCGACCGGTTCATCTCTTCGGCAAAGGCATGGATATGCAATATGCAGTCTGATTCTATAGCACCATCTTCAGCTGGATGAGCAGGGCAGTGATACAGGCATAGCCGTCCACCATATTGTGCTGGCAGAAAAAAAGCCTGGACCGGAGCCAGGCTCATGCTTTGCTCTGCAGTAGTTGTTGATCCACGAAGTTCGTCAGACTTCCGACTGTGGCAAATACCGAGGCATTAATGTCGTTGTCGTCAAACTTGATACCGTATCGGTCCTCAATGGCGACGATAACGCTCACGACACTGATAGAATCCAGCTCAGCCAGACTGCCCAGCAAATAACTGTTTTCGGTGAATTGCGTTGCGCGCTCTCCGAGTCCCAGCACATCGGCCAATATTTTTTTTATGCCATTCAGAGCAGTCATTTTTTATCCGCGTTTGTAATCGGTACCATTAAAAAACGTATGAGAAAAATAAGTGAAAAAATTAGTAGAAACTCGGTACTGAAAAAAATATCTCTGCGAATTATGAACAAAAAATTCATATGGCGACAAATTGTTTTTCTTCTTGTAGGTTTTTCACTTGTCGGTTTTCTTTACACTATTCGAAGCAAATTCGATCGAATTGCCTTAGGTAAATTATCATTATTTGTAAGTCGTTGAAAATAGGGATAATTTAATCGGCAGCTGAAATTGGAACGTAAATTGCTTTATGTTCGTTCCGTATAGGTAAATGAACTGATGGATTATTTTCCAGAATTAGGGGAACACGATGTCGACAGAGCAACCCGAGAAGGAAAATGGGAAAGAGATGATTCCCACTGACCCCGGCCTTAAAAATATGTCGCGCCGCACGTTTACGAAGGCGGGGCTGACAGCATCCGGTGTAATGATGACCTTGACCAGCCGGTCGGTATTAGCCTGCGAACAGATATCGCCGTCCGGTTTTTGTTCTGCCAATCAAAGCAGGCACGGTAAGATTCCGCCCAGCAATTGCCGCAGGCCACCATACTGGAATAACGACGGATGCGGCTGGCCTGTTAGCAAAAATGTCTATTTTCGTGATGTATTCCATTCCTGCCCCGTCGGCTCGCCCTATTACAAGTACACCTGTGCCCAGATTCTGGCCGGTGAATGTAGTGTCGATACCCACAGCAACCAATGTGTTGGTCAGTACTTTGTTGCAGCCTACCTGAATGCCTGCTCGGGTTGGTCGAACGATTTCCTCCCTCTGGATAAATGCGTCCCCATGTGCAATGAATGGTTACAGACAGGGGTGTATCGTCCTACTGCCACAGTGACCTGGAACTGTGGCCAGATAGTGACCTATTTCCAAAATACTCAATCTTAAAGGCTGGATTGAACACTGAATTAACACCTGCAGCAGGAGCAACGAACCCGCAATGAAATGGACAACCACGGTAGTGTCAGACCAGCATCTGCGCCAACTGGATGATGACTATGTGATTTACAACGTCAATTCCGGCAGCACGCATCTGCTGGGTTTTGCTGCGGGGCAGATATTGTTGCAACTGGAAGCAGAGGCGATGGATGAAAACAGTCTGGCTGTAAAACTTGCTGCGCAATGGGACCAGGCCGTACACCCTGATATTGTCCAGGGCGTTGAGTCGGTATTGGCCGATCTACAATCGCTTGATTTGATTCAGTGTGCTTGATTGAAACTGTCTGCTTATTCTCACTCCGAATTAAATCGACAATTGAGTCGCGGCCTGTCTTTGCAAACCGGCTCGTTTGTCATCAACATCAAATCTGCTATCCCCACCATCGCCAAAGGTCTTTCGATGCTCTACGCCGATTACCCGGTGATGGGGCATGACAGCCAAGACTTCGCCGATTTTCATGTCACGCTGGAACGTCCGACTAATTGGCGCCGTTATGTCAGGCCGCAGGTGCTGTTTCATTCGGAAAGTGTTGCACCATTTCTGCCGTTGCCCTACGACCAGGCCTTGCCGATGCTGGAATGGGGCATGAACTGGTGTATTTCCAGTTCGGCACACAGTTATTTGATTATCCATGCTGCGGTTCTGGAAAAAAATGGCCGCGCCCTCATTCTGGCCGCGCCACCCGGCTCAGGAAAAAGTACGCTGTGTGCAGCGCTGATGGTTAGCGGCTGGCGCCTGCTGTCCGATGAACTGACGCTGATCCGTCTGTCGGATGGGCTGGTTGAACCCGTGCCGCGTCCTGTCAGCCTGAAAAATGCGTCGATCGATGTTATCGCACGCTACGCACCTGACGCCACATTTAGTCTGCCCGTCAAAGATACGGTCAAAGGCATCGTGGCGCACATGAGACCGAGTACGGAAAGCGTGGAACGCGCCGACGAACCTGCGCGTGCTGCATGGATCTGTTTTCCGACATACCAGGCCGATTCGGCTACTGTATTTGAAAAAATTCCGACCGCACAGGCCGTGATGAAAACCGCTGCCAACGCGTTTAATTACGGCTTGTTGGGACAGCAAGGATTTGACGCGATGGTCAGGCTGGTTAAAGCCTGCCATTGTTATGCGTTCAGCTATTCCGACCTCGATGAAGCAATTGAGCATGTAGAACATTTACCACGACCAGACGACGGATGAAGGATTTCGGCTTACTTGTGACTGCACTGCGCGATCCCGCCGGGTTACCGGACTGGACGTTGCGCGATTGGGATGTATTAATCCGTCAGCTGAAAATTTCAGGCCTGATGGCGAGCATGCATGCGCGTCTGTCCGCACTGAATTTATTGGAGCGCATACCCGAACAGCCCAGACGCCATTTAATCTGGTCAGGGCAACTGGGGCAAAGTCATACGCGTTCCGTGCAGCGCGAGGTCGCCCATATCAGGCAAGCACTCAAACAATGCGGTGTGCCGGTAGTACTGTTGAAGGGCGCAGCGTACGTGCTGGCCGATCTTCCCTGCGCAGCCGGCAGAATTTTTTCCGATATTGATATTCTGGTGCCAAAAGAAAAAATCAATGAAGTCGAGTCGGCGCTGATGCTGTCCGGCTGGCATACCACCCATCATGACCAGTACGATCAGCGCTATTACCGGCAATGGATGCATGAGCTTCCGCCGATGATGCATTTAGGCAGGGCGACGGTCATCGACGTGCATCACGCCATATTGCCGCTGACTGCAAGACTGCAGCCTGACTCAACCAAGCTGTTAAAGGCCAAACTGGCTGTGCCGGGCTATACCTCGCTGCTAACTCTGGCACCGGTAGACATGGTGTTACACAGTGCCGTGCATCTGTTTTATGACGGTGAGTTTGACCATGCGTTACGCGACTTGCAGGATATTCATATGCTGCTAGGTCATTTTTCCAGCAGCCCTGGCTTCTGGAATCAGTTGGCAGTTCGTGCGCAAGAACTCGATCTGGCACGCCCACTTTTTTATGCGCTGCGATATACACGGTTATTCTTTAACAGCACGGTTCCTGATCACGTCATGCTTGAATCCGATGCCTGCAAACCGAATCGATTCATGCTGACATTGATGGACAATTTATTTGAAAGGGCATTGCTGCCGAACCATGTAAGTTGTCAGGACCGGTATTCCGCAGCGGCGCGCTTTGCTCTGTACGTGCGCGGCAACTGGCTGCGTATGCCGCCCATGCTGCTGTTGCGCCACCTGATACAGAAAGCATTTATTTCACCAAAACAGCAGGTGGTCAGCGAGTAACGAGTTAGTATCAGAAATAAATATTCGTCAAAACGGTGCTGGCTGTGAAAAAGGTTTTGCTGTCATTGCGTTTTAAATTGATGGCCGGAATAACGGGGAGGCTCTCTATGCTATTACAGTCATTACTCGGCAGGCGTGACTTGCTGATTCCCTACTTTAACTTTAATAAAGTTGACATAGGCGACAACGCCTCGGCACTGCTGCCTGCCATTTATAAACTGCGCTTTGACGTCTACTGCCAGGAATGCAAATTCCTGAATTCGGGCGACTACCAGAATCAGCTGGAAGTCGATGAGTATGACGACTGCTCAACGCATATTTCAGCCTATAACCTCGAAGACACCATCATAGGTACCGTGCGTCTGGTGCAACCGAAAGAAGATCAGGCCTATCCGTTTGAATCGCACTGTCGGGTATTCGACGGTTTTGAATATCCAAACCGCGCCAACTCTGCAGAAATATCCCGTTTGGTGGTACGCAAAACCTACCGCCGTCGACGCGGAGATTCCATGGAAGGTATTTCCAGTGATTTCGTGGAGAAAGGGGATACCGCTTCCATCAAACCGATCACCGATACGCATCGGCGCACCACGAACAGTCCGTTGCTGTTGCTGGGCATGTACCGGGAACTGTATCGACACAGCAAGCAGAACAACATCCGATTTTGGTATGCGGCCATGGAAAGGTCACTGGCCAGATCGCTGGACAAGATGGGCTTCAAATTTATTCCGATTGGTCCTGAAACGGATTATTACGGCAAGGTCACGCCATATGTTGTCGATCTTCAGGAGCTCAACGTCAGGCTGGGAAATCAAAATAAATTTCTTGCAGCCTGGTTCAACGATGAGCCGATACCAATCTGGATCATGGTCAAAACACTGGTCACCAGCCGCATGAATGCGCGTCCCCGGAATTAAGCGCTTCTGCAACTCCTTCTTCTTCAGCCGCAGCTTCTACCTTGTTAGCCGCTGATATCAATTAATTTTGATGTGTGGGTTTTAAAGCTGTGTGCAACCAGCAACGGCGCTTCTGGAATTTTCCGTCCGGCAATCCAGTCATGCATCATCGCCACGGCCATCGCTGCAACAGTAAAACTGCCGACCGCGATTTGCGATGCAGGGCAGGGGCGTCCGTCTTCCATTATGGTCAATGCTTTGGCAACCTGCTCAACCACTTCCTTGTCCAGATGCGCGCCGATTCTTCCCATGATTTTGGAAAAGACATTGGTGTAGCTGACGTCGCCTTCGCTTTTTGATTTCTCAATGTCGGCAGAAATGACATCGACCAGCGATGCCTTCGAGCCGGGCGGAAAAAACAATACGCCGGCACCTGGTCCGATAGACAGCGCGGTAAAAACGGGTTTTGAGTAAGTTTTCGCTGACGTATGTAAACTTAATATGGCATCGAGATCCAGAAAGTCGATGGTGTCAAAAATAATGTCGGCATTTTTTACAAGTGCATCGGTATTATTTTTGTCGAGATAAGCATGCACTGCGTCAACTTTTGCATCTGGGTTGATTTTAAGAATATGTTTTTTTAAAGCATCAACTTTGGGGACATTAATATCATCCACATCGAAAAATTGCCGGTTCAGATTATGCATGTCGACCACATCGCCATCGATCAGCGTGAAGTTGCAAAAACCCATACGTGCCGCGCAGATAGTGGTGGATGAGCCCAGCCCGCAACCGGCTATCAGCAATCTTAGCTCGTGCATCCTGGCCTGATTTTCCGTACTGATATAGCCAGAGTTGCGGGCAGTAAATGTTTCGTAGTTAAATTTGGAGTCCATGACTTTTCCTTCCGGTGAGCGAGCACGCTGTAACTGAGGGAGTCTGATCTACTGCCACAGAGTAGACAGAATACATTGGGGTATAGCACAAAAAAAATCACTATTCAAATCTCAATGCAAGTCGGAATCGTGTCGGAATTTCTTACATGTCATCGCAAAATCAATACGGATTTACCCGCAAATAAAATCAGAAAAAGTTTTCCTGCTGGGAGAATTGGTTTGCCACGGGCAGGTGGCATAGCGCTTGCTATAGGTTCACTGTCGGAGTTTTATTTACCCGCTTCCAATTCGTGGAGATTGAAAATGAAAAAACTGTTACTCGCAACAACGCTAAGTTTAGCTGCCTTCGCCGCATCAGCAACACCTTTAAATGATCTGTCAGGTAACGTCACGATCAATATGAACGGAGTTACCTCTACAGGTGTCAACAATGCGGCTGGCTCCACTGAAGCGACCTGGGGTCTGGGAGCAATCGTATCGATTCAGGGTACCGGTGGCCAGATCTGGCAGCCAGGTGCGCCCGCCAGCGGCGGTACCTATTTGTACTACATGATCTACGGTGTGGCAGATCAGGGGCCAGCTACGCAATATGGACCTATTTACGAATTGAACAACGTGGGCGCAACCGGTGGCGCAGCGGATGGACAAATACATCTCGATGTGTATGAGTCCAATACCCCAATTACGGCACTCAATTCCAATTTCAGCGCTAGCCCTGGCACACGGACAGGTTTCTCGACAGATTCGCTGTTTACCGGTCTTGTGCCTTACCTGGAACTGGACTTTGTACCAGGCATCAATAACTCTGATCCGTCTGCGCTTATGACTCAGGTACTGGATACCGATTCGACAATTACATCAGGTAGCGGCGACTTTTTTGCCAATGTAGTCGGTGGAACCGCGGCAGCACAATGGACCACCTCGGTCGGTCCAAATGTTAGTGGACAATTTACTTTTTCACCTAACGGTGCAGCTAATGGTAACGGTACCTGTACAGCTGCTCAGGTAACTGCCAATACCTGCTTCCAGGAAGAGTTCGACGATCCAATTCATGCATCTTTGGTTCCAGAGCCTGGTTCGATCGCTTTGTTCGGCTTGGGTCTGGCAGCGTTGGCCGCTATGCGCCGTCGCAAACACTAAATCGTTCTGTTTTTGAAAAGGCCTGGGCTTCCAGGCTTTTTTGTATTTCCGGATCTGGTCTCGACCAGATTTTTTTGTCGTTATTGAGAATCAATTTTCAGAAAAATTATTTGCTTGATATTTTTATTTCGATGTTTAGGTTTTACACTGGCTGGCGACATAAATTAAGCTAAAAAGTTTCAGAATTTTTTAAAAATTTAAAAGTTTTTTTAAATGTTTTGTGAATTTTCTTCGCATTTGTGTTTTTGTTGGTGAATAACCGGGTAGTTAGTAAGCTGCCCCCAAGCAATTGAAGTAAATGCAAATACCGAAATCAGACCTGGTTTGGAGTATATGTATTATGCGCATTGCCAATCACTACGTTCCCCGTATTACGGCGTTTCTGCTGGTTCTGGATTTTTTCATAGCACTGATTGCGGTGTATCTTGCCGCGATGATTCGGTTTGGCGTTGCCAGTTATCCGTATCAAACTGAGCACAATAATTTTTTGGTTACCTCGCTGTTTTTTGCATTGGCTATTACCTTTAGTCTGAGTGCCTTCGGCATTTACGGTATCAATTACCACAAAGGTTTTACCAATACCTATTTGCGGCTGATGTTTTCCATGTCGTTTGCTGCGGTATTGATGGTGTTTATATTTTATGTGTTGCCGGATCTGTTTTTGGGACGCGGCATACTGGTGTTGATCATTCTGATTACGACCGGCCTGATCTTCGCGGTACGTCTGATCGTGTTCAAGTCGATGGATTTTGAAGTGCTGAAATCGCGTATCGCTTTTTTGGGCTGCGGTGATCTGGCCAACGATTGTCGGACTCTGGCGCTGAACCAGATTCCCCATCAAAAGTACAGTCTGATCGGTTTTATTCCGGTTGATGGCGAGGAGCATAAAGTTCCACGCAATGAAATCCTGTTCAGAAAAGTTGAGTTGAGTAAATTTCTGTTGAGCAATAATGTCGCCGAACTGGTGGTGTCAGTGCTGAATAAACGTGGATGCCAGTTCCCGTTAGAAGAATTGTTGGACTGCAAATTACAGGGAATCAAAGTGACCGATGCAAATGCCTTTTTTGAGCGTGAGGCTTGCCAGATTCAACTGCGCGGCATGCATCCCGGCACCCTTATTTTCGGCGAAGGTTTTAATCAATCCTTTTTGCGCGGCTTCATCAAACGTGCTTTTGATCTGCTGGCGAGTCTGGTGATTTTTACTTTATCGTTGCCCACCATGTTGATCGCAGTGCTGGCGATCAGTCTGGAAGATCAGGGACCGATATTTTATCGGCAGGAAAGGGTAGGGTTGAACGGACAAACCTATAACGTGCTCAAGTTTCGCAGTATGCGTGTCGATGCCGAAGCGTCCGGCAATCCGCAGTGGGCCACCACGAATGATCCGCGCATTACCAAAGTCGGAAGGTTGTTGCGCAAGTTGCGTATCGATGAATTGCCGCAGCTGATTAATGTGCTGAAAGGCGAAATGAGTTTTGTCGGTCCCCGTCCGGAACGTCCTTATTTTGTTCAGCAGCTGTGTAGTGAAATCCCGTTTTATAACATTCGGCATAGTATTAAACCCGGCATTACCGGGATGGCTCAGGTACGATACGGGTATGCCGCAACTAAAGAAGACGCTGTTCAAAAACTGCAATACGATTTGTACTACGTCAAAAACAATAGCCTGTTTTTGGATATCTTGATCATGATAGAAACCGTTCAGGTGGTCCTGTTCGGCAAAGGGGCACGATAGTGGTGATAACAATGGTGGCAACAGTGATGGCATCAGTTTATCTGGGACGCAAGACATGAATAGCATCGCTCCGCTGAGTTACGGTCTGGCCTGCATCGCCTACTCTGTGCTCACAGTGGTGTTACTGATCAAACGAAAAAAACAGTGGCAATGGTCACTGTTTTTTTTATCTGCGCTCATCTCTGCAGTTTGGGCTTTTTCGCTGACAAGTACCTCAGTGATAGCCTACAGTCCGTTGCTGGAAGTGTTGCGCAGCAGTGCATGGATACTGTTCATGCTGATGCTGATGCATCCGTCTAAAAGCGCTGCGGCCAACGCTGAATTGCGGACGAAGTGGCGCAGCAGGTTGCGCATCAAACCGTACGCCTTGGGCATAGCCGGCTATCTGATGGCATTGCTGATCGCAACCTTGCTGGTTGATAGCGGCAGATTGCCGGCTCTGGCCGTGTCAGTGAATATTACCGGCAGAGTCATCCTGGCGATTATCGGCATGCTGATGGTAGAACATGTCTTTCGCAACGCCTCCAAACACGATCGCTGGAGTTTGAAATTTGCCTGTCTGGCGCTGGCCAGTATCTTCGTTTGTGATTTTTATCTGTATTCAGACGCCATGCTGTTCCATCTCGTGAATGGTCAAATTTTCGCCGGGCGCGGGTTTGTGAATGCGCTGCTGTTACCGCTGTTTATTATTTCCTTAAACCGGGACCTGAAATGGATGGCGGGTATCGGCGTGTCGCGCCGCGTGCTGTTCCACTCGGCGGCGCTGATCGGCGCGTCGGCATACTTACTGATCATGGCAGCTGCCGGCTATTACCTGCGCTATGTCGGTGGACAGTGGGGTACCGTGCTGCAGATGTCTTTTCTGTTCGGCGCGGGAATTCTATTGATCGTGCTGCTGTTTTCCGGCACGGTGCGCGCTTGGCTGCGGGTATTTATCAGCAAACATTTTTATCGCTATAACTATGACTACCGGGAAGAATGGATCAGGCTCACGCGGGTGCTGTCGGCGAACGGACCTGGACCGGACCTTGGCGAGCGCATTATTGAAGCGGTGGCGGAACTGGTGGAAAGCGGTGCCGGAACGCTGTTTGTCCGACGTGAATCCGGCGGGCAGGATACGCTTGAAACATCGGCACAATGGAATACGACTGTTGAATGCCAGCCAATTCAAGGTGACAGCGCGATGTGTGAGCTGTTGCAGAACAAAAACTGGGTGATCGATCTGGAAGAATACCGGCGCTTTCCGGCCAGATATCATTACACCGCCATCGACCTGCAACTGTTGAATTATCCGCAGGCCTGGCTGCTGATTCCTCTGGTGTTTCAGGGCCGGCTGTTTGGCATTATCCTGCTGGAGCAACCCAGAAGTCGGGTTGAACTGAATTGGGAAATATTGGACGTGTTAAAAATCGCTGCCAGTCAGGCAGTGAGTTATCTGGCGCAGCAGGAAAATGCGCATGCCTTGCTGATTGCGCGCCAGTTCGAGTCGTTCAATCGCATGTCCACCTTCATGGTGCACGATCTGAAAAACATGGTGACCCAGCTGTCGCTGATGCTGATTAACGCTGAAAAGCACCGGCACAATCCGGCCTTTCAAAAAGACATGCTGGAAACGGTCGATAACTCAGTACAAAAAATGAAAACCCTGCTGCAGAAACTGGATCGCGGCCACGCGCCGGAACATATGAGCGCAGTAGACATGGCGTTGCTGTTACAGCGGGTTATCGAATCCAAAACGCCGTACGAGCCCAGACCGGTGCTGGATATTGTTGAGCAGGGCATTACGGTGTACGCCAATATGGAACGCATCGAACGGGTGATCGGTCACATCGTGCAAAACGCCATCGACGCCACACCACGCTTAGGCGATGTCAAACTGAAATTGCGCAAACGAGGCCGGCAGGTTGAACTGGAAGTCATAGACAGCGGTCATGGCATGTCGGAAGAGTTTATACGGGACAAATTATTCGCGCCGTTTGTGTCAACCAAAGCGGCCGGGATGGGGATCGGTGTGTTTGAGACCCGCGAGTATCTGCAGCAGCTCGGCGGAAAACTGGAAGTGGTCAGCAGTCCATTGGCAGGGACCAGCTTCAAGATGATATTCCCGGCATTTAACAATCAAGAACAACCGGGCAGGCAGGTTGCCTGACGACAGAGAGGATTGCAGTGAGTGTGGATAAAAGAAAATTGCTGGTGGTGGAAGACGATCTCGGGTTGCAAAAGCAGCTCAAGTGGAGTCTGGACGATTACGATGTGGTACTGGCAACCGATGTAGACAGCGCGCTGGCGCAGATCAGACGCCATGAACCCGCCGTGGTGACCATGGACCTGGGCTTGCCGCCGAATCCCGATAATGCAACCGAAGGGCTACTGCTGTTGAAGCGGATCTTGTCGATGGCACCGCATACCAAGGTCATCGTTTTGTCGGGCAATCAGGATAGACAAAATGCCGTTACGGCAATCGCCGGCGGTGCTTACGATTTTCATCAAAAACCCTGCGACCCCGAAATGTTGGGGCTGGTGATCCAGCGCGCGTTTTATCTTTTCGACCTGCAGCAGGAAAATCAGCGCATGCATCAGGCGCAGGTCAACACACCTTTATCCGGTGTGATCACACGTGACCCGGCGATGTTAAAGGTCTGCCGCAATATCGAAAAAGTCGGACAGTCTTCGGCGTCAGTGATGCTGCTGGGTGCCAGTGGCACCGGTAAAGAAGTATTGGCCAGGGCTTTGCATCAAGTCAGCTCACGCAAGGACCAACGGTTTACCGCCATCAACTGTGCGGCAATTCCGGAAAATCTGCTGGAGAGCGAATTGTTCGGCTATGAAAAAGGCGCGTTTACCGGCGCGATCAAACAGAATATCGGTAAGATCGAATTGTCCCACGAAGGTACTTTTTTTCTCGATGAGGTCGGCGATTTGCCAATGGCGCTGCAAGCCAAGTTGTTACGGTTTTTGCAGGAGCGCGTCATCGAACGGATAGGCGGACATAAAGAAATCGCAGTCGATGTGCGCATCCTGTGCGCCACGCATCAGAATCTAAAAGCATTGACCGAGAGCGGTCGGTTTCGCGAGGATCTGTTTTATCGCCTGAGCGAAATTGTGATCAATATTCCTCCGCTGTCAGAACGGGTAGGCGATGCCGCATTGCTGGCCCATCACTTCAAAAATAAATTCAATGCCAGAGAAGGCAGACCCGGGCTGCACTTCAGTCCCGAAGCCATCACGTTGATAGAAAATCATAACTGGCCCGGCAATGTGCGTGAAATCGAAAACTGCATCAAACGCGCGGTAATCATGGCAGAAGGTGCGCAGATTATGCCGGAGGATCTTGGATTGCTGGTTACCGAAACCGTTGAGCAGCCGATTAATCTGCGCCAGATACGCGAAGACGCCGAGCGCAAGGCGGTGTTAAAAGCGCTCTCGCGCGTCGACGGTAACATCGCGAAAGCGGCCGAATTGCTAGGCGTAAGCCGTCCGACTCTGTACGACGTGATGAATCGCAACGCCATTAAAACTACCTAGCCCGACTGCCTATGCCCGATCTGTTCCATCACCTCGTTACAGAAAGTGCGGCCAGAAATCCAGAGGCGCGGGCTTTACGCTATCAGGAGCAAAACCTCAGCTATGCGCAACTGAACTCACAGTTGGAAGCCGTCGCGCAGGCCTTGCTCGCGTTGGGTGCTGCAGGCGGCGACAGGGTTGCGGTGTATCTTGAAAAACGGGTTGAGACAGTCGTGACCATGTTCGGTGCGTCGGCCGCCGGGCTGGTTTTTGTTCCGCTCAATCCGCTGCTTAAAGCTGCACAGGTTGCCTATCAGCTCAATGACTGCGGGGTCCGGATATTGATTACGTCGGCGCAGCGCTTGGCCGCAATCCTGCCGGCTTTGCTGGAGTGTCCGAATCTGCAGGCCGTCATCATTACCGATAGCCGTGCTGAACCAGACGCACAGTTTTTGTTTCAGGTGATTTCCTGGGAACAGGCGCATCAGCTGGCTGCAAACAACTCATTTGCAAAGCAACTATCTGCGCATCGCCGCATCGATCATGACATCGCGGCGATACTGTATACCTCGGGCAGTACCGGTCATCCCAAAGGCGTGGTTGTGTCGCATCGCAATCTGGTAGCCGGTGCAGAAATTGTTGCAGGATATCTGCACAACACCGCGCACGACAACATCCTGTGCGTGCTGCCGTTCAGTTTCGATTATGGTTTGAGCCAGCTGACTACGGCGATGTACAGCGGCGCAACGGCGGTGCTGTTTAACTATTTGCTGCCGGCCGACATACCGCGAGTCGTGCGCACTGAGGGCATTAGCGGACTGGCCGGTATTCCGCCACTGTGGATACAGCTGGCGCAGCTGGACTGGTCGGGCGCGACGAGTTTGCGCTATCTGACCAATTCGGGCGGTGTCATGCCTGCACCCACCCTGGCACAGTTGCGCCGGAATCAGCCGGATGCATCGATTTATCTGATGTACGGTCTGACAGAAGCATTTCGCTCTACCTTTCTCGATCCGCAACAAATCGACGCGCGTCCCGGTTCTATCGGCAAAGCGATACCCAACAATGAAGTACTGGTATTGCGTGGCGATGGCAGCGTCTGTGCGCCGAATGAACCGGGTGAACTGGTGCATCGCGGCGTGCTGGTTACGCTCGGCTACTGGAATGCCGCCGAATTGACGGCGCAGCGTTTTAAGCCCATACCGGCGGGCAGCCCGGTATTGCCTGAGCTGGCAGTATGGTCTGGCGATATCGTCAGACAGGATGAAGAGGGCTATCTGTATTATCTGGGCAGAGCGGATGAACAAATCAAAGTGTCCGGCTACCGGATCAGTCCGCAAGAAGTCGAAGAAATCCTGTTTCGCTATGCAGGCATTGGAGAACTGGCCGTGATAGGAGTTCCGCATCCGGTGCTGGGGCAGGCGCTGATTGCCGTCGTTTTGCAAACCGGCGGCCTGACTGCCGAGCTGTTGAAGCGGCATTGTCAGCAGTTGTTGCCATCGTATATGGTACCGTCCCATATCGAAATTTATGCGCAGCCATTGCCGCGCAACGCCAACGGCAAGATCGACCGGGCCGCATTGCGGTCCGATTTCAGCGATCAGTTTTCCAACAAAATTGAGGCCGTATAAGATGCAAGAAGAGCACCCGGCACATACGGCACAGACGCAGTTCGCGGTGATCGACAACTGCCTGCAGGTGGGCGGCATGGCGCTGACCAGACTGGCACAGCGCGCCGGCAGCACGCCGTTCTATGCGATTGAACGGGCACTGCTGACCAGACGTGTGCAAGATCTGAAAAAACTAATGCCTGCGCAGCTGGCCATTCATTATTCGATCAAGGCCAACCCCATGCCGGCGCTGGTTGCCCATATGGCTGGTCTGGTCGATGGATTTGACGTCGCATCCGCAGGAGAAATGCAGTTGGCGCTGGACGCCGGTATGACGCCGGACAATATCGTATTTTCCGGACCGGGCAAAACCGACGCAGAACTGCTGCAGGCACTGGCAGCTGGTGTGGTAGTTAATATCGAGTCGCTGTCGGAATTCCGCAGGTTACGGGAAATGGCAGGGCACTGGCTGTACGTGCCAAAAATCAGTTTGCGTATCAATCCCGATTTTGCGCTCAAATCTTCTGGCGTCAGTATGAGTGGCGGGGCGAAGCCGTTCGGTATCGATGCAGAACAAATACCCGAGGTAATGGCCGAACTGCACCAGGCTGCGCTGCAGTTGCACGGCCTGCATATTTTCGCCGGATCGCAAAACCTGAATGCAGCGGCGATTATCGATGCCCAGACCAGAAGTTGCGAGCTTGCGCTTAAGCTGGCCAGAGCATGGATGCGCTTGTCTGACCAGAATCTGCGCCGTATTAATTTGGGCGGAGGCTTCGGCATTCCGTATTTTCCTGGCGAACGGCCGCTCGACATGGTTGCGGTGGCAGCGCATATGCGCATCTGCGTAGAACAGCTCAGACAGACCTTACCCGAGGTCAGGGTGGAAATCGAATCAGGCCGCTATCTGGTTGGCGAAGCCGGTATCTATGTCACGCGCGTAATCGATAAAAAAATTTCGCGCGGAAACTGCTTTCTGGTCAGCGACGGCGGCATGCATCATCACCTGGCGGTATCGGGAAATTTCGGCCAGGTGATCCGCAAAAATTATCCGGTAGTAGTCGGCAACAAAGTCGAACCTGAAGACCCAAAACTAGCCAGCGTAGTCGGACCATTGTGCACACCGCTGGACATACTGGCTGATCAGATGCCATTAGGTCACGCCGAGGTGGGTGATCTGATTGTTGTATTTCAGTCCGGCGCGTATGGTCGCAGCGCCAGCCCGAATGGATTTCTGAGCCACGCTGCCCCGATCGAAATACTGGTTTAACCAAGGACGCGCCATGCATCGCAAAGCCCTGTCTGTGTTGTTGATACTCTGCAGTTTTTGCGCAACAAACCTGGCGTTGGCCGGCGCAATCGATTTGACCTGTGGTGAACATCCCGGTGTCATCACCGAACTGAAACTGCACGGTAATGCACAGCAAGACAAACCGACAGCATTGCAGGCGATCACCTTTGGACAGGTATTTGCCGCCGGCGATCTGCCCAATCCCGGTTGTCTGCAAGCCACTGTCGATGGCGGCGCAAGCATTCCATTACAAATCGACAGCAAGGCCCGTTATCCCGACGGATCGGTCCGGCATGCTGTGATTACCGTGCAGATTCCTGCCATACCCGCCGGCAGTACCGTGGTCCTGGCACTGCGGCGCGCCAGCCAAAAAACCGAGCAGGGACCGGGGCAAACGCCAGCGGCGTTGCTGCAACAGGGCTTTACTGCCGGCGTGCAAATCGTTATCGACGGCATGACCTATACCGCCTCAGCGGATCAATTGTTGCGCGACGCGAAACCGTCGGTTTGGCTGGCAGGTCCGTTAGTCAATGAATGGCATGTGGCAGCACCACTGAAAACCGCTGACGGTAAGTCCCATCCGAATCTGTCGGCGCGATTTGCAATACGTTCCTATACCGGCATGAATCTGGCCTCGGTAGATATGGCGATAGAAAACGACTGGGCTTTTTCGGCGGCACCGCAAAACTATGACTACGACGTTCAACTGTCGGTCGGAGGCAAGCCGGTCTACAGCAAAACCGGATTAAAACATTATCACCATGCGCGCTGGCGCAAGGTGCTGTGGTGGGGGCAACCGCCGGAAGTGGATATCGCGCATGACACCGCCTATCTGATCGCCAGCAAAGCCGTGCCGAATTACGATCAGAGCGTGGGCATTTCAGGTGTCGCGATTCGCACCATGACGATGCGTTACAGCGGGGCGGCGACAGAACCGATGGGTAACGGCATGGCCATTCCGTATATGCCCACCACCGGCGGCAGGCCGGATATCGGCCTGTTGCCTGGCTGGGCAGTCAGTTATTTGCTGAGCATGGATGCCAGAGCCAAACTGGTCACGCTGGGTGCGGCCGACCAGGCCGGTAGCTGGTCCATGCACTACCGCGATCAGAAAACCGGGCGTCCGGTCAGCCTGCAAGATTTTCCTTACATGACGCTGCTCGGCCATCATAGCGATACCATTAATCCGAAAACCAAGAAGAGCGAAGAGTTCCCGGATTGCGGCGGCGATTGCAAAACACCTTACGTTGCCGATTCGTCGCATGAACCTGCTCTGGCGTATCTTCCGTATCTGGTAACCGGGGATTATTACTATCTGGAAGAGCTGGAATTCTGGACCATGTACGATCTGTTTCAGAGCAATCCTTCCTATCGCGCCAATATCAAGGGGCTGTTTCACCCGACACAGGTACGCGGACAAGCCTGGACCTTGCGCGATCTCGCTAACGCGGCTTACATCGTACCGGATGCCGATCCGTTTAAAAAACAGTTCGAGCAAGTCATGTCCGACAACCTCGACTGGTACAACGCCACCTATCAGCCCAACGGTAGTCAGGCGAACCAACTCGGCGCACTGGTTGATGCCAATGCCAGAGAGTATCTGGATCACACCGGCATCGCGCCGTGGCAGGATGATTTTTTTACAGCTGCAGTCGGGCGCGCGGTGGAACTGGGTTTTGTCAAAGCCAAACCGCTGCTGGCGTGGAAGTCGCAGTATCCGATACTACGCATGACGGCACCAGGTACCTGCTGGATATCGGGGTCGGTCTATGCCATGAAAGTTTCGGATAAGCCGTTGGGGCCGGTGTACACGAGCATGGCGCAGGCCTATCTTGGCAGCGTGCCGAAAGCAGTCTCCGATCTGCCGTGTGCCAGCATGCAAATGGCAGTACAGCTCAAGTTGCAGACCAACGAGATGACAGGGTATTCGAGTTCGCCGGAAGGGTTCCCGTCGAATATGCAACCGGCGCTGGCGCTCAGTGTGCAGATCGGTACCCCACAGGCGCTGGCAGCATGGAAGCTGTTTATGTCCAGAGCCAACAAACCGGACTACTCGACCGCCCCTCAATTTGACATCATTCCCAGACAGTGAGAGGGAACCGTGAATCCGAACATTCAGGTACCAAACAGGCTGACAGTTTATTTGCACGTCGCTATACCGACCTGTAAAGAAAACCAACCGCTGGCTCTCAGCTTGAAACATAAAGTCAAGCGTCTGATGCGCCAGCCGCTGGACTGGCTGGCCTGGTCCTGGAATCACAGC
>FTLB01000002.1_pt1 | contig 135008 bp, 106 predicted proteins | sample 1658291 | NCBI WGS metagenome assembly FTLB01 (sample SAMEA3914812, study PRJEB12502) | metagenome | biome: forest; material: soil | place: Canada | collected 2011-07-07 | depth 0.1 m
CTCATCAACATCATATTGCTGGACATAAGCCACTTTCATGGACTGGTGAACATGGAAGACGAATACGGGAAATTAGATGCAGAAATAGATAAACGCACGGATCAAGATCGACTAGCAATTATTAATAAATTCCCTTCTACTTTAAAAGCGAAATCCGTTGAACAGGGTAGAAAAAATGCACTTAGCGATCTTAATCGCACAATGAATCAATTCCGTTCTGATCAGATCCTGCAAATTGAGGATCGGATCGAAAATGACTTTCAAAAGATTATTTCAGACTTTAATAAAAAAATCGACAGCGCGCAGATCGATACCATCATCAATGCGCAGAGCGGTTCTTTTTCTAGGCGTACGGATATCTCGCCCGAGCTAGACAGTCACCTCTTGCCCATTTACAAGGCATTAGCATGGGTGTTACTGGCAAAAAAATTTCTGAGAAAATCCGAGCATGTGAACCGATGCTGGTACTGTATAACCGAGGCTCAGTATTATCGAGGTACATTGGGCAATGTATTGGCTCAAAAAAAGACCAAAATTAAAACCAGTAACAGCGGAAAAAGCACGGCAACAAAAACCAATTACACAAAAGAAGAAGTTAAAAAACTCCTCGTCGAATTAAAACCAGCCGATGGTTGGGGCAGCGATCTCGAAGCAACAAAAACAATTAATCATCACCTCAAAAAAACATCGTCATCACAACATGCGATGTCCAGATTGTCATTGCAGGCCACTGAAAAAAAACTTCCAACCTGGCTTAAAAATAACGCGGAAATATCAGCACTTTTTAAACTCAACCAAACCACAATAAAAAGCTGATGACAAGTTTCAGGGATAACCTATATCAGTAATTTACGATCAGCAATCTTCAAAAAACTTTGCTATTGCGGATCGATAAATCCAAGTTCATTGCTACGAGTAGCAATATATAAATACCAGCCCTTAGCTGGCGCACTCGTTTATAATTTTAGGGCACTCATGCCGAGAGTTCGTCCCATATTTTTAGGCTGCAGGAGCGTCTCCATTTCGGTCAGATAAGGTATTGCTAAGTTGTACAATTTTTCACGCTTATCAAGATCCGATGCGTCAATGAAACCTGCCCCAGCCCCTTTTAGCGAACTTGATAGTAGGTTGCAATTCATCGAAATGCCAAGATATCCATGACTAAACTGGTGCCATAAATCGGCAATCTCATCAGCGATCGGGCTCACATCTTTGACATGATTGCCGTCAAAACAGAAAACTACGTGATACTGAGCACCTTTCAGAACACCGATTTCTAGCTTCCACAAATAGCCGATCAAATGGTCGAGGTAGCGATATTTTTTCTTCTTCAAGTTGCGTGTGAACATAGCAAAATCTTTCTTTGCATAAGTGAATGAAAGATCAAGCGCCTCACCATTTTCAAACCAATGGCTGTTTATTTTAGTGTAGGCAAAGTCCATTCGTAAAAGATGTATGCTTTGTTCAGCACTGAACAGGTTGTCGAAAAAAGTTCTGATACTTTTCTGATTTTCGGTGGTTCGTCGCAAAAAATTTTTGTGCGCGTTTAAAAATTTAGGCGTTTTGGTTTGCACACGAATATAGTCAACCAGTGTATTGAGAACGTCAGCGTACTGGTACAGTTGTGCTTCATCCATATGCCGCCCATGTGCGCCAGCATCAAACTGTTGACGAATTCTTTTGCGCAGCATACCAATAATAAAAACATTGGCATAAGGGTTGAATTTGAATACCTTGCAATATTGTTGAATCTCATAATACGAAAATGAGTCAAGGATTCGCATCAAATTGCTGCTGTGTGAATTCTTTTGCGTCAGTACCTTCGAACCTAACCATTTGCGTTTGGTCACAACGAATAATTTTCCGCGACTTTCACCAATCTCAGTCATCGCCCTCACCTGGTCGATGAGTGATAAAAAAAAGAGTCGTTCGTTGGTATTAAAAATTCGCGCATTTCCATTCCCATCTTTACTCAGCGCAAATGACCATTCCGTTAGAGCTCGATCAAAAACGAACTTATCCAGTGGTAACGTATGTTTCTTTGACGCAATCATTTTTAAACGCTTTCCTGATCACGTGCAGCGATCAGCGAATCCATCCACGCTTCCACCTCGGTTGAAACGAATGCGATAGCACCGCTACGGCTTTGATGTAACTTTATTGGACGTGGGAGCTCCGGATCGTAATGAGAGCTTTCCTTATCCAGTTTTAAATAGACCGTACTTTTGCTTAAACCAGAAATTTGTAAAAATTCCTTTAAGCGGATATGACGTCGAATGAGCAGCATTTGTTCACCTTTCATTGTTTGTTTGAACAATTAAAAGGTTAAATCGTGGCAAGTAAAAACAAAAGAGACTAACCTCATGTATAAAAAAATATACATATGTAGAATGGAGGTGATTTTCGTTCAAAATCAAGACATTTTTAACGAAAAAGTTAGTTCCCAGTTGCTGAAAAGTTAGTTCCCCGTCCTAGATAAAATCCCAAAATCAGATACAGTCTCAGAAGTATTTACAAAACCGTGCAGGTCAGATCGAAAATCTACCAGAAACTGTTAATTGAAAGAATGCGTACTAACCAGCAAGTGATATCCAAATTGTCCCAACCGGTATGAAACTATCCATCCGTAACAACCATGAGCCATATGAACTTCAAAGAAAATATCATTAGACTACTTACACAGCCAGCCGTGCCGGATTGTGGCTACTACTGGATCACATTACTAGCAAACTCTGCGGGTAAAATTGAATGGAGCATTCAGACTCAGTGGTGTGGATATACCAAAGAAAGTCCTCGAAGAGAGATTAGAGAAGGCTCACTCTATAATGGCGAAGCACAGCGCGCGCAGTGCCATGAGTTCGGAGAACCCATGCTGCTGATCAATGCCGAGGAAGATGTTCACTTCTTCTATGGATTTGGCGGGCATGCACTCATCGCTAAATCAGTTGCAGAGAAGAGGTTCTCACATCTGATCGCCCCCCACACATCCCTTAGAGACTCAGGTGGACTAGGTTTCCGGCACGCTGCGTCATTAACCAACTCGGGTCTCCAACATGCGCCCAGCAAGAAATTACGAATGCAAGTGCTCGACCGCGATAAGCGCCGCTGCCTCATCTGTGGTCGCTCACCAATGTACTACGTCGATGTAGAGCGACATGTACACCACGCCATCCCATGGGGGCGTGGAGGAGTCACAGAAGAGGCGAATCTGATCAGTGTCTGCAAGACGTGTCACGACGGCTTAGAACCACACGAAGACTATGAACTGATAAAGTATTTAGCGGAGATGTATCCACGCCCTGGTGTGAAACACTTTGAAGATCTCAACAACTATCAGGCCTATGTCCGCGCCAGGATGAGCAAGGCCTAAGTAACTATTGATTTAATGTATAGAGCAGCTCATATCTAATCTGACATAGTGCGTCAGATGTCCATTAGCTCCCTCCAGACGAGGCCTTTCGAGATTCGAGGTATTTATCCAAAGCTGAAGTAAGATTGGCAACAAAATAAAGAAACAGGCAGAATTAGCTGGCTGCAGCTAATGTGCCGCTCTTCCCACAACCTATCCGTTACCAAATCATTGGACCCTATGTCAGTCTGTAAATTGTGTTTAATACCAAATACTTTAGTAAACGCCCACATTATCCCGGAAGCGTTTTTCAGAGAGATCAATGGAGAAACTGGAACATATCTTTTCTCGGCCACTGCTCCGAAAATGCGAACATTTATTGGGCCATATGAAAAAATGTTGTGTCAACGTTGCGAAGACAAATTTGGGCATGTGGATTCCTACGGCATTGAAATATTACTGAAAAAATTTGAGAGCCTCTTTCACGAAGAGAAAATCACGTCGGAAATCACTGCATTTCGGAGCCGAGAGTTCGAGATTGATCAAGACCTTCTCCAACGTTTTTTTGTTTCGGTCTTGTGGCGCGCATCAGTCTCAACTCATGATTTCTATCAGCACGTAAATTTGGGAAATCTTGAGAAATTCGCGGCAACAGCAATAAATGAGCAGATCCCTTTATCTAACAAATTTCATGTCGCTCTTTTCCGTCTGCCTGAGCAAACAGAAGATCAACGCTTACTTCAAAAAATTATCAGAAATCCTTTTTCTGATTGCATAGGTGGCATCAATGGCTATCGGTTCTTTTTCGGGACTATTGGGGCCTTCATATCAGCCGACACTAGAGGCCGTCCAACCGTACTCGACGAAGTAGCTCTTAAGCGAAAAGATACGGTTGAAATTATTGGAGGGACCTTTATGGCGGAGGGGGACCGCGTCGCAATGCAACACTTTATGTCGTCGGCTAGTGCTAATGCAATGTCCAATCGTACCCTCCCCAAAAAATGATTAACCATGATTCATGGATCAACCATCTACAACTTCTGGCCTAGAATAAGGCTTGATAAGACTTTGCACCATTGGACACTCACCGTCAGGTCAATGAGCTACTGCAATTAATGACACTTTCAGCGACCAAGGAAGTATTTCTTGGCCGACCACGAGTTTCAATCCGTTCTGGCCGCTTAATTTCCTTGCGACCAAATCCACGATTGCGTCCACCGGTCATTAACTGAAAATAGAAATCTGATTTGGTTAAGTACATTACGGCTTTATCCAATCCGATCAACTTTGCAGACTCATCGTGATTAATCATGCCAATGCCACACTCATCATACTTCTCTTTTTTAGCATTACAGCTATGCGCTTTACCTTTACCACGGGTGATGAAATTATCCCAGTAGGCACAGATACGTTTTGCCGAAGTCACATCTTGCCTTACGTGTTTGCCATGAAAGAATAAAATGACATGATAATGAAAACCGCTACGCAATCCATACTCTAGCTTCCAAGCCCATCCCACTATATGGTCAAACATGGCATTGGATCGCATATTGGTAAAGAATCTCTCACGATGCGTTCTGGCCGCTTCAAACGTCATAGCAGCACGTTTTATCAGATCGCCATCCTTAAGGTGATCTCGATACTTTAAATCAATGCGCAACACCATTAATCGCGAATACTTTTTAAATAAATTCCTAATCAGATTGCTCAAACTTTTATAATTATTTTTACCTCTCAGGAAATAATTTCTGGTTGCTTTCCGAAATTCCTTGGTCTTCGCTTCATCACGCATCCCTTGAATTAAATCATTTAGAATCTTAATCCAGCGAGTCAATTCCTGATCACAGTAAAATCGGCCCACTCCATAGTTCTCAATCAATAAGGGAATGTTATTACGTTTAACATGTGCAATCAGTAAGGTTAAAAGTGGGTTGAGAAAATGCTTAGGAAATTCATGCTCTAACCGTTCACAATGATCACGCAATACTTCAAGAATTCTTTTGCCAAGAAGGGTACATTTCAGTTCATATCTGGACTGTACAATTCGCATTGAATACTCTGTGATATTCGATTCCAGAATACCTTTTACTAGTCTTTCAGATTTCTTTAACAGCTTTAATACTTCGCTATTGATTTCATCCTGATCATCCATAAATTCAGATGAATCAGCATCCATCGGCATTTCATAAATAGCTAAATAATTTTCCATACTATTGTCCATAAAATTAAAATTTAAACGAATGTAGCCTAGTCATAGCTAGGCATATATTTATTGTTTAAACGGTTGATTGTCTTGAAGGTTTATTGATGTGATCTGGTGATCACTTGTGATGAATACGTTGCTGACGTTAGACTGCTTCTATGCTGAGACAATTGAACGAATAAGTGGTTAGATAAATTTTCTCTGCATATTCTCTTCAATATTTGTTTATTCAGTCTTATCAATCTCGTTCCAATTCATTCATAAATTTAATCTATATATTTAGATTTAATTATTTAATTTATTCAATACGATAAGAACCACAAATAACAGAAATGAACATGCCGCACAAATATAAGCCCTTTCAACCAAAGGCAATAAAAAATCATCAATGAATTCTGATTCACTTTTACACATAGTTAAGTGTTTTTTCGATTGTATTCATAAAAAATAATTGACTGAATTTCGTCTAAAAATATGGCATTGAAAGCAGTAACAATTCAATTTGAAAATCACATTCAAAAATATTTCAATCACTCATTACTAAATTGAGAAACTATCTTCTGGCGCACGAACTAGTTTTTTACTGCGTAGTTAGTCACTCCAAATAATTCATTATCTGAATATTTTTTAATTTCTCAATCTCCAACAATTCATTGCACGACCACAACCATAGCTCATGCCGTAAGCATGAGCTTTTTGTTTTTCATTTATAGGAGCAACACATGTCACATCAAATAGAAAGCATGGCCTTCGTCAATTCAACACCCTGGCACGGCCTAGGCAATCAACTCTCTGCGCATCAACCAGTTGATACTTGGATTAAGGAAGCAGGAATGAACTGGTCGATCAATGAAAGTCCTGTTCTGTTCAACGTCGCTAATGATGGAATGCATATCAAAACTCATGCAGATGGAAAAGTTCTTTACCGGTCAGATACTAATGCAGCCCTGTCGGTCGTATCCAATCGATACAAGATCGTCCAACCCAATGAAGTGCTGAATTTCTATAAGGATCTTGTAGGAGCCGGTGGATTCGAATTAGAGACTGCAGGCGTTTTGAAAGGCGGGAAAAAATTGTGGGCATTAGCAAAAACAGGCCAAGAAGCTAACGTGAAAGGTAACGATAGGGTCAAAGCATATTTATTGCTGGCCACTTCCTGTGACGGAACTTTGGCTACCACAGCACAATTTACCTCAGTACGTGTCGTCTGCAATAACACTTTGCAATTAGCAGTCAATGATAAAGCCGGTGCAATCAAAGTTCCACACTCCACAACGTTCGATCCTAAAACAGTTAAAGAAGCGTTAGGCATTGGCCTATCAAACTGGGATCAGTTTATGCGCAATATCAGAACGTTGTCACGACGATCTGTTTCAACGATTGAAGCAGCCAATTATTTCGCTGACATACTGGATGAACAGGTATTGGATTTGGCTGGAACACCATTATCACGTGCCATGCAACAGGTTAATTCCTTATATAGCGGCGCTGGAATGGGATCACTATTGATCGGCACTCGTGGAACAGCTTGGGGATTGTTAAATGCGGTGACTGAGTATGTCGATCATTCTCGCAAAGCACGCAATCAGGATTACAGGCTTGATTCAGCCTGGTTCGGTCAAGGTGCAGCGCTGAAGCAGCAAGCCTTAGAAAAGGCCTTGTTACTCATCGCCTAATTCAATCCATATTGGCACGAACAGTCATGCTGTCAATTAAACCCATATCACCAATCTAGCGAAGTTAATCATTTTCTGGTTTTTTCCATTTTTAAGGAGTGTACACATGAGTTCAGTACCAACAGCAAGAAAAGCCACGTCACAACGTCCGGCACTTAAGCTAGTTAAAACTAATAATTTAAGTAGAGATGATTGGCTGGACGTTCGCAAACATGGCATCGGTAGCTCCGACGCCGCTGCCGCAGTGGGTTTGAACCCCTATCAATCACAGTTGGAACTATGGATGATCAAAACCGGTCGTGATGCTGGTTTGCCGAAAGTTGATCCTAATGATGAAAATAGTCCCATGTATTGGGGAACCCTGCTTGAGCCAATAGTCGCTGCGCATTACACAAAACGTACCGGCAATCGTGTTAGACGCATTAATGCGGTTCTACAACATCCTGATCCAGATAAGGCATGGATGCTTGCCAATATTGATCGGGAAGTAACCGGCGTTCATGATGTACAGATACTGGAATGTAAAACGGCCGGTGAATTTGGTGCACGATTATGGAAAGAAGGTGTGCCTGAGTACGTACAACTACAAGTGCAGCACCAACTAGCTGTGACAGGTAAAACTGCTGCTGATGTTTGTGTTCTGGTGTGCGGTCAAGAAGTTCGTGTTTATCGGATTCATCGAGATAACGCCTTGATTGCTCGACTAATTGAGTTAGAACGACAATTCTGGCATTACGTGGAAAAAGATGTGCCACCACCTGCAGACGGATCAATGTCGGCAGATATCGCGTTGCGCTGTTTATATCCAAACGATTCGGGGAATACCATAGACCTCACTCAAGATGTAGAAATGTCCGCGACCTTTTCTGACTTGGTTAATTTACGCGCTGACATCGACAATCGGGAAGAGCTTGAATCCTTACTTAAGCAGCGAATCCAGCAACGTATGGGCGACGCCAGTTACGCAAAATTTGAAACTGGTTCTGTCAGCTTCAAACGATGCAAAGACGGCTTAGGTATCGATTTACCGAAACTGTTATTGGATCAACCTGATCTGATCAAACGTTATCCACTCGCCAAATCAGGAAATCGTCGTTTTCTCATCACTGCGTAGTTTTCACTTCAGTTCCGCGCATAGCAACTATCACTGGCGCGCATCACTACAAAACCACCATCTAAACCACTTGCCCAAGCATGGGCTTTATGTCGCCTATTTCACATCTAATCAATGTGCGATGGGCTATACCTTTTTAAGGAACAGCGACATGATTAAAGGTCTTGCAATCACACCGCCCATTTTAGGGCGTATTTCCATTGGACGAGTTGTAGAAAAAAATGGTAAGCGATTACCTGAGAAGGACGATCAATTCACGATTACATCACAGGTGCAAACTCGTGAAGGCTGGATTAACCATCCCTTTGACGATGAGTTCCGCAAAAGTTCCGGCAATGGAAAAATCAGATCGATTCCCATACGTGTTTTATTTAATGATCCAGATTTAAATCTACGTGCTGAATACAGTTTATTTGATCGCAATACAGGAAGGCCAGTATGTACCGGCAATGGAGATGTTTGCAGGCGTGTCACAACCAAGGGAATTGAGTCACTACCCTGCCCCTCACCAGACAGCTGTGAACTATCTAAAGGGGGATTATGTAAACCCTACGGAAGACTAAACATTCAGATCGCTGATGAAGATGAACTTGGTACTTTTATTTTCAGAACCACCGGCTACAACAGCATACGAAGCCTGACAGCACGCCTTCATTATTACCAAGCGGTATCCGGTAATTTGCTGGCATGCCTGCCGATGGAGTTACGCATTCGAAGTAAAAGCACCACGATGAGTTATCGCTCAGCCATTTATTACGTCGATATCACGATCAGAGAAGGCATGACGTTGGAAGACGCAATTGCAGAAGCCAAACAAACTGATATTCGGCGTAAGGCCGTAGGTTATGACCAGGCTGCGTTGGACAATGCTGCCAACCAGGGTTTTAGCAATGGTGCATTTGAAGAGAGTGAAGAAGAAATCGTTGACTTAATGGATGAGTTTTTTCCTAATGCAGATAGCGGCAATCAGCACATCTGCAATCAAGGCAAAGCGGCAACCGGCAATGCAACAGTCAAACCCAGCTTACTGACAAAGCTGAACCACAAAATGACTGACCTTCCCTCTGCATCACCAACAGTCGCATAAACGCAGACAAACTGATACACATGAAATTTTCCAGCACATACAGCGCCTTTCCGGGCGCTGATTTTATTTATAAAGTTTAACTCTTACACGACAAGGAATGATTATGAAAATTGGAGATCATTTGGTTTCACCAAGATGCGGCTATACACATCATGGCTTATATATTGGCAATGGCAGCGTTATTCATTATGGCGGGTTTGCCAAAACCAAAGTAGATGGTGTGATTGCGATTACGTCACTGAGGGAATTTTGTCAAAATAAATCAGTGCGCATTAGACGCCATAAGACACGCTTGTTTACACCTGAAGAAAGCGTCAAAAGGGCGCATACCAGATTAGATGAGAATTGGTACAACATTCTAATTAATAACTGTGAACACTTTGTAACCTGGTGCATTTATGGCCTGCCGATCAGCCGACAAGTGAACCATCTTATTCTCAGTGCGGTTGGGTATAAGGTATTAGCTAAAACTACTACTGCCAAAGCCATATCATCAACTCCACTCGGCTCAACATTAAGGACTGCCATTAGGATCAAGAAAACTGCGCAAGTAGCAAGATTAGCGACGTCAGCAATGAGTTCTAGTCTTCTGTCTAGTGGCACTGCAACAGGTCTAACTAGCCTTGCCAGTGGCTTGGGTGGTGGCACAGCAAGTGGTTTATTAGCTGGCGCAGTTTCAATTGTTTCACCCATTGCTCCATTGGCAGCGGCAGTTGCATTAGGATGCTTAATTGATTACGGCATTCGAAAACTATTCAAGTAATCAAGAACTCCCATAGACTAACTCAGTATTGACTTGCTGTAAAAATAGCCTACGTATAGATCAACTAACCCCAGGGCGAATTCATCCTGGGGATAAAATCCAATCGCTGATAAACAATGAGGACGGCGTGATTGTTTGGTTTCAAAAAACCATATAAACAGCGCACTGAAAAATTCGTCATGGAGATATTTTTCGCACATTGCATGTCGATACAACGCTCTCAAAATTAGCCTCGTGGACGCGAATAAACACCAAACGATTTTCGAAGCAATACAAATTCGTATTCTGTTAAATTTTCGTTCGCTGCCCCTTCACAGATTCCCATGGAAGCAACATACGTGGCGCCTCCCATGCAAAGTCAATGTCGTCGTTTGAAAAGGCAACGGCACCGACGATTGGCGCATTTTCGGCATCCGTTGGCAAGCATCCCTGCACCATCTGCGTCATCATTCTCATATATCGCTCTTCAAAAGAGCGCCGGATCGCGACCACTTCCGGTTCCTGCGGTTCGTACGGCGATATTCTATAAAAGACGTTCGTATCGAAACCGTTTGTAGCAGACCATGCGCTGATCGACACAACAGCGCTGAATTCACTAGTGTCCTTTTTCGCGTATCGCTCAACTTGCTCAGCAAAACGTTCGTGAGGAAATGTTCCAAACCCAGTATTGAGGACGATAATTCCGCCCAACAGTTCGTCGCGCTTCAATAGTGCCCTCGTCGCTTTAATCTGCTGCGAGGCAGAGACTACATGCTTTTGAATTGGGCGCCCTAGAATATTAAGATATTCTAGAAAATCCGCTTTTGATAATTTTGATGGATCGATCGAAACAAAGTTCTCACCATCTGAGTAGCGGCGAAACAGATTCACAAGCCTTTTTTGATGCGGTCCTTTGCTCATTCCTTCCTCTTGGAGATCCTTCAACTCAAAAATATATTTACCAAGTAGGTAATCTGCGCTACGTACGCCCTCTGCAATTCCGCTTGTTTCGACGCGCTCACCTCCGGCCGCAATAATTACCTCGTCCATGAATGACTCAGAAATCCGAGCTGGCAACATCATTTTTCGGTCCTTCTCTCCAGATCCAAAGCTGTCGCTAAAGACTTTGAAGAACAATCTCCCACGAAGCGCCTCTTCGTAGGCGAGCAAAACCTCTCCCCCGGCCTTGCGCACCTCAGATTCAATCAAAGTTGATTTATCTTCGAAACGAACGAATGTCCAGTGCCGCTTCTGAAGTTCGCCTCGAGCTTTAGATAGCGCGACATCACGGTCACTCTCCCGAACAAACATACAGATGGACGCAGTCTCCCATTCATAATATTTCTTATTCTGCTTTTGCGGAACGGCACGAACGCAGATTCGCTGGATGTCCAGTTTCGGTTTCATGAGAAAAGATCCATTATGATTTTCATTAACATATATGATTGATGCGACGCCTGCTCATTCTCTGCAGCATTGTGCTCAGCATATTTCATCAGAAGTCACCAATCATAGTGACCCTTGGCATTTGCAATGCGGTCAATGGCCTGGGATTCAGAACGGCAAAGCTGTTTATCCTTTGCTGCAAAAGCTAAGAACAACACACTAATCAAGAATCGATTTCACGGCTTAGGACGTTATTGCCATGCAAGGTCGGAAACAAATTGAATGCTGGCGATATTTTTGTGGCCAGCACGTCATTTGCCCATGCCGAAAAATTCGTGTCCGCGAGCTCAGAAATTTGGAGCAGTGCGATATGAATGCGTCCCAAAAGTGGCATTGATGCCTCTGCGATTGCGGAGTCGATCCAGTCATTAGCGTTTGTCCCTTCCCTGGCCAAATAACGGAAAATTGAGAGTGTGATCGGCTCGATAATCCCCGCGTTATGACATACTATCAACCCAATTCCTGGAAGGTCGTGGGTCGGCGTCGCATGCATCTCGATGTCTCCAGCAGGCTTGCGCAGCACAACATCAGCCTTGCCGACTATTAGAAGAATCTGCGGATCGACTCTCTGCAGATGATTAGCACATTCTATGGCGAAAGGGATTGCCGCGAGATGAGAAAGAATCAGCCACTCATGGACGTTGTCATATGTATTTAGCATACCGTTGTCACCTATGTCGATGGAATGCAACTGTCCATCGAGATCGGTGATAGCAGTACCATCTTCCTGAATGACAAATTCGACCGTTCCGAGACCTGATATATAGGTAGCGAGGCGTGCACCGGGAGACATGCGCTTACGTAGCGGCGGCTTGTCGAGAAGGGCTGATATCAGATCAAAAGGCAGACTGCCGGGACGCCGAACCGCATCGGCGATGGCTTGGGCGGCGATTACATCACCAATTGGCAAATTGCTGGCGGCACCTGCGATCCAAGCGGCAGCTTGCGTCAGGTCGGAATGGGCGAGGTTAGTGAGTTCATCGGCGAGCAACCGTGCCAATTCGCTGGCAAGGAGCTCGGGCAACCGAATGAACAGGACGGGATCTCCAGATGCATGTATGGCTGACCTGAGGAAGCCGTGTTCAATTAGCCAAGCCAGTTCGGTTGAATCAAGGTGCTGTTTCAACGTTTCACGGCGTAAAACATTTACTTCCAGCGATTCTAGGATCAATGAGGTGCCACGGGATTGATCCTTCGTGTCGGCTAATAAGGCCTTCGCAACCGACCTGAATAAGCGTCGCAATTCGTGATCAACGAAACGATCCCGCACATGTTTTATTAGATCTAGGCTGAGCAGTGATGGTAGCATAACGGAAAGATGAGGCTCGGCATTGTCGATGAGTTCAAATGCTTGGGCGCTTATGGCTCGCAAGACCCAGGGCTGCCGAAATTCGGGAGTCGCGTGAGCACCACGCATGAGATGAATCCTATGCTTTTCCAATACGTTTCGCGCAATTTGAAACTCGCGATCATCCAACGGGCCGACAGTGATGCGCTGAGCGCGTCTACCAATGGCTGACTCACTTAGACCATTTGGAGTCAATACAATTTTGTTTGCAGTAGCATCATCTAATGCGACGATTATTGACAAACCGAGGCCGAATGCCATTGAAGATAGATCCTCAATTTCCTTACGTGCTTCACTATTTCCCGCGTCGAGGCCATCAATCGCAAAAAGTAGTCTGTGATCATTGGTTTGTGACGCGCGGATCAACCAAGTTCGTGCCTCATCCTGCGTCACCGGCCAGGCAAGCGATCTGGCTAACGCGTCTGCCAGCGATTGAAAGATGCCGAATCCAACGCCTCCCTCGATATAGAGCATCGCGAAGTCTTCGTGTTGTTCTGTGCTTAAGTAGATCTCACGCAAGACGTTGCTCTTGCCCGCAAGGGGGGAACCTTCGAGCAGGATTAGCTTCGCGCAGTTAGATACTTGCCGTAAAACCTGTACGGTGGCTCTACGCGGAATCAGAAAATTCTTGGCAAATGGGCGGGCTGGCTCTTTCAAAGAGGCACCGAGCTCCAACATCGCTTCCTCGCTAGTGTGGCGAACAGCCTGCATCCACACGGCAGCATTCGTCCCCATCAAGGTGTCGATCGCTTCCTTCATGTCGGCGGTCGCGACGCGTGAAGCGTTTACCACAAGATCTTGAAAGGCTTGCTGTGACAGTTGCGAAGGCTTCCATGATTGACCGCTATGGGTCTCGATAAACCGCAAATCCACACCGTTCGTCACAACGACCAGTGGTGGCTGAGGATTCAGTACGCGAGCATAGGACAGACCTTGAGCATCATCCGCTGGCGTCAGCGGCACGCCAACTCGCTTGAGTTCCAATACAGCCAGAGGCCGATCCCCATGGTACAGAAGAACATCAGAGCGCGCCTCAACCCTTGATACCTGCGTACCATCGACATCAATTTTCTTGCGTCCGAATGTGAACGAAAATTTTGTCTGATGTCGGATTGAATGCGCCGGAACCCAGGGGAAGGCACGTTTGATGGCACTGTGAATGGCCGCCTCAAGATCCGCTTCGGTCGGTGATGTCGTAAGTTTTTTTGTTGTCATATCGACGCATTTCCTTATAATGGTCTTATATTTTTCGAGCCGATAATTTGGTATTTTTTTATGAAGAGCCCCGCCGGTTATAACTTGATCCCCATTTTGGTCAAAGCGTTTAACACGGCAGCCTCACATGGGATTTCTTCATGGCCCGCAGGTTTATGCGTGAATGTAGCGGCATCCCCTGGACTGAAAGGCACCAGCTTTTGAACGATTCCGCGCACGTAGCGTACATCAGACAAGAATCGTCTTAACCACGGTAAAAAGTCCTTAGCGTCCTTCAACACAATTACGTAGCCCTTAAAAGACTCTTCTGAGTCTTTTTTCTGATCATTCGCATCTTTTTTTGTCCGTGGACGTCGCTGAAGCTCGATAATGTGAACGTCAACCCCGTTGACGATCATACGAACAACCATGACACCTCTTACTCTGGCAGTCGCAACATCCTGAAAAAGCCAATTTCGCGTTATTGTGGGTATTTCTGGATCGTGGTCGTCATCGATAGGTTCAAGCGCAATAAGACCTGGTTCTCCAGCCGATACGTAACCATGCTCGAATGTGAACCACTCAATAGTTTGTACTTTTCCCGGATACTTCTTTTGAGTATGGAGTATGGCATTCCACATGTCCATCAACGCGCCATTCGATTCCATGACTGGCTTCGCGTGAATCGAAGCGTAACCGACTCCCTGCTGTGATCCATATGGATCGCCACTGGAATATGCCGACGCGTCATCCGCAGATTCTTTTTTTCCAGATCGGCTCGTGACTTTCCTTCCGTAGATATCCACGATTTTTCGCGGAATACCCATTACGACAAAGTCTGGATCCAAAATTTCAACGGCGCCAGTTCCATGGTCAGGCTCAACATCACCTGTCAAGTCAACGATGTCAGGAGGGCGAATTAATAATCTTTCCGAAGTTCCAGGCCACGCTACATTCCCATCTTTTGGATCAACACCGTCCGTCTTGTTTGTATTTTCTCTGTCCCGTAAGATAAGAATTCCGTCCGGATCGCTACTTCCAACAATCTGTAGAGCTAAGAATGAACGATTGTTGTCGAACCAAATTCCTCGAGCCCTAATTTCTGCAGGTCCTTGAAACCATGGCGGTATCTTAATGAACATTGGAGCAGTACTTTCTGGCTTATAGCTATCCTCAATTTGTCCATAGATCGATTTGGCGACTTTTTCCGTGTATGAATCGTATTTTGCATGAGCGAGAAATGTGGTATCGCCATTTGTAAGTCGACGCCGCAGCTTTACTTTCCAGCGATTCGGTTCCTCGGGCTCATCGAGCGGGACGTAGAGTCTGCTGTTGTCAGCATCTTGCGCCCCCTTCCATGGATAGGTTGCTAAGATGCGGTTAAGCTCTTGTGACCGTCCGTAGCATCGTGAGAAGAATTCAAGGGAGGGCACGACAAGTTTGCCACCAGAGGAAAGCATAAACTCAAGAAACCAATTCTTGTCTGTCTTGACCTGGAGAGGATATATATCCCGAGGGTAAGGCGCGGAAGTACTGTTTTTGAACACATTTTGGAAGGACGTGTGACGCCATTTATCTGGTCGAAAGTCTACGTCGAAATCGTGGACATCGAAATCCACCATCGATTTGCTAACTCCATCTTTCCATATTGATCCAATCCTAACTTGGCCCAGCGAGGTGAGCGGCAATTGCCGTAGAATCGTGTCGTCGGATATTTCCCCCCCTGAAAATTTCCGGAATTCCACAAGTACGTTAGGCTGGCTCTCTGATATTTTATTCTTGTAGAGACCGCAGTACCACCAAACCATCCAGTCCGATTTATTGTTTCTTAGTGCGCGATCAATATTGATAGATTGCGCTGTTGGTTTAACTGTTCGGCTAAATGGAATTGACACTGCGACCTCATTTCAATAGCCTCCCCCTCAATGCGATCAAGGGAGACACGGTTGTCTGAACTTGGTAGCAGATTGTCGCATTTATTTCTGACGCGTCGCAATAATTTCTGTACGTCACAGTTGGATCGATGAAACGGGGACCTACCTAGTTGAATATGCTTTTGTCGCATATACAGTTCCTGCGACACGTCTGGAGGACACCGATGAAATTCGATTCTCAATACATCGACTGGAAACTGAATATTTAACGCCATAACTTCTGCAAATTTCAATTACGTCTTTTTATACTAAAACGATATCCACGGCCTAAGCCTTCCTGTAACTCCCCAACGAATGCCATAGAATAACAACGTTCCACCTATGCCAAGCACCAGTGCGAATAATTGAAAATCGTCCTGCTTTTTTTCCCAAAAGTCTCTAGCGCCCACTTCCGAATCGAAATACTCTTTTCTAAACCCGCAATACGACTCTATCTTTTCTGTGCAAGTGTCATTATCTACTTTACACAAATTTGAATATTTTTCAGAAGACTCTGCTTCGCACTTCAGAAACCTGCCATGATAAGAAACTAAAGACGTCTGTTCTTTATCTTGTCGATAATTCGCATACCCAGCATAAATTAGCAAACTGAAGGATAGCAGCCAAGTTAGATAAAGGAATCTGAAAGCAATTAACTCGTGATTTGACAGTTCATTCATTCGTATCTCAAAACGGTTGAATATTTGAAAATGCGTAATTTCGGACCGGCGGCTAGCTAATTTGGTAACGCGAACACGAGATACAATTACGCTGACAAGAATAATACATGAAAATAGTCGCGCAGAAAGTAGCGCAATCAGGGGCGCGACTCCTTAGCTTTTCCCCAATACCTACTCGTTTAAACCCTTAATTCAATTTCCATACAGCGCTTGCTATTCTATGCATTTCGTAAGAACGAATGACTTCTTCATCGCTGTCATCGGCTTTAAATACAACATCAAATTTCAGAACAGTATCAGACGGTGAACTCCAATTTTTAATCTCATCCACATCTAGACATACATGTTGATCATGCTTTTTTGTTTCAAGCATGGGGCTATTAAAATGATTCAAATTATCATCTGATACTGAAAATTTACTCAATATTTTTTCAGCCTGGTCATCTTTTAAACAAGACACATTTAATAGAATGTTCGTAATAGTCACTCGCGCCTCACGAATTTGCGCTTTAAGTTGTTCATCACGAGTTCTAGGTTCAAACCGATTTGCAACCGTAAGAGATTGGTCATAAGTGACCGGCGCCAAATTGGGGAGAGTTAATCTAGGTGGTGCCACGTTTCCAGCATTTTTAGCAACGTTCATTGTTCCACAAAAAATATTTTGAATCGCTTCCTCACCAATCCATCGCCTATGTATCGTTTTATAAATCAATGAAAGATGTGTGCCCGTACCAACCTGAGTAGCGATGATGTGGTATGGATCATGACTACCTTGGTTTACAGTTCCGTTTGCACGAACCGCAAATATTTCGCCATTCTCTTCGTCGAATTTTGTGACCAAAAATCCTTGGATCAGCAAAGATTTATATACTTGCTGAATAGCGGCGAGTGAGTTTATTGCGGGAAAATCACCAAAGGTTTTATATGTCTTACCAGGAATCATAAAACCTTCACTAGTGAAGTTGGTTAAGCAATCTTTATCTGCAAATGCATTGAATGAAAAAAGAACCAGGACAGTTGCAATAAATATTCTCATCACTTGGATATCCTTAATTTTTAAAATAATTTTGTCACGCTCAGAGAATAAAAATGCCAATGAATTGTTAATGCTATGCCTCGGCATTCTTTGTATTTTCGGATATACAAGAAAATGATTTTCTATTCATTTTTTGATTGCCTGGTAAAGATAAAAACGAAAGGAATATATTCTTGTGTGGCTTCATATTTTCGTGTGAATAACTAGCAATTTTTGTTCAAAATTTGAGCAATAAAACACGCAAATTTGAGTTTGCCTTGCCGCCTAATAAATTGCGCAGTTCTAATTACGGACCTTATATATATTCACAACTAACTTATTCAAACATTAGAAAAAAGGAGGAATTCAATGCAAATTTTCTCAATTAACATTAAAGCCTCCTTTTTTCAATTTACTACCTAATTCAAGAGTAATAGACCAGTCAATGCCAATTCGCTGCCAGGACTGGTTGTATGCTTTGCTGCTCTTGCGCACTTAAAACTGTTTGTCCAGCAAAAGGCGGTGCGAATGACGCCATAGCATGCACGAGCTTATCGATACCTGAAGCGGAAATACTATCTCCATCACTAGTCACAATTTTATTGATTTGACCCTGCTGATTCTGGAACCAATTATCAACGGTTATAGATTCTTGACTTCCAAGTACCGTAATTAAAAGATTAGAACCCTGCTGAGAAAACCATAAATTATTGTGTGAGACACCGGATAAATTTATTGTATCTTGACCGCCCTGGTTTGCAATTGTGTACTGTCCCTGTCCTAATGTGATGGAGTCATTACCTCCCCATGTAGATATGAAATCTTTACCACTACCCAAGCTCACTGAATTGTCGCCACAGCCAAGCTCGACTTCATTAGTTCCATTTCCAACCGTGAGTTCATCATTTCCATTACCTAACGCAATCGCGTTATTGCCATTACCTACGGTCAGCACATCATTGCCATCTTCGGTTTGAATGACGTTATTCCCATTTCCTATCGCGACAATATCGTTACCATACCCAAGAGATATTTGATTTGATCCATTGCCAGCTGTTATTGAATCTTGACTGAAGCATGCATCATTCAATTGGATTGAGTTATTCCCATTTCCAACCGAAACAGAATCGTTGCCGGCACCAAGTTGTATGAAGTTATTGCCCGTGCCAGCAGATACCGTATCATTCCCATTCCCTGCAAATAAAATATTCGCGCCATTGCCAAGAGACACATCGTCATTACCATTCCACAGATAAACTTGGTTATTTCCGTTGCCAGTTGTAATTTTCTCGTTTTCTCCGAAATTGTCGTTCAACTCAATCAAATTATTTCCACCCAATGTCGAGACGACGTCATTCCCGCTGCCCAGCAAAATTACGTTATTTCCGGTCCCTACGTTCGCAATATCGTTACCATTTCCCAGTGTGATTTGATCATTTCCATTACCTAACGCAATGGAGTCATTACCATACCCGCCTTCAACAAAATCTTTACCATTACCAGCCGTAAATTGGTAATTGCCATTCCCTAAATTCACCTCATAATTACCATTACCTGCTACAAATTGCGAAGTTCCTGAATTTGAAGAATTGTACCCTCCGACAATACGTACGCTCGCTCCTGTTCCCTCTTCGTACACGATCAGGTCCGCGCCTTGATGAGTGAACACCAGATTATCATTTGCTACAGTAGGAGAAAAATAAATCGCATCTTGACCACCGTGATTGGTAATAGTGTCATTTCCCAGGCCCACATGAATCGCGTTTATACCAGCACCAGTCGCTATTTGGTCGTTGCCATTTCCAACATTGATTGTATTGTTCCCGTTTCCAACTGAAATGGTGTCCGTGGTCATGAATGCATCAGCTGTAGATACTGAATTATTCCCGTCACCTAATAGAACGTTGTCTGTACCAGAGCCTAATGTCACGGAATTAGCACCGCTTCCACCAACGACTGAGTCTTTTCCATTGCCCAACTTGATTACATTGTTACCGGTACCCACCGTCACACTATCGACACCATTTCCAGCTGTGATCGAGCTATTGCCATTACCAGTTTTTACCACATCACTGCCAGTCCCCAATGTGATGACATCATTTCCATTCGCTACGGTTACTTGATCGTTGCCGTTACCCAGCGTAATTGCGTCAACGCTTGCAACTGCATCAGATGTTGTGACAACATCATTACCATCGCCTAATTGAACACTGTCTGAACCAGAACCTAAGGTAACGGAGTCAGCGCCACTTCCGCCAACGACTGTGTCTTTTCCATTGCCCAACTTGATCACATTATTACCAGTATCCACTGTCACATTGTCAGTGCCATTTCCTGCTGCAATCGAACTATTACCGTTGCCAGTTAATACGGTGTCGTTTCCGTTGCCCAATGTAACTAAGTCGTTTCCGTTTGCCGCTGTTACTTGATCATTACCGTTGCCTAATGTGATCGCGTCGGCACCCGAAATAACATCAGCTAACGTGACAACGTCATTGCCATCGCCTAACTGAACACTGTCTGATCCAGAACCTAATGCCACTGAATTAGCACCACTTCCACCAACGACGGTGTCTTTTCCATTACCTAATTTAATTACATTATTTCCAGTACCGACTGTCACAGTGTCAGTGCCATTTCCTGCTGAAATCGAACTATTGCCATTGCCAGTTTTAATGGCATCGCTGCCGCCACCTAATGTAATTAAGTCGTTTCCGTTTGCCGCTGTTACTTGATCATTTCCGTTACCCAGCGCAATCGTATCAACGCTACCAACAGTGTCAGAAGCTATAACAACATCATTGCCATCGCCTAATTGAATATTGTCTGAGCCAGATCCCAATGTCACCGAGTCAATACCATTTCCACCAGCGACTGTATCTTTTCCGGAGCCTAACTTGATCACATTATTTCCGGTACCCACTGTCACAGTGTCAGCACCATTTCCAGCCGCAATTGAACTATTTCCGTTGGTAGTTAATACGGCGTCATTTCCATTACCTAACGCAATCTGATCATTTCCATTTGCCGCGATAACTTGATCATTACCATTGCCTAAGGTAACCGAGTCAACGCTTGAGATGATATCGGCTAACGTAACATCGTCGTTGCCATCACCAAATTGAACACTATCTGATCCAGATCCTAAAATGATTGAGTTGGCTCCGCTTCCGCCAACAACTATGTCTTTTCCGTTGCCCAACTTAATGACGTTGTTACCAGCGCCCACCGTTACGCTGTCAGTACCATTTCCAGCTGTGATCGAGCTATTGCCATTGCCGGTATTCACAACATCAGTGCCACCGCCTAACGTAATGACATCATTTCCGTTAGCCGCTGTTACTTGATCGTTACCGTTACCCAGCGTAATTACATCCACGCTACCTAAAGCATCTGCGGTCGTAACTACATCATTACCGTTACCCAACTGCACGCTGTCTGAACCAGAACCAAAAGCGATCGTGTTGGTACCACTTCCACCGATGACGGTGTCATTTCCGTTACCTAATTTAATGACGTTGTTACCAGCGCCCACTGTCACACTATCGGCACCATTTCCGGCTGTGATCGAGCTATTTCCATTACCAGTTAACACGGCGTCATTTCCATTGCCTAACGTAATCTGATCATTTCCATTGACTGCATTTACTTGATCATTCCCGTTACCCAACGCAATTGTGTCAACGGTAGCATTTGCATCTACCAACGTGACGACGTCATTGCCATCGCCTAACTGAACACTGTCTGATCCAGAACCTAAATTGACAGTATTAGCTCCACTACCACCAGCGACGGTATCGTTTCCATTACCCAACTTGATTTCATTATTGCCCGATCCTACAGTCACGCTATCAGTGCCATTTCCTGCAGCAATTGAACTGCTGCCGTTGCCGGTTTTTATAGCGTCACTGCCTGCACCCAACCTGATGGTGTCGTTTCCATTCGCTACGGTTACTTGATCATTGCCGTTACCCAGTGTAATTGCGTCAGCGCTTGCAACTGCATCAGAGGCCGTAACGACGTCATTGCCATCGCCTAACTGAACGCTGTCTGAACCAGACCCTAAGGTAACGGAGTCAGCACCACTTCCACCAATCACAGAGTCGTTTCCATTACCTAACTTGATCGCATTGTTACCACTGCCGACAGTTACGGTATCAGTACCATTTCCAACTGCAATTGAACTGTTTCCGCTGGCGGTTAATACGTCGTCATTACCATTACCTAACGTAATCTGATCATTCCCGTTTGCCGCAGTAACTAGATCATTACCATTGCCTAACGTAACCGCGTCAATATTTGAGATGATATCGGCTAAGATCACGACATTATTACCATCGGCAAATTGCACAGTATCTGAACCGGAACCTAAGGTGACGGAGTTAGCACCGCTTCCACCAACGACAGTATCTTTTCCGTTGCCCAACTTAATGACGTTGTTACCAGCGCCCACCGTTACGCTGTCAGCGCCATTTCCGGCAGTAATTGAACTGTTGCCATTGCCAGTAGCTACAACGTCACTTCCTGCTCCTAATGTAATGGCATCATTTCCGTTCGCTGCGGTGACTTGATCAACGCCATTGCCAAGCACAACTGTATCAACGCTGGCAATTGCATCAGTCGTCGCGATTACGTCATTTCCATTACCTAATGTGAGAGAGTTAGAGCCACTGCCGACCGTTACATTATCACTGCCATTTCCAGCCGCGATTACGCTATTGCCTGAACCGGCATTCAAAGTGTCATTTCCATTGCCTAATGAAATATCATCATCACCATTGGCAACAGCTACCTGATCAGCCCCGTTACCTAGTGTAATGTTGTCGACACTCGTGTTTGCATCCGTCGCAGTAACCGTGTCATTTCCGTCAGTCAATTTGATCGTGTTGTTACCGCCACCCACGAGTACGTTGTCGTTCCCATTTGCTGCGGTAATTGAATTATTTCCGTTGCCCGTTTGTATGGAATCATTGCCAAGACCTAAGGTGATGATGTCGTTTCCGTTAGCGACAGTGACCTGATCATTACCATTACCTAACGTGACGACATCAATACTGGAACTTCCAGCCAATGTAGTAACTGTATCGTTACCATCAGCCAACTGGACCTGATTAGAACCAGAACCAAGCGTAACAACATTGATGCCACTTCCTCCAATGATGGAGTCATTTCCATTGCCCAGATTTATTACGTTACTACCGCTGGTAACTGAAATTTGATCGTTACCATTACCCAAACTAATTACGCTCACGTCTGCATTGATATTGATTGCTGTAACGATGTCATTGCCATTACCCAGTTGGACATTGTCTGATCCAGCACCTAATGTCACCACATCAGTACCATCCCCACCGATGACAGTATCATTACCGTAGCCTAGATTGATTGTGTTATTCCCATTTCCAACCGTCACACTATCAGCGCCATTTCCTGCGGCAATCGAACTGTTACCATCACCAGTTGCCACCGTGTTGATTCCGTTGCCTAGTGCGATATCATCATTGCCATTCGCTACTGTGACTTGGTCGCTGCCATCACCCAAAACTATTTCATCAACAGATCCAAACATATCAACAGCGTCAACCACATTATTCCCATTTCCGAGTGTGATCGAATTACTGCCGGAACCTAAATTCACCGTATTGCTACCTTGCCCACCATTTACAGCACCGTTTATTTGATTAGATCCGTTACCAACGGTGATTAGATCATTGCCATTTCCAACAGAAATTTGATTTGATCCATTGCCAACGGTAATAACATCTGCGACTCCAGTTGAGTCTGCAGTACCGATAATATTCGCACCGTTCCCCAACGTCACTACGTCGGCTCCATCACCTAACGTTACGGCATTCGCACCATCTCCACCAATAACTGTATTTTCACCGTTGCCAGCCAAAATATTGTTATTGCCATCCCCAACAGAAATCGCATTATTTCCATTGCCAAGATCAACAAAATTAATACCGTTATTGGCTTCTAGGTTAATGACATTAGAGCCGTCTCCTAAAGTAACATTCGCTGAACCACTTGCATTCCCCAGGATTTGCATATTGCCGTTGGCACCTGATACTGAACTTAATCCGCTACCTAGCGATACCATGTCCGCACTATTATTCAAGGCATAAGTGTCACTGCCTACTCCACCAACCAAAGTATCAACACCACTACCAGCAATCAACGTGTCGTCACCGGTATTGGCTTGAATAGTGTCAGCTAAATTATTGCCGGTGAGCGTAATGTTTGAACTACCAATTCCAAAGAGATTTTGCACATTCGCAGAGGCTGTGTAGCTAACATTGGTATTAATGACGGAATTACTATTGGCCTGGGCTTGGACCACATCATCAACATTATTCACGTCGAATACATCACTACCCGCTCCGCCAATCAACGTGGCAATTCCACTTCCAGCAATCAACGTATCGTTACCGCTGTTAGCAGTAATTGTGTCCGAGAGATCATTTCCTGTTAACGTTAGATTGGAATTATTAATGCCGGTTAAATTCTGCAATCCTTCTTGCAATGTATAGCTGACTCCAGTCTGCACAACATCACCCAAACTGCCGACCTGTGTGGTAATCAAATCTACCGCATTGTTAATCACGTACGTGTTGTAACCTGTGCCGCCTAACATGGTGGTGACGCCACTACCAGAAATTAATGTGGCATTCCCGGAACCAGCAATTAACGTATCGTTTCCACTATTCCCAGTAATTACGTTATTCAACGTATTTCCAGTCAAGGTCAAATTAGCAGTACCGAGTCCGGTCAGGTTTTCTACATTCGCGCCCAACGTATAATCAATTAAGGTTTGAACAGTGTTACTGATCGCGTCTGCCTGTGCAGTGACGACATCGGCTGCATTATTGACGATAAACGTATCATTACCGCTACCACCAACCATGGTTGAAACCCCACTACCAGCCTCCAATGTGTCGTTACCCGAACCAACCTGGAGTTGAGAAACTCCTGCGCCACCTTGCAGTAAATTATTGCCGTTACCAGCAAATAGCGCGACTGATCCTGCACCGCCAACTAATGTATTGTTACCATTGAGAGCATTGACTACATCGTTGCCAGCACCTGTATAAACCAGATTATTGCCACCACCAACAAAAACTACGTTGTTACCACCGCCCAGCATAATTGCGTCGTTGCCATTACCAGCGATGACCAAATCATTCCCGTTACCGGTGTAAATTGCATCGTTCCCGTTGCCAGCCGTGACAGCATCATTACCATTGCCGGCATAAATTACGTCTGCACCATTACCAACCGTTATATCGTCATTACCGTCACCAGACATAACGACGTCATTACCATCACCACCCGTGATAGTACAATCGCCTGTGGTACCTAACAGCAAGCCATCACCGGTGATTGTCGATGGGGCTGCATAAGTAGGTTGAGTTACAACTGTCGCTGTACCAGTTGGATTCGGGATCGACACTTGACTTGAGCTTGGCAAGGTAACGTCAGCCGCTGCGATCTGGCTTCCATCACTCATGGTTGCGCTGAAAGTATCATTAATTACAGCCCCATTTTGCATGGAAATTTGACCGGTATTTGTCAATGAAATGGATGTTATACCTGCTTGCGTCAAACTCTCCATTTCACCGGGATCGACCGTTCCGTTACTGTTGGCATCAACCCATACGTACAAATCTTTCCAGACAGGATCCGACGCGTTGAGTTCTCCGGTACCATTTACATCAAACGACTGTAACGCTGCGAAATTACTTGTCGCCCCTGGAACATAATTAGCCAAATTAAGTTGGGCTGCACTATTAAACTGCCCCATTCCTGTGGGGTCATAAACCAAGAAACCATCGTTTGGTGCAATCCATGCTGTCTGATTACTATAACCGCTTCCAGTTGAATCAAAATAAGTCGTGCTACCAGCCAGCGGAGTAATATTAATTCCTTGATGCCCAATTCCCAATACGATTGGATCTCCTTGAGGACCTGGATTGGGAACAGTGTCAGTGTATGTTGCCTTAGCCCCTTGCGCGTCAGTAACGGTAAACACAATAGTCCCATAGCCTGTAGTATCCGGGCTATAACTCCATGCTCCAGTACTAGTTATTGATGAAAACCCGCCAGTACTTTGAATGGAATAAGTAAATGATTGGTCGTTGGGATCACTTACGATAACTTGACCATCATATCTATCGTTAGGAGTAACGATGCTTATTGAAATTGGCTGTAAGACGAAGGGAATATCAATATTCATCGTTCCCTGAGCGGATTGTCCCGCACTATCGGTCTCAGTGTAATTAAAGCTCGCACTTCCCGAATAATCCGTATTCGGAGTGAAAGTCACTGCTCCATTCGACAAAGAAACAGTACCATCTTGAGCGTTACTCACTCCAGTTACAGTCAAATCTTGCGCTTGTGGATTATTAAGGCCATCTTCTTGCTGTATCAAACTAACTGGTATCACGAGGGCTGCATTCTCAATTCCTTGAATATCATTGGGAGTCAAGACGAGTGGTGTTAAAGCTGGTGGCGGTGGCGGTGGATTAACAATAGTAGTTCCAGCAGCGACATTAACTGCAATCGTACCGTAAGCAACTTGCCCTTGCGCGTCTTGCTCGGTGTAAGTAAAGCTCGCTTGATTTCCGACATAATTTGTATCTGGCGTAAATTCAACTACACCATTAGTTAACGTCACTGTTCCATTCTGTGCGCCACTTACTGCTGACACAGTTAAACCGGTAACAGTTGGATCTTGCGATTGAGTATCAGCAACAATATCGCTGGCATTTATCGCTATTGGAAGATTTTCCTGCGCATTTACAGTTAAGTCTCCAGGGACGAGCGGATCAAGAGTCGAAGTGGGCGGTGGTGCGGGATTTTTAGAAATGAGACTAATGTTATTCACGTCAAGCGTTAATTGTCCGTTTGTTTCTGTCAGCAAAATCCCTTGTGGAATTACCGACACATTTACGCCTTGCGTATCAGCCGTCAAGTTCGCTGTCGCCATCTGATAAGTTTGACCATTTTGTACAAACGTACCAGCAATATAATTTAATTCAGTAATGCCTAAGCTTGACAAGGAATGCAATTCACTTGCCTCAGCAACGCCGTCGCCATTGGTATCGACCCAAATTTGGAGTTGATTCCAAACTGGGTCGGCACTTGTCAATATCCCTGAACTATTAGGATCGATTGCAGCTAGCTCAGCAAGCCCTCGTGCTGCCGGGGCAATTTGCGAATTTGAAAATAAATCACTGCCAGTATTGATGACCCCATTATCGTTTTGGTCAAGCACCAAAAATCCGTCACTTGGACTGATCCAACCCGTATTTTTCAAAAATCCTGAATCATCAACGTCGAACGAGACATTGCTACCTGCGAGCGGTGTCGTCTGTATAGCCGCGCCGTTCAACCCTAATACAATAGGGTTAAATGATTCTGTTGTAGCCCCAACTGGCAAAGCCTTTGCTAACTCGGAAGCTTGTTGAGCAATTTGTTCGGATGAGTAGCCTGCTTGTGGGTCGCCATTTTGCGCTTGAAGTTGCGCTGTTTGCGCCTCCCAAAGTGGAGCAATCGCACCATTAGCCAATGCATCCTCTACGTATTGGGTTTCAAGATTTGGTGGGTTGTTACTTAAAGACTCGTTCATCGGAACGCCAGCACTTGAAAATTGCTGCGTCAATTGATTTCCAGTCTCCGGAACTGTCGAAGTCAATGTAAATATTGATCCGTCCCAAGTTAGTGTTGGCATTCGATTCGCGACCAAACCCAAGGGTGTTTCAGGTGATTGACTATTTTCAGCATTTACGTCGGTAGTGAGTGCTTGTAATACGCTAGACAAAACAGCGTTGACGGTTACATCTCCTCCATTACCTCCACCAACTTTAATTCCTACCGAACCATCTGCATTAAACACAAAACTTCCCGCACCCCATGGCGTCGGTGGACTGCTGTTAGAGAACATACTGCTAAGTACTTCATACGCGCCATAAATTTCACCCACCACAGGAATTGCAATTGCGACCGCAGCAATTGCCGCTCCCGTGTAATTACCTTCAGAAAGATCTGCAACTATACCAACATAAGGCAATACTCCAGCGTTTTCAAAAGCATCACCAACTGACGAGCTAATCTCATCTGCACTGTCACCTGACATAATGTTATTGAGAACTTGACTCTGTCCTACAGCTCCTGGCAACTGCGTTGTCCCAGTTAAAAAACTCTGAACTGCATTATTGTCACCAACCATGGTTGCAACTGCACTTACACCTTGAGCCGCATCATTTATAGCCGCAGCATCATTACCATTTTTAAGTGCACTTTCTAAATCTAATACATCAAGAACTCCACCAGCCACAGCACCTGATTCTTGTAACGCTGTACTCGCCACATTAAAATTAACTGTAACGTCGTTTGCGACTTGAAGCCCAGATGCCAAAATCGGAACCGGTTGGCCATTTTTCAAATCAGAAATTAATGTCAACGCGTCTGATACTTCGCCTACTGAAGAAGTTAATGTTGTGGCTCCAGTCGGTACTGTATTAGTCGTGTTTATTACTGTTGGAGGGTTAGTGCTGATATCGCTCGTTGTAACTCCATAGCCGCCATTAGGACTATATGTGCTTGTGGTTTGAATTGGGGTAATGCCAACGCCGGTAACTGTTTGCGTGTAGATATTCAGGTCAGTTGGATCGCTATACGTTATGGACGTTGTAGTGGCACCTTGAGTATCAGTTGCAGGTTGAGTCACAACACTGCTTGTTGGCTGGCCGCTACCGTTATATGAATAAATGGCTGTACCTCCGTCACTAAATTCATATGACTCTGTGCTGCCAGTCACGCTCCCGCTGGTGTTGTAATTAATTATTGAAGTGGTTGTATTGTTACTGGTATCGGTACCGACTGTGATACTTTGCGTACCGATAAGATTACCGTTTCCATCGGTTACGTATCCGGTATATGAATTCGGTTGAGATGGATTTACCGCGGTATTAGTAATACTTATAATTTGTCTACTTGAACCGATGTTCGTCACCGTAGTCAAATTTGGGTCTTGTATACTGTTGTAAACAGTCTGTACGGATGCTCCATTCGATTGTGTTACCGTAGTAGAAAGTAAATCACCTTCACTGTCAGTTGTTTTGTTAGTCATACTGCCATTGGCCGCGAGCTGCGTGCTGCCATTAATACCGGTCGAGGCGTTGTATGTGCTAATGACTACAGTACCATTTTGCGGACTTGCAGGAGAATCAGAATCAATACTTGTGCTGCTCAAAATGGGCGACGTTAGGGGTGCCCCAGAATAAACTACTTGCGAACTAATACCCGTATTTGAATTTACTGAGGTAACCGTGGTAGTGCCATCACCATTTGGAATAGTCCAAATTTGGTTATACGCATAAACTAGTACCTCGCTGACCCCATTTGCGTTTAAATAAGATTGTTCCGCAGCAGCAACCAATGATGGATCAAGTGTACTGCACTGCGCGCCGTTAGAATAAGTGGTGACATCCCAAACTCCATCGGTTGATTGTACAAATGCGGCGTTGGGAGCACCAACGGATGGAGTTCCATATAGTTGCTGGAGGTTACTGGTCGAATATGGATTGACGTTCATAATCGGACCAGGAGTTCCCCCTTGCGGGGCAAATGTATATTGATTGGTTGCCACCTCTGTGACAGTGCCTAACTGACCTTGGCTGCTATACATTTGGTAAGTATACAATCCAGTAGTCGAATCAACATAGCTAGTAACTGTTAATGGTCCGTTGGCTGATTGATAGACAGCCGCCGATTGCAATGTAGCTTGCAAAGCAGCATTGGATTCTGCTGTGCTCAAATTGAAGTCAAAGTTATTTAGAAAGTCTTTAACCGAATCGCTCGTCAAAAATTGCGTCAAATTTGCAGCAACGTTTCCCGCCAATAACCCAGCTGCAATTGGTCCAAATAATTCTGGTTGTAATGGGGTCGCCACCGTGGCGATTGGTAAACCGATTCCGGTTATATCTGCAAAAACCGCAGCGCCGGTGTTGACACCTGGCGACTTTCCATATGTTGATAAATCAACTATTAAATTATTAATGCTAGACTGTAATCCTGCTGCATTTGAAAAGGCTGTTAAACCTATACCAGCGGCAAAAGCAGTTGACGCGCCCGCCAGCGCCTCTCCGTCAGTCACCAACTGCTGTTGCGAAACATCGGGATCATTATTGTTGAACTTCTGCAGGTCCATCAGCAATTGATTGTATGCATTGGCGACATTTATTCCCAACCCTAATACATTCGGCATATTTAATTCCTCTAAGTTTACAAAATCTAGTTAACATCAATTGCCAATCTAAAACCTAAGCCCATCGATCGTAGGGTCGCAGGTGCATCAAATCGGCTTGCGGCCCTAACGCTTGATGGCACCATCGACCAAGCGGCTCCTCTCTCCGTTCGTCGTGCACAATTTGTGGACAAATGTCCAGACGTGTAATTCGTAAGGCCACATTCATTTATCCATTGCTTTGCATTTCCCAACATGTCGTATAGACCCCACGGGTTAGGTGGAAATGCTCCAACCGGAGACGTGGTTGCAAATCCATCGTCACAGTCAGCAATTGATGCATTGGTGTTATATCCTGAAAAATCTACGGATTTCGTAGCACGATCCCCTGCGTTCGCAAATTTACATTGCTGTGACGCGTCTCCCCAATAAGCGGGAGTCGTTGTACCAGCTCTTGCGGCATATTCCCATTCGGCCTCTGTTGGAAGCCGGTATTTAGCATGGCTCTCTGGAAATTTTGAGTTTAGCCACAAAATATATTTTTGCGCATCGTTCCACGATACACATACAACGGGTTCGTTATTGGATTGCTTAAACCATGGATTATGCCAATCAGCCTCATCATCTCGATTTTGCCCATTTGGATGAAGCGCATTGCATCCTTTACCTTCGAATTTGGTTTCTCTCGCAAAAATTGAAAATTGCTCGACGGTGATTGGGTACTTGGCAATAGCGAACGACTTTACTTTAACCTGATGACGTGGGGTCTCACGGCTGATCGTAGATCTGTTCAGCAAATTTCCCAAAAGAGAGCTGTCGGCTTTTTCAATCAATCTCACATCATCTTCCGAAGCGCCCATCCAGAAGACGCCGGATGGCAATACCACCATTTCGGAACACACATCACATTCTTTAAACTGTTTAAGTTCGGTTCTTTGATCCCCAGCCCATGAGCGAGGGGAAGCAAATACGCAAATTAGAAAAGTGAAAAGCAAAGCTATTATTAAGCGCATTTTTTCTTCGATAGTTAAAAACGCCAATAGCGAATTTACCCAAATCACTTTATTAAACATTTTCATTTTCCAATACCAGTCTGAATTGAGATTTTTGTCACGCAATTGATTTGGCCTCATTTATCTATGATGAGGATTCTTAGCATTTTGCAAAACCTATTACATGAATACGGCCTAAATAATCTGAGCAATTAATACTTCCTTTTCGAATTGCCACAGAACAATATATTGCTACTCATTAAATGTATATGCCCTATTTAGGGTATTTTGCAGTGAATTCCGTAAATTCTTAATTCAGCGTTAGTAGCAATTTAGCACCAAACACTTTCACCGCTCCCGCAAACTTTCTTGAGATGCCTGAATTAACGGACTAAGAAAATACTCCGCCACTGCGCGTTTTCCGGTCTTAATCTCTACAGTGACTGACATGCCGGGTGAAAGATTGACCCATTTGTTTTCGACCTGAATACGGTTGGTTTGCAATTTAATCCGCGCAGGAAACACCAAACCCAACTTTTTATCTGGTGACGCATCGTTTGATACCTGGCTAACCACGCCTTTTAGGTAACCGTAATGCGTATAAGGAAATGAGTCGATTTTAACCACCGCTTCTTGCCCAGAATTGACAAAGCCAATATCTTTGTTATCAATTGATGCGTCTACTTCCAACGTATCATCAGGCACAATTTTCATAACAGCCTGCGCCTGGGTGATTACACCTCCTACAGTGTGTACCGCCAATTGCTGCACTGTTCCATCTACCGGTGCACGCAACACCATACGGCTTTGACGTTGCACCGCTTTGTTTTCATCCTGTTGATACTGGACTAATTGCTGTTGCGCTTTATTGAGTTCGTCCATTTGCTCGCGACGAAATTGATCTGATCCAGCGGCAATATCTCGCTGCTGGCCTTCAACAGCAGCTTGCAATTCGTGCGCATGGCTTTGCTGTGCGGCGAGTTCTTTTTCTTTCTCAATACGCGCCTGTTCTTTATCCAAATAATCTTGTTTTGAAACGTAATTATTTTTCATCAGCGCACGATAATTGTCTGCTGCTTGTTTTGCTAGAGGGGCCGTTTGCTGCAATTTATCAATTTCATACCCGGTCGTAGTCAATTCAGCTTGCCGTTTAGCGAGTTCCGATTCTTGTGAAGCATGCTTATCACGATATTCCTGAAATTGACCTTCCGCAAAATGCTGCACCTCTAACTGACGTTCTGGTGACAGCCCTATAACGACAGCAACTTTGGGCTTATTTCCACTCTGTATTGAGTTTATTAAAGCTTGGGCACGAGCTATCGTAATTTGCGATTCTTGGCGAGCAGACCGGTCTTTATCAGCGTCCGCTTGCGTTTGAGTCGTATCCATTTCAATCAACGGCTGCCCTGCTTTCACTCGCTGCCCGTCAACCACCAAAATACTTCGCACCATACCGGTATCTAAAGGTTGCACGACTTTGACCTGTGCATTCGGTACTAGCTTTCCTTGCGCGCTGGCGACAATATCGAGCTTGCCAAATATCGACCAAATTACAATTAAGATCGAAAAAAGTACGATCAATCTTAATGTCCACTTCGGCGCAGGATGGGATGGAGACTCAGCAAGTTCTAGATGGGCAGGTAAAAAGGCGAGTTCGTGACTTTCACGATCAGGAGAATCTAACTGATGGCGGATTGACCAAGATGCTTGAAACACGCGAATATAGTGCTGAAGTAAATCATTGAAAGCTTGCAGACGTATTTTCATAATCAAATCGCCTGCAATTCTACTAAGCGCGCATAGTAGCCGCCGAGTTGAAGCAGCTCATCATGCGATCCGCTTTCTACAATTTCACCTTTATCCATCGCAATAATGCGATGCGCACGACGCACAGCGGATAAGCGATGCGCAATAATAATCACCGTACGCCCTTGGCAGATTGACTGCATATTATCTTGAATAATGCGCTCAGATTCATAATCCAATGCACTCGTTGCCTCATCAAATATCAAGACTCGCGGATTACTGATCAACGCTCGTGCAATAGCAATGCGTTGCTTCTGCCCACCTGACAAACCAGATCCGTGCTCACCAACTTTAGTATCATAGCCTTCAGGTAATTCAGTGATAAATTCATGCGCCCCAGCTAGCTTCGCAGCCTGAATCACCACATCTAAAGAAATGGCTGGTTCAGTCAATGCGATGTTGTCGCGGATACTGCGATTAAATAAGAGATTTTCTTGTAGCACTACACCCACCTGGCGACGTAGCCAGGCAGGATCTGTCAATGACAAATCAAATCCATCGACTCTTACGCGACCACTATCGGGAATATACAAACGCTGCAAGAGTTTAGTTAAGGTGCTTTTACCCGAACCCGATCGACCAACGATGCCAATCACTTCGCCTGCACTAATATGCAAGTTAACGCCCTTGAGAACCTGCATACCATCCGGTGTATAGCGAAAGCGAATATCTTCAAAATCAATCTCGCCACGCAAACCTGGCAACGCTTGCCGACTTTGAGGAATTTCTGTGCGCATGTTCAGAATATCGCCAAGTCTTTGCATAGAAATTCCGACTTGCTGGAAATCTTGCCAGAGTTGTGCAAGGCGAAGAATTGGCGCAGCAACCCGACCAGCCATCATGTTAAAGGCGATCAATTGGCCGACTGACATTTTGCCGTCCATAACTAACATGGCACCTAACCAAAGGGTTGCCACGGTCACTAATTTTCCAATTAATTGGATTGCTTGCTGTCCAATGTTCGCCAGTGAACTTACTTTAAAGCCAGCAGAAACATAACTGGCCAATTGACGATCCCAGTGCTGAGTAAATTGCGGCTCAACCGCCATGGCTTTTACAGTTTCGATACCTGACACTGTTTCGACCAAAAACGATTGATTGTCAGCCCCTCGAGCAAATTTCTCATTCAACCGATGGCGCAATGGCGGCACCAAAAGCGCTGAGACCAGTACATATAGTGGTAGGGATAGAGCCACGATAACAGTGAGCTTGACGCTGTAAAAACACATCACAGCTAAAAACACGAAGGAAAAGAAGGTATCAATGACGGCGGTTAAAGCTTGGCCCGTCAAAAAATTACGAATATTTTCTAGTTCTCGAACTCGCGCTACCGTATCACCAACTCGCCGAACTCCAAAATACGGCAATGGCAGAGAAAGCAAATGACGGAATAACTTAGCACCCAGCTCCACATCAATTCGATTTGTGGTGTGGGAAAAGATGTAGCTACGCAAACCCGTTAGTGCAACTTCAAAAATTGAACACACCAACAGTGCAACACAAATAACATTCAGCGTCGTTATACCTTGATGCACCAATACCTTATCCATCACCACCTGAAAGAACAATGGTGTTACTAAGGCAAAAAGCTGCAAGATCAAAGATACACCCACGACCTCTAGCAGTATTTTTCGATATTTCACCACTGCTGGGACAAACCACGAAAAATCGAATTTAGCTAAATCACCGACAATAGAAGCACGCGAAGTGAATAATATGGCGCGACATTCCCAATCAGCTAATAGCTCTTCCCGGCTCACGATTTTAGGTTGCGAATCTCGCGGATCTTGAATTAATAATCGATCTCCATCGGCTCTCGCGATAATGAAATGCTGCCCCTTTGAGTGCAGTGCTAAATAGGGCATCGGTGTGGAGGGTAGCCTATCTATATTTAGATTGACTACGCGCACTTTCAAACCCAAGGATTTAGCGGCAAGCAAAATATCAACTTCACCAAAAACACCGGCAGTAATTCCGGATTGATGACGTAATTGAGCTGGCTCAACCGCTATTCCATGAAATCGGGCAATCATCACCAATGCTGCCAATCCTGAATCGATCTTATTTTCTGAAAGTATTACGTTATCCAATTGCAGCCATTAATAAATTAAGTGATGGTTAAAAAAATTTCTGTTTTTTTTCGCAAAGCGCACCAATTCGTGAATGCCCATATTTGAGCGTCTCAAATTCCAAATGAATGGCGTTACTTTATCGAGGTGACAAAGAACATTTAAAAAATATAAATATAAATTTTATAATTTAAAAACTAGCACCTGTTGATGGGCTCGGTGAGCATATAGATCAGTCGCGCAAAAAGCTATGCCCTATTTAGGGCATTTAATCAAAAAAATCGACAAATTCCATGAATGCCAGAATGGGGTTTGATGGTGCGAGATGGTAATTGAATTCCAGATAGCCAAACTCAAAACGTTGTTTTTAGGATTCTCGATTTTATTAAAACTTCTGATGAATAATAAAAAAATAACAGCGCTAGAACACGAGTCGATGGCGTCTTAGGTAGACATTAATCAATTCAAATCTTTATACAGTCGCGACAATCCACCGTGGTAATATCCGCTGCATTTTTATAGCCCACTTACTCTGAGGCAGTTTTATGTTGCGAAAAAAATATTCAACAGGGAGTTATTTGCATAATCTTTTTAGATTAGGTGGGGTATTCGTTTTACTTGAATTCGGCGTATTAAACGCAGCGAACTCCGGAGATACCTATCCGAAGGATCCGCTGTCAACTTATAAAAACGTCCCAACTTCGGCATCTAAATCGATGTTCGGGGACGCATCGGAAGATCCATGCAATTTACTCACCCCAAGCAATCCACTAAGACTGGTTGAAGCAATCGAGTACGCACTATGCTTTCAACCCAAAACGCGGACTGCATGGGCCAACACCAAATCGCAGGCCGCACTGGTCGGACAAGCAAAGGCAGCATACCTTCCAACACTTCAAGCTTCTGGCTCTCGCATTTGGGATCACAATAATACCGCTCTTCCGGATATGCCTGATTTGGACAGCAAGCTATCTAATGACTACAGCACCACCGGAATAACTATGAATTGGTTGTTAATGGATTTTGGTGCACGAACTGCAGCATGGGACAATGCCACTGCGCTTCTAGCCGCTGCGACAGCCAATCACGATCTAGCGCTGCAAACAGTATTTGCTGCAACTGCTAAAGATTATTTTGCAGCACAGGCGGCACAAGAAAACGCGATCACATCAAGGCAAACAGAGGCAAACGCAAAAGATGTAATGAATGCGGCCATTGCACGCGTGACTGGCGGCGTTGCTCCAATTAGTGACCAGTACCAAGCACAGACTGCTTATGCCCAAGCAGTAATTGCGCGCACAAAAGCTGAAGGAGAACAACAAACGGCGTTTGGGGCCCTGGCTATTGACATGGGTTTCGCTCCCAATAAGGAATTGCAGCCGTTGACATTAACAGATGCGATGCCACCAATTGCAAGTGCAATGCAACCAGTCGATGATCTGTTAAAAGAAGCCGCAGACCATCATCCGTCTTTAGTCGCTGCAAACCAGCAATTGGATGCGGCAATTGCAAAAAAACGCCAGGTCGTTGCCCAAGGAATGCCATCCTTGTCATTCACCGCCAAAAGAAATCGGAGCTCTGACCCGATGAGCCTGGGAGTTGGGTTGTCAAACGTGGACGCAATGACGAACGATCGGTATTTTGGGATTGAACTAGATGTGCCACTCTTCGAAGGGTTTGCGAGGTCTTATCAAATACGAAGCGCCGAAGCTGATATTGAAGTTAAAGCGGCAGCCGTTACCGATGCTGAACAACAGGTTGCGCTTGCGGTGTGGAATAGTTACCAGACACTTAAATTCAATCAGGAAAATTTATATAACACCGACATGCTCCTTCAAATCGCTCAAACCTCGTTTGTAACAGCGGATGAACGATATCAGCATGGAGTTGGCCAAATATTGGAGTTACTGAATACGCAAACAGCACTTGCGAATGCACGTCAGCAACGTGTGCAAGCCTTAGCGGACTGGAATAATGCACGCATGCAGCTAGCTGCTAGTCTAGGTAAATTAGACATCTCATTTGCCTCACAACCCTGATTTTCAATGTCGATATGTAGATCAATTTAATGACAGTTGGACTTTGCAAAAGACGCCCTCCCACAATTATCAACATAAACATGTAACGAATTAATTATCGTTGATGCTTCCAAACAAGGCCAATACGATCCACGGCTACCTAAAGCACAATGGCATACTGAATGGCATACCGCCCAACTCATAAAAACAAAAAGCCCTGAATAATCAGGGCCTTATAATTTATTTCTGGCGGAGATCTAGGGATTCGAACCCTAGATGCAGGTTTAAGCCCACATGCTTCCTTAGCAGGGAAGTGCCTTCGACCACTCGGCCAGATCTCCACACTCAAACAGTAGATTTTCACCCACCGTCAGAAGACAAGCATCATAGCCGCACACATTCTGTTGGTCAAGAGAAAATCAAATAAATCAGGAATTTTCCATGCCAAATGCCTTGTGCAAAGCACGTACCGCCAGCTCCATGTATTTTTCATCGATCAAGACAGAAATTTTGATCTCAGAAGTAGAAATCATTTGAATGTTGATCCCCTCTTCAGCCAGCGTATGAAACATTTGCGACGCAATACCGACATGACTGCGCATGCCGACACCAATTACAGAAACTTTAGAGACTTTAGGATCGCCAATAATACCGGTAGCCTGAATTTTTTCTTTAACGCCATTCGTCAACACGCCAATCGCCTGCGCATATTCGGTACGCGGCACGGTAAACGTGAAATCGGTTTTGCCTTCAACGGACTGATTTTGAATAATCATATCGACTTCGATATTGGCATCGGCAATCGGGCCCAGAATTTGATACGCAATACCCGGACGGTCCGGTACGCCGAATACGGTGATTTTTGCCTCGTCACGATTAAACGCGATGCCTGTGATGGTAGCTTGTTCCATGTGGGTGTCTTCCTCAAACGAAATCAGGGTGCCGGAGTTTGCTTCGATCTCCAGCGGTATTAATGGGTCAGTTAATGATGAGAGAACGCGGGTCGGCATTCTGTAATTTCCGGCAAATTCAACCGAGCGAATTTGCAGCACTTTAGAACCCAGCGAGGCCATTTCCAGCATCTCTTCAAACGTGACCGTTTTCAGGCGGCGTGCTTCTGTCACCACGCGTGGATCTGTGGTGTACACACCATCCACATCGGTGAAAATCAAGCATTCCTGCGCCTTTAATGCGGCAGCGACTGCAACGGCAGATGTATCGGAACCACCTCGTCCTAAAGTGGTGATATCGCCCTGTTCGTTCACGCCCTGAAAGCCGGTGATGATGACAATTTTCCCGGCATCCAGATCGCGCTTTACCTTAATCTCGTCGATGCTCGCAATCCGAGCTTTGGTATGGGATGCATCGGTTTTAATAGCGACCTGCCAGCCCGCATACGATACCGCCTGCTTGCCTATCGCCTGCAATGCGATCGCCAACAGGCCGACTGAAACCTGTTCGCCCGTCGATGCAATGACGTCGAGTTCACGCGGATCCGGGAACTCGTTGAGTTCCTTGGCCAATCCCAGCAATCGGTTGGTTTCGCCCGACATCGCGGACGGAACCACCACGATTTGATGACCTGCGTCGTGCCACTTGGCGACGCGTCTGGCGACGTTTTTGATGCGTTCGGTGGACCCCATCGAGGTGCCGCCGTATTTATGTACGATTAAAGCCATATATATAAAATAAGGGGGATAAATTAACGGAAAGCAATACAAAAAACAGCCATCAACTGTACATGCTGCATCGCAAAATAACAAGCCTAGTTTATTGATTAAATATGCTTATTACAGAATAGTATTAAGGAATTGGACGTTTTTTTGGGCCGGCGCCGAAGATTATGCAGCTTTACAGCCTGAATTCTTATTTTTCTTTAAGGCGGGCGCCGCTCACTCAGCTAGCCAGCGCAGCGTTACGCAACTGTCACCCTCAGTCAAAAATGGGCCATGCACACCCACTCCCGCCGCAAATAACAACTCCTTTCCGGCAAACACAAAAGGAAGTCGCTCACGCTGCCAGTACGGAATTCCAACAGTCTGGTAATGACTTTTCATATCGCGGGTAGGTCGATTCGCGGCCAGTTTAAGGCGCTCGCCACCTTGCCTGGGCCGCATTTCCAACTGCTGCGCCAATAGCCAGTCGCGACTGATTCCCGTGTCGCCAGCTTCAACCGAATCAACATGCAGCACGCCGGAAAACGCCGGAAAGGCGATACTGGCCTCCCCCGTCCAGACAAACTGCTGGACGTCGGGCGCAGGTTTGGCGCAGGTGGAAATGCTGAGTTGCTGACGGTAGCGATGGACTTCAATCTCGCCGTGTTTGACGCAAACTTGTGCATCATCCCGTGCGTGCATGAGCTGCTTGCGCATTTCAGTCAGACGCGCGGTTGATGGCATCTGAACGTGATGCAGCGTTATCCAATAACGCAAAACATTATCGATACGTGGCTCGGATAAAGAAAGCAGTCGCATGACATCCAACTGCGCGGCGTTTGAATCTGCAAGACATGCCTGATAGTCCTGTTGCGCCATTTGTTCGATTAACGCCAGACCGGATTGTGCATGCTGCGCGGTACGCGCAAAGCGGGATTGAAACCCTGGAAAATGCTGGGCCAGTAATGGCATCACTGTTAAACGCAAGGCATTGCGCGCATACCGCGGATCGGCGTTGGATTCATCTTCGATATGCAGCAACTTGTTCTTGCCGGCGTATTCTTCTAATTCTTCGCGCGAAAAATCCAGCAACGGACGCGCCAGCAGCAGAGTGTCGCTAGCGAGTAATTCAGCGGCCTGATGACATTGCTGCATGCCGCACATTCCCGCGATGCCCGAGCCGCGCAATAATTGCAGCAGCATGGTTTCAGCCTGATCATCCTGATGGTGCGCGGTGAGCAGGATATCGATCTGGTGACGCGCGCATAGTTCTCCCAAAGCGGCGTAACGTTTTTTGCGTGCGGTTGCTTCAACACCCGTGGCACCGGTTGATCCAAGTTGAATATGTGCAGCTTCGAATGGCACATTTAATTCTGCACACTGCTGCTGGCTATGCTGCGCCCAATAGTCAGCATTGGGGCTCAATCCATGATGCACATGGAAAGCCATCAAGGGAATGTGATGCAGTTGGGCGTATGCGGTACACAGATCCAGCAGCACGGCAGAATCCAATCCGCCACTATAGGCTACCGCCAGACGAATATTGGCTGTCTTGTCCTGCAAAGCGGCATCGGTAAAAATGCGCTGCATGGCTAGATCAAATCGTTTGCTGGCATCCATATTGCGTCTCTCGTAGGCTGGGCTGCGGTTTATCAGCCCAACGTTCTTTGAACAGACTGCAGTTGTGTTTTTGGCGTGGAAGGTTGGGCCGGTGAGGCGTAGCCCAACCTACGGATTATGCGGAGCCCGAATTGGGCTAGCTACAGCTAAATTAATTATTCAGGGCTTTTGGTTTCTTTAAATTTGCCATAACTCATTAATTTTTCGTGACGCGCCGCGAGTAAGTCCGCGGTTTTAACACCCTGGAACTGACGCAAGGTGTCAGCCAACGCGCGCTTCACCAACACGCACATTTGCTTGGGATCGCGATGCGCGCCACCCAATGGCTCGCTGATAATCTTGTCAATTAATCCCATGGCCTTTAAGCGATGCGCCGTTAAACCCAATGCTTCGGCAGCGTCCGCAGCACGATCAGAAGTTTTCCATAAAATGGAGGCACAACCTTCGGGAGAAATTACCGAGTAAGTTGCATATTGCAGCATCAATACGGCGTCACCAACTGCCATGGCCAATGCGCCACCGGAACCACCTTCACCGATTACCGTCGCAATCAAAGGCACTTTGAGTTCCGCCATCACATATAAATTATGTCCGATAGCTTCAGACTGACCGCGCTCTTCCGCATCTATCCCCGGCCATGCGCCGGTGGTATCGATAAAGGTGAAGATCGGTAAATTAAATTTTTCCGCCAGCTTCATCAAGCGCATCGCCTTGCGATAACCTTCCGGTTTCGGCATACCGAAATTGCGCAGTGCGCGCTCTTTGGTATCGCGCCCTTTTTGATGACCCATGACCATACAGGCCTGTCCATTAAAACGCGCCAGTCCGCCAACAATCGCCATGTCATCCGCAAAACTGCGGTCGCCATGCAATTCATGAAAGTCGGTGAAAATTTCGCTGATGTAATCGAGGGTGTAGGGGCGTTGCGGATGGCGGGAGATTTGTGAAACTTGCCACGGGGTGAGTTTGGCGTAGATATCTTTGGTGAGTAGCTGGCTTTTTTTGGATAGTCGGTCAATTTCTTCGGAAATATCGACTGCGGAATCGTCTTGCACAAATCGCAGTTCTTCGATTTTGGATTCCAGATCAGCCACTGACTGTTCAAAATTCAAAAATGTAGTTTTAGTCATCCTAACTCCTTCAATGTAGTGCTTCTATGCTGAACACTACGGCTCAGTATGCTTGCTGTTCTACTTATGGTTTTACTAAGGTTTTACTTTTATATCGATTAAATACGCGTGTTCTTATTTTTTAATATTCCACGGCGACCGGATCGAGGCTGCGCCACAAATACCAGGTTGCCACGGTGCGCCACGGCTCCCAATTCGCAGCCACTTCCCTGGCATCGCTGCGCGAAACAGGTTCGCCGGAAAAATAATTTAAACTGATCCCTTTTAATAAACCCAGATCGTCCAGCGGCAAAATATTGGGACGAAGCAGATTAAATATCAAAAACATCTCAGCTGTCCAGCGCCCTATTCCGCGAATTTGTATGAGCTCTGAAATAACGTCTTCATCGTCCATCTTCGCCCATTTCTCGACGTGGACGCGCTTCTCGTTAAAGTGATCAGCCAGATCGAGAATATACTCAGTTTTTCGTTTCGACAAGCCACTCGCCAACAATTGTTCAGGCCCGACCTGAATCACCTGAGTCGGCGTGCATTTTGTACAGGCAGTCATGAATCTTGCCCATACCGCATCGGCTGCGGGAACCGAGATCTGCTGCCCAACTATCGAGCGACATAATGTCAAAAAAGGTTCGCCACGACCGGCAAGACGCAAATCTCCAAATTGTGGAATTAATTTACGCATGATGCGATCGCGTTTCATTAACTCTTGCTTAGCTTGTTCCCAATAGGCGGGGAGTTCACGGTGGGGTTGAATTATCATGCAATTATGCTCGGCGCCATTCGGTGATACCTCCAGGCTTGTCTTCCAATAAGATGTTGTTCGCCAAGAGTTCGGCACGGATGCGATCAGACTCGGTAAAGTCTTTTGCCAGCTTAGCGGCCGTCCGGGCTGCAATTCTAGCAGCGATTTCCGTTTCTGCCATCCCATTTTCGTTGCCGGCATGCAAAAATTGTTGGGGTTCCCGTTGCAAAAATCCCAATATACCGGCCAATAATTTCAGTTGCCGGGCTAAGGCGGCCGACTTGGTTTTATTCACTTCCGTCGCCAATTCAAATAGCGCTGCAATCGCCAAAGGGGTATTGAAGTCATCCAACATCGCTGTGTAAAACTGCCGGGCATGTGCTTCGTTCAAATCCAAAGCCTGCGTATCCGCCGGAACTTCTTTGAGTGCCGAATACAAGCGTGTCAGCGATGCTTTGGCATCGTCCAGATTGGCTTCGGAATAATTGATCGGGCTGCGGTATTGAGGACGCAAAATGAAAAAACGCACCACTTCGGCGTCATACACTTTCAGCACATCACGGATTGTAAAAAAATTACCTAAAGATTTAGACATTTTTTCGTTATCGACCCGTACGAAGCCGTTGTGCATCCAGTAGTTAACGAACTGATGCTGGTGCGCGCCTTCAGATTGTGCAATTTCGTTTTCGTGATGCGGGAACTGCAAATCCTGCCCACCGCCATGAATATCAAAATGCTCACCCAATATATCTTCCGCCATCGCCGAGCACTCAATATGCCAACCAGGGCGTCCTTTTCCCCATGGAGAATCCCACTTGGCTTCTTCCGGCTCAGTCGCTTTCGCCGATTTCCACAAAACGAAATCGAGCGGATCACGCTTGCCGGAGTTGACGTCGACACGTTCGCCGGCGCGTAAATCATCCAGCGATTTTCCCGACAATTTACCGTAGCCCGGAAAATCGCGAACCGAATAGTTAACATCGCCGTCAGTAGCCTGATACGCCAAACCATGACCTTGCAGTTTTTCAATCAGGCTGATCATTTGCGGGATATAGTCAGTGGCGCGCGGCACGTAATCAGGCAGTTGCACGCCCAACGCGGCGGCGTCTTCCTGCATGGCGTCAATATAGCGACTGGTTAATTCAGAAATCGACTCGCCGTTCTGCGCGGCACGCGCAATAATTTTGTCGTCGATATCGGTAATATTTTGTACATAAGTGACTTCATAGCCAGAAGCCCTGAACCAGCGCTGCACCATATCGAACACCAGCATCAGACGCGCATGGCCGATGTGGCAATAATCGTAGACCGTTATTCCGCAGGCATACATGCGGACCTTACCGGGATCGATCGGCGTAAACGTTTGTTTCTCGCGTGCTAGCGTGTTATAAATTTTTTGAGCAGTCATGGAATGATAGAGATGAATTTTTACTAAATAAGGGAAGAAGAAAAGTGCAACGAAAATGCGACTAAAGAATAACCAGCGTGGCTTTTAACTGAACAGACTGACACAAATGCGGTACTGAGAAGATGAACCAGTCATCACTTAAATACCGGCGCAAAGCAACAATATGACAAATTCTCCTCACTTCTTTGATAATATGTGGCCTTCGCAGCGAATTGATCAATAAAAAAACAGCGCCAAGTATAACATCTTCGCCAACCCACCTATTACACTCAACATGACAAGCAAATATTCGCGTAACTGGATTGTAGCCCTCGGCTTTGCAGTGGCAACCTTCGCAACCGTCACCACTTCTGTCTGGGCCGATGATTATACCGATGTCTCAAAATTAATCCAAAGCGGGCAGTATCCCGATGCATTAACCAAGATCGATGGATATCTGGTGCAGCATCCCAAAGACGCCCATATGCGCTTTATGAAGGGATTGATCTTTGCAGAACAGGGCAAAACCAATGATGCGATTGCGATATTTACCAAACTGACCGAAGACTATCCTGAGCTCCCGGAGCCTTACAATAATCTGGCCGTGTTATTTGCTTCAACCAATCAGTACGACAAAGCACGTGCCGCGCTCGAAATGGCAATCCGCACGAATCCGTCTTACAGCACGGCACATGAAAATCTCGGCGACGTGTATGCAAAATTGGCAAGCCAGGCCTACGACAAGGCATTGCAACTGGATTCCGGCAATTCAGGCGCCAAATTAAAATTGAATTTAATTCACAATTTATTTAGCAATACAAGCAGCGCGCTCAACACCGCCAGCGCTGCGCCGGCCAAAGCACCGGCAGCAACCAAACCAGCATTAGCACCAGCCAAACCTGCTGTGATTGCCGCCAAGCCGGCGACCGAAGTCGCCATAGCTACTCCGCCCGCAAAGCCTGTCGTGGCGAAACCCGAACCGGTCAAGCCAGTTGCAGCCAAAGTCGAACCTGCTAAAGCTGTCGCGGCCAGTGGTGATCAGGATGAGGTATTAAATGCGGTCAACAGTTGGGCTGCTGCATGGAGTGACAAAAACACTAACGCCTACCTGACGTTCTACGCAAATAATTTTGAAACTCCAAAAGGAATGAGCTTTAAAGCATGGGCCGAATCACGTCGGGTTCGTATTGAAGGTAAAGGTCGTATCAGCGTCAAGATTGAAGCTCCCAAAGTGTCAGTTGATGGCAATACCGCTACCGTCAAATTCCGCCAGATTTACAATTCCGACCAGCTCAAAGCCGACAGTCGCAAAACCCTGGTATTGAGCAAGCAAGGCGGCAAATGGCAAATCACCCAGGAGCGGACAGGTGGCTAATGCGTAGTTTTGTTTTTAAGAGTTTGAATCAAGTGATGTTGAATAAGTTACGTTGTGCCAAATACACGCTAATAACCTTAAGCTGCTTAGCTCTGGTGAGTGTATTCGCTGCAGCGTCGATTGCCCCACCGACGCTTGCTCCAATTGCTGCACCAACTACCACAGGATCGGCTGCGGCTGCCGTGTCGGTGACTGGAAGCGATCCTGATTCGATGTTAATTGGCGTATATAAATTACTCGGGCAAAATCAGTTGAACGCAGCGCAGGCGCTTGCAGATAAATTGGTCGCGACCTATCCAACCTTTCATTTGGGGTATCTGGTTCAGGGCGACTTATACCTGATGCACGATGCGCCGGTCACCACGTTTGGCGATGTAAAAAACGCACCCGCCGACAAAATCAAAGATTTGCGCGATGAAGCCAGAGTACGCATCAAATCATTGAGTGAACGTCCCGGCCCGGATGTATTGCCAAGTGCGATATTGCAATTGCGCGATGATCAGAAACACGCTTTCGTCGTCGATGCAAAACGGTCTCGTCTGTACGTATACGAAAATCAGGCAGGACATCTCAAATATGTTTCGGACTATTACATCACGCAAGGCAAGCTGGGCGTTGACAAGACCCGGCAAGGCGATCAAAAAACGCCGGTCGGCGTGTATTACATTACCAGCCATGTACCTGGTGCAAAACTGACTGATTTTTATGGTTCCGGCGCATTACCGATTAACTATCCGAATGAGTGGGATAAAGTGAATGGACGCAGCGGTTCGGGCATCTGGTTGCACGGCACGCCGTCAGACAGTTTCAGCCGCCCTCCGTTGGATTCGGACGGCTGCATCGTTCTCACCAATCCGGATTTGAAAAAGCTGTCTGAAACGGTAGAAATCGGCAAAACGCCGGTAGTAATCAGCGAGCAGGTTGATTTTATTACCCCGTCAAAATGGAATGAACAACGCGCGCTGGCTACAAAATTAATGGATGACTGGCGACTTGATGTGGCAAGCAAAAACACCAACCGCTGGCTGAGCAATTATTCAAGCACGTTTAAAAATCCGCAGGGTGAAAGTCTGGCAGTCTGGTTTGAAAAACAGCAGTTACCTGCTTCCGGCACTGCCGATATCGTCATCAAATTATCGGACGTAACGGTGTTTAATTATCCGGGAAAAGGGAATATGCTGGTCAGCACATTTACGCAGGAAACGCGTTTCGGCAAATATCGCAACGTAACCCGCAAACGTCAGTATTGGGCGAAAGAAGCAAATCGTTGGAAGATTATATTTGAAGGCGTTATTTAACTAACTATTGAGGCCACCATGATGCAACGTTGCTCCCGCTTTACACCATTAACGACCGCCCTGCTTTTTTCTGCCAGCTTATTGATCAGCTCCGTCTGCTATAGTGCTGCGCCGGCCAGTGCCACTCCACCGCAAGTCGAACTCAAAACAAATGTTGGCACTATCGTTGTTGAACTCTATCCCGAGGCAGCGCCAAAGACTGTTAAAAACTTTTTACAGTACGTAAAAAGTGGTTTTTATAACGGCACTATTTTCCACCGCGTGATCAATAATTTTATGATCCAGGGCGGTGGGATGACCAAGGATCTCAAAGACAAGAAGATGAACGCGCCGATTCCGCTGGAAGCGCAAATGGCGTTTGATCACGGCTTGAAAAACGAGACAGGCACCATCGCGATGGCCAGGGAAGAAAAACCCAATACGGCCACATCCGAATTTTTTATCAATGTTGCAGATAATGATTTTTTAAATCCGTCAACGCTGCCTGATGGCGATCCGGTTTCATTCATGCGTCGCGGCACCATGCGTACCATGCCGCGCGCCGAGGCGCTGTTGATTGCCGCAGGCTATGCGCCATTTGGTCGGGTGATTGAAGGTATGGATGTAGTCAATCAGATTAAAGAAGTGCAGACCTACGCCATTGGTGAAAACTTGAATGTGCCACTAAAACCTATCATTATTTTGTCTGCCAAAATATTAAAGCAACCGATCACACCAAAAACAATCGCAGAACAACTTGGCATCAAACCTGTTGAACCGACACCGGTTACTGCACCGGCAGAACCTGTAGCACCAGTGACGCCAGTAGCACCCGTAGCACCTGCAACCCCGGCCGACAATGCGACGCCGGTGATCAATGCACCCGCCGCAAGTTCGGAGCCGGCTGCTGCACAAACCAATTAACCAGTACCACCCCCAGCACTCATTTGTCCACCTTATATGAAAGACTACTATCATGGCCGTCCTGCTCACCACCAACCATGGCAATATCAAACTCGAATTAGACGCTGAAAAAGCGCCAAAAACAGTTGCTAATTTTTTAGCCTATGTTAATGATGGATTTTATGCGAACACGATTTTTCACCGCGTGATCGATGGATTTATGGTTCAGGGCGGCGGCTTTGAGCCGGGCATGAAACAGAAAACCACCAATGCGCAAATTGAAAATGAAGCCAAAAACGGTTTGAAAAATGTGAAATATTCAGTTGCCATGGCACGTACGTCTGATCCTCACTCTGCGTCGGCACAGTTTTTTATCAACATCTCCAATAACAGCTTCCTGGATTTCCCAGGTCAGGACGGCTGGGGCTATTGCGTATTTGGCGCAGTCACTGAAGGCACGGATGTGGTTGATAAAATCAAAAGCGTAAAAACGACCCGTAGCGGCATGTTTCAAGACGTACCCGCTGAAGATGTCGTGATTTTAAAAGCTGAAGTAGTGTAAGCGCGCTTCAACACGCTATGCCTACTGATCAAAAAAATCAGACCGCGCGACCCAAACCGGTCGCGCTTTTTATTTCTGACCTTCATTTGCAGGCGGAGATGCCCGCAACCACCGCGGCATTTCTATCGTTTTTAAAACAGCATGCGCGTTATGCACAGCAGTTGTATCTGCTCGGCGATATTTTTGAATATTGGGCGGGCGACGACGATATCGCCTCTCCGTTTGTGCAACGCATAGTGCGTGCATTAAAGGGAGTCAGTGATGCCGGGGTTGAATTATTCTGGATTGCCGGCAATCGCGATTTTTTGGTCGGTAAAGAATTTGCTGCTGCGACGAAGGCGACGATATTGGCCGATCCGCATATTCTTGACTATGCCGGCCAGCGCTATCTTATTTCGCACGGCGACCAGTTGTGTACCGACGACCTGGCGTATCAACAGTTCCGCGCGCAAGTCAGGCAACCAGAATGGCAGGCTGTTTTTTTGGCACGCCCTCTCGAAGAACGCAAAGCGATGATTGCGAATATGCGTTTGCAAAGCAAGCTGCATCAGCAACAGGCGACCGTGATCACAGATGTCAATCAACAGGCGGTCGATCAGTTTTTTACGGATCATCAGGCGCACATACTGATACATGGCCACACGCACCGTCCCGCGTTACATCGCAAAAAAGGTACGTGCCGATACGTATTGTCTGATTGGGATCAAGATTTAAATCAGGATCGGAATCAACAGAGCGCCCCCCTGCGCGGAGACTGGATCGCGTTACTCGCCGACGGCAGATTGCAGCGCTATAGTTATGCGGGGATGCCGACAGAAGACTGATTACGAAAACCAAATGCCCTATATAGGGCATAGACAACATTTAAATAAATCGATATTCTCGTCCCGAATTTAAATCAGCGGCACCGGCTAACAACGGTACAACGTTTCCCTCACAATACCCAATACATTACATGACTGGAATTGCTTTGAAAAAGATATTCGCATCCGTATTGCTTCTTGCAATGTTGGTGGCATGTGGTGGCGGCGGCGGCACAAGCTCCTCCGCTCCGGTCACTCCAGTTACCCCAATCGCTCCCGTGACCGATCAGGCAGAAGTATGCGCTGTACCGCGTCCGGCAGGCACCATTAACCCGCTCACTAACACGGCATATGGCGATGTCCAGGGCACTCTGACAGACGAAATGGCGTGGATAGCCTCGTACGTCAATACGACCTACCTGTGGTATGCCGATGTGCCCGTTGTCAGTTCAGCTCCCTATGTGATCGGCGCAACAGTGCCCTATGTTGATCCCTCGGACAATTCTCAGTCTACCGAAACGCTAACCAGCAACTATGAAGTGGTTGATGCCTATTTCAACTCGCAGCGCTCGCCGTTAGTCACTGCCTCCGGCAAGCCCAAAGATCAGTTTCATTACACCTATCCGACATCAACCTGGGTGAGTTTATCGACCCAGGGCAGTCAGGCTGGATTTGGTTTTGAGATTGCGTTAATCGAAGCTGCACCGCCACGCCGCCAGGCTGTAGTAGCGTACACCTCACCCGGCACAGTAGCCGCAGCAAATAATATCCAGCGTGGCGCGCAAATCGTTTCAATCAATGGAGTTTCGGTAGCAAACGGTACAGATCTGACCACCTTGAATGATGGCTTGTTTACTCCCGTCGCCAACACCGCCTATACCTTTGTCATATTGGATCAGGGTAGCTCAACACCGCGCACTGTCACGATGACAGCAACGAATGTCACATTAACGCCAGTCATGAATGTAGGCACATTGCCCGCGCCGAACAATACGACGGGATATATTCTGTACACCGATCAAATCGCAACAGCAGAAGATGAACTCATTGCGGCAGTCAAGCAGTTAAATGCCGCCAACAACGGCGCAGGCATCACGGATCTGGTGCTGGATCTGCGTTACAACGGTGGTGGCTATCTCGATCTGGCCAGCGAATTCGCGTATATGATTGCCGGTCCCACCAACACCGCAGGCAAGACGTTTGAGCAGGATACCTACAACAACAAGAATCCGTTCAACCTGACGACTGCGGAAACTATCGTTCCATTCTTTAACACGACGCAAGGTTTTTCAACTACCACGCCATCTGGAACTGCCTTGCCGCAGCTTGGCCTGTCGACCGTCTATATTCTTACCGGAGCCGGCACCTGCTCGGCAAGTGAAGCGATTATGAATGGCCTGATCGGAGCCGGCGTGCGTGTTGTGCAGATAGGCGCGACCACTTGCGGCAAACCGTATGGCTTTTATCCACAAGACAATTGCAGCACGACTTATTTCGCGATTCAGTTTGAAGGCGTCAACAATGTGGGGTTCGGTGCTTATGCTGATGGCTTTATACCGGGCGGAACCGGGACGACAGCCAATAACCTGCCGGGTTGCGCAGCAGCAGACGACTTCACCAAGCAATTGGGTGATCCAAGCGAGGCAGTGCTGGCGACAGCTTTGTACTATATGGGCAATAACGGCCAGTGCCCGGCTGCTCCATTAGCGCTGAAGTCTGCCAACAGGACTGCAACTAGTTCAGTTAATAAGCATCAGGCCGAACCGATACTGGTACGTTCTCCTGTACGGGAAAATCGGATACTGCGACAACACCCGGTGATCAATGCAATCAATTAATCAACGTATCACTATGGGCCAACCATGATCATTAATTCCACGTCCTATCAGCACTATCTGTTAGGTCTTTTCGCCGTGGCCAATAATATCCCGGCGATTCCGCTGTATATCAGCATCATCCAGCATTTGAATTCCGACGAAAGGAATAAAATTTGTCGGACTGCGACACTTACCGCTTTTCTGACGATGTTCATCGCCATGTTTGTGGGGTTGGGAATTCTCAATTTTTTTGAAATCAGCGTACCCGCATTTCGTATCGCCGGCGGACTGCTATTGATTAATACAGGATTCGTGATGCTGAATTCTGAGCAGAAAGCAGTGTCGGTGACGCCACTGGCTTTTTCAAAAATCATTTCAACGGCAGTCATACCAATAGGCATTCCGCTGACCGCCGGGGCAGGAACGATGACCACCATTATTCTGTTTGCGGATACGGCGCACATCCAGCCCTATCTGAATTTTCCATTAATTGCTGCGATTTTAACGATGACCGGCATCATCTATTTCTCATTTAAATACGCACCCAAGATCGTGCGTTTTTTAGACACGACAGGGCTAGATGTATTAACGAAGATTTTTGGCTTGATTACTCTGGCGTTGGGAATTCAGTTTATTTTAACGGGAATTACTGGCGCATTTCCGAAACTGATGTAGGGCGGCGAAGCGGTAGAAAATTTGCTGATTGGATGCGTTAAAGTGGTTAGCTAGACCGACAGCGTTGGGCTGCAGCCCAACCTACGAAGCTACGAAGCGACACAACGTAGACTAACCCACAAGTAAAAACTGGCGCCTTGAGGGCTAGCCAGCGTATGGACCGAAATTAAATTGCTGATTTAATGTGGCGTGGTTTATCCAGCGCTAATTTTTCATTCGACAGGAAACGGCGAACATTCATCGCATCTCTGGAGCGCATGGAATTGGCACTGGCATTCAACAACACCATAATGAAATTCTTGCCGGCGGCTTTAATTTTCATGATGATGCAGCGACCGGCTTCGGTGGTGTACCCGGTTTTGGACAGCATAATATCCCAGCCTTTTTTCCCGACGAAACCATTGGTGTTGTGATATTCAACGTTGCGACCTTTGATATTGATCAGGTCGCGACTGTCGGTGGTGATGCGGGTGATATCGGGATAGTTCGACGCTGCCGAGGCCATTTTGACCAAATCAGCCGCAGTTGACGTGTTGTGATAGGACAGGCCAGTTGGCTCTTCGATGGTGGTATGTGTCATGTCCAGCGTTTTCAATTTGGCGTGCACTGCAGACTCGAATGCATCTATACCGCCTGGGTATGTTCTTGCCAGCGCTGCAGCGGCACGATTATCGGACGACATCAATGCCAGCTGCAGTACATCTTTTCTGGGTAAGGTTGTGCCAACTGGTACGCGTGACGTGCTGTGTTTAATCGTATCAACGTCCTGCATGTCTATGCTGATTTTCTCATCCATATCCAGCTTGGCATCCAGTACCACCATGGCTGTCATTAATTTTGTCAGTGACGCTATCGGTACGACATTTTCTGAATTTTTCTCAAGAACGACTTCACCACTATTTTCATCAATCACCAGAGCGGATTGCGATCCAAAGGGTAAGGCGAATGCGCTGGTAGCGACAAATAACAAAAATACCAGGGAGAGCTTGAGGAGTTTAATCATGATAAATGCCAATCTGTAAATCACACCGCGTTAAATGCGCAGGTACATTAATACGCGCCTGTGATTCTAACGCGCTTCGTACCATTTCCGTTGAACAAGTTTTAGTGTTTTCAAGAAAAATTGCTTAACTTCACTAATTATACATTCCTAAGACTATTTTCATATTTAAAATAATATTTATTTATATAGCTTTAAAAATATACGGGAAGCGATGTTGTATTTGCGACCATATCAATCAGCGAAGCGGCGCTGGATCTGTTGAAGACTTATTTAACCAGCTACTCAACCAGTTTATTTAACAACTCAGGGTCGAATTCATCTACAGGCGGCTGATCTACGCAGGCTATACCTGCCTGCTTCAAGGCCAATTTTAAATTAACGATTTGCTGCTCTTGAAGTGCCGCATGATTAATCAGCTTATGCAGTGCTTTGGTAATCGGGTCATCGCCATTTGCCGTCACGCCATAGGCAGAAAAACGTGCAGCACTTTTATCGTGATCTTCTTTTTTAAGAATATGCGCAGGATTTCCAACCGCAGTTGCACCTGCAGGAACTGCCTTGACCACCACTGAACTGGAGCCGATTTTGGCTCCGGCGCCAATTGTAAAACCACCCAATACCTGCGCACCCGCTCCGACTATCACACCGTTTTCCAGTGTCGGATGACGCTTGGCACCTTTGGACAATGAAGTACCACCCAAGGTTACGCCCTGATAGATCGTACAATCGTCCCCCACCTCAGCAGTTTCACCGATCACGACACCAAAGCCGTGATCAATAAATACCCGCCGCCCTATTGCCGCACCTGGATGAATCTCAATTCCGGTAAACAATCGCGCGATGTGCGAGGTAAATCGTCCAAACCAGAACCAACGATGCCGCCAAAAAAAATTGGCCCAGCGATGCGCGATAATGGCATGTAGTCCCGGATAACAGGTCAACACTTCCCACGCACTTTTAGCGGCGGGATCACGTGTCATGATGTTTTGGATATCTTCTCTAATACGCGCAAACATAGGAAATTTCAGAATGGGGAAAATATGGCAGTAAGATCAGTATGCCATCTTAAACCAGGCGCTGGCGGCGCGCTTCATACAGACAAATTCCCGAAGCGACCGAGACATTCAGACTTTCCACCGATCCAAACATCGGCACAGCTACCAGTAGATCGCAGGTGTCGCGCGTTAGGCGACGCATTCCTTCGCCTTCTGACCCCATCACTATGGCCGCGCCTTCGCCGCCGGTAAAATCAGCCTGATACAGATTTTTTTCTGCATCGTCTGAAGTACCAACCACAATAATATTGCGCTCTTTCAGTTCACGCATGGTACGGGCCAGATTGGTCACTGTAATATAAGGCATGGTATCTGCCGCGCCGCTGGCCACCTTGGCCGCAGTTGAATTCAGGCCGACGGCGCGATCTTTGGGAGCGATCACGGCATGCGCACCGGCGCCATCAGCAACGCGCAGGCATGCGCCCAGATTGTGCGGGTCGGTAATGCCATCCAAAATTAAAATCAGCGGAGGCTCTTCTATCGCATCCAATAATTCATCCAGATTACGCGCCAATGAAATTTCGCCGGCTTTCGCAACCACACCCTGATGCCGTCTTGTTCCCACCATATTCGCCAGGCGGAGTTCATCTACCGGAATGACCCGCGCGCCGGCACCTTTGGCCGCACTGATTAATTCCAGCATGCGGCGATCTTGCCGTCCTGAGTCCACATAGATTTCTTCCACGCTGGAAGCTTCATGGCGCAAACGCGCCGTCACGGCATGGAAGCCAAAAATAAATTTACTTTTCATAATTATCGTTTCTTCAAACTGGTTTTCGCTGCGGTTTTCGTGCTACCTGCATTGCCTTTGGCACGCGTTTCGCGACTAGATGATGCGGCGGTTGCTTTGGCTGAGCGGGAAGGCTTTCCTTCTGCTGTGCCGCGACGCACTTTATGTTTTGGCGGTGCAATCTCCTCGTACCTGGATGCTCCTGCAATCGCTTTAGGTTTTGCTTTGGTCGCCATAGTGCCACCCTGCTTGCCTGGAGGTTTACTACCTGGCTTGCCGTTTTTAGCGCCACCTGGCTGAACCAGACACAAATCAATTTTGCGCGCATCCAGATCAACCCGGCTGACCTGCACTGTCACGCGATCTGTCAATTGATAGCGCTTACCAGTGCGCTCGCCACGCAATTCGTGACGGGCATCATCGTATTGGAAATAATCTGCGCCCAAATCTGTGACATGCACGAGCCCTTCGATATACAACGCATCCAGCTGGACAAATATACCGAACTGCGTCACGCCAGAAATCGTGCCGGTAAATTCTTCGCCAAGTTTGTTGCGTATGTAATAGCACTTCAACCATGCTTCGACATCACGCGAGGCTTCGTCGGCACGACGTTCGTTTGCAGAACAGTGCACACCCAGCGCATCCCAGATAGTCGGATCCTTCTTGGTCTTGCCCTCTGCTTTATCGACAATCTGCTGCTTGCGTGCCGCGTTCGAAATCGTGCTGTTTAATGAACCTGGATCTATACCTTTAGGTTCATATTTCTTACCCAGCAAAATCGCTTTAATTGCGCGATGGGTGAGCAAATCCGGATAGCGACGTATCGGACTGGTGAAATGCGCATAGGCGTCATACGACAAACCAAAGTGGCCGATATTGTCAGGGCTGTACACCGCCTGCTGCATGGAGCGCAGCAGCATGGTTTGCAATATAGGCGCATCCAGACGGCCTTTGATTTTTTTCATCAAATCGGCGTAATCAGACGCTGTCGGTTTATCACCGCCATTTAAATTCAGACCCAACTGCTTGAGATAAGTGCGCAACTGGGTCAGTTTTTCCTTGGACGGACTGGCGTGTATGCGATAGGTACCGGGATGTTTATGGCGGATCAGCAAATCCGCCGCGCAAACGTTGGCTGCCAACATGCATTCTTCAATCAACTTGTGTGCGTCATTGCGGGTACGCGGCAGTATCTTTTCTATCTTGCCGGCCGCATTGCAGACGATGTAAGTCTCTGTCGTTTCGAAGTCGATTGCACCACGCTGTTGGCGCGCTTCCAGCAAGGCATGAAACGCTTCCTGCAAATGCAGCAAATGCGGAACCAGCGCTGCGCGTTTATGTGCCTCCGGCCCTTTGGTATTACCCAGGATCGCCGCTACTTCGGTGTAGGTAAAGCGGGCAGCCGAGTGAATGACAGCTGGATAAAACTGATAGCCCTTGATTTCACCGTGTGCCGTAATCACCAGATCACAAACCAGAGTCAAGCGGTCGACGTTCGGATTTAACGAGCACAAACCATTGGAGAGCTTTTCCGGCAGCATAGGAATAACACGGCGCGGGAAGTACACTGAAGTACTGCGTAATAGTGCGTCGCCATCCAGTGCGTCGTTGGGTTTGACGTAGTGACTGACATCGGCAATCGCAACGATGATACGGTAACCGGCCGTACGGCCAATTTTAACCGGTTCGCAATACACCGCATCGTCAAAGTCACGTGCATCCTCGCCATCGATAGTCACAAGAGGAATATCACGCAGATCGACCCGGTCATGCAAATCTGCAGCTTTCACTTCGCCCGGCAATTTGCTCGCTGCTTTGGTGGCCGCTTCAGAAAAAATATGCGGCACACCGAACTTGCGAACCGCGATCTCGATTTCCATACCTGGATCATCGACATCACCCAGTACTTCAACAATTTTCCCGACCGGCTGCGCATAGCGTGTCGGCTGTTCGGTTAACTGCACGCTCACCACTTGACCGGCTTTCGCCTGCCCTGGCGATCCCGCCAAAATAATATCCTGGCTGATGCGTTTATCTTCCGGGGCAATCACCCACATGCCATTTTCATTCAGCAGGCGACCGATGATATGCGTATTGGCGCGATCCAACACTTCGACTATGCCGCCCTCAAGACGACCGCGCCGGTCGGTGCCAACGACACGCACCAATACGCGATCACCGTTTAACACACGCTGCATTTCACGCTCAGGTAAAAACACGTCGTCACTGCCGTCGTCAGGAATTAAAAATCCATAGCCGTCGCGATGGCTGCTGACTTTACCCGCGATAAAATTGTCTTTGCTTTGCACGTGATAAAACCCCTCTTTATCCAGTTTGACCTGACCGTCGCGTTCCATCGCATTAATGCGTCGCATTAATCCTTCGTGTTCATCAGGTGGTACGCCAAGTGCGGCGGCAATTTGTTGAGAGTCGTGTTTCGCTGCGGTGCTGCGCAATACACCGAGGATGTCTTCACGACTGGGGATGGAGTAGATATGTTTGCTCAAATGGACGTCTTTAAAAAATGATGGGGTATGTTGTTATTATTAATAAATTTCTGCTGACTGGGTATTCACAGTGAATTTGCTGCAGCACTGCGTTTATACCACGTTTTTATTTCTCAAAATCACCGTAATTTAACATTAAAAACAGATAGTCTGGGTGACCCGTTAGTCACAACCAATTTATAAACAAAGTAAAAATAAATCATATTTCCGCATATTAATGCTTTCAGATTACGGAAATATCTACTATAATTTCGCCTTCGTTGCCCACGTGGCGGAATTGGTAGACGCGCATGGTTCAGGTCCATGTGCCTTAGGGTGTGGGGGTTCGAGTCCCTCCGTGGGCACCACGTAACATTGCAAGATAGTACGATAAAAGGCGTTAAACTCAATAGATTCATGAGTTTAGCGCCTTTTTTATTGCCTATGTTTCCGCATAAAACACGATCAAAAGCGATATAAAAACCATTCTCACGCCCCATTTTCGGCACCACAATGCCCCCCGGCGCCTTAAACCGCCCCGCCTACTTTGTATGCCAAATGCAAAACATCGCTGGCCGCAAACCACAAAGAGCACTTCAGATAGGCTCGCGCAAACCTATTTGAAGTGCCCTTTGCGGAAAGTACGGAATTTGAACCCATGTACCGATATCGGCTCCAGCTTATCAAGCTGTTGCATTTGACCACTCTGCCAACTTTAGAAATAACACGTGGGGGTATTATTCCTGAAATTGACAGGCTTTATTGTCTTACAGATATTCCAAACTGCCAACACCATCATTCTTTGGGGCAATACAGTTTGCACGGCGTCATTTTGACACCTCACCGGTTGCATTTTGGCACCAGCCATGATATAATTGCTGTCATGATAGATTTTACGCCAACAATTGAACAGACTAACCAAACTAATGGGGGACAACATGGAAACTTAGCTGACAACCCACATAACCCTTCCCTTACTTTCAATGAGAAGTAATGAGCTGAGCCAACAAAATGCTCACTAGAGAAAGAAATAGAAATGACTACTTACACCCAAGACCGTGGACGTATCACGGCGCGTGTTCCTCAATCCGTAGAGGACACTCTTAAAGAGGCAGCAGATTTGCTCGGTGCAACGATAAACCAATTTGTGGTTCAAGCTGCGCTCGATAAAGCCAATTCAGTTATTGATCGTGAACGCATGATCAAACTGTCGGCCAACGATGCTGCCATATTGATCACCATGCTTGATCAACCGTCCAAGCCAAATGACGCTTTGACGCTTGCATTCAAGCGATTTAGTAAGGTTCACAATGAGCAATCACCTGGAAGCGTTAAACACGAACCACAACCTTAGCAATTTCGATTGTGGCTCCCCTGCCTTGAATCAATGGCTGCAAACCATCGCCAGTCAGCATCACAATAAAATGCTCTCGCGCACGTTCGTCGTGACATCAGGCGCAACGCCGGATGTTCTTGGTTACTACGCACTCGCACTACGTGGACTTGTTGCCAGTACGACTCTTCCACCTCAATTAGCTAAACGACTCCCCCTAAACATTCCTGCCATTACACTGGCCAGACTGGCCGTATCACTAGATGCTCAAGGCCAGCGAATCGGCGAAGAATTACTGGTTGACGCACTGCGGCGCGCCAAGCAAACCGCATTACAAGTCGGTGGCGCATTCATTTTCGTTGATGCCAAGGACGCCACTGCGGCGGCGTTCTATGATCACTATGGTTTCGTGGCGCTCCCAGATAACCCACTCGTTCTGTGCATGAAAATCCTCGATATCCCTGATTAGCTGCTTTAGAATCGACCACCCGGTTGTGCTTTACCATTAGTCACGCGTTCCGATCTCTTTCTTGGAACGCGTGACATCACGTTCAGAATGGCCGCGCCTAATCTGGAATTAAGCTCGGGTAGGGGTAACTAAACTTAGCGCAGATAGAACCGAAGTATCTACCATGCCGAGTACAATCCGAAAATCAACGAACTGTGTCTTGACTGAGCGTGACGTTTTGGCGGAATGGCTAAAAATTAATTTGATTTATTGAATCGAGAAACTAAATGTTGTCATGGATAAACCAAAGCATTGACCTGTTGAATCGGGCGCATTTCGGGATAATAAATCATGGCCCGTTGTACGGTCCGATTGAAAATTTTGCGATTCGCCGCGACGAGAATCTTATTCTTAGGCTTGAAACAACTGCGGCACCTGGCGCCACGTCGACAGCTATACAGAACACGCCTGGTCTGGTGAGTTTCAATACAGCACAAGTTGAACTTGAAAATATATCTAAAATTAAGGCGGTGCTGTCTGGCGTTAGGAGCCATTTGGTCAACACATCACATTCCCAACTTAATCCGCAGGAGAATACCTTAAAAGAATTCGCCGAAATTGATCAACTTTCGGTATTTACTGGTGACGCTGCTAAGGCCATCTATACGATAGAATGGTTAGAAAATATCTCGGGACACGGCCATATTTGGCCGGATGCCATTCGCTCAAAAACAGAAACAACTTCTACTTGGACCATCGGACCCGCCGATGACTCCATCACTCTTACTAACGAAGATAACAGAACCGGCACTAGCTACGCAGCGATCAAGCTTCTAGTGGAAGGAAATACATTCTATGTTTGCTCAAGCAACTGCGACGATCGCACTCTCGGGATAAAGCCAGGATGTATCATATATGAGGGAACTCCTGACATACTTGTGAGAAAAAAAATTCGTACGGCTTTGTCTTTTGCCTTAGGCGTCTATCTAATTGAAGTCGGACATACTCTCTACGATAAGGACTGGCATTCTGTTTTGGTCGTAGCACGCAGCCCGTATAGTTTAGGAAAAAGGGCTTTTGATCTTCATGCAATGCCCCTAGCACATCTTAGTGATCGGAATTGGCAATTCGATCTTGGCCGCGTAAAACTCACTCGAATGGTCAATGCACTTTACCTTTCTTACGAATCGCTTGATCTTGGAAATTTAAGCTGGGCATATTGGCACGCACGCATTGCGACCGTGCATATCGCGCCCGCTCATTTAGGAGCGGCTATCGAAGCATTGCTCGATGCCTATACCAAAAAATATCCCGGCACAATTTCTACGAAAGCATTAGCCAAGTGTGAATGGAAATCGTTGAGCAACGCCATCCGTGATGTTATTTCTAATTTCTCAATTTCGGACATAAATAAAGCCATTATTTCTGGCAATGTAAGCAATATCAATCGCGTCCCGATCCGAAATATTTTGGCAGCAATATGTTCAGCAATTGACATCGATTTAGGAGAGCCGGAAACTGCAGCATGGAGTCGTCGCAACGATGCCGCACATGGCACACCAATCGCGGAAGGCGAGGAACTTGCTGCCATTAAAGACATGAAATTATTGATGGGCCTATTTCATCGATTATTATTGCGAATCACCGACGCAAGCGATAGCTACATTGATTATGCTTCACCTCACCATCCAATTTCCATCCTAAAAGCCCCACCTTCTGCTTCGTAAAGGATAGTTTCAAATAACGTGAATTTTTCTTTAATTTCTTCACAAACCGAAAGGGTAATATGAATCGTTTCCACTACAAAGCATATTTCGGCGGGCCAGACAAATCTTATCCTTTTCGGAAAAGCCAAGCTGAGCTTACGAGGGCGCTTAAAAATTTTCAGAACGATTTGCCGCATTTTTTGACAGACATAAATGCGACTATAGAAACTCCGTCGCCACAACCTGACAAAAACTCTAGTTATGTTACGGTGGTCACAAACAGTGACGAGGATTCCACAAATAGAGATGTTGCAAAGTGCTTAGGCAGTTTGCAGCTATATGCTGAGCGAAACTGCAAACCTAGATAAGCTCTATCTTGCGCCATCGCCAAAGATGGATTTGTAACCCCCATTGTGCGAAATCGAGGTACAAAGCTAGTTACAATTCTCCACGATTTACCGGTAAATTTTGTAAACAGGACCGCTAGATGATTGGACTCTGTGCACTCTGTCATGAGACTGCCGAAATTCAAAAAAGCCATTTGATTCCACAATGGGCTTACAGGAGAGTTCTCGAGTCGGAACCATTACCTGGTTCGGCACCGATATACATTGCCAATGGGAACGCAGTTTATTCAAACAGGCAAACCACTCGACATACACTTTGCACCGATTGCGAGCAGCGGTTTTCTCTCCGTGAGGATTACGTTTCAAAACTTACTGAGCTTAATGACGGAAAGATCCGGCTAATGAACAAAATTCAACGGATGAATACACCGGAACAGGTCTTGGCAAAACTCTCCAACGATGTGGATGCAGAGATGATCACCTACTTCGCCGCAAGCGTACTGTAGCGCGGTTGTGTGATGACCGGCGAATGCAAACTTGGCCCATACGAGACCGAGTTTCGGAAGTATTTGCTTGATAAAGCGCCATTTCCGCAGAACGCCATCATATCCTTCGGAATTATCGACGGATCTTCAGATTTCATTAGCCACGGTTGGGTATCCGAACCCACATCTGTTAAGGCAGACCACTTTTGGATCCACGGCTTTATATTAGCTGGGCTGGTATTTCGATGTTTTGTGGGGAAATCCGTAGACCAAAATCTTCAGGCTGTTTCGCTGGCTGGACCAATTCCTGATAAATACATTTCTGTCCTCAAGCCAGAACAATGCCCAGATTTTGTCGCGGCAATTGAAGTCGCTGGAAGTGCCAAGCGAAGAGGCAAACTGTCCTTGCATAGCCAAATCAGATCCTAAGTACACTTGCATTGCCACCTTATCCTTTGTCTTATTAAGGAACGAATGTGAATTATCTAAACCGCCTAATTGTTCTGGCAGCCTGTATTTTGCTATCGGCCTTGGCACAGGCCGATGACCAAGATCAAAAGTATGAAAAATGTGAATCTGCTCAAAGATCATCAAACAGTGCGCTCGCGGCAGATGATTGGGCTGCAGTTCAAAAGTATGAGAAAAAGGCAATTCTGTATTGCACCGATGCTGGGGACCCATCGTTTGAAATTGTTCTAGACTACGGAACATTATCTGAAGCTCAATTCAATTTGAAGCGTTTTCAGGATGCGTTAAACACTGCCAATACTTGTATCGACACGTACTACAACGCACCGACCTGCCACTTCTATAAAGTCCTCACCCTGAAGCGGTTGGGGAAAAGCGCGGAAGCGGTTCGAGCAAAGGAAATTGCGCTTAAAGTTTTCAACACGATTATGGCCGAAGATGAAAATAACACCAACGAAACCAAACACTATGTCAACGTGCTGAAAATCGAGAAGCAGTATTCTGAGATGTACAGCGAGAAATTGGCCTCTGGCTGATCGAAGCGAAGTTATCGCGTGGTCAAAACAGTTTAAGGATAAAAACGAATTCGCGCCCCCGAATTGCCCCCAGTAGCTTTGTAAACCGCATGAATAAACGGTTTCGTGTGCCCTCCGTGGGCACCAGGCTTCAGTTGCTGGTTTAGTTATTTGCATTATTAAAAATCCCATTAGTTCGCTAATGGGATTTTTTTATGTCTACTCAACTAACTTTGATGTTTTTGGACCAGCTTCATCAACTGATCCGGACGTATCGTGTCGTAGTGCTCAAACGGTTGATGGATCCAGGGACTGGTTTGCAAATAATCGACAGTGAAATCCGGATTAACTTTTGAACACGCTTTCTGCCACAGCACAGCGACTTTTATTTCGGTCACAGCCGGGAAATGAACACTCAAATGTTCGACCACTTTTTGCAGCGTCACACCGGTATCAGCCAAATCATCAACAACCAGAACTCGCCCGCCCAGAGTGCCACCAGTACCATCGGTAACGGTGACGTTCCTGGCAATGTCCAGCGTTCCCTGCTGCTTGCCATCTTCGTCCCTATAGGAGCTGGTCGCCAAAATCGCCAGGGGCACATTGAATATGCGTGAGAGCACATCCCCCGGCCGCAAGCCGCCGCGCGCCAAACATAAAATCTGATCGAACTCCCAACCAGATTCGTAAATCAGCAAGGCCAACTTTTCGATCTTCCTGTGATACTCATCCCAGGAGATCCAAAGATGCTGATCTGTCGATTCTGGCAAGGACATAGACAAACTTAGGCGAAAGGATGGCGCAGTACGATCGTTTCTTCACGATCTGGCCCGGTCGACACCATGTCTATCGGTACGCCTACCAGCTCTTCAATGCGTTTAATATATTTGCGCGCGTTAACCGGCAATGCTTCCATGCTTTTTGCACCGACAGTGCTTTCGCTCCAGCCGGGTAATGTTTCGTAGACAGGAACGCAATGCGAAGCCTGTTCCGCACCACTAGGGAATATATCCACCGGCTTGCCATCAACCATATAACCAGTACAAATTTGCAATGTATCGATACCGTCCAGTACATCTAATTTTGTCAGGCACATGCCTGAGACACCGTTAATCTGGACCGAACGTTTTAACAACGCAGCATCGAACCAGCCGCAGCGACGCGCGCGACCGGTAACGGTACCAAATTCACAGCCTACCGCAGATAAATGCTTGCCTACCCCAACATCAGTAGCGAGCTCGGAAGGAAATGGCCCCGAACCTACACGTGTTGTATAAGCTTTGGTGATGCCCAGAATATAGTGCAGCATGCTCGGACCAACGCCAGAACCTGCCGCCGCATTACCGGCTACACAATTGCTGGATGTGACGTAGGGATAAGTTCCGTGATCAACATCTAACAGACTTCCTTGTGCGCCTTCAAACAACAAACGCGCTCCACCTTTATAAGCGGCATACAACGCGCTCGACACGTCTGAAACCATAGGCGTAATTCTTGGCACTTGCGCCATCGTGTCATCAAATGTTTTTTGGAAATCAACTGCCGGCGCTTTGAGATAATTCGTTAACACGAAATTATGGTAATCCAGATTTTCGCGTAACTTTTCTGCAAAACGATCCGGATATAACAGATCAGCAATGCGGATCGCCCGACGCGCTACTTTATCTTCGTAAGCTGGGCCGATACCTTTACCGGTAGTCCCAATTTTTGCCACACCACGCGCAGCTTCGCGCGCAGAATCCAATGCAGTGTGATACGGCAGAATAACCGGACAGGCTTCCGAAATTTTTAAACGCGATTCAACTTCAACGCCATTGGCCTGCAATTTATCGATTTCACGTAACAAGTCTGGCACCGACAATACGACACCATTGCCGATGTAGCAGGCTACGCCGGCACGCATAATGCCGGACGGGATCAGCTGCAACGCCGTCTTTTGTCCGCCTATGACCAGGGTATGACCGGCATTATGGCCACCCTGAAAGCGCACTACACCTTGTGCATGATCCGTCAACCAGTCGACGATTTTTCCCTTGCCCTCGTCGCCCCATTGCGTACCAATGACAACGACATTTTTTGCTGTATTTATTTGTGACATCGCTTAACCTAACTTTTAAGTATCCAATTTCCATGTTCAAAAACGACCGCGCGATTGCAATCGAATTCGTCTAAATCGTTTTTGTGACCCGGCAAACTTTGAATCACAACCTCACCCTGCTCGCGCAATTGGGCAATTTTTTCCCGCAATCCGACTTCTACACCCCAAGGCGCCATGATTGCATCTTTGCGCTCTGCACCCGGCATTAAGCGCGCCAATTCTCTTAAATCCAGTGAAAATCCCGTAGCAGGCCGCGCACGTCCGAACGACTCGCCGACATGGTCGTATCGACCGCCGCGCGCTACTGCGTTTGGCAACCCGGTTACGTAAGCGGCAAAAGTCACAGCACTGTGGTAATGAAATCCACGCAAATCGGCCAAGTCGATAGTGACCTGTGCGTTGCTATGCGCAGGTACCAAAGCCACTAGTTGGGCCAACTCATTTAATGCTGTATCGATGCCAGGAAGTTTAGGCAAAATTTGACGCGCCTGCTCCAAAACATTGACGTCTCCATATAAATTCGGCAAGGCCAGTAAAGCATTCCTGGTCTCTGGAAGAAAATCTCCGGAGATTTCTTTTATTCCCGGCACATCTTTGGTTTCCAATAACGTATATAAAGCTAGCTCTGACTGTCTGGCGATTGGATCCTGCGCCAGAATGGCACGCAACACGCCGACGTGGCACAGATCGAGCCGCACTTTCATCATCCCGGCCAACGACAACGACGCCAGCAATAGCTCTTGAATTTCCGCATCGGCTTCCAGTCCTGCGTGGCCATAAATCTCGGCACCGATTTGCAAAGGCTCGCGCGTAGCATGCAAGCCGGATGGCCGGGTGTTCAAGACGCTGCCTGCATAGCATAGACGAGTAACCGAGGTCCGATTCAACAGATGCGCATCAATACGCGCCACCTGCGTCGTCATATCGGCCCGGACTCCAAGCGTGCGGCCGGATATTTGATCAACCAGCTTAAAGGTGCGCAGATCTAAGTCTTGGCCGGCTCCGCATAATAACGATTCCAGATACTCCAGCATCGGCGGCATCACCAATTCGTAGCCGTACAATCTGAATTGATCCAACAATCGACGCCGCAAGTCTTCTATTTTACGTGCTTCGGAGGGCAGAACGTCAGCAATATTTTCAGGGAGAAGCCAGTTTGGCATGATAAAAATAACAAATTAATGTGAAAAATAATCGTGGAAACAAATGTGAAAATACACGAGAAACTGGCGTTACCAAGTTACGTAACTCAGTGAAATTACTCTCTTACGTAACTGAAGCCTTAAGTGATGCACTTAAGGCTTCAGCTCACATTATTAGAAAAGGGGATTACTTGCCCTGTCCCGGCGCTTTAAAATATTTGAAAAACTCTGAATTCGGATCAACCACCAGCACATCACTCTTGGTCTTGAAGCTGGCACGATAGGCTTCCAGGCTGCGATAAAACTTGTAGAACTCCGGATTTTGTCCAAACGCCTGCGCATAGATACGACTCGCCTTGGCATCACCATCTCCGCGCAGTTTTTCCGAGTCGCGATAAGCTTCAGCCAAAATGACCGTACTCTGTTTGTCGGCATCTGCCCGAATTTTTTCAGATTCAGCGTAACCGGTCGAGCGCAATTCATTCGCAACCCTCGTACGTTCCGCTTTCATGCGGTCATACACCGAATTATTAATCTGCTCAACGTAATCAACCCGCTTCAATCGCACATCAATAATTTCAACACCAATCTGCTTTGCTTCCGCTGACACCTTGGCACGCAATGAATCCATTACTTTGCTGCGTTCACCAGAAATAACATCGCGCACAGTGCGCTTGGTAATTTCGTCGTTCAGGGCTGCTTTCACAATCTGGTTCAACCGATCTCTGGCACGCTGTTCGTCGCCGCCAAAGCTGATGTAATACAGCTTGGGATCGGTGATGTGCCACTTAACAAATGAATCAACCAGAATATTTTTCTTTTCAGCGGTGATGAATCGATCGGATTCCGGAGAATCTATCGACAAGATACGCTTGTCCAGGAAAATTACATTTTGGAATGGTGGGGGCAATTTAAAATGCAGACCTGGTTCGCTGATAATGGTCTTCATTTCACCCAATGCAAACACTATCGCGAACTGACGCTGATCGACAACAAATACCGTGGACGAAATAATCAGCAGCGCAATAATAATCGCAATAATTGTGGAAATTAATTTATTCATTATCTGGTCTCCCGATCACGTGAGTGACTATCTCTGGAACGCATTAAATCACTTGCATTCGGGACTTCAGGAGCTGGCGGAATACCCACCGATTTTTCTGGACCAGTTGAATCAGACGACAAAGTTTGTCCTATCAATTTATCTAACGGCAGATACATCACATTGTTTCCATTTTTTGTATCAACCATCACTTTGGTAGTGCTGGTAAAAATTTGCTGCATTGTTTCCAGATACATGCGATCTCGCGTCACCGCAGGGGCTTTCTGATATTCGTCCAAAACCTGTTTGAATCGGGACGCATTACCTTCCGCATTGGCGATGATACGTGCCTGATAAGCTTCAGACTCTTCCTGAAGTCGCGCAGCGGCACCACGTGCTTTTGGTATCACGTCGTTTGCGTAGGCCTGCCCTTCATTTTTTTGCCGCTCGCGATCCTGTCCGGCTTTAACGGCATCGTCAAACGCTGCCTGTACCTGCTCGGGTGGCTGCACACCCTGCATGGTTACATTCGTGACCTGCACACCTGTACGATATAAATCCAGTAATTGCTGCATGAGTGTGGCGACATCTTGCGCCACTTTCTCACGTCCTTCGTACAATACAAAATCCATTTTATTTCGACCGACCACTTCGCGTATGGCGGTTTCAGCGACCTGTTTTACCGTACTTTCCTGCTCGCGATTGTTGAAAATCCAGTCAGCAGCGCTCTTTAATTTATATTGGACTGCAAATTGGATATCGATGATATTTTCATCATCAGTCAACATCAATGCTTCTTTAGGCTGCTTATTTTTTACACTGCCCTGATAGCCAACTTCGACAGTACGCACCTGAGAAACATTCACGATCTCGTCAGACTGAAACGGATAAGGGAAGCGCCAGTTAAATCCTGATGGCGTGTCGTGGCTATATTTACCAAACGTCATCACAACGCCGGTTTGTCCTTCCTGAACGACAAAGCTGCCACTAACCAGCCAAAGAAAAACAACGATAACAACGATTAACCATGCGCCCCATTTGGCACCATTGGAATCTGGGGCCGGTCCGTTACCGGATCCGCCCGTTCCTTTTCCACCAAACATGGCATTTAATTTTTGATTGAAGTCTTTCCATAAATCTTCGAGATCTGGAGGACCGTTAGGCGTGTTGGGTTTATTACCCTCGTTATCATTTCCCGAACCCTTGCCCCATTTGGGATCATTCAGGGAAAAAATTGCACCCATTTTTTTTAAAATTGAAACAACCATTCTGCGATCATCCGATTAGGTTATAGGTTGGGTAAATTTTTAACTAAGATTGATCTGACTCGTGTTGCGCATGTTCAGATTCTGTAGTTGCCGAACTAAATCCCAGCAGCTCGGAAAACTCGCCCAACGCTGTGCGTAAGTCATTCATCCCTTGCCCGGTTTTTGCGCTCAAAAAAATACGTTGTATTTTATCATACTCATCTCGCTCAATTCCCGAATCTAATTCAGCAAGATCAATCTTATTCCATACTAATAACTGGGGAATATGGTCAGCGCCGATTTCGTGCAAAACCTGATTGACCTGCTCAATTTGATCCAGGCGCGTGGGGCTTGATGCATCAACAACATGCAATAGCAAATCGGCATGTATCGTCTCTTCCAGCGTGGCGCGGAATGCTGCAACTAATTGATGAGGTAACTCGCGGATAAATCCAACTGTATCTGAAACGACGATCTGTCCCACATCACCGAGGTAAACACGGCGCGACGTGGTATCCAAAGTCGCGAATAACTGATCAGCTGTGTAGACGCCGGCCTTGGTTAGCACATTAAATAAGGTCGACTTGCCTGCGTTCGTATAACCGACCAACGAAACTGAAAAGACCCGGCTTCGTCCTCTTGCGCGACGTTGTGTTTCGCGCTGACGCTGCAGTTTGTTGAGCTTTTCTTTCAGCGCCTTGACGCGATCACCCAACAGTCTTCGATCCGTTTCCAATTGGGTCTCACCAGGACCACGCAAACCAATACCACCCTTTTGCCGTTCCAGATGAGTCCATCCTCGTATCAGTCTGGTTGCCAAATGTTGCAATTGTGCAAGTTCGACCTGTACTTTACCTTCGTGGCTTTTTGCCCGCTGGGCAAAAATATCAAGAATTAAACTTGTTCGATCCAATACGCGTATTTGCAGATGCTTTTCCAAGTTACGCTGCTGCGCGGGGCTTAATGCATGATTAAAAATGACAATTTCAATCTGATGATCAAGGACTGCGTGTTTTATTTCCTCTGCTTTGCCACTACCTACATACAAAGCAGAATCCGGACTTGATCGTTTACAGGTGATGGTCGATATAGGTGTGGCGCCAGCAGAAAGCGCCAGTAAAGAAAGCTCTTCCAAGCTTGAGTCAAAATCTGGTTTGCCAAAATCCACACCCACCAAAATTGCGCGGATGCTTACTGCTTTTTTTTCAGATGACTCCGCTGTTTTACTCAGACTCGGGCTCCGCTGGCAAATTGACTGCGCGTGCCGGCACAACGGTAGAGATGGCGTGTTTGTAAACCATTTGAGTGACCGTATTACGCAGCAAAACCACGTACTGATCGAATGATTCAATATGACCTTGTAATTTAATACCGTTCACAAGGTAAATCGAAACAGGGATATGTTCCTTGCGTAAAGCGTTTAAAAATGGGTCTTGTAACAATTGCCCTTTGTTGCTCATAGCAGCTCCATAGTGTTGTTGTAGTTGTGGAGTTGAGGACATCTTGGCATTTTTCAATACCTGTCCCAAAAACTACAATGTTAATTTTATATGAGCAAATCGCTCATACCTCTGAAAAGTCTAAGTCTACGTTTATTTTTCTGTTTTTGAAAAGGGATTTTTACTCGACTTCATCTCAATTCGTAACGGTGTGCCAACTAAAGAAAAGGTTTCTCTAAAATGCTTCTCAAGATAACGCTTGTAGACATCGCCGACTGCCTCTAGCGCATTACCATGAATCACAATAATAGGCGGATTTTGACCACCCTGATGCGCATAGCGCAGCTTGGGACGTATTGATCCTTTACGCTTGGGCTGCTGATGCTCAACGGCCTCAATCAATGCGCGCGTCAATTTGGGGGTGGACAGATTCGCCGTCGCTGCTGCATAAGCCTGATTCACCGATTTCATCATCAGTGCGATGCCGGTCGCTTTGAGCGCAGAGACATAGTGAAATTTGGCGAACGACAGGAAACCCAGCTTGCGGTCTATGTCGCTCTTGATTTCATCGCGTCGACCACTTTGCAGGCCATCCCATTTATTGACGCCAACCACCAACGCGCGGCCAGACTCTAAAATAAATCCGGCAATGTGGGCGTCCTGCTCAGAAATATCCTGCTGGGCATCCAACAGCAGTAACACCACGTTGGCTTCCGATATGGATTGTAGAGTCTTGACGACCGAAAATTTTTCTATGGCCTCAAAAACCTTGCCGCGACGCCGTATGCCTGCAGTGTCTATCAGCGTGTATTGCTGGCCATCGCGCTCAAACGCGATTTCAATGGAATCTCTGGTCGTGCCTGGCATGTCAAATGCAATCACACGCTCCTCGCCCAACAAGGTATTCACCAACGTCGATTTCCCTACATTTGGGCGTCCAACTATCGCCAATTTAATGCCGTGATCTTTGGCGTCAGGCTCTTCTTCTTCCTGCCGGTTGGAAAATGCAATATCCAGTGCTTCAATCACCAGATCCGCAACGCCATCGCCATGCGCAGCAGAGATCACATACGGATCACCTAAACCCAATTCATAAAAATCAGCGGTGACCGAGGTGTATTTCATGCCTTCGGATTTATTCACCACCAACATGACCGAGCGGCCTGATTTGCGCAGGAAATCGGTAATGGTTTTGTCGTGCGGGGTTAATCCCTGACGTCCATCAACGATAAAAATAATGATGTCTGCTTCAGCGACCGCCTGCTTGGTCTGCTTGGCCATTTCATACATGATTCCTTCTTTGGCTACAGGCTCAAAACCTCCTGTATCAATCACCAAAAATGGACGATCACCAACACGACCTTCACCGTAATGGCGGTCTCGAGTTAATCCGGGCATATCGGCTACTAAGGCGTCTCGTGAACGCGTAAGCCGATTAAACAGCGTGGATTTGCCAACATTAGGTCGACCTATTAGTGCAACTACCGGCTTCATTAATTCACGTTTCTAGGTTTAATCATTCGCCAGAGCGATGATTTCTCCTTGCTTGGTTTGGAAAACTACATTTGTACCAGCTACTATTGGCGTAGCGACGATAGGGCTGTCATCAGTTGACGTTCTGGCTAAAAAAGAACCGTCTTCACGCGACAGAAAATGGATATAGCCTTTGTAATCGCCAACTATCACAGCCTGCCCAAAGGAGATTGGACTGGATAGTTTTCGAAAAGCTAATTTATCGTTTTTCCACTCACTTAAACCTGCAGCGCGACTGAATGCATTGACAGTTCCTTTGTCATCAACAGCAAAGACAAAGCGCTCATCGACACTCACACCCATATCGGTTGATAACGTTTTACCCCAGCGCATTACGCCGGTTCTGATGTCAAAGCAGGACACCTTGCCCTGATACGCTGATGCGCATACATCCGATCCAAATACTACTGGAATGCCCGACACGTCCGCTACGCGTTCCAACTCTGTTGCGCCTTTGGGTTCACCGACGGCAGCCTCCCAACGCACACTGCCACTCGCCAAATTGACCGAGATTAATTTACCGCCAGGCAGACCTACGTATACGTTGTGATCAAAAATAACCATACCAATCGCGCTGCGCAAGATAAGGGGTGGCAAAGTACGTTCAATCAGCCAGCGACGCGCACCCGTAGTCTCATCATAAGCTGCTATATGATTATCAATACTGCGGATCACCACCAAACCATCACCGATCACCGGTGCAGATAATATTTCACTGGATGCCTGCGCCTTCCAGCGCAATTTACCGTCCAGATCATAGGCCAATAAAATCCCTTTGTCGGCGGCAACGGCTACAGTCGTGCTATCTACGCCGACGCCTGCTGTCAGCGGTAAATCAGCATCGATTTTCCAGATTTCATGACCGGTTGCATTATCGAAGCGATAGACATAGCCGTTCGCTGCTGCTGCAAAAACACTGTTCTCAGCATAGGCCGGCGTGAATATAAATTCTCCAGCAGTACCTATGCTGGCGGACCACACGGTTTTAACTGCCATAGTGGCCTTGAAATCAACCAGCGCTGCCGGCGGATTTTTAGGTTCTTTAAACATGGAACAGCCAGCCAAACAAACCAATGCACATAATCCCACACTTAAGCCCGCACTCAAGCCAATTCTTTTTATCGCTCTAAGCATATTTTTCTCATCAACCTTTAGTTACTGCTGTCGACTTCGAACCACCGATAGCATCGAGCTTTACCTGGATTAACTGGTAATTTGGATTTTTTTCAGTGGTTTTGTCCAATGCAGCCTGATACGCCGAACGTGCATCATCGATTTTATTTTGCGCCACTAAAATATCGCCTTTTCTGTCTTCGACAGAGCTGGCCATTTCCGACGGAAAATCTCCAGCCAGCAATTTCAATGCATCGTCAAAAGATTTCTCATCCAACAAAATACCGGCCAGTCTGATCTTGGCCAACGCTTTAAATTCATCTGTTTTGCCGTGCTCGGAAATCCAGGTCAACTGCGCTTTTGCAGACTTTAAATCATTGGCATCAAAAGCAGATTTGGCGGCGAGCATACCGGCCATTTGTGCATAGTAGGTACCAGAAAATTTTTCTTCCACATCACCAGCGGCGCGCAGAACTCTTGCCTGATCTTTGTCCTGGATAGCTTTCTGCACTTCCTCAAACAACATCGACGCCTGCACCGATTGCTTGGCCTGATAAATCCCCCAGGCCTTCCAGGCTGAGAAAGCGGCCAGAACCACAATCAACGCCCAGGTAATCATGTTGCCGTATTGTTTCCACCATGCTTTAAGAGCATCAAGTTGTTCTTGTTCTTCGTGATCGTATGCCATGTGTATGTCTGCTTATTGATTAATTAATGATGAGTATGTGTACAATTTTCATGGTCGTGGTCGTCCTGCCCCGTGATTTGATCGACCAGATAATCAACTACGGTATCAAATGGAACAGCAGTCTGATTGTTGTCCATATCTTCTGCTCTTAGAGCCTTGATCATTGCGTGGCCCTGCGCGATTTCGTCTTCTCCGACTATGACGGCAAAACCGGCACCGCTGGCATCCGCACGTTTCATCTGCGATTTAAAACTGCCGACACCCGCCGTAGTTGCGCAATGTAGCACAACATCCAGACCAGCATCACGCATTCTTTCCGCCAAAACGAATGATTGCATCTGCCCGGACTCGCCCTGATGCACCAAATAGATATCACATTGATTGGGCGCGTGCGTTTCGCCCGATAATTTCATCAACTCCAAAATACGTTCTACGCCCATGGCGAAACCGCAGGACGGCGTTTCCTTACCGCCGAACATGGTCACCAAAGTATCGTAACGACCGCCGGCACAGATCGTTCCCTGCGCGCCCAATTCGTCCGAGACCCATTCAAATACGGTACGATTGTAATAGTCCAATCCCCGCACCAGACGGTGATTGATCGTAAATGGAATACTGTTATGGCGCAGGATAGACTGAACACCCTCAAAATGCTTTAAGGATTCCGCACCAAGATATTCAATCAATTTTGGAGCTGCGTTAACCAGCGCCTGCATTGCCGGATTTTTAGTATCCAGAATGCGCAATGGATTTGAATATAGCCGACGCGTCGCTTCAGCATCCAACTGGTCTTTGTGCTGTTCAAAATAGGTGATTAAATCGGTCCTGTGCTTCAAACGCTCATCGGCATCACCGATCGAATTCAATTCCAGACGCACCTGATTGAGTCCAAGATCGTCCCACAATCTCTGACACATCATGATCAGCTCAGCATCAATATCCGGACCAGTAAATCCCAGCGCTTCAGCGCCTAACTGATAGAACTGACGATATCTGCCACGCTGCGGCTTTTCGTGACGAAACATCGGGCCGGTGTACCACAATCGCTTCGGACCTTCATAGGTCAGGTTATGCTCGATGGCAGCTCTGACTACGCCGGCCGTATTTTCAGGACGCAAGGTCAGTTTGTCGCCGTTCATCGCGTCTTCGAAAGAGTACATCTCTTTTTCGACGACATCAGTCACCGCACCCAGACCGCGTGCAAACAACGACGTCTGCTCGAGAATAGGCGTTCTGATTTGTTGAAAGCCGTAGCTTTTAAATACCGACTGCGAAGTATTCTCAAATAATTCCCACATAGGTGCATCGGCAGGCAGCATGTCATTCATGCCCTTGATCGCTGTGATTTTTTCTACTTTTTTATTTTCGGACATACAAAAAATACCTAACCATAATGGGACTGCACATAATTCAATACGATTTGCTGAAATTCTTTGGCGATATGCTCGCCGCGCAAGGTCACCGTTTTCACACCATCGACAAAAACCGGCGCTGCCGGAATTTCACCGGTACCAGGCAGGCTGATACCGATATTGGCGTGTTTCGACTCGCCGGGACCATTCACGATACATCCCATAACCGCGACGTTCATCGCCTCAACACCCGCATATTGATTTTTCCAGACCGGCATTTGTTCGCGCAAATAAGTCTGGATATCGTCAGCCAATTCCTGAAAAACCGTCGAAGTAGTTCGACCGCAGCCTGGGCACGCAATCACCATGGGAGTGAATTTACGCAATCCCATGGTCTGTAAAATTTCCTGGCCTACGATGACTTCTTTGCAGCGATCGCCACCCGGTTCGGGTGTCAATGAAATCCGGATTGTGTCACCTATCCCCTCTTGCAACAGCACCGACAATGCAGCAGTAGAAGCAACGATACCTTTGCTGCCCATACCCGCTTCAGTCAATCCCAGGTGCAACGGGTAATCGCAACGCCGGCCCAATTCCCGATACACGGCAATTAAATCCTGCACGCCAGAGACTTTGCAGGACAGAATAATTTTGTCACCTGCCAAACCCAATTCTTCAGCGCGCGCAGCATTTTCCAATGCAGATACGATTAACGCTTCGTACATGACGGCCTGCGCAGACCATGGCGAAGACCGCTGCGCATTTTCATCCATAATCCGCGCCAACAGGCCCTGATCCAGACTACCCCAGTTAACGCCGATACGAACCGGCTTGTCATAGCGGGCCGCAATTTCTATCATTTGCGCGAACTGGGTATCGCGCTTGGCGCCCTTGCCGACATTACCCGGGTTGATCCGGTATTTGGATAGCGCCTGCGCACAGTCCGGATATTCTTTTAACAAGGTGTGACCGTTGTAATGAAAGTCGCCCACCAGCGGCACGTCCACATCCATGCGATCCAGTTGCTCGCGGATGCTGGCCACGGCCTGTGCTGCTTCCGGTGTATTAACCGTAATGCGCACCAGTTCAGAACCGGCTCTGGCCAATTCTTTAATTTGAATCGCGGTACCGATTGCATCTACCGTATCGGTATTGGTCATGGACTGAATCACGATGGGCGCGTCACCGCCAACAATCACTTTTCGGTTACCGTGCGCGATGGTTACTGAACGACTCAACCGCCGTTGGGCTGCGCCAGAAACTACCGGATCATTTACCTTGTCTGCTGTCATTGCTTGTCACTTATGTGTCACTTAATACTTAAATTAACTACGTTAGTGCCGGCCTGAGCAGGTAAAACCAGGGCCTGCCCACGCAATGTCGCTTCTACGCCAGGCGCATTGCCTATCACCATATTCACCGGTCCATCGATACCAATCGTTTCTTCAGTGCCTGCTTTATAAAGTTTCGATGTCACGACAGATCCGTTCAGGCGTTTAATCTGAACCCAGGAGTCCTGCTTAAATTTTAATATCAATGCATCGGCCGAAGAGACTGCAGCAGCTTGCTCAGCATGTTGCTGCAAAGGCTGAGCACCGCTCGCATCAGTTACCGCAGTTGCGCCCTTACTCACCGAAACATCACTATTGTCGTGTTGAACATTGGGAGCCACAACAGGCACAGCTTTTTGCTCAGTGGCTTTAGTTTCTTGCACTGACTCGTCGGACTCTTTAGTTGAATCCAAAGACTTGTCCTCTGTTTGCGGAATTGGTGTGACCGGCTGTGTATCGGTCTGCAATCCAGTCTGCGATTCCCGCTGCACAACCACCTTCTCCGAACTGCCAGGAATAAACTTACCGACCACATGCAAGATCTCAGCGCGCCATACAAAGGCCGCAAGCAGACACAATACTGCCAGAAATAATCCGGCAAATATTTTCTGCGGACTCTGATGCTGCTGATTCAACCACGGCATGCGTCCAGTGGAAAATGGTGTATCGAGCTTGGGCCTGTCGATAGGTTTGGGTGGCAGCTTGTCGAATTCATTCAATAACTGCTCTAACAATGGAGCCGGATCAATTTTCAAGAACTTGGCATATGATCGGACAAAGCCACGAACCGTCAGCATATCGGGGAAAACAGAATAATTTCCCGCCTCGATTTCAGCAATTTGACGTGAGGACCATTTCAACTGGCCAGCTATCTGATCAATCGACAACTCCTGATTTGCCCGCGCCGCAGCCAACTTCTCACCGACTGTCAGATTTTTTGCAAATCCTACCGGTTGCTCTTCCGCAGGATCAGACACGATAGTTAATTTTACGCCTTCACTCATCGAATGCCCCGCGTTGAGATAAGGCGTCTTCATCTGAGTCTGGATAACGCCGATGCAGCTGCGCAGACAAGCTGTCTACGTCAATCTGATTATTCAATTTATGATTAATCTTCACTGCCAGCCATAATATCTCGGCGGTGTAGGACTCTGATTTAATTAATCGGTTGATGTAAAACTGCGCGCGAACCCAGTCATGTTTTTTATAATTAATGCGCGCCAGGTTCAAATTGGTGGTCGGATTATTCGCATCGTAGCGTATCGACTTTGAAAAATAGCTTTCAGCCAAAACATCATTTTTCATTTTTAAGCTGCACAGCCCGGCGTTGTTTAACGCCTTAACCGGCTGGGTATAGGTTCGATCCTGAATAACTCTGTCAAACAGATCCATCGCTTGTTTTTCTTTACCGGACCGACACAGGAACCAGCCATAATTATTCAAATTATCAGGATCACCGGGTTTTAAGTTTTCCACCTTTAAGAAATCCTGTTCCGCCAGATTATTTTCCTGCATTTGCGCGTAGACCAGCGCACGAACCGCGTAAGCGTCAGCCAGAGTCGGATCAATTGTTATTGCGGTATTCAATTCTTTCAATGCGGTTGCCAGCTGATCCTGCTGAAAATAACTGATTCCAAGCTGCAATCGAATTGCTGCACGTTTGGGATCGCTGGTTTGAACCTGCGGATTATCGGCCGAGGGAGAAATCATTTTCGGCGTATCGTACGTTGTTTTACATGCAGTTAATACTCCAGACAAAACCAAACAAAACCATAACCACCGAGCACAATTTCTCATTAAGTTATCTCCACGATTCGACCAAAGTTAGCACCAAACTTTTTTTGATATTCGACTTGTTTTTGCATCCGTTCCTGCACGCGTGTCCGGTCCTGCACTTCTCCTGCCAACTGTCCGCACGCTGCATCGATATCATCACCGCGCGTTTTACGAATTGTCGTCACCAATCCCGCGTTAGACAACACCTGCGCAAATGCTTTAATACGTGTATTCACCGACCGTTTTAATCCCGATTCAGGAAATGGATTAAACGGTATTAAATTAAATTTGCAAGGCACATCACGTACCAATTCTATAAGTTCCCTGGCATGTTGGTCGGTGTCATTGACGCCGTCCAGCATACAATATTCGAAGGTAATGAAATCGCGTGGAGCGAATTCCAGATAGCGCCTGCATGCCGCCATCAATTCAGCCAGTGGATGTTTTTTATTCAGAGGTACCAGACCATCACGCAAGGCGTCATTGGATGCATGCAGCGACACTGCCAGCGCCACCGCACATTCCTGGGACAACTTGTCCATCATGGGCACAACTCCGCTGGTCGACAAGGTGACACGGCGCCTTGATAATCCATAGGCGTTATCATCCAACATCAATTTCAAGGCGGTGACGGTCGGCTCGAAATTTAACAGCGGCTCCCCCATACCCATCATGACGACATTGGTGATTTGACGTTCACCTTTTTGGCCCGGGAGCATACCTTTAGTTTTGCGCAACTCGAATTCTGCCATCCACAGTTGGCCGATAATTTCGGCCACCGTCAGATTACGGTTAAATCCCTGCTTGCCGGTTGAGCAAAACCGACAATTAACGGCGCAGCCAGCCTGGGTGGAAATGCACAAAGTACCGCGATTTTCTTCCGGTATAAACACCGTTTCAATCGCATTGCCCTGCCCCATATCCAACAACCATTTACGCGTGCCGTCGGTCGATGTGTGGTCACTGATTACCTGCGGAGCGCTGATCACCGCGCGCCCTGCCAGTTTGTCGCGCAGGGACTTGGCCAGATCAGTCATTGCATCAAAATCACTGACGCCTAACTGATGTATCCAGCGCTGCAACTGTTTTGCGCGAAACGGCTTCTCACCCAACTCACCGCAGTAAGCGATAAGCTGAGCTGGATCCAGATCCAATAAATTAATGAGAGCCGTCATGCCGTACTTTCTAAAAGCTACTTTCTAAAACCTGCAACCTGGTTCACACGATTAGCGTGAAAAGACATTCAATGCCGGGAAAAAGTAAGCGATTTCAACAGCAGCAGTTTCAGCGGCGTCAGAGCCGTGCACTGCGTTTGCATCGATAGAGTCAGCAAAATCGGCGCGAATAGTGCCTTTTTCTGCCTTCTTAGGATCGGTAGCACCCATTAAATCACGGTGCGTCAGGATGGCATTTTCACCTTCCAGTGTAGTCACCATAACAGGACCCGAAATCATGAAGCTGACCAGATCATTGAAGAATGGACGTGCTTTATGTACTGCGTAAAATCCTTCAGCTTCAGCACGGGACAATTGAACCATACGTGCTGCGATAATTTTCAAACCTGCAGATTCGAAACGGCTGTATATTTGACCGATTACATTTTTTGCAACTGCATCAGGTTTGATAATAGATAAAGTGCGTTCAATTGCCATACAAAACTCCAATAAAATAAAAGGACGAAGGTTGAAACTAAGGTGAAAAATTCTGATGAAAACGTAGATAAAAAAATCAGGTGAAAATAAAAATCATCTAACCCGAGATTTTAACATAAATTCACTTGCCATCTAACAATTTAGCCAGACTACCCGATTCGATCCCAATAATTTTGTAGCAAATTACTACGTCGCGATAAGAGTTGAGGCGACCCGAAAAACATAAATAATCAACAATATTGAATATCATCGGATCAACACCATCTATGCTATCCTTACGTCGTTATTCGGCTATTTAACTGAGGATGAAAAATGAGTCAAAATTTTGAACAATCGATTGTATTTGGCAACGACAGTGCGTTAATTCGCCACAGAGTTCTACGCAATACCTATTGGTTGCTGGCTTTATCCATGATACCAACCGTGTTAGGCGCCTGGTTAGGCGTAGAAATGAATTTTTCCTTATTCCCGGGCAGACCCGGCATGTCATTTATCGTTTTCATGGTCGCTGCCTTCGGCTTCATGTACGCCATAGAAAAAACCAAGGAATCGGCGATCGGCGTGGCCGTTTTGCTGGGCTTCACCTTCTTTATGGGACTGATGCTGTCGCGACTGATTAGCTATACGCTGGGATATTCCAACGGCGGGACACTCATCATGACGGCCTTCGGCGGTACAGCGGCAATTTTGACTGTGATGGCGACAATCGCTACCACGTCAAAGCGTGATTTTTCCGGGATGGGTAAATGGTTATTCGTAGGATTGATGGTCATCATCGTCGCCAGCATCGCTAATATCTTCCTGCATATTCCGGCACTTTACTTAACCGTTTCCGTCATCGCCATCGGGATATTTTCTGCCTATATTCTGTATGATGTTCAACAGGTCGTGAACGGCGGCGAAACCAACTACATCTCCGCCACGCTGCGCATCTATCTCGATGTCTACAATATCTTCGTGAATCTGTTGTCGATACTTGGGATATTTGGCGGGAATCGCAATTAATCAGACGACTATCAGCAGTTAAAAAAATGCCGGCCTTTTAGCCGGCATTTTTTATTTAATATCAGATCAAATCAAACACTGCCATCGACTCAACGTGCGAGGTATGCGGAAACATATTCACGATGCCTGCAAAATTCATCACATATCCCGCCTTGACCAGCAAACCGGCATCACGCGCCAAGGTGCCAGGACTGCAAGAAACGTAGACTATACGTCGCGGCAAAAAGTCGCGATGCGTAGCCGATAGCTCGACCAAAGCTTCGCACAGTGCCATGGCACCATCGCGTGGCGGATCAACCAGATAGCGATCGAACTTTCCCAGATTAAGCAAATCATCCGCCGTCAGTTCAAACAGATTGCGCGTACTGAAACTTGTCTTATGTGCCACTCCATTTGCAGCAGCATTTTCAGCCGCACGCTCAGTCAGGATGTCGCTGCCTTCAATACCTACAACCTGCTGCGCTATAGTAGCAATCGGCAATGTGAAATTGCCGAGTCCGCAAAAGAAATCCGCAACACGCTCATCCGGCTGCACGTCCAATAAACGTAACGCGCGCACGACCATCACGCGATTGATATGGTGGTTCACCTGGGTAAAATCGGTCGGTTTAAATGGCATTTTGATGCCGAATTCCGGTAACAGATAATGCAGCTGCGGCGATGTGGGGTAGTAAATTTCAACTGTGTCCAACCCACCAGACTGCAACCACCATTGCACATTGTGTTTATCCGCAAATTCCTTTAACAGGATCTCGTCGCTTGCATGCAAAGGCCGCATAATCCGCAGCACCATGGCGGTCACATCCTCACCGACGGCCAATTCAATCTGCGGCAGATCATCCACGATAGTGAGTTTTGCAATAAGTGCCCGCAACGGCATCAGCATGGCCGATACATGCGGAGGTAAAATTTCGCAGGTCTCCGTATTTGCTACGTAGCGTGATTTTTTCTCATGAAATCCAACCAGTACCACGCCTTTTTTAACCACATTGCGTACTGACAGCCTGGCGCGATACCGATATCCCCAGGTCGGCCCCACTATCGGGCGCAACATGGTGCCCGGTTTTAGTTTGCTGATATGCCAAAGACTATCCTCCAGTACCCGCTGTTTGATGGCGACCTGCGCATCTGCATCCAGATGCTGCATGGAGCAGCCACCGCACAAACCGAAATAACTGCATTTAGGCTTCGTACGTTGCGACGATTCGCGATGCAACGCAGTCATTTGCGCATTTTCCCAATGCGGTTTTTTGCGATAGGTTTGAAAACTGACGATTTCGCCCGGCAACGCGCCATCGACAAAGACGACTTTGCCCTGAGATCCATCTTCATTTTGCAAATGACCGATGCCACGGGCATCCATGTCAAGCGCAGTGATTTTCATTTTATTGTCGGACATAGTTGGTAAAGAGTACAAAGCATCGACCGAGTTGAGTCGAAATAAGATAGCGGGAAGGTAAAGCAGAATAAGGCTGGCGAGTATAACAGGGAAAGCGATTAACCAAAACTAAGGGGCACCGGTTAGTGCCCCCTTTGCGCCGCTGTTTTCATTGCTGTTGATTTTTTGCGATCGATTTTACAACTACAGCAAAGCATCGCGCCCCACTCCGCGCGAGGAGAATGAGCGTTTCAGTTTAATTAATGCCTCTTGCTGAATCTGACGTATGCGTTCACGGGTCACACCCATTTCTTCAGCCAGAGTTTCGAGGGTCGCAGGATCATCATTATCCAGACCGAACCGGCGCATGATAACGACACGCTGCTTATCCGGTAACTTGGATAACCATTCTCTGACCAGCACACTTAACTCGTGACGTTCAGCGCGATTATCCGGTCCGTCATCGCCATCGCCCGGCAGCATATCCATCAGACTGGATTGCGGGTCATTGTCTAACGGCATATCAAGTGAAGTCGCATGTTCCGATAATGCCAAAATGTCTTGCACTTCCCCCATCGGACGTCCAACCATAGTCGCAATATCTTCTATTGCTGCATCACGACCATCATGGTGTTGCGCTTCCAGATGATATTTGGCGCGCAAAATCTGATTTAACTCACGCACTACATGTACAGGCAAACGTATGGTGCGCGCCTGATTCATGATTGCTCTTTCGATACTTTGACGTATCCACCATGTGGCGTACGTGGAGAATCGAAATCCGCGCTCAGGTTCAAATTTGTCTATCGCATGCATCAGGCCCAGGTTGCCTTCTTCGATCATGTCCAACAAAGCGACGCCACGATTAATGTAATGTTTTGCTATCGAGACCACCAGACGCAAATTGTGCTCGATCATTTTTTGGCGTGCGACGAAATCGCCTTTTTTAGCCAGCGTTGCGCAAGCCAGTTCTTCCGGGGCGGTTAGCAGTGGGCGAGTGCCAATCTGATTTAAGTAATACTGAGTTGTATCCGTTGATAATTCTGCGGCCAACACTGTTTTTAATTCATCTACCGGTTCAACTATGGACTCTTTAGTTTCGCCTGCTTCACGATCATCGCTGGATCCATCCGACAATTCAACTTCACGTAATTCTTCCGAACCATCTTCGGATAACTCCTCATCAAGGAGACTGTGTTTGGCTGTCATGGCATGTACTCGATGTTAGGTTGATGGAATGCTGCTCAGATTCATCGGCCCGGCAAAAATTTAAGTGGGTCGACCGGCTTACCTTGCTGACGTATTTCAAAATGCAAACTCACTACATCGCTGTCCGAATTTCCCATCTCTGCAATTTTCTGTCCCTTACTGATTATTTGTTTTTCCTTAACTAGAATGGTTTTGTTATGCGCGTATGCAGACAACAAATTATTGGAATGTTTAATGATGACCAAATTGCCATATCCACGAATACCACTACCGGCATACATTACAGTACCGGCCGCTGCAGAATAAATATCCTGTCCCATTTTTCCAGCGATATCGATTCCCTTATTTTTGTTATCGTCAAAATTTGCAACGACTTTACCTTCTGCAGGCCAATTCCAAACTATTTCATCGACTATTATTGGCTCAGTCGTTTTATCTGCCGGCTTTTCAATTGTCTTTGCACTATTTTTTCCGGGGTTGGCATCGGACTGTTCATTTTTTTGCATTTCCGCCAACGTCGAATCTGAATACGGACGTTTGTCAGCGCGCGGTCCGTTTTTATTATTGCTGGACGGTGCGCTCGCAACTCCCGAGGCAAGCGGACGTATTTCAACACCACCGGCGCCACCTGTGGCATCCGGTGGAGCGATTCTTAAAACCTGACCGACTTTAATATCGTTGGGATTGGCCAGATTATTCCAGGTCACGATGTCACTATAACTTTGTCCTTTATCTAACGCGATGCGATATAACGTATCTCCCCGCTTCACCACATACTGGGTTGCGCTATCTTCCGGCCTGGCTGGCTGAACAGGCGTTGCCGACGTCGGCGCAGATTGCGTTTTATTTGCCAGCGGATTGCGATCTTCTACAGGCGCTTTCTTTGTCGTCGTGCCACAACCCGCCAACACACCAGCGACCACCAACAACAGGGCGACAATTTTTGAACTATTCATGCGATTACTTTTCATCTTAAATAATGCCTGGACGTAGAGGCACGAAATAACATTCTTCCAGTACCGTTTTAGTCCACGCTGCGATCCCGGTACGTTCGATTAATTGCAACACCTGTTGCTTCTCCCCGACGGGAGCAATCAAACGACCACCAATTACCATTTGTTGCAATAACGCTTCTGGTATCTGCATTCCGGCTGCAGCCAGAATAATTCCGTCAAACGGCGCTACCTGAGGCAGGCCGAGCATACCATCACCATAATGCAGCCGTAAATTTGCGATTCTCAGAGTACGCAAATTTTTCTTGGCCAATTCCTGCAATGGTTTAATGCGCTCTATCGAATACACGTTTTCGCATAACTGCGCGAGCACCGCTGCCTGATAGCCACAGCCGGTGCCGATTTCCAATACGTTTTTTAATGCTTTGCCATTGCACATAATTTCTATCATGCGCGCCACGATATAAGGCTGCGAAATCGTTTGTTCATAACCGATAGGCAGTGACGCATCAACATAGGCCTGGCTGACCAAACCGGCATCGATAAATTGATGACGCGGCACAGTACCCATAGCATTTAATACACGCCGGTCCGCTACGCCCTGCTTGATTAAGCGGGCGACCATGGCACGACGAGGACCGTCGTAGGCACCAGGCAAAGTCATGACTTTTTTATGATGCCCGTCATGATGTTCCGAATCAGATCGCGCACGCGTTGACGCTGCGTGAGCTAATACATTATTCGGCACATGACGTTTGACACTTGCAGATGAACGATGTGCATCCTGCTGCTTTTTATGCTGCACGATATGTTGGGCGGTATTCTGTGTAGCGGTCTGCGGCGTTGCAACCGGCGCTACAGAGTTTGCCACCCGGTTGGCGCGATTGGAGGACTTGTTTTCAAGCGAAGATAAGGGTAGCGGAAATTGATGACTCTTTGCTGTCATTGCCAGACCTTTTTTAATTCGACCAGTTGCTGGTGATGCGTCAAATCTATCTGCAGCGGTGTTACTGAAACATAGCCGTTAGCGATCGCGTGGAAATCAGTGCCCTCGCCAGCGTCTTTGGCCACTCCGCATGGACCTATCCAATAGATCGGACGACCGCGCGGGTCCAGGGTTTTAACAACAGGTTCGGACTGATGACGCTTCCCCAAGCGGGTAACTTGCACACCTTTTATTTCACCGTAATGACAGTTGGGTATGTTCACATTCAACAGAAATGGTTGTGCGATATCGTCCAACTTGTGTTGTACCAAATTCAAAGCAAAGCGGGCTGCATCATCAATATATTCCCAACCTTTTTCGGCCTGTGAAAAAGCGATGGAAGGAATACCGAACAAAAAGCCTTCGGTGGCTGCAGCTACGGTGCCCGAATACAGCGTGTCATCGCCCATATTCTGCCCCTGATTGATACCTGATATGACGAGGTCCGGGCGGAAATCCAGCAAACCAGTCAACGCCACATGCACGCAATCAGACGGCGTACCGTCAACAAAATAGATATTGCTACCTGCTTTTGAAACCGACAGCGGTTTATCCAGTGTCAATGCATTCGAAGCCCCTGAGCGATTGCGTTCCGGTGCAACCACAGTCACATCGGCAATTTTTGACAAGGCATCGGATAAAGCCAGCAAGCCCGGAGCCAGATAACCATCGTCATTACTAATTAGAATTTTCATAGACTTATTCTAACCCATGGCTTTGCAGCAACGGAATCATTGATGGCTTTTTTCGGGGTATTTTTAATTTATGTCGGCCAGAGACGTTATCAAATCGCTTCTGACCCGGTTTCGCCGGTACGGATCCGCACTACCTGTTCGACATTTTGCACAAAGATTTTGCCGTCGCCGATTTTCCCGGTACGCGCGGCCTTAATGATGGCGTCCACGGCATTATCAACCACGATATCATCGACCACCACTTCTACTTTTATTTTCGGTAGAAAATCGACCACATATTCTGCACCACGATACAGCTCCGTATGTCCTTTTTGTCTGCCAAATCCTTTTACCTCGGTGACAGTCAGTCCGGTCACACCGACTTCAGCCAAAGATTCGCGCACTTCATCCAGTTTAAATGGCTTGATAATCGCCGTAATTTGTTTCATGTCATGCTCCAAAAATATAATGATTAACGACGTCAGTCCCGAAATTTAGACGTGATCGGATAACGCCAGTCCCTGCCAAATGCACGATGCGTCACACGTATGCCAACCGGAGACTGACGCCGTTTATATTCATTGATTTTAATTAAACGGGTGATGCGGTCAACATCTTCTTTTTTGTAGCCTGCCGCGATGATTGCTTCGGTGGGCTGATTTTCTTCCATGTACAGCTGCATAATGCCATCTAAAATATCGTACGGTGACAAGCTATCCTGGTCAGTCTGATCAAGACGCAACTCTGCTGAAGGCGCCCGGGTCAATATCCGTTCAGGAATAACCTCAGACAAGCTGTTCCGATACGTGCACAAACGATACACCAAGGTCTTGGCTATATCTTTGATGACCGCGAAACCGCCGGCCATGTCGCCATACAAAGTACAATATCCAACCGCCATTTCGCTTTTATTACCGGTGGTGAGCACAATAGATCCATATTTATTCGACAACGCCATGAGTAATGTGCCGCGAATTCTGGCCTGTATATTTTCTTCCGTGGTGTCTTGTGCCAGACCGTCAAACTCGTGCGCCAACGTTTCCGTAAATGCGTTAAAGCAGGCATTGATTGAAATTTCGTCATAGCGCACGCCGAGCTTGCTGACCATTTCGCGCGAATCCACCCATGAAATTTCAGCAGTATACGGAGACGGCATCATCACTGCGCGCACTTTATCGGCACCCAGCGCATCGACTGCAATCGCCAATGTTAGCGCAGAGTCGACACCGCCGGACAAACCCAATAGCACGCCGGGAAAACCGTTTTTCCCTATGTAATCTTTGACCCCCAACACCAGCGCCTGATAAACCTGCGCCTCGATCGGCAGCTCCGGCTCGATCACGCCCGACACAGGTTGGCCTTCATCAAACTCAATCAACTGCATATCTTCCTGCGCGTGTTTTAACTGAGCGCGCAATGCGCCACCGCTGTCCAACACAAACGAATTGCCATCGAAAATTAATTCATCCTGACCGCCGACCAGATTGGCATACGCTAACGACATCCCTTGCTGCGTAACGTTGTCGCGCATGACCTGATAACGCAAATGCTGTTTATTCATATGGAATGGCGAGCCGTTCAGCACCAGCAAAACTTCAGCACCGGCGGCCTTGGCCTGCGCAGGCATTTGCGCATTCCAGGTATCCTCACAAATTGCTACGCCAAATTTAATTTTTCCCAATTCGAACACCACCACATCACTGCCGGCTTCGAAATAGCGCTTTTCATCAAATACGTGACCATTCGGTAAATCATGTTTGCAGTAAGTCGCCTGAATGCGACCATTCACCAGCAGCGAAGCGGCATTAAAGCGTTTGCCATCCTGCATCAGCGGATGCCCAACCAGCACGTGCAATTCAGGAAATTCTGACAACTGTACCGCCAGTTTGATCAGCGCATGGTGAGTGGCAACGTAAAAAGAATCGCGTAACAGCAAATCTTCAGGAGGATAACCAACCAAAGACAATTCGGGTGTGAGTACAATGTGAGCACCCTGTCCAAAGGCGCGGCGTGAGTACTGGACTATCTGAGCGGCGTTCCCTTCCAGGTCGCCGACGGTGCTATTCATTTGTACTAATGCAAGCTTGATCATGATTAGACTATATATATGCAAGAAGCGAATTATCGCACGACTGTGATTAAAACTTTATCTGAAATTTCTTCCGCACAGTGGGAGAAACTGCGTGCAGCCCACTTCAACGGCCCGTCCAATCCGTTTTTATCCTATGCCTACCTGCGCGCTTTAGAACAAACTGGATGTGCCTGTGACGCAAGCGGATGGAGCACGCATTTTTTATGTATTTGGTCAGGCTCCGAGTTACACGCAGCCATACCTATGTATTTAAAAAGTCATTCCTACGGCGAATATGTGTTTGACTGGTCTTGGGCCAACGCATTTGAGCAGCATCAGTTGCCCTATTATCCCAAGCTGCTGTCGGCCATTCCGTTTACTCCGGTGTCTGGCGCCCGGCTGCTGGCAATCAACGACACTGCATATTCAGCGCTATTGGCCGCGCTGATCGACCTCAACCGGGAGAGTGCTGCGTCTTCATGCCATATTTTATTTTTGCCCCAGGAGCAGGCAGAGCTGCTGCAGGACGCCGGATTCATGCTGCGCTATGGCGTGCAATTTCACTGGACGAATCAGGGTTATCGTGATTTTGCTGATTTTTTGACACAACTGGAAAGTAAAAAGCGCAAAAATATTCTGGCTGAACGGCGCAAAGTACAGTCGTCAAAAATAACTTTTCGACATAAGGTAGCGCATCAGATAGGCCACGCAGACTGGCTATTTTTTGTAGAGTGCTATAAGCATACGTACCGCCAGCACGGCGGCGGATCAGGTTATCTGAACCTGGAATTTTTTCTGCAGATAGGCGCGACGATGCCGGAAAATATTCTGATGATTACCGCCTATCGTGACGACCATCCCATCGCCGCTTCGCTGTTATTTCTGGACGAACAAACCGTCTATGGACGTTATTGGGGCAGCCTCGAGTATCACCCCTGCCTCCATTTTGAAACCGCCTATTACCAGCCGCTTGAATTTTGCATCGCCAATCAGATTCGTTATTTTGAAGGAGGCGCACAGGGCGAACATAAAATGGCGCGCGGCTTTTTGCCTAAGACCACCTATTCCGCGCATCATGTTAATCATCCCGCTTTCAGAGACGCGATCGAGCGATTTTTACAGCGTGAACAAATTGGCATGGACAATTACATGCACGAATTACACGAGCACAATCCCTTTTCAGACAGATCCAAAAACGCAGAGCAATCAAAAGTTAAATAATCGCCTCGGACTTAGCTGCTGGCTCAGGCGCTCGCGCAAGCCCTGATTCAGCGCCGACCATAAGCTTGGTTTATTTTTATAAAAAATGTTCAATTTCTACGACAGATTTTCATCGATTTTCGAAGCCGTTTGACCTAACCTGTAATATACAGAATAATACTTTCCATATAGAAAATTATAAAAACCAACCATACCACTATGACCCAAGGTTCCAAGTTTATTACGCCAGGAATGGCACCCATTAAAAAAGTTGGTCGGTTTTTACTTTATCGTGAACTGGGACGTGGCGCTATCGGGACTGTCTATTTTGGTCACGATCCGGTGATAGACCGCGATGTTGCCATTAAAATATTTCACAATTTACCGACCGCTCAAGATAAAAAGCAGCGCGACCAGATCTTTATGAATGAGGCGCGGGCAGCAGGTCGCTTGTCCCATCCGAATATCATTACCATTTTCGATGCAGCCACCGAAGGTAATGTCAGTTTCATTGCGATGGAATATTTGCAAGGCCAGGATCTGCGTCAATTTATGGCTGACGATAAACCGCTGCCCTACCTGCTCATCGCGCAAATGATGCAGAAAGTAGCGGAAGGGCTTGAATACGCACACAACGAAGGCGTCATCCATCGCGACATCAAACCGGCGAATATTTTTATCACCGAAAACATGCAGACCAAATTGGTCGACTTCGGTATCGCGCGCGCGGTCAAACGTGAAACAGATAACAACAATGCCCATCATGCGACGCTGTTTAACAATAATATTCTTGGCACACCCAATTACATGTCGCCCGAACAGGCGCAGGCCAAGCCGGTTGATAAACTTACCGATGTGTATTCGTTAGGTGCGGTGATGTATGAAGTGCTGGTGCGTCAAAAACCGTTCCAGTCGCGCGATATGGATACGCTGCTGCACATGATTATCAACAAACAGGTCAAGGCGCCGCACGAAATCAACCCGGAAATTCCATTGACCCTCTCGCGCATCGTGATGAAAGCGATGTCCAAAGCACCAGAAAAACGCTATCAGTCTGCGTCGGAAATGGCCGTTGAGCTACGTCGTTACGTAGTTGCAGAAAAGCGGGATCAAAAGCAGGAGTCAACTAAAACCGAGAAGAGCGCCAAATCCGGCGACGATCAGTATGGGCGCTTATTCTGGATAAGCTGTATGGCCATCACCATTGCTGCTTTGGTGGCATTAAGTTCATGGTTTAAACATTAGTGGACTGCATCTGTTGCAGTCCACCAGACCGCGCTTCATTAAAAACCGTGGAACACGGTGCTTATTTAGCTGATTCTTTTCGCTGTCAGTTATTTAGCCAACGCTTCCTGATAAGCTTTGACGCCGTTTAAAATCTCGGCATGCGCTTCATTCGGCTCACCCCACCCCTCGACTTTTACCCATTTGCCTTTTTCCAGATCTTTATAATGCTCAAAGAAATGCTGAATCTGGCGCAGGCGCAATTCATTCATGTCGGCAGGTTTTTGCCAGTGCGAATAAATCGATAAAATTTTGTCGATAGGTACTGCAAGAACTTTGGCATCCTGGCCGGCTTCATCGGTCATTTTTAATACACCAATCGCGCGGCAACGCACAACCACACCAGGAATCAGCGCAAACGGCGTAATCACCAGCACATCAACCGGATCACCGTCACCGGCGATAGTTTGCGGCACGTAGCCGTAATTGCATGGATAGTGCATGGCGGTACCCATAAAGCGATCGACGAAAATCGCGCCGGTATCTTTATCAACTTCATACTTGATCGGATCTGCATTCATTGGAATTTCGATGATGACATTGAAATCATGGGGTAAATCACGACCTGCGGGGACATTATTCAAACTCATATGCTTCTTTCTAAAATAAACAACTTACTAAACTGAATAAACTATTTTGGCGGGTAAAAACACCTGACGAACTTGAGTGTGTAAGTGAAAAAGTTGAATCAGGAGGCCTGGCGTTCCGCGATCAGGGCGCAGGCGCGATAATATTCGGCTGCTTTCTCTTGTGCACCCAGCTTCTCATGCAACTGCGCCAACTTCAAATTGGCTTCACGCAGACATGACGTATCGGTTGCGTAGACTAAAACCTGTTCCAGATTCCGCTCCGCTTTCCCCCACAGCTTTTGGTGCCAGCACAGTACACCCATGGTCAACGCCAGCTCCGGGTCGCTCGGATGAATAACCAGCCACGACTCGCACCGTTCAATTTGATTTAACAACGCGGCAGATCCTTCTTTGGCTGCGGTATCGCGGTATGCGATGATCAGCCGATCATCCCATTCCACCTGCAATGCCTTTTCGAGCAATGTACGCGCTTCTTCCTGCAGCCCCTGGGCAAGCATGGCGCGTGCAGCCAAGGCAGCGACAAACGGTTTAACTCTGTCTTCTGCGGGGATGCTGTACCAAAGCCGGCGTATCGATTCGGCATCCTGCGCGCGATCAGTTAATAAATCTTTATAGGCCAGTTCACGCAGTCGCGCCGATAACGCAGGATGCAGCGAGCGATGCTTGTCGAGCGCCTTCACCAGCCGCAAAACTTCAACCCATTGCTTGGCCTGCTGATTCGCCTTCAGCGCCCAGCGCAACACGTGAATGTGCCGCGTTCCGTTTGCATTTAATTCGTTGACCGCCTGCAGAGCCTGTGCCGACTGATGACCATCAACCAGTAATTCGGTGGTGCTGACCAACCTTGCCACTTTATATTGCTGGTTGTCTTCGATGCTGGCCAACCAGGCGTCACGGCGATCAGACTGACTCATATTGTGCGCCGCGCGTGCAGCGATTAACGCAGCCAGCGCAGCATTTTCCGGCAGTTCCGCAGCACGCATTGCCGCCTTTTCTGCATGACCAAAACGCCCTTCGAAAAATGCTTTCAATGCATCGCGCAATGCCTTGTTACCTTCACGTTCGCCTTTGGAGCGGCGATACGCGGCAACCCGCTCCGGCATTTGACTGGTGATATGTATTGTATAAAACAGCAACGCGAGCAGTACAAACAGCACAAGCAGCACAACGATAAACAGGTTCAACGACAAATCAATACGATACGGCGGATAAAATACCACCACGTTGCCCGGATTAAAGCGCGCCGATAACGCTACGATAACCGCAGTAGCAAACAGGATAACTAAGCGAATAAAGAAACCCATTATTGCTTCACCGTGAAGTTACGCACTGCGTTCAAACTTTCGGCCAGACTCGGCATTTCTATCGACACATTGCTGTTTTGAATCTGACGCAGCAAGGCCTGCACAGTTTGCGTCTGTTTTGCACGTGTATCAAAATAGCGTGCAATTTCGTCCTGCGCTGCAATCATGTCGCTTCTGAACGGCGCTTCGCTGCGCGACAGCAAAGCCAGGCGCGCATTCAACAGGCGTAACTTGACATTCTCTTTGGCAAAATAGCCCTGGCTTGGTGACAGCAATAATGCATCTGGATTTTCAACATTGCGGATACGAACCAGTACGCGCAACTGGTCCCACATGTCGGTAGACCAGCTCTGCCAGCGGTCGTCCAGCCATTGAGTCCAACTCGCTGAGGTACTTGGTTCGGCTGTCTCGGTATCTTTTGCACCTTTGCCCGATTTAGATTTCGACTTGACAGATTCATGCACCGGTTCACGCACCCGCACCGGATTCGTAATCGCGACCTGATTTTCATCTACCCACAACGGCATGGTTTCAATTTGCGCAATCGCACTATCCAATCGCAACGCAATACCCGGCAGATCCAGATTGGGTAATGACTTCAGTCGATCGATATCGTGTGCAATTGATCGACGGATAGTTATAAATTGCGGTTTATCGGAGCGTGCCAGTCGTGCGTCTGCATTTTGCAGCGCAATCAAAGCACCCTGCACGTTGCCCGCCAATTGCAGTTGCTGGCTGGCGGTGGATAAAACCTGTTCAATTTCAGACAGCGCCCAATCATCCCGATTCTTGGATAAATCCTGATATAGCTGCTGCAGTGCCAGAGCATGGCTTTCCGATTCCGATTCCTTATTTTCCAGCACGCCAATTTTGACCTGCATTTCCTTGCTGGTTTCCTGCATCGATTTCGCAATGATTTTGGTTTCGGCGGTAGTAAGGTCAACAGCTTGCAGACGCCGCGCCAGCTCTTCACGTAGTTGACCGATCTGACTGGTTGAACTCCACCATTGCGCCACCAGCAGCGCAGTCAGGATGGCAATCACCAGATAGATGAGATTGAATGATTTTAAAAACGTTGAGTTTGCTGAATTTTCCACAGTGTTATCCAAAATTACAGGGGTATTAATTTTCGACGTCGCGCCAGCTGAGTGTGCGCTGTTTTGGTCTGAATCAGGCGTTGTGGGGATTAAGGTATCGGTCATAGGTGAGATTGTAACGCGAGCAGTATGTTTTCGTCGCCCAAACCAATCAGGTGTACGCGCTTAAATCCACTTTTTTCTGCAAATTGTGCGATGCGCTGATGAGATACCCACAAATTAACCTGATGCATTTTAACAACACCATCGGCACCGGCACTTAGGACGACCATCTCTTCCAAGGTTCTCAATGCTTCCGAACTGCTGACCACCCAGCGATTTGATTCTGCAAGCAGCGCCATCAACTGCTGACTGCGTTGCTGCGACATGATCGGCGCAAAACGTCGGTACGCAATGACCTTGTTGACTTTAATCCCTTGCGCTGTCAACGCATCAGCCAACAGTTCGCGTCCAGTCTCCGCGCGAAAAATGACGACCTCATGACCTTTCAACGCTGGCAGATCCACATTCTGCAGCAGGGTTTCAGAATCAGATTTCAACGGGTCGGCCGGGCTGTAAATCAAGGTATTTTTATCATTGATGCCATAGTGTGCCAGTGCCGATCGGCTGCCCTCACCCAACACTGCAATGGCCACGCCGGCAGGCCATTGCAGTCCATACTGAAACACCGCATGAATCGCATTGGGACTGACAAATGCCGCCATGGCATACCTGTCCATCTGCGCCAGTGTAGTCTGCAATTTAATCTGCGCTTCACTGTTCTCCTGCAAAGGCGCCACCTCAAGTAGCGGAAATAACGCTACGCTGTGTCCCAGCGCTTCCAATTGCTGCAGCAACGACTGCGATTGCGCGATTGGGCGGGTCAATACGATGGTCGTCATGCTGAGCGCTTAGCTGCCGGCCAGGCATTGCGCCAAAATAGCCGCAGCATCTTGAGCATTTAATTGCGCCACAATTTGCTCGCTCAATTCTTTACCATTCAGCTGATTTCCGCTTACCTCGGCAACTGCGATCCGAGCACCATCGGGCGTCGCCACAAAGGCGCGCAAATGCATGGTACCCGCAGATATTGTCGCAAACGCGGCCAACGGAATCTGGCAACTGCCGCCAAACGCCTTGGAAACGGCGCGTTCGGCATGCACCGCCAAAGCGCTGGGCACATGATTTAACGGTGCGAGCCAGGATGCCAACTCCGAACGCTGATCGGCTATTTCAATCGCCATCGCACCCTGACCAGCCGAAGGCAAACTCTGCTCCGGTTCGATATAAGCGCGAATTCGCTCAGTCAGCCCCAGGCGCTTTAATCCCGCGGCGGCCAAAATAATAGCGGCATAGTCGCCCTGATCCAGCTTGCGTAAGCGCGTATCGAGATTGCCGCGTAATGGTTTGATATGCAGATGCGGATAGGCAGCCATCAACGCTGCCTGGCGACGCAAACTGCTGGTGCCGACCACGGCACCAGCCGGCAGATCGGCAAGACTGGCATAGTGGGGAGAAACGAATGCATCGCGTGGATCGGCCCGCTCCAGCACCACCGCCAGTTGTAATCCAGGGGGTACGTCCATCGGCATGTCTTTGAGCGAATGCACCGCCAAATCCGCACGTCCATCCAGGATCGCGGTTTCCAACTCTTTGACGAATAGCCCCTTACCACCGACTTTTGACAAAGTCCGATCCAGAATCTGGTCGCCGCGTGTCGTCATGCCCAGCAATTCAATCACACAGTCCGGATAGTGTTTTTGCAATTGGTCACGCACAAATTCAGCCTGCCACATCGCCAGGCGACTTTCACGCGTCGCTATAATTAACTTTTGGGGGGAAGTTGTAGTCACTGCAGATCTTTCGAGATTCGTTTCGTGATTCGTTTCGTCGTTCGCTTTCGTATTTCGCCCAGGTGTTTCTGCTCCGCGTCAAAGCGGTCGCTATCGAGTTGAAATTTGTGCAGGATTTTATCACGTCCGCCTATGGCAACGCTGTACAACCTTGAAACGGCAAGCATCATTAACTTATTGATACCCCCACTTCGCCCGGCTTGACACTGTGCATGGTGCACGGCATGATGCCTGCTCTTCATCATCCGGCAGTAAAGTAAATCAACAATGGCAAACCAAGACAACGTAGACAGCACCACCCAGCATTTAATTCTGACCGGTGACCGCCCAACAGGCCCCCTACATTTGGGGCACTATGTCGGCAGCCTGTGCAATCGCATAAAATTTCAGCATCAATACAAACAATTCATCATGCTGGCCGATTCGCAGGCGCTAACGGACAACATGGATGATCCCGGCAAAGTGCATCGCAACGTGATTGAAGTCGCGCTGGATTATCTGGCTGTCGGCATCGACCCAACCTTATCGACTATTTTTATTCAGTCGCAGATACCCGAATTAACCGAATTAACCTTTTATTATTTGAATCTGGTCACGGTTGCGCGTCTGGAGCGTAATCCGACCATTAAAGAAGAAATCCGGCTGCGTAATTTCGAGCGCGACATTCCCGCCGGATTTTTAACCTATCCTGTTAGTCAGGCCGCCGATATCAGCGCATTCAAAGCGACGCTGGTACCGGTCGGTGAAGATCAGATTCCGATGATCGAGCAGACCAATGAAATCGTGCGACGTTTTAATCGGCTCGCGAATCAGGAAATTCTGGTCGAATGTCAGGCACTGGTACCGGAGATCGGCCGCTTACCCGGCATAGACGGCAAAGCCAAAATGAGCAAATCGCTGGGCAATGTGATTAACTTGGGTGCAACCGAAGCGGAAATTCGCGCAGCGGTGAAAAAAACATATACCGACCCATTACATTTGCGCATTGAAGACCCGGGTCATCTGGAGGGTAATGTCGCCTTCACCTATCTCGATGCATTCGATTCGGACAAAGCATCGCTGACCGCTATGAAAGAACATTACGTACGCGGCGGCCTGGGTGATGGCACAGTCAAAAAGCGCCTCGAAGAATGTCTGCAGGAATTGATACGTCCGATCAGAGAACGGCGTCATGCGTTAGCCGAAGATCGCGGCTATATCTTGCAGGTACTCAAAGAAGGCACGGAAAAGGCGCGTGCCGTCGCAGCGCTTACCACTGCTGAAGTCAAATCGGCTCTGGGTTTAAATCATTTCTGACCCAGCGCCGTCTCAGTCAACCTGACTAATGAACAATAGCGTAAAGCGCTGTTGTTCATTGATTTCTCCGCGCGCGAAGTATATTCTGAACTGCACTCTGGCCCAACCACGCACACCTGAGCATACCTATGGACGAAATTGCAACTAAAGTTCTTATCGTTGACGACAATGAGTCTATCCGAGGATTATTAAGCGTCCTGTTCCGTTCCGAAAATTTTGAAGTCGTTGGAGATTTATCCAGCGGTGACAATTTCATGGCGACTGTAGTGCGCTTACAGCCCGACATCATTTGTCTGGATCAGGAGATGCCAGGAAAAGACGGCCTGACCCTGCTAAAGGAAATTAAAAAATCCGTTCCCAAAATTGCTGTGCTGATGATTACCGGCACCCGGGACCCGGAATTTCAACGTCAGGCTGTCGCGGCTGGCGTTGCAGGATTTCTCAGAAAGCCATTTAGCCAGATTCAGGTGCTCAAGGAAATCAATCAGGTAGACCATGCACGCAAACTATTAATGAATGCACAGATACCGAAACCTGATGACACAAAACCCACCAGTATCAATATGGTCATCGCGGACGATAGCTCCATCATGCGTGACCTGCTCAGCCTGATATTGAAAAGCACGGGTATCAATATCGTTGGCGAAGCCATGGATGGCAATGAAGCCGTGGAAATGGCAAATCAATTCAAACCGCAGGCGATGTGCCTGGATCTGGATATGCCCAATATGTCGGGATTGGAAGCGCTGAAAATAATCAAAGACGATCACCCGAAAATGAAGGTAATCATCGTCAGCGGGCACGCCGACCGTGATAAGGTCAAGCGTGCTGTTGAACTGGGTGCCTGTGGATTTATTATTAAACCGTTTGAAGCGCAGCAGGTGGTGCTCACGGTGAGTAAATTACTGCTGTAATGGCACCGTCAGGCATCAACGATGACTGTTTTCTCGGGGTCGACAGGCACAAAAGCCTCGCCTGCGAAAAGTGGAGTGACGTACCGGTTCCATAAGCGTGACTGAGCTGAGGTTGCGCCCTTATCCTGACTCATAGTTTGTACGTGCCCCGACGATCTTGCCAATAGGGTGTCGGGTTTGGTTTTCGTAGCGCTTGCCGTCGATGTATCTACGGGTGCAGATTTTTTAGGTTGAGACCCTGTCTTTGCAGATCCAGTCCCTGATTTAGGCAGCCATGACTCAATTCTTGACGTTCGCGTACTGCGACGGACTTTTGTGAGAGCTGGACCGACTTCCACACCAGCCAATTTATCCAAATAGGCCGCACGGGAACCTGCCGGGTTCAATCGCAATTCCTTTATCGGAACCGTCATACTAGCTAATTTCTCACTGACCTCGTCCATAGTCTTACCGACTACGTCCATAGCCTTACTGACTTCCTCTACCACCACGCCTAAACTTGATGTTGGAGGAGGCTCGTTGATGTTCTGGCGCCCGATTGCATCGGTCAATATTTGCTGATCAATATCAACTACCAGTCCAGTTTTTTCGCTTAACCAGTTTTCCGAAAGTTCTACGCTGTCGCTACCTGATATGTCGCTCGCCACCGTTATCCTGCCGGCAAACGATGGATGGGCATCTTCAAGAATAATTCGTTCTTCAGTGCCCCCATTAAAAAGCATATGGCGCACACCCAAGTGCAATTTACCGTCCTCACCTTTCCGTACAAATAGTCGACTTGCGCAAATGTCAGGTCTATTTTGATGTATGTATGCTAGCGTTTGCATTAGTGATTTAGAATTCCTTTGCAATCTTTGATTGCTGACACTACTTTTCTGGCCGAGTAAGGTATTCAGATGAAAAAATTTATCTTTCATCCCCGTCTCATACTTGCTCACATTAGCATTTCGGTTTTCGCTTCTTTTCGATACAGCTCTCCCGGTTGGGATTAAATGATCAGTCAAATACCCGTTAAATCTTAAGAGCATTTCTTTATTTTTCTGTTGATCATTTGCTGCAAAAAGCAACTTCAAATACTCCTGTACTTTGCTATTGGAGCTAACGGGTAAGCTGTAATTGTTACCAGCACATTTAAATTTTAAAATGGTTTCGCCATTTATCAGAGTGCCGAATTTGACCAATTTATGAAACTCATTTGAATTATTCGATCCATGGCCGGCATTAATCAAATTCAGATAGTGATTCAAATCTTTAACCAAACCCTGCATATTCGATACGAATACCTTGTACATATGCAAATTTACTTCGGGCTGCTGGCCGGGCTTCAGGGAAGCCCCGAACTGTTTAACTTGATCATTAATCAGTTGAATCGTCGTCAAAGCATTTTTTTGAAGAATTTTATCGGCAGAACACCCAAAAACACGAAGTTCAAATCCATAGTGCTTCCATGATTCAGTAAGACCCCGCGCAGTACTGAAATCAAATTTTTGTACAGCGCCGTCATTGGTTTCGATACTGATTTGGAATGCTGACTCCTGATTAATGTTCGTCTCCACATCGATATAAACCGTAGCGCCATTTGAAATCAGACTTTCCAATGAAAATTTAAATTGATACAGATCCTCTCCGATTTTTTTTAAGTTTTCATGATTCGGTGGATCCTGCTGCAATTCCTTTTGCAATTTACAAGTGGCCAGAAAAATCTTAAACAGATTTAGTTTGGTCGCAGTTTTTGCCCCGCCAAAAAACACAAAATCCACTAGTTTATTTACAAAATTCATGTAAAGAGGACCATCTTCTTGCTCCAACACTGCGGCAGCGGCCTCATTAATGTTGTCTGGAATTTGTTCAAACCCAGCCGCATAGGTCTTAATTGCATCCATTTCCGAGTCTGTAATACTAGTCTTGCGGGTATACCAGGCGCCGTTAGATATTTGAATTGAATTCATATTTTCCCCATTAAAAAGTCCGCCAAATTTCATGAATAACTGGGTGTTAAGCGCGACGATGCTATTTCTAATGCGCCCGAACTTCAGTCATCCGTGGCGGCGGAGAATATGTTTTATTGGAATGAAAAAAAATCGGAACAAACCCTAGCGGCCTTTATTTGACCAGCGATTTAATCGAAGGCCAGAGACGTCTGGAGATGGGTAGCCGGTCTGGGCAATCGCGTAAAATGACTTGCCATGCCTCAGTCATTTTTCCGGATTGCTCATCCAGTTCCATGCCTCGCTCAACGCCGACCAGCACTGACCGCGCTATCAAGGTATTGCGATGGATGCGCACTAACAAAGTCGGCATCTCCTGCTCAATCGCCTGCAGCGATTCTTCGATCAAATACTGCTGACGCTGGGTATGCAGAGTCAAATATTTTTGTTCGGCCTTGATATACAACACGTCTTTGACCGGCACCAACAGTATTCGCCCGCGCTCCATCACCGAAAAAAATTGCCGCTGGGTCGGCAGGATTGCTGTTAAATTTTCCTGATCCGTTTTGTTCTGCGTCTCATTTACACGTAACTTCACTGCACGCAAGATTGCTTCCTGCAAGCGCTGTGCCCGTACCGGCTTTAACAGATAGTCAAAGGCGTGCACTTCAAATGCCTGCAAAGCATATCCGTCGTGCGCTGAAACAAAAATGACGGTAGGTGCAACCTGGGTGTTGTGCAACAGGTGTTGCGCAAATTCGATGCCGCTAATTCCTGGCATTTGCACATCCAGCAAAATGATATCGGGGCTACACGCGGCTATCGCATCCAGTGCCGCCTGCGCGTGTTCAGCCTCGCCAACCACATTGGTGGGACACTGATCGGCGATATCGGACAACAGGGTACGCATGCGCTGTCGTGCCGGCGCTTCGTCGTCCAGAATAAATATTGTAGGGATCATGCAATTTTTTCCTAATGCTCTACACGTTTCATGCTGCGTCTTTCTACGGCTGCATCACGTTCGCTGCCAAATCCGGAAAATTTTTGAAATGGAAAACTTAGCCTGACCAGAAACTGGTCACCCACCACTTCTGCAACAAACTCCGCTTCCACGTCATACAACAAATTCAGCCGCTCGCGTATATTATTTAATGCCATTTGATTTCCCTTGCTGGCATGGGCAGGAAAATAAGAATTCTCAATCGCGATGACGATCCGGTCACCGTGCCGATTAATTTTGATATTGATCACAGAAGGAATTTCAGACGGTTCGACTCCGTGGTGCACTGCGTTTTCAATTAATGGCTGCAGCAACAGCGTGGAAATTTGCCCCTGCTGTTTATCCTGCTCGCTCAAATTACTGATTTCCCATTCCACCTTCAGACGTGCACCGAGTCGGATTTTCTCTATCGACAGATACTGATGGCACAGCTGCAATTCATCCTGCAAGGTAGATAAATCCCGGGTATCGCGCATCAAAACCCGAAACAGATCCGCCAGATCTTCCAATGCGGTCTCGGCACGCTGCGGCTCGGTGCGGATCAAAGAAAGCACAGCATTGATGCTGTTAAATAAAAAATGCGGCCTGATCCGCGCCTGCAACGCCTTCAATTTGGCCTCCCCCAGCGCCGGAGAAAACGCACGTGCGCGCAATTCGAAATGCTGCTGAAACAGCATGCCGAAAAAACCTGCCAGCACGCTCATCTGTAATGTCGATGCGTGTAATAAATCGCCAAATAACCAAGGTTGACTCATCACCAGGATAGACAGCGCCATCGCTATCATCGCAGGTACAACGCCGCACAGCAGCCGCTGCGCCCAGAGAGAAAGGTGCTGAACCAGCGCTACCTTGCGCAATCCGCATAGTAACAATAAAGACAAGATACTGATCGTTTCCAACAACATCGCCGAATCAAAAAAAGTTAACACCGCTGCCGGGGTATCAACGCTTTGCATCCAAACGGCGCAAAAAACAGCTGAATTGGTCGCCAGCAGCACGCGATAAATCACCCCGATGTTGCAGCAGTCAGGAATGACGGAAGATACAGCAGATGGCGTATCGGCCAGTGTAACTAACTTCAAGTGCTTTATAATCATGCGTATTCCACGAATAGCCGAGTTTATATGACATCCCAATTTTCAAAAAAAGACCAGGCCTGGTCGGCCCGTTTCTCCGAACCCGTTTCCGATCTCGTCAAACGCTACACCGCGTCGGTGTTCTTTGATAAGCGATTAGCACAGGTTGATATTCAGGGCTCGCTGGCCCACGCCGAAATGCTGTGTTTTAAAGAGATAATTACTAGCGCAGATTATGCCGAAATTGTGCGGGGCATGGCACAAATTTCAACTGAGATCAGCGCGAATGACTTTAATTGGCAACTTGATTTGGAAGATGTGCATTTAAATATTGAAAAACGCTTAACTGAACTCGTCGGCGATGCCGGCAAGCGGTTGCATACCGGACGTTCCCGCAATGACCAGGTCGCCACCGATATTCGTCTGTATTTGCGCGCTGCGATTGACGATATCACCGAATTGCTGAATCAATTTCGCCTGGCGCTGGTCAATCTGGCCGAACAACATGCCGACACCATCATGCCCGGATTCACCCACATGCAGGTCGCCCAGCCGATTACGTTCGGACACCACATGCTGGCCTACGTAGAAATGTTTGGACGCGACGCCGAGCGCATGGCGGATTGCCGCAAGCGCGTCAACCGACTGCCATTAGGTGCTGCGGCACTGGCCGGCACCACCTTTCCGATAGACCGTGAGCGAGTTGCCAAGACTCTGGGATTCGACGGCGTATGCGCCAATTCTCTGGATGCAGTATCAGACCGCGACTTCGCGATTGAATTTTGTGCCGCAGCGGCATTGATCATGACCCACATCTCGCGCATGTCGGAAGAATTGGTAATCTGGATGAGCCCGCGCGTTGGTTTCATTGACATCGCCGATCGTTTCTGTACCGGTTCATCCATCATGCCGCAAAAGAAAAATCCTGACGTACCTGAATTAGCACGCGGCAAAACCGGTCGCGTCAACGGCCATTTGATCGCCCTGCTCACGCTGATGAAGGGTCAGCCATTAGCCTATAACAAGGACAATCAGGAAGACAAAGAACCGTTATTCGATACAGTCGACACCATCGTCGATACACTGCGCATCTTCGCCGATATGGCAACCGGTATCAGCGTCAAACCGGAAGCAATGCGCAACGCCGCCCTGCAAGGTTATGCCACTGCGACCGATCTGGCCGACTATCTGGTCAAAAAAGGTTTGCCATTCCGCGATGCCCACGAAGCAGTGGCGCATGCGGTGAAAACCTGCGTCGGAAAAGAATGTGATTTAACTGATTTAACGCTGGATGAATTACGCACATTTTCCAATCTGATCGACGCCGATATTTTTGCCGTCCTGACGCTGGAAGGCTCAGTGGCAGCCCGTGATCATATTGGCGGCACGGCACCGAATCAGGTGCGCGCAGCAATTGCACGCATAAGAAAAGGTCAGTAACCGGTTTGCGGAACTTGGGCTAAGGTTCACCAGCCCAACGTAGTCTGCTTTTCCCGTAGGTTGGGCTACGCTGCACCAGCCCAACGTAGTCTGAATAACTTGCAGTTGTTCGTTTTGGCGTGGAGTGTTGGGCTGGTAAAGCGCAGCCCAACCTACGAAGCGCAGATGATTCAACTTAATAATTTTCCAGGGCTTCTGGCATTCCATTCCTGAACCGAAATACCGTCACAAGTGGTTCCAGCAAAGTTGTACTTGCCAGTGACGCCCCTGCATTTAACTTCGCTATTTAACTTTTTCAATACGGGTCAACGAACCGCTACAGGATATCTGGTCAAGTTATTTCCATTTGTAAATCCATTATTGAATATCTCTTCAAGCCATCTAAAATTTCCGTTTTAACATTCCTGCATCATGTCACCCGACTGTGTGCACAAACAGTTAAAACACCGGCGATTTATGAAAGAACATCAAGTAATTATTGCGCAGTGGTTAGAACAAATTGCCGAAGACATCGGCACCGCTTTACACCTTGAGGAAGATGGTCATTGCATTATCCCTTGCGTCGATAATTTAAATTGCATCATTGAAGTTCCTGCGAAATGTGATGTGGCCGCAGTCTTTATTTATTTGCCGCTAACCTTATTGCCTGAACAGTCCGAGGCCCGACTGCTCGCGTTCAGCAAAGCCTTGCGATTGAATTTATTTGGTCTGTTAACCGGCGGTTGTCACATTGCGCTGGACACGCGCTCCAATCATATCGTGTTGAGTTTTTCTTCTCTGATCGAGGCGCTAACGGCAACGTCGTTTAAACACATTCTGAATGACATGCTGGAACTGGCGCCCTCTCTGCGTATGCAATTGCAAAGCGTAACGGATTGCAGTTCGCTGGATACTGAAATCGCCTTGCAAAAAAATCTGCACCGTCAACTTATGGCTCAAAAAAATAAGAAAGGATAACGCATGCTTCCGACAGCACCCGACCGCCCTGCATCGCCATCCTGTTCAGGCGCTACCGCTTTGTCGACAACCCGACAATGTGCACCACAAAATAGCGGTGCACTTGAGCGCAATATGGCTAGCGACTTCATAGACGAGTTCTGCAACTCATTTGCCGACCAACCGTCGTTGGGCAAGCTACTCACCGGCATTCCGCATTTTTTGTTCAGCGCCGTTCCGCGCTACGTAGGTGAAAAAATTCAACGCGGATACGACAGGCATGCGCAATCGATAGCCGGTCAATTCTGTTTTTGGGGCGGCGCTACATTCAAAGGCCTGGGCAATATCTGCGGCGGTGTATTAGGTGTAGTGAACGGTACGATAGACGCTGGCGTTGCGTGGGTTAAGAATTTGGCGGAATGCTCTATTCGAACAATTCTTGCCGGCTTGAGTCTGGCTATAGACCCGGCAGCTGCGCGCGCTGATTTGGGATTCCATGATGGATTCGAAGATACCGATGTTAGCCAGCGGCAAAAGCTATTATCGTTTGCGTCCAGTATGTTCGTGCCTTCTGTGATAAAAAATGCCGCACAAACTCCACTTCCCAGGCATGAAGCAGAGCGACTCTATAAATTATATAGTCTGACAGAAGTTTCATCCCCAGCCGAAAAGATGGCAAGGCAGGCCTACGTAACAAAGACAAATTTTTCCCAACATCCTTCGACAGAGAAGGATCTAGGTAAAAAAATAAGCTACAGTTTTCAAACCACATCAGACGCAAATAAGTGGACGCCGGCACATAGAGAGCAAATTCCAAGTTCAATATTGGCGCGTAGAACCGAACAACCAAACAATACCGGCGAAATATTGAACCTGCATATCGATACAGATAACTGGGGTGCAACCGTATTGGTTGGTGACGGATGGTCGTCATTGCACGTAGGTGTTTTTGTAAATCAAGATGGCAAAATTGTTCTGGTATTTCCAGGCAGCGAAACATGCGGCAATGTAAAAACAATAGCCGCCGCGAATTTTGGCATAGTTGACAGTGCATTTCAGGACGCGCAAAAATTGGTCGCCGCGTTTGTCGATAAATACCCCGGACGAGTTGAACTGGTTGGATACTCGATGGGTGGGGCTTTGGCGCAGTATGCAGGCATTAGCAACGACGTTGAAAAGATAACAGTCTTTAATTCCATGGGACTGCATGTCAGTCTGCGTAACGAACTCGGCTCAAAAATAACCCATGCTGCGGTGACGCATGTGAATGCTGGCAATGATGGATTAAGTCAGCAGGTCGAACACATTACGCCCTCAGCCCAGGTGGTCGGCGGCAGAGGCCATCGCTATGTCATTCCGGGAAAATATAATCACGCTGGGTTAAGAAATGCGTTCGCGTCATACACCAACAATTCACAAGAAAAACGCGAACAGGAACACCGCAACATAACGGCTCAAAAGCCGAAGGTGAAGGCGAAAACTCACAGAGTCGGGAACCGGTATACAAAGAGCAATTAGGTCAGGTATCAATAAACGAATCCGCAACTTTCATCGCCAGCGCGCTCAACAGCTGAGCAGTCAACATCACTCCCTCGTTAAGTCTAAACAATTCTCCTGACAGGGGAAGTGGCTATATATTCAAATTTTAGAAATACGCATAATTCCTCCTTGTACTTTCCACTTTCATTTCTTCAAGCATAAAAATAGACAACACCGAGATCAATAAATATGAAAAGCAATCGTGACACTATTTCACAGTGGTTAGCACAACTTGGTAAAGAGCGTGATTTCGCTCTTATTTTAGAAGATGACGGTCACTGCATTATTCCTTGCGCAGACAATCTGAATTGCATTGTTGAAGTTCCCGACGAAGACGATGTCAGCGCCGTTTTTATTTACATACCCCTGATTCAATTGCCAGAACAACCTAAAGTGCAATTGTCAATGCTGCACAAAGCGCTGACCATGAACCAGTTTGGCTTGTTGACAGGTGGTTGCCATGTTGGCTTGGATACACGATCCAACTTCATCGTTTTAAGTTTTTCTTCGATCATTGAAGCGCTGGATGAAACACTTTTCAAATATATTTTAAGCGACATGTTAAAAATTGCACCGAACCTGCGTCAACGGTTACAGGCAATTGTCACGCCAGAATCAATTGCCGTTCAGGTATCCAGATCAAGCGATGCCCTTCTTAAACAGGCTCATCTGCATCGTTTGAAAATTTCTCATAACATAAGTCAGCCAGCGGAATAAAAATGACGCTAACGCTCCCTCTGCCTCTTCCTTTACCTCTGTCGATGCCAATCGTTTCCAGTCACGTATCAAGGGCTAGTCCTGCTGCAAGTACTGACACAGCAAACTTGCCTAGAGACAGTGAGAAAATTCATCGTTCCATGGCAAGTGGCTTTATCCAAGCCTGCAAAGATGAACACGAACAATTCTTCACTGGCTCAAAGGATTTCACTCTGGGCAAAGCGATTATGTACATGCCCAAGTTAATAAGTATTGGACTTCATTCTCTGGGAAATTCCATTCAAGGCGGTCATGATTTCAGCAGTCACAAAGGGCATTATCTGGCCGGGGTAGGATTTAAAGCGATAGCGAACGTTGTAGACTTTTGTATTGAACTCACTAGAAGCGCCATTGACCATACCGTGCTCGCCTGTAAAGGGCTGTTCCAATCTTCAACGGCACAATACGCCGAATATATTCCCGACCTCACTCATGACGTCAATGTCAAATTGCATAACCAGGCAATGGTACGTTGCGCCGATGCTGCTCCGTTAGGTCGATTATTGGTAGTTACCTGCTCGACTTCTCAGGGAGTAAATGTAAAAGATGCAAAGGGTCAAACTGGTTTGCCCGAAGGTTTTAAGGCAGCATCCATTGATGACATTCCTCCTTCGATCATGGCTCGTCGGGAAGGCACGTCATTTAGCGGTACAAGATTAAAGCTACATCAGGAAAGTAGTTTGAAACGTGGGAAGACACAAGATTTAATGGTTTTAAAAAGCGACGCATGGTCTAGTCTTCGTGTTGGCGTCTTTAAAAAAGAAGGAAAAGTTATTCTTTGCTTTAAAGGTTCAACGTTAACGAAGCTCGGCACGCTAAGAGCCAATGCAAACATCCTGGTCGGCGTTCGAGACAGGGCGATCAACGATGCAAACATACTGGTAAAAGCGTTTGTTGAAACGTACGGAAACGAGAATGTGGAGTTGGTCGGCCATTCATTGGGCGCCAATATTGCTGCAGATGCGGGTATTAGAAACAATGTTCGCGTAACCACCTTCAATGCGTATGGCCTCTCGTTAATGCAACGTCTTGATCTTGGTTCAAAAATCGTTGGCACGCAATCAAACCCGGAGTCGGCTACGGTAACTAATTTCAACTCATCTAAAGATCTATTGACAAAGCGCGGCCAACAATTTATTCCGACCAGACAGGTGGGCGTGAAAGTACGTGTTGAAGGCAATGCGGGTCACAGCGCTTCATCAGTTGTTAAAGATGTCCAGGTTACGGCCTCTCAGGCAAAACCACCAGAAAGTTCCAAATAATTCTATTTCCATATAAAAATAGTCTAATAGCTGGTCAGGGCTTCAGGCAGGCCATTCTTAAACCGGAACACCGTCACCGCTGACTGCAGCAAATCATGATGGATATCAAATTCGTAATTACCTGTGACGCCTTTATAGCTGATTTTTTCGAGCGAGGATAAATACTGACGCGGCTCGACCGAATCAGCGGCTTTCATGGCCTGCGCAATCAGCATCATCCCATCATAAAATGCTGCGGCCTGCACTTCCGCAGGTCGTTTGAAGCGCTTCATATAATCCGCGGCAAAAATTTTACCGGCGGCTAATTTATCCAATTTTGCGCCGCCCTGTATGCAGTACACCTGATCGACTATCGCATCTCCTGCCAGACGTCCCGTTTCCGGCGCGCAAATTCCGTCGCTGCCCAGGAATAAACCGCCAACGCCCAATTGTTTAATTTGCCGCAGCATGGGTCCGCCCTGCGCCGAATATCCGCCATAAAAAATCGCATCAGGCTTTTTGGCTTTGATCGAAGTCAGGATTGCGGTGAAATCGGTGGCTTTATCATTGGTGTACTCCCTGGCTACCACGCTAATGCCATATCCTTTGGCCACCTTGGCAAATTCATTCGCCAAGCCCATACCATAAGCAGTGCGATCATCAATGACGGCTACCGTTTTGACTTTTAATTCCTTCGCCGCATATTGCGCCATCTTGGTACCCAGTTGAATATCGTTGGGACCGATACGAAAAACATAAGAGTAACCCTGCAAAGTCAGTTGGGGATTGGATGCCACACTCGCCATGACGATACCGGCGCTGTTATAAATTCGGGACGCCGGAATAGCGACGCCGGAATTATAGGGGCCGATAACCGCTTTGACATTTTGGTCCACCAGTTTTTGCGCAACGCTGTTACCTGCGCGCGGATCGCCCTGATCGTCTTCCATTTGCACATCGAATTTGATTCTTTTGCCGCCGACAACCAACCCCTGGCTATTCAACTGATCAATCGCCATCAGCAAACCGCCCTGATTATCGATACCAGCCGAAGCCTGCGGGCCGGTCAGCGGACTACTAAAGCCAATTTTTACGGTCATCACGTTTTGTGCCGATGACAGTACCGGTGCTGCAAGCGCGATTGCGCAGCCACACAGCGTGGCAATAGATTTGGTTCGAACTTGCATGACTGTCCTTTATAAAATTCACCGGTTCAGCGAAAAATAATCTTCTAGTGTTTCCTGCAAACCTTGCTCAATGGCGCTCTCCACTTTTTTGGATAAGCGCGCATCTGTCTGAGAACCAAAAACGAATAAACGATATACCTCGGAAATTGGGGTGACAGCAGGGTTGGCCAATAACACCCACCACTCCGAACCGGCCAGCGGGGTACTTTTTTTGGCCGCCATTTCATCTGCATGCAAACGCCCAACCCAACCGGCTTTCATCATTTGGGTCAGCAAGCCTTCCATTTCATCGTAGCCTAGTCGCGTTTTTTCACGGATTTCCCAGCTCGACAATCCTGCATTGGCAGAACGGTTGCGCGCATCGAACAAGACTTCCAGCAAAGCGATCGCATCAACAAATCGGCTACCGGGTTGGGGAACATGCCACCAGCGCTCATATTTCACAACGGGTGCCGACGCTGCGATCACCGCACCGAATAAGGTGATCAACCAGGAAGTGTAGATCCAGATTAAAAATATCGGAATCACCGCCATAGCGCCGTACACGATGGTGTAAGTCGGAATATGGATGACGAAAGCAGCAAAAATGCGCTTGGCAATTTCAAACAAAATCCCCGCCACCAAACCGCCCCAGGCTGCGTCGCGCCAGTCGATAGGACGATTCGGCACGACTACGTACAACAGACTGTAGGCACTGGTACTCAGCAATACCGAGGCGAGTGTAAACAGCGCCTTGCTGCGGGGAATAGTGCCGACCACATCGGAGGTGGCGGCAAACAAATAGGAAGTTGCGGTAATCGATACGCCCATCAGGAGCGGTGCAAGCGTAATCAGTGCCCAGTACACCAGCATGCTTTTTATCAGCGGACGCTTTTGCTTGACGCGCCAGATCTGGTTAAATACCTTGTCTATCGTTGCCAGCGTGGCGAGTGATGTTACCATCAGTGCCACTGCGCCAAAAGCGGACAATCGGGTTGCCTTGGTAGCGAACTGGGTCAGATAATTCAGGATATTTGTTGATATCGCCTTGGGCATCAGGCTTTGAATAAAATACGCTTCCAGCGAAGTCCGAAAAGTCGTAAACAAAGGGAACGCAGTGAAGATGGCCAATGCAATCGTCAACATCGGCACCAATGCCAGCACGGTAGTAAACGTCAAACTACCCGCCACCTGGGCCAATTGGCCGTCGGCGACGCGACGAAAGGCGAAATAAATCAGGCTGCGAATTTCAGTCAGCCGCCAGCCGAAAAGTCGCTGGCCTCTGAGTAAAGTTTTGAGCCGCTCTAAAGATGTCATGGGTTACCGGATGCAGGTTGCGGAAGGCGAACTACAGGAAACGGTCGAGAATTTTCCGCGCCGCCTTATCCAGCCTGGCGGGCTGACGGATCAGATAGTTGATGCCATGATTATCTGTTACCAACAAATCGTCTCCGATACGACGTATATCTTCTTCCACCCGCAACACAAAACTGGTTTCGCCCCGGTCTGTGCTGACTGTCCAGGTACAGGGAGTGGAAAAACTGGATACGCCAATAATATTCAGTATCTCAGGCACAAATTCACGCCCCGACAGTTCATCCAGTATCAGGACGCGCAACGGTTGCGACAAATCGGTTAGGCGATCGACCCAGGCGACTTCACGACCATCGCTGTTGACCAGCGAAATATTGTCTTTGGGCGTTTGTATCGGAAATGCGCGCACCGGGATCACTCCCTCATGGATTTCGCCATTCGCGGTCAGCGTTAATTTTCCGAACACATTGCGGCTGAGTTCAAATTCAGTTGTTTGCATTAATCGATCCCTGATTCTAGTAACACGGCGGCATTACGTGCCTGCGCCTGATATAAACGATAATAGGCGCCCTGCTGTGCCATCAGCACATCGTGTTTGCCTTCTTCGACCACCACGCCGCGATCCATCACAACCAGTCGGTCGGCTTTGTTCAGGGTTGAGAGTCGGTGCGCAATTGCAATCGTGGTGCGGCCTTTGACCAGATTATCCAGGGCCTTTTGGATTTCTTTTTCAGTTTCCGAATCGACTGACGATGTAGCTTCATCCAGAATCAGAATACGCGGGTCTATCAGCAAGGCACGGGCAATCGAAATCCTCTGGCGCTCACCGCCGGACAAACCCTGACCGCGTTCCCCGACCATGGAATCATAACCTTGCGGCAGACGTAAGATAAATTCGTGTGCATGGGCGGCACGCGCTGCATCCATGATTTCATCACGGGTGGCATTGGGTTTGCCGTAGGCGATATTGTCTGCGATGGTGCCGAAAAACAGGAACGGCTCCTGCAGCACGAGGCCGATATTGCGACGATAGTCGGCGATGGCTAATGAGCGGATATCGGTCCCGTCCAATAAAATCGCACCTTCGGCGACATCGTAAAAACGGCAAATCAAATTCACCAGGGTACTTTTGCCGGACCCGCTGTGCCCAACCAGACCGATCATTTCACCCGGTTTGATATTCAGTGAAATGCCGCGATTGACAGAGCGATTGCCATAGCGGAATCCGACTTCACGCAATTCAATATGACCTTGCACATTGTCGATCTTAACCGGATTGGCCGGTTCCGGCACGCTGGAGACATGATCCAGAATATCGAACACGCGCTTGGCAGCAGAGGCTGACTTTTGGGTGACCGACACGATACGGCTCATCGAATCCAGACGACCGTAAAAACGTCCCATCAACGCGATAAACTGCACCAGAATACCGGTAGTAATTTCACCACGATAAATTTGCCAGATACCAAACGCCCACACCACCAGCATGCCGATATCGGTCAACAGCGACACCGTTGGTGAGAATAAGGCCCACACTTTATTGAGTTTGTCATTCACCGCCAGATTGTGCCGGTTCGCTTCATGAAAGCGATTCGCTTCACGCTGTTCCTGTGCAAAGGCTTTCACGACCCTAATACCCGGGATCGTATCGGCCAGCACATTGGTGACTTCGCCCCACACCCGGTCTATTTTTTCAAATCCGTGCCGCAGCCGATCGCGCACGATGTGGATCATCCACGCTATAAACGGCAATGGCGCTAACGTAATCAGTGCCAGCATGGCGTTTTCTCTGACCAGAAAAATCGCGATCATAAACAGCATGATCAGATCGGTTGCAAAGTCGAGTAAATGCAAAGACAAAAATACGCAGATGCGGTCGGTACCGCTACCGATGCGCGACATCAAATCGCCAGTACGTTTGCCGCCGAAATATTCGAGCGACAAGCGCATTAAATGTTCGTAAGTCGCCGTACGCAAATCCGAACCGATACGCTCCGAGACCAGCGCCAGAATATAAGTTCTGAGCCAGTTCAACAGCCATGCCAACAGTCCGGATCCCAACAAACCGCCCAGATACATGGCCACCATTTGCGGATCGATCTGTTTGGTTTCCTGATATGGAATCAGAATTTTATCCAGTATCGGACCCGTCAGATAAGGCGGCACCAACCCTGCCGCAGTACCCAGTAAGGTCAGGATAAAGCCGATCAACAGTTGACCCTGATATGGTTTGGCGAAACGCCACAATCTAAACAAGGTTCTGGTTGAAGGCGGTGTATGAATCACCTTGGCGCAAACCGGACATTCGTCCTGTTCGGGATCCAGTGGCGCTTTGCAACTGGGGCAGACCAGTTGATCGGCTTCAACCACCGGTTCGCCGCTGACCTGACTGTTTTGATATAAATTAAACTGATCGACAAAACGGGTTGCCAATAAATTTTGGGTTAACGTAAAACGCCATGCAGCCAGCAAACCATGCGAGTCAGTGAGTTCAAGATGCCCGATGCCGGCGTGATCGTGATGCGTTAGCTTTAAATCAGCACGATATTCCCAGCTCTGCCACTCGGTTGCGCCAGGCGTGCGCGAGAAAATGCGCGATTCAGTTGCGACGATAATCCCGTTACGGAAATTTAATCGCTCATCCAGGTCAACCTCTAAGGCAGTTAACGCGTTCTCACCGGAGGTGAGCTGATCCGCAACGATGTCTCTCCAGTTTTGCGGCATGGTGGATAGAGTGAGATCATAGCCGACTTGTTTCATTGTCATTATGTTGAGTGCTCCAGAGTGCCATCGCCGTGCCGCGGGCGACGCTTAAAAATGTGAAAGGAAAAATAGTATTTTAGGTAAGCAGACTAAGCAGGCGAATTAACACCGCAAGTTTTATAGACACTAACCGTAGCGCTGGAGCAGCAAGTTACGGTATTCTATTAAGTTATTTATTTTCGTCTTAACTTCGCTCGCCCAAACTTAACTTCGGCTCGAAATATTTTTTCGAGAGTATACAATAACAAGCAGAATAACAATCGTAATTAGATTCGTAATTAAGTTTACAACTAAGTTCGCAACTAAGTACGCAAACGCGAACACGGTAAAAGATATTAGATATTGATGGGTAATTCCGCCCCCACATGTTGGTGAAATAATATAAATGACAAATAAGAAAGAAATTAAATTTACACGCATAACCTATCTGCGTGGACCAAATATTTGGACTTATCGCCCAGTCATTGAAGCCTGGGTTGAGATCGGCGAGTTAGAACAATATCCTTCCAATGCTCTCCCCGGACTTACTGACAGACTCACAACCTGGTTGCCCAGCTTGATCGAACATCGTTGCGGTGTCGGTGAACGCGGTGGATTTATCGAGCGCCTGCATGAGGGAACCTGGGCCGCCCATATATTGGAGCACGTGGTGCTGGAGTTACAGAATCTGGCGGGGATGCGCACCGGTTTCGGCAAGACGCGCAAGGCAGCCGAGCCCAGTTTATACAAAATGGCATTTCGCACCCGCCAGGAACAGGTCGGACGGGCAGCGCTGGAAGCCGGTCGCGAGCTGCTACTCGCCGCAATTGAAAACACCCCCTACAACGTCGACGCCAATGTCGCCAAATTGCGCGAACTGGTTGACTCGCTTTGCCTCGGACCTTCCACTGCGCATATCGTTGATGCCGCCACCAGCCAGTTGATACCGTGGATGCGTTTAAACGATGGCAATCTGGTGCAACTCGGTTATGGCAATCAGCAGCGCCGCATCTGGACCGCGGAAACCGACCAGACCAGCGCGATTGCAGAAAGCATTTCCACCGACAAGGATTTAACCAAATCATTATTAAAATCCTGCGGCGTGCCGGTCCCTGATGGCAGCCTGGTGCACAGCGCCGAGGAAGCCTGGGACGCGGCGCAAGATATCGGCTTGCCGGTAGTATTAAAACCGTACGACGGCAATCATGGCCGCGGCGTTTCTCTGGATCTGAAAACCGAAGCCGATGTGCACGCTGCCTTTAAACTGGCGGACCGCAAAGGCGGCGGCAGCGCTGTCATCGTTGAGCAGTTCATACCGGGTAACGAGCATCGTGTTTTGGTGGTCGGAAAAAAAGTCGTGGCAGTTGCAGCCGGCGAAGCGGCCTGGGTGATAGGCGACGGCAAATCCAGCATTAATCAGCTGATTGAAGATCAGATCAATTCGGATCCGCGTCGCGGCTTAACCGAGGAATTCCCGTTAAACAAACTGGGTACCCAACACGCAGAAATTATTCTTGAACTGGAACGTCAGGGATTTGTCGACACCGATATTCCATCCAAAGATCAGCATGTTTTAATTCAACGCAATGGCAACGTGGCGTTCGACGTAACCGATTTAATCCATCCCAGCATTGCCGCCGTAGCGAGCCTGGCAGCACGCGTGGTAGGTCTGGATGTCGCTGGGGTTGATCTGGTGGTCGAAGACATTTCCAAACCGCTTAGCGCACAGCGTGGCGCTGTTATCGAAGTCAATGCAGGCCCAGGTTTGCTGTCGCACTTAAAACCAGCCAGCGGCACACCGCGCCCTATCGGCACGGCGATTATCGATCATTTATTTCCAGATGAAGGATCAGGCCGCATCCCTATCGTCGGCGTGACAGAAGCCAGCGGCTCTACGCTGATTTCGCGTCTGATTTCACACTTACTGTACGTCAGCGGCAAACATGTCGGTCTGGCCTGTAGCAGCGGTTTATATCTGGATCACCGTCAGATCGACAGTAAAAACGCCATCAACTGGGATGCCGGTCAGCGTCTGTTGATCAATCGCTCGATCAGCGCCGCGGTATTTGAAACCAGTCACCGCATGATACTTTCCGAAGGACTGGTATACGATAAATGCGCGGTGGGCGTGGTCAGCGAAATTGATGAGCACGTAAAGAATTCGCATTTGGCCGAGTTTTACATCAACGACCAGGATCGTCTGTTCAATGTCGTGCGCACGCAGGTCGATGTGATATTGCCTAGCGGTGTAGCCGTATTAAATGCCGCCGATCCGCGCATCGTTGAACTGGCTGAACTATGCGATGGCAATGTGATTTTCTACGGTGAAAATGCGCAGTTGCCCGCAATTGCCAAACATCGTGCCGAAGGTGAACGTGCCGTTTTCTTGCGCAATAATTGCATCGTGCTGGCGATAGGCACAAACGAAACTGCTCTGCTGCCGCTTGCCTCGTTAAAGCCCACCAAAGCAGCGCAACCGTCCAATGTGATGGCAGCGGTGGCTGCGGCGTGGGCTTTGCAGATTTCGCCGGAGCTGATTGAAGCGGGATTACGGACGTTTGAATCTACGCCGAAAAAGACACATTATTAAACAAACGTTGGGCTGATAAAACGTAGCCCAACCTACAATGACAGATAGTGCAGGTTGAGCTAAGCCTCACCCGCCCAACATTCGCACCACCCGACTTTAGGATTATTATTTTATGGAAGTCTCACGAATTCGAGCCCTGCGCGGCCCCAATCTCTGGAGTCATCACACGGCGATCGAAGCCATAGTGAAGTGCAGCGCTGACGAAATGAATATCATCAATCTTCCCGATTTCGAAACCCGTTTGCGCGCCCGTTTTCCTGACCTGAGTTCACTGCAACCTACCGGATATCACGATGCCATCCCGATGGCCCATGTGTTTGAACATGTGGCACTGGGATTGCAGGCATCTGCCGGATGTCCGGTCACATTCAGCCGCACTACACTCACTGTAGAAACCGGTGTATTCCAGGTAGTGGTCGAATATACGGAAGAAGCCGTTGGTCGTCTTGCATTCGAGTTAGCGGAAAAATTATGCTTGTCCGCATTGAAAGACAGTTTTTTTGACCTTGACGGCGCACTGACCGAATTACGCGACCTGGACGAAGAAGTGCGTTTGGGCCCCTCTACCGGTTCCATCGTGCAGGCAGCAGTGACGCGCAATATTCCTTACCGACGCCTGACCGACGGCAGTCTGGTGATGTTTGGCTGGGGTAGCAAACAGCGCCGTATCCAGGCTGCAGAAATGGATTGCACCAGTGCGATTGCCGAAGCCATCGCGCAGGACAAAGAGCTCACCAAAAAATTATTAAGCGCTGCCGGTGTGCCGGTGCCGCAGGGCCGCTCGATCACCGACATCGAAGACGGATGGGCGGCAGCCTGCGATATCGGTTTGCCGGTCGTGGTGAAACCGAAAGACGGTAATCAGGGCAAGGGCGTAACTGTCAACATCACCAACCGCGAGCAGTTCAATGCAGGATTTCACTCGGCATCTGAATTCAGCAATGACCTGCTGGTGGAACGCTATTTACCCGGCAGTGATTTCCGCCTGCTGGTAATCGGCAACAAAATGATCGCCGCGGCGCGCCGCGATCCACCGCAAGTCGTCGGTGACGGGGTCAAAACGGTTAAACAGTTGGTGGATCATGTGAACCTCGATCCGAAACGCGGCTCCGGTCACGCTACATCGCTGACCAAAATGCGTATCGACGACATTGCACTCGCAAGTCTGGCGACGCAGGGATTGAATGCCGAATCCGTACCACCGAAAGGTCGTCGGGTACATCTGCGTAACAACGCCAATCTGTCTACCGGCGGCTCTGCCACTGATGTCACCGATGACGTGCATCCGGAAGTTGCCGCCCGTGCGGTCGCCGCAGCACAGATGGTCGGACTCGATATTTGCGGCGTCGATTTGGTGTGCGACAGCGTATTGAAACCGATAGAAGACCAAAACGGCGGCATCGTCGAAGTCAATGCCGCACCAGGTTTGCGTATGCATATATCGCCATCGTTCGGCAAGGGGCGTCAGGTTGGCGAAGCGATTATCTCGACCATGTTTGAAGATGGCAACGATGGTCGCATTCCTATTGTTGCAGTCACCGGCACCAACGGTAAAACCACCACGGTACGACTGATCGCACATTTACTGACCGCATCGGGGCTGCGCACCGGCATGACCAACACCGACGGCGTGTATATCGAAGGACAACGCATCGATTCCGGCGACTGCAGCGGCCCGAAAAGCGCGCGCAACGTCCTGCTGCATCCTGATGTCGACGCGGCGGTATTTGAAACAGCCCGTGGCGGCGTATTGCGCGAAGGCCTGGCGTTCGACCGCTGTCAGGTCGCCGTGATTACCAACATCGGCACCGGCGACCATCTCGGTTTAAATTACATTACCAGTCTCGAAGATCTGGCGGTACTGAAACGCGTGATCGTGCAAAACGTGGCGGACAACGGCGTGGCAGTGTTGAATGCTGCTGACCCCATCGTCGCCAGCATGGCGCAAAACTGTTTAGGCACCGTAACCTTTTTTGCGGCCGACCGTCACGAAGCGATTATGGCCACCCACCGTGCCCAGGGTAACCGAGTGGTGTATGTGGACAACGGCATGATCGTTGCCGAAGAAGGCATCTTCAAACACAAAATCCCATTGGCCCATGTCACCATTACCCACGGTGGCACGATCGCTTTCCAGGTTGAAAACGTGATGGCTTCCGTTGCCGCTGCGTGGGCGGTGGGCATTAGCTGGAATGCGATAGAAGCCGGCCTGAAATCTTTTGCCAACGACACCGATAACGCACCGGGCCGCTTTAACATGTTCAACTATAAAGGTGCGACCTTGATTGCCGATTACGGTCACAATCCGGATGCGATTGCGGCATTGGTCAGCGCAGTAGAAACCATGCCGGCCAAACGCCGCTCAGTCGTCATCAGCGGTGCGGGCGACCGGCGTGATGAGGATATACGTCAGCAGACAGAAATTTTAGGCGCGGCGTTTGATGATGTGATTCTGTATCAGGATCAATGTCAGCGAGGCCGGGTTGACGGCGAGGTCGTTGCGCTGCTGCGTTCAGGTTTGAAAAATGCCAAACGCACTAAATATATCAGCGAAATCAACGGCGAATTTATCGCGATTGATCATGCACTGGAAAAATTGGGAGAAGGCGATTTGTGCCTGATACTGGTTGATCAGGTCGAAGAATCGCTGGAACATATTGCCAAACGCATTCAGCAGGGCTAATTCAATGCAGGGTGTAATAGCGTAGGTTGGGCTACGCCTCATCAGCCCAACACTCAACGTCAACATAGACGAAAAACATAACTGGTTTCACCAACCAATGTTGGGCTGATGAAGCACGACCCAACCTACGGAGCCACAACATGTCTATCACAGCCCAGGAGCTGGAACAATTAATGGAAGAAGTCGAGCGCGAAGACCCGATCGACTTCGCCGACCTGCCCTTCAATGACAAAGACTTACGCAGCGTGATCTCCAATCATGTCTGCGATATGGCCGCTGCGCTGGAAAATTTCAGCGAGGAAGACAGGCATCTGACTTTGTTGGCAGTGGCCGCCAAACTCGTATTGGAAAATTTCGTACTGCATTTGCGGTTGATGTATCAACAAGGCCAACCGATCAGCCCAGACATCGGCGAATTATTGCGTGAGATGTTCAAGAAAAAATAGCATGCAAATTAATATAAATTAAACGTCTCTCATATTATGTATTGCGCCATTTTTACTTAGCGCTATGGTTTCAAATATTTATCTAAATCGACAGCCAGCGCCACCTTCGTAGGACTTTGTAAAAATGCATATAAATTGCTCTTTAACGCATGAGAACATTTCAAGCCTTGTACGAAGCCATATAAGAAATGAGGGGGATACGTACGATCAGGGGGCACACCGGTTTTTGCCTCAATCATAGATACAAAAAAGGCATACTGATCCATTGCTCTCGCGATGATCGGATAATTGCCCATCCCCTTGTCTATACTAGCAAAAAATTCAGGATGAATATACTCACGTGTGCCACTGAAATTCATGCTGGCGAGTTCATCTCTTTTTGCCATTGAATCGCAATCAATTAATGACATTTCGTGATCAGCTAAAACCAGATTTCCCGGTTTAATATCCCTATGAACGAGACCTTTACGATGCAGTGTCTCAAGCTGAGATGCTAATTTCTCAAAATGGCTAACTGAGTACGTGTATTGTCCTACCAATAATTGAGCATATAAATCTGCCGGCCCCACATTTTTCGAATAAATTTTTGTCAGGTTAGCTCTGCGTGGCGGGACGATCTTATCAAGATTTTCATCATCTATAATTTTTAGCATGCTTTGGTTAAAAGTAAAAGACTCAGCAAATTCAGTTGGATTTTTCACCGTTAATTCAACAAACCGCTCGTCTTTTGTCCGTCCCGTTAGAGTTTTATATGTGCCACTTTTTCCGTCTATCTTTACGGTTGAAGCTGCAACATACCGATATCCTTTACTCTGAAGTTCATGCGCAATCACTACACGATCCGGGCCCGGGCCTTTTAATGCCCGGATATGCGATTCCTGAGACTCTTTTGTGCCAGTCGCCAGCCAACCACGAATATTTTTTTGAATAACAGTCGCCGCCTCAGCCCTCAAGGTATTTAGTTGATCGGCGTCGAAGTATTCAGGCGTAAGAACCGTTGCATCAAATTTCGCTCCGTCCACCTTCGCTCCGCGCAATTGAACATCACGCAAATCGGTCCCACGCAAGTCAAGACCTGACAGATCCATACCGACTGAATTCTCAAAACTTGCACGTCTGTATGGCTTGCCTGCGAGATTCAGACAGAGGATCAGCTTGCCATCATCGGTTTTCGCGAACGAAACTTTAAATAGGTTTCTAAATCTGGGATCCAGTTTGCTTAGCTTGACGCAGCTTCTCATATCGTCTTGCACAGTTTTGTTTGGCCTGAACATTTCAGCGAGAATTTTAGCGGCGGCTGATCTGGTCTTGTCATCTGCATTGAACATGTCGTTTCTCAAACCGACAACCAGCGAGAAAAGTTGTTCGGTTTCTGGCGATGCCAATTCAGCTTTTTTAAGCTCTCTGCTTCCTGCAAACGCCAACACGGCACTCCAAATCCCATCCATCTGATCATGTGGGCAAATCAGATTTTCAAACTTGACAGTGTCGCCAAAGCTAAGCGAGATATATGCCGCGGTGGCAATTCCTGGCCCGGCTTGCATAATTAATTTGAATTTATTCTGAGCGTCCGCTTCGGCCAGTTTGGTCAGCTGTGTGAAGCAGTCAATTTTTTCACACGAGCTGGTCGCATTGCATAGTTGATTTAACAGGCCGATTGCGGCGGGTCCGTTCTCCACCATAAAACTGCTGCGCATCTCTTTCCAAAGTTGCTCCGCGTTTTCGGTATCAAAACAGTTAAAGTCCGACGTAATTGATTTTTCCGAAGCATTTCCGATATCGGCATCGGTAACTTTGAAGCGCAACTTGCCATTAAAATTGGGCACCACATCAAATTTGTATTGGGGCAGCGCATATTTTTTCAGGCCGAGAAATGCCTCTTCTGCCCTGCAGCGATTCTCGGCTTTTTCAGCATGGCTCAACGTCGGATCTTCGTTAGCCTTTTCTGCCTGAGCAATTTCAAACACCAGTGCTAACGCCTTTTCTTGCTTATGCCCGTAAAAACAATCCACTATCGGTTCCCACCACTTCATTGCGTCACGGATTACGGCCTGTTTGTCCTGTGCTGCGGCGTTTTTAAATTTTTCCGACACAGCCCCGACATCAATGCGCGGCGCATAAAGATAATGATTACCCAAACTGATTTGCATGTCGAAAAGTCCCTAAAAGTGCTGGCGTTGACAATTATTTAAAAAACCAAAGCTGGCCGTCAAACCGAATTAAAAAATATGTGATGATGGACAAAGGCCGGTTATCGGACAATTGCCACTTACGTCTATGAAGTAACTGCGTATTCGAACAAGCCCAGCACTTATTTCCCTAATTTGCTGCCTGACAAGTTCTGCAGAATTTGCTATACTTGAGCAAATAAGTAGGGAATTAATTTCTTTCAAGATCCATTGCAATACCAAGGTAATGATATGAGGCTTACAACAAAAGGACGATTTGCCGTGACGGCGATGGTCGATCTGGCAATAAATCAGCGCAAAGATCCCATCACGCTGGCTGAAATCAGCGAACGTCAGGCAATTTCACTTTCGTATTTGGAACAGCTGTTTGCCAAATTAAGACGTCATCACATCGTTGAATCGGTGCGAGGACCCGGCGGCGGTTACAGCCTGGGTCGTGAGGCGAAAAAAATCACCGTCGCCGACATCATTATTGCGGTCGATGAACCTATCGATGCGACGCAATGCGGCGGCAAGGAAAACTGCAAGAGTCACGACGATGGGAGCGCATCGCGCTGCATGACCCACGATCTGTGGACATCACTGAATGCTAAAATGCTGGAGTTTTTGGCCTCGGTTTCCCTACAGGATTTAGCGAACCAGCAAAACGCTCATGAGCAAAAAGTCATCGTCCTGCATAACCAGCAACATCTCAACTTATTGTGAATAATCGTATGAACAGCCCTATGCCCAATACCGTACTCAGTGCCGTCGCAACTGCCACATCTACTGCACCGCACTTCCCTATCTACATGGATTATTCGGCGACGACGCCTATCGATCCACGCGTAGCCGACAAAATGATTCCCTATTTGCGTGAGCAATTCGGTAATCCGGCGTCGCGCAGTCATGCATACGGCTGGTCCGCAGAACAGGCAGTGGAAGAAGCACGCGCCAATGTCGCAGCCCTGATCGGCGCAGATCCGCGCGAAATCGTCTGGACTTCCGGCACGACTGAAAGTAACAACCTGGCGTTGAAAGGTGCGGCACATTTTTACAAAACACGCGGCAAGCACATCATCACCGTTAAAACCGAACACAAAGCCGTCCTGGATACCGTGCGCGAATTAGAGCGCCAGGGGTTCGAAGCGACTTATCTGGAACCGCAGGACAATGGTCTGATCACCGTCGAACAATTAGCTGCCGCAGTACGACCAGACACGATACTGGTTTCTGTGATGTGGGTGAATAATGAAATCGGTGTGGTCCAGCCTATCGCTGAAATCGGCGAATTCTGCCGTTCTAAAAATATCGTATTCCACTGCGATGCGGCCCAGGCTACCGGTCGGGTTGAGATCGATATGGAAACCGTCAAAGTCGATCTGCTGTCGTTGACTGCGCATAAGACTTATGGCCCGAAAGGCATAGGCGCTTTATACGTGCGTCGCAAACCGCGTATCCGTATCGAAGCACAAATGCACGGTGGCGGACATGAACGCGGCATGCGTTCCGGCACATTGGCCACGCACCAGATCGTCGGCATGGGTGAAGCATTCCGCATCGCCAAAGTCGAAATGAAAGAAGAAAATCTGCGCATCCAGAAGTTGCGTGATCGTCTGGCGAATGGTTTGAAAGAAATCGAAGAAGTGTATATCAACGGCGATATGGCACACCGCGTTCCGCATAACCTGAACGTCAGTTTTAATTATGTGGAAGGTGAATCGCTGATTATGGCGATTAAAGATATCGCAGTATCTTCCGGCTCGGCCTGTACCTCAGCCAGTCTGGAACCTTCGTACGTGTTGCGCGCTTTGGGTCGCAGCGATGAATTGGCGCATAGCTCAATCCGCTTCACTATCGGGCGCTTCACGACAGAAGAAGAAATCGATTACGCTATCAAGCTCATGAAAGACAAGGTCGCCAAACTGCGTGAGTTGTCTCCATTATGGGATATGTATAAGGACGGTATCGATATTTCAACGATACAGTGGGCGGCACATTAATATTATTTTTTTCAGGCTATCAATCAAGATAGTCCGATCCAGGGAGAATTAACATGGCATATTCAGAAAAAGTGTTGGATCACTACGAAAATCCACGCAATGTCGGCGCGTTCGACAAGGGCGATGAATCCATCGGTACCGGTATGGTTGGTGCACCAGCCTGCGGCGACGTGATGAAACTGCAGATCAAGGTCGGCGAAGACGGCATTATTCAGGACGCCAAATTTAAAACCTACGGTTGCGGTTCTGCGATCGCCTCCTCTTCACTGGTGACCGAATGGGTCAAAGGTAAGACTTTGGATCAGGCGCTGGATATTAAAAATACCCAGATCGCCGAAGAGCTGGCTTTGCCGCCGGTAAAAATCCACTGCTCAATTCTGGCAGAAGACGCGATTAAAGCGGCCGTACTCGATTACAAAACCAAACACGCAACAGTGGCATAAAACCATGGCAATAACTTTGACAGAAAAAGCAGCACGTCACGTTAGCCGGTATATGGAGCGACGCGGCAAGGGCATCGGTTTGCGCTTTGGTGTGCGCACTACCGGTTGCTCGGGCATGGCTTACAAACTTGAATACGTTGACGAAGTCGGCGCGGATGATCAGGTGTTTGAATCCCACGGCGTCAAGGTCTTTGTTGATCCGAAAAGCCTGACTTATATCGACGGCACGGAGCTCGATTTTGCCCGCGAAGGTCTGAATGAAGGGTTTAAATTCAACAACCCTAACGTGAAAGATGAATGCGGTTGCGGTGAAAGCTTCCGGATTTAATGCAAAACCATTTCGACCTATTTCAGTTAGAACAGCGGTTTGATCTGGAGTTGGCGCAGCTGGATGCAGCGTTTCGCGAAATCCAGGCCAGAGTCCACCCGGATAAATTCGTTGGCGCCAGCAGTGCTGAACAACGGATTGCCATGCAGTGGGCGACCCGCGCCAATGAAGCGTATCAAACCTTAAAGAATCCGTTGAAAAGAGCGCGCTATCTGTGCGAACTCCATGGTGTGGATTTGCAAACGGAATCCAATACCAGTATGCCGATGGCTTTTTTAATGCAGCAAATGGCATGGCGCGAACAGCTGGACGACGCCAAAACAAATTCTGCGGCACTGGACAGTTTAGAAGCCGAAGTGCGAGATGCACATCAACAGCAACTCCGGCAAATTGCGGAACAGATCGCGCAGGCGGACTACCACCAGGCAGCCCAGTCCATTCGGCAAATGATGTTTTTAGAAAAATTCAGTGACGATATCGCCCATATTTCAGAACATCTCGACTCCAACACTTAACTCCTTCATCACATGGCATTACTTCAAATTTCAGAACCCGGCATGTCCACGGCACCGCATCAGCATCGGCTGGCGGTTGGTATCGATTTAGGTACGACCAATTCGCTGGTGGCGACGGTGAGAAACAGCGTTCCCGAAATTTTGAGCGATGATGAAGGACGCAGTTTGCTGCCTTCCATCGTGCGTTATCTGGCGAATGGTCACGCGCACATCGGCTACAAAGCCCAGGCTGCGCAAACGACCGACCCGAAAAACACCATACTGTCAGTCAAGCGATTAATGGGGCGCGGTTTAAAAGATATCGCCTATGCAGAAAATCTGCCTTACGATTTTCTGGATACGCCGGGCATGGTACAAATTCAAACCGTGGCAGGCGTCAAAAGCCCGGTTGAAACCTCGGCGCAAATTCTGGCGACTTTACGGCAACGTGCCGAAGATGCGCTGGGCGATGAACTGGTGGGCGCCGTCATTCCCGTACCCGCCTATTTCGATGACGCGCAACGCCAGGCGACCAAAGATGCTGCCAAACTGGCTGGTCTTACGGTACTGCGATTACTGAATGAACCGACAGCCGCCGCGATTGCTTACGGTCTGGACAATGCGTCTGAAGGTATCTACGCAGTCTACGATTTGGGCGGCGGCACCTTTGATATTTCGATTTTAAAAATGAGCAAGGGTGTGTTTGAAGTTCTCGCTACCGGCGGCGATTCAGCGTTGGGTGGTGACGACTTTGATCATCGCCTGCTGTGCTGGATTAGCGAGCAGGCCAAGCTGGCGCCGCTATCCGATGCGGATACCCGACTGTTAATGGTCAAGGCGCGTGAAGCCAAGGAACTGTTATCTACCAAAGCAGAAACGCAGATTGATGCTGCGCTCGAGTCCGGTGAACGTGTTCATCTCACCGTCAGCGCTGAAATTTTTGCGGAGATCACCAAACATCTGATCCAGAAAACCATACAGCCCTGTAAAAAGTCGTTACGTGATGCCGGCTTGCAAATCGATCAGATCGATGGTGTGGTGCTGGTAGGTGGCGCTACCCGCATGCCGCAAGTGCGCAAAGCAGTTGGCACATTTTTTCAGACTACGCCTTTATCGAATCTCGATCCGGATAAAGTAGTCGCGCTGGGTGCTGCAATACAGGCCAACTTGTTGGCTGGTAACCGCGCAGCCGGTGATGACTGGTTATTGCTGGACGTGATTCCTTTGTCGTTGGGTATAGAAACCATGGGCGGACTGGCGGAAAAAGTCATCCCGCGCAATTCGACGATACCGTGCGCACGCGCTCAGGAATTTACTACGTTTAAAGATGGGCAAACCGCGTTAGCGATCCATGTTGTGCAAGGTGAGCGTGAACTGGTCAGCGATTGCCGCTCACTGGCGCGCTTTGAGTTGCGCGGCATTCCGCCGATGGCAGCCGGGGCAGCGCGTATCCGCATTACTTACCAGGTTGATGCCGATGGTTTATTGTCGGTATCGGCGCGTGAATTGCGTTCCAACGTTGAAGCCTCGATTACCGTCAAACCTTCGTACGGACTGGATGACGACGCCATCACCCGCATGCTGCAGGAGTCGCATAGCACCGCCGATGCAGATATGCAGTTGCGCGCACTGAAAGAACAGCAGGTCGAAGCTGAGCGCATCGTTCTGGCAACCCGATCTGCACTCGGCACGGATGCCGCATTGCTTAGCGATGAAGAACACGCTTCGATATTGAAACTGATGCAGTCGGTAGAAGATTACGCCGCCGGCAACGATCGCAATGCCATTGAAGCGGCAATCGATGCGCTGTCGGCCGGTACCGAAGACTTTGCCGCCCGGCGCATGGATCAAAGCGTACGCGTCGCACTGACCGGCAAAAAACTCGATCAAATCTGACAATCTAAAGTTAACACCTACAGCGAACTATCATGCCCCAAATTATCGTACTCCCCCACAAAGAACTCTGTCCCGATGGCGCCGTCCTGGAAGCGGAAGTTGGCGCCTCGTTATGCGAAACGTTAATCGACAACGATATCGCGATCGAACATGCCTGCGAGATGTCATGTGCCTGCACCACCTGTCATGTGATCGTGCGCGAAGGGTTTAATTCCTTGAATCGTTCTACGGATGATGAAGAGGATTTGCTGGATGCGGCTTGGGGGTTGGAATCGACTTCGCGTCTGTCTTGCCAGGTCAAAATCAGCGCGGAAGATATTACGATTGAGATACCGAAGTATACGATCAATCATGCGCGTGAAAATCATTAACTTCCGTCATTGCTGTATTTGCCGGATTTGCTGAAACTGTAGGTTGGGCTACGCTTCACCAGCCCAACTGCTGAAACTGTAGGTTGGGCTGCGCTTCACCAGCCCAACGTTCTTGGAATTTAGGGTAGTTGTATATTTGGGTGCGGAGTGTTGGGCTGGTGAAGCGTAGCCCAACCTACGAATATATAGCCCGGCCTACGGATATAGTCCAACCTGCGAATTTAGACCAACCTGCGACGCGTAACTCAGCCGGGCCGTTCATTTAGAGGAATAAAATGAATATCAATCATCTCGCTCCCCAGGAAATCACCTCTCTCATCCTGCAAGAAAAATATTGCAAGGGCGATGAATCCACCGAGCTCGATGTCTTGCAGCGCGTAGCAAAAGGACTGGGCAAAGACACGCAGCAGCAAGCCGAATTTCTGTCCACCTTCCAGGCCGGCTTCGTAGGCGGCGGACGCATCATGTCAGCCGGCGGCACCGACATCGCCGCCACACTCATCAATTGTTTCGTACAGGAAGTCAACGACTGCATTTCCAGCACCGACCCCACTGCACCCGGTATATACGACGCGTTAAAACAGGCAGCCGAAACCATGCGGCGCGGTGGCGGGGTCGGCTACGATTTCTCGCGCATACGCCCCAAAGGTGCCATCGTTAGCGGTACCCAGTCTATCGCCAGCGGGCCACTGTCTTACATGCATGTGTTCGACCAGTCCTGCTCTACCGTCGAATCAGCCGGTTCGCGACGCGGTGCGCAGATGGGCGTGCTGCGGGTGGATCATCCCGATATCGAAGCGTTTATTCACGCCAAAGACGGCCTGCAGATAGCCGATTTGACTGTCAACGATGACATGAAAGCCAGCCTGCAGGAACTCATGGTCAGCAACGGCGGCTTCGCCGACAAAATGCGCCAGGGGTTTACCAGATTGCGCAACTTCAATATCAGCGTGGCCGTCACCGACGCGTTTATGGCAGCGGTGGAATCGAATGGCGACTGGGAGCTGGTGCATCAAGCGCAACCGGATGCCACTTTTCGCGATGCCTATCAACGTGCCGACGGCCACTGGGTCTATCGCAAAATCAAGGCGCGTTATTTGTGGGATCAGATTACCGCGAGTACCTATGACCACGCTGAACCCGGCGTGCTGTTCATCGACAAAATCAATCGTGACAACAACCTGTCGTATTGCGAAACCATAGAATCCACCAATCCTTGCGGCGAACAGCCGCTGCCGGCTTACGGCTGCTGCGACCTGGGTTCAACCATCCTGCCGCGCTTTGTACTGAATCCGTTCACGCCCGAAGCGAGCTTTGACTGGAAAAAATTTGCGCAGGTGGTGCATGGCGCGGTGCATATACTGGATCGCGTGCTCGATGTCACCTTGTGGCCTATTCCTGAACAGCAGCATGAAGCACAGCAAAAACGTCGCATTGGTCTGGGCTACACCGGATTGGGCGATACGCTGGTCATGCTGGGATTACGTTACGACAGCGATGCGGGCCGCGCCATGGCGGCAAAGATTTCCGAAACCATGTGCCATGAAGCCTATCGCGCATCGATCGGCCTGGCTCAGCAATACGGCCCCTTCCCGATGTTTGATGCGGACCAGTATTTGGCGGCTCCGCGTTTTGCCTCGCGGCTGCCTGACGATATCAAGTCCGACATCCGTCAATACGGCATCCGCAACAGCCATTTATTATCGATAGCGCCCACCGGTACGATCAGTATGGCATTTGCCGACAACGCCTCAAATGGTATCGAACCGCCCTTCTCCTGGACCTACAATCGCAAGAAGCGTGAAAAAGACGGCACGGAAAAAACCATACGCGTGGTTGATCATGCACTGCGGGTCTACGAACATCTGCATGGCCAGACCAATGACACCAACCGGCTGCCTCCCTACTTCGTCAGCGCCATGGATATCTCGGCACAGGACCATATGCAGATGTGCGCCGTAGTTGCGCCGTTTATCGATACGGCGATTTCCAAAACCGTCAATGTGCCGGCCGATTATCCCTTTCATGAATTTCAGAATCTGTACACCAGTGCCTGGAAGGCAGGACTCAAAGGCATCGCCACCTTCCGCCCCAATTATGTGCTGGGCTCGGTGCTGTCACTGGAAGGCCCTGTCAGCAGCAACACCATGCCCAATGATCTCGAATTAAATGATCCGGATCGGCGCATCATTTTAAAAGATGTTCCACAGCCCGCCTTAGCCAGTTTGCGTTGGCCGGATCGCCCGAAAATCCCGAACGGCAATCCGAGCTGGACCTATCTGGTTGAACATCACAAAGGCGATTTCTCGGTGGTGATCGGTCAGGTTGAAAACGGCAATGCGCACCCCTTCGAGGTCTGGGTCAGCGGCAACGAGCAGCCGCGGGTATTGGGCGCCATTGCCAAAACGCTGTCGATGGATATGAGAACAGGCGACTTGCCATGGTTGAAGATGAAGCTGGAGTCGTTGGCTAAAACCGGCGGCGATGATGGGTTTGAACTGGCGATAGGCGATCAGGTTATTTTTGCGCCGAGTCTGGTCGCCGGACTGGCCAGAATTATCCAGCACCGTCTTAAAGATTTAGGCATTTTCGACACCGATGCACCAAGTCCGATGATCGCCGCGCTGTTCTCCAAAAAAGAACCCAAGTCCGGCACTGACGGCACCATGAGCTGGTCGGTGGATATTAAAAACCCCTCCACCGGCGACGACTTCCTGATGATAGTCAAAGAATGTCGGCTACCGAATGGCCGACTGCAGCCGTACTCGGTCTGGCTGGCCGGCGATTATCCGAAGGTCATGGACGGGTTGAGCAAAATCTTATCGCTGGACATGCGCGTCATCGACCCGGCCTGGATCGGTGTCAAACTGAGAAAGCTGCTGACCTTCAGCGAACATCGCGGTGATTTTTTAGCCAAGGTGCCGGGCTCGGAGAAACAGCAGTCCTATCCTTCTACAGTTGCGTATATGGCTACGCTGCTGCTGCATCGATATGAGTTGCTGGGCATATTGAACAAGGATGGCGTGCCGGTTGAGCAAATGGGTGTGTTTTCCAATCCGGCTGCAAAAAAGACAGAGTCGACCCAAGGTCCATCAGTTGGCCAAAAGCAGACATACGTTAAAACGAACAAGAAATGCCCGGAATGTCATGTGTATGCGGTTATAAAAAGAGACGGCTGTGACTTTTGTACAAATTGTTCTGCGATTGGTAGCTGCGGATGATCTGTTCTCATTGCATGCCTGTCTTACGTAGGTTGGGCTGCGCCTCACCAGCCCAACATTCAACCGCAAATAATTCATATTGGATGCGGAGTGTTGGGCTGCTAAGACGTAGCCCAACCTACAGTGCGAACATCCGCAGCATGTGCCCTAGTAAAACACCCAAATCCGGTTTACTATGGAATTGCCAACAGTAAGTTTTTCATCATTCCGCTCTATAACAATAACAATATGCTCACACATATTATTTATACAAGACTGTGATTTTTGACGAAATGTCGAACAAACGACTTTACCTGGCCTATTTAAGCCTCATCTATTTTATTCGAGGCATGTCACTGCGCACCGCGATTATTGCGGCAGTATTTTTTGGACTGATCGGTTCTGCGGTCGTCCTTATTCCGTACAACATCAGCTCAATCGACGCCAGCGCGCGTCAAAATCAGGCGGACGACCATCAACGTCTGGTGGATATTTTAGCGGTGATACAAAGCGAGCCGCTATGGCAGATCACACCGGAAATTGCCCGCACTTCCAGTGAAGTGGTCTATTCCGATCCGCGCATCGCGGCGATCGAAGTATTCAGCCTGCCGGATCACAAGAAGTTTCTGTCGCTGTCGCGCAAAAATCAGCAAAAAGGGCCGTTTTATTCCATCATCCGTCCTATCAAACACGATGACAAAATCATCGGTCTGGTCGAACTGACGATATCCGACGATTTACTGATTGCCCAGGAACACACCGCTTTCATACGCTATTCCATCACCGCGATCTTCTCGTTCATCATCGCAGTGGTACTGATTATTTTTGTTTTGCAAAAGCGGCTGGTCGTTCCGATCAAAGGGCTGGTCAAAGAATCTGAACGCCTGTCGAACGGCGTGTTGTCTCACCCTATCATGTTGAATCGCAGCGATGAAATCGGTCATCTGGCGGAAACCATGGAGGCCACCCGGCAGGCTCTGGCGCGCACTTTTTCTGAACTGGAAATCAAAAACGATCAGTTGACGGATTATTCGAATACGCTGGAAACCAAAGTCAAACTGCGCACCACGGAACTGGAATCGGCATTAAAAAATGTGAATCACGCGCATCAGGAATTGACGCGGATCGAACGCATGGCCTCCCTGGGTTCGATGGTCGCGGGTGTGGCGCACGAATTGAATACGCCGATAGGCAACTGTCTGCTGGTGGCCAGCACGCTGGAAGCCGAGGTTCACCGGTTTTCCGCCGCGTTTAAAAGTGCCGCGATGCGCAAATCCGATCTGGAAAAATTTCTTCATGTCGCCAATGAATCCAGTACCTTGCTGCTACGTGGATTAAATCAGGCCGCGCATCTGGTCGGCGATTTTAAACAGGTGGCGGTCGATCAGTCCAGCGCGCAGCGCCGTCAGTTCGATTTGCATACCATGATGCTGGAACTGACTTCACTGCTAATGCCCGGCCTGTCGAAAACGCCGTATATTCTGGTGCTGGATATCCCCACCGATATTCAATTGGACAGTTTTCCCGGCCCGCTCGGCCAGGTATTTACCAACCTGATCAACAACTCGGTGACGCATGGCTTCGACGATCGCAACTACGGCAATATGCGCATCAGTGCCGAGCTGTTATCCGATAAAGTCAAAATGACGTTTACAGATGACGGTATCGGCATCCCTCCAGAGATTTTGCACCGTATTTATGAACCGTTTTTCACGACCCGGTTTGGCAAAGGCGGTAGCGGACTGGGCTTAAGCATTACGTACAATATTGTCACCAATGTACTCGGTGGTGAAATCACCGCACACAGCGCACCGAATGAAGGCTGCTGCTTTACCATCATCATTCCGCTGGCGACACCCAACATGGAAGAAAATCTGCAATCCGCGCTGAACTTTGCCATTTAATCATCTGATACGGCCCACTAGTTGCATGTAATGCATCGAGAAAATAATTGTGCTGCGCGGTGGGGCTGGGAACGCCAAAAAAAACGCCGCTAATTTATCTGCCCCATTCATCTATATAAACCGATGCTGTACAATCGCGCTTTGCCCAACAAACGGCACAGCGCTTCATCTCATCAATTCATATCAGCAAAATCAGCCCATGCAACAATATCTTGATTTAATGCGTCACGTTCAGCAGCACGGCACGGTCAAAACAGATCGTACCGGCACGGGCACGCAATCGGTGTTTGGTTATCAGATGCGCTTTGATCTTGCAAAGGGGTTTCCTCTGGTGACGACCAAGAAACTGCATCTGAAGTCGATCATTCACGAATTGATCTGGTTTTTAAACGGCTCGACCAATATCGCCTATCTGAAAGAAAACGGCGTGTCGATCTGGGACGACTGGGCGGATGAGAACGGCAATTTAGGTCCAATCTACGGTTACCAATGGCGCAGCTGGCCTGCGCCGAATGGCGGGCATATCGATCAGATCAGCCAGGTGATGGAGCAGATCAAACATAATCCGGATTCGCGCCGCATGATAGTCTCGGCCTGGAATGTGGCGGATATTCCGAATATGAAACTGCCGCCCTGCCACGCTTTCTTTCAGTTCTATGTCGCTGACGGCAAACTCTCGTGCCAGCTGTATCAGCGTAGTGCCGACATATTTTTGGGCGTGCCGTTTAACATCGCCTCGTATGCTTTGCTCACCCACATGATGGCGCAGCAGGCCAATCTGGAAGTGGGTGACTTTGTCTGGAGCGGCGGAGACTGCCATCTGTATTCCAATCATATGGAGCAGGTCAATTTACAGCTCTCGCGTGAGCCGTTTCCGTTACCTGAATTGGTCATCCACCGCAAACCTGATTCCATCTTCGGCTATCGGTACGATGACTTCGAAATCATGGGATACAAATCCCATCCGCACATTAAAGCCCCCGTTGCTGTGTGACCTTACACCTCACCATCCATGACTGAACTCACCATCATCGTCGCCGTCGACGCAAAACTCGGTATTGGTGTCAACAATACCCTGGCCTGGCATTTACCGGAAGATTTGATCCGTTTTAAACAGATTACGACCGGGCACACGATCATCATGGGCCGTAAAACCTATGAGTCGATAGGAAGACCGCTGCCCAATCGACGCAATATCGTCTTGACGCGTCAAGCCGGCTGGCAGGCCAGCGGTGTTGAAGTCGTGCATACGTTGCAGCAGGCAATGGCACTGGCCCGGGAAAGCGACACCGACGCACAAGCGTACGTCATCGGCGGCGCAGATATTTATGCGCAGGCACTGCCTTTGTGCAGCAAATTACTGGTCACCGAGATACACCACGACGTGCATTGCGATACGTTCTTTCCTGCCATTGATAAAAACATCTGGCATGAAGTTGAACGGGTCACCCAGCATTCTGAAAAAAATGCGTTTGACTATGCATTTGTTACGTACAAAAAAATAGGAACCTGATATGGCAGAAGAATTCGAAGTACATGGCCCGCATGATCATGAATTGGAACATGCTGCACATGGCGGGCACGATAATTTTTCCAGCAGAATCGCGGTGATGACGGCGATCATGGCCACTGCCGGAGCGATCTTCGGCTTTCAGGCCGGATCAACCCAAAACGATGCGGCCATGTTTAAAAACGAAGCGGCTATCGTTAAAACCGAGGCAGCCGATCAGTGGAATTTTTATCAGTCCAAATCGAATAAACAGAATCTGGCTGAATTGGCGCTGGTACTGCCCGGGATAGATACGGCCAAATATCAAGCCGACATTGCCCGTTATAAAACTGAAAAAGACGACATTAAAAAACATGCAGAAGAGCTGGAGAAATCATCCAAAGAATGGGATGACAAATCAGCGGAACTTCTGCATCAGCATCATCGTTGGGCGCAAGCCATGACTGCCCTGCAGGTCGCAATCGCACTGGCTGCGATCACCCTGCTCACCCGCAAAAGCTGGATGCAATTCGCCTCCTACGGCGTGGCCGGTATCGGTGTGCTGTTGGCCGTCTGCGCCTGGTTTCAAATTTAACTTTCCTTCATCTTTTACCGTACCTTATGAAAAACCTATACGCTTTTTTAAAACCGGCCTCATGTGCCATTTTATTTGCCATCTCATGCGGCATTACCCTCAACGCGCAGGCACAAACATCAGACTTCGTCGAACTGATTCCTACTCCTTATCTGCAAAAAGATCTGACTGCTATCGCCGGGGTAGGCATCGTTTCGCTGCCCAAATATGCAGACGGCAGTAAACAGGAAATTTTGCCTCTGCCTATTCTGGATCTGGAATGGAAAAGCGGCGTTTTCTTCAGCACCGTATCCGGTTTCGGCTATAACTTTTCTCAGAACCCCAGCTGGCAATACGGTGTACGTCTGGGCTTGCTGTCTAATCAGGATCAATCGGAAAAGGACAGCAAAACCGGACCGGGCAATATCCCCACCGACTTGTCGCCTGCCCTGTTTGGCAACTACCTGATCGATCAACATTTCTCCGTGTTGAGTTCAGTACAAACCGGCGCCGGCCTGGCCAAGCAGCATGATGGTTTTTTGGTCAGTCTGGGTGGCCGCTATATCGATGTGATCAATGAGAATAATCGTGTCTACGGCATTTTGAGCACCACCTGGGCCAGCTGGCACTATATGGAAGACTATTACGGCGTGACCCAGCAACAGGCGGCTCAATATAACTTTCCTGAATTCGAGACCCAGGCCGGCATATTAAAAATTAAACTGGCCGCAGGCTGGAATATGACCATTAACAAACAATGGTCGCTGATCACCGGTGGCTCGCTCACTCATCCGCTCGGTGACTCCGCCACCAGTCCGGTTGCGTCGAGTAAAACCCAGGTGCTCGCCTACACTGGCGTCTACTACAAGTTTTAATAATTCATACGCAGGTAACACGCTATTTGCTATAGTGAGTATGGTCTATCTTTCGCAGGTTGGGCTTTTCTTCGTAGGTTGGGCTTTTCTTCGTAGGTTGGGCTACGCCTTATCAGCCCAACGTTGGTTAATGCCCAGACATGTTGTTATAAACTGATCCTGCTAATAGCACAGGTTTTTAGTTATTGTCGCGCGGAGTGTTGGGCTGATAAGACGTAGCCCAACCTACGAAACTACAAATAGCGCAGATTTTTAGTATTTTTGACGCGAAGTGTTGGGCTGATAAAGCGTAGCCCAACCTACGCACCACGAGCCACGCTCCAATCAACGAGCCTCGCTCCAACGTACGGACCACAGTCCGACCTACGAACCAGAGCTCAACCCGCTCACCGCTCAACCAAGGAATTTAGAACCATGAAATTTCGCTTTCCCATCGTCATCATCGACGAAGACTTCAGATCTGAAAACACTTCCGGACTAGGCATACGCGCTCTGGCGCAGGCCATGGAAGCGGAAGGGATGGAAATCCTGGGCGTCACCAGTTATGTCGATCTGGCCCAATTCGCGCAGCAGCAGTCGCGCGCGTCGGCATTTATTCTGTCTATCGACGACGAAGAATTCGGCGGCGGCAGCCCGGAAGAGATCGATTTTGCGCTAGTGTCACTGCGCGCTTTTGTCGAAGAAATCCGCTATAAAAATTCCGATATTCCGATTTATCTGTATGGCGAAACGCGCACCTCACGCCATATTCCGAATGACATATTGCGCGAATTGCATGGCTTCATCCACATGTTTGAAGACACCCCGGAATTTGTCGCGCGCCATATTATTCGCGAAGCGAAATCGTATCTGGACGGATTGGCGCCGCCGTTTTTCCGCGCGCTGGTACATTACGCCAATGACGGTTCCTACTCGTGGCACTGTCCTGGTCACTCGGGCGGCGTGGCATTTTTGAAATCGCCTATCGGTCAGATGTTCCATCAGTTTTTCGGTGAAAATCTGTTGCGCGCCGACGTGTGCAATGCGGTGGAAGAACTGGGCCAATTATTGGATCATACCGGTCCGGTCGCTGCTTCAGAACGAAATGCGGCGCGAATTTTTAACGCCGATCACTGCTATTTCGTCACCAACGGCACCTCGACTTCCAACAAGATGGTTTGGCATTCCACTGTTGCGGACGGCGATATCGTGGTGGTCGACCGAAACTGCCATAAATCGGTTTTACATTCCATCATTATGACCGGCGCTATTCCCGTGTTCCTGATGCCAACCCGCAATCACCTCGGCATCATCGGTCCGATTCCGCTGTCGGAATTCACGATGGAAAACATCAGAAAAAAAATCGATGCGAATCCATTTGCGCGCAATGCAAAAAACAAGCAGCCGCGCATTTTGACGATTACCCAATCCACCTACGATGGCGTGATCTACAACGTGGAAACGCTGAAAAACATGTTGGATGGGCAGATCGACACGTTGCACTTCGACGAAGCCTGGTTACCGCATGCGACCTTTCATTCGTTCTATCAAAACATGCACGCCATTGGTCAAGACCGCCCGCGCGCCAAAGAATCGATTATTTTCTCGACCCAGTCTACGCACAAATTGCTGGCGGGCCTGTCGCAGGCTTCGCAAATTCTGGTGCGCGACGCCGAGAACAATCAGCTTGACCGCGATCGCTTCAATGAAGCCTACCTGATGCACACCTCGACCTCGCCGCAATATTCGATTATTGCGTCCTGCGATGTCGCCGCAGCGATGATGGAAGCGCCGGGCGGTACCGCCCTGGTGGAAGAGTCGATACTGGAAGCGCTGGACTTCCGTCGCGCCATGCGCAAAATCGATCAGGAATGGGGGCAGGACTGGTGGTTCCAGGTGTGGGGCCCGAACGAACTCTCCGAAGACGGCATCGGAACCCAGGACGACTGGATGATCCATGCCGAAGACGACTGGCACGGCTTCGGCAAACTGGCGCCGAATTTCAATATGCTGGATCCGATTAAAGCGACCATCATCACGCCGGGCCTGTCGCTGGAAGGTAAATTTTCCGAATCCGGCATTCCGGCTTCCATCGTCACCAAATACCTGGCTGAACACGGTGTGATTATCGAAAAGTGCGGCCTGTATTCGTTTTTCATCATGTTCACCATCGGCATTACCAAAGGCCGCTGGAATACCCTGCTAACCGCTTTGCAGCAGTTTAAAGACGACTACGACAAGAATCAGCCGATGTGGAGGGTACTGCCTGAATTTGCAGCCAGCCACCCGCGTTATGAAGCGGTGGGGCTGCGCGATTTATGCCAGCAGATTCACCAGACATACCAGGCTTACGATGTCGCACGGTTAACTACCGAGATGTATTTATCGGATATGGAACCGGCGATGAAACCGTCCGATGCATTCGCCAAAATGGCACATCGTGAAATTGAACGGGTGTCGATCGATGAGCTGGAAGGTCGCGTTACAGCGATCTTGCTGACGCCCTATCCACCGGGCATTCCGCTGCTGATTCCGGGCGAATGCTTTAACAAGACGATAGTTGATTATCTTAAATTTGCACGGGATTTTAATCAGCAGTTCCCGGGTTTTGAGACGGATGTACACGGATTGGTGACGCGGGTAGAGAACGGGGTTAAGAATTATTTTGTGGATTGTGTGCGAAATTAAAGCAAAGTTCGTAGGTTGGGCTGCAGCCCAACACTCCACCCAAAAATAAACAAACATCCGCAATTATTTGAAGTTGAATGTTGGGCTGCAGCCCAACCTACGAACTC